>Ga0102832_1000036_pt1 | contig 414900 bp, 369 predicted proteins | sample EBPBio282013_DNA_FD_88942 | JGI IMG/M metagenome (GOLD analysis project Ga0102832, IMG submission 88942) | Wastewater treatment Type I Accumulibacter community from EBPR Bioreactor in Madison, WI, USA - Reactor 2_5/28/2013_ DNA (Illumina Assembly) | ecosystem: Engineered > Bioreactor > EBPR >... | reverse complement strand
TTGACCGGGCTGGGGCATCACAAAACTCTCAGAAATCAATGGCTGGTGAATTGATTCTCGGGGGATGGAGCTGTCGGGGAAACAGCGCAAACCCAGTGTTTATGGGGGCTGGCTGAGTTTTGCAGGGCCGACCAAGTAGATGGCGCAATTTTCTGCAACAGGTTTGCTGATTGCCCAATGACGCTGAGCCCCCTATCGGCCAGGAACTGCCAGTCGCATCGCCCGCTTGGCGACGGCGTCAGGCTGATTCCAGACGTTCCAACCAGAGTCCTGAAGGTCCGCGATCCCCACCAGCGGTCGTTCAATCTGCCAGTTGCTGGGCGGCGCATCACGATGCGAATTTGAGTGCGTTGAACTGAGGGTGATGCTCGTCTCTCAATTGGAGGCAGTGGCGGCCGGTTGAGAAAACGACAGCGCCACAAAATCCACAAAGGCCCGCACCCGGGCGGCCATCTGATGGCGTTGCGGGTAGACAGCGTAGACGTCTGCGTCGGGTGTGAAGCACTGGGGCAGCACCTGCACCAGGCGCCCGCTTTGGAGGTAGCGCTGGATGTCCCATTCAGCCCGCATCAGGATGCCGTGTCCGTCCAGAGCCCAGTTGACCGCAATCTCGCCATCGTTAGTCGTGAGGTTGCCCCGAGTCTTAACCGCTTCGGTCACCGCCTGCCTGCCACGGCCGTGCGTGAGCCGCCAAGTGCCGTAAGCCTCTTCACCTTGGCGGATGCCGATGCAGTTGTGCCGCGTCAGCTCGTGCGGCGTGCGCGGTGTGCCGTGCTTCTTCAGATAGGCCGGTGAGGCGCATAGGAGGCGCCGATTTGGCGCGATGTGGCGGGCGATCACTCGCGCATCAGGTGGTGCGCCAAAGCGGATGCAGACATCGAACGCGTCTTCAGTCAGCGGCGGCGGGTTGACTGACAGCTGCAACTGCACGTCCACGCCGGTGTGCTGACGCACGAAGCGCGAAATCAGCGGCGCGATGTGGGTGCGCCCGAACCCCAGCGTGGCGTTGACGCGCAGCAGGCCCTGCGGGCTGGACTTGGAAGCACCCAGCAGCTCGCCCAGGTCCTGAATCTCGCCCAAGATGCGGCGCGCGTGGGCGAGATACAGCTCGCCTTCGGGTGTGAGTCCCATGCGCCGTGTGGTGCGGTTGACCAGGCCAACACCCAGCCGCGCCTCCATCTGCGCCAGGCGCCGACTCACCGCCGGGGTGGTGATGCCCAGCTCGCGCGCAGCGGCGCTCAGGCTGCCCGCGCTTGCCAGCGTGGAGAAAAAGCCGAGATCGGCGGCCTGAATGCCTTGGTCCATGACAGTCTCTGATTGTTGCTTTCAGGTTAATTATGGATTCAGTTTATGGGTGATTGATCGGCAGACCTGAGACCTACAGTCCATCTCGTCAGCACACATACCCCACGACCGGAGACAAGACATGACCCATTCAATGCCCCGCCGCACGATGCTTGCTGCGTCCTCTATCGCCTTGGTCGCCGCGCTGGCGTCTGGCGGTGTCCTTGCTCAAGCCTTTCCCGCCAAGCCCATTAGCCTGGTGGTTCCCTTCCCACCTGGTGGCACCACCGACGTGCTGGCACGCGCCCTGGCCGAACGCCTGGGGCCGGCGCTGGGTCAGCCCGTCATCGTGGAAAACAAACCAGGCGCCGGCGCCACCATCGGCGCCGACTACGTGGCCAAGGCCAAGGCCGACGGCCACGTGCTGCTGGTTGGTGCGGTGCACCACACCATCGCCACCAGCGTCTACAAGAAGCTGCCCTACGATTTCCAGAAGGACTTCGCGCCCATCACCACCATTGCCATGGTGCCCAACGTGCTGGTGGTCAATGTCAACACCGCCACCAAAAACGTGAACGAGCTGGTGGCCGTGCTCAAAGCCAAGCCCGACCAGGCCAGCTACGGCTCCAACGGCAACGGCACGGCCCAGCACCTGATCGGCACCCAATTCCAGGGCATGACGGGCACCAAGATTGCCCATATCCCCTACAAAGGCAGCGGCCCGCTGGCGACCGACCTGCTGGGCGGCCAAATCCTGATGAGTTTCGACACCATCACGCCGGTGCTGCCCCACATAAAGGCCGGCAAGCTGCGACCACTGGCGGTGACCACGGCCACCCGCTCGGCCGCCCTGCCAGATGTGCCCACGCTTGCCGAAGCTGGCCTGCCAGGTTTCAACATCGGAACCTGGTTCGGTGTGCTGGCCCCCACGCCCACGCCCAAGGACGTGTTGGCCCGCCTGAACACCGAGATGGTCAAGATCATCAAGTCGCCCGAGTTCGTCAAACGGATGGACGACATCGGCGCCCAGCCAGTGGGCAACAAAGCCGAGGAAATGGCCCGCCAGATCAAGGAAGAAACCGAGAAGTTCGCCGCGCTTGTGAAGGCCGGCAACGTCACGGTCGAGTAAATCCCGCCACCACACACAGGAGCCCACCGTGGACAAAGCTACCGCCGTCGCCGATCTGACCGATCTGTTGGCGAAATTCACCTCGCACATCGGCAAGCGCCTGCCCACCGATGTAACCCAGAAGCTCGGCGAACTGCGCGAAAAGGAAGTCAACTTCCTTGCCAAGGAGGTCTACGAGTCGATGCGCGCCAATCAGGAGGCGGCCGACAAACTCGACCGCCCCAGCTGCCAGGACACCGGCGTGATCCAGTACTTCCTGCAAGCGGGTGCCAATTTCCCGCTCCTGGGCGAGCTAGAGGAAATTCTCCAGGGCGCCACCGCCGGCGCCACCCGCATGGGTCCGCTGCGCCACAACGCGGTCGAGACTTTCGAGGAGAAAAACACCGGCACCAACACCGGCAGCAAGATTCCCTGGCTGGACTGGGAAATCGTGCCGAACGACGACAGCGTGACCATCGACGTCTACATGGCTGGCGGCGGTTGCACGCTGCCGGGCAAAGCCACTGTGCTGATGCCAGGTCAGGGCTACGAAGGTGTCGCCGAGTTCGTGTTCGATGTCATCACATCGCGTGGCGTCAATGCCTGTCCGCCCCTCCTGGTGGGTGTGGGGGTGTCCACTTCAGCCGAAACGGCGGCACGCCTGTCCAAAAAAGCCATCCTGCGCCCTGTCACGGCACGCAATGCCAACGAAAAAGCGGCGCTGATGGAAGACCTTCTGACCGAGGGCCTCAACGAACTGGGCCTGGGGCCGCAGGGTCTGACCGGCAACAACAGCGTCATGGGCGTGAACATCGAATCGTCTGCTCGTCACCCTTCCACCATCGGTGTGGCGGTGTCCACCGGCTGCTGGGCGCACCGCCGTGGCCGCATCAAGATCAACGCCGACCTGACCCACGAAGTCATTTCTCACCAGGGTTTTCAAGCATGAAAAAAATCCTCACGACCCCCATCAAAGACGAGGACCTCGAGTCCTTGAACATAGGTGACGTGGTCTACCTCACTGGTACGTTGGTTACTTGCCGCGACGTGGCACATCGCCGCCTGATCGAACAGGGCCGCGAACTTCCCGTTCAACTCAAGGGTGGCGCGATCTTCCACGCCGGCCCCATCGTGCGTCAGAAAGACGACGGTGAATACGAGATGGTGTCCATTGGCCCCACCACCAGCATGCGCATGGAGAAGTTCGAGAAAGCCTTCATTGAGCAGACTGGCGTCAAGCTGATCGTTGGCAAGGGTGGCATGGGCCCAGAGACGCAGCAGGGCTGCTTGGAAAACAAGGCGGTACACGCCATCTTCCCCGGTGGCTGTGCGGTGTTGGCGGCCACACAGGTGGAGAAGATCGAGGCCGCCGAATGGACCGACCTGGGCATGCCCGAGACCCTGTGGGTTAACCGCGTGAAGGAATTCGGCCCGCTGATCATCTCCATCGACACCAAGGGCAAGAATCTGATAGAGGAAAACAAGGCAGTCTTCAACGAGAAGAAGAAGCCCATCCTCGAACGGATCAACCAGCAGGTGCGCTTTATCAAATGATCTGACGCGACGCGGTCTTCTCTTTGTAGTTCTTCAACCGCAGTGCATGCACTGCGGTTGAGCAAAGGGTAACAGGCTTCGGATCGGATGACTCCAAAGTGCCGGATACCGTGAACTCGCCTGTCGGCTTTGGATGACAGACATCGCTGCAAAGCGGCCGACGGAGCCGGTAGGTCGAACGGCAGCACCGGGTCGAAACCAGCCACATAATCCATATTCAAAACTCACAAAACCAACAACCTCTGCATAGCCCGCGTCGTCGCCACATAAACCACCCGCGCCTCCAACATCGCATCCTGGTTTTCAGCGCCCTTCGTTTCATCCACGCCGCGCTCAGCCATCACCGCCACCACCGGCCATTCCAACCCCTTGCTCGCATGCATCGTCATCACCTTGATGGCGTCTTCTTCCGGCCGGTAATCCCCTGACCTTTTGCGCACCCGGTGCGGCAGCCCCTTGCGCGCCAGGGCGGCGGAACATTCGTCCATTTCCTTGTGGTGCCGGCACAGCACGGCCATGTCGCCCCAGGCGTGGCCCTGGGCGTGCTGGTCGGCCAGCAGTTCGGCCACCCGGGCCGCCCGCTCGGGCAGGGTGGGCAGGTCGATGACGATGGGCTCGGGGCCCTCGCGGCCGCAGCTCAGGGGTTGCAGCAGGGGGATGCCGTCGTCGCCGCCCTCGGCGTCTTCGGGCTTCAGCATGTCGCCGGCCATGCGGTGGGCCAGTTGCAGGATTTGCCGCGTGTTGCGGTAGTTGATCTTCAGGATGGTGGTGCGGCCAGCGGCCTGGATGCCCACGCTCTTCAGGCTGAAGGTCTTTTTCTTGGTGCGGTCGTAGATGCTCTGCGCGTCGTCGTAGAGCAGCAGCAGGCTGTTGGTGGTGGGGTCCACCATCTGCGTGACCAGCTTGAGCCACTCGGGCGCGAAGTCGTGGCCCTCGTCGATGAGGATGGCGTGGTACTGGCCGGCGGGGATGTGGCCCGCATCCACGCCGGTGATGACACGCTGCACGTACTCCTGCATCAGCCTGTCCACGGGCCAGCGCTGCGTGCCTTCGGGCAGCAGGTGGTAAGCCACGAGCTGGTCGCGGCACCATTTGTGGAAGTGGCGCACGTGCACGCGCGCATCCAGCCCCTTGGCCTGCATGGTGGCGGCCAGCTTCACGGCCAGCGGCTCGTTGTAGCAAAGGATGAGGATGGGCTTGCTGCCCGGGCCTTGCGTTTGCGCCAGGTGCTCGGCGCGGTAGCCCAGGATCATGGTCTTGCCCGAGCCCGCCACGCCGTGGATCACGCGGTGGCCGTCGCCCAGGCTGCGGGCCAGTTGCTCTTGCTGCAGGTCCATCACGCGCATGATGTCGGGCAAGCGGGCGTCCTCGTCGTCGCCTTGCGCGCCGGAGCCAAACAGGCTTTGCTGCTGGGGCACGCGCACTTCGGGAAAGAGGATCCAGCGCACGCGGTCGAGCTGCGGCAGCGTGATGGCGCCCTTGCTGCCGAAGGTGTGGGGGAACATGGCCCACAGCCGCTCCTGGAACGCTTCGGCGTCCACGTCCTCGACCATCTCGTCCTTGCAGATGGCGAGGTGCGCGGGAATGGCCTCGCCCAGGCCCGCGCCCTCGAACTGCTTGCGCGTGATGTGGGTGAAGACCACGCCGTGGCCCCAGGGGAAGGCCAGCTTGCCTTGGTACGGCCCCGCGCCCTGCACGAGTTGCGGGTCGCGCTCCAGCGCGTTGACCACCTGGATGGCGCAGTGCCGCGCCTGCTGCAGCGGGCTCATGACGACCTTGGGCGTTCCGTCCGGCGCGATCTCGAAATACTCGCGCGTGGCGCGCCGGATGGTGTCCAGGCGCCAATCCTTCACTTCCAGGATCAGCGCGCCCCGGCGCGGGTGCAGCACCACGAAGTCGGGACGCGTCTGCTTGGGGCCGATGGGCACGTCCCACCAGAGCAGGTAATCGTCTTCCAGTTTGTCTTGCAGGCGCTCGGCCCATCTGCGCTCGCCCGATGTCATGCGCGCCACGCATGTCCCCAGGGCCGGTATCAATGTCGCCATCCCACCCCCGCCTACCCCTTGTTTGTTTCGACTTGAAACACCTTATAGGCGGCGAAGCTGATTTCAAACTGACGTAAACCCCGGGTGCGCCGTAGGCGAGTGCGGAGAAACAGGCTCGGCGGATTGACAGCCAAAACAGCCACTAACGCTTACCCAGCAAGCGCTATCAGCTATCAAATATGCGCTGCGCGGCTGCGCCCGCGATGGCCTGCTCCACCAGGCCGCCAGGCCGCCGCAGCCGATGCGCTCGCGCTGGCTCAGCCTGGCGGCGTGCGCATCAGCCCAGGTGCTGGCCCAGGATGCCCGTCAGCTCGAACATGCCGACGCGGTCCTTGCCGAACACGGCGCGCAGCTTGTCGTCGGCGACGATGGTGCGCTTGTCCGCCGGGTCCTGCAGGTTGTGGGCCTTGATGTAGTCCCACAGCTTCTTCACGGCCTCGGGGCGCGCCACGGGTTCGGCGCCGATCACGGCGGCCAAGGCGGCGCTGGGGGCCTTGCCGGCGGCGGCGCTGGCCTTGCGCGGGGCCTTGGCGGCCGGGGTCTTGGCGGCGGCTTTCTTGGCGGCGGGTTTGGAGGTTTTTGCGGCCGCAGCGCCCGCGCCACGGGCGCTGGCAGCTCCTGTTTTTGCAGCAGCGGTCTTGCGCGCCGGGTACTTGGATTCGCGCGGCTCGAACTCGAAGTTGACCTTGCCCGCCTCCTTGTCCCAGGCCAGGAAGGCCTTGAAGGCGCGGCGCGTGCGCATGCTGACGAACTTGTCGAGCAGGTCGGTCTTGCCCGTGGCCAGCAGCTTGTGCATCTGGGCGCGCTCCACCGGCTGCTGTAGGATGACCTTGCCGCTCTTGAAGCTGCACGACGGCGTGGGTTGCTGCGCAGTGGGCACGGCCTTGCTGCAGACGTAGTTGGCGCCATGCTCGAAGACGGGGGCGCCACAGGCGGGGCAATTCCCTAAGCTTTCCTGGCCGGCAAAGTCCACCAGCTCGCCCGATTCCTCGGCGTTCTTGTCGTCGCCAAAGTCGAATTCGAGCTTGTAGTTGCCCGCCTCTTCGTCGCGCACTATGGCCACCTCGGCCACGAAGGGCCAGCCGGCCTTGGAACGAAAGCCCTCCAGCGGGCCTATGCGGCGCTCGCGCAAGAGTTGCTCGGCCTCGGCGACCTCAAAGGTGCGCCCGGCAGGCGACTTGCCGAACGAGAAGCCGCAGCCCTCGCCGCTGCCCGCCGCCCCGGTGCAGGCGTAGCGGCGGTAGTTTTCCTTCACCACGCCGCCGCAGTTGGGGCAGGGCGCGGCCAGGGTGGCGTAGTCGCCGGGGATGGTGTCGCGGTCGTATTCCTTGGCCTTCTTGACCAGCTTCTCGGTCATGGCCTGGATCTGCTGCATAAAGGCCTCGCGCGAGAGCTGGCCGCGCTCCATCTGCGCGAGCTTGTATTCCCACTCGCCGGTGAGCTCGGCGCGGCACAGCTCCTGCACGTCGAGGCCGCGCAGCAGCGTCATCAGCTGGAAGGCCTTGGCCGTGGGGATGAGCTCGCGGCCTTCGCGCAGCATGTATTTCTCGGTCAGCAGGCCTTCGATGATGGCGGCGCGCGTGGCCGGCGTGCCCAGGCCTTTCTCTTGCATGGCGCTGCGCAGTTCCTCGTCGTCGATCTGCTTGCCTGCGCTCTCCATGGCGCCCAGCAGCGTGGCTTCGCTGTAGCGCGCGGGGGGTTTGGTCTTCAGGCCCTTCACGTCGGCAAACTCGGTGTGCGTCATCTCGCCGGGCTTGACGGGCACCAGGGGCTGGCCCTTGTCGCCGGCCTTGCCGTCTTCCACCTCGTTGGCGGCCTCCTTGCCGTAGATGGCCAGCCAGCCGGGCCTGACCAGCACCTTGCCCTCGGTCTTGAACGAGTGGCCCACGACCTGGCTGATGCGCGTCGTGACCTGGTATTCGGCGCTGGGGAAGAACACCGCCATGAAGCGGCGCACCACCAGGTCGTAGAGCTTCTGCTCGGCCTCGGACAGGCCATGCGGCGCCTGCGTGGTGGGGATGATGGCGAAGTGGTCCGACACCTTGGCGTTGTCGAAGATCCGCTTGGATGGCCGCACATAGCCGTCGTCCAGCGCCTGCTGGGCGTAGGGCGCCAGGTGGCGCATGCCGCTGGTGGCCAGCATGCCGAAGGTGTTCTTGGCGACGGGCAGGTAGTCCTCGGGCAGGGCGCGCGAGTCGGTACGCGGGTAGGTCAGGGCCTTGTGGCGCTCGTACAGGGCCTGGGCCAGGGCCAGCGTGGTCTTGGCGCTGAAGCCGAACTTGCCGTTGGCCTCGCGCTGCAGGCTGGTCAGGTCGAACAGCAGCGGGCTGGCCTGGGTGGTGGGCTTGCTTTCCTCCGTCACCGTGGCGGCCTTGCCACGCACGGCGTGGGCTATTGTCTCGGCATCGCGCTGCGACCACAGGCGGTCGGCGCGGGCCTCGGGGTCGTCGCTTTTCTTCCATTGGGGGTCGAACCACTTGCCCAGGTATTCGCCGGCCTCGGCGTGAAAGCCGGCGTGGATCTCCCAGTAATCGCGGCTGATGAACTTGCGGATCTTTTCCTCGCGCTCGACGACCAGCGACAGCGTGGGCGTCTGCACCCGGCCCACGGTGGTCAGAAAGAAGCCGCCGTCGCGCGAGTTGAAGGCCGTCATGGCGCGCGTGCCGTTGATGCCGACCAGCCAGTCGGCCTCGGAGCGGCTGCGCGCGGCGTGTGCCAGGCCTTGCATCTGCGCGTCGCTGCGCAAATGGTCGAAACCGTCGCGGATCGCCTGGGGCGTCATGCTTTGCAGCCACAGGCGCTTGATCGGCTTGGCCAGCGTGCCCTTGGCGCCGCCGGCGTATTGCTCGATCAGGCGGAAGATCAGCTCGCCCTCGCGCCCGGCGTCGCAGGCGTTGACGAGTTCGGTCACGTCCTTGCGCTTGGCCTGGCGCACCACGGCGGCCAGGCGGCTCTTGGTCTTGTCCACAGGCTTCAGGTCGAAGCGCGGCGGGATCACCGGCAGGTGGGCAAAGCTCCACTTGCCGCGCTTGACGTCAAATTCTTCGGGCGCCTGGATTTCCACTAGGTGGCCCACGGCGCTGGTGACCACGTAGCGCTCGTTCTCGAAGTGGTCTTCGTGCTTGTCGAACTTGCCCGCCACGGGCGTGAGGGCGCGCACGATGTCCTGCGCCACCGAGGGTTTTTCTGCAATTACCAGGGTCTTGGTCATTTGGTCGGTCTTCTATCAGTGCCATGCACGCCTTGGCGGCGCTTCTACAATCGGCCTTCGCATGCGCGCACGCGCACGCATGTGTGCCCATTCAAGTTAACAGAGTTTTTCCATGCCCCGCAGCAAAGCCATCGCAGCACCCACGCCAGCCGCAGGGCGGCGTATCCAGACCCGGCGCTCGGGCGTGCATGGCCGGGGCGTGTTTGCGCTGCAGGATATCGCCGAGGGTGAGGTCATCATCGAATACACCGGCCAGGTCATCAGCTGGCAGGAGGCGCAAGAGCGCCACCCACACGACCCGAAACAACCGAATCACACCTTTTACTTCCACGTCGATGAAGACCGCGTGATAGACGCCAAGGTGGGCGGCAACTCCGCGCGCTGGATCAACCACAGCTGCAACCCCAACTGCTTTGCCGATGAGCAGGACGGCCGCATCTTCATCACCGCGCTGCGCAACATCGCCGCCGGCGAAGAGCTGAACTACGACTACGGCCTGATCATCGAGGAGCGCTACACCAAGAAGCTCAAGCTGGAGTACCCCTGCTGGTGCGGCAGCCCGAACTGCCGCGGCACGCTGCTGGCACCCAAGCGCGGCTGGGCGCCGCCCGGGCCTAAAGGGCAGCGCGCATGAACACCACACCCGCGCAATGGCCGGCCGAGGCCATCTGGCAGGCGATTGAGCCGCTGCTGCCGGGCTTCACCGTCGAGGTGCTGCCCAGCATCGACTCCACCAGCAGCGAGCTGATGCGCCGCGCGCGCGCCGGTCGCCAGGAGCCCACGCTGCTCGTGGCCGAGCAGCAGACCGCCGGGCGCGGCCGCCTGGGGCGCGAATGGCACTCCGGCACCTACGAGGGCACGGGCCTGCTGCCGGCGCTGACGTTCTCGCTGGGCCTGCCGCTGGCGCCGCATGACTGGTCGGGCCTGTCGCTGGCCGTGGGCGTAAGCGTGGCCGAGAGCCTGCAGCCGAAGCTGCCCGCCCCGGGCAGCGGCCAGCCGCGCGTGCTGCTGAAATGGCCCAACGACCTGTGGCTGCAGGACGATCGCAAGCTCGGCGGCATTCTGGTGGAGACCGCCAGCTTTGCCGCGGCGCCCGGCGAGCCACGCTATGTGGTCGTGGGCATAGGCCTGAACCTGCTGCCCGTGCTGACTGAAGGCCTGCGCACACCGCCCGCCTGCCTGCGCGAGGTGGATGCCGCGCTGACCGCCCCCAAGGCCCTGGCGCGCATCGCCGCGCCACTGGTGCAGGCCCTGCTGGGCTTTGCCGAGGCCGGTTTTGCGCCCTTTCAGGCGCGCTTTGCACAGCGCGACCTGCTGGCCGGGCGCGCGGTGACGCTCAGCGACGGCACCCAGGGCCAGGCCCATGGCGTGACCGAGGACGGCACGCTGCTGGTGCACACGGCGCGCGGCATGCAGGCCATCACCAGCGCCGAGATCAGCGTGCGCCCCAGCGCCGCAGCGCGGCCGGCCTGAGAGGCTGAGAGGAACGCCCCATGCTGCGCCTTGCCGTCCTGCTTTTGCTGCTGGCCAACGCCGGCTACTACGCCTGGTCGCACGGCCTGCTGCAGGGCCTGGGCCTGGCGCCGGCAGCCACGACCGAACCACAGCGCCTGCAGCAGCAGATTGACCCGCAGAACCTGCGCCTGCTGCCGCCGGGGGGCCAACCGGCACCCGCTGCCGAGCCCCAGCCCGAATCCAGCAACAGCGCCAGCGCAGCCGAACCACCCGCCTGCCTGCAGGCCGGCGTGTTTGACGCGCGCCAGGCAGAGCTTTTGCGCAAGGCGGCGACGCGGCTGCCCGCCGGCAGCTGGAGCCTGGAGCCGGTACAGGCGACACGCCGCTGGATGGTCTACATGGGCCCGTTTGCCGACGAGGACACCCTGGCCAAGCGGCGCAACGAACTGCGCGCCATCGGCGTCGCCTACGACAGGCCGGGCGCGGCGCTGGAGCCCGGCCTGTCGCTGGGGCGCTATTCCAGCGCCGAGGGCGCGCTGCGCGCCCTGAGCCAGCTCGGCGCCCAGGGGGTGCGCAAGGCGCGCGTGGTGCAGGAGCGCGGGGACACCGCCGGCTTCACGCTGCGCCTGCCGGCCGTGGACGAGGCGCTGCGCACGCAGCTGGAGACGCTGCAGCCGGCACTGGCCGGCAAGCCCCTGCGATCCTGCGCCTGATTGCGCGGGGTGTTATTCCGTTTCCAAATCATTCGTGTCTAGGAGGCTGTCGGACTTGGAAGTCGTCGGCTGCAAATCGACCGCAGCGGCCCATATTTCACCGTCTTTTTGCCCAATAGCTCGGCTATTGGGCTGCAAATCCGGCAAAAACTGTGCTCGCTGGGGCCGATTTTCGCTTTCGACGCTCCAAGTCCGACAGCCTCGTGGGCGCGAAGCTGCAGGCAGTGCTGTAGCACGACAAGGCGAAGCAACAACGACACGGATGATTTAGAAATGGAATTAATCTACCCCCAGCTCCACCACCCCGTACAGCGGCGTGCTGCTCCAGTAGCTCCACATGCGCTCGGCGGCGATGCCCATCCAGCCGTGGCTGGCGGCCACGCTGTGCGTGGCCAGCAGGCGCAGGCGCGGGTGGCAGTCGGTCAGCTCCTGCAGGCTGCGTATGCCCCAGTGGAACTGCGCCTTGGTCGGCCCCACGCTGGCATGCCACTGGGCTATGCCCACGGCACAGCCGGCCAGGATGTCTATCACCAGGCGCGAACCTGCCGGCGCCTGGGCGGCAAAGCTGTGCAGCACATGGCGCACCTGCTGCGGCTGCAGGTACATGAGCACCCCCTCGCAGAGCATGAACAGGGGCTGGCCCAGGGCCTGCGCGGGCAGGTTCAGATCCTGCCACCATTGCGGGCGCCGCAGGTCGATGATGGCGCTGCGCTGGCGCTCGGTATCGGGTGGTAGCAGCCGGCGGCGCAGCTCCATGGACGGCCGCATGTCGGTGTCGAGCCAGGTATTGCGGCCGTTGTCCAGCCACTGGAAATATTGCGACAGGCCGCAGCCCAGGTTCACCCCCCAGGCCTCGGGGTGGCGTGCGAAAAACGCCAGGCCGGTATCGCGTATCACCTTGGTGCGCCACAGGATGTTGAGCACCGTGGGCCTGTCCACCAGGTAGGGCGCGGTGGGCAGCTGCAGCCGGCGCACCAGCTCGGCCGCCTGCTGGTCACCGCAGGCGTGGCCAGGAAACAGGCCGCCGCCCAGGGCCCGCGCCACGAGCGGGATCAGCATGGTCTGCTGCACGGCGGACAGCCTGGGGTGCGCTTGCAGCTGTGGCTCCGGCGAGTCGGTCATGCACATCCTTTCATGATTGAGCAAAGTCTCCGCCTGGTGGCAGGGTCTATATTCAACGACCGCCCCGCAGCATTCGCGTTATCAAATGCCACTGAATTTTCGCCCCCGCATCCTCGACATCGTGCACGGCTACAGCCGCCAGCGCCTGGTGGCGGACATGGGCGCCGGCGCCACCGTCGGCGTGGTGGCCCTGCCCCTGGCCATGGCGTTTGCCATTGCCAGCGGCCTGCCGCCCCAGGCCGGGCTGTGGACAGCCATCATAGGCGGTCTGCTGGTGGCGCTGCTGGGCGGCTCCAACGTGCAGATCGCCGGGCCGGCCGGTGCCTTCATCGTCATTGTCTACGGCATCGTGCAGCAGCATGGCGTGGCCGGGCTGTGGATCAGTACCAGCCTGGCCGGCGTGCTACTGATGTTGATGGGTTTTCTGCGCCTGGGCGCGCTGGTGCGCTTTGTGCCGGTGAGCATCATCATCGGCTTCACCAACGGCATTGCGGTGCTGATCGCGCTGTCGCAGCTCAAAGACGCGCTGGGCCTGCCGATTGCCAAGATGCCGGGCGACTTTTTCGGCCAGATGCAGGCCATCGCCGGGCATCTGGCGCAGTGGAACCCCTACGCGCTGGCGCTGGCGCTGGCCTGCATGCTGCTGCTGTGGATCTGGCCGCGCCTGATGCACCACCAGTCGCCGCTGCTGCGCCTGGATGGCATCACGGTGCGCACCTTTGCGCGCCTGCCGGCGCCGGTCATCGCCCTGGTGCTGCTGACTGCCGTGGCGCATGTCACCGGCATGCCGGTCGAGACCATAGGCACGCGTTTTGGCGGCATTCCGCAAGAGCTGCCCGGCTTTGCCCTGCCCGACCTGTCTTGGCAGACGCTGCGCGAGCTGTTCATGCCCACGCTGACCATTGCCGCGCTGGGCGCCATCGAGTCGCTGCTGTGCGCGCGCGTGGCAGATCAGCTGGCCACCCACCCGGCACACCGCAAGCATGACCCCAACCAGGAGCTGATCGCCCAGGGCGCGGCCAACTTCCTCGTACCGTTTTTCGCCGGCATGCCGGTCACGGGCACGATTGCGCGCACCGTGACCAATCTCCGCTCGGGCGCGACTTCGCCCATCTCGGGCATGGTGCATGCGCTGTTCCTGGCGCTGATCGTGCTGCTGGCCGCGCCGCTGGCCCTGCATGTGCCGCTGGCGGTGCTGGCCGGCATCTTGCTGTTCGTGGCCTGGAACATGGGCGAGTGGCACGAGTTCGTGCGCCTGCGCCAGTTCAGCAACCATTACCGCCTGTTGCTGCTGGGCACCTTCGTGCTGACCGTGGTGCTGGATCTGATGGTGGCGGTGGAGGTCGGCCTGGCGCTGTCGTGCCTGCTGTTCGTGCGGCGCATGGCGACGCTGTTTCGCGCCACACCCCTGGCCCAGGACGGCCCCGCGCAACTGGCCTGGACCCTGCATGGCGTGCTGTTCTTTGGCGCCACGGCCAGGCTCGATGAGCTGGAGGACGCCATCAACCAGGCGCCACAGGGGGTGCAGGTGCTGCTCGACCTGTCGGATCTGCTGAGCCTGGACACCACCGGCGTGGACGCGCTGGAGCAGCTGCTCAAGGCCGCCGAGCAGCGCGGCGGGCGCCTGCGCATCCGCGGCGCCCAGCCCCAGGTGCAGTCGCTGCTGGAGCGATCCGGCCTGGCGGCCAAGCTGGGGGAAGCGACACCCCCCTGAGGCCCTGCGGGCCTTCCCCCCGCTCTCGCATCGCCTTGCGATGCGGGCAGGGGGACGCCACCAGCGCTGCGGGGCGGCCCTTGCGCGGTGGCCCTGGCCTGGGACGCGCCAGTTTCATGGATCGCGGGCGAGGCAACGCACGCTGAAAACGAGAGCGGGTGGAACTACCCGCCGCCGTTGCTGGCCGTAAAGCGCACCGTGAACCGCGCCCCCGGCATGGCGCTGCCGGGGCGCGCGTCCTCCAGCTCGACATCGGCGCCATGCTGGCGCGCGATCTCACGCACGATGGGCAGGCCCAGGCCGGAGCCGTCGGCCTCGTTGCCCAGGGCGCGGTAGAAGGGCTGGAACACCAGCTCGCGCTCGCTCTCGGGCACACCCGGGCCGCTGTCCTCGACCTGGAACAGGACCACATGGGCAAAGGTCTCGGGCAGCACACGTACCGTGACCATGCCCGGCTGGCCGCCGCCCGAGGGCGTGTAGTTGATGGCGTTGTCCACCAGGTTGCGCACCAGTTCCTTGAGCAGCGTGGGGTTGCCCTCCATGCCCACGCCGGGGGTACCAGGATCGGCGCCGTCGTAGCCCAGGTCGATGTGCTTGTCCATGGCGCGTGGCACGCTGTCCTGCACCACATCGATCACCAGGCGCGCCAGATCGATCTTCTGGCGCTGCACCACGGCGGCCCCGCCCTCGGCGCGCGCCAGGGCCAGCAGCTGGTTCACGGTGTGCGTGGCCCGGATGGAGGAGCGGCCGATCTGCTGCAGCGATTTTTTCAGCTCCTCGGTGCTGGTGCCCTCGCGCTGCGCCAGGTCGGCCTGCATACGCAGGCCGGCCAGCGGGGTTTTCAGCTGGTGCGCGGCGTCGGCCAGAAAGCGCTTTTGCGTGGCCATGGACTCCTGCAGGCGCTGCAGCAGGTCGTTCACCGAATCGACCAGCGGCGCCACCTCCATGGGCACGGCCTTGTGATCCAGCGGCGAGAGGTCGTCGCTCTTGCGCGCGCGTATGCGCTCTTCCAGCTGGCGCAGCGGCTTGATGCCGCGCACCAGGGCCAGCCACACCAGCAGCACGGCCAGCGGCAGGATGACGAACTGCGGCAGCATCACACCCTTGATGATCTCGGTGGCCAGCACGCTGCGCTTGGAGCGCGTCTCGGCCACCTGCACCAGGGCCGCGGGTGCGCCAGGCAGGGGCACGCGCACCCAGATATAGGCCACGCGGATGTCGATGCCGCGCAGCTCGGCATCGCGCAGGCGCACATCGCCCGAGAAGGAGCGCTCCTCGGGCGGCGGCGGCAGCGGCAGCTCGCGCTCGCCCGAGAGCAGCTCGCCCTTGGGCCCGAGCACCTGGTAGTAAATGATGTCGGACTCGTCGGCACGCAGGATCTCGCTGGCCGGCTGGGGCAGGTTGAACAACACGCGGCCGTTCTGCACGGTGACCAACTGGGCCAGGGCATGGGCGTTGTATTCGAGCGCGCGGTCGAAGGGCTTGTTGGCCAGACCCTGGGCCACCAGCCAGGTCAGCGCCAGGCTGACCGGCCACAAGAGCAGCAGTGGCGTCAACATCCAGTCCAGGATTTCGCCAAAGAGGGAGCGCTGCTCGCGCTGGAAGATTTTCACGGTTTCAAGTGTTTTAAGCCTGTATCGCTTATTGGATAAGCGCCAACAGCTATCAACAAAATAGCATCAACCGGGGATCTTTTCCAGGCAGTAGCCCAGGCCACGCACGGTGGCGATGCGGATCGGGCCCTTCTCTATCTTCTTGCGCAGGCGGTGGATGTAGACCTCGATGGCGTTGTTGCTCACCTCCTCGCCCCACTCGCACAGGCGCTCGACCAGTTGCTCCTTGCTCACCAGGCGCCCGGCGCGCTGCAGCAGCACCTCCAGCAAACCAAGCTCGCGCGCCGACAGCTCCACCATCTTGCCGTCAATGGTGGCCACGCGCCCGGCCTGGTCGTACACCAGGGGGCCATGCTTGATGGTGGCGCTGGTGCCGCCCATGCCGCGGCGCGTGAGGGCGCGCACGCGCGCCTCCAGCTCCGACAGGGCAAAGGGCTTGGCCATGTAGTCGTCGGCGCCCAGATCCAGGCCCTTGACGCGCTCCTCGATGCTGTCGGCCGCGGTGAGGATCAGCACCGGCAGGGCCGAGCCGCGCCCGCGCAGGCGCTTCAAGACCTCCAGCCCATGCAGCCTGGGCAGGCCCAGATCCAGGATCAGCAGATCGAACTCGTTATTGGTCAGCAGCGCGGTATCGGCCTCGCTGCCGCTGGCCACATGGTCCACGACGGCGCCCGAGCCGCGCAGCGTGCGCAGCAGGCCGTCGGCCAGCACCTGGTCGTCTTCGGCGATGAGGATGCGCATGGGTGTTCTCCTGGAAGGCCTTGGGCCGCGGCAACACCGCCGGGCCCATGGCCGATTCTAGGAGCATGCGGCGCCTCAGGCCGGCTCGGCGACGCTGATCTGCTTGACGCCCATGGCCTGGAGCGCATCGGCCACCGCCGCCACGGCGCCGGGGATGCCGGCGTCACCGAAATGGCCTATGCAGCCCACGCGGAAGGTTTCCAGCTGCGTCAGCTTGCCGGGGTAGAGGATGTAGCCGCGCTTCTTGCCCTCCTGGTAGAAGGCCTTGAACTCATAGGCCGGATCGGCCGGGGCGTGGAAGGTGACGATGATGGGCGCCTGCAGATCGTCCGGCAGATAACTGCGAAAGCCCATGGCGCGCATGCCATCGAGCAGAGCCTTGCAGTTGCGCGCGTAGCGCCCGCCGCGCGCCGCGAGGCCACCTTCCTCCTGGTATTGCGTCATGGCCTCGTCCAGCGCGGCGACGATATGCGTGGGCGGGGTGAAGCGCCATTGCGTGGTCTTTTGCATGTAGACCCACTGGTCGTACAGGTCCAGCGCCAGCGAATGGGCGTTGCCCTCGCACTTTTCCAGCACGCTCTTGCGCACGATGACGAAGCCCATGCCCGGCGGGCCTTCCAGGCATTTGCCCGAGGCGGCAATGACGGCGTCAAACGGGGTCTTGCTGGCGTCGATGTCGATCGCACCGAACGAGCTCATGGCGTCCACGATCAGGCCCTTGCCATGCCTGGCCACCACCTGCGCCACCTCGTGCAGCGGATTGAGCACGCCGGCGCCGGTCTCGCAGTGCACCAGGGCGACATGGGTGATGGACGGATCGGCGGCGAGCGCCTTGTCCACGTCGGCGGCGCTGACCTGCTGGGCCTCTCTGTAGTCGATGGTCGTCAGCTTGCGCCCGAGCACCTTGACAATGCGCGCCAGGCGCGCGCAGTAGGCCCCGTTGTTCGGCACCAGCACATCCATGCTGGGTCATGACGCTGGCGCCAGCGTCCGGGTGCGCACGCCCTGCGGCAGCGTCACGGCGAAAAAGCTGGTGCTGGCGCTGAACGCCTGGATGGCCGAGGCATTGCCACAGTTCGAGCGCAGCATCGCCATCGTCTCCAGCGACATGGTCATCACCGAGCGCTGCCCCGAGCTGCTGCGATCCATGGGCCTGATCGATGGCGTATCGGTACTAGACTCGCGCACCTTCGTGCACTACTACCGCAGCACCGAGGACGGACGCCTGATGCTGGGCAAGGGCGGCAACACCTTTGCCCGCGGCGGACGCATCGCGCCGGTGTTCGATCAGCGCTCGCCGTACGAGGGGCAACTCACGCAGGCGTTGCACGGTTTCTTCCCGTCGCTGGCCGGGGTGCCGGTCACTGCCAGCTGGAACGGACCGTCGGACCGCTCTGTCAGCGGTTTTCCCTTCTTTGGCCGCCTGAACGGCGCCGCCAACATGTTCTACGGCTTCGGCTATTCGGGCAATGGCGTGGGCCCGAGCTACATGGGCGGGCAAATCCTGTCGTCCCTGGTGCTGGACGAAGACAACGCCTGGACGCGCAGTCCGCTCACGCGCGGGCCGCTGGGGCTGTTTCCGCCCGAACCCATCCGCTACCTGGGCTCCATCGTGGTGCGCAACGCCATACGGCGCAAGGAGGCCGCGGAAGACGAGGGACGCGCGCCCTGGTGGCTGGACAGGCAGCTGAGCCGGTTTGCGAATGCGGCAGGCAAGGCGGACAAGGCCTGATCTTGCGCGACGGATCGCCCTCGCCCCTTTGGGGAGAGGGAGGGGTGAGGGGCCTGCACGACCTGAAAACGGCAGGACTCACGACGCACGGTGATTGCTCTTGTGGTTCTTTACATTGCTGATGTCGCTGGCCGGGTCTCGCCCCGGCGGGCGACCTCCTTTCTTGCTCGTGCAAGAAAGGAGGCAAAGAACACGCCCCCAAGTCTGCGACCCCTTCGCTGCGCTACGGGGCAAACCTGTGGCGCAGCCACAGGGGGGGGTGAACAGCCCGACACGGGCCATCGCTGCGCTCGGCCCGACAAATGGCGCGCCCCTCACGAGGCCGAGCGCAGCGATGGCCCGTGTCGTCCCCCCTCCCTTCTGGCCGTGCCGAGGAGCACAGCGCATGGGGTGTGCATGGGCGTCGAAGCGCCCATGCTTCTTAAACTGACTCGCCGTGGTTGTTTGAACGAAGCGCCGCAGGCGCGCAGTGAGTTCCACGGCGCACCCCATGCGCGAGCACCACAGGTTGCCCCGTAGCGCAGCGGAGGGGTCACGGACAACAGGGTCGCCTTTTCTTTGCCTACTTTCTTTTGGCGAAGCAAAAGAAAGTAGGTGCGCCGCCGGGCGCATATCCCGGCCAGCCACACTCAAAAAAACTAGCGATACACCCGCCGCACCCGCTTCACATTGCACAGCAGCTCATATGCAATCGTCCCCGCCGCCGCCGCAACGCTGTTCACACTGACCTGCCGCCCCCACAGCTCCACCGGAGCGCCCACGCCGACCTCTGGCAGATCCGTCAGATCAACGGTCAACATGTCCATGGCCACGCGGCCGATGATGCGCGTCAGGTGACCACCCACCGCCACCGGCGTTCCGGTGTGCGCGCGGCGCGGGTAGCCGTCGGCGTAGCCCATGGCCACCAGGCCGACGCGTGTGGGGCGCTCGGCGACGAAGCTGCCGCCGTAGCCCAGGGCCTCGCCAGCGCCAATCGTGCGCACGTTAAAGACCTCGCTGGTCAGCTGCATCACCGGCTGCAGCGCATCCGATGGCGTGCCGCGCGGATCGGCGCCGTAGAGCATGATGCCGGGCCGCGCCCAGTCGCGGTGCGCGCCCTGCCAGCCAAGCACGCCGGCCGAGTTGGCCACGCTGCGCGGCCCTGGCAGGCCCGCCGTGGCGGCCTCGAAGGCGGCCAGCTGCCGGGCGGTGGCCGGGTTGTCCGGTTCATCGGCCGAGGCCAGGTGCGTCATCAGCGTGATGCCGGCCACCTGCTCGCAGGCCTTGAGCCGCTGCCAGCAGGCCTGGGCCTCGCCGGGCTCCAGGCCCGCGCGGTGCATGCCGGTGTCCAGCTTCAGCCAGACGGGGATGCGCTCGCCCCCCTTGAGGGACTCCAGCATGCGCAGCTGTTCCTGCTGGTGCACCACCAGCCACAGGCCATGCGCCTGGGCCAGCCGCATGTCGTCCATGCCGAAGGCGCCTTCGAGCACCAGGATGGGTTGCTGGATGCCGGCCTCGCGCAGCGCCAGCGCTTCCTCGGTGAAAGCGACGGCAAAGGCGTCGGCATCGCCCGCCAGGGCGCGCGCGCATTCCACCGCGCCATGGCCGTAGGCGTTGGCCTTGAGGACGGCGAGGGCCCGGCCGCCATGGACAGCCCTGGCGTGGGCATAGTTGGCGCGCAGCGCGGCTAGATCGAATGTCGCCAGTGCCGGGCGGCTCATGCGGCCTGACCCGCGGTGCGGCGGTGCGTGCTCTGAGCCGTGCCCAGGTAGCGATCGACGGACAGGCCTTCGGTGGAAATCTCCGTGGCCTTGCCGCTGACGATGTCGGCCAGCAGCCGGCCCGAGCCGCAGGCCATGGTCCAGCCCAGCGTGCCGTGGCCGGTGTTCAGGAACAGGTTCTTGTGCGGCGTGCGGCCGACGATGGGCGTGCTGTCGGGGGTCATGGGGCGCAGGCCGGTCCAGAATTCGGCGCGCGCCAGGTCGCCGCCGGGGAACAGCTGGCTGGTGACCATCTCCAGCGTGGCGCGGCGCTGCGGGCGCAGGTTCTTGTCAAAGCCCGAGAGCTCGGCCATGCCACCGACGCGGATGCGGTTGTCAAAGCGCGTCAGGGCGATCTTGTAGGTCTCGTCCAGCACCGTGGACACGGGCGCCAGGGCCTCGTCGCGGATCGGGATGGTCAGCGAATAGCCCTTGACCGGGTACACCGGGATGTCCAGGCCGGAGGACAGCAGCAGATCGCGCGAATAGCTGCCCATGGCCAGCACGTAGCGGTCGGCCTTGACCACCTCGCGCTGCGGGCCGGACAGCTGCACGCCATTGACGGCGCCCTGGCCGTCGAACAGCAACCAGTCCACTGCGGTGCCAAAGCGGAACTTCACGCCCAGGGCCTCGGCCATCTGCGCCAGCTGGTTGGTGAACTTGAAGCAGTCGCCGGTCTCGTCCGCGGGCAGGCGCAGGCCACCGGCGATCGTGGCGTCGGCCCGGGCCAGGGCCGGCTCGGCGCGCGCCACGCCCTGGGGGTCGAGCAGCTCATAGTCAATGCCGCACTCCTGCAGCACGGCAATGTCGCGCTGGGCCTGGTCAACCTGTTTTTGCGAGCGGAACAGCTGCAGCGTGCCGGCCTGGCGACCCTCGTACTCAATGCCGGTATCGGCGCGCAGCTGGGCGATGCACTGGCGGCTGTAGTTGGACAGGCGCAGCATGCGCTCCTTGTTCACGGCATAGCGCTCGGCCGAGCAGTTGAGCAGCATCTGCGCCATCCAGCGCAGCTGGAACAGGCTGCCATCGGGGCGGATGGACAGAGGCGCATGCTTTTCGAACATCCACTTCAGCGCCTTCATCGGGATGCCGGGTGCGCCCCAGGGCGTGGAGTAGCCGAACGAGACCTGACCGGCATTGGCAAAGCTGGTATCGAGCGCCGGGCCATCCTGGCGGTCGATGACGGTGACTTCGGCGCCCGCACGGGCCAGGTAGTAGGCGGTGGTCACGCCGATCACGCCAGAGCCGAGTACAACAACTTTCATGATCTGTCTCCGATGTTCGATGAATGATCGTGACTATATGGATTTTCATGCTAATCTTTTGCCAAAATTCTGCTCTATGACAGCAATATTTGCTGTTTACGGCCACAAACCCTGACCCACACAGCAATGTCTGAACTCGACTCCATAGACCGGCGCATCCTCGATCTTTTGCAGCAGAACGGCCGCCTCACCATGACCGAGCTGGGCGAGCAGGTGGGTCTGTCCACCTCGCCCTGCTCGCAGCGCGTCAAGCGCCTGGAGGCCCAGGGCGTGATCACCGGCTACCACGCGCGCGTGAACCCGGCCGCGCTGGGGCGCAGCCTGCTGGTGTTCGTCGAAATCACCCTGGCGCAGAAGTCCGAACAGATCTTCAAGAAGGTGCGCGACGAGCTGCAGAACATGCCCGAGGTGCTGGAATGCCATTTGATCTCGGGCAGCTTTGACTACCTGGTGAAGGCGCGGCTGGCCGGCATGTCCGAGTACCGCAGCCTGCTCGGCTCCATCCTGCAGCAGATGCCGGTGCCGGCGCAGTCCAACAGCTATGTGGTGATGGAAGAGGTCAAGGAGAGCTTTGTCGTGCCCCTGGGCCGCAGGCCCTGATATCAGCCATTCGCATAGGCCTCCAGCCCCAGGGCCACGACGGTGGCTACATCCGGCCCCACCTCTTCGCGGAACTCGGCCTCGGCCTGGGCCACGGCGGCGCGAAAACCCTGCAGCCAGGCCAGGCCCGTGGGCGTGAAGCGCACCAGCCGGGCGCGCGCGTCATGCGGATCGGCCGCGCGCGTCACCAGGCCCCAGGCCTCGCATTGATCGACCAGGCTGGCCATGGACTGCTTGGTCATGCCGGCGCGATCGGCCAGGTCCGTCAACCGGTCGCCCGAAAGCTGCAGGTGGCGTGTGATGTGGATATGCGCCGCACTCACCTGTTCGCGCGCCGCCAGATTCGACAGGGCCAGCGGCACCTGCACGTCGCGCGCCATGAGCTGCAACACGCGCGCGTCAAAGCGCCGCATGGCATGGCCCAGCAGGCGGCCCAGGTGGGTCTGGCGCCAGTCATCGTCATGGGGTGGCAGATGCATGGCGATATTGTCAGCCAAACTGACCAAAAATATCTTCCAAGTACAATCCAGCCCTCCTAAACTACTGTTCACGCATACAGACTGTTGATCGAAACAGTCTTACCCGAAAGCACTATGGCCACCAAGAGGAGCAATTTCATGGACGCACCCGTCAAGACCGCCGACAACAGCGAAAAGGCCAAGGCCCTGCAGGCCGCGCTGGCCCAGATAGAGAAGCAGTTTGGCAAGGGCACCATCATGCGCCTGGGCGAGGGCGAGCAGGCGCAGGACATCCAGGTCGTCTCCACCGGCTCGCTGGGCCTGGACATTGCCCTGGGCGTGGGCGGCCTGCCGCGCGGGCGGGTGGTCGAGATCTACGGCCCGGAGTCCTCCGGCAAGACCACGCTGACCCTGCAGGTCATCGCCGAGATGCAGAAGCTGGGCGGCACCTGCGCCTTCATCGACGCCGAGCACGCGCTCGATACCCAGTACGCGCAAAAGCTGGGCGTGAACTTGAACGACATCCTGATCAGCCAGCCGGACACCGGCGAGCAGGCGCTGGAGATCGTGGACAGCCTGGTGCGCTCGGGCGCCGTGGATCTGATCGTGATCGACTCGGTCGCCGCCCTCGTCCCCAAGGCCGAGATCGAAGGCGAGATGGGCGACGCCCTGCCCGGCCTGCAGGCGCGGCTGATGAGCCAGGCGCTGCGCAAGCTCACCGCCACCATCAAGAAGACCAACTGCATGGTCATCTTCATCAACCAGATCCGCATGAAGATCGGCGTGATGTTCGGCAGCCCCGAGACGACGACCGGCGGCAACGCGCTCAAGTTCTACGCCTCGGTGCGCCTGGACATACGCCGCACCGGCACCATCAAGAAGGGCGACGAGGCCATAGGCAACGAAACCCGTGTGAAGGTGGTGAAGAACAAGGTCTCGCCCCCGTTCAAGCAGGCCGAGTTCGACATCCTGTTCGGCGAGGGCATCTCGCGCGAGGGCGAGATCATCGACATGGGCGTGACGGCGCGCATCCTCGAAAAGAGCGGCGCCTGGTACGCCTACAACGGCGAGAAGATAGGCCAGGGCCGCGACAACGCGCGCGAATTTCTGCGCGAGAACCCGGAACTGGCGCGCGAGATCGAGAACAAGGTGCGCGACAGCCTGGGCATTGCCCTGCTGCCCGGCGCCGCGCCGGCCGCAGCCCCCGACGACAAGCCCGCGCGCGGCAAGAAGGGCGACAAGACCGACGCCGCCGAAGGCTGATCCACCAACACAAAAACAGGCATTCAGCGCTTATATACAAAGCGCTGATAGCTATTGTTTAAATAGTAATCATGGGATTTGCCAAGCCCTCTCTGAAGGCACGCGCGCTGCGCCTGCTGGCCCAGCGCGAGCATTCGCGCAGCGAGCTGGAGGCCAAGCTCGCGCCCCATGTGCAGGAGGGCGATGATCTCGCCACCCTGCTCGACCAGCTGCAGGCCCGGGACTTCATCAACGAGGAGCGTGTGGTCGAATCCGTGCTGCACAGCCGCGCACCGCGTCTTGGGGCACAGCGCGTGCTGCAGGAGCTGCGCCGCAAGGGGCTGGACGAGGATTTGCTGCGCGCCGCGGCCGGGCGCCTGAAAGACACGGAACTGGAGCGCGCCCGTGCCGTTTGGCACCAGCGCTTCGGCAATGCGCCAGCGCCCGCCACGCGCGAGGAGCAGGCGCGCCAGATGCGCTTTCTGGCCGCACGCGGCTTCGGCGGCGATGTTGTACGGCGCGTACTGGACGCCAGAGAAGACGGTGGTTGAATCGGCTGCAGCGCTTACCTAGCAAGCGTTGATAGCTATATTTTTAGTATTTCTTACTGGGACAAGCGCTCGGGATTGGCATCCAGCCTGATGAGCGCATCGCGCGTCGCGCGCAGGGTCAGGCTTTCTTCTTCCTGGGCCAGCAGCAGCCCGGCCTGCATATAGCCAGCCAGGGGCTTGAGCTGCAACAGATAGCTGCTGCCACCAAGGGCGGCGAACAGGTGCAGCTGCTTGCGCTGGCTGTGCCACACATATTGCACCCGCGCCGAGGCTCCGTTGTGCTCTATCGTGAACCAGGCGCCCAGCGGCAGCGCCTGCGCCCAGGCCACCATGTCCTCCTGCACGGCCGCGCCGTCGTCGGCAACCACATGGATAGACGAGGCATCCATGCCCAGCAGCAGTTCGATGTTTTCCGCGCTCAACGGTATGTCGCCCAGGGTCTCGTCGTCGATGAAGTCTTCCAGGTTTTCCAGGCGCCTGGTCATGGCCTCGATCTGCTCCTGCGGGATGGAGGCCGTCTTCGACAGAAAGGCCTCGGCCAGGGTGTCGGTGAGCAGCTTGACCTGTGCATCCTGCGGCGCGCCGGTGACACCCACCAGAACCAGCCCCAGACGCAACCGCTGCAGCAGTGCCGGCAACTGCGCGATGACGCGTGCGCGGTCGGCTCGGTTGGGCTTGGCGCTGGCGGCCCAGACCAGGTCGGCAGCGGCACGCTTGAAGGCGGTGGTTTCGGCATGCTGGGCGCCGTTGCGCACCGCCGACATGGCCAGCACCTCGGCCCAGGACTTGAACAGGAAATCACGAATTTCCTCGCGTACCGGCATGTCCTTGAGCATGTTGCGCAGCTCTATGGTGTATTGGATCGCCAGCGTCTCGCGCTGCTCGACCTGCTGGGCAACGCTGATGATGCGCGCCGTGCCCTGGCCTTCGGTCAGGTACTTGGCAAGGAACTTCTCGAACTCCGCCAACACCAGCTCGAACACGCGCTTGCCAGTCTCGGGGTATTGCTCGATCACCTGCACGATGCGGCGGATTTCGGCCTCCAGCGCGCCACCGTTGATGGCGCTGGCGTCAAAGCCCAGCACGCAGGAGCCCATGCGGTCGATGAGCTGGCGCGCCGGATGGGCCAAGTCGCTGAAGAACTCCGGCTCGGCCAGCGCCACGCGCAGCACCGGCACCTGCAGGCGTGCAAACCACACGCGCACCGCGGGCGGTATGCGGTCTTCGCTGAGGATGCTCTGGAACATCAGGGCCACCACCTCGATGACGGCCTTCTCGCTGGCCGTGCTGGCCTTTTTCTTGAATTCGTCCGCGCGCTCGCGCACCACATGGGCCACGCGCACCACGGCCTGGGGGCTGTAGTCCTCGACCAGCGTGGCCATGCCGCTGTAGTACAGGTCGGCCTCCACGCGCTCGTCGGCCAATGCATGCATCAGGGCCGACGAGGCCGGCTGCGCCGGGGCCGCGCCCTGGCCCGTGGCCGACGGCGCCAGCATGCGCCGCAGCTGCATCATCACCCCCTGCGCACGCTGGCGCGCATAGGCCAGGGGGGTGGAAAAACCGCCCATCCCCGGGCGTACGCCAGCCATGGGCACCGGCATGCCCTGGGGTGGCTGCATGCCGCCGGGCGTTGCCAGCATGGTGGCGGGAAACGGTGTATCCCGGCCCAGGACCACACCGGCGCTGTCGCGGCCCAAGGCGCCCGAGCGGCTCGCCCCCACGCTCGCCACCCGCACCTGGCGCGTGCGCAGCTCCTCGGCCGTGATCACACCCTGCTGGTCATACAGCCCGAGCAACGCCTGGTACTGCGCCTGGGCCAGCTCGGACAGGGCGGTCTGCACCGGATCGAGCGCCAGCTGCAGCTCCTCGCGCTTGAGGCCGGCATCCAGCCACGACTCCACCAGCCGCAGGCACAGGGTCTCGGGGCGCAGGATGTCGCGGCTGGAAAGCTCACGTCCGTCCAGGTGCTGGGTACGCTGGCGCGCGACGTCAAAGGACGCGCCCACATGCTCGGTGACGGTCAGCGCCATGCGCGAGGCCAGCAGCCGGTTCTCGATCACGTCGTCGCCAACCAGCTCCAGTCCCCCGTCCAGGGGCATGGTGGCGGAGGGCGACTGCTGCGGCACCAGAGCCTCGCGCCAGGCGCGCACCACATCCTCCACCCAGGCCTTGCGGTGGGCCTGGTAGTTCATCCAGGCGTCGCGGCGCAGCTGCATGTCGCGCTGCGTCGCCGTCTGCGCCATCAGATCGGTCAGGAACGCATACAGCTTCTTGTCCAGATCCGGCAAGGCCGCGCACAGGCCTTCCACAAAACGCTGCCGCGCCAGCTGGGCCAGGCGGCGGTCGGCGGCAGAGGTGGGCTGGATGTCCATAGACCTTGGATCTTAGCCGTTGCCCTCGCCCTGTTGTGGCGTATCCAAGACAGTTTCAGTGCGTTGCCACAGCGCCGGCGCGAGCGCCCGCTTAGACCACCGCCCCGGAGTTGGGGTCGTTGGGATCGCCATCCTTGCGCGCCGAGGTCTTCACCAGATCCTCGCGCTTGACACCCAGCCACATGGCGATCGCCGCCGCCACGAACACCGAGGAATAGATGCCGAACAGAATGCCTATGGTCAGCGCCAGCGCAAAGTAGTGCAGGCTGGGGCCGCCGAAGAAGAACATCGACAGCACCATGGCCTCGGTCGAGGCGTGGGTGATGATGGTGCGGCTCATGGTCGAGGTGATGGCGTGGTCTATGACCTCGTGCGTGGAGAGCTTGCGAAAGCGCCGGAAGGCCTCGCGAATCCGGTCAAAGATCACCACCGACTCGTTCACCGAATAGCCCAGCACGGCCAGCACCCCGGCCAGCACCGAGAGCGAGAACTCCCACTGGAAGAAGGCGAAGAAGCCCAGGATGATGACCACGTCGTGCAGGTTGGCGATGATAGCCGCGACGCCGAACTTCCACTCGAAACGGAACGCCAGGTAGATGACGATGCCCAGCACCACCATACCCAGCGCCATCAGGCCGCCGTGCACCAACTCCTCGCCCACCTGCGGGCCGACGAACTCCGTGCGCCGCAGCGTCACGCCCGCGTCCTCGCTCTTCAGCGCCGCCAGCACCTGCTCGCTTTGCTGGGCCGAGGTCACGCCCTTTTGCACCGGCAGGCGGATCATCACGTCGCGGGACGTCCCGAAGTTCTGCACCACCACGTCGGGGTAGCCCAGGGCCGCCACCTTGTCGCGCACCTTGCCGATGTCGGCCGTCTGCGAGTAGGCCACCTCCATGACGGTGCCGCCGGTGAATTCCACCGACAGATGCAGGCCACGCGTGACCAGGAAGAACACCGCCAGGGCGAAGGTGATGAAGGACACCGCGTTGAGCACCAACGCGTACTTCATGAACGGAATGTCTTTTTTGATGCGGAAAAACTCCATGGTCTTTCCTCCTTTTAATCAGTGCTGCCGCTGCGGCCGGCCACGGAGCGGTTGTCTTCGCCCTCGGGCTTCCAGACTTGGCCGATGGCCACGCTCTTGAGTTTCTTCTGGCGTCCATACCAGAGATTCACCAGGCCGCGCGAGAAGAACACGGCCGAGAACATGCTGGTCAGAATGCCTATGCAATGCACCACGGCAAAACCGCGCACCGGCCCAGTGCCAAAGGCCAGCAGCGCCAGACCGGCGATCAGCGTGGTCACGTTGGAGTCCAGGATGGTGGCCCAGGCGCGCTCGTAGCCCGCGGCAATCGCCGCCTGCGGCGCGATGCCGGCGCGCAGCTCCTCGCGGATGCGCTCGTTGATCAGCACGTTGGAGTCGATGGCCACGCCCAGCGCCAGCGCCATGGCGGCAATGCCGGGCAGGGTCAGCGTGGCCTGCAGCATGGACAGCACGGCGATCAGCAGCAGCACGTTCATGCCCAGCGCAATTGTGGAGAACACGCCGAACAGCATGTAGTACACGCACATGAAGGCGGCAATGGCCACCATGCCCCAGACCACGGAATGGATGCCGCGATCGATGTTGTCGGCGCCCAGGCTGGGGCCAATGGTGTATTCCTCGATGATTTCCATGGGCGCGGCGAGCGAGCCGGCGCGCAGCAGCAGGGCCGTGTCGTTGGCCTCCTGCGTCGTCATGCGGCCCGAGATCTGCACCCGGCCACCGCCGATTTCGCTGCGAATCACCGGCGCCGTGACGACCTCGCCCTTGCCCTTCTCGAACAGCACGATGGCCATGCGCTTGCCGATGTTCTCGCGCGTGATGTCCTTGAAGATGCGCGAGCCCTTGGCGTCCAGCGTCAGGTTGACGGTGGGCTCCTGGGTCTGGCCGTCAAAGCCGGGCTGGGCGTCGGTCAGGTTTTCGCCGGTGAGGATGACCTGCTTCTTCACGATCACGGCCTGGCCGTTGCGATCCAGGTATTTCTCGTCGCCAAAGGGCACGGGACCGCTGCCGATCTCGGCGGCGCGCGCCTCGGTGCCCTCGTCCACCATGCGCACCTCCAGGGTGGCGGTACGGCCCAGGATGTCCTTGGCTTTGGCCGTGTCCTGCACGCCGGGCAGCTGCACCACGATGCGATCCAGCCCCTGCTGCTGGATCACCGGCTCGGCCACGCCCAGCTCGTTGATACGGTTGTGCAGCGTGACCATGTTCTGCTTGAGCGCCTGCTCCTGCACCTTGCGCAGGGCCTCGGGCCTGATGGTGGCGCGCAGCTGGAAGCCCTCGCCATCCGGGCTGCTGGTGGTCAGCAGGTCGGGGAACTGGTCTGCGATCAGGTTGCGCGCCGCCGTCAGCGTGGCCTCGTCGCGCACGCGGATGTCTATGGCCTGGCCGTCGCGGCTGATGCCGCCGTGGCGGATGCTCTTCTCGCGCAGCGTGGTGCGCAGATCGCCCGCGTAAGACTCGGCCTTCTTGGTGAGCGCTGCCTGCATGTCCACCTGCAGCATGAAGTGCACGCCGCCGCGAAGGTCCAGGCCCAGGTACATGGGGCGGGCGTTGATGGCGGTGAGCCAGTCGGGCGAGCGCGAGACCAGGTTCAGCGCCACGATGTAGGGCGGGTCGGACGGGTCGCTGACCAGGGCCTTCTGGATCGCATCCTTGGCCTTGAGCTGGTTGTCCGGCGTGTCAAAGCGCGCGCGCACCGAGTTGCCGTCGAACGTCACCGAGTCCGGGTTCACGCCGGCGGCCTGCAGCGCCTCTTCGACGCGCCGCTGCAGCGCCGCATCAACCTTGATGGTGGCCTTGGCCGATGACACCTGCACGGCAGGCGCCTCGCCGAAGAAATTGGGCAGGGTGTACAAGGCCCCTATCAGCAGCACGATCACCAGGATCGCGTACTTCCAGACCGGATAACGGTTCATGATCGCGCTTCTCAAATACCTACGGGGCAGCGGGCGCGCCACGCGCCCTGCCACCCCAACAAAAGGCCCGCGGGCCTACAACCGGTTTACTTGACGGTGCCCTTGGGCAGCACCTGGGTCACGGCGCTGCGCTGCACCTGCACCTGCACGCCGCTGGCGATCTCCAGCTGCACATAGCCTTCGGAGAGGTTCGCGACCTTGCCCAGCAGGCCGCCGGCCGTGACCACCTCATCGCCCTTGGCCAGCGCGTCGATCATGGCGCGGTGCTCCTTCTGGCGCTTCATCTGGGGCCGGATCATGATGAAGTACAGCACCACGAACATCAGCACCAGCGGCAACATGCCGGTGAGCGAGCCCATCAGGCCCCCTTCGGCGGCTGCGGCGGGTGCGGTTTGGGCAAAGGCGGAAGAAATAAACACGGGAGAAACTCCACTCAAACAAGGGATGGATGGTCTGACGGGCCCCGCAGGGCCTGCCATGAGGGCAACAGGCGATTGTATTCGGCGCGCCTTACACCCTTGAATGCCGCGCCCCGGCGTGGACAGATTTCGAGCAAAAATCAGCCGCAAGCCTTGTCTATAAAACGCAAACAGCTATAGAAAAATTCAGGCCATGCGGCGCGCTGCATCCTGCGGGTCGCGCCAGCGCTGCATGAGCTCGGCCCATTTTCCGCGCGCCGCCTGCAGGTGGCGCTGCTTCACATGGCCGTAGCCGCGTATGTCCTCGGGAATGCTCGCGACCTGCACGGCCAGGGCCAGGCGCTCGGGCGAGAGGCCGGCCAGCAGCTCGTCCACGCAGGCGCGGTACTCCTGGATCAGGGCGCGCTCGGTGCGCCGCTCCTCGGTCCTGCCAAAGGGATCGAGCGCCGTGCCGCGCAGGCCCTTGCATTGCGCCAACAGGCCCATCGCCCGGCGCATCCAGGGCCCGTAGCTCTTCTTGACCGGCTCGCCGTGGTCGCTCTTGCCGGCCAGGCTGGGCGGCGCCAGGTGGTGCACGACGCGATAGTCGCCCTCGAACATGCCCTCCACGCGCCGGGTGAAGGCTGCGTCGGTGTGCAGGCGCGCCACCTCGTACTCGTCCTTGTAGGCCATGAGCTTGAACAGGTAGCGCGCCACCGCCTCGGCCAAGCGCTGGCCCTGGCCCAGCTTTTCCTCTGCCGCGCGCACCTTCTCGACAAAGGCGCTGTACTCGGCGGCGTAGGCGGCGCTCTGGTAGCCGGTGAGGAACTCGACCCGCCTGGCCAGCAGCTCGGCCAGACCCGGCTTCTTCACCCATTGCACCACCTGCGCCGCCTGGAACAGGGCCCGCACGGCGGCCAGGTCATGGGCACAGCGCCGGCCCCATTCAAAGGCCACCTGGTTGTTGGCCACCTGCACGCCATTGAGCTCCATGGCGCGCATCAGCGCGGCATGCGACAGCGGCACGCGGCCCTTTTGCCAGGCGTAGCCCAGCATCAGCGGGTTGGTGTAGATGCTGTCGCCCAGCAGCTCGGTGGCGACCCGCTCGGCGTCGAGCACGCCCAGCAGATCCTGGCCCACGGCGGCGGCAATCGCCGCCTCGCAGCCCTCGGCGGGGAACTGCCAGTTGGGGTTGTGCACGAAGGCCGCGGCCGGCGTGCCATGGGTGTTCAGCGCGACGAAGGTGCGGCCCGGCCGCATGGCGGCCAGGGTGGCCTTGTTGGCGGCGACTATGGGGTCGCAGCCGATGATGAGGTCGGCCTTGGCCGTGTCCACCTTGGTGGTGTAGATGGCCTCGGGGCGGTTGGCAATCTGCACATGGCTCCAGGTGGCGCCACCCTTTTGCGCCAGGCCGGCCGCGTCCTGCGTGACCACGCCCTTGCCCTCCAGGTGCGCGGCCATGCCCAGCAGCGAGCCTATGGTGATCACCCCCGTGCCGCCCACGCCGGCGACGATGATGCCCCAGGCCTCTTCAGCCACCGGCAACACCGGATCGGGGATGGGGGGCAGGGCGGCCAGGTCGCCCTTCTTTTCCTTCCTGGGCTTTTTCAGCTGGCCGCCCTCGATGGTGACGAAGCTGGGGCAAAAGCCCTTGACGCAGGAATAGTCCTTGTTGCAGGTGCTCTGGTTGATGCGGCGCTTGCGGCCGAATTCGGTTTCGACCGGCTCCACCGACAGGCAGTTGGACGCCACCCCGCAGTCGCCACAGCCCTCGCAGACCAGCTCGTTGATGATGACCGTCTTAGTCGGCGCTGCAAGCGTGCCGCGCTTCCTGCGCCGGCGCTTTTCGGTGGCGCAGGTCTGGTCGTAGATCAGCGCCGTGCAGCCGGCGATGTCGCGCAGCTCGCGCTGGATGCGGTCGAGCTCATCGCGGTGGAATACCTCGACACCCGGCGGCAGGTCGTTGAGCAGCTCCTGGTGCTTGGCGCGCGCGGGGTTGGCGGCCAGGCTGTGCGTGCGGCCGTGGTACTTCTCGGGCTCGTCGGTCACCACCACCAGGCGCGCCACGCCCTCGGAGCGCAGGCTGTGGGCGATCTGCGCGACCGAGTGGCCCTCGGGCCGCTCGCCCACCTGCTGGCCGCCGGTCATGGCCACGGCGTCGTTGTAGAGGATCTTGTAGGTAATGTTGGCGCCAGACGCTATTGCTTGGCGGATCGCCAGCAGGCCGCTGTGGAAGTAGGTGCCGTCGCCCAGATTGGCGAAGACATGGGGGGTCTTGGAAAACGGCGCCTGGCCCACCCAGGTCACGCCCTCGCCGCCCATCTGCGTGAAGGTACTGGTGTGGCGGTCGGGCATCCAGTTGACCATGTAGTGGCAGCCAATGCCGGCCACGGCACGGCTGCCCTCGGGCACGCGGGTGCTGGTGTTGTGCGGGCAGCCGCTGCAGAACCAGGGCATGCGCTCGCCGGTGTCCAGCTTCTGCTCGGCCATGCCGCGCTCACGCGCCTCTATCACCGACAGGCGCTCGTCCATGCGCGCCGCGATGTCCGCGGGGACGCCCAGCTTCTTCAGCCGCTTGGCGATGGCGCGCGCGATGATGGCCGGCGTCAGGTCGGCCTGGGGGCGCAGCAGCCAGTTCTGGCTGGGGTTGGGCATGCCCCACTCGCCGCCCGAATGGTCGCCCTCGACCTCGTCGAACTTGCCCAGCACGTCCGGGCGCACGTCGGCGCGCCAGTTGTAGAGCTGCTCCTTGATCTGGTATTCGATGACCTGGCGCTTTTCCTCGACCACCAGGATCTCCTGCAGCCCCTCGGCAAAGTCGCGCGTGATGCCGGCCTCCAGCGGCCAGACCACGTTCACCTTGTGCACGCGGATGCCCAGCTGGCGGCAATGGCCGTCATCGAGCCCCAGGTCGATCAGAGCCTGGCGCATGTCGTTGTAGGCCTTGCCACTGGCGATGAGTCCAAAGCGATCCCGGGGCGTGGCGACCACGTTGTAGTTGAGCTTGTTGGCGCGCACATAGGCCAGGGCCGCATACCACTTGTAGTCCATCAGGCGCGCCTCCTGCTCCAGGGGCGCGTCGGGCCAGCGTATGTGCAGGCCGCCCGGCGGCATCACAAAGTCCTCGGGCAGGATGATGTTCACACGATCCGGATCGACCGAGATGCTGCTCGACGACTCGACCACCTCCTGCACCGTTTTCAGGCCCGACCACAGGCCCGAGAAGCGGCTCATGGCAAAGGCATGCAGACCCATGTCCAGGATGTCCTGCACGCTGCTCGGAAAGAACACCGGCAGGCCGCAGGCCTTGAAGATATGGTCGCTCTGGTGCGCGGCGGTGCTGCTCTTGCTGATGTGGTCGTCGCCGGCCACGGCGATCACGCCGCCGTGGCGCGCCGTGCCGGCCATGTTGGCATGCTTGAACACGTCCGAGCAGCGATCCACGCCCGGCCCCTTGCCATACCAGATGCCAAACACGCCGTCGTACTTTTTGCTCTCGGGGTAGATGTCGAGCTGCTGCGTGCCCCACACGGCCGTGGCGCCCAGCTCCTCGTTCACGCCGGGCTGGAACACGACATGGCTCTCTGCCAGATGCTTGCGCGCGCCGAGCAGGGCCTGGTCGTAGCCGCCCAGCGGCGAGCCACGGTAGCCACTGATGAAGCCCGCCGTGTTCAGGCCCGCGGCCTGGTCGCGCTGGCGCTGCAGCATGGGCAGGCGCACCAGGGCCTGCACGCCGCTCATGAAGGCGCGGCCCTGACCCAGGGCATATTTGTCATCCAGGGTGACGGACTCGAGCGCGCGGCGCACATGGTCGGGCAGGGGGGCATTCATGGGCTGTCTCCGGGCTGTTCTTCGGGCTTGCACCCCGTTGAGGGGCACGGCAAACGAACCGGCGCCGCTCAGGCCCAGTCCATGGCGCGCAGTGTATGCGCTGATTACTGATATGTGTTTGCTTTGTTTGCCGCGTTTACCCCAATGCAAGAAAGAATCTTTCTTTAAATAATCGAAAAATGGAAACACTGGACAAATACGACCTGGCCATACTGGGCGCCTTGCAGCGTGACGCGCGCCTGACCAATGCCGAGCTGGCGCAGCGCGTAGGCCTGTCGGCCGCGCCCTGCTGGCGCCGTGTGCGGGCGCTGGAGGAAGCGGGCTTCATCCGCGGCTACCGCGCCGAGATCGACCGCCACAAGATCGGCCTGGGCGTGCTGGCCTTCGTGCGCCTGGACGCCGAGCGCAGCACGGGCGAGCTGACGCAGGCCATGGAGCGGGCCATCGCGCAGATCCCCGAGGTCGTCTCCTGCCACTACATCAGCGGCACCGGCACCTTCGAGCTGCAGGTGGTGGCGCGCGACCTGGACAGCTTCTCGCAGTTCGCGCGCGGCGTGCTGCTGAACCTGCCCAACGTGAAGGACATGCACACCAGCTTCTCGCTGGGCGAGGTCAAGGCCGGCGGCGCGCTGCCGCTGGCGCATCTGGAGCAGGCCCGGGCCTGAGGTTTCATAATGGCGGGCCCATGCCGCCACAGCCACCGCACACCCACGGGCCCCAGAGCCCCGACAGCACAGACCCCGGCGCCGACACCCCCGCCAACGCCTCGGACATCGCCGACTCCGCCGAGGCCGCAGCCACTGCCGAGCTGCAGCGCAGCGCCGCCGCGCGCACGCCGCAGTCACCCCTGGCGCCGCTGTCCGTGCCCGTGTTCCGCATGCTCTGGCTGACCTGGCTGGTGGCCAATACCTGCATGTGGATGAACGACGTGGCGGCCGCCTGGCTCATGACCACGCTGACCAGCTCGCCGGTGCTGGTGGCGCTGGTGCAGACGGCCTCCACCCTGCCGGTGTTCCTGCTCGGCCTGCCCAGCGGTGCGCTGGCCGACATACTGGACCGACGCAAGTACTTCATGGTCACGCAGTTCTGGGTGGCGGCCGTGGCCGTGGTGCTGTGCGGGGTGATCCTGGCCGGCGGGGTCAGCCCGCACCTGCTGCTGGCGCTCACCTTTGCCAACGGCATAGGCCTGGCCATGCGCTGGCCGGTGTTCTCGGCCATCGTGCCCGAGCTAGTGGAGCGCCCGCACCTGCCCGCGGCGCTGGCGCTCAACGGCGTGGCGATGAACGCCTCGCGCATCATCGGGCCCCTGCTGGCCGGCGCCATCATTGCCAGCTTCGGCAGCGCCTGGGTCTTTGTGCTGAACGCCGTGCTGTCGCTGCTGGCGGGCTTCACCATCATGCGCTGGCGGCGCCAGGCCACGCCCAACCCGCTCGGGCGCGAGCGCCTGGCCAGCGCCATGCGCGTGGGCCTGCAGTTCGTACGCGAGTCGCCACCGATGCGCGCCGTGCTGTGGCGCATTTCGGTGTTCTTCCTGCACGCCACGGCCCTGCTGGCGCTGCTGCCGCTGGTGGCACGCGGCCTGCAGGGCGGCGGCGCCGGCACCTTCACGCTGCTGCTGGCGGCCATGGGCGCGGGTGCCATAGGCGCGGCCATGCTGCTGCCACGCCTGCGCCAGATGATGGCCGCCGACCAGCTGGTCACGCGCGGCACGCTGGTGCAGTCGCTGGCCTCGGCCATCGTGGCCCTGGCACCCAACGTGTATCTGGCCGTGCCGGCCATGGTGGTCGCCGGTGCGGCCTGGATCACCGTGGCCAACGCCCTGGTGGTGGCGGCACAGTTCGCCCTGCCCAACTGGGTGCGCGCGCGCGGCATGGCCATCTTCCAGATGGCCATCATGGGCGCCACCGCAGCCGGCGCGGCGCTGTGGGGCCAGGTGGCCGCCATGAGCAGCGTGCCCGTGAGCCTGGCGCTGGCTGCGGCCATAGGCGTGACGGTAATGACCCTGGTGCAGCGCCTGGTGAGCAACCGCCATGGCGAGGAAGACCTGAGCCCCTCGCGCGCCTTCAACCTGCCGCAGGCCGAGACCCCGCCAGAGGCCGGGCTGCGCCTGGTGACCAGCATCGAATACCTGATCGAGCCCGCGCGCGCGGCCGAGTTTCGCGCCGTGATGCAGGAGAGCCGGCGCGCGCGCCTGCGCCAGGGTGCCCTCAGCTGGGAGCTGCAGCACGACATCGCCGACCCGCGCCGCTACGTCGAGCGCGTGGTGGACGAGTCCTGGACCGAGCACCTGCGCCGCTTCGACCGCGTCACCGCCTCCGACGTGGCACTGCGCGACCGCAAGAACGCCTTCCATATCGGCGAGACACCGCCGGTAATTTCGCGCTATGTGGTGGAAGGCGATTGATAAGCTATACAATTAATAGCTATTGACGCTTTATCAATAAGCGCTACAGTCTATTTTTGCCAATATCCACCGCAAGCTGCGCGCTCAAATACGGGCGCCTCAGGGGGTGGCGCCCTGCCTCGGCCACAACGCCCACAGGCGCAGGTTCTGCTTTAGCCGCCCGGCCATGTCGCCCGCCTCCGGGCCCCAGCCGGTGAAGTAGTCGGCGCGCACCGCGCCCAGGATGGCGCTGCCCGTGTCCTGCGCCAGCACCAGGCGCGACAGCTGGGCCGTGGGCCCGCTGGAGGCCAGCCACACCGGCGTGCCGTAGGGGATGCTCTGGCGATCGACGGCGATCGAACGCCCCGGCGTCAGCGGCACGCCCTGCGCGCCCTTGGGGCCGAAGGCGGCGTCCAGCCCGTCCAATGGCTCCTCGCGAAAGAACACGTAGCGCGGGTTGCTCCACAGCATCTCGCTGACGCGCTGCGGGTTCTGCCGCACCCAGGCCGTGATGCCGGGCCAGGTGGCATCACGCACCAAACCCTGGTCCAGCAGCCAGCGGCCCACGCTCTTGTACGGCTGGTCATTCGTGCCGGCATAGGCCAGGCGCACCAGGCGCTGGCTGCCGTCGGCCTCCTGCACGCGCAGCCGGCCCGAGCCCTGGATGTGCAGCACCAGGGCCTCGACCGGGTCGCGCACCCATGCAATGGCGCGGCCGGCCAAGGCCGCCTGGGCCTGGGGCAGGGTCTCGATCTGCTGGCGCGTGTACCAGGGCTTGCGCTGGCCCAGATCCGCCGGCGGGGCATACAGCGGTACGCCAAAGCCGTTGCCCGGCTGGCGCACGGCGTCCAGGTAGGGCTCGAAGTAGCCGGTCAGCAGGCCATCGGCGCTGCCCTCCAGCGTTTCTATGCGGTAGGGCTGCAGGCGCTGCATGATCCAGCCGCGCTGCTCCTCGGGCGCGGCGATGCTCAGGCGGCGCACGTCGCCACACAGCGGCGCGAAGGCCGGGGCCGGGCGCTCGCAGCTGCGCAGCCAGGCGTTCCAGGCCTCGTGCAGGGCGTCGGCGTCAAAGCCGGGCAGCTCGCTCCAGGCCACGGGCACCCAGCGGCTCTTGGACTGGGTCAGCGTGCCCGGCACGGCCGCCGATCCCGCGGGCACGGGCCGTGCCGCCGGCGCGGTGGGCGCGGACGAGTCCAGGGGTACCGGCGTGGAGCAGGCGGCCAGCATTCCTACAATCAGCACCATCCAGAACAGGCGCGGGAGACAAACATTCATGGGGCTGATTTTGCTTGAGGCGCTGGTGGCGCTGCTAATCTTTGTGGCCATTCTGTGGTGGACCATGTTTTCGGGCCGCAAGCGCGGCGAACTGCCGCCGGACGAGGAGGATTGACAGTTGTTTGCCGCCCTGAATCACCCGCAGGTACCAAGTCTTACAGACCACGGGCGCCGCCCGGGCTAGCCTCGCAGACGTACTTTTGAATTCAAGGAGGACTCCATGCGCAAGCTTCTACTCATCGGCAGCGCCGCCGCCATTTTGCTGACCACCGGCTGTGCCGAGATGAGCGACACCCAGCGCCGCACCGCCATTGGCGCGGGTGCAGGTGCGCTGGGCGGCGCGGCCATAGGCGCCATGACCGGCGGCAAGGCTGGCACGGGCGCGGTGATCGGCGCCGGCGTGGGCGCCCTGGGCACCTACATCTGGTCGCAGCAGATGGAAAAGCAAAAACAGGAGATGCAGGCCGCCACCCAGGGCACGGGGGTGACCGTGTCGCAGACCACGGACAACCAGCTCAAGCTGGACATCCCCAGCGACATCTCGTTCGCCACCGGCCGCGCCGACATCGAGGCCAACTTCCGCCCGGTGCTCGATCGCTTTGCCGAGGGCCTGCGCAACAACCCGAATGCCGAGGTGCGCATCATCGGCCACACCGATTCCACCGGCAGCGACGCCATCAACAACCCGCTGTCGCTGGATCGGGCCGAGAGCACGCGCAACTACCTCACAGCGCGCGGCGTGAGCGGTGCACGCATCCAGGTCGATGGCCGCGGATCGCGCGAACCGATTGCCGGCAATGACACGGCCGCAGGCCGGGCGCGCAACCGCCGGGTAGAGATCTTCATGGGCGAGCGCCAGGGTTGACGCCCCCACGCCACGGGTCATTGCATTAAAAATAATAGCTGTCAGCGCTTGTCACATAAGCGCTAGCAGCATTTTTCATATCAAGACTGCTGTGGTGCCGAACGCAGCAGATTGGCCAGCTCCACAGCCGACTTGACCTGCATCTTGTCGAACACGCGCGCGCGGTGCACCTCCACCGTGCGCACGCTGATGGCCAGCTGGTCGGCAATCAGCTTGTTCGGCAGGCCCTCGACCACCAGGCGCATCACGTCGCGCTCGCGCTCGGTCAGCTCGGCCAGCCTGTCCTGCAGCCGATGGCGCTCGCGGCAGTCCTGCAGGTGCCGCGCCGAGAGTTCCAGCGCCGCCTGCACGCGATCGACGAGCTGGTTGTCCGAGAAGGGCTTTTCACAGAAGTCAAAGGCGCCGCGCTTGACCGTGGCCACGGCGGTGGGCACGTCGGCATGGCCGGTGAGAAAGATCACCGGTATGCCGGCAGTGTCGCCACGCGCGACCATGTTGTCGAACAGCGCCAGCCCGCTCATGCCGGGCATGCGCACGTCCAGCAGCAGGCAGCAGGGCTGGCGCTGCGGCAGGCCGGCGGTGGCGCGCTCGGCGAGCATCAGCTCGAAGGCCTCGGCGCTGGCATAGGCCTCGCTGAGCACGCGGCGCGAACGCAGCAGCCAGGCCAGGGCCTCGCGCACCTCGGCGTCGTCGTCCACGATGTACACGGTGGCATTGGCGGCGGGTTCCATCAGTCTTCCTGAAATACGGGCAGGGTGAAGGTGAATACCGTACCACGCGGCTGGCGCTGGGCATGGCCCAGAAAGCCGCCGTGCTGCTCCACCACCGTGCGGCACAGGGACAGGCCCAGGCCCATGCCCTCGGCACGCGTGGTGTAGAAGGGCGTGAACAGGCGTTCGGCCACGTCCTCGGGAATGCCGCTGCCCATGTCGGCCACGGAGAACTCCAGCCAGCCCCTGGCCGCGTTCGAGGCCGCGCGGCGCACGTGCAAGTCCAGGATGCGCGGGTGGATCTGCGGATCGTCCATGGACTGCATGGCGTTGCGCGCCAGGTTCAGCAGCACCTGCTCGACCATGGTGCGGTCGCACAGCACTGGGGGCAGGCCCGCCTGGATGTCCAGCACCACGCGCACGCCAATCTTGTGCGCCTGCAGCCGGATCAGCGGCAGCACGGCGTCGAACAAGGCCTGTGCGCTGGCCGGCGCGCGTGACTGGTCGCGCCGGCGCACGAAGTCGTGCACGCTCTTGATCACGCGCCCGGCGCGCTCGGCCTGGGCCGCGATGCGCTGCACGCCCACGCGCAGGTCGGCCAGGTCATGCGCCGACGGCGGCTGCGCCGCCTGCGCCGGGCCCAGCAGGTTCAGCGAGCCCGAGGCATAGCTGGCGATGGCCGCCAGGGGTTGGTTCAGCTCGTGGCTCAGCAGCGATGCCATTTCGCCCACGGTGGCCAGGCGCGCCGTGGCCTGCAGGCGCTCCTGCGAGGTGCGCGAAAGTTCCTCGGCGCGGCGCTGCTCGGTCACATCCAGGAAGGAGCCCATCCAGCCCGTGTGCAGGCCCTGGGCGTTGATCAGCGGGGCCTCGAAGATCATCACCGTCAGGCGCGTGCCGTCCTTGCGCATGAAGGTCGATTCATAGCCCTCGCGCGGCGGATCGAGCCGCCCGGCCATGCGCACCATCTGGCGCTCGGCATATTCCCGCGCATGCTCGGGCGGCCAGTAGGGCGGCGTGTCCAGGCCCACCAGCTCGGACGTGGAGAAGCCCACCATGGCGCAAAACGCCGGGTTCACGTAGGTGATGCGGCCATGGATGTCGCGCGCGCGCAGGCCGGTGACCAGGGAGTCCTCCATGGCCTTGCGAAACGCCAGCGCATCGCCGAGGTCACGCTCGGCGCTCAGGCGGCGCCGGTTGTCGCGTACCAGCACCACCAGCACCGACACCAGCGCGATGGACATGGCCGTGACCAGGGCCGTGAGCACGTTGGGAAACACGCTGGGCGCGGCATGCCAGCCATCCATGCGCAGGATCAGCGTATTGCCCGGCAGGTCGAACAGCTGCTGTGCCGTGAACATGCGCGTGCCGCGGCGCATGGCGCCCACCAGCGCCAGGCGCGTGCCGTCGGCCTCGGTGAACGACACCTCCTGGGTGCGCTTGAGGCCCGGCGCCACCAGCTCCTGCAGCACGGTGTGCAAGGCGTAGGTGGCAACCAGAAAGCCATGGTTGCGCCCATCGGCCATCAGCGGCAGGCAGACCTCCATCATCTCGGCGCCCACGCCATCGGGCATGGGCTGGAAGTAGCTGGTGGAGTAGGAGGGCCCGGTGATGCGCCGCGCGTTGGCGCAGGCCAGCGCTGTCTCGGAGCGCACGCTGGCGCGCTGGGTCGGGTCGCGCCCCTGGGGACGGTAGGGCGTCTGGGCATGCGCGCGCAGCTGCAGCTGGGTGTCGCGCCACTCTATGCGCACCAGCTCGCGCCGCTGGGTGAGCAGATCGCCGGCACGGCTTTCCCAGATCGCCAGGTCAGGATCACCCGCCTGCAGCGCCTGCAGGTTCTGCAGGTTGTGCGCGAAGGCGTTGCGGATGTCGGCCGCGGCGTCCGCGCTGTCGCGCTCGAGCCGGCTTTGCACCTCGCCGGCCTCGTAGCGGCCGGCCAGCCACACCAGCGTGACCAGCATGCTGGCCACCAGCGCCAGCAGCAAGGCCCACAGCGACCAGCGCCGCCACGCGCCCAGCCAGCGGCGCCAGCGCCCTGGCAGCCGCTCCAGCGGCGGCGCGGCTGGCTCGTATGGCGCTGCGGTCTCAGTCATCACAGCACGCGGTGCTCGAGCGCCGGCAGCTGGCTGCGCAGCTGGCGCAGATGGGCGGCATCGAGCTCACCCAGCACCACCCCCGATCCCTCGGCCTGCCGCGCCAGCACCTGGCCCCAGGGGTCTACGCACATGCTGTGGCCCCAGGTGCGGCGGCCGTTCTCGTGCTGGCCACCCTGGGCCGGCGCCAGCACATAGGCCAGGTTCTCCACGGCGCGCGCGCGCAGCAGCAGCTCCCAATGCGCGCGGCCCGTGGTGTGGGTGAAGGCGCTGGGCACCAGCAGCAGGTCGGCGCCGGCACGCGCATGTTCGCGGTACAGCTCGGGAAAGCGCAGGTCATAGCAGACGGACAGGCCCACATGCCACAGCCGGCCGTCGCGCGCCGGCAGCGCAAAGCGCACGCTGCCCTGGCCGGCCTGGATGGTGCGTGCCTCGTCGAACTGCTCGCGGCCGTTGTCGAAGCGAAACAGGTGGATCTTGTCGTAGCGCGCCACGCATTCGCCCGCCGGCGAGAACGCCAGCGAGCTGTTGTACACGCGCCGCGGATCGTCCCCCGCCAGGGGCAGCGTGCCGCCAACGATCCACAGGCCCAGCTCGCGCGCCGCATCGGCCAGAAAGCGCTGCACCGGCCCATCGCCCAGGCGCTCGCGCAGCGCCAGCTTGTCCTCGTCGCGCCGGCCCATGGCGCAGAAATACTCGGGCAGCACCGCCAGCTCGGCTCCGGCACGGGCCGCCTGCTCCAGCAGCTGGCGTGCGACCTCCAGATTGGGCTGCAGGGCCACGCCGGAGACCATTTGCAAGGCTGCGACTTTCATGGTTTTGCTCCTGAGATTGCGGGGGCGCCAGGGGCGCCAGCACCGGGCGCCGCCTGGCGCTGCTGGATGCGCTCCACGCGTGGCTCGGCCCAGGTGCCGTCAATGCGAAACTCTTGCGTCGCCGCCTGGATCAGCGGCCCGCGCAAAAACACCTGGGCCAGAAAGCTGCCCAGGCCTATGACCGGGTTGATGGCCGTGGCCACGAGCGAGGCGGTCATGGCATTGATCTCAGGCACCACCACCACATGCAGATCCTGCGTCTCACGCTCGATGTCGGCGCTGCCCTCCATCAGCACCGCGGCATTCACGCCCTTCATCTGCAGATTGTTGGTGGTGGCCACGCCCTGCTCCACATGCAGGTCGCCGCGCACGAAGTCGAAGGCAAAGCCCTCACTGAACACGTCGCGGAAATCCAGCACAAGGCGCCGCGGCAGCGACTGTAGACTGAGCACGCCGAGCAGCTTGGCCAGACCCGGGTCGGCCTTGAGGAACTGGCCCGATTCCACGTCCACATGCATCTGCCCGGTCATGCTGCGGTAGTCCGGCGACAGCGGCGAGCCCTGCCAGCCCACCTGGCCGGCGATGCGCCCCTTGCCGCGGCGCAGCACGCCGTCCATGCCAAAGCGCGCCAGCAGCGCGCCCGAGTCGCGTATGTCCAGCGCAAAGTCCATGCTGGTGCGCCGCTGCGCCGCTGCGCCCTTGCCGCCGACCAGGGCCCAGCTGCCGCTGGAGGCGAACACCGCCTCGGGCACCGCCAGGTTGAACTTGCCCAGGCGCCATTCACGCTGGCCGTCCTGCGTGGCGCGGTTGCGCGCCTCTATCTCCAGGCGGCCCAGGCGCCGGCCGCGCAGCTCGAAGTCCTGCACCACGATGTCCAGCGCCGGCAGCCTGGCCGGCTGCTGCGCATCCAGCAGCGCATCCACCTGCGGCTCGTCCGACTGGGGCAGGGCCAGGCGCGACAGGCGCGCATACAGCCCCTCCTGCTGGGCCGCGCCGTCCGCCTGGCGGTACTCCACATAGCCGTCGAGTTCACGCGCGCTGACGTTGGCACGCCAGTCGGCGCCGGCGCGGGAGACGCCGGCCACCACATCGTGCAGGCTGCGCCCCTGCAGGGCAAGCGTACCCACGCGCAGCGCCACCCGGTCGGGCAGGTACCCCTGGGCCTGGGCCACCGGTCCGCCTGCGCCCGGCCCCTCCTGGTGCTGATCGAGCAGCGCGTCCCAGGCATCGACATCGAGCATGTCCAGCCGGGCATTGGCAGCCACGCCTTGCTGCGGCAGCGCCATGGCCTGGCCCGCCGGCAGGCCGACAGTCACCGCGCCGCGCAGCACGCGGGCCTGCTCGCCCTCGAGCGCGCGCAGGTAGTCCAGGCGCAGCACATCGCCCAGAGCGAGCGTCAGCTGATCCTGCAGCGGCGCGCTGTCGGAGGCCATCGCCTCGGGCGTGAGCTGGTTGTCAAAGCGCATGGCCAGCGGCGTGGCCGCGGCCTTGCCCAGCGGCGCCGGGGCGTCCAGGGCTATGCCCACCAGGTCACTGGTGACCTGGATCTCGGCCACGCCGCGGCGCACGCCCAGGCTCAAGGCATAGGCGCTGGCACCGCTGGCGTGCCGCGCCAGTCGCGCCAGCAGGCCCAGTTGGGGCGTCTCGCGCAGGCCCTGGGCCGTGGCCGTGCCGCGGGCACGCACGCGCACCGGTGATTCGCGCGCGCCGGCCGCGGGCGGCGCCACCATGCCGCCCTCCAGTCGCAGCTCGCCGCCCAGGGCCCGGCCCTGCACGCCGACCAGGCTGAAGCCGGTGTCGCTGAACTGCACCACGCCGCGCGCGCCGCTCACCGTCGGCGCCTCGGGCACAAAGCGCACATCGTTGTCGGCCAGGGTGACGCTGCCGCGCACCTGGGACTCGGCCATCTTCGCCAGCGGCAGCTTCAGGGCGAGCTGCAGATCGGCCGCGCCACTGGCCGTGGCGCGATCGAGCGCGCCATGGGTGAGCTGCGCAATCTGCGAGCCGCTCACCAGCGTCAGCATGTCCTGCAGCGGGCCGCGCACCTGGCCATCGACCTCGACCACGCTGTGCTCCAGATCGGCGATCTTTGCCCCGACCTTCTGCACGCGCAGCGCCCGCTGGCCGGCAAAACCGCCCGTGGCATTGCGCACCAGCATGCTGGCGCGGTCAAACACCAGCTCGCCGGCCAGGTTGGTCAGCACCGGCCAGGGCCGGTCGCCGGGCGCCAGCAGGCTGGGCGGCACGTAGGCGTAGGTCACATCCGTGACGCGCGCGGCGATGTGAAATTCGCCCAGGCGCGGCGCATGGCCATAGGGAAAGTCGTGCAGATCGCCCTTGACGCGGAACTGCACCTCGGGGGCACTGCCCGTCTGGATGGCGTCGCGCACGTAGTGGCGCGTCTCGGCCGGGATGACCAGCGGCAGGTAGCGGTGCACGCGCGTGCCGTCGGCGCGCGACAGGTGGCCCGAGAGCTCCAGCACGCCCGGAAAGCGCGAGCGTGCCGGTGATGTGGCGGCGTCCGCCGTGCGCCAGACCAGGCGCGCCTCGCCCTGGGCGTCGGCATTGGCAAAGCGCAGGTCGTTGGTCTGCACCGCGATGCGCTGCCCCTCGACCTGCCAGCGCAGCGTGGCCGACAGCTGCTGCACGGGCAGCACCGGGTCTTCGAACACACCGGGCAGCAGCAGCCGTCCGTCTGCCATGGCCAGCTCCGCGCGTCCGCCCTGCTGCGTCAGATCCAGCTCTACATCGGCGCCAGTCAGGCCGACGACCGCGGGATTCCTGGCCTGGGCGGCAATGGCCAGGCCGCTCACCTTGGCGCGCAGCTGGTATTGCCGGGGCTGCGCCAGCGGCCCATCCCAGCCGGCCTGCAGCTGCTGCACCAGACCCTGGGGTGCATAGGTCTGCAGGGCGTCACGCACGGCGGCATCCAGCGGCAGACGGCTGGCAATCTGCGCCAGGGCGGCCAGATCGAGGCGATCGGCCTGCAGCTCGCCCTGCTCACGCCCCGCACGGTCGGCCCCGGTATGGCGCAGGAACAGCTTGCCGCCAGGCCAGGCGAGGCCATCGTCGGCCTGGAATTGCAGGTTGTCGCTACTGAGCTCGAAGCCCCCCTCCAGCCAACGCCCGCCCAGGCGCCCCGTGACCGTGCGCAGCACCAGCGGGCGCAGATCCTGGCCCAGCGTGGCGTTCACCTCGCCGAGCGCCATGTCCACCGTGGCCCCGGCCAGCTGACCACGCTGCCAGTCCAGCCAGGCACGCAACGCGCCATGACCCTGGGCCACCTCCAGCGCGCCCAGATCGGCATACTGGTTCAGGCGCGAGACATCCACGCGCGCAAAGTCGGCGTAAAGCTGGCCGCTCCAGCGCCGCCAGTTGCCACCATGGGTGGTCAGCAGCGGCTGGCGAAACCGTCCGCGCAGCGAAAAGCGCTCCCCCCAGCCCGGCGGCGGCGTGGCATCCAGGCGCATGGCATGGCGCCAGCCCCCATTGCGCAGCACCAGATCCACCTGGGTCAGCGCCAGCGGCTCGGCCCCGGTTTGTTCATCACTCCAGCGCAGCGTGCCGCCCCGGATGGCGACCTCGGGCTGGTCAAACAGCCAATCGGCGGCGCCGCTGTCGCCCTGCTCATCGCGCTGCAGAGCCAGTCCGGCAACGGTGATGCGGCCATCGGCCATGCGGCGCACGTCCAGCGCCGGGCCTTCGATATAGATCTGCTCGAAGCCCAGGCGCAGCAGCGAGCGCGGCGACAGCGCCAGCACCACGCGCGGCAGCTGCAGGGCATCGCGCCCCTGCGCGTCCAGCAGGGTCACGCCGGCCAACTCCACGGTGGGGATCAGCCCCTCGCTGCGCGCCGAGATCGCGGCAATGCGCACGGGAATCCCCAGGGCGCGCCCGGCTTGTGCCTCCAGCAGGGGGCGGTAGTCGCCGATACGCGGCACAATCCAGCCATGCAGCCCCCCCCAGGCCGCCGCCAGCAACAGCCACAGGGCCAGCAACAGCCCCAGCCCCCACCGCGCACAGCCCGCCACCAATCTGAGCAGGCGGGAAGGATGGGACGATGGCTCTGTCATGACGGCTGAAAACGGTGGCAGGAATTATGACCCGCCCACCCCCTGAGGGTTCAGCAGCCGACCCGCCTTTGCCATGCAGATGCCTTCGACCGACACCGCAGCCTCCAGCGAGCCACTCTCGCACCATTCACGCTTTCAGCAGCGCCTGCAGCGCCGTTACGGCGCCGAGCTGACCTTGCTGGCGCCGGGCCGGCCCGACCATGCCAGGATGAACCAGGCCTGCGATGCCCTGCTGGCGCGCGGTCATGGCCTGGGCGCGGCGCTGCGCATATTGCGCCAGTTGGTCATGCACCGGCTCATCACGCTGGACTGCGACCAGGGTGCACCACTGGCCGACATCACCGGCACCGTGACCGCGCTGGCCGAACTGGCGCTCGATCGCGCCTGCCGCGCCGCGCGTGCCGAGCTGGACGCGCGCCACGGCGTGCCGCTGGGGCCCCAGGGCCAGCCGGTGCAGCTGTGGGTGATTGGCATGGGCAAGCTGGGCGCGCGCGAGCTCAACGTATCCAGCGACATCGACCTGATCTACGTCTACGAGCAGGACGGCGACACCGCCGGCCTGCCCGATGGGCGCGGCCGGATCTCCAACCACGAATATTTTGCGCGCGCGGTGAAGGCCATCTACGCCCTGGTGGGCGACACCACCGAGCATGGTTTCGTGTTCCGCGTGGATCTGGCACTGCGCCCGCATGGCAATTCGGGGCCGGCGGCCCTGTCGTTATCGGCGCTGGAGGACTACCTGCAGGTGCACGGCCGCGAGTGGGAGCGCTTTGCCTGGCTCAAGAGCCGCATCGTCGCGCCGCTGGACTGCATTGCCAGCCCGCAGGTGCAGGCGCTGCGCGCGGTGGTGCTGCCCTTTGTGTTTCGCCGCTACTTGGACTACAACGTCTTCGACGCGCTGCGCGCGCTGCACCACCAGATCCGCAACCACGCGGTGCAACGCAGCGCCGGCCGGCCCGAGCGCGCCAACGACGTCAAGCTCTCGCGCGGCGGCATCCGCGAGATCGAATTCACCGTGCAACTGTTGCAGGTGGTGCGCGGCGGCCAGTTTCCCGAGTTGCGCCGCCGGCCCACGCTGGAGGCGCTTGAACGCCTGGCGCGCGCCGGCCTGATGCCCGAACCGACGGCCCGGCAGCTGGCCGAGGCCTATGTCTTTCTGCGCCGCGTGGAGCACCGCATCCAGTACCTGGACGACCAGCAGACCCATGTGCTGCCCACGCGCGATGAAGACCTGGCCTGGATCGGCCGCACCATGGGCCTGGGTTGTTGCGATTTTCTGCGCGAACTGGACACCCACCGCGAGCTCGTGGCGCAGGAATTCGACACCCTGCTCGGCGGCGGCGAGCACAAGCGCTGCGCCAATGGTGCCTGCAACAAGGCGCAAGCGCAGGCGCAGGCCCATGCCGCGCCGGCACCCGACCTGGACGCCCTGCTGGAGCAACTGCCGCCCGCCCTGAGCGCGCGCGTGGCCGAATGGCGCAACCACCAGCGCGTGCAGGGCCTGCGCGACGAGGCGCGCGCGCGCCTGTTTCGCATCGTGCAGCGCACCGCACGCTGGCTGGCCGACGGGCGCGCCAGCGAAGACGCCGCCGTGCGCCTGGTGGGCTGGCTGGAACCCCTGCTGCGCCGTGAGAGCTACCTGGCCATGCTGCTGGAGCGCCCCCTGGTGCACGAGCGCCTGCTGCAGCTGCTGGGCGCGGCCAAATGGCCGGCGCGCTACATGCTGCAGCACCCGGGCGTGATCGACGAGCTGGCCAGCGAGGCCATGCTGGCCGAGCGCTTCGACGCCGCCGACTTCGAGCATGAGCTGGCCCTGCGCCTGCAGGCCCTGCGATCGACCGGCGAGGACGACGACGAAAACCTGCTCAACCTGCTGCGCCGCGCCCACCATGCCGAGGTGTTTCGCACCCTGGCGCGCGACGTGGACGGGCGCCTCACCGTGGAGCAGGTGGCCGACGACCTGTCGCTGCTGGCCGACAGCGTGCTGCGCGTCACCGCCCAGTGGTGCTGGAGCCGGCTGAAGAACCGCCACCGCGAGGCGCCGCAGTTCGCCGTGCTGGGCTACGGCAAGCTCGGCGGCAAGGAACTGGGCTATGGCAGTGACCTGGACATCGTCTTCGTCTTCGACGACGAGGATGAGCGCGCCCCCGAGGTCTACGCAGCCTTCGTGCGCAAGCTCATCAACTGGCTCTCGGCCAAGACCGGCGAGGGCGACCTGTTCGAGATCGACACCGCCCTGCGCCCCAACGGCAACTCGGGCCTGCTGGTGACCAGCTTCCAGGCCTATGCCGACTACCAGCAGCAGCGCGGCAGCAACACCGCCTGGACCTGGGAGCACCAGGCCATGACGCGCGCACGCTTCGTGCTCGGCAGCGAAGACCTGCGCGCACGCTTTGATGCCGTGCGCGAGGCCGTCATCAGCGCGCCACGCGACAACGCTGCCCTGTCCGGCGAGATCACCGCCATGCGCCAGCGCATGCGCGCGGCCAACCCGGTGCCCGCCGGTCAGTTCGAGGTCAAGCACAGCCCAGGCGGCATGCTGGACGTGGAATTTGCCGTGCAATTCCTGGTGCTGGCGCACAGCGGCGCCCACCCCGAACTGCTGGAGAACAAGGGCAACATCGCCCTGCTGGCGCGCGCCGAAGACGCCGGCCTGCTGCCCGCCGGCGTGGGCCGCGCGGCGGCAGACGCCTACCGCACGCTGCGCCAGGAGCAGCACCGCGCGCGCCTGAACGAAGAACCCACGCGCGTACCCGACAGGGAGCTGGCCGCCGAGCAAGGCGCCGTGCTGGCCCTGTGGCACGCCGTGTTTGGCTGAAGACATCACCCTCCTTCCATGAAACATTTCCTCCTGATCGCCCTGGCCGGGCTCGGCCTGCTGGCCGCCGCCAGCCCCTTGCCCACCGCTGCTGCTGCCGCCACCACCACCACGGCCAGCGCCCCGCGCCCGGCCCTCACCGTCAGCACCACCCAGCCAAGGCGCGAGTCGCTGGCGCGGCGCCTGCCGGCCAATGGCAGCGTGGCCGCCTGGCAGGAGGCCAGCATAGGCAGCGAAAGCAACGGCCTGCGCCTGGCCGAGGTGCTCGTGAACGTGGGCGAACAGGTGCGCGCCGGCCAGCTGCTGGCGCGCTTTGCCGACGACAGCGTGCGCGCCGATCTGGCCCAGGCCCGGGCCGCCCTGCAGGAGGCCCGCGCCGCCCTGGCCCAGGCCCAGGCCAACGCCGAGCGCGCCCGCGCGCTGAGCGCCACCGGCGCCATGAGCCAGCAGGAGATCCTGCAGTACACCACCGCCGCCCAGACCGCCCAGGCGCGCGTGGCGGCCAGCCAGGCGCAACTGGAGGCGCAGCAGCTGCGCCTGAAGCACACGCGCGTGCTGGCGCCCGATGCCGGGGTGATCTCCGCGCGCCTGGCCACCGTGGGCGCGGTGGCGGGCCCGGGCACGGAGCTGTTTCGCATGCTGCGCCGCGGCCGCCTGGAGTGGCGCGCCGAGGTCACCTCCAGCGACCTGCCGCTGCTGCGCGCCGGCGGCCGGGCCATGGTCACGGCCGCCAGTGGCGCCCAGGTCGAGGGCCGGGTGCGCGTGCTCGCTCCCACGGTGGATGCGGCCACGCGCAACGCGCTGGTGTATGTGGATCTGCCCGAGCACCCCGATATCCGCGCCGGCATGTTCGCGCGCGGAGAGTTCGTTCTGGGCCAGCACGAAGCCCTGACCGTGCCGCTGGCCGCGGTGGTGGTGCGCGACGGCTTCAGCCAGGTATTCGAGGTGGGCGCCGACGGCCGCGTGCTGATGCGCCGCGTGCAGACCGGCCAGCGCAACGCCGACCGCGTGGAGATCACCACCGGCCTGACGCCCGAGGCGCGCGTCGTGCAGCAGGGCGGCGCCTTTCTGAACGATGGCGACCTGGTGCGCGTGGCCCCCAGCGATTCAGCACAAAAACAGCCTGCAGCGCCCGTCAAATAAGCGCAAATAGCTATCAAATAAGAAGTAATCATGAATCTGTCGGCCTGGTCGATCAAGAACCCCATACCGGCGGCCATGCTGTTCGTGCTGCTCACGCTGGCCGGGCTGCTGTCGTTCTCCGCCATGAAGGTGCAGAACTTTCCCGATATGGACCTGCCCGTGGTCATGGTCACGGCTTCGCTGCCGGGGGCGGCGCCGGGGCAGCTTGAATCGGACGTGGCGCGCAAGATCGAGAACGCCATCGCCACCACGCAGCGGCTCAAGCACATCACCACCACGCTGGTCGATGGCACGGCCACCATCGCCGCCGAGTACCAGCTGGAAAAACCCGTGCAGGAGGCCGTGGACGATGTGCGCTCGGCCGTCTCGCGCGTGCGCGCCGACCTGCCGGCGGATCTGCGCGACCCCATAGTCACCAAACTGGAGCTGTCCTCCCAGCCCATCCTGGCCTTCGCCATTGCCTCGAACAAGCTGGACGACCAGGAGCTGTCCTGGTTCGTCGATGACCAGCTCACGCGCCGCCTGCTGGCCGTGCCGGGCGTGGGCGCCGTGAGCCGCGTGGGCGGCGTGACGCGCGAGGTGCGCGTGGCGCTCGATCCACTCAAGCTGCAGGCCCTGGGGGTGACGGCGGCCGAGGTCTCGCACCAGCTGCGCCAGGTGCAGCTGGAGAGCGCAGGCGGGCGCGCCGACTTAGGCGGCGCCGAACAGCCGCTGCGCACCCTGGCCACGCTGCAGACGGCCGAGCAGATCGCGGCGCTGCAGATCCCGCTGCCGGGCGGGCGCCATGCGCGCCTGGATCAGCTGGCCGAGGTCAGCGACACCTGGGCCGAGCCGCGCACGGCCGCGCTGCTGGGCGAGCAGCCGGTGATCGGCTTCGAGGTCTCGCGCAGTCGCGGCGCCAGCGAGATCGAGGTGGGCGCGGGCGTGCAGCAGGCGCTCGATGCCCTGCGCGCCGAGCACCCGCATCTGACGCTCAAGCGCACCGTGGACTTTGTCGAGATCGCGCAGGACGAGTACGACAGCTCCATGCACCTGCTGTACGAGGGCGCCATCCTCGCCGTGGTGGTGGTCTGGCTGTTTTTGCGCAACTGGCGGGCCACCATAGTCTCGGCCGTGGCCCTGCCGTTGTCGGTGATACCGGCCTTCATCGGCATGCATCTGCTGGGTTTTTCCATCAACGTCATCACCCTGCTGGCGCTGTCGCTGGTGGTCGGCATCCTGGTGGACGACGCCATCGTCGAGGTGGAAAACATCGTGCGCCACCTGCGCATGGGCAAGACGCCCTACCAGGCGGCCATGGAGGCGGCCGACGAGATCGGCCTGGCCGTCATCGCCACCACCTTCACGCTGATCGCCGTGTTCCTGCCCACGGCCTTCATGAGCGGCATTGCCGGGCGCTTCTTCAAACAGTTCGGCTGGACGGCGGCGCTGGCGGTGTTCGCCTCTCTGGTGGTGGCGCGGTTGCTCACGCCCATGATGTCGGCCTACCTGCTCAAGCCCCTGGTGGCGTCCGAACACGAGCCGCGCTGGCTGGCCGCCTACATGCGTGCCAGCCACTGGTGCCTGCGCCATCGCTGGCTGACCCTGATCGGCGCAGCCCTGTTCTTCGCCGGCTCGCTGGCGCTGATCCCGCTGCTGCCCTCAGGCTTCATACCGGCCGACGACAACGCCCAGACCCAAGTGATGCTGGAGCTGCCCCCCGGAGCCAAGCTGCAGGAGACCCAGGCCCTGGCCCTGCGCGCCGGGGCCCTGGCCATGGGCGTGGGCGATGTGCGCAGCATCTACACCACCATAGGCGGCGGCTCGGCCGGCACCGACCCATTTGCCGGCGCCGGCACGGGCGACCCGCGCAAGGCCACACTCACCCTGCAACTGGCACCACGCCAGGAGCGCCCGCGCAAACAGGTCATAGAGCAACGCCTGCGCCAGGCCATGGCCGAGCTGCCCGGCGCGCGCGTCAAGGTGGGCCTGGGCGGCTCCAACGACAAATACATCCTGGCCCTGGCCAGCGAAGACCCGCAGGCCCTGGCCGAGGCGGCGCGCGCCGTGGAGCGTGACATCCGCACCATAGGCGGCATCGGCGGCGTCAGCAGCACGGCCAGCCTGGTGCGGCCCGAGATCGCCGTGCGGCCCGACTTTGCGCGCGCCGCCGACCTGGGCGTGACCTCGCAAGCCATCGCCGAGACCCTGCGCGTGGCCACCGTGGGCGACTACGAGCAGTTTCTGCCCAAGCTGAATCTGGCGCAGCGCCAAGTGCCCATCGTCGTACGTCTCGATGACGCGGCGCGCCAGGATCTGTCGGTGCTCGAGCGCCTGGCCGTGCCGGGCAACCGCGGCCCGGTGCGCCTGGGCGAGGTGGCCAGCCTGACGCTGGCCGGCGGCCCGGCGGTGATCAACCGCTACGACCGCTCGCGCAACGTGAACTTCGAGATCGAGCTGGGCAGCCGTGGCCTGGGTGAGGTGACCGAAGCCGTGCGCCAGCTGCCCGCCGTGCAGGGCCTGCCGGCCAGCGTGCGCCTGATCGACGTGGGCGACGCGGAGATGATGGGCGAGCTGTTCGCCAGCTTCGGCCTGGCCATGCTCACCGGCGTGGTCTGCATCTACATCGTGCTGGTGCTGCTGTTCAAGGACTTCCTGCAGCCCGTGACCATCCTCGCGGCCCTGCCGCTGTCGCTGGGCGGGGCCTTCGTGGCGCTGCTCGTCGCCGGCCAGAGCTTTTCCATGCCGTCCCTCATCGGGCTCATCATGCTGATGGGCATCGCCACCAAGAACTCCATCCTGCTGGTGGAATACGCCATCGTCGCGCGCCGCGCCGGCATGGAGCGGCTGCATGCGCTGCTGGACGCCTGCCACAAGCGCGCCCGTCCCATCATCATGACCACGCTGGCCATGGGCGCGGGCATGATGCCCATCGCGCTGTCCCTGGGCGGGGCGGACATGAGCTTTCGCTCGCCCATGGCCGTGGCCGTGATCGGCGGGCTCATCACCTCCACCGTGCTGAGCCTGCTGGTCGTGCCCGCGGTCTTCACCTACGTCGATGATTTCGAGCAATGGCTGCGCCGGCACTGGCCACATCGGGAGGCGCGCATGGCACCAAACGGCAACAAGGTGCAACCGCCATCGCTGCCTTGACGCTGCCCAAGGGGCTGCGCCGAAGCGCATGCCTCATTCACACAGCGGCGCACATGCTGCCACGGAGCATGGCGCAGGTCTCTGGAACCCTGGCCCACGCCATTGCACAAAACACAGGCAGTAACACCACCGGCGTGCAGTTCTGCGAGAACTCCGCACGCGGTGCAGCGTTTCGGCGGCACCACAGTTTTAAATTTTTTGTTAAAAAGACTGGAACTTTCGGCCTTTGCCCTCACTCTCACTGGCACAGGTGGTTGACAGGCCCATCGATCATTGAATCTTTTTTACTGTTGCGAAGCCTTCCAGGCCGTGTCTGGATGCAATCCTGGGGCGCTTCTCCTCCCTCCCTCTCTTCATTCGTTTCGGGGCGCTTCGCAACAATTTTTTTGCAGCAAAAAGCGCGCACTTCCTCTTCGGAAGGCGCGCTTTTTTCTTGGGGTCGGTGCTGGTCAGTGCGGCTTGGTGTCGATGAAGCTCTGGCGCTGCATCAGCTTGTCCATCAGCCGCGCCAGGTTGGGGTGATCGGTGCGCCAGGCGATCTGCGGAAAGCGGAACTCCAGCCAGCCCAGGGCGCAGCCGACCGCAATATCCGACAGGCTCAGGTGTATGCCGCTGCAATACGGCTTGTCGCCCAGGCCCTGGCTCATGGCCTGCAGGCCGGCGCGCACCTTGCCCAGCTGGCGCGCCATCCAGGCCTGGCTGCGCTCGCCGTCCTGGCGTCCGGCCCAGGTGGCCTCCAGCCGTGCCAGCACCCCGGCGTCCAGCACGCCATCGGCCAGGGCCTCCCAGGTCTTGACCTCGGCACGCTCGCGCCCCGTGCCGGGAATGAGCTTGCCCACGGGCGAGAGCGTGTCCAGGTATTCCACGATGACGCGTGAATCGAACACCGCCTCGCCTCCCTCCATGACCAGGCAGGGCACCTTGCCCAGGGGGTTGGCGGTGCTGATGGCGGTTTCCTCGGACCACACGTTTTCTTCCTGAAAACGGTAGTCCAGCTTCTTCTCTGCCATCACCACGCGCACCTTGCGCACATAGGGGCTAGCGGTGGATCCGATCAGCTTCATGATGGTTGTTCGGCCGCGGACGGGCGGCTGGTGTCAGGGCGGCCCATTCTATAGGCGCCCCACGGTCAACGCGGTGTCAGGTGCGCACCTACAATCACAGCCATCATGAGTCTGTCCACGATTACCGCCCTGTCGCCGCTTGACGGCCGCTACGCCGCCAAACTCACCGCCCTGCGCCCCATCATGAGCGAGCATGGCTACATGCACCGCCGCGTGCAGGTGGAGGTCGCCTGGTTCATCGCGCTGTCGGACGCGGGGTTTGACGAGTTCAAGCCGCTGAGCCCGGGCGCCCGCGCCTACCTGCAAGGCCTGGTGCACAACTTCTCCGAGGCCGATGCCACCGCCATCAAGGAGATAGAAAAGACCACCAATCACGACGTGAAGGCGGTGGAGTACTGGATCAAGTCCAAGTTCGGTGGCCGCCCGGAGCTGGAGAAGGCCGCCGAGTTCGTGCATTTCGCCTGCACCAGCGAAGACATCAACAACACCAGCCACGCGCTGCAGATCCGCGCCGGGCGCGACCAGGTCATTGTTCCTGGCCTGGACGCCATCATCACCAAGCTGCGCGAGATGGCGCACCAGCATGCCCAGGTGCCCATGCTCAGCCGCACCCATGGCCAGACGGCCAGCCCGACCACCGTGGGCAAGGAGCTGGCCAACGTGGTCATGCGCCTGCAGGCGGCCACGGCGCGCATCACCACGGTGAAGATCCTGGCCAAGATGAACGGCGCCGTGGGCAACTACAACGCCCATCTGTCGGCCTGGCCCGACTTCGACTGGGAGGCCTTCAGCCAGAAGGTCGTGGAAACGCACGAACCGCAAGGCCTGGGCCTGACCTTCCAGCCCTACAGCATCCAGATCGAGCCGCACGACTACATGGCCGAACTGTTCGACGCCATCGCGCGGGCCAACACCATATTGATCGACCTCTCGCGCGACATCTGGGGTTATGTCTCGCTGGCCTACTTCAAGCAGAAGCTGAAGGAAGGCGAGATCGGGTCCAGCACCATGCCGCACAAGGTCAACCCGATCGACTTTGAGAACGCGGAGGGCAACCTGGGCCTGGCCAACGCGCTCTTGCGCCATCTGGCGGAAAAACTGCCCATCAGCCGCTGGCAGCGCGACCTCACCGACAGCACGGTGCTGCGCAACATCGGCGTGGCCATGGGCTATGCGGCCCTGGCCTACAGCTCGCTGATGACCGGCCTGAACAAGCTGGAGCTCAACCAGGAAGCGCTGAACGCCGACCTGGACAGCAGCTGGGAAGTGCTGGCCGAGCCCATCCAGACCGTCATGCGCCGCTATGGCGTGCCGGGCGCCTATGAAAAGCTCAAGGAGGTCACGCGCGGCAAGAGCGTGACCGCCGAGGCCCTGCACGCGCTGATTCGCAGCCTGGACATCCCCCAGGCGGACAAGGAGCGCCTGCTGGCGCTGACGCCGGCCAGCTACATCGGCATGGCCACCGAGCTGGCAAGACGCGTCTGACTTTTTTCAGCCTTTTTAGCTGCCCGCCCTTGCCTGTCAAGCGCGGGCAGCTCTTATTTTTGAATTGACCTCATGGCCCTCAAGTCCACCATCTTCAAGGCGAATCTGTCCATCGCCGACATCGACCATGGCTACTACGCCGACCACCAGCTGACCCTGGCGCGCCACCCCAGCGAGACCGACGAGCGCATGATGGTGCGCCTGCTGGCCCTGGCGCTGCAGGCCCATGAGCTGCAGGACACCTGCCGTGGCGACGGCCAGCTGGCCTTTGGCGCCGGCCTGTCCGACCCCGACGATCCGGACGTGTCACTGACCGACTTCACCGGCCGCAAGCGCCTGTGGATAGAGGTCGGCCAGCCCGAGGACAAGCCTCTGTCCAAGGCCTGCAGCCGCGCCGACGCGGTGGTGGTCTACGCCTTTGCCCATGCGGCGGATGTGTGGTGGAAGGGCATCCAACCGAAGCTCACGCGCCTGCCCAAGCTGCAGGTCTGGCGCGTGCCCTCTGATGCCGCGCAGCAACTCGCCGCCCTGGCCGAGCGCAGCATGCAGCTGCAGGCCACGGTGCAGGAGGGCGCGCTCACGCTCAGCAGCGAGCGCGGCAGCGTGCATGTGGAGCCGCTGCGCTGGAAATAACCCGGTTTCAGCGCGGCATCAGGGCGCCGCAGTTCCAGCATTGCTCGAAACCGCCCTCAATCGACTCGCCACAGGCGCGGCAGACCCACTGGTGCTGGGGCAGGCGCTCGTAGTCACGCAGCAGGGCGCGGGCCGGATCGGCATGCTCCGCATGCGCCAGCCAGATCTCGGGCAGGCATTCACCGGGCGGCAGATGGCCGGCCGCCGCGCCCAGGTGCTGGCGCTGCACGCTGGCGGGCATGCCGGCCTCGCACAGCAGATCGCTCCACAGCATGGCCGTGGCAATGTCGGGGGCCTGGGTCAGACGCAGCATGCGCCCCACGATAGCCGCGCGACGCCGCGCCGTAAAGCCTCAGCCTGCTGCCGCCGCGCGCTCGGCATAGCGCGTAAAGCGCAGGGCGCGGCCCTCGCGCGTGATACGGCGCCACACGGCGCGCTTGTCCGCGGGGCTCAGCTCCAGCCAATGTTGCACCTCGGCAAAGCTGCGGCCGCAACCCTTGCAGCAATCATCGCCCTGGCTGGTGGAGCAGATCGCGATGCAGGGTGTGTCGGGCTGGGTTTCGTACCAGGCCAGCCACGCGGCCATGGCGGCTGCGGGCAACTGCCCCGGTGCAATCTCCTCGGCACGCGCGAACACCATCTGCCCGTAGACCTCGGCCAGGGCCGAAAGCTCGGGCGCCAGCGCCACGCCATCGGGCGCCCAGGCGCACGCACGCCAATGGTTGATGGCGGCCTCGATGTCGGTGATGTGGATGGCGGTCATGCGCGGTGAGCGGGCAACGATGCGGTCACGAAAAGGCGGCCATGATAGTGCCCCGACCCTGGTGCGACATGCCGCCCGGCCCCCAACGTTCTTGCCCACGAATCGGCAAACTGTGGTCAAATGGCGCCCCTCAAGGGGGAGTAGTTCCCCGTTTTGCACAAGGCCTTGCGTCAGGGCCGCCTGCAAACGGATGTCAGGTCGTCAATACGAAGCCATGTGCTTCCGGCCTGTCAGGCAAGGCCAGTACCATCGCCGAGCAAGACCTTTGAGCCACAGGCACCCATGGTTGGCTCAAAGCGCATCCGTTTTCCTGCAAGCAGGCAAGGCTTGCACGCAGGCGATTGCCCCACGCTTTCCATGCTGCCCGGTATTTGAACGCCGCCGAGTTCCCCCGAACCGGCATTCGACATCGAGGTAAAGACATATGGATTTGGACTTTCTCACCCACACGCCGTTCTGGATCGCGCTGGGGCAGATCATCATCATCGACATCCTGCTGGGCGGCGACAACGCGGTGGTGATCGCCCTGGCCTGCCGCAAGCTGCCGGCGGCCCAGCGCTCCAAGGGCATCATCTGGGGCACGGCCGGCGCCATCGTCCTGCGCGTGGTGCTCATCATCTTTGCGATGACGCTGCTGAACCTGCCCTTCCTGAAGGTGGTGGGTGCGCTGCTGCTGGTGTGGATTGGCGTGAAGCTGCTGGCGCCCGATGAGGACGCCCACGGCAATGTGGCCGAAAGCGACAAGCTGCTGGCCGCCATCAAGACCATCATCGTCGCCGACCTGGTGATGAGCGTGGACAACGTGATCGCCATCGCCGGCGCCGCGCAAAGCTCGGGCGAGCATTCCACGCTGCTGGTGGTGCTGGGTCTGTTGATCTCGATTCCCATCATCGTCTGGGGCAGCCAGCTGGTGATCAAGCTGATGGAGCGCTTCCCGATGATCATCACCGCCGGCGGCATGCTGCTGGGCTGGATCGCCGGCGGCATGCTGGTCACCGACCCGGCCTTCGTGAACCCCGACAAATGGCAATGGATGCCCAAGCTGGGCACGGTGGACAGCAACGGCATGGCCGAGATCTCGCGCACCCTGTACTGGACGGCCCATGTCGCCGGCGCGCTGCTGGTGCTGGCCATCGGCAAGTTCATCACCTCGCGCCGCGGTGCCACCGATTCGGCGCAGCACGGTTGATGCGGCTGCTGCTCAAATGGCTGCTCAGCGCTGCGGCGCTGCTGTGCGTGGCCTATGTCTACAGCGGCGTCGAGGTGCACAGCTTTGGCGCCGCCCTGGGGGCTGCCTTCGTGATCGGGCTGTTCAACGTGGTGTTGCGACCCATCCTGGTGATCCTCACGCTGCCGGTCACCATCGTCACCATCGGGCTGTTCCTGTTCGTCATCAACGCCCTGATGTTCTGGGCCGCAGCCTCGGTGCTGGGCGACGGTTTTCAGGTGCATGGCTTCACGGCGGCGCTGATCGGCTCGCTGATCTACTCGCTGCTGGGGCTGGTCATCGAGTCAGCGCTCGGCGGCCTGTTCCTTCAGAAGTGACTGCACGGCGCGCAGCCGCGTGTCAATGATCGAGGCCTCGATGTGGTCATTGGCCGCGCCGCCCCGCCTGGCCAGGTCCTGCCCGGCCTTGAAGCGATCGACGGCCGCGGCGTAGTCGTAGCGCGCCACCTGGGCCTCGGCTTCGGCGCGCACCGCGCGCAGCGGCTGCCCCTGCTGCTGCCACACCTGGGCCAGGGCCTGCCAGGCCGTGGCATCACCCGGGTGGGTGGCCAGCCAGGTCTGCAGTGGCGCCGTCATGCCTGCGGCGGCGCCGGTGCGCAACAGCGCCTGGGTGCGCAGCAGCAGTTCGGGCCGGCGCCTGGGCGCATCCGGCTGGCTGGCATCGGCCAGCGCCAGGCTGCCCTCGAGATAGGACAGCGCCGCCGGCGCATCACCGGCCGCCAGTTCCAGCTCCGCCCCCAGCAGGCGCGCCTGGCGCGCGGCGGCGGCGTCGCCCGCCACCTCCCCCTGCAAGCCACGCAGCGCCTGGCGCGCGGCCGCAGGGTCGGCCAGCTGCACGGCGCTGAGCGCGGCCGCATACCAGGCTGCCACGCGCTGGGGCCGGGGCCTGGCGGCGAAGCCGGCATCCTGCGGCTCGGCCACCCATTGGCGCCAGGTGTCCACACCCGGGCGCATCAGCACGCGCGCGCGCGCGGCCATCATCAGTTGCTCCAGCGAGGCGCTGGCCAGCGGCGTGGCATCCTGCGGAATGCGGCTGTGCATGTCGGCGATACGCTGCGTGGTCAGCGGGTGGCTGCGCAGATAGGGCCAGCTGCCGTTGTCGTTGATCCGGTTGGCCTGCTGCAGCTTGTCGAACATGGCGACGAAGCCCTGGGGTGCAAAACCGGCCGGCTGCATCAGGCCAAAGCCCACGCGGTCGGCCTCGCGTTCCATGTCGCGTGAAAAGTTGAGCTGGTTCTGCACCGCCAGCGCCTGTCCGCCCACCATCAATGCTTGGGCCGCACCCGGATTTTTGCTCGCGGCCAGGGCGCCCAGAATCATGGCTCCCAGCATCAGCGGCGTCTGCCGGCCCTGCTGCGCGATCAGGCGTGCGATATGGCGCTGCGTCACATGGCTGAGTTCATGCGCCAGCACCGAGGCCAGTTCGTCGCGCGTGCCAACCACGGCGATCAGGCCCAGGTGCACGCCAAAGTAGCCGCCCGGCAGGGCAAACGCATTCACCGTGCGGTCGCGCCCGAGCAGGATCGCCCAGGCAAAGCGCTCCTCCAGCTCGGGCGAGAGCTCGCCACGCGCCTTGGCGGCCTGCACCAGGGCGTTGAACAGCTGCTGCACATACTCCTGCAGTACGGCGTCGTCGATGTAGTCCGGGTCGCGATACAACTCGCGGATGATGCCGTCACCCAGCCTGCGCTCGGCGCTGCTCGTCATCTCGGCGCCGTCGCCCATCATGGGCAGCGCGGACTGTGCTATGGCCATAGGTGTCTGGCCTGCGCCGAATGCTATTAAAATAGCAGCTGCTAGCGCCCTTCCAGCAAGCGCAAAAGGTTTTTTTTGCTTGATACTCCGCACTCCACTCCCCTGTCTGGAGAACCGGACTGGCCGCCGGATCATGGCCGTATGATGCCCCGGCCGTGAGAATGTTTCGCGCCCTTTTGTAAACCCGCCCGCCATGACCACACCCTCCTCCCCGCTGACCCACTTCGACGCCCAGGGCCAGGCCCATATGGTGGACGTGGGGGCCAAGCCCGCCACGCGCCGCACGGCCGTCGCCACGGGCCGCATATCGATGCAGGCCGCCACCCTGGCGCTGATAGCAAGCGGCACGGCCAAAAAGGGCGACGTGCTCGGCGTGGCGCGCATCGCCGCCATCATGGCTGCCAAGAAAACCAGCGACTTGATTCCGCTGTGCCACCCCCTGGCGCTGACCCGCGTGGCCGTGGAGTTCGGGCTTCTGACCGCCGACAACGCAGTGCGGTGCACCGCGACCGTCGAGACCGTGGGGCCCACAGGGGTGGAGATGGAGGCCCTGACCGCCGTGCAGGTGGCCCTGCTGACGATCTACGACATGTGCAAGGCGGCGGACAAACGCATGTGCATGACCGGCGTGCGCGTGCTGGAGAAGCATGGCGGCAAGTCCGGCAGCTTCGTGGCCTGACGGGCCACCCGGCTGCGCTGACTCAAACCTGCAGCAGCTGCACGCTCTGCAGATCCACGGGCCGCAGCGCACCCAGGTCCAGTGCCTGCACCTCGTGCATGATCAGGCCGCCCTCGCGCGGCTTGGTATGGGTGATGTAGACGGGCGGCGGCTTGGCCCCCTGCAGGGCCGCCAGCTCCCGCATGAGGGTTGCCGGCGACAAATGCTGGCTCTTGCAGGCCAGATCGGCCTCGGCATTGCTGAAGGCGGTCTCGATCAACAGTGCGGCCACGCCGCCGCCCTCCTGGTGCAGGGCGTTCACGCGGCGCCAGAATCCTGGCTCATTGCCCTGGGTATCGCCGCTATAGACCCACCAACCGACAGCGCCACGCGCGGCGTAGCCCACGGCGGGCACGCTATGGCGTGCGGGCAGCACCTCCATCGGGATGCCGGCGCAGACGAATACATCGCCGACGCCCAGGGGCGATAGCCGCACGAAAGGTGCGGCAGGCGACGGAATGCGCGTGAAATCGGGCCAGATCACGTCGTTGAAGACATGGGCGTGCAGCGTCGCCAGGGTCTGGGGCAAGGCGTGCACCTCCAGCGGCCGGCGGCGGTTCGCGCCCACCGCGTCCAGCATCAGCGGCAGGGCGGCGATGTGGTCGAGGTGCGAATGCGTGAGGAACACATGGTCGATGCGCTGCATTTCCTCCAGCGTGAGCTGGCCCACGCCGGTACCCGCGTCGACCAGGACACGCTCGCCCAGCAGAAACGAGGTGGTGCGGCACCCCTTGGCGATCGTACCGCTGCAGCCGAGGATGCGTACTTGCATGTGCCGGGTTGTCAAGGCTGCGGCATGCTCAGCCTTGCACGAACTCCATCTCGGCGCCGGCCAGCGCAATGCGATCGCCGCTCTTGAGCGCCACGGGGTCGGCGCCAATGATCGCGCCATTGAGCCGGGGCAGCTGCGCGCCATCCACATGGGCCAGCACGAAGTTGTGATGCCGCTTGGTGATCGAGGCCACGGCGACGCCGGGCTTGCCTATGGTGGTGACGACCTTGGTCAGCGCCACTTCGCGCCCGGCCGCCGGCCCCGTCACCACGCGCACGATGCCGCCGCTGCCCGTCAGGGGCGCAGGCATGGATGCAGGCCCGGTCAAGGGCGCCTGCAGGCCGGTGGCCAGGCCCTTGTCGTAGCCGGACACCGGTGCGTCTTGCAGGAAACGGATCTTGTACTTGCCCATCTCCACCAGATCGCCATTGCGCAGGGTTTGCTGCTTGACGGGCTTGCCGTTGACATAGGTGCCGTTGGTGCTGCCCAGGTCATGCAGCAGCACATCGTCGCCGGACAGGACGAACACCGCATGCTCACCGCTGACCGCCAGGTTGTCGATGACCACGTCGTTGTACGGCCTGCGGCCCACGGTCGTGCGTTCCTGCGTGAGCGGGACTTCCTTGATGACGACTCCGTCGATAGCCACGACCATTTTCGGCATGATCCGTTTTCCTCCTGGGTGTTCTGGTTCCGATTGTGCCGTATCGCTGGCGCCACCCTAGCGCGAACGCAACAGGCGCGAGACCAGGCCGCGCTTGCTGGCTGCGCCGCCCCCGCCAGGGCCGGCTTGGGCCAAAAGGACGCTGATGTTATCGCGCCCACCCCGGTCATTGGCCATGGCCACCATGCGTGCTGCCTTGTCGGGCAGGGCAATGGGCAGCAGCGCCAGCTCGGCCAGGCCTTCGTCGCCCACCATGTCGCTCAGACCATCGGAGCACAGAATGAACAAATCCTGCGGCTCCACGGCAAATTCATTGATTTCAGCGTGCGCCTCGCCATCTACGCCCAGGGCCCGGGTGACCAGGTTGCCCAGCCCCGACACCGCGGCCTGCGCGGGGGTCAGCAGGCCCAGGTCGATCTGCTCCTGCAGCCAGGAATGGTCGCGCGTGATCTGGCGCAGCTCGCCACCACGCAGGCGGTAGCAGCGCGAGTCGCCGACATGACCCAGGATGAGCCGATGGCCGCGAAACACGCCGACCACCAGCGTGGTGCCCATGCCCAGGTACTGCGGGTTGGCCAATGCCGCCCCCAGAATGGCCTGGTTGGCGTTTTCCACGCAGACCAGCATGGCCTGGCGCACCGCCGCCATCGAGACGCGCTCGGGCGCGTCCTCCAGCCACTGCGCCAGCTCGCTGCCAACCAGGTTGACGGCCATGTCGGCCGCCACCTCACCGGCGCTGTAGCCCCCCATGCCATCGGCCAGCAGCACCAGCCGCGCGGCTTCATGAATGGCGACGGCATCCTCATTGTTGGAGCGCACACGCCCCGTATCGGTGAGCGCAAAGAACTCGTAGCCGAGCTGACGCGAGGACTTCATGAAGCCCCCCGAAACCCATGGCGAAAGGGGACAACCCGGGCGTTCTGCCTGGCCGTGACCGTCTGCGCAAAGCCCATCATGTTGCCAACTGATGCAATATGTTACACAAGGCGTGGATCATAGACTGAGGCCGGCTGTTTGCGCGCATGGCCCGGCATTTTTTTTGCACGGCATGTGGGCATTCGCCGCGCCATGCTGTCGGCGTCACGCATGGCCCAGGCCAGAAGGCACAACGCCAGCCCGGTGTTCGGGCTGGCGTTGTCGATAGCGGGCAAGCGCCCAGGACTGTCCTGGGCGCTACGCCATCACAGCAGGCTCTTGAGGATGCGGCCCATCTCCGAGGGGTTGCGCGTCACGTGGAAGCCACACTCTTCCATGATGGCCAGCTTGGCGTCGGCCGTGTCGGCGCCGCCCGAGATCAGCGCGCCGGCGTGGCCCATGCGCTTGCCGGGAGGGGCGGTGACGCCGGCGATGAAGCCAACGATGGGCTTCTTCATGTTGGCCTTGCACCACTGGGCGGCCTCGGCCTCGTCGGGGCCGCCGATTTCGCCGATCATGATCACGGCGTCGGTATCCGGGTCTTCGTTGAAGGCGCGCATCACATCGATGTGCTTGAGGCCGTTGATCGGGTCGCCGCCAATGCCCACGGCCGACGACTGGCCAATGCCCAGCTCGGTCAGCTGCGCCACGGCTTCATAGGTCAGCGTGCCAGAGCGGCTGACCACGCCGATGCGGCCCTTGCGGTGGATGTGGCCAGGCATGATGCCGATCTTGATCTCGTCGGGCGTGATCAGGCCGGGGCAGTTGGGGCCGAGCAGCAGCGTGCGCTTGCCGCCAGCGGCCTCCTTGGCCTTCATCTTGTTGCGCACTTCCAGCATGTCCCGCACCGGGATGCCTTCGGTGATGCAGATGGCCAGATCCAGGTCGGCCTCGACGGCTTCCCAGATGGCGGCGGCGGCACCGGCCGGCGGCACGTAGATCACCGACACGGTGGCGCCGGTTTGCGTGGCGGCTTCCTTGACGCTGGCGTAGATCGGGATGTTGAAGATGGACTCACCGGCCTTCTTCGGGTTCACGCCGGCGACGAAGCAGTTCTTGCCGTTGGCGTATTCCTGGCACTTCTCGGTGTGGAACTGGCCGGTCTTGCCCGTGATGCCCTGGGTAATGACCTTCGTGTCTTTATTGATGTAGATGGACATGTTGTTCTCTCCAGGCCTTAAGCGACGGCTTTGACGATCTCGGTGGCCGCTTCGGCCATGGTGTCGGCGCTGATGATGGGCAGGCCGGATTCGGCCAGCATCTTCTTGCCCAGCTCTTCGTTGGTGCCCTTCATGCGCACGACCAGCGGCACTTGCAGGTTCACGGCCTTGCAGGCGGTGATGACGCCGGTGGCGATGGTGTCGCACTTCATGATGCCGCCGAAGATATTGACCAGAATGCCCTTGACCTTGGGGTTCTTGAGCATGATCTTGAAGGCTTCGGTGACCTTCTCGGGGGTGGCGCCGCCGCCCACGTCCAGGAAGTTGGCCGGCTCGCCGCCGAACAGCTTGATGGTGTCCATGGTGGCCATGGCCAGGCCGGCGCCGTTGACCAGGCAGCCGATGTTGCCGTCCAGGCTGATGTAGGCCAGGTCGAACTTGGAAGCCTCGACCTCGGCCGGGTCTTCTTCGTCCAGGTCACGCAGGGCGACGATCTCGGGGTGGCGGAACAGCGCGTTGCTGTCAAAGTTGAACTTCGCGTCCAGCGCCATCAGTTCGCCCTTGGAGTTGCAGTTCAGCGGGTTGATCTCCACCAGGGACGCATCCGTGTCCATGTAGCACTTGTAGATCTTGGCAAAGAGATCCACGGCCTGGTCGATGGAGGCGCCGGTCAAACCGATGGCGGCCGCCACCTTGCGCGACTGGGCTTCGGTGATGCCGGTGAGCGGGTCGATCATCTCGGTGATGATCTTCTCGGGCGTGCTGTGCGCCACTTCCTCGATGTCCATGCCGCCCTCGGACGAGGCGATCAGCGCCACCTTCTGCGTGGCGCGGTCGGTGACCAGCGAAACGTAGAGTTCGTTCTTGATGTCGGCGCCGTCTTCGATGTACAGGCGGCGTACCTTCTGGCCTTCGGGGCCGGTCTGGTGCGTGACCAGCTGCATGCCCAGAATCTGGCCGGCCAGTGCCTTGACGTCGTCAATGCTCTTGGCGACCTTGACGCCGCCGCCCTTGCCACGGCCACCGGCGTGGATCTGGGCCTTGACCACCCACACCGGGCCGCCGAGCTTTTGTGCGGCTTCCACGGCCTCTTGCACCGTGAACGCAGGAATGCCACGCGGAACGGGCACGCCGAAACTACGCAAGATTTCCTTGCCTTGGTATTCGTGAATCTTCATGAGGTCTCTCTCAGGGGAAGGATGGTGTTTGTACCCGTTCTGCCGATGTGCAGAAACTTCCGCATGCCCGGGAATGGCAGCCAGCAATTGTATTATGTTGCGATGCACCATTGCTTGGTGTTAACTTACACCCCGGCCGCAGTCCCCAATCGGCCCTTGCAGGAGCTCTTCAATGCCCAAGGTTTTTATCGATGGCGAGGCAGGCACCACCGGCCTGCAGATCCGTGAACGCCTGCAGGCCATGCCTGCGGTGGAGCTGGTCAGCATCGCGCCCGAACGGCGCAAGGATGCCGGCGCCAAGCGCGAGCTGATCGCCGGCGTGGATCTGGTCGTGCTGTGCCTGCACGACGATGCCGCGCGCGAAACCGTCGCTCTGGTGGACGCCATCACGGCGGAGACCGGCAAGGCCATCAAGATCATAGACGCCTCCACCGCGCACCGCACGGCGCCGGGCTGGGTGTTCGGCTTTCCCGAGCTGGCCGCCGGCCAGGCGCAGGCCGTGCGCGGCGCCACGCGCGTGGCCAACCCGGGCTGCTACGCCACGGGCGCCATCGCCCTGCTGCGCCCGCTGGTCGATGCCGGTCTGATCGCCCCCGACCAGGCGCTGTCCCTGCCCTCGGTGAGCGGATACTCCGGCGGTGGCCGCAGCATGATCGAAGCCTACGAGGCCGGCCAGGCCGCCCCGTTTGAGCTCTATGCCCTGGGCTTGGCGCACAAGCATCTGCCGGAGATCATGCGCTACACGGGCCTGACGCGCCGGCCCATCTTCGTGCCCGCAGTGGGCAACTTCCGCCAGGGCATGCTGGTGGAGCTGCCGCTGCACCTGGATCTGCTGCCAGGCAGCCCTAAGGCCACCGACCTGCACGACGCACTGGCCGCACACTACGCGCAAAGCAACACCCCGGAGCAATGGGTGAAGGTGCTGCCGGCCACCGAGGACGGCAAGCTCGACGCGCTGGCGTTGAATGACAGCAACCAGCTGGAGCTGCGCGTGTTCGCCAATGAGGCCTATCACCATGCCGTGCTGGTGGCGCGCCTGGACAACCTGGGCAAGGGCGCCAGCGGCGCCGCCGTGCAAAACCTCAAATTGATGCTGGAACTATAAAAAGAATAGCTTTTTGCGCTTGCTATTTGGCGAATTCAGGCAAAGTTTCGCATGAATATGACTAACAACAATCGCTGATAGCTTCTGTTTTTATAGCAATTCAGGCCGCGCCCACGCGCTGAAACAAGCCGCCCGGCAGGCGCGCCACGCGGCCGTCGAGCTCCAACTCCAGCAGCCGCACCTGCAACGTTGCGGCATCCAGCCCGGTGCGCGCCACCAGCGCGTCCAGCCCCAGCGGGTCAAAGCCCAGCGCCTGCAGCACCTCCTGCTGCGCCGGCGTGGTGGCGTCTGGCGCATCGCCCGCCGGCGCCGGCGCAGCGGCGGGCAGGCGCAGCTCCTCCAGCACATCCTCGGCCGACTCCACCAGCTTGGCGCCCTGGCGCAGCAATGCATGGCAGCCGCGCGACTGCGGCGCATGGATGGAGCCGGGGATGGCAAACACCTCGCGCCCCTGCTCGGCCGCCATGCGCGCGGTGATCAGCGAGCCCGACTGCAGCGCCGCCTCGACCACCAGCGTGCCCTGTGACAGGCCGGAGATGATGCGGTTGCGCTTGGGAAAGTTGGCCGGCAGCGGCGGCGTGCCCAGCGGGTACTCGCTGACCAGCAGGCCATGGCGCGCGATGCGGTGCGCCAGATCCTTGTTGGCGCGCGGGTAGACGCGATCGAGCCCGGTGCCGACCACGGCTATGGTGGCCGGCGTGTCCGGGTCGGGCGCATCCAGCAGCGCCCCCTCGTGCGCCGCCGCATCCACCCCCAGAGCCAGACCGGAGACGATGGTCAGCCCCGCCGCGCGCAACACGCGCGCAAACTGGCGCGCATGCTCGGCGCCCTGGGCCGTGGGGTTGCGGCTGCCCACCATGGCCAGGCAGCGCGGCGGCGCAAATGGCCCGGCGCCATGCACGAAGCGCGGCGAGCCCAGCAGGTACAGCAGCAGTGGCGGGTCTTCGGTGGCCAGCAGGGCCGGGGGATAGGCGGCATCGCCCAGGGTGACGATGGCGCGCGCCGGCTCGCCCTCGGCCTGCAGCCATTGCCAGGTGGTCTGCAGCAGGGCCTCCAGCTCCTCGGGGACGGCGGCCAGGGCGCGTGCCTGGGCGGGCGTGACGCAGGTCTGCCAGGCGGCTTCGCTCTGGGCAAAAATGTCGGCCGGCAGGCCGAAGGCCGCCAGCAGGCGCCGCGCCGCGCCGTTGCCCACGCCGGGCGTGAGGGCGAGGCGCAGCCAGGCGGCGAGTTCGTCGCGCTGCATGGCCTGAAACTCGGCGCCGCGGCCCGCGCCTACTCGGGGTTGACCAGCCGGTCGCCCACGACCACGCCGCGCTGCGCCTGCAGGATGAGCGCATAGGACACGCGCTCGAAGGTCAGGAACACCATGGCCAGTCCGTTGTCCTCGCTGGGCAGGCGGATCTCGGCGCGCTGCTCGTCGGTCTTGTCCTTGATGCGCAGGCCGCCGGTGCGCAGTTGCAGCACATGGCCGGCCTGCATGCCGTCGTCGGTGCCGCGGTTGATGGCGATGACCTGGTTCGGCCCGGCATTGCCCGCCGCGACGCCGCCGTAGATGGACACCACGCTGGCCTCCACCGGCGCCTCGGGCGCATGCGGTGCGTAATTGTCAAAGCTGCGCGGAGGCGCGGGCAGCAGGCGGTCGCCAAGGCGCGCTTCTTCCTTCACGCCCGACAAATCGACCGTGGCGGGCACGATGTCGGTGCGCATCTCGCCCTTGGTGCCGGCAGACTGCTCCAGCGACTCGCCGCGCACCAGCTCGGCGCGGCCGACATACTGCGCCTCGTAGCCCAGCACCTCGCCGGTGTTCGGGTCCTTCAGCGGCAGGGCGTTGCGGAACACGCGGTACTGGCGCGGCACCTCGGGCGTCATCTCCAGCGGGCTGCCCTGCGGGCCGCGCACATAGGCGCGGTCGCCATTGCCCATGATCACGCGCTCGTCGCGCGTGGCCACGATGCGCGGCGCCTGGGCCAGCGTCAGCTCGTCCACCACCAGCGGCTGCACCAGAAACGGCTCGATCAGGTGCATCTTCAGCGTCGGCAGGGCCATGCCGGCCAGGCTGTCGTGGCGCGTGCGTGGCGACAGGCGCACGGTCTCGCCGGCGCCGCCGCGGCTGGTGCTCAGGCGTGCATGGCCATCGGCCTTTTCCAGGTACAGGGTCTGGCCGGGGTAGATCAGGTGCGGGTTGGCGATGGCCTGCAGGTTCATGCCCCACAGCTCGGGCCAGCGCCAGGGTCGCTTCAGGTACATGCCGGAGATGCCCCACAGCGTGTCGCCGCGCCGGATCACATAGGTGTCGGGCGCGTTGGGCGCCAGCTCGGCCAGGGGCACACCACGCGCTGCCACCTGTTGCGCGGTGGCGCGCTGGCCAGGCGTGACGGGGTAGTTCTGTGCCTGGGCCGCCGGCGCCAGCAAAGTGGCCGCGGCCAGGACGCCGAGCGCAGCCGCGCGCGCGAAGCCCGAAGCCGTCATATTTGGATTGGTCTGGTCATGCATTGGCAGATGCCCCCTCTCACTGCACGGGCGACATGGTTAATTTTTTTACAAAAGAAACGGTCGCAGATACTTTAAAAACGATTTGAGATTTTCTGCGCTAGCCCTTGAATGGGCAACGATTATTGCGAGCAGCGCCTGCATCGCGCGGGCAAAGTGGCGAAAATAGCGACATATCAAGCTTCCAGCCATGGCCATTCTTCCCATTCTTTGCTACCCCGACCCGCGTTTGCACAAGATCGCCCAGCCCGTGGCGGTGGTCGATGAGCGCGTACGCGCCATCGTCGATGACATGTTCGCCACCATGTACGACGCCAGCGGCATAGGCCTGGCGGCCACCCAGGTGGATGTGCACGAGCGCATCGTCGTCATCGATGTCTCCGAGGAGCGCGACCAGCCCCTGGTGCTGATCAACCCCGAGATCGTGTGGGCCAGCGACGAGACGCGCATGGGTGACGAGGGCTGCCTGTCGGTGCCCGGCATCTACGACGGCGTGGAACGCGCGCTGGCCGTGCATGTGCGCGCGCTCGATCGTGACGGCCAGACGCGTGTGATCGAGGCCGAGGATCTGCTCGCCGTCTGCGTGCAGCACGAGATGGACCATCTGCTGGGCAAGGTGTTCGTGGAATACCTCTCGCCGCTCAAACGCACCCGCATCAAAACCAAGCTGCTCAAGCAGCAGAAACAGGCCGCACGCGCATGAGCCGGCTTGCGGCGGCCCCGCTGCTGGCCCTGGCACTGGCCGCCTGCGCCGTGCCCGAATGGCAAAAGCCCGGCACGCCCTTGGCAGACATTGAACGCACCATGGGCCGCCCCACGCTGGCCGAGCCGCTGGAGAGTGGTGGCCAACGCCTGGTGTACAGCCGCCAGCCGGCGGGCCAGCAGGTCTATCACATGGACTTTGACGCCAGCCAACGCCTGGTGCGCGTCACCCAGGTGCTGACACTGGAGAACTTCCAGGCGCTGCGCAATGGGCTGGACACGCAAGACAGCGTGCGCCGCAGGTTCGGCCCGCCGGCGCTGTTGGAGCGGGTGGCCAGCTTTGACGGCCCCATCTGGACCTACCGCATTCTGGACAATGGCGCGCCGCGCCAGGCCCATGTGCACATCGACCCGGCGGGCGTGGTGCGTCGCGTGATGTTCACCGACGAGCGCCTGCGCGATCTCGACCCCCCTCACTGAATACCTGCCGCATGAGAGTCATTTTTGCCGGCACGCCCGAATTCGCGCGCGTGGCCCTGGAGCATTTGCTGGCCGCGGGTTTTACCGTGCCCCTGGTGCTGAGCCAGCCCGACCGCCCGGCCGGCCGCGGCATGAAGCTGCAGGCCTCGCCCGTCAAGCAATGCGCGCTGGAGCATGGCATTGCCGTGGCCCAGCCGCGCAGCCTGCGCCTGGACGGCAAATACCCCGAGGACGCCGCCGCAGCCCAGGCCGCCATTGCGGCCGCCCAGGCCGACGTGATGGTGGTCGCCGCCTATGGGTTGATCCTGCCGCAATGGGTGCTGGACGCCATGAGCGCCGCACGGCCGCCCGAAGGCGCGAAGGCCCCCCTGGGGGGAAGCGAACCACGCGCAGCGGGGAGCGTGGGGGCCCAAGGCCTGGGGTGTTTGAACATCCACGCCAGCCTGCTGCCGCGCTGGCGCGGCGCCGCGCCCATCCACCGCGCCATCGAGGCCGGCGACGCCGAGACCGGCGTGACCATCATGCAGATGGATGCCGGCCTGGACACGGGCGACATGCTGCTGTGCGAGGCAACCGCCATCGCGCCCGCCGACACCCAGGCCCTGCTGCACGACCGGCTGGCCGACATGGGCGGGCGGCTCATCGTGCAGGCGCTGCGCCAGGCGGCGAACGGCGGCCTGGTGGCCACGCCGCAGCCGGCCGAAGGCATCACCTACGCGCACAAGATAGACAAGGCCGAGAGCCTGATCGACTGGAGCCAGAGCGCCGAGGTGATCGCCCGGCGCGTGCGCGCCTTCGACCCCTTTCCGGGCGCCAGCACCCAGCTCGGGGCTGAAGTCATCAAGGTGTGGAACTGTGAAATTGATAGCTGTCAGCGCCCGTCAGACGTGCGTTACGGCCAGATTTTGCATATAGACAATAACGGTATCACCGTGGCCTGCGGCGCGGGCGATGTGCTGCGCCTGACCCGGCTGCAGCGCGCCGGCGGCAAGCGCCTGCCGGCCGCCGACTTCCTGCGCGGCTTTGCGCTTGCACCGGGCATGGTGCTCGGCGCATGAACCTGCCCGCCCTGCGCGCCCAGCTGCGCGACCCGTCCTTCCGCCAGGGCGCCAGCGACATGCTGGGCGCCGGCCTGGGCGTGGGCGCCTGGGGTCTGGTGACGGGGGTGGCCATGGTCAAGGGCGGCATGTCCACACCGCTGGCGCTGTTCATGTCGCTCACCGTGTATGCCGGCAGCGCCCAGCTGGCGGTGCTGCCGCTGATGGCGGCCGGGGCGCCGCTGTGGGTGATCTGGCTCACCGCCGGCTGCGTGAACCTGCGCTTCGTGATCTTCAGTAGCATGTGGCGCAGCTATTTCGCCCACCTGCCGCGGCGCTGGCGCATGGCGCTGGGCTATTTCAGCGGCGATGTGATCTTTGTGTCCTTCATGAAGCGCTACCCCCAGCCCGAGCCCGAGGCGACACAGCTGCCGTATTTCTGGGGCGCGGCCACGACCAACTGGCTGGCCTGGCAGATACCGTCGGTGGCCGGCATCATCCTGGCCAATGCCATCCCGCTGTCCTGGGGCCTGGGCTTTGCCGGGGTGCTGGCGCTGCTGGGCATCCTGCTGTCCATGCTGGGCGAGCGCTCCAGCTGGCTGGCCACGGCCGTGGCCGGCTCGGCCGCCGTGGCCGCGTTTGCGCTGCCGCTCAAGCTCAACATCCTGGTGGCGATCGCCGCGGCCGTCGCCGCCGGCCTGGCCATGGAGTCGGGCGAGCGCGCATTGCGCCGCGCCCGGATACGCCTGGCACGCGGCGGCGATGACGAGGGCGACGCATGAACGGCCAGTGGCTGGAGCCCATCCTCGCCGTCCTGGGCCTGGTGCTCATCACCCTGGTCACGCGCGCCTTCTTCATGCTCCCCGAGCGCGATCTGCCCCTGCCCGACTGGCTGCGCCGCGGCCTGAAGTACGCTCCGCTGGCGGCACTGGCCGCCGTCATCGCGCCCGAGCTGGTGATGAGCCAGGGCGCACTGATCAAGACCCTGGCAGACGCCCGCCTGCCGGCCGTGCTGTGTGCCAGCGCCTACTACTTCTGGCGCCGCGGCATCCTGGGCACCATCGTGGTCGGCATGGCGGTGTATCTGCCGCTGCATATCGGCCTGGGCTGGTAGTTACAAGGCGGTTACCACGCCGCCTACAATGCGGCGCGATTTCCATTCCCGCCACAACCAGCCATGCATATCCTTCGCTTCTCCGACCTTTGCGCCAACGGCCAGGCCCGCGGCCAGCGCGTGTTCATCCGTGCCGACCTGAACGTGCCGCAGGACGACGCCGGCCGCATCACCGAGGACACGCGCATCCGCGCCTCCGTGCCCTGCATTCAGATGGCGCTGGATGCCGGCGCCGCCGTCATGGTCACCAGCCACCTGGGCCGCCCGACCGAGGGGCAGTTCAAGCCCGAGGACTCGCTGGCGCCCGTCGCCAGGCGCCTGGCCGAGCTGCTCGGCCGCGAAGTGCCGCTGGTTGCCGACTGGGTCGATGGCGTGCAGGTGCAACCCGGCCAGGTGGTGCTGCTGGAGAACTGCCGCGTCAATGTCGGCGAAAAGAAGAACAACCCGGATCTGGCGCGCAAGATGGCCGCCCTGTGCGACATCTACGTCAACGACGCCTTCGGCACCGCCCACCGCGCCGAGGGCACGACTTACGGCATCGCCGAATACGCCAGGACGGCCTGCGCCGGCCCGCTGCTGGCGGCGGAGATCGACGCCATCCAAACGGCCCTGGCCAACCCGAAGCGCCCGCTGGTGGCCATCGTCGCCGGCTCCAAGGTCTCGACCAAGCTGACCATCCTGCAAAGCCTGGCCAGCAAGGTGGACGGCCTGATCGTTGGCGGCGGCATTGCCAACACCTTCATGCTGGCCGCCGGCCTGCCCATTGGCAAGAGCCTGGCCGAACCCGACCTGCTGGGCGAGGCCAAGGCGGTGATCGCCGCCATGGCCGCGCGCGGCGCCGAGGTGCCGATCCCCACCGACGTGGTGTGCGCCAAGGCCTTTGCCGCTGATGCGCCCGCCACGGTGAAAAAAGCCACGGAAGTCGCCGCGGACGACCTGATCCTGGACATTGGCCCCGAGACCGCGGCGCGCCTGGCGGCGCAGCTCAAGGCCGCGGGCACCATCGTCTGGAACGGCCCGGTGGGCGTGTTCGAGTTTGACCAGTTCGCCGGCGGCACCCAGGCGATCGCCGAGGCCATCGCGCAATCGAGCGCCTTCAGCATCGCCGGCGGCGGCGACACCCTGGCGGCCATCGCCAAGTACGGCATCACCCAGGATGTGGGCTATATCTCCACCGGCGGCGGCGCCTTCCTGGAGGTACTGGAGGGCAAGCAGCTGCCGGCCTTCGAGATCCTGCAAAAACGCGCCGCGGGCTGAGCCGCGCCAGCAGGCGCCGCGGCATGCGGCGCTTGCGGGTAAAACAACACTATGGCCACCTGGACCGGCGAAAAACGCCAAGCCCCTTGTTTTTGGCTGCCGCCCGATTCAGAATCGTTCCCAAATGTGTGCAGCACAAACATTTGTGTCCTGCAGCCATGACCAATTCAGGAGGGAACCATGTCATTCATCAAAGCACTCGGGTGGTCTGTCGCAGCCGGCGCGGTCATTGCGCTGGCGGGCTGCGGCAGCGCGCCGATTCCGCTGGCGCAAAATTTCGAACGGACAAGCCAGTACAAGGTGCGCTCGGCCGGGCATTGGGAGCTGCTGTCACGCGACGTGGTGGCGCAGACCCGCGCCACGCTGGAAAAGGCCGGCTACGCCGCCAGCACGCCGCTGCATGTGGTGGCCCCGGCCCCATCGAGCGCGTTTGAACTGGGCTTTCGCGACTTCCTGATCACCGAGCTGGTGCAGGGCGGCGCCACGGTGCAGCAAAACCCCGGCGCCGTGCTGGAAGTGAGCTACAGCACCCAGCTGGTGCGCCACAACAGCGATCGCCCGCATTTCATCCCCGGTCAGTTCACCATGCTGGCCGCTGGCGTCATGGCCGCCTACGGCCTGCGCCACGAGCACCTGGACACCCAGCTGCTGGCCACGCTGGGCCTGACCGCCGCCGCCGATTACGCCAACAGCATCAACTCCGGTGGCCCGACGAATACCGAGCTGATCCTCACCACCACCGTCTCGCGCGCCGGCCAGTACGTGGCCCGCAAGACCGACGTGTATTACCTTGAGAACGCCGACACACCGCTGTTCGTGCGCCCCGCGCATTACCGCGCCGTCAACATGAAGGTGGTTTCGCAATGAAGCGCGCACTCGCACTGACCCTCGTTTCGGCCCTGTTCGCCGTGGGTTGCGCCCAGCAGCCGCAGTCGCTGCGCGCCGAGCCGACCTACCAGGAAGCCTCGAACGCCCCGCTGCTGCAAAGCAGCCGCGATGCCGTGGGCCGCCTGGTGGCCGGCCTGGACGTGGCCGCCACCGGCCCCGGCCCGGTGCTGGTGGCCACGGTGGTCAACGTGAACGACCTGAGCCGCTCCGCGCCACTGGGGCGCACGCTGTCCGAGCAGTACGCCAACGCCATGGCAGCCACCGGCTTCGACGTCAAGGAGATCAAGCTGCGCGGCGACGTCTTCGTCAAGGAAGGCGCCGGCGAGCTGCTGCTGTCGCGCGAGATCAAGGACATTGCGCGCAACCACAACGCCTCCATGGTGCTGGTGGGCACCTACTCGCCCGCCGCCAATTTCACCTATGTCAGCATGAAGCTGGTGCGCACCGAGGACAGCCGCATCATCCGCGGCCACGACTACGCCCTGCCCAACGACCGCGACGTGCAGCGTCTGCTGGCCGTGGCACGCTAAGGCCCGCACCGCCCGGCAAAAGGCCCCGATAAGTCGGGGCCTTTTGCTATATAAAGATGAGCTATCAGCGCTTTACCACAAAGCGCAAACGGCCTTTTTGACCACTATTTTCTGGCCGGCCACAGCACCGAGGCAATGGCCAGCACCATCAGCGCCACGGCCGTCCAGTCCTGCCAGCGCAGCGGCTCGCCCAGCCACAGCGTGCCGCTGAACACGCCCAGCACCGGAATCATCATCACGCTGAGCGTGGAGGCCACCGGCGGCAGGGTGCGCACCAGGAAGAACCAGGCCACCTGGGCAAAGCCCAGCGCCAGCACGGCGTTGTAGAGGATGGCGCCCAGGGCAGCGCCGTCGGGCCAATGCCATAGCTCGCGCTCGAACAGCGCCGCCAGCAGCGTGAGCGCGAGGCAGGTAATGGTCACCATCCAGAACGACAGCGTGAGCAGTGGCACCGGCACGGGCAGGCGGCGCAAGAGCTGCGTGCCCAGGGCCCAGCTGGCGGCGGAGACCAGCATCAGCGTCACGCCCATGGGGCTGCTGCCCAGCGCGCCCAGCTCGTGCCACAGCAGCAGCAGCACGCCCGCCAGGGCCGCGCCCACGCCGGCCCAGGCGCGGCGCGCCAGCCGGTCGCCAAAGAACAGCGCGCCGATCACGGCCGAGAAGATGGGCATGGTGTAGCCCAGGATGGCCGCGCGCCCGCTGGACAGCAGCGGCATGGCCAGGATCATCAGTGCGTACCAGACCACCATGTTGCACAGGGCCAGCAGCAGCACCCGGCCCCAGTGCGCGGGCGCGATGGCAAACGGTGTCTTTTGCCGCCACATCACCAGGCCCAGGATGGGCAGGCCGCCCCACAGCGACAGCATGCGGAAGGTGAGCGGCGGGTAATGCGCCACGCCCAGCTTCATCACCGGCCAGTTGAAGCCCCACACCAGGGTCAGGAGCACGAGGACGACAAGCTGGCGGCGCGAGAAGGCAGGCATAGGCCGCGATTGTGCAGCCCATGGGCCGCGCCCGCAGGGCCGCCCTAAAATCCCCGCCATGACCTTTCTCGACATGCTGCGCGACGCCACCACGCGCAACGACTCCCTGCTGTGCGTGGGCCTGGACCCGGAGCCGACACGCTTTCCCGACAAGCTGCGCGGCGACGCCGGCAAGATCTACGACTTCTGCGCCGCCATCGTGGACGCCACGGCCGACCTGGTCTGCGCCTTCAAGCCGCAGATCGCCTACTTTGCCGCGCACGGCGCCGAGGATCAGCTCGAACGCCTGATGCAGCACATGCGCGCCAACGCCCCCCATGTGCCGGTGATCCTGGATGCCAAGCGCGGCGACATCGGCTCCACCGCCGAGCAGTACGCGGCCGAGGCCTTCGAGCGCTACGGCGCCGACGCCGTGACGCTCTCGCCCTTCATGGGCTTCGACTCGGTGCTGCCCTACCTGCAGTACCAGGGCAAGGGCGCCTTCCTGCTCTGCCGCACCTCCAACCCCGGCGGCGACGACCTGCAGGCCCAGCGCCTGGCCAGCGTCGAAGGCCAGCCGCTGCTCTACGAACATGTGGCGCGCCTGGCCCAGGGCCCCTGGAACAAAAACGGCCAGCTGGGCCTGGTGGTGGGCGCCACCTACCCGGATGAGATTGCACGCGTGCGCATCATCGCGCCCACGCTGCCGCTGCTCATCCCCGGTGTCGGCGCCCAGGGCGGCGACGCCGCGGCCACGGTGCGCGCCGGCCTCACCGAGCGCGGCACCATCATCGTCAACTCCTCACGCGCCGTGCTCTACGCCTCGGGCGGGGCCGACTACGCCGCCGCCGCGCGCGCCGCCGCCCAGGCCACGCGCGCCACGCTCAACGCCGCCCGCAGCTGATTTCTGTCACCACCGCCCAAGAAACACCTATGCGCCCCTCGCCCCTCATGCCCACGCGCCGCCACGCCACAGCACTGCTCGCCTGCGGCTTGGCCCTGCTGACCGCCGGCCCCGCCCAGGCGCAGGACTACCCGGCCAAGCCCATCACCCTCGTCGTCGGCTACCCACCCGGCGGCAGCACCGACCTGATGGGGCGCCTGGTGGGCGCCGAGCTGTCCACGCGCCTGGGCCAGCCGGTGGTGATAGAGAACCTGGGCGGCGCCGGCGGCACCATAGGCGCGCAGAAGGTGGCCAGCGCCGCGCCCGACGGCTACACCCTGCTGGTGGGGGCCAACAACGAGCTGGCGATTGCCAAGCTGGTCACCAAGACAGTCAAGTACGACCCGGCCAGCTTCACCCCCATCGGCCTGATCGGCTCGCAACCCATGGTGCTGGTGGCCGCCACCTCCACCGGCGTGAAGAACGCCAGCGACTTCACCCAGCTGGTCAAGAAGAACCCCGGCAAGTTCAGCTACGGCAGCTCGGGCGTGGGCACGGCCCTGCACCTGGCGGGCGAGATGGTCAAGGAGCAGGCCGGCCTGTTCATGACCCATATCCCCTACCGCGGCGTGGCACCGTTGACGAATGACCTGGTGGGCAACAACCTGGAGTTCGGCGTCTTCGTGCTCTCCAGCGGTCTGCCGCACATCAAGTCCGGCAAGGTGGTGGCCCTGGGCACTACGGCAGCCAAACGCGCGCCGGCCACGCCCGACATTCCGGCCCTGGCCGAGCTGCCGCAGTTCAAGAACGTGGACATCGAAAGCTGGTTCGCCCTGGTCGGGCCGGCCAACCTGCCCCAGCCGGTGGTCGCCAAGCTGAAGAAGGCCTTGAACGACACCCTGCAGTCCCCTGATTTCCGCAAGAAGATGGCCGCCGCCGGCTCGGGCGTGGCCGCGCCCGATGCCAACCTGGCGCAGTTCTGGCAGGGCGAGGTGGCCAAGTACACAAAAATCGTGCAATTCGCGAAGATCGAAGAATGAACAGCAGCCTGCGCTTTGACCTGCCCGCGCCCGACCTGAGCGCCTGGCGCGCGGGCAACACCGGCACTGAGGGCGTCTGGCATTTTGACTCGGGACTGCCCGGGCGCCAGGTGCTGGTCAGCGCGCTGATCCACGGCAACGAGCTGTGCGGCGCCTGGGCACTCAAGGGCCTGCTGGAATCGGGCCTGCGCCCGCAGGCGGGCAGCCTGACGCTGATGTTCTGCAACCTGGCGGCCTTCGACCGCTTCGACCCGGCCAACCACGACGCGGCGCGCTTCGTCGAGCAGGACATGAACCGCCAGTGGAGCGACGAGCGCATGGATGCCGCCGACAGCCTGGAGCGGCGCCGCTGCGCGGCGTTGCGCCCGTTTGTCGCCCGGGCCGACTGGCTGCTGGACCTGCACTCCATGCACGAGCCCTGCGCGCCGCTGCTGCTCACCGGCGTGCAGCCGCGCAACCTGGCCCTGGCCAAGCAGATGGCCGCGCCCGAGCACATCGTCATCGACGCCGGCCACCAGGACGGCACGCGCATGCGCGACTACGGGCGCTTTGGCCTGCCCGATGCGCAGGCGGGCGACAGCCGTTCGCTGCTGGTCGAATGCGGCTTTCACGGCGACCCGGCCAGCCGCGCCGTGGCGCAAGACCAATGCCTGCGCTTCATCGAGGCGTCGGGCATCGTCGATGGCGCCGAGCTGGCGCGCCTGCTGCCCGGCTGGCGCCTGACCGATGCGCCGCGCCAATGGGCGCTGCAGGTCACCGGCCCGGTGGTCGCCAAGAACGAGCGCTTTACCTTCACCGAAGCCTTCACCGGCCTCGAGGTGATCGCCCGGGCCGGCATGGTGATAGGCGACAACGATGGCGAGCCAGTCACCACCCCCTACGACGACTGCGTGCTGGTCATGCCCAGCACACGCCAGGCGCGCGCCGGCGTGAGCGTGGTGCGCTTTGCCCGGCGGCGTCCGCTGTAGGCGGCGCAAGCCCGGCACCCGCAGTGCCGTGGCCTGAAAGTCGGCCAGATGGGGCCGTTTCAGAAAACAACAGTCGGATGGGGCATACCCACTTTTGGCGATGGTTCGCCTACAATTAGAAGCGATTACTTACAAATATCTGCTTCCATGCGATTGCTTGACCATCTGCGCCTGTCGCACAAGTTTTTCATCCTGGGTGGCCTGGCGCTGGCCATGATGGCCATTCCCGCCGGCCTGCAGTTGCGCAGCATGGGCGCGCAAATGCAGCAGCTGGGCACACAGGCGCGCGCCATGCCGGCGCTGCAGCAGCTGGGCCAGTCCGTGCGCTTGACACAGGTGCACCGCGGCCTGTCGGCCGGCCAGCTGGGCGGCGACGCGCAGCTGGCGGGACGCCGGCCCGCCGTGCGCGACGAGCTCGGCCGCACCCTGCAGGCCACGGCTGACGAACTGGCCAGCGTGGCCCCCGACCAGGCCAGCGCCCTGAACCAGTTGCGCCAGGACTGGCAGGCACTGCAGCAAGCCGTGGGCGACGGTGCCGTCACGCCCGCGCAAAGCCTGGCGCGCCACAACCAGATGGTGGCGCGGCTGCTGGCCCTGAGCGAGCAGCTGCAGCACAGCAGCGGCCTGAGCACCAGCGAGCGCCGCGACACCCAGGCGCTGATCCAGGCGGCGCTGCAACAGCTGCCCATGCTCACCGAACAGCTGGGCCAGATGCGCGCCATGGGCGCCGGCGCGCTGGCGCGCGGCGAGCTGCCAGCCGAGACACGCGGCCTGCTGCGCGCCCTGCGCACGCGCGCCGACGAGCTCGACAGCGGCAGCCAGGTCAGCCTGCAACGCGCCCTGCAGCACGCACCCGCACTGCAGACCGCACTGGCACAGGCGCTGGGCGCCGAGAAGACCGCCACCGCCGACGCCCTGCGCCTGGTGGACAACGGCCTGCTCCAGGCCAGCGAGCTGCGCCTGCCCGCCGGGCAGTATTTCGACACCCTGACGGCTGGCATCGACGCCGTGAACGCGCTGGGCAGCCAGGCCACACAGCAGCTATTGAACCTGGTGCAGCAGCAGGCCAGCGCCGCGCAGCGCGCGCTGTGGCTCATGGGCGCGGCCCTGGCCGTCCTGGCCACGCTGGCGGTATTGCTGGCCGCGGCCTTTGTGCGCTCCATCACCCAGCCGGTGCAGCAGGCCGTGGCCCTGGCGCGCGCCGTGGCCGGCGGCGACCTGAGCGGCGCAGACCAGCCACATGGCGACAACGAGGTGGGTGAGCTGATCGCCGCCCAGCAGCAGATGCGCGCCAGGCTGCGCCCCATCGTGGCCCAGGTGCGCCACGGCTCCGAGGGCGTGGCCCTGGCCAGCAGCGAGATCGCCCAGGGCAACCATGACCTGTCCGGCCGCACCGAGGCCCAGGCCAGCGCGCTGGAGCAGACGGCAGCATCCATGGAGCAGCTCAGCGCCACGGTGCAAAACAACGCCCACACCGCCCGCGAGGCCAGCGCGCTTGCCGAGCACACGCGCGAGCTGGCGCGCCAGGGCGGCGCCAATGTCGAGCAGGTGGTCAGCACCATGCACGGCGTGCACCAGGCGGCACGGCAGATGGCCGACATCATCCAGGTGATAGACGGCATTGCCTTCCAGACCAATCTGCTGGCGCTGAACGCCGCCGTCGAGGCGGCGCGCGCCGGCGAGCAGGGGCGCGGCTTTGCCGTGGTGGCCGGCGAGGTGCGCAACCTGGCCGGGCGCAGCGGCGAGGCCGCCAGGCAGATTCGCGGCCTGATCGAGGCCAGCAACGCGCGCGTGAGCGCCGGCAACCAGCAGGCCGAGGCCGCCGGCCGCACCATGGCCGACGTGGTGGCCAGCATGCAGCGCCTGAACACCCTGGTCGGCCAGATCAGCACCGCCAGCCAGGAGCAGGCCAACGGCGTGGCCCAGGTCGGCGAGGCCGTGACCTCGCTGGATCAGGTGACGCAGCAGAACGCCGCCCTGGTCGAACAGATGGCCGCCGCCGCCGATGGCCTTAGCAGTCAGGCCCAGGGCCTGGTGCAGGCGGTGGCGGTATTCCGCGCCGGGGCGAGTGAATCGCATGCGCCCCGATCAGAGCTGCTTGAACTCACTTATTGATAGTTGTCAGCGCTTATGAATAGAGCGCTACAGGCTGATTTGTTGCTTGACGACACATCTCAGAGGGCGAGACGTAATTGCCCCTGCCCGAGGGGCACGTGAAAACCGGTAGTGGCTGGCACAATTCCCGGCTTTCGCACCACCCTTTCGCACCATTTATAGGCAGCAGCCATGTTCACAGGCATCGTCCAGGCCACGGCGGTGATCGCCGCCATCGAGGATCGCGCCGGCCTGCGCACCTTCAGCATCGAGTTTCCACCCGGCTTCTGCGCCGATCTGGCGATTGGCGCCAGCGTCGCCACCGACGGCGTGTGCCTGACGGTGACCGAGATTCTTTCGCCCACCAGTGCGCGCTTTGACGTGATGCAGCAAAGCCTGGCCATCACCACGCTGGGCCGCTACGCCGTGGGCCGGCGCGTGAACGTGGAGCGCGCCGCCAAGGAGGGCGCCGAGATCGGCGGCCATCCGCTGTCCGGCCATGTGGACTGCGTGGCCCAGCTCGCCGTCGTGCGCCAGAGCGAGAACAACCGCGTCTGGCGCGTGGCCGTGCCGCCCCAGTTTGCGCGCTACATCTTCGCCAAGGGCTATATCGCCATCCACGGCGCCAGCCTGACGGTGGCCGAGGTGAACCGCCAGGAATCGTGGTTCGAGGTCTGGCTGATCCCCGAGACGCGCCGCGCGACGGTATTCGAGGACATGGCCGTGGGCGACCTGCTGAACATCGAGATCGAGCGCAGCACCCAGGTCGTCGTCGATACCGTGCGCGAGGCGGTGCAGGACAGCCTGGGCCGCCTGGCCCCGGTGCTCGAGGCGCTGCTCCAGGAAAAGGGCCTGTCGCTGGACGACTACCTGCCCCGCCCCGAGCTGCCGCGGTGAGCGCGCAGCCGCGCGCCCTCACCGCCGCCGACCTGCCTGGTCTGGCGCAGGTGCAGCGCGCCTGCTATGGCGACGGCCTGGCCGAGAGCACGGAGGTGTTTGCGCGCCGCCTGGCCAGCCCGGCCAATTGCTCTCTGGTGATCGCGCAGGGCGGCCGGGTGCTGGCCTACCTGGCGGCCTACCGCTCGCTGCTGGCCAAGGTCACGCCGCTGCACGGCGACTTCGAGCCCGCGCCCACGCCCGACACCCTGTACCTGCACGACATGGCCGTGTTGCCCGACTGCGCCGGGCGCGGCCTGGCCGGGCAGCTGCTGGCCGCGCTCCACGCCCAGGGCGCGGGCCTGCGCCACAGCGCGCTGGTGTCGGTGCAGGGCTCGCAGGCCTACTGGCAGCGGCGCGGCTATGCCGAGCACCAGCTGCACGACGCCGTGCAGCGCCAGCGCCTGGCGAGCTATGGCGCGCAGGCGGTGTATATGACGGCATTACTATCAAAATAAGAGCTGCTGGCGCTTGATGGGCGGGCGCTGGATGCGATTTTGTGTATATTCCAGCCACACCGCCCTGCCTCCCCCGCGCCTACCCGCCGCGCCCATGGCGGTTGTGGCGGCTGCGGGCGATGTTGCGGCTGGCGCGGTCCTGGGCGCGTTCCACGCGCACGGCCTCGCGGGCGTTGACATGACCGTCCGCGTTGGTGCGGCGCTCCAGGCGGTTGATGTGGCGCTGCTGGCGCTCCAGCCGCAGCTGCTCGCGCGGCGTGATCTGGCCCTGCTCCACGCCGTGGGTGATGCGATCGGACTGGCGCGCCTGCCGGTTGTCCACGCGCCCGGCCTGGCGCTCGGCCAGCAAGGCGGGCGCCTGGGCCAGGGCTGCGCCGGCCAGCACGGCCAGGCCAAGGGCGGCGGTGGCCGCGGCGCGCAGGGGTTTCAGGAAGTGGTTCATGCTCGACTCCGGTGAGGGTGGTTGGCAACGGATCGACCGATCCGCGCGCTGTTTGAACCCGCGACCGGCGGCGCGCTTACGACGGCGCCGGCAAATCCGGGTACAACATGGGGACATTGCGTAAGAGACTGGCGCCTGGCGGGTTCAAGCCAGACAGCCCGATGGCCCCTCAGCAATCACCATGCCCCTCTTCCCCATTGCGCAAGGCATCCGCTGCTGGCTGCGCTGCGCCGCCGCCAGCGCGCTGCTGGCCTGTGTTGTGGCCCAGGCGGCCCCGGTGGCCGTGCCCGACGCGCAGGACTGGGCGCGCCTCACGCCCGCCGAGCGCCAGGCGCGCAAGGCCGAGATCCGGCGCCAGCTCGACCAGGCCTCGCCGGCCGAGCGCAAGGCCTTTCGCCAGCAGCTGCGCCAGCAGATCGAAGCGCTGACGCCCGCGCAGCGCCAGGCGCTGATCCAGCAGACGCGCAGGGGCTGGTACAACCTGTCGGCCGACGAGCGCCAGCGCCTGATCGACGAGCGCCGCGAGCAGATCGAGGCCATGTCGCCGGCCGAGCGGCGCGAGCTGCTGCGCCAGCGCCGCGAGATGCTGCGCCGCTTGAGCCCCGAGGAGCGCACCGCCCTGCGCGACCGGCTGCCGGCACGTTGACCCATGCGCGACGCTCCCGCCAGCGGCGCCCTGGGCCGCTCCATCAGCAGCCTGGGGCAATGGGTCGGGCAGGCGCTGGGCGGGCGCGGACGCCAGCCGCCCGCGGCCGACCCCTGGGCGCTGTGGCAGGCCGCCCGCGCCGGCGACCAGGCCAGCGCCAGCGCGCTGGTGCGCCGCTTGAGCCCCCAGGCCTACGCCCTGGCCATGCAGCTGCTGGGCCGGCGCGAGGACGCCGAGGACATGGTGCAGGAGGCCTTTCTGCGCCTGTGGCGCGCGCGCGCCAGCGACGCGCATGGCGCCAGCCTGGCGACCTACTTCAACACCATCGTCATCAACCGCTGCAAGAGCTGGCTGGCGCGCCGGCGCGAGCTGAGCACCGACCCCGAGCAGCTGCTGGAGCTGGCCGACGCCAGCCAGGGCGCCGAGCCGCCCGGCGCCGACGCCCTGCCACCCATCAGCACGGCGGCGCTGGCGGCGGCCATGGCGCGCCTGAGCCCGCGCCAGCGCATGGCCCTGGCCATGTGGGCCTATGCCGACGCCGACGTGCCCGCCATCGCCCGCGCGCTGGAACTTGACGCCAACGCCGCGCACCAACTGTTGCACCGTGCCAAGGCCGCCCTGCGCCAGCACCTCAAGGAGCCAGCACCATGACCGCCCCACGCCCCGACACGCCCCCTGCCGACGCCGACCGCCGGCTGCGCCACAGTCTGCGCCAGGCGCTGGAGCAGGCGCCCGATGAGGGCCAGCAGGCGCTGCAGGCGCGCCTGCTGGCACAGTGGCGCCAGCAGCAGGCCGCCGCCCCCGCCCCGCATGGCCCGCTGGCCGTGCTGCAGGCCGGCTGGCGCCAGCACCCGCTGCTGTGCAAGAGCGCGCTGCTGGCGCTGACCGTGGCCGGCCTGCTGCTGGTCAAGCCCTGGGTGAGGCCGGACGCCGGCATGGACGAGCTGCTGCAGCCCGACGTGCTGTCGCTGATGACCATGGGCGAGCTGTAACCTGCCGCGCAACGACGCGGCCAGGCCACCGGGTGCTATCGCGCAACTGGTACTTGTGCATGGTTCGGTTACCTCTAAATTACACCTGTGCGCCATGCGGAGCATGGCGAACGCAAGAAATAGCCTTATAGAATCGATCCGGCGGACAGCGGGCTCCGTTGAACCACCGCTATTCAGAACAGGCAATGGACACGCCCATTGCTTCGAGGGCAAACCGACATGCTGGACGTATTTTTCACCATTGACGTTGAGGTCTGGTGCAATGGTTGGAAGAACATCGATGAGCGATTTGCCAATGCGTTCGATAGATACATCTATGGCACCACTCCGCAGGGGCAGTTTGGGTTGCCATACCAGATGAAGGTAATGAACGACCATGGCCTGACCAGCGTGTGCTTCATTGAACCCTTGTTTTCTGCACGATTTGGGCAGCAACCCCTTGATGAAATCGTCGCGCTGGTGTGCGAGGCGGGTCATGAACCGCAACTGCACATGCACCCCGAATGGGTGGATGAAGCCCGCACCCCGCTGCTGGAGGGTATGCAAGGCAAGCGACCCTATATGCGCGACTACTCCGTGGCCGAGCAAACGTCGCTGATTGCAAGCGGATTGCAAATGCTGGAGCGAGCCGGCGCCCCGAATATCAATGCATTTCGGGCCGGTAGTTTTGGTTTCAATCGCGATACGCTTGAAGCACTGGCAGCCAATGGTGTGGCATACGACAGCAGTTACAACACCACCCTGTTCGGGCAGAGCAGTGGTGTCAGGCCAGGAGAAACCGCCTGGTGGCCTTTTGAATACGCCGGAGTTTATGAATACCCGATGACTGTTTATAACGATGGCACGGGCAAATTGCGCCACGTTCAGCTGACCGCCTGCTCTTTCGCCGAAATTGAAAAATTGCTGTGGCAGGCGCTGGAGGCAGGGCACCAGTCTTTCATGATGCTGTCACACAGTTTTGAACTGCTCAATGGCGGGAGCAGGGAGCGCTCCGATCCTGTGGCCATCAACCGCTTCAGGAAGTTTTGCGCCTTCATGGAAAAAAACCGGGATTCATTTCGCGTGCGTGGATTTCAGGGTATGCAACCTGAAGTGGCGGTTCAGCCCCCACCTTTGTTGCGATCTCCCATCTGGCGCACCGGCATGCGTATGGCGGAACAGGTCTATCGCCGAAGATATCGGTAAAAACACAGGCCTGTAATAACTACCGTCTTCGTGCTGTGAAGTGCTTGTTGGGTGGGTTATTCAGCGCGTCTTAAATTCTTTCGTCGAAACACGGCAAACCCGGCGATTGATGAAATGTGCTCAAGCGAGGGGCTGTGCTTGAATAAAGCGGCTTCGGTCGGGTTTCCATACACAATCCAGACATCGTGAACACGTGTTGACATGGACTCCTCCCAAGTCTTTAAGACCGGAGACATAATTTGTGCATCAAATGGATTGTAAAGATAGAGGACGGTTGCAGCATCAGGAGGCGCATAATCTCTTGCATCACCATGAATAACTTCCATGCGGTCTGTATTCGGCCATGAATTCGCTGCCGCCTCAATGTTTTTCTTGGCCAGCAAGTGAAGATTTTCTGAAAACTCCACCCCTATCACCTTGTTAAAACCCATTTTTGCGGCTAGAAAAAGAGCTCGCCCCTTTCCGGAGCCCAAGTCTACGAAGCAAAATGTTGACGGATCAATTGGAAGACTGCGTATGACCGTGATGAACTTTTCCTCATCAATAGGCTCATAAGCATTTCCCCCTGCGCCATATTCATGTGTATATCCGAGTGCGCTCAAATAAACCGACTTGTTTGTTTCAACGCCGGGAATATTGTCAACGGAACTTTTCGCATCAAATTTTCCGGGTGATAGAAGTATCTTAAAGCGGTGTTTTATGTTTAGGAGTGCTACAGGGCCAAACATCTTCCATCCATGCCTGGACCAAGCATTTTTTATGCGTTCCATTCAAAGTCGTCCTTTATTTCACGATTTGCACGGAGTGGGTATGAGCTCGTGATTTCTGCCGCTGATGTGATTGTGACGGATCCTGTCCAGATGTCGCATCCCTAATGATCGTGGTACCAGTATGTAACTCAACGGTTTTGTGCGCAATCTATGATGCCGACGGCGCCATAATGACTGGAGCGAAACTTCCCACTGCGCCCCAGCCTGTCGGTCGCGTCGGTCGATTCGTTGTGCGCGCCGATCGTTGCCGGCGACAACTCTACACCCTTTCAACCGGCCTGCTGTCTCTTTATCGCACGGGGTAAAAAAGTTTCAGAAAAGCGGGCCCCCTTCTTCTTTGAGGCCAGGAGCGCGCCCGTGTCTGGATTGAAATCGTCGATAGAAAACCCGTGGGTCTGTGACATCGTCACTGACGAGGTGCTGGCGAGGGAAACGGGAGTCCCGCTGCCCAGCCATGCGCAAAGTGACCAGGCGTTCTGCACCCCCCATGCGCTGCGGTCCTGGGCGCGTGCCTTTTTGCCCGCGGGCGGCTGGAGTGGCCCCCTGCGCCATGTGCGCGTGCGGCAGAACGGACAGTTGCAGGCGCTGATTCCCTTCGCCAGGCAGCAGGTCGCTCGCTTCAGCATCAATTCGCTGGCGGGCTATTACTGGCCTTTCCGCAGTCTTTGCCTTTTAGCGCAACCTGGTGCGGGCATGGGCCTGGCGGACGCCGTGGGCCGTGCGCTAGCCAACACACCGCCAGGGGCGGTGCTGCGCTTTGGGCCCATTTCCGGGCGCGACGAGGTCATGCTCGCCATGTTGCGCCAACTAATGGCCGCTGGTTGGCGCCATCGAGCCAAGGCGACTGGAGCGGTGTTCCAGCTGGATCTGTCATTGGGGTTGGACGCACTCAAGCAACGGTTCAGTGGTTCCTTGCTCAGGCACATCGAATATTCGCGCCGACGCCTGAGCAAGACGGTGGGCGAGGTGCGCTGCGAGCGCCACGTGCTGAGCGGTGAGGATCAGCCGCTGCTCGACATCCTGGCGGGCATCGAGTCGCGCTCCTGGTTGGGCAGGGACGGTGGCGATCTTAAGTTTGTCGGTCCGGCCAATCAGCTTTTTTGGACCCAGATGGGTCGCGAGCCCGACCCCCATGCACAGGCCGTGTGCTGGGTGCTGCACTGTGGCGACCAGCCGGTGGCGTTTTCGGCCCATCTGGAAACCGACACGGCACTCTACGTCCTGGCCAATTCCTACGACGAGCAATGGAAGAGCCACAGCCCCGGCTCTATCCTCACCTACGAGGTATTGCGCGATGCGATAGCCCGTCACAAGCGCTTGTTCGATTGGGGGCAGGGGGACTCTGGCTACAAGCAGCGCTGGGGTGCGCAGGAAGGGGCATTGCTGTACGACGTGATGATGTTCCGGCCTGGCCTGTTGGGTGGCTTGCTGGCCTTGGTGGCCGACAAGGCCCTGCGCGACTGGGACGTGAGGCTGGACGCGCTGCCCTGAGCGGTTTGCGCCGACAGGATCTTGCTGGCTCTCCTTCGCTCGACTTGAACGCATGAATCAAAAACTGTCATTTTTTCTCGGACCGGGGGGTTTCACTGCCGCCTTGTTCTTCGGCGTCAAGTCGTTGACGGGGGCTGAGGTATTCCGCTTCGCCGCCAAGCCTTTGCAGTTGGGCGCCGTGTCCGCCTTGCCTACCGACTGGCGCTATGTGCAGCTGCGTACTTCAGCCGATCTTGCTGCGTTGGGGCCGGGTTTTCGGGCGCAGCTGGGGAGGCAATCGGGCGCCGGACCGGAACGGTTGTTTCAGCGCGGTGCCAGCCTGCATGCCCTGCTGTGTGGCGAGGCGGTGGTGGCTCAGCTCAATATCGAGAGCAGCCCGGTTTGCGAGGTGGACGACCCCAAGCTGGCTTTGCAACTGGCCGAAGGCGACGGCTTCCTCGGTTTTCTCTACACTTACCCGGAGTTCCGCCGCCGCCGCGCGGCGCAGCAGCTGATTGCTGCCACCGAGCAGAGCCTGCGTGAGCGGGGGCTGAAACGCCTGGTGACCCATGTGCGCGCCACCAATGTGCCGTCCATCGCAGCGTTCAAAAATCAGGACTTTCATTTCAACGCCATGGTGTTCAGCAAGACTTCAGGCGCCTTGCTGGGTGCGCTGGGCATGCGGCGCCTGGGTTTGCAGGCCTTGCCGGCGCGCCAAAGCGTGCATTGATCCTGCTGCCAACCGCCCGTTTCACGTTTTCCAAGGGTGGGCGGAGTGATCCGTCCGGTATTCATGGGGTGGCGCTTGGCTCAATCGCTGATCGATGCGTCGTCGGCTGACCTGGTGGTGCACCGGCGCATCCTTGCTGTGCAGCGTGCGCTGACTGATCATGGGCAGCAGGTTGACTGGCTTGTGCAGCCGCGTGATGGAGCCAAAAGTCGGCATCGTTTTGTATGTTTCATATATCAGTCCATGCAGGCGCCAGTTGCCGATGGATATTTTGAGGTAATCAGGCGTCAAAGCGAGTTATAAAGAATATGTGGGTGAGCGGGCTTTATGTTGAGAATTGCCCATTGTTATGGCTACTGCCGAGCTAAATATCGAAGGAGCGGATGGATGGGTTCTCGACGTTTTGGTGGCATATGTTGCCGCAATCAGACGGGTACTGCAGGCGGGCAGAATGGAGAGTAGCTTGATTAATGATGTTGGCGGCCCTGGTGCCGCCCCGCTGCGTGTGCGCTTCAAGTTCATGCTCGGGGAGTGGGTTTTCAGTGAATGGCGACAGGCCTTTTTGCCGCTGCAGCAACAGATGCCGACAGCTCAGCCTGGCTGGCCGGAGATTGAAAGCCTGTTGCCTGCGCACTTGCCGGCCGATGTGGCTGGGTACCAGCTCAGGCGCACGGCGGTGGACAGGTTTCCGCGCGGGGTCTCACGGCAGGGCGGTTGGCTTTGTTACAGCCCGCGCCAGGAATGCCTGTACTTCGTGAATCTGGCGGGTGATTTTGAGGCCTACCTTCAGCGTCGTTCACCCAAGAGCCGTCAGAACTTGAAACGCTCGGTGAAGCGTTTCATGGACAGTAATCCTGATGGCTTCGAGGTATTCACCACGCCGCAATCGATGATTGAGTTCCACCGCGAGGCCGTTTCCATTTCGAAGAGGACTTACCAGTCATTCATGCTGAATGCCGGTCTGCCGGATGGGGCGGAATATCTGCACCAGATGCAGGACAGGGCAGCGCGCGGCGAGGCAAGAGGGTACCTGCTTCGCGAGCAGGGAACCCCCGTCGCCTTCGCATGGTGCACCGCCAAGGGTGATGAAATCACGTATCAGATCATTGGGTACTTGTCTGAATATGCCGACAAATCACCGGGTACCGTGCTGCTGTACCAAATAATCCAGGATTTGTTTGCGCTGGGGCAGTATCGTTTGTTCGATTTTGGAACCGGCAGCGCTTTTTACAAGGAATCGTTCGCTACCGACAAGATCGATTTTGCCGACAGCTATCTTTTTCGCCCAGGCATCAAAAATAGCTGGAAGTTATGGTGGCTCTGGAAGACCGAGTGTTTTTCAAACCTGGTGGGCGAGGCGCTGAACCGGATGGGCCTGAAGAAAAAAATCCGTCTGTTGATGCGAAGAGGCGCCAGCAGAACGCATGGGTAGTTGGATGCAGTGCGGGTCTTTGGCCGCTGGGCTGTACAGCACGGCCGGGATGCCCGTTTGCGCCAGCAAGAGTCGCAGGCCCTGCCGTGTGACAACTGCACCAGAATCCGAGTTCACTATAAAAATAGAAGCCTCTGGCGCTTTGTGGATAAGTGCTATCGGCCTGTTTGACCATTGTTTTTGAGGCTTACACCAGCTTGCAAGCCGCACTGGTCATAATGCGCGCCATGCCAAACCGCTGGAAACCCAACGTCACCGTCGCGGCCGTCGTCGAGCGCGAGGGGCGTTTTCTGTTCGTCGAGGAAGACACGGCGGATGGCCTGCGGCTGAACAACCCCGCGGGCCATCTGGATCCGGGCGAATCGCCGATTGAGGCCTGCGTGCGCGAGGTGCTCGAGGAAACCGCCTACGACTTCGAGCCCCAGGCCCTGGTGGGCGTGTACCTGAACCGCTTCACGCGCACGCGCACGGGCGATGACATCACCTATTTGCGCTTTGCCTTCGCCGGCAACGTGGGCGCGCACCACCCCTGGCGCGCGCTCGACGACGGCATCCTGCGTGCCGTGTGGCTCACGCCCGACGAGCTGCGCAGCTGCCGCGCGCGCCACCGCAGCCCGCTGGTGCTGCAGTCCCTGGAGGACTACTTGGCCGGCCGGCGCGCGCCGCTGGAGCTCATCCACACGGATGCCAGCGTGCTGCAGCCGCCGCGCTGATGGCGTCTGGCGGCGCTTCAATGAGCGGGATCAGCCCAGCGCCACCAGCTTGAACACCGCGCGCGCCGTGCAGACCACATTGCCGGCGGTGTCGATGACGTTGCCCTCGCAGAACACGGTGCGCGCGCCGCCGCGCAGGATGCGGGCCTCGATCAGCAGGTCGGTCGTGGCCGTGGCGAGAAAGTGGGTGTTCATCTCGATGGTGATGACGCCCAGTCCCAGCGGGTCGTGTGAGCGCGCGGCGGCACTCAGCGTGAAGTCCAGCGCGCTCATCATCGCGCCGCCGTGGCCATGGCCGCGGCTGTTGGCCAGTTCCGGCCGCAGCGGCAGGCGCGTGCGCGCCAGGCCGGGTGCCAGGCTCACAGGCGTGAGGCCGATGTGGCGCATGAACGGCACGTCGATGCCGAAGTAGCCGCGCGCCAGCGCGGCGGCCTGCAGCTCGTCAGGCGGTGCGGTGGCGCTCATTCGATCTCCGCAACGGCCTGGCCTTCGGCGATCTGCTCGCCTACGGCGACGAGCAGCTTGCGCACGGTGCCGGCGGCCTCGGCCTCGACGGGGATTTCCATCTTCATCGACTCGACGATGATGAGGGTGGCACCGGCGTCGATGGCGGCGCCTTCGGCGGCTTCGATGGCGGCGACCAGGCCGGCGATGGGGCTTGCAATGGTGGTCATGGCGGGTTCCTTCAAGGTTGGGGGCTCAGCACGCGCTGGGCGATGCCGGTGTCGATGCGGCCAGCCACGAAGTCGGCGTGGGCCAGGATGCGCTGGATGAACGGGATGTTCGTCTTCACGCCCTCGATGCGGGTCTGTGCCAGCGCCGCCTGCAGGCGCGCGATGGCGTCCCTGCGGTCGTGGCCATGGGCCACGAGCTTGGCGATCATGGGGTCGTAGAACGGCGTGACGGACGCGCCCTGGGCATAGCCGGTCTCCACGCGGATACCGTCGCCCGTGGGCAGTTCGAAGCGTCCCAGCGGCCCCGGCGAGGGCAGGAAGCGCACCGGGTCTTCGGCATAGATGCGCGCCTCGATGGCATGGCCGCTGGCCTGCATCGGGCCGGGCAGCACCTGGCGCATGTGCATGCCGGCAGCCAGGCGGATCTGGGCTTCGACGATGTCGATGCCGGTGATCTCCTCGGTCACTGCATGCTCGACCTGCAGGCGGGTATTCATTTCCAGGAACACGAAGCCGTCTTGCGGTGTGTAGAGCATTTCCACCGTGCCGATCACGTCGTAGCCGATGCGCGCCAGTAGGCCCGAGAGCAGCAAGCGCATGTCGGCCAGCTGCGCCTCGGGAATGCCCACGGGGCGGGCTTCCTCCAGCACCTTTTGGTGGCGGCGCTGCACCGAGCAGTCACGCTCGAACAGGATGCGCACCTCGCCGTGGCGGTCGGCCAGCACCTGGAATTCGATGTGGCGCGGCGCCTCGATCAGCCTTTCCAGGTACAACTCGGCCGAGCCGAAGAACTTGGCGGCGATGCCGCTGGCCTTGGCCCAGGCGGCGGCCAGCGCCTGCGCATCGCGCGCGGGCAGCATGCCGATGCCGCCACCACCGCCGGCGGGCTTGACCAGCACCGGGTAGCCGATGCGCGCGGCCGCGGCCAGCGCCTCATCGCTGCTCGCCAGCACCGGCGAGCTGGCGGCCTGGGGCATGCCTTGCCCGGCCATGAAGGCGCGCGCCTGCGTCTTGTGGCCCAGTTCGCGTATCCAGCGCGGCGATGGGCCGATGAAGCACAGGCCCTGCCGCTGCACGGCCTCGGCGAAGCCGGCGTTCTCGGACAGAAAACCGTAGCCCGGATGCACCGCGTCGGCGCCGCTCTCGCGCGCCACGTCGAGCAGGCGCGCCTGGTTCAGATAGCTCTGCTGGGCGGGCGCGGGGCCGATGGCCACGGCCCGGTCGGCGGCGCCCACATAAGGCAGGCCGGCATCGGCCTCGGAATACACGGCCACCGATTCGATACCCATGTGGCGCAGCGTGCGGATCACGCGCGCGGCCACGGCGCCCCGGTTGGCGACGAGCACGCGGCGGGGCAGGCGAGCCTCGGTCATACGGCACCCTCCCGCGCCATGGCGACGACGGCATCGACGATCACGGGCGCCTGCGCGCCGCGCGCCACCAGCACCGGGTTGGCATCGACCGACTGCACCTGGCCCGCCTGGGACAGCATCCAGTCGCCCAGGCGCACCATCATGTCGGCCAGCGGCTCCAATGCCACCGCGGGCATGCCGCGCACGGCGGCGAACGCGGGCGCGATGGCCAGGCGCTCGATGGCGGCCAGCGCCTGCGCGCGGCCGAAGGGCGCGACCAGGAATTGCACGTCCCTGAGCGTCTCGACCAACACGCCGCCCTGGCCGATCATCACGGCCACACCGAATTCGGCATCGACATGCGCGCCCAGCGCCAGCTCGAAATCCGCCTTGTGCTGCGCGCCCAGCAGCAGGCCGCCGTCCTGCGCGCCCAGGCCGCGCAGCGTGGCCGCGAAGTCGTGCAAGGCCTGCACGGCCTGGTCCGCCTCGCGCAGGTTCAGCCGTACCAGGCCATGCTCGGACTTGTGCGCCAGGTCGGCCGACACGCCCTTGGCCACCAGCGGCGCGGACAGCGTGCCGAAGGCGGCGCGCACCTGCTCCTCGCAGGTGGCGACCGTATGGCGCATCACCGGCAGGCCAGCGGCTTGCAGCCGGGCCAGGCTGGAAGGTTCGTCCAGCGTGGTGGATGCGGCTGCCTTGGGTGCGGAAATGGCCGGGGGCTGGGCGGCAGCGCCCGCCTGCTCGGCCAGCAGCGCCAGGCCGCGCATGGCGGCGCGCTCGCTCCAGAAGGTAGGCACGCCCTGGGCCTGGAAGGCCTGGGCCACCCAGTCCTGGTTCACGCTGACGGCGATCGGCATGCCGCTGTCCTGTGCGAAGCGGCTGGCCTGGGCGGCGAAATCGGCAAAGTCGTAGCCCTCGCCGCCGATCGGAAAACCCACATGCACCAGGTCGGCCGCGCCGCTGCCGGACAGCGCCCGCAGCGTGTTGCCGAAGGTCTCGGGCTTGCCCAGCAGGGCCGTGGTCATGTCGATGGGGTTACGCGCCGTCACGTAGGACGGCAGGGCCTGCTTGAGCCCTGCGAGCGTGGCGGCGTCGAACTGCTCCACGGCCAGGCCGAACTCCTCGGCCGCATCCGCCGCGAGCACGCAGGTGGCGCCGGAATTGCTGATGCTGACCACCCGAGGGCCGCGCGCGGCGGGTTGCGAGAGAAACAGCGGCGCGTAGTCGATCAGCTCGCGGAAGTCCGCCAGGCGCGGTATGCCGTGCTGGCGCAAGAAGGCATCGGCCAGCGCGTCCTCGGCCGCCAGCGCGCCGGTGTGCGAGCTGGCCGTGGCCTGGCCGGCGCTGGTGCGCCCGGCCTTGACGGCCAGGATGGTGACGCCGCGCTCGCGCGCCAGCCGCGCGGCCTCGGCCAGGTAGGCACTTTGGCGCAAGGTCTCGACGTAGAGCACGACGAGGCGGATGCGCTCGTCCTGCACCATGGCGCGCACGGCCTCGGCGGCGCAGATGTCGGCCTCGTTGCCGGTGGAGACCATGTAGCGCACGCCTATGCCCGCACGGCGCAGCCCGCCGTAGAGAATGGCCGCGCCCGCGCCGCTCTGGCTGACGATGGCCACGGGGCCGTCGCCCGGCGGGCTCTCGTTGATCATGGTCGAGAAGTTGAGGATGGCGCCGCTGGCGAAGTTGGCCACGCCCTGGCAATTGGGGCCGAACAGGCGCAGCCCGCCACGCCGGGCGCGGGCTAGCAGATCGGCCTGTTGCGCGCGGCCCGCATCGCCCAGTTCGGCAAAGCCGGACGAGTAGATCACCGCCGCCTTGGCGCCCACGGCCACGCAGTCGTCGATGGCGGCGGCCACGTCTTCGCTGGGCAGGCTGATGACCACGGCGTCGGGCGCCTCGGGCAGCGCCCGCAGCGATGCGTAGGCGGGCAGGCCCTGCACCTCGCTGCGGTTCGGGTTGATCGGGAAGATGCGGCCCGCGTAGCCGTGGCGGCGCATGTAATCGATGGGCCGGCCACCGGCCTTGATGGGGTTGTCCGACGCGCCGAGGATGGCCACGGCGCGGGGGCTCAGTGCGTGCAGCACAGACATGCCTGGCTCCTTTTCAATCCAGCGCGATGGCTTCGCGCTGGATCACCTGCTTCCAGTCCGCCACCTCCTTGGCGATGCGCTGGGCGAAGGGCTCGGGCGCCAGCATCACCATATCGCCCTGCTTGCTGAGTACATTGCGTGCGTGCTCGTTCTGGAGCATGCCCTTGGTTGCCTCGTAGAGCTTGTTCACGATGGCCGGCGGTGTGCCGGCGGGCGCGAGCAAACCGGCCCAGAAGGTGACGTTGAAGTCGGCATAGCCGGCCTCGGCCATGGTGGGCACGTTGGGCAGCTGCTTCATGCGCTGGGGCGCGGTGACGGCCAGCGGCAGCAGCTTGCCGGCGGCGATCTGCGGCAGTGCGTTCCAGGTGTCGAACTGGGTGTCCAGCTCGCCGCTGAGCACAGCCAGCTGTGCCTGTGAGGCGCCCTTGTAGGGCACATGCGTGGTTTTGACGCCGGTGCGGTTGCTCCACTGTGCAAAGGCCAGGTGGGCGATGTTGCCGGGGCCGGCCGAGCCGTAGCTGATCTTGTCGGGATTGCGCTTGGCGTAGGCGATCAGATCCTGCGCGCTGCCGATCTGGTGCTTGCCGGCCCAGTCCGGATTGGCGGTGAGGATGAAGGGCGAGTCCAGCAGCATGGTGACGGGCGCGAAGTCCTTGGGCTGGTAGCTGATCTTCTTGTAGATCTGCGGGTTGATGGTGATGCTGCTGGAGTTGGTGACCAGCAGCGTGTAGCCATCGGGCGCGGAGCGGGCCACCTCGCCCACGCCGATGGCGCCGTTGGCGCCGGGCTTGTTGTCCACGATCACCGGCTGGCCGAGTTGCTTGCTGAGCTGATCCGACACGGCGCGGGCAATGGTGTCGGTGAACGAGCCTGCCGGAAAGCCCACCACGATGCGGATGGGCTTGGCGGGCCAGTTGTCAGCCTGGGCCTGTGCGGGCGCGGCGGCCAGCCACGATGCGGCCAGGCACAGCGCCAGGGTGGCGCGGCGTGTCGGTTGCCAGTGTTTTGCGGTCATTGTGTCTCCTTGGGGTTTTAGTGGAATCGGCCTCCAGCGCTTGCATATCAAGCGCTGACAGCTATGGTTTTTGGTATGAATCAGGGGCGCAGGCCAAAGCGCGGCGCCCCGGCCTCGCGCAGCGGCGCGGCCAGGTTGGCGAACTCGCACAGCAGCCGGCGCGTGTCGCGCGGGTCGATCACCTCGTCGATGCCGAAGGCCTCGGCCGTGCGGAACGGCGAGGTCAGGCTGCGCACGCGCTGCTCGATCTCGGCGCGCTTTTGCATCGGGTCGTCGGCGCCTTCGATCTCGGCCTTGTAGGCCACCTCGAGCCCGCCCTCTATGGGCAGCGAGCCCCAGTTGGCCGAGGGCCAGGCATAGCGGAAATTGAAGCGCCCCATGTGCTGGTGGCCGGCGGCGGCCACCCCATAGGCGCGGCGCACGATGATGCTGCACCAGGGCACCGTGGCCTGGTAGACGGCGGCCAGCGCGCGCGCGCCGTAGCGCATGATGCCGGCCCGCTCGGCCTCGACGCCGATCTGGAAGCCGGCGATGTCCACCAGGTTCAGCACCGGCAGGTGGAAGGTCTGGGCCAGGTCGACGAAGCGCGTGAACTTCTCGGCCGAAGGGCCGTCCCAGCCGCCGCCGTAGAAATACGGGTCGCTGGCCACCACGGCCACGGGCCAGCCGTCGATGCGTGCCAGGCCCGTGACGATGGCGCGGCCCCACTGGCGGCCCATCTCCAGAAACGAGCCCTGGTCCACCAGGCATTCGACGATGGGCCGGATCTTGTAGACCTTGCGGCCGTCGCGCGGAATGGCCGAGAGCAGCCATTCGTCGCGGCGCGCGGCATCGTCCCGCACCTCGCCGCGCGCGGGCAGCTCGTGCACCGACGGCGGCAGGTAGGACAGGAAACGGCGCACGCGCTCGAAGGCCTCCTCCTCGCTGGCCACCTCGTCGTCCACCACGCCGTTGCGCGTGTGGATCTGGCTGCCGCCCAGCTCCTCCTTGGTCACGTTCTGGCCGATGCGCGCCACCACCGGCGGCCCGGCGTTGAACAGCTGGGCCGTGCCCTTGACCATCAGCGAGTAGTGGCTGGACGCCACGCGCGCCGCGCCCATGCCCGCCACCGAGCCCAGCGCCAGCGACACCACGGGCACGGTGGAGAGGTTTTCGACCACCTGGCTCCAGACCTTCATGGTCGGCACGCTGGTATAGCCCTTGGTCTCGATGTTGCGCACCGAGCCGCCGCCGCCCGTGCCGTCCACCAGACGCACCATGGGCAGGCGCAGGTCGTGCGCCATCTTTTCGGCAAAGATCAGCTTGTCGCCTACGGCGCCGTCGTTGGCGCCCCCCCGGACGGTGAAGTCGTCGCCCACCACCACCACGGGCCGCCCGCCGATGCGTGCGCGTCCCATCACCAGGTTGGACGGGGTGAACTCCACCAAGCGGCCCAGGCTGTCGTACTGGCCCGAGCCGGTGAGCGAGCCCACTTCCGTGAAGGAATCCGGGTCCGTGCAGGCGCTGATGCGCTCGCGCACCGTCAGCTTGCCCGCGGCCTTGTGGCGCGCCACCTTGTCGTCTCCGCCCATCTTCGCCGCCAGCGCATGGCGGTATGCGATCTCATCCACTTCGGGTTGCCAACTCATGTCATTGCCTCCTGTGCACAAGACAAAGCACAACCCATGCCAGTTCGCAAATGATTGATTTTTATTGGGTTTTTTTGATGGCCAGAATAAGTGTCCTTTTTGTGGACACAAACAGTGGACGCCGAGGACAATGTGTCCGCCAAAAACACACTACCGATACCGATACCGATACCGATACCGATACCGATACCGATACCGATACCGATACCAATGCAGACAGTCTTTCTTTCCGAGCAGCGGCTTGGCGTCCTCGTCTGGCAGCGCGGTGAGCCCGCACCCGTGGCGCGGCTTGGGCTGGCGCGCGATCCGCTGCTGTGCGCCGCCGTGACTGAGAAGCGGGCCGCGCGCGAGCCGGGGCCGGGCACACTGTTCCATGTCGATGTGCCCGGTGGGCGCGGCGCCAGCGCACGCTACGCGGTGGTGGCGCTGGGCGACGAGGCCGTGGAAGTCGCCCTGGTGCGCCCGGCCGACGCATCGGCCGCGCTGCTCGACTTCGTGGCGTCCGTGCCGTTTGCATTCGCCATCCTGAACATGTTCCTCACCAACCCGTACCAGGCCATCACCGTGGCCGACCACGAGGGCCTGATGCGCTACATCAGCCCGGTGCACGAGAAGTTCCTCGGGCTGGCGCCGGGCGCGGCCATGGGCCGCAGGGCCGAGGAGGTGATCCCCAACTCGCGCCTGCCGCAGGTGGCCCGCAGCGGCAAGGCCGAGATCGGCGAAATGCTGCAGCTCGGCCCCGGCGTGACGCGCATCGTCAACCGCATGCCGGTCTTCGAGGGCGGCGCGCTGGTGGGCGCGGTGGGCCAGGTCAGCTTCAGCGGCATGCCGGCGCTCAACCGCATGCAGCAGCGCCTGAACCAGCTGCACGATGAGGTGCAGCATTACAAGCGCGAACTGCACCAGCTCAAGCGCACGCCCTCCCCTGGTGCCATGGTGGGCAGCAGCGCGCCCATGCAGCGCCTGGCGCGCGAGATCGACGCCGTGGCGCCGCTGGACGTGCCCGTGCTGATCCTCGGCGAAAGCGGCAGCGGCAAGGAGCTGGTGGCCCAGGCCCTGCATGCGCGCGGGCGCGATGCCCAGGCGCCGCTGGTGAGCCTGAACCTGGCCGCGCTGCCTGCGACGCTGATCGAGGCCGAGCTCTTCGGCTACGAGGCCGGCGCCTTCACCGGCGCCAAGAGGCAGGGCCAGCCCGGCAAGCTGGAGCAGGCCGAGGGCGGCACGCTGTTCCTCGACGAGGTCGCCGACATACCGATGGAGATCCAGGTCAAGCTGCTGCGCGTGCTGGAGAACCGGCAGGTGCAGCGCCTGGGCGCAAGCGAAGGGCGGCGCGTGAACTTCCGCATCGTCGCCGCCACGCACCGCGACCTGCGCGCACTGATCGACAGCGGGCGCTTCCGGCTGGATCTGTACTACCGCTTGAGCGGCGTCGTGCTGCAGGTGCCGGCGCTGCGCCAGCGCGTGGAGGATATTCCGGCCCTGATGCAGCGCTTCGCCGAGTCGTTCTGCGAGCGCAATGGCCTCGCCCTGCCGCGCATAGCGCCGGGCGTCATCAGCTACCTGGCGCAGCAGAGCTGGCCGGGCAATGTGCGCCAGCTGCGCCAGCGCGTCGAGGAGGCGCTGGTGTTCTGCGACGGCCAGCTGCTGAGCGTCGAGAACTTTGCCCGCCACCAGGATCTGCTGGCCCGGCCGGCGCAGCCGCCCATGGCGCCGCCTGCGCCTGCGGCGATGCCTTTGAGGAGCCTGGAGCACGCGGCCATCCTCGACGCCATTGCGCGCCATGGCGGCAACAAGAAGCGTGCGGCACAGGAGCTGGGCATCTCGCGCTCCTACCTCTACAAGGTATTGGCGGGCGGCTGAGTCCAGAAGCCGTCAGTGCGTGGCAGCGGCCTCACTGCCCCGTGATCTTGCGCTCGCGCACGATGGCGCCCCACTGGTCGTATTCCTTCTTCATGAAGCTGGCGAACTCGGCGCGCGTGGTCGGGTGGGGCGACAGGCCGTGCTTGTTCAGCGCGTCCTTCACGCCGGGGTCGTTGAGCACCTTGACGATCTCCTGGTTCCAGCGTTCGAGCAGCGGCGCGGGCGTCTTGCCCGAGGCCATGAACGAATACCAGTTGAGCGCCTGAAAGCCGGGGTAGCCCGACTCGGCCACGGTGGGTATGTTGGGCAGGTAGGCCGGCCGCGTCAGCCCCGTGGTGGCCAGCGGGATCAGTTTGCCGGTCTCGACATGCGGCATGGCCGTGGGCGGGGCGGCAAAGTAGCTGGTCACGCGCTCGCCCAGCAGGTCTTGCAGCGCGGGCGCGCCGCCTTTGTAGGGAACATGCACCATGTCGATGCCGGCGCGCTGGTTGAACAGTTCGCCCGCCAGGTGCGATGCCGAGCCCGCGCCGGTAGAGGCAAAGTCCACGCTGCCGGGCTTCTTTTTGGACAGCTGCACGAACTCGGCCAGCGTCTTCGCGCCGGCGGCCTTGTGCACCACCAGCACGTTGGGGAAATACACGCCACCGGTGATGGGCGCCAGGTCCTTGAACGGGTCGTAGGGCAGCTTCATGAGGTGCGGCGCAATCGTCAGCGGCCCTACCGAGCCCAGCAGCAGCACGGTGCCGTCGGCAGCGCCCGCCGCCACCTGCTGGTGGGCGATGTTGCCCCCGGCGCCGCCCTTGTTGTCCACCACCACGCTCTGGCCGATGTTCTCGCCCAGCTTCTTGGCGATGAGCCGCGCCGCCGCATCGGCCGCGCCGCCGGCGGCAAAGCCCACCACCAGCGTCACTGGCTTGGCCGGCGGAAAGTCCTGCGCCAGCGCAGGGCTGGAAAAGGCCAGCGAGGCGGCCACTGCGGCGGCGGCCTGGATCAGGGTGCGTTTTTTCATCGTGAGGCTCCTTGGCGGACGTTTTAAGTGAAATAGGGCTGCAGCCCTTGTGGGGCAAGCGCTGACAGCTATTGTTTTTGTGGTGTTTCAGTCGCTGCCCAGGCCTATGGGGTTGGGCCGGCGCTTTTCGGTGTTGTGGCGCAGCAGCGCCGCGGTGCGGAAGATGCCGTGGGCAAACTTGCCGTAGGGCATGGTGGCAAACAGCGCCATCACCGCGCCCAGGTGCAGGCACAGCAGCAGGGCCAGGGCGGGCGTGGCCGCCGGGGTGATGCGCACCAGCCACAGCGCCAGGCCGCTGGCGGCCACCAGGAACAGCAGGGCGATGAAGCCCAGGTCCATGGGTTTCTGGGCGGCGTCGCCCTGCAGCGGGTGGCGGCGCAGGTTCAGGCGCCACAGGCCGGCCGTGCCCAGCATCAGGCTGGCGCCGCCCACCGCACCCAGGATCTTGGGGAGGCTGGGCAGGTCATACGGCGCCACCCAGCCAAAGGCATAGTGGTACACCGTGGCCAGCGAGGTGGCGGCAAAGCACAGCAGGAAGCCGTAGAAGGTCAGGTGGTGGCAGCGCCGGCGCGTCAGGCTGAAGGCGTCGTCCTCGTTGTTGCAACCGTCGCCATGGCCGCCGTCCAGGTATTTCAGGCGCAGCACGTCGTGCGCGGCCTCGCTGGCGGCGGCGTCACTCACGTCGGCGCCGCTGGTGGCGGGCTTGACGTCGCGCCAGAAGCCGCGCACGCCCATGGCCAGCGCCAGCACCGCAAACAGGAAGATGGGCGCAAACAGGCCCACCATCAGGTTGTGCGGGAACAGGTGGTAAAAGTTGGCGCCCAGGTCCACGCCCCACAGCGCACCCCAGCCGCCCTTGAGCGCGGCGGCCAGCGCCAGGAACAGCGTCAACGCGGCCACCAGGGCCAGCGACAGCGTCAGGCCATTGCGCTTGTAGAGTTGTCCGAGCGCGAGCGGCCAGGCGTAGTCGTGGTAGGTCTGGCCGCGCACCCGGGCCATGGCCTGCGGCACGTTGACGGCAAACTCGTGCGGCGGCGCGTACTGGCAGGCGTGCAGGCAGGCGCCGCAGTTGTGGCACAGGTTGGCCAGGTAGTGCACGTCGGCCTTGAGGAATTCGAGCCGGCGCGTCATGGCCGGGAACACGGCGCAAAAGCCCTCGCAGTAGCGGCAGGCGTTGCAGATCTGCATGACGCGTGCCACCTCGGATTCGGCGGCCGAGGGGGGTATGACCTCGCCCAGCGCCAGGGCGCGGGCGTCGCGGGTGAGTTCTTGCAAGGCCTCAAGCGATGACATGGTTTGCTTTCATTTCAGTAGCTGTCAGCGCTTGCAGGGATTGCGCTTTCTGCTGTTTTGCTGCCAATGCGGCATTGGCGCCCGCGATGCGGCCGAAGGCGGTGCCAATGCTCATGCCCACGCCGGCGGTGTAGCCCTTGCCCAGCACGTTGCCGGCCATCATCTCGCCGGCCACGAACAGGTTGCGGCTGGGCCGGCCGGCAAAGCGCACGGCGGCGGTGTCGTCGGTCTGAAGGCCCAGGTAGGTGAAGGTCACGCCCGGCTTGAGTGCGTAGCCGTAGAAGGGGGCCGTGTCTATGGGGCGCGCCCAATGGGTCTTGGGCGGCGCCAGGTTCTCGGTGTGGCAGTCGTCGAGCACGGTGTGGTCGAACCGGCCCACGCGGCAGGCGCGGTTGTAGTCGGTCAGCGTCTGCATGAAGACGGTCTCCTGCAGGCCCAGCTTCTGCGCCAGCTCGGGCAGGCTGTCCGCACGCACGCCGGGGAACACCGGCGGCATGAAGCGGCCTATGGCCTTGCTGTCGATGATGGAGTAGCCGATCTGCCCCGGCTGCTGCGCCACCAGGCGGCCCCAGACGGCGTAGCGCTTGGGCCAGAAGTCCTCGCCCTCGTCGTAGAAGCGGCGCGCCTCGCGGTTGACCACCACGCCCAGCGATACGCAGTCGATGCGCGTGCAGATGCCGCCGTCGTACAGCGGTGCGCGTGCGTCGATGGCCACCATGTGCGCCTGCGTGGGGTCGCCGATGCGGTCGGCGCCGTGGTCATCGAGCAGGTGTTTGAGCAGCACGCCGCGGTTGAAGGCCGTGCCGCGGATCAGAAAATTGTCGGCCGGCCATTCGCCGCGCGCATTCTGGCCCCAGGCCTCGCGCAGCCATTCGCGGTTGGACTCAAAGCCGCCGGCCGCCAGCACGCAGGTCTTGGCCGTGATGCGCTGGCCCTGGACCCAGGCGGCCTGGAACTGCCCGTCCTCGATGTCCAGCCGATCGACGGGCGAGTCGTAGCGCACCTGCACGCCCAGCGCCTGGGCGCTGCGGTAGTAGGCGTTGACCAGCGCCTTGCCGCCGCCCATGAAGAAGGCATTGGTGCGCGCCACATGCAGCGTGCCGGCCAGCGCGGGCTGAAAACGCACGCCGTGGCGGCGCATCCAGGGGCGGCAGGCCGACGAGTGGCGGATCACCAGGCGTGCCAGGTGCTCGTCGGTAATGCCGCCGGTCACTTTCAGCAAGTCCTGCCAATACTCTTCTTCGGGGTAGGCATCGACCAGCACGTCCTGCGGTGCGTCGTGCATGCAGCGCAGGTTGCGCGTGTGCGCGGAGTTGCCGCCGCGCCAGTCGCGCGGGGCCGATTCGAGCAGCAGCACGCGCGCACCCGCCTCGCGCGCCATCAGCGCGGCGCACAGCGCGGCGTTGCCGCCGCCGATGACCAGGACATCGGCGTCCATCGTGGGAGATTGCATGGTGATGTTCTGGCGCACGTCGAGGCGCGCCGCTTCTATCGAATGGGATGCGCCGACTGTAGGCCGCATCCCGCGCGGCGCACAGGCCGGCGGGGGCATGGGGCCATCACGATCACTGATGACCGGCGCGTGCCGATCAGGCGGCCGGCGTGGCCGGGGGCTCGGCCATCAGGCGGGTGCCGGACCAGCGCCCCTCGGCCACCAGGGCGCGCACGCAGTCCAGCAGCACCACCCGCGCGGCCAGTGCCGCGGGTGACAGCTCTTCGTCGGGCAGGTTGCACAGCAGATTCACCCGCCGCACCGGCGCGCCGGTCAGCAGCGCGCATTGAAAGCGCGTGTCCGCATCCGGGTAGCGGCCCAGGGCGGCCCAGGGCTGCACCGTGGCGCCCAGGCCGGCATCGACGGCGGCCATCACCATGGCCAGCGAATCCACCTCCAGCACCACGCGCGGTGCAATGCCGGCGCTGGCGAAGGCCGTGTCCAGCGTGCTGCGCAGGCCGTGCGGGCCGGTGGGCAGGATCAGGGGCTCGTCCTGCAGGTCGGCCAGGGTCACCTGCGCCGGCAGGCGGGCGGCGGCCGCGCCGCGCATCAGAAACAGGTCTTCCTCCAGCAATGCCTGCACCTGCCAGCGCGGGCCGCGCCCGGCCTGCGCGGCCTGGTGCAGGCGCGAGTCGAACAGCACCGCCAGATCCAGATCGCGCGCGTGCAGCATGGCCGAGAGGTGGCCCGACATGCCCTCCACCATGTGCAGCCGCACATCGGGGTAGCGTGCGCGCATGGCCTGCATCAGCGGCAGGCCCAGCACGGCCGAGGTGGTGGGCGCCAGGCCCATGGTGACCGTGCCCGACAGCCGCGCCTGCTGCGCCGCGCGCGCGGCCTGCTCGGCATGGCGCAGGGTCAGCCGGGCCTCGCGAAAGAAGGCCGCCCCGGCCTCGGTGGGCGCCACGCCGCGCGGCGTGCGGTGCAGCAGGCGCGTGGCCAGCTCGCCCTCCAGGCGCGCGATCTGCTGGCTCAGGGCCGACTGCACCAGGTTCAGGTCGATCGCGGCGCGGCCCATGGAGCCCAGCTCCACCACACGCACGAAATATCGCAGTTGCCGCAGTTCCATCGTCCGGCGCCTCATGTTGACCCCATGGGCCGCCCGGCCGGGGTAGAGCGGGATAATCGCACACCTATGACGAAACAACGGGTGGTGGTGGGCCTCTCCGGCGGGGTGGATTCCGCCGTCACGGCCTATCTATTGAAACAACAGGGCCACGAGGTGGTCGGCATCTTCATGAAGAACTGGGAGGATGACGACGACAGCGAGTACTGCTCGTCCAACATCGACTTCGTGGACGCAGCCGCCGTGGCCGATGTGATCGGCATAGAGATCGAGCATGTGAACTTTGCGGCCGAGTACAAGGATCGCGTGTTCGCCGAGTTCCTGCGCGAGTACCAGGCCGGGCGCACGCCCAACCCCGATGTGCTGTGCAACGCCGAGATCAAGTTCAAGGCATTCTTGGACCATGCTTTTGCGCTGGGCGCCGAAAGCATCGCCACCGGCCATTACGCCCGCGTGCGCCGCAATCCGGCCACGGGACTGTTCGAGCTGCTCAAGGGGCTGGATCCGTCCAAGGACCAGAGCTACTTTCTGCACCGTTTGACGCAGGCGCAGCTGTCGCGCACGCTGTTCCCCGTGGGCGAGCTGCACAAAAGCGAGGTGCGCCGCATCGCCGCCGAGATCGGCCTGCCGAATGCGAAGAAGAAGGATTCGACCGGCATCTGCTTCATCGGCGAGCGGCCGTTTCGCGAATTTTTAAACCGCTACATCAGCCATACGCCCGGCCCCATCGTCGATGACCGGGGTCGCAAGCTGGGAAAGCATGTGGGTCTGTCTTTCTACACCCTGGGCCAGCGCCAGGGGCTGGGCATAGGTGGCGTGAAAGAAAAAGGCGCGCAGCGCGGCGCCGGCGAGCATGCCCCCTGGTTCGTCGCGCGCAAGGAGCTTGCGACCAACACCCTGCGCGTGGTGCAGGGGCACGACCACCCCTGGCTGCTGTCGCACGGCCTGAGCGCGCAGGACGCGAGCTGGATCGCCGGCCACCCGCCCGCCCTGGGCAGCTGCGCCGCCAAGACGCGCTACCGCCAGCAGGACGCGGCCTGCAACGTGCTGGCGGCCGACGGCGCCGCCTTCAGCCTGCGCTTTGCCGACGCCCAATGGGCCGTGACGCCGGGGCAGTCGGCGGTGCTGTATGACGGCGAGGTCTGCCTGGGCGGGGGTGTGATTGCCGTGGTCGAGGATTGATGCGGAGACTGTTTGGTTTCAGCATGATTTTTGGCTGCAACGCCCGCTGAATAAGCGCAAGAAGCTACCAATAAAATAGCAACGAGCGCCCGAGGCGCCCGTGCTTATTGGCAGCTGACGGGTATCAGAACGGGATGTCGTCGTCCATGTCGTCAAAGCCCGAGGCCGCGCGCGGGGCCTGGGCCACGGGGGCGGGCGCCGGGGCCGGGCGGGCTGCGGGGGCAGCCGCGGGGCGTTGCTGCGGGGGCGCGGCGCGGCGCGGGGCCTCGTAGCCGCCGCCGGCGTCGCCGTAGCCACCGTCGTCATAGCCACCGGCGCCGCCGCCCTGGCCGCCGCCCATGCCTTGGCGGCTACCCAGCATTTGCATGGTGTCGGCGCGGATTTCGGTGGTGTAGCGCTCCTGGCCGCTCTGGTCGGTCCACTTGCGCGTGCGCAGGCTGCCTTCCACATAGACCTGGCTGCCCTTCCTCAGGTACTGGCCGACGATCTCGGCCAGGCGGCCGTTGAAGACCACGCTGTGCCACTCGGTGGCTTCCTTGTTCTCGCCGGTGTTCTTGTCGCGCCAGCGATCGGTGGTGGCGATGCGCACGTTGGCGACCTGGTCGCCGCTGGGGAAGGTGCGCATCTCGGGGTCGCGCCCCAGGTTGCCGACGATGATGACTTTGTTCACGGATGCCATGGAATTCCTTTGCGGTAGCCCGGACGGCAGGGGGGAGGATTCCGGGCCAGATGAGCTTGAATGCGCGGCCTCCTCCGAGGCCGCAGGTGCGCAGCATAGCGCACAGCGGCGCGGTTGGTGATGCCCGCATATCGGCAATTGCGCACCGTGGCTATCATGCCTCTCGCCCCACCGCCATCACCCCTGCCATGACCGCCTTGCAACTGCAATTTCCGCCCGATCTGCATTACCTGCTGGAGCACCAGGTCTGGGCGCGGCTGGACGGCGACGGCCTGGCCACGGTGGGCATCACGGCACTGGGCATTGCCCTGTCGGGCGAGATCTACATGTGCCGCCCCAAGCGCCTGGGCACGGCCCTGGCGCAGGGGGCGACGCTGGCGGTGGTGGAGCTGGCCAAGTCCATCGTCGCGGTGAAGACCCCGGTGTCGGGCAGCATCGTCGCCATCAACCCAGCCCTGGAGCAGCGCCCCGGCTTGGTGCATACCGACCCCTATGGCGCGGGCTGGATCGCGCAACTGGCGCTGACCGACTGGGCCGCCGACCTGGGCGCGCTGGTGCATGGCGACGCGGTCGGCCCTGCCATGGCCGCGCATGCCCGTGCCTACGGCCATGAGCTGGCAGCGGGCGGCGCCGGGGCGGCGCCATGAGCTTTACCGAGCACGATGCGGCCGGCATCGCCATCCTGCTGTGGTCGGCCGACCCTGGCTGCCCCGAGCGGCTGGCGACGCCGTTCTTTCACGCGGCGGCGGCGGCGGCCATGGACATGCCGGTGGAGATCTACTTCAGCGCCGCCAGCGTGCGCCTGCTGGTGCCGGCGGTGGCGGCCGGCCTGCGCGCCAGCAGCCGGGTGGAGAAGACGATTGCCGACAACCTGGGCGAGGCGGTGCAGCTGGGGGCGCGGCTGTTTGCCTGCTCCGACGCGCTGGCGGCCCAAGGCCTGGCCGCGCCAGACCTGATGCCGGGCTGCGAGCGCGGCGGTGCGGTGCAGTTCATGGCGCGGGCCATGGATCTGCGCTGGCGCGCCCTGGTTTTTTGATGGCGGAAAGGCATGGGAGTCGAACCCACCCGGCGGCGCTTGGCGCCACCCACCGGGTTTGAAGCCCGGCCCACCCACCAGGGTGGTTGCCCTTCCGTTGTCATTGCTCCGCCCCAATCAGGTCAATATTGATCTAGGCCCTTTGAAGCGTGCACCGGCCGTAGGAGCGGCTTCAGCCGCGAACGGCGCCATTCGCGGCTGAAGCCGCTCCTACGAGTTCAAACTTCGAACAAAGCGCAGTCGCCGCGCAGCCGGTGCATGTCCGCGACGCGGCGCGTGAAGCCGATGCGGTCGAAGTATTCCAGAATTTGTATCGCCCGCTTGCGCCCCAGGCCCGTCATGTCGCGAAACTGTGCCGCCAATACCACGCCCTCGTGCGCCTGGCCCACCTGGCGCGCCAGGGCGGCCAGTTGCGCCATGGCGGGCGGCGGGTAGAACAAGTCCTTGACCACCTGGTGCAGCTCGCCGCGGCGCGCCAGGCGTGACAGCGTGGTGCGCACCAGGGGTTCGGGCTCGCCGGCATCGCGCGCCAGGTCGCGCGCCCAGGCGCCCTCGAAGCCGGCGGCGGCCAGCGCCGGCGCGACCTTTTGCGCGATGCGCTCCTCGGTGGCCGACAGCTGCGCGCCGTGGCTGGGCAGATGCGCCACCGCGCCGCGCAGCACCACCTGGCCGGCAGCGGCCAGCCGCGCCAGCAGCGCCTGCCACAGCGCGGGCGCCAGGCGCGGCGCGGCCAGGCGGCGCCAGCGGGCGCTGTCGGGGCCGAGCTCGTCGGGGTGGCGCTCGTGAAAGCCCTGCAGCACGGCCAGCGCGGCGGCGGCCAGGGCTTCGGCCTGCGCCGCACCCAGGGCCCAGCCGCCTGCGCCCAGGGTGCCCGCTGGCAGCGCGGGCGCCAGCAGCAAGCCCTGGGCGGCGGCAAAGCGCTCCAGATCCACGCCCTGTGGGGCCACGGCCAACAAGGCCGCCAGCCGCTCTGGCACGCCTGGTTGCTGCAGCGCCGCCAGCTCGGCCAGGCGCTGCGGCGTGCGCCGGTAGCGCGTGGGGGCCTGCGGGTCCAGCACCCGGGCGCCGGCGATGGTGCGGCTGGCGGATGCGTCGCGCAGCAGCACGCGCTCGCCATGCCAGGCGCCCAGGGGCGCCTGCAGCACCAGCTGCGCCAGCGCCGTGGCGCCAGGGGCGAGCTGGGCGGCGTCGAGCAGCGCGACGGTGGCATTGCAGTGCGCCGCGCCGATATGCGCCTGCACCTGGGCGCCCGAGCGTAGCGCCCGCGCCTCGCCCGGCCAGAGCGTGAGCAGCATGTCCAGGCGCGTGCTGGCCTGGGCCACGGCGGGCGTGGTCAGCCACTGGCCGCGCGCCACGGCCTCGCGCGCCACGCCGGCCAGGGCCACGGCGCAGCGCTGGCCGGCATGGGCCTGCTGCACGCCCTGGTTTTGCGCGTGCAGGGTGCGCACGCGCGCGCGCAGTGGCGCGCCGCCGCCGCTGGTGCTGATGGCCAGCTCGTCGCCCACACGCACGCTGCCGGCGTGGATGGTGCCGGTGACCACCGTTCCCGTGCCATCCAGTGTGAAGGCGCGGTCTATGGCCAGGCGCAGGCCTTGCGCCGCGCTTGCCGTGGCCGGCCCTGGTTGCGCCTGGGCGGCGTCGAACAGCAGCTGGCGCAGTGCCTCGATGCCGCTGCCGGTCTGCGCCGATACGTTGACAACGGGTGCGCCGGCCAGCGATGTGCCCTGCAGCAGTCGCGCCATCTCGGCGCGCAGGGCCTGCAGCCTGTCCGGGCTGGCGCGGTCGGTCTTGGTGATGACCACGGCGCCGCGCGCTATGCCCAGCAGCGACAGCACGGCCAGGTGCTCGTGCGTCTGCGGCATGGGGCCGTCATCGGCGGCCACCAGCAGCAGCGCGAAAGCTATGCCGCTGGCGCCGGCGACCATGGTGTGCACCAGGCGTTCGTGGCCGGGCACGTCGATGAAGCCGATGCGCCCGCCCGCGGGCGTGTCCAGGTAGGCGTAGCCCAGCTCTATGCTGATGCCGCGCTTTTTCTCCTCGGGCAGGCGGTCGGTGTCCACGCCGGTGAGGGCGCGCACCAGCGTGGTCTTGCCGTGGTCGATATGGCCTGCGGTGCCTACAATCATTTTGATAGCTGTCAGCGCTTGTCAAATAAGCGCAAAAGGCCAATTTGACCTATGAATACTTGGGCGTCTTCCAGGCAGCGCATGTCCAGCAGCAGGCGGTCGTCCTGCACCCGGCCTATGACGGGCAGCGGCAGAGCGCGCAGCGCCTCGGCCAGCTGCGCCAGGGCCCGGCCCACGCCCTTGGCGTCAACGGGGGCGATCGCCAGGCCGCTGGACGCCAGGCGCTCCACGGGCAGCGAGCCGGAGCCGATCTGGCCCTGCAACGCCACCGGCTGCACCTGGTAGCGCGGCGCCAGGGCGGCCTGCAGCGCGGGCAGCACGGCTTGCGCCGTGGCCGTTATGTCGGCCAGCGGGCGCGTGAGCAGGCGCAGCGTGGGCAAGTCCTGCGCCAGGCGCTCGGGGCGCAGGTACAGGCGCAGCGTGGCCTCCAGAGCGGCCAGGGGCAGCTTGCTCATGCGCAGCGCGCGCTTCATGGGGTGCTTGCGGATGCGCGTGAGCAAGTCCTTGCGCCCGACGATCAGCCCGGCCTGCGGGCCGCCCAGCAGCTTGTCGCCGCTGAAGGTGACAAGGTCACAGCCGGCGGCCAGCATCTGCTGCGGCGTGGGCTCGGGCGGCAGGCCGTAGGCGCTCATGTCGATCAGCGCACCGCTGCCCAGGTCGGTGGCCAGGGGCAGGCCGCGGGCGTGGGCGATGGGCGCCAGCCGTGCCTCGTCCACGGCACTGGTGAAGCCCTGCACGGCGTAGTTGCTGGTGTGCACCTTCATCAGCAGCGCGGTGTGCTCGCCGATGGCGCGCTCGTAGTCCTGTGCGTGCGTGCGATTGGTGGTGCCCACCTCGACCAGCCGGGCGCCGGCGCTGGCCATCACATCGGGCATGCGAAAGGCGCCGCCAATCTCCACCAGCTCGCCGCGCGAGACGATGACCTCCTTGCCCGGCGCCAGCGCCGCCAGCGTCAGCAGTACGGCGGCGGCGTTGTTGTTCACCACGGTGGCGGCCTCGGCGCCGGTCAGCTCACACAGCAGGCCCTCGACGATGCTGTCGCGGTCGCCGCGGCTGCCGCTGGCCAGGTCGTACTCCAGGTTGTTCGGGCTGGCCATCATGGCCTGGATATGCGCCAGCGCCGCCTGCGGCAGCAGGGCGCGCCCCAGGTTGGTGTGGATCACCGTGCCGGTGAGGTTGAGCACGGCGCGCATCGCCGGCTGCAGGCGCCGCTGCAGGCGCTCGGCCAGGGCGCCGGCCAGGGCGTCGGCGCCGATCTGGCCGAGTGCCAGGTCGCCGGCCAGGGCCTGCGCGCGCAGGGTGGCCAGCAGCGCGCGCGCCTCGTTGGCGACCAGGGTGTGGCCATGGGCATCGAGCAGCGCCGCGCAGGCGGGCAGGCGCAGCAGCCTGTCGAGCGCGGGCAGGTTCTGTGGTTGTGCGGCGGGTGGGGGGCTGGCGGGGGCCGGGGAACCGTGAACCACGGATTCTTCGGGCAGTTTCATCAGTCGCCCCCGGCCTGCGCGTCGCCGTCGCCAAAGAGCAGCAGGAGGTTGACGCCGTGGCGCTCGAAGCCGGCCTCGGACACCAGCAGATCCAGCGTCAGCGTGGCCAGGTCATCGGCCAGCGGCTCCACATGCAGGTCGCGCGCCACATGCAGGGTCTTGAGGTAGTGGTGGCAGCCATCGCAGGTCTCGGCCTCGACGGCGGCGCGCTGGGCCGATGGCTTGTCATCGGCCAGCGCCTGCAGCGACTGGTAGTGAATGCCCTGCGTGGCCAGGCAATGCGTGCACTGGATGCGGTTCATGTGCCACTGGGCGCTGCACAGCGCGCAGTGCAGGTAGCGCTGGCCGTCCTGCTGGCCGCCCACGCGCGTGATGCTGGCCGTCGCCAGGCTGGCGCAGCAGGGGCAGCGGGTGGCGTCCGGCGGCACCTGGAAGGCCTGGGGCCGGGCGGCCCCGGTGGCGGCCACCAGGTGCGTGAAGTACAGCTGCAGGCCGGCGGCGACGAGCGGCGCGGCGGCCAGATCCAGCCCCAGCGTGATGCCGGCGAGCAGGCGATCGGCCTGCTGCTCCAGCGCCGCGTCGGGCAGGGCCATGACGGCCTGCACGCCGGCGCGCGCCGGGCTGTCACCGGGCAGCTTGTCCAGCACCTGCCGCAGCAGGGCGCGCAGCTCGGTGCGCCACTGCGCGGCGCGCGGCCAGTGTTCGGCGGCCAGCAGGGGCTCGCCGGACTCGCCGGCGGCGGCGGCCTGCGCGGCATCGGGCAGGGGCACCTCCGGGTACTGCTGCAGGCGCGCGTGCTGGGCCTCGCAGACCACGGCCATGAGCATCAGGTAGTCGCGCATGGCGTGGCCGGCGGCCAGCTGGCGCAGGCGCAGGGCGCGCTCGGCAAACAGCTTGCCGGGGTCGGGCAGCAGCAGCGGGGGGACTTCCAGGCCCGAGCGCTGCTTTATGTCCTCGGGGCTGTTGATCTGGCGATGGGTGGCGCTGGAGTTCAAGGCTGCAACAGGATCAGGGTCAGAAAAAAAGCTGCTGGCAGTGTGCACCACTGCGCAGCAGCCCGGGGCGGGCCCACGATGGGGGAATACGCCTACTTGTGCGCCTTGGGCGTTTGCTGCTGCACCTGCTCGCGGTACCACAGTGGGTGGTGGTGCTTGGCCCAGCCCACGCTGACGCGGCCGCGCACCATGGCACCCAGCGTGCCCTTGACCCACAGGGCCGCGTAGGCATGCACGATCACGGCCAGTATCAGCACGAAGGCCGACACGGCGTGCGCCAGCAGGGCGATGCGCTGCAGCCAGATCGGCACGCTGGAGGCAAACCAGGCCTGCCAGAACAGCAGGCCGCTGGCCAGCAGCACCAGCAGACAGAGCGTGAACACCCAGAAGATCAGCTTTTGCCCGCCGTTGTACTTGCCCACCGGCGGCATCACCGCCTGGTTGCCTTCGGAGACCATCTTGCCGGCGGACTCCAGCCAGGCCGAGTCTTCATCGCGCCACAGGTTGGCGCCCACAAACATGAAGAACATGCCCAGGAACAGCACAAACATGGCCAGGCCCAGATAGGGGTGCAGAATGCGCGCCCACTGTGGCCCGCCGACCAGCGCCGTGAGCCAGAACAGCGCCGGGTGAAACAGCGCGAAGCCGGATACGGCGGCCAGCACGAAGCAGGTCACCGTCGCCCAGTGGTTGGAGCGCTGGCCGGCGTTGTAGCGTTGCAGCTGGAGCTTTTTCATGACTGCTCTCCTTGCGTCCTGGAGTCAGGGGAGTCGGCATACTCCTCGTCCTCCTCGGGTACTTCCATCGGGCCCTTGCGCAGGTAGTGGAACCAGCCGGTGAAGGCCGCGCCGGCCATCACGGCCAGCGCCGCCGGCTTGGTCCAGCCCTTCCAGACCGACACCCAGGGGCTGATGCTGGGATCCTTGGGCAGCTGCGTCAGCTCGGGCTTGTCGGCATGCTTGAGCACATACATGACATGCGTGCCGCCCACGCCGGCCGGGTTGTACAGCCCGGCCTGGCTCCAGCCGCGCTCCTTGAGCTCGGCGGCGCGCTCCTGGCCGCTGGCCACCATGTCCTCTTTGGTGCCGAAGGTGATGGCGCCCGTGGGGCAGGTCTTCACGCAGGCCGGTTCCAGGCCCACGCCCACGCGGTCCGAGCACAGGGTGCACTTGTAGGCTTTGTTGTCCTGCTGGCTGATGCGCGGCACGTTGAACGGGCAGCCCTTGATGCAGTAGCCGCAGCCAATGCAATGCTCGCTGATGAAGTCCACGATGCCGTTGGCGTACTTGACGATGGCGCCGGGCGCGGGGCAGGCCTTCAGGCAGCCCGGGTCTTCGCAGTGCATGCAGCCGTCCTTGCGGATCAGCCATTCGAGCTTGTCCTTCTCGGGCTCGACCTCGAAGAAGCGCATCACCGTCCAGGACTGGGGCGTGAGGTCGCTGGGGTTGTCGTAGACGCCGATGTTGCTGCCGACCTCGTCGCGCAGGTCGTTCCACTCCATGCATGCCACCTGGCAGGCCTTGCAGCCTATGCACTTGGAGACATCGATGAGCTTCGCGACCTCGGGCACATGGGCGCGTGCCTGTGGTGGGGGTGTCGTCGTGGCCGAGCGGGCGACCACGTCTTGTGATTGCAGACTCGACATGGCTACACCTTTTCAATGTTGACGAGGAAGGCCTTGGACTCCGGCGTCTGCGAGTTGGCGTCGCCGACGAAGGGGGTCAGGGTATTGGCGATGTAGCCGTTCTTGGTCTGGCCCTTGAAGCCCCAGTGGAACGGAATGCCCACCAGATGCACCTGCTGGCCGTTGACCGCGAACGGTTTGATGCGCTTGGTGACCACCGCCTTGGTGATGATGTGGCCACGGTTGCTGCTCACCTTAACCCGGTCGCCGTGCTTGAGCCCCTTCTCCTTGGCCAGCTCCTCGCTGATCTCCACGAAGGCCTCGGGCTGCGTGATGGCGTTGAGCCGCGCATGCTTGGTCCAGGTGTGGAAATGCTCGGTCAGGCGGTAGGTGGTGGCCGAATACGGGAATTCCTCCTTCTTGCCAAAGGCCTCCAGGTCGCCCTTGAACACCCGGGCCGCGGGGTTGCTGATGGCCAGGGGGTTGTCCGGGTGCAGGGGGTTGACGCCAATCGGCGTCTCGAACGGCTCGTAATGCTCGGGGAAGGGACCTTCGGCCATGCCGATGGCGTGCAGTCGCGCCACGCCCTCGGGGTTCATGATGAAGGAGCCCACGTTCTCTTCGGGCGCCGCATTGGGCCGCATGTCGGGCACGTCTGGGCCGGTCCAGGCCTTGCCGTTCCAGTACTCGTACTTCTTGTTCGGCGCCCAGGGCTTGCCGTCCTTGTCCGCGCTGGCGCGGTTGTAGAGGATGCGGCGGTTGGCCGGCCAGGCGAAGCCGAAATGCTGGAACACGCCCAGGCCCGAGGGATCGTCCAGGCCGCGGCGCGCGGTCAGGTTGCCCGCCTCGCTCCAGCAGCCCGAGTAGAGCCAGTTGCCGCAGGCGGTGGAGCCATCGTCGCGCAGCATGGCAAAGCCCGGCACCTGCTGCCCGGCCTTGACCAGCACCGCGCGCGGCGCGCCCGGGTTGGCCGGGTCGGCGGGCGCCAGCACGTCGGCCAGAGCCTTGCCGTTGATCTCGCGCAGCAGCTCGCTGGCCGAGGGCTCCAGCGGCTGGGCGTAGTCCCACGCCAGGTTCAGAACCGCGTCGGGGAAGGCGCCGCCGTCCTTGGCGTACATGGCGCGCAGCTTCATGAACAGCAGCGCCATGATTTCCGAGTCGGTCTTGGCCTCGCCCGGGGGATCGACCGCACGCTCCTTCCATATCGCCACGCGGCTGGAGTTGGTCAGACTGCCCTCTTCCTCGGCAAAGCAGGTGCTGGGCAGGCGGAAGACCTCGGTCTGGATGGCCTCGGGCTTGACGTCGTTGAACTCGCCGTAGTTCTGCCAGAAGTCGCCCGTCTCCGACTCCAGCGGGTCGATGATCACCAGGTACTTCAGCTTGGACAGCGCCGCCGAGAGCTTGTTCTTGTTCGGCACCGTGGCCAGCGGGTTGAATCCCTGCGCCAGAAAACCGTTCATCTTGCCCTGGTGCATCAGCTCGAACATGTGCAGCACGTCGAAGCCGCCGGCCAGCTTGGGCACCCAGTCGTAGCAGAAGTTGCTCTCCGGCGTGGCCGCCTTGCCGTAGTAGGACTTCATCAGGCTGTTGAAGAACCTGGGGAAGTTGCTCCAGTAGTTGAACTGGTTGGGCCGCATGGGCTTGGGCGTGCAGCGCTTCAGGTACTTTTCGTACGTGTCGTCGTTGTCGGTGGGCGCGCTCAGGTAGCCGGAGAACACCTCGGCGTAGGCGTTCATGTCGGTCACGCCCTGCACGTTGGAGTGGCCGCGCAGCGCATTCACGCCGCCGCCCGGGCGCCCCATGTTGCCCAGCAGCAGCTGGATCATCGCCATGGTGCGGATGTTCTGGCTGCCCACGGTGTGCTGCGTCCAGCCCAGGGCGTAGCAGATGGTGCTGGTCTTGTCGGGCGCCGACATCTCGCCGAGCATCTCGCAGATCTTCAGGAACTTGTCCTGTGGCGTGCCGCAGATCTTGCTGACCATCTCGGGCGTGTAGCGGCTGTAGTGCTTCTTCAGCTGCTGGTAGACGCACAGCGGATCCTGCAGCGTCTCGTCGACCTTGACATAGCCGTCCTCGCCCATCTGGTAGCCCCAGGTGGACTTGTCGTACTTGCGCTTGGCCGCGTCGTAGCCGCTGAAAATGCCGTCCTTGAGGTCAAAGCCGGGCTTGGTCAGGAAGGTGGCGTCGGTGTTGAACTTGACGTAGTCGTGGTGGATCTTGTCGTTGCTCAAGAGCCAGTTGATGACGCCGCCGAGGAAGGCGATGTCGGTGCCGTTTCTGATCGGCGCGTACAGGTCGGCCAGCGCCGACGTGCGGTTGAAGCGCGGATCGACCGAGATCAGCCTGGCCTTGCGCTTTTGCATGGCCTCGACCACCCACTTGAAGCCCACGGGGTGCGCTTCGGCAGCGTTGCCGCCCATCACTATGATCAGATCGGCATTTTTAATGTCGGTCCATGAATTGGTCATCGCTCCGCGACCGAAAGTCGGGCCCAGACTGGACACCGTCGGTGCGTGTCAGACGCGTGCTTGTGTATCTATCCCTACCATCCCCAGGCCGCGCGCGACCTTGACGGTGAGGTAACTCGATTCATTGGAGGACGAGCTGCACATCAGGAAACCGGTGGTCGTCCAGCGGTTCACCGTGGTGCCGGCATCGTTCTTGGTCTGGAAGTTGGCGTCGCGATCGGCCTTCATGTGCTTGGCCACGCGCGTCAGGGCCTCGTCCCAGCTGATGCGCTTCCACTCCTTGCTGCCCGCTTCGCGCACCGATGGGTACTTGACGCGGCCGGGGGAGTTGATCATGTCCATCACGCCCGCGCCCTTGGGGCACAGCGAGCCACGGCTGACCGGGTTGTCCGGATCGCCCTCGACGTGGATCACATGGTTCTTGGCGTTTTTCGCCCCATCGCCCAGCTTGTAGATCAGCATGCCGCAGCTGACCGAGCAGTAGGGGCAGATGCTGCGCGTGACGGTGGCGCTGGCGAGCTTGAAGGCCCGGGTCTCGGCGAGTGCGGCGGCGGGTGAGAACCCCATGGCCACAAGACTCGACCCGACCAGCCCCGCCGCGCTGACGCGGAAGAACTGTCTGCGGTGCATGTCCATGACTTGTCTCCTGAATGGTTGAGCGCCCTGGTGGGGATCGCGCGCTGCCCCGGCGGCAGGGGGCTGATTCAGTGTAGGCAAGCCGAATGTTGCGCCGGAACCACGTTAACCCTTAAGGGTCGCGTGCGGCGGCTGGCTCCCGGCCGTCAGGTGGAGGGCCGCAAATGGGCATCGCCCGCGCCGGCCCGTCCCACCGGCTGCAGGGGCCAGGTGATGACCAGCCAGGCCAGGGCCAGCAACGCCGTGGCGGCAAACAGCCCACCCGCACCGGCCCATTTGGCCAGGGCGCCGCCCAGGGCGCCGCCGGCAAACAGGCCCAGGGACTGCAGCGTGTTGTACGCGCCCAGGGCCGCGCCGCGCAGATTGGCCGGCGCCATGCGCGAGACCAGGCTGGGCTGCGTGGCCTCCAGCATGTTGAAGCCGCAGAAGAACACGAACAGCAGACCGCCCAGCAGCATCACCCCGGGTGCCACGCCGCCGGCCGCCAGGCCGCCCAGGGCCGCCTGCACCAGGGCAATCAGGCCAATCGACAGCAGCAGGGCCGCACGCAGGCGCCCGCGCCGCTCCATGGAGAACAGCCCGCCCATGGCCACGACCGACAGCACCAGCGCCGGCAGGTAGACATGCCAGTGCAAATCCTTCGGCAACCCGGCCTGCACCAGCAGGGCGGGCACGGCCACCCACATGGCCATTTGTATGCTGTGCAGCGCGAACACGCCCAGGTTCAGGCGGCGCAGGTCGGCGTGGCGCCAGACATCGGCCAGCCGGCCCTGGGGCAGGTCGGCGTGGTGGCGCGTCTCGGGCGGCACCACCCAGACGATCAGTGCCACGCCGGCCAGGGCCAGGGCAAAGGTCAGCGTGAACAGGCCGGACAGGCCGATATGGGCCGTCAGCAGCGGCGCCAGCACCAGGGCGATGGCGAACATCAAGCCTATGCTGATGCCCACCAGGGCCATGGCCTTGGTGCGCACGGCGTCGCGCGTCTGATCCGCCAGCAGGGCCGTGACGGCGGCCGACACCGCGCCCGCGCCCTGTAGCGCCCGGCCCACGAGCAGGCCCATGACCGAATCGGCCAGCGCCGCCACCAGGCTGCCGGCGGCGAATACCGCCAGGCCCAGGACGATGACGCGCTTGCGGCCGAAGCGGTCGGACGCCATGCCCAGAGGCAGCTGGAAGAAGGCCTGGGTCAGGCCATACATGCCCATGGCCAGGCCGACCAGGGCCGGATCGTCGCCGCCGGGGTATTTGCGCGCCTCCAGCATGAACACCGGCAGCACCAGGAACAGGCCCAGCATGCGCATGGCAAAGATGGCCGCCAGCCCCATGCTGGAGCGGCGCTCGGGGCCGGTCATGCGTGTGGCAGGGGCAGCGGGGGCGGAGGTGGAAGGCAAGATGGTTTCTGACACGGCGGGTGTTCGGTGGTCAGGCAAAACCCGTATTCTCGCCCAGGGTGGTTTTGCCGTGCCGCGGGTGGGGGCGGCGCGGTGCGCGTGGCTATCATGGTGGGTTCCCCAGCGCCCGCCCCGATCGTGACCCACCCCGCCCCCTCCTCCGATGATTCCGACGGCCGCCCGCTGGCGCAGGCGCTGCGCGCGCCCTGCATCAGCATCCGCGGCGCACGCACGCACAACCTGAAGAACATCGACCTGGACATACCGCGCAACCGGCTGGTCGTCATCACCGGGCTGTCGGGCTCGGGCAAGTCCAGCCTGGCGTTTGACACCCTGTATGCCGAGGGCCAGCGCCGCTATGTGGAAAGCCTCTCGGCCTATGCGCGCCAGTTTCTCGGACGGCTGGACAAGCCCGATGTCGATCTGATCGAGGGCCTGTCGCCGGCGATCAGCATCGAGCAAAAGGCCACCAGCCACAACCCGCGCTCCACCGTGGGCACGGTGACTGAAGTTCACGACTACCTGCGCCTGCTCTACGCGCGCGCTGGCACGCCGCACTGCCCGGATCACGGCCTGCCCCTGGCGGCCCAGACCGTCAGCCAGATGGTGGACGCCGTGCTGCAGCTGCCCGAGGACACCAAGTTGATGCTGCTGGCCCCGGTGGCGCGGCAGAAAAAGGGCGAATTCGTCGAACTGTTCGAGCAGATGCAGGCACAGGGCTATGTGCGCTTTCGCGTCGATGGCCGGATTTACGAGGTCGATGACCTGCCCGAGTTGAAGAAAACCGAGAAGCACGACATCGACGTGGTGGTCGATCGCCTGAAGGTGCGCGCAGACGCACAGCAGCGCCTGGCCGAGAGCGTGGAGGCCGTGCTGCGCATCGGCGGGGCCGAAGGAGCGGGCCGGGTGCTGGCGCTGGAGATGGACAGCGGGCGCGAGCATTTGTTTTCAGCCAAATTCGCCTGCCCGGTGTGCAGCTACTCCTTGAGCGAGCTGGAGCCGCGCCTGTTTTCCTTCAACTCGCCCAGCGGCGCCTGCCCGGCCTGCGACGGCCTGGGCCAGCAGGAGCTGTTCGACCCGGCGCGCGTGGTGGCCTTTCCGTCACTCAGCTTGGCCAGTGGCGCCATCAAGGGCTGGGACAGGCGTAACGGCTACTACTTCGCCATGCTGGAGAGCCTGGCGGCGCACTACGGCTTTGACGTGGACACGCCGTTCGAGCAGCTGCCCGAGCAGGTGCGCCAGGTGGTGCTGCACGGCTCGGGCGAAGAGGACATCGCCTTCAGCTATCTGCTGGACAGCGGGCCAAAGAAGGGGCAGCCCATCGTCAAGAAGCACCCCTTCGAGGGCATCCTGCCGAACATGGCGCGGCGCTGGCGCGAGACGGACTCCAGCGTGGTGCGCGAAGACCTGGCGCGCTACCGCCAGACCCAGCCCTGCGCCGAATGCGGCGGCGCGCGATTGAGGCGCGAGGCGCGCCATGTGCTGGTCGGCGAGGCCAAGGCCGCGCGCGCCATCTACGCCGTGAGCGACATGACGCTGGCTGACGCCCAGGCCTGGTTCGGCGCGCTGCGCCTCTCGGGCGCCAAGGCCGAGATCGCCGACAAGATCGTGCGCGAGATAGGCGCGCGCCTGGGGTTTTTGAACGACGTGGGCCTGTCCTACCTCAGCCTCTCGCGCAGCGCCGAGACGCTCTCCGGCGGCGAGGCCCAGCGCATCCGCCTGGCCTCGCAGATTGGCTCCGGCCTGACCGGCGTGATGTATGTGCTGGACGAGCCCAGCATAGGCCTGCACCAGCGCGACAACGACCGGCTGATCGCCACCCTCACGCGCCTGCGCGACCTGGGCAACAGCGTCATCGTGGTGGAGCACGACGAGGACATGATCCGCGCCGCCGACCACTGCGTGGACATGGGGCCGGGCGCGGGCGTGCACGGCGGGCGTGTCATGGCCCAGGGCAGTTATGCCGAGCTGTGCGCGAATCCCGCTTCGCTCACCGGCCAGTACCTGAGCGGCGCGCGCACCTTGCCCGTGCCCGCGCGGCGCACGCCCTGGCTGCCGGTGCTGCAGCAGGGCGCCGCGCCCGAGGACGAAAACAAGCCGAAGTCGCGCTTTCCCGAGACGGCCGCCAGCCAGCGCAAGAGGGCTCGCCTGGCCGAGCACCGCGCCACCCAAGGGCAGTTGCAGGCCGTGCGCGTGCTGGGCGCCACGGGCAACAACCTCAAGGGCGTGAACGCCGAATTCCCTGTGGGGCTGCTCACCTGCGTGACGGGCGTGTCCGGCTCGGGCAAGAGCACCCTGGTCAACGACACGCTGCACCGCGCCGCCGCGCGCCTGATCCACCGCGCGCACGAGGAGGCCGCGCCGCACGATGCCATCGAAGGGCTGGAATACTTCGACAAGGTCATCAACGTCGATCAAAGCCCCATAGGCCGCACGCCGCGCAGCAACCCGGCCACCTACACGGGGTTGTTCACGCCGATCCGCGAGCTGATGGCCGAGACGAATACCGCCAAAGAGCGCGGCTACGGCCCCGGGCGTTTCTCCTTCAACGTCTCGCAATCGGCCGGGGGCGGGCGCTGCGAGGCCTGCCAGGGTGACGGCGTGGTCAAGGTGGAAATGCATTTTCTGCCCGACGTCTACGTGCCCTGCGACATCTGCCACGGCCAGCGCTACAACCGCGAGACGCTGGAGGTGCAGTGGAAGGGCAAGAACATCGCCCAAGTCCTGGAGCTGACGGTGGAGGACGCCTACGCCTTCTTCAAGGATGTGCCGACGATTGCGCGCAAGCTGCAGACACTGCTCGACGTAGGCCTGTCCTACATCCGCCTGGGCCAGAGCGCCACCACCCTGTCGGGTGGCGAGGCCCAGCGCGTGAAGCTGGCCCAGGAGCTGTCACGGCGCGACACCGGCCGCACCCTCTACATCCTGGACGAGCCCACCACCGGCCTGCACTTTGCCGACATAGACCTGCTGCTCAGGGTGCTGCTGCAGCTGCGCGACGCCGGCAACACCATCGTCGTCATCGAGCACAACCTGGACGTGATCAAGACGGCCGACTGGCTCATAGACATGGGCCCCGAGGGCGGCGCGGGCGGCGGCAGCGTGGTGGCCGTGGGCATGCCCGAAGAAGTGGCTGCCCAGGAGGGCAGCCATACGGGGCGCTACCTGCGGCGATATTTGAGTTAAAAGTGGCCGCAACGCTTATGCAACAAGCGCAAAGAGCTATAAAAATAATAGTTTTCCTCCCGTCTTAGCCTTCCCCCAGAGGCAAGAAAAGAGTCTGAGACTGAGGTTGCCCATTGGCTTTTGGCTGGACCTCTGGGAGCATCAGGCGCAACCGGGTCAGGCCGCCGCCGGAAGCCGCAGCACCAGGCGTGCGCCGCCCAACGGCGATGCAAGTGCCTGCACGCTGCCGCCATAGCTGTCGGCCAGGGCGCGCACGATGTCCAAGCCCAGGCCGCTGCCGGTGCGGCGCTCGTCGAGCTGCACGCCGCGCTCGAACATGCGCTGGCGCTGCTCCTCGGGAATGCCGGGGCCGTCGTCGTCCACGGTGAAGCACAGCTGCTGGCCCTCGCGCCGCACATCGACCACGACACGCGTGCGCGCCCATTTGCCGGCGTTGTCCATCAGGTTGCCGAGCATTTCGTACAGGTCTTGCGTCTCCCCACGAAAGGCCAGGTCTTGAGCGCCATCGGCCAGCTCAAAGGACAGGCCGCGCGCGCCGTGCAGCCGCGCCATGGTGCGCAAGAGCGCTCGCAGGGGTTCGAGCACGGGCGTCGCCAGTCCGGTGGCGCGCACGGCGGCGGCGGCACGGGCGCGCGCCAGGTGGTAATCGACCTGGCGGCGGGCGCTGGCGACCTGCTCTTGCACCAGGCGCGCCAGGGGTGTGGCCTGGCCGTCGGCGGCGTTGGCCAGGATGGTCAGCGGCGTGTGCACGGCATGCGCCAGGTTGCCGGCCTGGGTGCGGGCGCGCTGCACCATGTCGGCGTTCTCGGCCAGCACATGGTTGAACTCGGCGACCAGGGGTTCAAGCTCCTGGGCAAAGCGCCCCTCCAGCCGCGCAGCCTGCCCGGCGCGCACGGCCGCCAGGCGTTCTCGCAAAAGCCTTAACGGGCGCAGCGCCAGCTGTAGCTGCAGCACCACGGCCAACGCCAGCGCCAGCGCCAGCGCGCCGAGGGCGATGAGCAACAGGCGGGTAAAGCGTGCCATCGGCTCGGCAATCAGGGCCTCGTCGGCAGCCACCGCCAGGCGCAGCGGCGGCGCGCCCTCGTCGGGCAGCTGCACGGTGCGCGCCACGACCAGCAGTGCGCGGCCCCGTGCGTCCGCCATTCGCAGCAGGCTGTGACCCTGCGCCGGATAGGCGCTGGGGGCGGCGGGCAGGCGCAAAGTCTGGTCCCACAGCGAGCGCGAGCGCGCCAGCGCCACCTGCGGCTGGGCGCCCAGCCGGTCGATCTGCCAGTACAGGCCCGACAGCGGCTGCGCCAGGCGCGCGTCGGGCTGGTTTTCCACGTCCAGGCGCCCGTCCGGCGCCCAGTCGATGCTGCCGCTCAGGTGATCCAGGTCCATCACCAGCTGCACCGCCAGCTGCTGCTCGACATGCCCCTGCAGCAACGCGCGCAGGCCCCAGCCGGCGGCGGCGATGGTCAGCAGCATCCACACCAGCATGCCGGCCAGCAGGCGCAGGCGCAGCGAGTGTTTCATGGCGCGGCGGCGTCGCCATCGGTCAGCCGGTAGCCCAGGCCGCGCACGGTCTCTATGCTGCCCTCGGGCAGTTTCTTGCGCAGCCGGCCGACGAAGACCTCGATGGTGTTGGAGTCGCGCTCGCTGTCCTGCGGGTACAGGTGCTCGGCCAGTTCGGTGCGCGAGAGCACCTCGCCCTTCCTCTGCATCAGCTGCGCCAGCAGCTTGAACTCGTGGCTGGTGAGTGTCAGCGGCTGGCCGGCGACGAGCACGCGCGCGGCGCGCGTGTCCAGGCTGATGGCGCCGCACTGCCATTCGGCGCTGGCGTGCTCGCCCAGGCGGCGCAGCAGGGCGCGCAGGCGCGCCAGCAGCTCTTCCATATGAAACGGCTTGGCCAGGTAATCGTCGGCGCCGGCGTCCATGCCGGCCACCTTCTCCTGCCAGCTGCTGCGCGCGGTGAGGATCAGCACCGGCATCCTGCGACCGGCCGCGCGCCAGTGGCGCAGCACCGACAGGCCATCAAGCAGCGGCAGACCCAGATCCAGCACCACGGCGTCGAAGTCCTCGACCTCGCCCAGGTACTGCGCCTCGCGCCCGTCGGCCGCAGCCTCCACGGTGTGGCCGGCGCCGGCAATGGCCTGCACCAGCTGCGCCTGCAGCGTGGGCTCGTCCTCGACCACCAATATGCGCATGGCGCGTCCTATTCCTTGCGTTCTTTGCGTTTGATCTTCAACACCCGGCCATCGACGGCATCCACCTTGAGCTTGGCCATGCGGCCGTCGCGTTGCAGCAGGCGGATTTCGTAGATGTAGCGGCCGTCGTCCTCCTCGAACTCTATCTTGACGACCTGACCCGGGTGCTCGCGCTCCACCTTGGCGATGACGCTGGTCAGCGGCAGCACCCGGCCCTGCTCCAGCGCCTGGCGCGCGCGCTCGTGTTCATCATGGTCATGGGCGGCGGCGGGCAGCGACAGCGCGCAGGCCGTCAGGAGCAGGGCGAGAAGGCGGGTGAGGGCAGGCATGGCACGGTTGTAGCGCGGCGCCGATGAATGGCAGATGAACGGCGCCTTCAGCTTGGGTTCAGCGATGGTTTTGAAGAATGCAATCCAAGCCCGAAGCATGTCGTTTCTGGCGGTCTTCAACCTCAAGGAGTTCACCATGCACAGCACCACCACCCGCCGCTGCCTCATCGCCACCGTGCTTGCCGCCTCGGCCATAGGCCTGGGCCTGGCGCAGGCACAGACCAGCCCCCCTGCCGCCACGGCCAGCCCCGCGGCCGCCAGCGCGCCGGCGCAAAAGCTCTCCATCCGCGACATCGCCGAGCGCCTGGAGGCCGCCGGCTACCGCGACATCCTGGAGATCGACTACGAGCATGGCCGCTACGAGGCCAAGGCGCTGAACGCCCAGGGCGCGCCGGTAAAGCTCTACGTCAACGCCCAGACCGGCGCCGTGGAGCGCACGCGCACGCGCAAGCAGCACGACTGACGCACGCCCCATCTCTCCTTCACTCAACCAGGCAAGTCCATCATGCGCCGTACCCTCTCCCCCGCGACCGCCCTGGCCTTGTGGCTGGCGCTCATCACCCTGGCCTGGTGGGCCGTGGCTCCCGCCCAGCTGGGCATTGACCCCCTGGTCAATGCCCAGGGCGAGGCCACGGGCTGGTGGCAGCTGCGCCGGCACGCCATCTATCTGACAGGCCTGTGGTGCATGGGGTTGATGGGCCTGATCATGGTGCTGGCATTGCGCCTGCCCCTGATCGAGCGACCGCTGGGCGGCATGGATCAGGTGTACCGCCTGCACAAATGGGCCGGCATGGGCGCGGGCATCACCGCCCTGCTGCACTGGGGCGTGAAGGAGGGGGGCGGCCTCATCAAGGCCACCTGGGGCCGCGAAGGCAAGCCGGCGCACGACGCCGTGCTGCCCTGGTTCACCGACGCGCGCGACCTGGCCAAGGATCTGGGCGAATGGGCCTTCTACGCCCTGCTCGTCCTGATTGCCCTGACCCTGCTGCAGCGCCTGCTGGCCTACAGGCCCTGGCGCCTGACGCACCGCGCCATGCCGCTGCTCTACCTGGGCTTTGTGTTCCACGCCCTGGCGCTCACGCCGCTGGCCTACTGGGCGCTGCCGCTGGGCCTGCTGCAGGCCGGCCTGCTGACCCTGGGCAGCGCCGCCGCGCTGTGGTCGCTGGCGGGCGGGATAGGGCTGCGCCGGCGCCACGGCGCGCATATCCACAGCGTGCAGCTGTTGGGCCAGGGGCCGGACGCACCACTGGAGGTGGTCTGCGCCCTGCCCGATAGCTGGCCAGGCCACTGCCCCGGACAGTTCGCCTTCGTTCGCTTTGACCGCGCCGAGGGCGCCCACCCCTTCACCATCGCCAGCGCACCCGGCGCCCTGGGCGAGAACGCACGCGGCGAGGCCCTGCTGCGCCTGGTCATCAAGCCCCTGGGCGACTACACCCGCACCCTGGCCCGGCGCCTTCAGGCCGGCCAAGGCGTGGACATAGAAGGCCCCTACGGCCGCTTTGACGGGCGCGGCAGCCGCGCACGCCAGCAGGTCTGGGTGGCTGGGGGAGTGGGCGTGACACCCTTCATCGCCCTGCTGGAGGCGCGCCAGCCGGGCCTGGCCAGCGCCGACGCCAGACAGCAACCGGTGCAGATGCACTACTGCACCCGCGACGCGGCGCGCGACGCGCTGCTGGCGCGCCTGCAAACCCTGTGTGCCCAGGCCGAGCCAAAGGTAGGGTTGACGGTGCACGACGCCGCCCGGGGCCAGCGCCTGACGCCACGCACGCTGGAAGCCCTGGGCGGCCCGCTGGACATCTGGTTCTGCGGCCCGCAGGGGCTGGGCGATGCGCTTGGCGCCCATGCCAGCACCGCGCCCTGGCGCCTGTTCCGCGAGTCGTTTGCAATGCGTTGAACAGCGCCTGTCCCATACACCAAGGAGAAGCACCATGCCGCGCCCCCACACCCTTGTACGCCACGGCCTGCTCACGCTGTGCCTGGGACTGGCCAGCCTGTCCGCCGCGGCCGACGACGACTGCGACGCCCCCAGCCAGCGCTGGCAGTCACGCGAGGCGGTGCGCCAGATGGCCGCCCAACGCGGCTGGCAGCTGCAGCGCATCAAGATCGACGATGGCTGTTACGAGGTGCGCGGAGAGGATGCCAGCGGCCGCCGTTTCAAGGCCAAGATCGACCCCGAGACCCTGGCCGTGCTGAAGTTCAAGCACCGCGACGGCCATCGTGACCAGGAGCGCCGCCGCACCCAGGAGCACGGCGCGCCCCCTGCCCAGGGATCCACGGCCCCAGTCTTCACGCCAGGCGGTTCGCCACGCGGTCAGATCGATTAGGGTCTGTTACCACTATTTCCGCCAGATGCAGAAATAGTGGTAACAGACCCTAACCCCCAGGAGCACACCATGTCCAAACCCCTGCTCGGAACCCTGGCCGCGGCCTGCGCGCTGGCCCTGCCCACCCTGGCGCACAGCCGCCCGGTGACCATCAGCGCTCAGCTGAAAAACTACGGCGGCGATGGCGCCTACCTGGCCATCTATCTGACGGACGCCAAAGGGGCCTACGCCGGCACGCTGTGGGTGGCCGGTGGCAAGGCCAAGTACTACAAGCACCTGGCAAGCTGGAACCGCCTGTCGGCCGGCGATGCCAGGCGCCTGAACGGCGTGACCGGCGCCAGCGTGGGCGCGGGCCGCACGCTCAAGGTAACGGCCGACCTGGCCGACGCGCTGATCGACGCCGGTTACGAGATCCACGTCGATGTCGCCGTGGAAAACATGCGCGACAGTCCGTCCGAGCTGCGCGTGCCGCTGACCACGCAAAACGCCGGCAAGCCCCAGGCCGGCAAGCAGTACATCCAGTCGCTGAGCTTTCAGCTGCAGTAAGGAGCCACCATGGGCTGGAGAACCACCCACCGCTGGCTCGGCCTGACGCTGGGCGCGCTGGCACTGGTGCTCGGCCTGTCGGGCGCGCTGCTGGCCATCGACCCCGTGCATCAGGCCTGGCAGGCCCCGGCCGCCGCACCCGATCTGCCCGTGGCCACGCTGGCCGAGCGCGTGCAGGCCCATATGCCCGGCGTGGAGGAAATCCGCCACCTGCCCACCGGCCGTATCGCCGCCTTGGGTTTTGACGGCGAGCAGCCGCAGGCGCTGTATGTCGATCCCGCCAGCGGCGCGCTGCTGGGCCCCTACCAGCCTTCGGCGCTGCCGCGCTGGGTGAAAAACCTGCACCGCGCCCTGCTGCTGGGCGACGCGGGGCGCTGGGGCGCGGCGGCGGCGGCGCTGGCCCTGGCGTTGCTGTCGATCTCGGGCGCCGTGCTGCTGCTGCGCCGCATGGGTGGCTGGCGCCAGTTGACGGGCCGGGTGCGCGGCACTCTGGCGCAGCGCCTGCATGTGCTGAGCGGCCGGGTGCTGCTGGCATTCCTGGCGTTGACCTCGGTGACGGCACTGACCATGAGCACGAGCACGCTGGGCCTGGTGCAGCTGGAGGCCGGGCCCGAACCCGAGGTGACCTCGGGGGCAGGCGCCGCCGACCTGCCCGCTGGCCGCATTCCCCTGCTACAGGAGCTGCGCACGTCGCAGCTGCGCAGGCTCAACCTGCCCGATGCCGCCGATACCAGCGATACCTGGCGCGTCACCACATCCAGCGGCCAGGGCTGGCTGGATCGCCACAGCGGCGCGCTGCTCGCCTGGCAGGACGCGACGGGCGCGCAGTGGCTCTACGACTGGGCCGTGCTGCTGCACACGGGCGAGAGCGCCTGGCCCTGGGCTGTGGTGCTGGGCGTCTCGGGCGCCAGCGTGCTGCTGTTCTGGGCCACGGGACTGCTCATCTGGTGGCAGGGGCACCGCGGCGCGGTGCACATCGCGCACAACAGCCCGCTGGCGCAAGCCGATGCGCTGATCTTTGTCGCCAGCGAGGGCGGCAGCACCTGGGGCTTTGCCCAGGCGCTGCATGCCGCACTGCTGCAGGCGGGCCGGCGCGTACACACCACGGGGCTGGAGAATTTCCAGACCACGGCGGCGACACAGCAGGTGTTCATCCTGGCCGCCACCTATGGCGACGGGCAGGCGCCGGCACATGCCGCCCAGGCGCAGGCACGCATCGCGGCGCAGCCGGTGCGCCCGCTGCCGGTGACGGTGCTGGGCTTTGGCGACCGGCAGTACCCGGCCTTTTGCTCCTTCGCAAAGGCTCTGGACGCACAGCTGCGCACACGCGGTTGGCCGACCCTGCTGCCACTCGAATGCATACACCAGCAGTCGGGCCAGGAATTTGCCCGCTGGGGCAAGACCCTGGCCCAGGCCCTGGGTCAGGTGCTGGTGCTGGACTACGTGCCGCAGCTGCCACCGACCACGGCACTCACGCTACGCTCGCGCCAGGATTACCCCGGCACGCAGGACGGGCGTCCTGCGGCCATTCTGCGCTTTGACTGGCCCCGGCCGGGCTGGTTTGAGCGCCTGCGCGGGCATGGCCTGGCGCCGTTTGCTCCGGGCGACCTGGTGGCCATCCTGGCGCCGGGCAGCAGCGTGCCGCGCTACTACTCGCTGGCCTCGGGCAGTGCCGACGGCTTTCTGGAAATCTGCGTGCGTCAATGGCCCGGCGGCCTGTGCTCCACGCATTTGCTCGGCCTGCAGCCGGGTGCACAGGTGCCGGCCTTCATCCGCCCCAACCCGGGCTTTGCCCTGCAGGGCCGCCAGCCCAGCGTGCTGCTGATCGGTGCGGGCACGGGGGTGGCGCCGCTGGCCGGCTTCATACGGCGCAACGACAGGCGCACGCCCATGCACCTGTACCTGGGCGCGCGCGACCCGGCGCACGACCACTACTTCGGCGCCGACATCAAGCGCTGGCTTACCGAACGGCGCGTGGCCAGCGTGCACACCGCCTTCTCGCGCGTGCCCGGCGGTGGCGGCTACGTGCAGGACGCGTTGCGCCGCGACGCGCAGCGCCTGCGCGCGCTGCTGGCCGGTGGCGCCATGGTGCGCGTGTGCGGCAGCCGCCCCATGGCCAGCGCCGTGACCGAGGTCCTGGACACCATCGCCGCCACGCTGGGCCTGAGCGTGCGCGAACTCAAGGCCACGGGACGCTATGCCGAAGACCTGTTCTGAGCGTGCGGCACCGGAGACGACCCGCGTGGTGCTGCACGGCCCCACCATGGGCACGCGCTGGTCCGCAACCTGCGAGCTGGCGCCGCAGATCGATGCGCGAGCGCTGCAACGCGATCTGGCCGCCACCGTGGAACGGGTGGACGCGCAGATGTCGCCCTGGCGGTCGGACAGCTGCCTGGTGCAGCTGAACCAGGCGCCCGTGGGCGCCTGGTTCGCGCTGACCACCGAAATGCTGCAGATACTGGCCTGCGCGCTCGACATCGGGCGATTGAGCCAAGGCGCCTTCGACATCGGCGTAGGTGCACTGGTTGACGCCTGGGGCTTTGGTGCCGCACGCAGCGCACCGGACGCCAGCGCCATCCGCGCCGCGCGCGCCCTGGCCCATGGGCCGGCCCACGAGACGCTGGAGCTGGATCTGCACGCGGGCCGCGCACGCAAGCTGGCGCCGCTGCAGATCGACCTGTGCGGCATCGCCAAGGGCTACGCCGTGGATCGCATGGCCGAGGTGCTGCAGCACCACGGCGTGGCGCAGGCGTTGGCCGCGCTCGACGGCGAGCTGCGCGCCATTGGCGGCCAGGCCGACGGCAGACCCTGGGCCGTGGCCATCGAATCCCCGCAAACCGGGCTGCGCCGCGCACACGGCGTGCTTGCGCTGCAGGATCTGGCCGTGGCCACGTCGGGTGACTACCGGCACTTCTTTGACGTGAACGGCCAGCGCCTGGCGCACAGCATGGACGCGCGCAGCGGCACGCCGGTGCGGGGTGACGTGGCCTCGGTGACCGTGCTGGCCGCCAACTGCATGCTGGCCGACGCCTGGGCCACGGCCCTGCTCGTCGCCGGCGCCGCGCAAGGCCTGGCGCTTGCGCAGCGGCACGGCCTGGAGGCGCTATGGCTGCTGCACCGCGGCGGGGCGCTGGTCGAACTGGGCCTGGGCCGCTTTGGCGGCGCATGAACGGCCGGTGAACAACGCCTTCAGCACCGGTTCAGCGCCCGGGGCGCAGACTGGCAGCACAGTCACTCCCGACTGCCACTACCGGTCAAGGAGATCATCATGCGCACCACCCTTCTTATCGCCGCCATCGCCATGCTGGCCAGCGCACCCGTTCTCGCCGGCGAGCGTGAGGACCGGCATGAGCGCCAGCAGCGCACCGAGCAAACGGCCCCCAATGGCTTCGACCATGGCATGCAACCCGTGGCCCACAACGCCGGCCCCGGGGAAAGAGCCCACGGCTGGCGCTATTTTTCCGACCCGGCGACTTATCGCGCTGTCGTGATCAGCCCCGATGGCGACTACTACCTCAGCCGCGGCAAGGGCCTGCGCTGGGTCGCGGGCGCACAGACACAGGACTGACGCACACCACCTGGCATGCCCGCCTCGAGTGCCATCGCCTGCCTCATCGGCTCACGCCCGCACCCTGGATTAATGGAAGGCAATGACCCTGATTTCAGACGAGCAATATTTATTAGATGTTTCTAATATATAGTGCTCACTCTCTTCCTTCCCCAACCCAGGAGCCTTTCCATGAAAAAGTCGATCGCATCTGCCCTGTTGCTCGCCTGCGCAGCCACGGCCATCCATGCCGAAGAACTGTTTGTTTCCATCCACTCCGCCAGCCCCATGGCACAGGGCGCAGGCCTCGTGCTGGCTGGCCAGGCGCTGGAGCAAAAAGCGCCGGTGCGGGTGTTGCTGTGCGATGCCGCTGGCGATATCGCCCTGGCCAACACCGACGCCGCCAAGGCACAACCAATCCTCAAGCCCCGCAACGTCACGCCGCAGCAGATGCTGCAAGGCGTTATCAAGGCCGGCGCAAAGGTGGAGGTCTGCGCGCTCTACCTGCCCAATACCGGCAAGCAGCCCAGCGATCTGCTGCCGGGTGTGAGCCCCGCCAAACCAGCGGAAGTGGCTACTCACCTGCTTAAACCCACCGTCAAGACCCTGGCGTTCTGACCTGGGACGCTGGCTCGTCGGCCCAGGCCGCCTTTTGCAGCTCCAGCGGCAGCTCCTGGGCCAGCGCGATATGTTCGCGCTCGTTGTGGTGCTCCAGCACATGGCGCAGGGCGTGGGCCGCGTCCAGCAGCACCAGCACCGCGCGGCGCCGCGCCTGTTCATCCTGCGGCGGTTGATTGATGACGGCCTGCACGCGCTGCTGGTACTCGTCGGCCAGCAGGGCGATGCGCTCATGCTCCAGCAGGTACACGCGCGCGGCCCAGCGCGCGCCCTCTGGCACATGGGGCAGCAGGCGGGCGTTCTCGATCTCGGTATGCCGGTCCAGGTCGCGCCGCCACTGCTGCAGGCGCTGCAATGCGCCGGCGAAATCACCACCCACGACATCCAGCAAATGGGCATGCAGCTGCGCGTCCAGCCGCTCATGCTGTTGTTCGAAATAGGCAGGGTGTTCGGTCTTGGTCATCGGTCAGGGGGCGTGGCTGCAGGCAATGGCCGCCCTTATACACTGGGGTAAAACCCCTACCCGCGCCAAGCCCCATGCCAGACCAGCCCACCCCTGACGAGCCGCTGCAGGGCCTGAGCAGCCAACAGGCGGCCGAGCGCCTGGCCAGCGACGGCCCGAACCAGCTGCCCGGCAGCGCGCCCAAGTCCAACCTGGCCATCGTGCGCGAGGTGCTGACCGAACCCATGTTCCTGATGCTGCTGGCCGCAGGCGGCACCTATCTGGCGCTGGGCGACCGGGGCGAGGCGCTATTTCTGCTCGGCTCGGTGCTGGTGGTCATAGGCATCACCCTCACCCAGGAGCGCAAGACGCAACGCGCGCTGGAGTCGCTGCGCGAGCTGTCCGCCCCGCGCGCCCTGGTGTTGCGCGACGGCGTGGAGCGGCGCATCGCCGGGCGCGAGGTGGTGCGCGGTGACCTGCTGGTGCTGCGCGAGGGCGACCGCATCGCCGCAGACGCGCGGCTGCTCAACGGCCAGCTGGAGGTGGACGAGTCGCTGCTGACGGGCGAATCCGTGCCGGTGGCCAGGCTGCCGCTGTCAGATGGAGCCCTGGCCGAAGAGGCTCATGATGCGCGCGCCGACAGCCTGCACGCCAGCACCGTGGTCACGCGCGGCGTGGGCCTGGCGCGGGTGCTGGCCACCGCCGGCGACACGGCCGTGGGCCGCATTGGTGCGGGCCTGGCGGCCACCGAGACGCCGCGTTCACCGCTGCAGCTGCGCTCGCGCCGCCTGGTACGCGCCCTGGGGGCGCTGGCATTGCTGCTGGCCACGGCCCAGGTGCTGCTGGGCTGGTGGTGGAATGGCCGCCCCCTGCTGGACAGCCTGCTGGCCGGCATCGCGCTGGCCATGGCCATCCTGCCCGAAGAGATTCCGGTCATCCTCACCGTGTTCCTGGCCCTGGGTGCCTGGCGCATTGCGCGCCAGCAAGTACTGACCAGGCGCATCACGGCCGTGGAGACCCTGGGCGCCATCACCGTGCTGGCGGTGGACAAGACCGGCACCCTGACCCAGAACCGCATGGCCGTGGCCGAGCTGGCCACGCCCGCACAGACATGGCAGGCGGCCGGGGCCAACGCGCTGCCCGAGCCGTTCCATCGGCTGGTCGAATTCGCCCTGCTGGCCACGCCGACCGACCCGTTCGACCCCATGGAGAAGGCCATTGCGCGCTTTGGCCATGAGTGGCTCAAGGGCACGGAGCATGTGCAGGACGGGCGCGAGCCCGAGTTCGAGTACCCGCTGTCCAGCGACATCCTGGCCATGACACGCGTGTTCGCCAGCGGCCAGCCCCACATGTACCAGCTGGCCACCAAGGGCGCGCCCGAGGCCGTGGCCGACCTGTGCCACCTCGATGAGGCGGGCCGCAACGCCCTGCGCGCCCAGGTCGAGTCCCTGGCCGAACGTGGCCTGCGCGTGCTTGGCGTGGCGCGCGGGCATTGGACTGGCGCGGCCCAGGGCGCGCTATGGCCAGCCAGCCAGCATGACTTCGACTTCGAGTTCCTGGGCCTGCTGGCGCTGGCCGACCCGCCGCGCCCCGAGGTGCCCGACGCCCTGGCGCAATGCCGCGCCGCCGGCGTGCGCGTGGTGATGATGACCGGCGACCACCCGGCCACGGCGCGCGCCATCGCACGCCAGGTGGGCCTGTCCGAGCGCCCCGAGGTGATCACCGGCGATGAGCTGCAGGGCCTGGACGACAGCGCCCTGCGCGCACGCCTGCACCAGGTGGACATATGCGCACGCCTCAAGCCCGCGCACAAGCTGCGCCTGGTGCGGCTGCTGCGCGACGATGGCGCCGTGGTGGCCATGACCGGCGACGGCGTGAACGATGCCCCCGCGCTCAAGGCCGCGCATGTCGGCATTGCCATGGGCGAGCGTGGCACCGACGTGGCGCGCGAAGCCGCGGCGCTGGTGCTGCTGCAGGACAGTTTTGCCCATATCGTCGCGGCCATACGCCAGGGGCGGCGCATCGATGACAACGTGCGCAAGGCCACGCGCTTTGTGTTTGCCGTGCATGTGCCCATCATCGCGCTGGCGCTGGCGCCCACGCTGCTGCACTGGCCGGCGCTGCTGCTGCCGGTGCACATCGTGCTGATGGAGCTGCTCATCGACCCGGCCTGCTCCATCGTCTTCGAGGCCGAACCCGAGGCGCCCGACATCATGCAGCGCCCGCCGCGCGCGGTGGCGGACTCGCCCTTTGCCCTGCGTGCGCTATGGCCGGCGCTGCTGCAGGGTGCGGGCGTCGCCGCGCTGCTGCTGGGCGCGCAGGCCTGGCTGCAGGCCCAGGGCTGGAGCATGGCCGAGGGCCGCACGGTGGTGTTTGGCGCCCTGGTGCTGTGCGTGCTGCTGCTCATCCTGGCGCAGCGCGACGGCCGGGTGCCGGGGCGCGGCGGCGCGCCCAACCCCTGGCTGCTACCCATGGCCGCGGCCGTGGGCCTGCTGCTGGCGGCCCTGCTGGTCATCCCCGGCCTGGGCCCGCTGATGGGGCTGGGGAACCCGGGTCTGCCGGGCCTGGCGGCCGGCGCCGCCGTGCTGCTGCCCTGCCTGGCGTGGTTGGAGCTGTTGCGGCAGTTGCGGCTGCGGCTGGCGCGCCAGCGGCGCGCCGCGTGATGCTCAGACTGGCAGCGCCACCAGCGGGTTGCCAAACATCGGGTCGTCCTTCTGCGAGGCCAGCGCCTTTTGCAAATCCAGTCCCAGCGCCTTGGCCACGCCGGCGCCATAGGCCGGGTCGGCGGCGTGGCAGTTGCGAATGTGGCGGTACTTGACGAACTCGGGCGCATCGCCCATACCCCGGCCGGTGTTGCCGAACAGCGCCTGCTTTTGCGCATCCGTCATCAGGCGGAACAGATTGCCCGGCTGCTGGAAGTAGTTGCTGTCGTCCTCATGGAAGCTCCAATGCTGGGCGTCGCCGCTGATGCGCAAAGGCGGCTCGGCAAATTCAGGCTGCGCCTGCCACTGGCCAAAGCTGTTGGGCTCGTAATGCGGCGCGCCGCCGTAGTTGGCGTCCACCCGGCCGGCGCCGTCGCGGTGGTTGCTGTGCACGGGGCAGCGTGCCTTGTTCACCGGAATCTGCTGGTGGTTCACGCCCAGACGGTAGCGCTGCGCGTCGGCGTAGTTGAACAGGCGCGCCTGCAGCATGCGGTCGGGCGAGACGCCGATGCCGGGCACCAGGTTACTGGGCGAAAAGGCCGATTGCTCCACGTCCAGGAAGAAGTTCTCGGGGTTCTTGTTCAGCGCAAACTCGCCGACCTCGATCAGCGGGTAGTCGGCGTGCGGCCAGACCTTGGTCAGGTCGAACGGGTGGTAGGCCACCTTGTCGGCATCAGCCTCGGGCATGACCTGCACGTACATCGTCCACTTGGGGAAGTCGCCGCGGGCAATGGCGTCGAACAGGTCGCGCTGGTGGCTTTCGCGGTCCTTGCCGATCAGCGCCTCGGCCTCGGCGTCGGTCAAATTCTTGATGCCCTGCTGCGTCTTGAAGTGGAACTTGACCCAGAAGCGCTCGCCGGCCGCGTTCCAGAAGCTGTAGGTGTGCGAGCCAAAGCCGTGCATGTGGCGGTAGCTCGCCGGAATGCCGCGCTCGCTCATGACGATGGTGATCTGGTGCAGCGCTTCGGGCAGCAGCGTCCAGTAGTCCCAGTTGTTGGTGGCGCTGCGCATATTGGTTTTCGGATCGCGCTTGACGGCCTTGTTCAGGTCGGGGAACTGGCGCGGGTCGCGGATGAAGAACACCGGCGTGTTGTTGCCCACCATGTCCCAGTTGCCCTCCTCGGTGTAGAACTTCAGGGCAAAGCCGCGGATGTCGCGCTCGGCGTCGGCCGCGCCGCGCTCGCCGGCCACGGTGGTGAAGCGGGCGAACATCTCGGTCTGCTTGCCCACCTTCTCGAAGATCTTGGCGCGGGTGTACCGGGTGATGTCCTTCGTCACGGTGAAGGTGCCAAACGCGCCCGAGCCCTTGGCATGCATGCGCCGCTCGGGGATGACCTCGCGCACGAAGTTGGCCAGTTTTTCATTCAGCCAGACGTCCTGCGCCAGCAGCGGGCCGCGGCTGCCGGCCGTCAGGCTGTCGCGGTTGCTGGCCACCGGGGCGCCAAAGTCGGTCGTCAGGTGGGTGACGGGGCATTGGGGGCGAGGGTCGGTCATGGCTATCTCCTGGGTTGCGGTGGGGAAGGGGATCAATGGGCAAGTGCCACGGTTGAATAATAGAATTTTTAGATTTATTTGAAAATTTAATAGTTTTTATTACACAAATAGAGCGACTCTGGCGCGGGGCTGGCCCCATGCCGCAGGCGCCAGCGCCCTCACGCCGGCGCGATGCCGGCGCGCCCATCGCCGTGCAAGCCAGGGTGATCGGCACGGGGCTTGTCCAGATGGTAGCCCTGCACCATGTCCACGCCCATGCCCTGCAGCAGCTGCAGGGTCTGCTCGTCTTCGACGAACTCGGCCACGGCCAGCTTGCCCATGCCATGGGCGACCTCGATGATGGAGCGCACGAACACCTGGTTGTCATGCTCGCGCGGCAGGTTGCGCACGAACAGGCCGTCGATCTTCAGCACCCGGGCCTGCAGGTGCTTGAGGTAGGCAAACGACGCAAAGCCGGTACCGAAGTCGTCCAGGCACAGGGTGCAGCCAGCGCGCTGCAGGGCGTCGATGAAGCGCTGTGCGTCGCCCAGGTCGGAAATGGCCGCCGTCTCGGTCAGCTCCACCAGCAGGCGCTCGGGCGCCACGCCCTGCGCTGCGAGTTGCTCCGTGATGAAGCCCGGCAGATCCGGGTCGTCGAGCGAGCGGCCTGAGATGTTCAGCGCCAGCGCCGGCAGCCGCGGGTGCGCCGCCAGCAGGCGGATGCTCTCGCGCAGCACCCAGCGGTCTATGTCCAGGATCTTGCCGCTCTTCTCCGCATGGCCTATGAACTGGCCGGGGGCAATGAGCTGCTCGGGGTTGTCCTCATCAACCATGCGCACCAGCGCCTCCAGATGCGCCAGTCGACGCTCTTGCGCGTGGTACACGCCCTGGAAATGCAGGCGCAGCAGGCCGCCCGCCAGGGCGCGGTCAATGCGCTCGTTCCAGGCCATGCGCGTGACCATGGCCTGGGCACGGTCGCTCTCGGCGCGGTAGATGCTCCAGCGGTTCTTGCCCAGGTGCTTGGCCTGGTACATGGCGGTGTCGGCATGGGCCACCAGCTCCTGGGCACTGGCGGCATGGGTGGGGAAATGGGCGATGCCCAGGCTGCTCGTCAGGCGCAGGGTATGGCCTTCGCCCTCGATATGCAGCGCCGCCTGGGCCACGGCGCGCACCACGCGCTCGGCCAGCAGCTGGGCGCTGTGCAGCGTGGCCTGGGGCATGAAGATGGCGAACTCGTCGCCCCCCAGGCGGCTGAGCAGATCGGTCTCGCGCACCAGGGCCTTGACCGCCGTCGCCACGCGCAGCAGCACCATGTCGCCAGCGCCATGGCCAAAGCGGTCATTCACGTACTTGAACTCATCCAGGTCGAAAAACAGCACCGCCGCCGGCTGTGCATGGCATGCCGACTCACGGAAGAAGCGCTCCAGCGCCTGCTCGAAGCAATGCCGGTTGTACAGGCCGGTGAGCGCATCGCGCTCGGCCAGGGTGATGAGCTGCGCGGCCGTCTGGCGCTGCTGCGTCACGTCCTCGCACACCCAGAGATGGCCCATGGAAGCGTTTTGCGTGTCATGCACCCGGTGGATGGCCAGCATCAGGATGCGGCCGCTCGCCAGCTCCAGCTCCAGTGGGGCCGCCGCCGGCTCGCCGGCCAGGCTCTGGCACACCTGCTCGTCCAGCCGTGCGGCGGCCAGCAACTGGCCCCGGCATGCCTGCAGCACCTGCTCCATCGGCAGGCCGACGATGGCCTGCCCTCCGGGCATGGCCCACAGCTCGCGGAACATGGCATTGCAGTAGCTGACATGCTGATCCGTATCCACGAACAGGATGCCCTGGTGCATGGCGCCCAGCAGCGCCAGCAGGCGTGCGCGCTCCTGCTGCAGGCGCTGCATGACCTGGCGGCGCTCTTCGACCTCGGTCTGCAGCGCCTGGGCATGGGTCATCTGCCAGCGCCGCTGCTGCGACAGGTCTGCGGCCATGGTGTCGAAGGCGTTGGCCAGTCGTCCCAACTCATCGGCCCTGGCCAGCCGGATGGGTGCCGGCTCCTGCCCCTGGGCCAGTTCATCGACCGCCTGGGTCAGCCGCCGCAAGGGCAGGGCCAGCAAGCGGCGCACGCGCCGGCGCAGCCACCACAGGGCCGGCAGCAACACCAGCAGCCCCACGCCGACCACGGCCAGCAACCCCTGGCGCAGCGCGCCGTTGACGCGCTCTTGCGGCAGCACCAGCACCTGGTACCAGCCCGGGCCGCGGATGCGCCACCAGGCCACCCATTGGCGCCCATCGGGCGTGCGCCCGGCGCCGCTGTCGGCACCCGTGCCCTGCACCATCTGCTGCAGCAGCTCCAGTGCGCGGTCGGGCGCTGCAGCCGGGTGCGGCGGCGGGGCCGCGCCAGCTTGCGCGCTCCAGTCCGAATGGGCGATCAGGCGGCCCTGCTGGTTCATGATGAATTGCCGCGCCTGGCTGTCGTCGCGCACGGCCACCGAGTCGATCAGGCTGGCAATCGACACATCGTGCCCCAGCGTGCCCACCCAGCGCCCCTGCCAGTCCAGCGGCGCGATGACCGACACCATCCAGGTGCGCGCCTGCTCGTCCAGGTACGCCGGCGTCCAGAACAGCTCGCGCCCGGGGTTGTTGCGCGGGTCAGCGCCCTGCATGGTGGGGTAGCCGGCGTTGCTGGCCTGGGCCGTGGCATTCGCGCCCCAGTCGATGCCGCGCGCGTAGACCATCAGGCCGTCTTCGACAAAGTCCATGTAGGCCGAGAAAAACGGCGGCACCAGCGCCGGCCCCTGCTCGCGCAGCAGTTCGTAGCTGGCCACGGCACGCAGCCGCGCCGAGGCGGACAGGCCCTGCGCGCCATCATGCAGGTACAGCGTGGGCGCGCGCTGGGTGTCCACCAGCTGCGGGCGCAGGCGCCACAGGCCGTCGCCACCGCGCACAAACAGGGCCGCAAAGCGTTGCTCTGCGGCCCGTGCATCGGCGCCGTCGAGCCGCTGCAGCAGCTCGCCATGCAGGCGCCGCGCGCTGGCCTCGGCCTGCAGCAGCAGACCCTCGTTGGCCTGCGCCTTGAGCTGCACCACCTTCTGCAGCACCGGCGGCACGACGCGATCGGCCCCCAGCCACAGCGCCGCATAGGCCAGCAGCGCCAGCAACAGCAGCAACACCAGGAACAGCCCCCAGATGGTCAGGGACAGCCGGTGGATCAGCGAGGCGCGCAGGCGGGCGGTTATCAAGGCAGCCAGTGAAAAGCAATGCGGTGACCACCATTTTGCAAGATGAAACAGATTCCACGGTCACCGGCCGCCCCCGAAATAACCTTGCGCGAGGCCTGATCACCAAGCTCTGTGGTACACGACTGCAGCGACAATGCAGTGTTTTGTTACTTCAGAATAGGCAGCTGACGGATGGGCTGGCAGCGGTTTCTACAGGGGTTGCGGCGGCAAGCGCCATGGCTGGCGCTGTGCTGTGCCTTGCCGGCGACGGCCCTGGACTGCGCGGGTGCGCGGCATGTCCGCCTGCGCGAGCCGGTAGCGATCAGCCCGCAGGAGAAGGCCGAGTTCCGGGCGTTGGCGCCGCTGCGCGTGCTGGCGGTGGATGCGCCGCCGATGGCGCGCTACGACCCGGCCAGCAAGAGCTACAGCGGCATCGGCGTCGATGTGTGGTGCTTCATCACCAGGGAGCTGGGCCTGCGCCACGACCTGCTGCCCGGCCAGAACCTGAGCCTGGCCGACAAGCTGCAGCAGGTGCAGGACGGGCGCGCCGATGTCTTCATGCCGCTGAGCCACCAGGCCGATCGCGCCCGGCTGGGCCTGTTCACCCTGCCGTATTACGAGAGTTACTACGCCGTCATCGCCCGCAAGGGGCGGCCGCTGCCGGTGCACGGCCTGGCCGATCTGGCGCCCTACCGCGTTGGCCTGGTCAAGGGCGTGGCGCTGGAGCCACAGGTGCAGGCCGTGGTTGCCGCACCCCGGCTCACCCGCTTCGACCAGGCCGGCAGCGAGGGCATGTTCCAGGCGCTGCGCGCGGGCGCGATAGACCTGGCCGTCTACAGCCGGGACATCTTTGAGGAAAAGCGCTACGCGCACGAGTTCTTCGACCTGGAGGTCATACACACCCTGCGCGATGACCCGCGCTCCTACCGCTTCTACTTCAGCCCCACGCCGGCGCACCAGCGCGTGGCGGCGGCGTTCGACCGCTACCTGGCGGCCATCGACAGCTCGGCATCCGTCGCCGCGCATGTGATCGGCGAGCGCCAATTCATAGAGCGCTACGTGGCCCAGCGCAGCCAGCGCGCCATGTGGCAGACCACCAGCGTGGCCGGCGCCCTGCTGGCGCTGGTGCTCGGCCTGGGTTTTTTGTACTACCGGCGCATGGCGCACCGGCTGGCCGCCAGCCACCAGCAGGTGCAGCAGCAACAGCAGGCCCTCCAGGCGGCCAACCAGGCGCTGGAGCAGCAAAGCCTGTCCGACACCCTGACCGGCCTGCCGAACCGGCGCGCCTTCGACCTGGCCTTGCACCGCGAGCATGCACGCCAGCAGCGCACGGGCCAGCCGCTGAGCCTGCTGCTGCTGGACGTGGATCACTTCAAGGGCGTGAACGACGCCTATGGCCACTCCATCGGGGACGACTACCTGCGCGCCGTGGCCCAGGTGCTGCGCAAGGTGGTGACCCGCTCCACCGACCTGGCGGCGCGCCACGGGGGCGAGGAATTCACCTGCCTGCTGCCCGACACCAGCGCCACACAGGCGCAGGCCCTGGCCGAACGCATACGCGAGGCGACGCAGCGGCTCACCCTGCCCAACGCCCGCGCCTGGCACCCCATGCTGACGCTGAGCATTGGCGTGGCCACCCTGGAAGCCGGCCCGGCCAGCGCCCAGCAGCTGCTGGAGCAGGCCGACGGCCAGCTCTATGTGGCCAAGCGCACCGGGCGCAACCGCGTCTGCGCCACCGTACTCCGGGGCGCGGTTACCGAGCCGCCAATGCCGCAGCCAGCACCCCCGCCGCATGCCCGCGCGTGAAAGCCTCCTCGAACACCGAGTAGCCGGACCAGTCCGCGTGGGCGAACAGCAGGCGCGGCGTGGCTGGCGTGGGCGGTACGGCGGCACGCTCCCCATTTGATAGCTGGTAGCGCTTACCAGATAAGTGCGAGAGGCTAATTTCATGTAAAAAACCCTGCAGACCCGGCACCGGGATGGCCATGGCGTGGCCATAGCGCGTGAGCTCCATGCGCTGGGCGCGCTCATGGATGTCCGGATGCGGCCCGGCCAGGGTCGCCAGGATGGCGTCCCGCCAATGCGTCCAGGGCCGCTCCAGCAGCGCACTGCGACCGTCGGGCAGGTCGCCCAGCGCCTGGTAGTAGGTCAGCACCGTGGGCGCGGCCTGCGCGGCGCGCGCGTCCAGGCGCTGGTGGCCGGCGTCCACATAGCCCAGGCCACCGGGGTTGGCGTCCTGGTAGAGCACGTTGTCCCAGGCCGGCGCCGCGCCGCTCCGGTCGGCCAGCGGGCGGTCGATGTGGATATTGGCCACCAGCCAGGGCGCCCATTGCAGGCGGCGCGCGGCCTCGGTCAAAAAGTCGGGCACCGGCTGCACCAGGCGCGCGGCGACGAACAGCGGCAGCGCCACGATGCAGCGGCGCGCCTGCCAGCGCACGACCTGGCCGCTGGCGGCGTCCAGCGCGTCCAGCTCCACGCCATGGCGCCCCTCGGCGATGCGCAGCACGCTGGCCCCGGCGTGCAGGCGATCGGCCAGCGGCGCGGCCAGGCGCTGCGTCAGCCAGCCATTGCCCTGGGGCCAGGTCAGCACGCCCTCGGCGTCGGCACCGCCCTCGCCCGGGGCGTGGAAGCCATGGCGGCTGGCAAAGTAGTGGATGCCGGCCCAGGCGGATACGCGCGCGCTGCCGGCGCCGTAGTCGTCGCGGCAGCAGTAGTCCAGGTACCAGCGCAGATGCGCGTCATCCAGCCCCTCGCGCGCCAGCCATTCTGCGAAAGTGATAGCGTCCAGCGCTTGATGGACGGGCGCCAGAGCCTTGTTTGACCTAAAACCACTGACCACCGGCATGGTGAACCGCGCGGCGCGCGAGAGCGCGTCCACGCGCGCGGCAAAGCGCCGGTACTGGGCCAGCGTGGCCGCCCCCATCCCGGCCAGGGGCAGCAGGCCCTCCTGCCATTGGCCATCGATGAACAGCCGCTCCTGCGGGCTGTGGCACAGGTGGCGCCCGTCGTCGCCGCCGTACTGCCAGCGCCCGGCCACGCGCTGGCGCAGGCCCAGCTCCTCCAACAAATCCTGCACCTCGGGCGCGTCGTCGCCGGGCACGGGCAGGTAATGCGCGCCCAGCGGGCAGGCGATGCCGCCCACGCTGCCGGCGCGGCTGTTGCCGCCGGCCTGGTCTTCGAGCTCCAGCAGCGCGAAGTCCTCCACCCCGGCAAGGCGCAGCGCGCGCGCCGCCGCCAGGCCGGCCACGCCGGCGCCGGCAATCAGCACCTGGGTGCGGCGCTGGCGGTCGGGCTGGTAGGGCGCGCCGCCGGCCAGGCGCTCGCGCAGCGCGTGGCCGCGGTCGATGGCAATGCCGGTGTAGCCGCCGGGCAGCTCGGGCGGGGCGCGCTCGCAGCCGGCCAACCATCCGGCAGCGGCGGCGGCCAGCAGCTGGCGCCGGCGCAGCCCCCCGGGCGCGCCGTCAATGGCCCGTGACATGGCCCCATTCCTGCTCATAGCTGTGCACCAGCACCTGGTTGGACAGGCGGTTCACCTCGGCGCTCACGCGCGCCATGTCGGCCGGAAAGTCAAACAGCAGCGGCAGCGACTTCACGTCCAGAAAGCGCAGCCCCGGCGGCAAGGCTTGGGGCAGGCGCCAGGGCCGGCGGCTGGCGACGATGAAGCCCCACTCGCCAAAGCTGGGCACATGGGCGTGGTAGGGCTGGGCGCTCAAGCCCACGGACTCGATGGTCGCCACCACCGTCCAGAAGCTCTTGCGCGCCACCAGCGGCGAGGTGGTCTGGACGACGGCATAACCGCTGGCCGCCAGGCGCCGCTGCAGCAGGGCGTAGAAGCTGTTGGTGTAGAGCTTGCCGATGGCGAAGTTGGTCGGGTCGGGGAAGTCCACCACGATCACGTCGAACATGTCGTCGGTGCCCTGCAGCCACTGGAAGGCGTCCTCGTTCACGATGCGCAGCTTCGGTGAAGCCAGCGCGTCGCCATTCAGGCGGCGCAGCGTCGCGTCCTGGCCGAACAGCCGCGTCATCGCCGGGTCCAGCTCGACCAGCGTGACGGATTCGACGCTGGGGTATTTCAAGATCTCGCGCACCGCCATACCGTCGCCGCCACCCAGCACCGCCACGCGCTTCGGCGCCCCATGCGCGGCCATGGCCGGATGCACCAGGGCCTCGTGGTAGCGGTATTCGTCCCGCTCGGCAAACTGCAGGTTGCCGTTCAGGTACAGGCGATGGCCGGCGCGCCCCTGGGTGACGACGATGCGCTGGTAGGGTGAGCTGTGGCTCATCACGATGCGGTCCTGGTAGAACTTGTCTTCGGCAAAGCGCGTGATGTGCTCCGCCCCCACCAGCCCCGCCAGCAGCGCGGCCAGCACCAGGGCGCAGGCCAGCGCGTGGGCGCCGAAGCGCCGCAGCTCATGCCGGAACAGCCACAGCGCCCACAGCGCGACAAAGGCGTTCATGAAGCCAAACAGCAGCCCCGTGCGCACCAGCCCCAGCTGCGGCACCAGCAGCAGCGGAAACGCCAGCGACACGGCCAGCGCGCCCAGGTAGTCGAAGGTGAGTACCTGGCTCACCAGGTCTTTCAGCTCGGTGTTGCGCTTCAGGATGCGCATGACCAGCGGAATCTCCAGCCCCACCAGCGTGCCCACCATCAGCACCATGCCATACAGCAGAAACCGGAACGCGCCCGGTGCATACGCATTGGCCAGGAACAGCGTGGCAGGCAACGCGCCGCCGATCAGCGCCACCAGCAGCTCGATGCGCAGGAAGTGCGCGGGCAACTGCCGCTCGAAATAGCGCGACAACCACGATCCCAGGCCCATGGCAAACAGGTAGGTGCCGATGATGGTGGAGAACTGCAGCACCGAATCGCCCAGCACATACGACGCCAGCGCCCCGGCGGCCAGTTCGTACAGCAGGCCGCAGGCCGCCACCACGAAAACGCTGGCCAGCAGGGCGACGTCTATCGGACGCGGCGCAGTCGCGTGAACCGGCGCTGTGGGCGAGATGGGGGAGTTCATGCCAGGGCGTTGTCCAGCTGTTGCGCCAGTCCTTCGAAAGTCAGCCAGCCAAATACGGCCTTCCCGCCGCTGCTGCGTGCCCACAGCTCACCGACTTGGCGTTTTTCCAGTTCGTAAGGCTCATGCTGCAAAAGCCCCTTGAACTCCAGCAACGCCACGCGCCCATCTGCCAGTTCGGCCACAAAGTCTGCATAGAACCGCCCACGCGAGGTGGGCAGGCCAAAGCCGCAGGGGGCGGTATCGAGGTTGCGCACCCAGTGGCGCACCTGCGGGTGGCGGTCGATGAGCTGCGCGCACTGGAACTCCTGCCCGCCGTCCTTCAGGTCGGCCAGCACCGGGAAGTAGTGCTTGCCGAACTGGTAGCGCCCGCCGTAGCGCGAGGCCACGGGCGCCGGGTAGCGGCCGGGCTCGAACACATGCGGGTGCGTCCAGTCGGGCTCCACCAGCCAGGCGCGGCCATCCCCCAGGCCCAGCACCTGCTGCTGGAAGGCGCGCCGCGTGGCCGCGTCGCGCAGGTCGCCCACATGCGCCTCGATGGCGCGCGCCAGCTTGAACCGTGCCTGCGCCAGCACCACCAGCGGCACGCCGCAGCCGTGCAGCTGATGGTTCACCACGGCGGCCAGGTAGGCGCGGCGCTGGCCTTGGGTCACATCGGCCAGCGGCTTGAACAGCGACTGATCCAGCCAGCCCACCAGCGTGTCGGCGTCAATGCTGCTGCTGGCCCAGTCCATCGCCATCTGCGCACTACCCGCCAGGCGCAGCGCCACGCGGGCGCCGTCCATGCCGATCTCGAAAATGTCCGACTCCTGCGCCACCTGAAAGCTGGTCAGCTGCACCGCCTGGGGTGCGAGCCAGTCAAGCTCCACCGCCTCCAGCACGGCCTCGCGCTCCAGCGGCCACAGCGGCGCCTGCGCGTCCAGCCGATAGCCCAGCGTGGGCAGCGGCGCAAAGGGCGCGCCGCGCGACGCGGGCGCGGCCTGCGCCGCCACCAGCGCGTTGTGCTGCGCCACCTGCGCGCGCAGCTGCTCCTGCTTTTTGGCGCCGCGCACCTGGGCCAGCAGCAGCGCCTCGGTGCCCTCGCCGATGTGGCCGGTCACCACCACCTGCGGCACGCCCGCGATGGCCCGCACCTGCACGCCGGGCACGGCCAGTAGCTCAGGCGTGGCGGCAATCGCCTCAAAACTAGTAGCTACTGACGCTTTATGTACGGGTGCTGGAGCCTGATTTGGCTCCAAACCACCGTCCCACAGCGGCAGGCTGGCCTGCGGCGCGATCATGCTGGCCACGTCCAGCGCCTCGAAGCCCATGTGCTCGATCAGCCGGTCGGCCAGCGCGTGCGCGGCCTGCGAGAACTCTGCCGCGCAGACATGGGCATAGGCGCGGTTCAGTGCCTCGCGCCCGCGCCGCCGGGCGTGCGGCATGCGCAGCACGCGGCCCAGCAGCTGCTCCACCGCCGTGGCGCTGGTCAGCCTTTGCAGGCTGCACAGCACATAGGCAAACGGGCAGTCCCAGCCCTCGCGCAGCGCCTGCACGGTGATGACGTAGCGCACCGGGCAGTCGCGCGCGGCAAGAATGATGTCGTCCAGCCCGCGTTGCGTGCCGGTGGCGACGACCACTTGATTGGCCGGCAGCTTCAGTTCATCGACCAGGTAGTCGCGCAGCTTCTCGGGCGGCATCTCCTCGCCCGTGTTCTGCGCCTGAAACAGCACGATGGGCCGCACGTAACCCGCACCGGCCGCCTCGTCCTTCAGCGCCTCGGCCTCCAGCGCCCTTTGCGTCTGCACCGCGCCGAACACGGCGGCGGGCCAGCCCTCGGGGTGCTCGGCCAGCACGATGGGCAGCTTGATCATGTCCTCGGCCGCCAGCTCCTGCGCGCTGACGTGGTACAGCACGTTGGTCTTGGCGGCGATGGGCGTGGCCGTCAGCTCCAGGATGAAGCCCGGATTCAGCCGCTGCAGCGCGGTGAAGCTCTTGTCCGTCTTGGCGTTGTGCGCCTCGTCCACGATGAGGATGGGCCGGTGCAGCGCCAGCCAGTTCGCCAGGCTCCAGCGCGGCTGGCCCGCAAAGCCGGCCAGCACGCCGGTGGTGTCAGCCGCTACATCCTCGGGCGTGACCAGCGCGTCGGGCAGATCGCGCAGCCCTGCCAGCGCCCGCTCGTCCGCGCCCCGGAAATGCGGCTCGAAGCTCTCGGAAAAGCTATACACATTGCGCTGGCCCGCGTCCTCGATGCGAAAGCTCTGGATCGTCGCCACCACCACAACGGCATTACGGCCCCACTCGGGCGGCGCGATCTGCGCCACGTCTTCGAGCGCGCACACGCGCAGCCCCTCGCCGTAGGCATCGGCCAGCGCCGCGCGGTACGGGTGGCCGGGCGTCTGCAGCGCCTTCAGGGTTTGCTGGCGAATCGCATCGCTGGGCACCAGCCACACGGCCACCGGCGCATCCACCGCCGCCCACTCGCGCGCCAGCAGCGGCACGGCGTGCGCGGCCAGCACCGTCTTGCCGCCACCGGTGGGGATGCGCAGGCACACGCAGGGCAGCCCGTCGCCAAACGCCCCGGCGTGCCAGGGCCGGCCCGTCAGCTCGCCAAAGGCCAGCGCCGGGCCCTTGACCCGCGCCGCGCGGGCGAAGGCGGCCAGGGTGTCGAGGGCAGTTTGCTGGTAGGTCTTGAGGGTGATGGGGGTCATGGAAGGCTTTCCTGCACGCTGCGGTATGCCTGCTGCGGCGACTTGGGCTTGTCCGGCTGAGTCATGGCAATGCGCTTTTGCGCCAGCAGCGGACGCAGGTAATCCTGCCGGATGGTCTCAGGCTTGCGGCTCAGCAACAGGGCCAATTCTTCGGCCCGCCATGCCCGCAGGCGGCAAAGCTCCACCACCAGTTCTCGCACCGGCTCCGGCGGATGGCGCCGACCTATGCTGCCGATGCGCGCCGCCAATTGACCTGGAATTTCATCCAGCAGCGCATTCCGTTCCTCGTCCGACTTGCTGGATAAACCCTCAGACTTACTGGATAAGCCCTCAGGCATGCTGGATAAGGGGGCTGACTTACTGGATAGCGCATCCAGCTGGCCAGGCAAGCCGCCAGGCGCGCCGCCCAACAGCCTGTCCGTGGGCTGGTACCAAGTGGCCGAGCCCCGGCCTTGCTGGCTGAACAGGCCCGCGTCGCGCAGCCGCCGCAGGGCGTTGCTGGCGGCCAGGGTGTCCACCTTGTTCAGGGCGCGGTAGGTCGCGTTGTCGATGGCGCCCGCCTCGCGCGCCACAACCAGGGCGCGGGCCTCTTCGTCGCTGAGGTGCAGCGCCTTGAACTGCGCCAGCCAGCGGATGTCGTCCTCGCCCAGAAAGTGGTGAAAGAAAAACAGGGTGCTGAACTGATCCTGCCCCCGGTCAGACTCGAACAGGGGCGGCACCAGCCCGGCCTTGTCCATCGCCTCGCGCATGGCGCGAATGCCGCTGCCCTTGGTTTCGGCAAAGCGGGTTTCGTGCAGCACGGCGGCGATGTGGGGGTTGCGCGGCATCGAGCCCGGCTCGCCCAGATGGTCTGGCGACTTGAGCGAAAAGCCGGGGTTGCGGATTTCGAGCCGGTTGGCATAGCGGATCACCTGCACCGGCGCCTGCACGCGGTAGCTGCGGTGCATCAGGGCATTGACCAGCGCCTCGCGCAGGGCGCGCAGCGGGATGACGGGCGTGTCGCTGCGCTGCAACTGGCCTTCTTCCAGCCCAAAGCCCTTGGGCAAGTCATCCAGCACCGCGGCCTGGGTGCGGCGCAGCAGCGTGAACAGCGGCGCGCGCAGCTCCACCGTGTCAAAGCGCCGGTCGGGATGCGGCACCCATTCGCGCCCAGGCACCCGGATGTAATCCACCCGCGTCATCGGGAAGCAGCGCCGCAAGGCAACGGACTTGCCAAACAGCAACAACCCGGCCACCGTGGGCTTCCATGCGCCTGCAGCATCCCGCCGCACCGCGTTCAGCGCCTGCAAGAGTTCTGCGTCCGTCCAGCGCAGCTCCTCGGCATCGGGATTGGCCTCGGCCCGGGCCTGGCGGTACTCGGCAATGGCGGCGTCGTCGAAATCATCCAGCTCGGCGCCAGAAACCAGCCCCGCGTCAAAGCTCTCGCGCTGGCGCGACTGGTACAGCGTTTCCAGATCGTCCTCGGTGCACCGCTGGTCGGTGCTGCCGATGCGGCGAAATGCGCCCTTGGGCAGGCCGGTGGCCTTGAAGTAAATGGGCTTGTCCTGCGGCGCCGCCTCGGGCACGAACACCACCACGACGGGTTCGCCCGCCAGCGTTTCGGTGCGGATCTCCACCCGCAGCGGCCTGTTGAATGCCGTGGTGCACTGGCTGGCCAGGTCGGCGCTGAGCTTGTCCGGCTGGGGCACGCCCTCCACCGCGTAGCCGGGAAACAGCGCCTGTTCATCCGGCGCCACGCCCAGCAACAGCCAACCGCCGCCCAGGTCGGGTTCATTGGCAAAGGCGCAAATGGTTTCCAGCAGCGACTTGCCCGCCTCCTGCGCGCGCTTGGCCTCGATGCGCTCGTTTTCATCGAGCAGGTTCAGGCTTTCCAGCAGCTCCTGTGCGTTCATCCCCCTCACCTCGCCTTCACGTCGTACGGAATGTGCTTGAACGTGACCCGCGCGCGCGCCAGCGTCTCGGGGCCGAGGCGGTTGGCCTCGCCGTAGACCACCAGCGGCGCCTCGGGGTGGGGCGTGGCGGCGTGTAGTTGCAGCAGTGCCTCCAGCACCGCGCGCGTGAGCACGTTGCCGCTGGCGGGGCGCTTGTCGCCCAAAATACCGTTGAATAGCAGGTAGTAGGCTGTGCGGCTGCGCAGCACCGGTGCATCCGAAATTTGAAGCGAAATTGGCACTTCAGCCTTATCTGACAAGCGCGAGCAGCTCTCAAAAACAGAGTGCACTCCCAGCCACGGCGTGCCTGGGCGCCCCAAGGCGGGGTCGAAAGCGGTGCCGGTTTCTTGCTGCCAGACAAAGGCCGCCAGCGTGGCAAAGCGCACATCGGGATGAATGCAGCCGTGGGCGTCAAAAATCGGTGCGCCCAGCCGCGCAAACCGAAAACCGCCGCCGCCCTGCCAGTTCACCGCGCTGCTGATGCCGCCTTGCTCGCCCGCGATCACCTTCTCCAGCCGGGGCAGGCAGTGCGTTGCGGCGTGCTCACCCATTTCGATGCCGATCCAGCGCCTGCCCATCTTGTGTGCGACGGCGGCGGTGGTGCCGGAGCCGAGAAAGCTGTCGAGGACGAGGTCGTTGGGGTTGGTGGCGATGTCCAGTACGCGCCGAATCAGTGCCTCTGGTTTTGGTGTGCCAAAAATTTCGTTGGCATTGAGTCCCTTTACCTCTTTTTTTGCATCCTGGTTGTCACCGACTTCGTCCCGAAACCAAATCGTTTGGGGAACAACGCCATCCTTCACTTCCGAAAGGAAGCGCTTGAGAGAAGGAATGGCATCTCCATTTTTTCCAAACCACAATCTGTCATCGATCCGAAGGCGCTCGATTTCCTCGGGAGGACGGCTCCAACTTCTGCCTCGCGCAGGGAATACTTGTTTACCGGATGGAGTGGTGATGGCATAGAAGTCGCGGTCACGATGCTCGGCCCGCGTCAAATCACTGGCTTTCCAAGGGCCACGCGCATCGTTGTCCCTATTTTTATAAGCGTCATCTTGTTTCGACGTGCGAGGAATAAGGTTGCGCGACCATATCGACGCCTTCTTGGCATAGACAAAAACGTGGTCGTGCATTGCAGAGAAAAACTCGGCATCGTTTTGAGGCGAGTATTTTTTCTGCCAAACCACATTCGCCACAAAATTCCGCCGCCCAAACACCTCATCCATCAACACCTTGAGGTAATGCCCCTCGTTGTCGTCAATGGTCACCCAGATCGACCCATCCTCACGCAGCAGCTCGCGCAGCAGCTGCAGGCGCGGCAGCATCATGCTCAGCCACTGGCTGTGCTCCAGGTTGTCGTCGTAATGCTCGAAGGCGCTTTGCGTGTTGTACGGCGGGTCGATGAAGATGCATTTGACCCGGCCGCGATAAAACGGCAGCAGGGCCTTCAGTGCTTCAAGGTTGTCGCCCTGGATGAGCAGGTTGTGCTGCGCGGCCTCTGTGTCGCCGTGGGTGGAGACGTTGTCCAGCAGCCGGTAGGGCACCTGGGCCGCGGTGGTGAAGGCGGCGGAGCGGTTGAGCCAGTCGAGGGTGGGCATGGGGCAGGCCCGCGCTGGGCGGGCTGGGGCAAGTCAACAAAGAGGTGGGGGGTGCGGCGCGTCAAACCCTGTCCGTCTCCACGGGCGGCGTGGCGGGCACCCTGTCCAGCACCGCCAGCGCGTCCTGGGGCAGGGTGCGGGCCGCCAGCGCGCGCAGCTGGCCCATGTAGAGCATTTGCTCGCGGATCAGCATGCCGTCGTGGATCAGCTCGGCGTAGAGGCGGTTCTCCGACACGCCCAGGGCCTCGGCCAGGCGCTTGGCGCGCTCGCGCTCGTCGTTCTGGATGCGCAGGGGAAAGGATGTTTTGCTCATCATGGCCTCCGGTGGTGGCGGGTCAATGCGTCAGGCTGCGCAGCAGCTGCCCGGGTGTGGTGATGGGGATCTGCGGGAAGCGCAGCTGACCCCGGGCAAAGTCAGCCAGGTTGTGCGTGACCAGGGTGCAGGGCCAGGCGGCAACCGCGATTTCCAGCACGAAGTTGTCACCCTCGTCGGGCAAATTGGGGCGCCAGAGGTAGCGCACATGCACCTCCTGGGCACGTGCCACGAGGTGCGCCAGCACCAGCTCGGCGTCGGCCCAGGCAAGGCCGGTATCGGCCAGCGTGGTGGGTCGGCTCAACACATCGCGGTATTCGTACACCAGCTTCTGGTGCACCACGAGCGGCAGCTCACCTTGCAAGGCGCGGCGCACCAGGGCGTGGCTGGCACCTTGGCTGGAACGCAAGGCAGCCACCAGCACGTTGGTGTCAAGCAGATATCGCATGGATAGATGATATCTAAAGTGATGTCATTTATCCCCTGTGGTTTATTTCCCCGCGGGACAAGTCACGCCCCGCAGCATTTCTTGTACTTCTTGCCACTGCCGCAGGGGCAGGGGTCGTTGCGGCCGACCTTGACCGATTGGCGCAGCAGCGGCATACGGGCCAGCTGCTCCCGCACGGCCCGGCGGTGGGGGTCGCGCCACCAGGCCATCAGCTCATACAGGGTGGTGATCAGCAGCTGCGCAAATGCGTCGTCCTGGTCGATCTGCTGCTCGGGCCGGTCGGGGTTGTGGCCCAGGTCGAAGAGCACGATGGGGCTGATCAGGTGGTAGTCGTCGGGGTCTTCGATCAGCTCGTCCCAGCTCAAGTCCTCGGACACGGCGGTGCGAAAGCCCTGGGCCCAGTCCCTGAGCGTCCAGTCGCCCCGGCGCAGGCCGTCCGCGTCGAGCTGGTAGGGCGTGATGCAGTCGCCGGGATCGACGTCGGCGTGCAGCGGCGTGAACAGGTTGTCGGTGGTGATCTGGCTGCGCGGCGTGGCCAGGCGCAGCTGGATGTCGAGGTAGCGCGCGCGCAGCAGTTCCAGCAGCCGCGTCTGGGCGGCGGGGTCTTCGGCCAGCGGCAGGGTGGGCTGGCCGAAGATGGCCTCCATCCACTGGTGCAGCATCACCGGGTCGGGGGCGATGACCAACGCGGTCATGTAGCCGTCGGCCTCGCCCATGCTCATGGCGGTCTCGGGCAGGTCGTCGGCCTCCATGCGCTCGAAGAGCTCCAGCAGCTCGTCCTCGGTCATCAGGCGCTCGCCCTCGGCGTTGATATGGCGCAGATTCCAGGAGAAAAATTCGTTCAGCGGTTCCATGGGCACAGGCCTTTCAGTGGATGGCGGCGGCGACGATGATGCTGATCCCCAGGCACATGGCCGCCACCACCAGCGCCAGGGCGCGGTTTTGTTTTTCGACGATCTCGGCCCACAGGTCGGTGGGCGTGATCTTGTCGATGAGCACAAAGCACAGCCAGAAGATGACCACGCCGATCAGCGCGTAGAGGATGGACCCGAGAAAGGCCGCGGGCCGTAGCCATTCGATTCCCATCATGGCGTTTGCTCCTTGTAGGGTTGGGTGAAAGAACGATTCATTTGTGACCGCCGCCACTGCTGTAGCCACCGAACGAGCCGCCCGAGCTGCGCACGCCCCCGCCCGGGCTGCCCGAGCAGTTGCTCATCAGCACCAGCAGCACGAAGAGGATGAACAACACCAGGATCAGCGTGCCACAGCCTATGCCGGAGGCGGCAGCGACCGGCCCGGCGTCCTGGCGCCGGAACAACCCGGCCTTGTCGCCGAGCTTGAAGGCCTGGGCCACGGCGCTGCTGTCGATGCGGCTGCCGTGCGACCAGGTGATCTCGCCCGGTGTCTGCTCGCGCGAGAGGATGCCGCGGCCGTTCACCGCGGCAAAGTCGCTGTTGCCGGTCTTCTGGCCGCGCACCACGGGCCAGTAGAACTCGCCGGCGGCATAGGTCGTCTCGGCCTGGTAGCTGGAGGTCAGGCGGTACTGCCGGCCCAGGTAGCTGGCCTGCTGCGCGCCCGGTTTGTACTGCGGCGCGCCGGTGGTGGGGCGCACCAGGCTCCAGCCGTCGCTGGCGTCCACCAGGAAGATGAAGCCGCGCTGGCGGTTGTAGAGCAGGTATTCCTCCCAGCCAAAGTTCTCATCGTCGCCGGCTTCGCGCCCGGAGCGGTGCTGAAAACCGACCACCTGCCAGGGCGCGCCCTCGAACTGGCCCACGCTGCCCAGGGCGATCAGCGGCTGCACGGGTTCGTACTGGGCGGCGTGGCGCAGCTCGCCCCCTAGGCCGGCGCTCAGGTCGATGATGCTGTCGCACGCCGGGCAGGTGCAGCTTTTGCTGCTGGCCAGCTCCACGCGCACCGGTGCGCCGCAGCGCGGGCAGTTGAACTGGCGGCCCTGCTCGTCGCGGGCGGATTCGTCCTTGATGCCGACAAGGCGCAGGTCTTGCAGCCGCACGGCGCGCCCACGCTGTACCTGGGGTGGCTGGCTGCCGTAGTCGATGGACAGCACCTCGCCATCGGCGCTGCGCAGCTCCACCACCTGGAAGGGCTGGCCCAGCGGCGGCAGCTTGGGCAACTCGCCCTGGGCCGAGACCAGGCGCACCTGCATGTTGGCCGCCACGCTGAAGGGCTGGCCGCCCACGGCCGTGGTCATGCCCACGCGCAGCTGCTCGGGCGCCGGGGCGTCGCGGCCCAGCCGGGCCGGGCGGGTGAAGACGTAGGCGCCGTTGTCCTCGCTCAGCGTGGCGCTGGCGCCGTCCTGCAAAAAGGCGATCCACTCGGTCCAGCGGCCCTCTTCGCCCTGGTATTGCAGGCGGCCTATCAGGGTGAAGGGCTGATCCTGGCCGTCAACGTTGATGCGCCCGCTGGCCATGAGGCGCAGCGGGCTGTGGTCGTCGAACAGCTCGGCCATCTTGCCCAGGCGTTGCAGCACCTCGCCGCTGCGCACCACCATGCTCTGGCAGTAGGCACAGATGGCGTGGCTGGACTGGGCGCTCCTGAACTCGACCGGCGCGCCGCAACCGGGGCAGGGCGCGCGGTAGCTGCGCTGGGGGGCGCTATCGGCCATGCGTGGTGTTTTGAGTGTTTTTGGCCGCTAGCGCTTGATAGACAAGCGCTAGCAGCTATCAAAATATGAGTTAAACAAGCTTCTTGAGCAGCTCGGCCTTCTTGGCGTCGAACTCTTCCTGGGTCAGGATGCCCTTGGCCTTCAAGTCGGCCAGCTTCTCCAGCGTGGCCATGACCTCGTCGGGCCGCACGCCCACGGGCGCGGCGGCCCCGGCCAGCCCGGCCTGCAGGTTTTGCGCCAGCACCTGGCCCATGGCTACGCCGGCGCCCAGGCCCATGGCGTCGCCCACCACACTGCCGCCACCACCTCCGCCCGCCGCGCCCTCGGCCAGCTTGGGTATGGCCTGCGCCGTCTGGTACTGCATGAACTTGCCCATGTCGCCGCCGACCATGCCCATGCCGATCTTCTGGTCCAGCACCTTTTGCAGCTCCTCGGGCAGCGACAGGTTTTGCACCGTCATGGCTTCTAGCTTCAGGCCCAGCTTGGCGAAGGCCGGTTGCAGCTCACGCGCCAGGGCGTCGGCAAACATCAGCTGATTCGCCGCCAGGTCCAGGAAGGCCACGCCGCTGGCGGCGATGGCGTTGCTGATGTTCTGCAGCACCAGGCCGCGCAGCTGGCCGTCCAGGTCGGCGGCGGGATAGGAGTCGCGCGTGCCCGTGATCTCGGTGTGCAGCAGCTTGGGGTCGGCCACGCGGTAGGCGTAGTTGCCAAAGGCGCGCAGGCGCACGGCGCCAAAGTCGGCGTCGCGGATGGTGATGGGCTGGGGCGTGCCCCATTTCTGGTCCACCTGCTGGCGCGTGCTGAAGAAGTACACGTCGCTCTTGAAGGGCGACTGGAACAGCTTGTCCCAGTTCTTCAGATAGGTCAGCACCGGCAGGGTCTGGGTGGTGAGCTTGTAGGTGCCGGGGCCGAAGACGTCGGCCACCTGGCCTTCGTTGACGAACAGCGCCATCTGCGACTCGCGCACCACCAGCGTGGCGCCGGTCTGGATTTCCATGCCCGCCATGGGGAAGCGCCAGGCGAGCGTTCCATCGCCCTCTTCGGTCCACTGGAGGATGTCGATGAACTGCTTCTTGATGAAGTCCATGAGGGCCATGCGTGTGCTCCCGTTCGGGGGTGGAAGGGGTAAAAAGAGTGAGCCGCCATGATAGCGGCCGCGCTTGGCACGCCAGGGCCGCTATGCGCGGGATAGCCATAAGCCATCGACGTTTTAAATGAGAACGATTATCATTTGATGTGTCAAAACAAGGAGCGCACCATGTCCCGCATCCACAACGCCGCCCGCCGCAACCTGCCCACGCTGGCCAAGACCGGCAGCTACTACGTCATCCACATCTGCGTGGCCGCCATGGTGGCCTATGCCGTCACGGGCAACTGGATCGCCTCGCTGACGCTGAGCCTGCTGGAGCCCACGGTGCAGGCCGTGGCGTTTTTCTTTCATGAGAAGGCGTGGCAGCGGGCGGCAGAGCGCAAGGCAATGGCCGCACCAGCCGCATCGGCACTCTGAACCAACCGGGACTGCCCGGCGCCGTCACGCTTGCCAGTCGTGACATTTTTATAAATGTGCATTTTGCACATTTGATATAGAATCCGGACATTGCCGATTCCGCAGGGCCTGCCGCCCTTGTCCGCCATGTCACACACCCCTGATCAAACCGCCTTGCTGGGGGCCTTCGAGCAGCTGCTGCGCCCGCTGGCGCGCCTGGCGCTGGCGCGCGGCCTGCCTTACAGCGCCTTGGACGAGTTGCTGCGCGCAGCCCTGGTGCAGGAGGCGTGCGGCCTGCAGGCCGATGCCCCGGCCCATGGCCTGGTCAGCCGCGTGAGCACCGCCACCGGCCTGAGCCGGCGCGAGGCCGGCCGGCTGCTGCAGGCCGATGCCGGCCAGTCCCCGGCGCCGCGCTGGCTTGCCGGCGAGTTGTTCGCCCACTGGATGAGCGACCCCGCCTGCCTGCAGGGCGGCAAGCCGCGGCGCCTGCCGCGCCAGGGGCCGGCGCCCAGCTTCGAGGCGCTGGCGCATTGCGTCACGCGCGATGTGCACCCGCGCGCCCTGCTCGACGAGCTGTGCCGCCTGGGCATGGCGCAATGGAGCCAGGACGACGACAGCGTGGCCCTGCAGCGCGACGCCTTCGTGCCCAGCGCCGACTTCGGCCACATGCTGGCCCTGCTGGCCGACAACGTGGGCGACCACCTGCATGCCGCCGTGGCCAACGTGCTGGGCGCGGGCGATGCGCATTTCGAGCAGGCGGTGTACGCCGACGAGCTGTCGCGGGAGTCGGTGGCCGCTCTGCGCCCGCTGATCGCCGCGCAATGGGCCGAGCTGTTCCAGCGCCTGGTGCCCGAGCTGGAGCGGCACATTGCCGCCGACCGCGCCGCCGCCAGGGCGCAGGACCAGCGCGTGCGCATCGGCTTTTATTCGTTTGCCGAGCCCATGGCCCAGGCCGGCCAAGACTGAGCTGCCTTCTTCACCAACCATCACTGTCAAGGAGTACCCATGCAACACCATCATCTGACTGCACTGAAGCGCCGGCATCTGCTGCTGGGCGCAAGCGCATCGGCCGTTCTGGCACTGGCCGGCTGCGGCGGCGGGGGCGGCGACGTTGCCGGCGTGGGCAGCGGCGGCACGGGCTCGTTTGCCAGCGGCCCCATCCAGGGTTTTGGCTCCATCGTCGTGGGCCAGGTGCACTTTGACGAGGCCGGCGCCGCCATCACCAGCGAAGCCGGCACCCCGCTGGCCGCCAGCGCGCTGCGCCTGGGCATGGTGGCCGAGGTCGAGGGCTCGGCCATCCGCACCGACGCCGCCAGCGGCCAGCGCCGCGCCACGGCCAGCCGCATCCAGCTGCGCAGCGAGATCGAGGGCCCGGTCAGCGCCATCGACCGCGCCGCCGGCACGCTGACGGTGCTGGGCCAGCTGGTGCATGTGGGCCCTGCCACCGTGTTCGAAGACACGCTGCGCGGCGGCCTGGCCAGCCTGGCCGTGGGCCAGGTGGTGGAGATCCACGGCCTGCTGCGCAGCCCCGGCCAGTACAGCGCCACCCGCATCGAGCGCGAGGATGATGCCGACGACGACTACAAGCTGCGCGGCGTGGTCAGCGACCTCGATCGCCAGGCGCAAACCCTGCGCATCGGCCAGGCGCTGATCTCCTTTGCCACCCTGACCGGCCTGTCCGCCGACCTGGCCAATGGCCAGTATGTGCGCCTGGAGCTGGCCACCCAGCCCGACGCCAGCGGCCGCTGGCGCGCCACCCGCCTGCAGGCCTACCGCGCGGGCACCCAGCTGCCCGCCAGCGGCAGCGCCGAGGTGGAGCTGGAGGGCTTTGTCACCGCCTTCACCAGCAGCCGCCGCTTTGCCGTCAACGGCGTGGCGGTCGATGCCGGGGGCGTGGCCCAGCTGCCCGCCGGCCTGGCGCTGGGCAGCCGCGTGGAGGTGAAGGGGGTGCTCCAGTCCGGCATGCTCGTGGCCCGCGAGGTGGAGCTGGAGGACGATGCGGACGGCGGCGGCTTCGAGGTCGAGGGCCGCATCACCAGCATCAACCCCGGCGCCCAGACCCTGCAGCTGCACGGCGTGAGCGTGTACTACGCCGGCGCGCGCTTCAAGGGCGGCACGGCGGCGCAACTGGCCGTGGGCGTGAAGGTGGAGGTCAAGGGCCCGCTGGCGGCCGATGGCAGCACCATCGTGGCGCAGGAGATCGAGTTCGACGACTGACTGGCACCTCTTTCACTATTAATTTAATAGCTGCTTGCGCTTTATGAATAAGCGCTAGCAGCTATTTTCTTATGGATTCAGGCGCGCGCATCCAGCAGCCCACCCGCCATCTCGTCTGCCGTGCGCAGCACCAGCAGATTCGCCTTGAAGGCGTAGCTGGCGGCGATTTGCTGCACGGCCTCGGCCTCCAGGGCCACGCCGGCCTGTGCGGCCCGGGCCGTGTGTGCCTGCACGCCGCCCGATGCCGGGACGGCCTGCTGCTGCACCGTCTCGCGCTTGAAGCCCGGGGTGTTCAGGTTGGCGATGTTGTGGGCACTGCCGTTCAGGCGCAGCTGCGCGGCCTGCAGGCCGGATGAGGCGATGGACAGTAGCGAGGACATGGTCTCCCTGGTATCGGCCATGGGGCGGCCAACTGTAGGCCCGGCTACAGCCCAAACACCTTCTTCAGGAACGCCAGCGCCGCCTGCGTCGCCTGGTCACGGGCCTTGGTGCTGCCCTCGACGGTGGCGCCCACGGCCTGGCAGGCCTTGAGCGCGTCGCGGTAGGCCGGCCCCTGCAGGCGCGCCCCCGTGGCGCCGTCATGGGCGGTCAGGGTATCGATATCGGTCTCGACCGTGCAGTCCGGCCTGATGCGCACCGCGTTGCGCATCTGATGGCGGCGTTGATCGTCGGCGTCGAACTTGTGCCTCGCGCCGGCAAGGGTGACGAACTGCACCGGCGTGCCGGCCCTGCCGATCTTGTCGGCATAGTCCAGGCAGGGGCCGATGGGGGTGTAGTCATCGGCATCTCCGTGGATGAACAGCATCGGTGCCGGCGTAAACACGCCCGACCTGACCACCAGGCGGAACACGCCCACGCAACCGCCGGCATAGGTGGGTATGAAGGCAGCGTAGCGCAGGCCGTCGGGCAGCCTTTGCGCGGCGATGATGCGCGTCACGTTGGCGCGCAGGGTGGCGCTGCCGCCACGCGAAAACCCCATCAGGGCGATGCGTTTGGAGTCTATGCGCGGGTGCGTGGCCAGCAGCCGGAGGGCCGCGAAGCTGTCGGCCACGTCGGCCACGAACGGCACGGCGGACTGATCCTCGGCCGTGCTCTGCACGCCGCGCGGACCAAACATGTCGAGCGTGAAGACCGCCATGCCGGCGGCGTTGAACTGCCTGGGCCAGTAATCGAGCAAGGCATCGTAGATGCCGCCCGAGCCGTGCAGCAGCACCACGGCGGGCAGCTTGGCGCCATCGCCCGGCGGCAGGAACAGGTGGCCGCGGATGTTGACCGCCTCGCCGCCGCCCGTCATCAGCTCCTGCATGGTCTTGGGGGTCGAGCTGGCAAAGGCATAGACACCATTGCCGGGGCCGGATGCGAAGTTGCTCACCACATCCTGGGCCGCCGCATGGCCTGCGGCGAGCGCTGCGAGCAGCACGCCCGCCAGACAACGCGCAAATGAAACCGCTTGTCGAATGCTGGACATCATGATCTGTCCTTTCCGTGGCAGGAGCGCCGGGGAGAAATGCTAGTACAGCAACCTGGAAGTAGAGGAACAAAATGAAAGCGATGGATTCGCGCCCAGGGCAAGGCGCAAACCGCAGCGATAGCCGTAGCTATCGCGAGGATTTGCAACGCCGCCATGGGTGCGAAGGCGCGCTTTCATGTTTCGATATTTCCGGGTTGCTGTACTAGACCTCGCCGTGCCGCTGTCAATGCCGCTTACACCGCCGCATGCGCCTGTGCCAGGCATTGCTGGAACAGCAGCGCCGCCCGGCTGGGCGCGGGCGAGCGGCGCAGCAGGCTGACGAACTGGCAGCGGTAATGGAACAGATCCGGCCGCACGGCCTGAAGCCGGCCGCGCCGCTCGAAGGCCTCGGCATAGTGGTCGGGCAGAAAGCCCAGAAAGCGCCCGGACAGCAGCAGCGTGGCGATGGATTCCTGGTCGAAACCGGTGGCGGTGCGCTCAAGCTGCGCCTGGTGCGACAGCTCCATGTTGGGCGAGTGGTAGCCCAGGCCGGCGAAGGGGTGGCGGCGCACGGCGTCCCAGTCCAGCGCGTCATGCGCCGCCCCAAACAAAGGGTGGCCGGCGCCGCAGTACAGCAGCATGGTTTCGCCAAACAGGTCGGTGTAGTCAAGGCTTTGCGAGCTGCGGTGCGCCGGGATGATGCCCACCTGAAAGCCGCCGTCGATGATGCCGCGCTCTATGGCGTTGATGCTGGCTACATGCAGCTGCAGCTGCACGTCGGGCGCCTGCTCGGCAAAGGCGGCAATGGCGGCGTGGATGCGCGCGGCCGGGTTGCTGGCGGTCTTGTCGAACACCGCCACGGCCAGCTGCCCGCCCATGCGCGCGTGGATGTCGTCGATGCTGCCCAGAAAGCCGCGCACGCTGGCCAAGAGGCGCAGCGTCTCCTCGTACACACGCTGGCCCTCGGGCGTCAGGGCAAAGCCGGCCCGGCCGCGGCGGCACAGGGTCATGCCCAGGCGTGTCTCCAGATCCTTCACATGGCGGCTCACGGTGCTGGTGCCGATGTTCAGCTCCAGCTCGGCCGCCGCCATGCCGCCGCATTCGACCACGGCCTTGAAGACCTGCAGCAGGCGCAGGTCCATGTCGGAGAGCTGGCCCATGACGGCGCGTGGGCGGGGGGTAGAGGAAGCAGACCGCTTCATGACCACCGATTACGGTCGCCCGAGCCGCTGCGCGATGGACGCCGGGTTCTGGCGGCAATCGAGCACGGCCACGACCGTGGCGATGTCGCCTTTCAGGTCGTAGTAAATGGTGAAAGGAAAACGCCTGGATAGTGTGCGGTGCAGGCGGCTATCGGGTCTGGGGTGAACACCCGCGTACAAGGCGAGTGCATCGATGTCTGCGGACAGGCTGTCGAGAAAATAGTCGCCGATGCCCGCCTGCTGCTGTTCGTAGAACACATAGCCTTCCAGGAGATCGGTTTCCGCCGACCGGGCAATCTGCACCCGCGCCACGTCACGCCGCCCTGACCTGCGCGCGAATGCGTTCCTTGGCCTGCGTCCAGGGTGTGACGGGTTCGGTGCCGCTGTCCAGGCGCTGCAGGCGCTGGGCCAGCACTTCCCGGTGCCAGGCGGGAACGGCGGCCTGCTCGGCCTGTGCGCTCAGGGCATCCCACAGCGCTTCCATGAGCCGCAACTTTTCGGCCACGGGCAGTTCGGCGATGTTGATGGTGGTCATGGCGGCTCCAGTGCGTCAACCGAGGAATGTTAGCCCAACTAGTACGGGGATGGTTTTTCTTGCATGTTCAAGCAAGTAAACGTTGATATTTGATACTTTTAAGAATTATCGTCCTGGCCAACAATCGCTGCATTCATTCACAGGAGACCGCCATGTCCTTTGCCGTCGTTGACGACAACCGCACCGCCATCCGCCAGGACGCCGCCTGGCTCGACGCCCACTGGATGCCGTTCACCGGCAACCGCAACTTCAAGGCGAATCCGCGCATGGTGGTCGGCGCCCAGGGCGCCTACTACACCGATGCCGACGGGCGCAAGATTTTTGACGGCCTGTCGGGCCTGTGGTGCTCGGGCCTGGGCCATGGCCGCAAGGAAGTGGCCGAGGCCATCGGCCGCGCCGCCGCCAACCTGGACTACGCCCCGGCCTTCCAGTTTGGCCACCCGGCCGCATTCGAACTGGCCAACCGCATCAAGGACTTGACCCCGGCGGGCCTGGACTATGTGTTCTTCACCGGATCCGGCTCCGAGGCGGCCGACACTTCGCTGAAGATGGCACGCGCCTACTGGCGCGCCAAGGGCCAGGGCGGCAAGACGCGGCTGATCGGCCGCGAGAAGGGCTACCATGGCGTGAATTTTGGCGGCATCTCGGTGGGGGGCATGGTGGGCAACCGCAAGCTGTTTGGCCAGGGCGTGGAGGCCGACCACATGCCCCACACCCAGCCGCCGCTGGGCTCGTTCTGCCGTGGCATGCCCGATACCGACGGCCGTGCTCTGGCCGACAAGCTGCTGGACGTGATTGCGCTGCACGACGCAAGCAACATCGCCGCCGTGATCGTCGAGCCGTTCAGCGGATCGGCCGGCGTCGTCATTCCACCCGTCGGTTATCTGCAGCGCCTGCGCGAGATCTGCACGCAGAACAACATCCTGCTGATCTTCGACGAGGTCATCACCGGCTTTGGCCGCTGCGGCGGCTGGACGGGCGCCGAGGTGTTCGGCGTGACGCCCGACATCATGAACTTTGCCAAGCAGGTGACCAACGGCGCCCAGCCGCTGGGCGGCTGCGTTGCAGCCAAAGAAATCTACGACACCTTCATGGCCGCGGGCGGGCCCGAGTACATGCTGGAGTTTGCCCACGGCTACACCTACTCGGCCCACCCCGTGGCCTGCGCGGCGGGCAACGCGGTGCTGGACATCCTGCAGAAGGAAGACATGCCGGCGCGCGTCAAGGCGCTGTCGCCGTATTTTGAGAACGCCGTGCATGGCCTCAAGGGTGCGAAGCATGTGGCCGACATCCGCAACTACGGCCTGGCCGCGGGCTTCACCATCGCCAGCCTGCCCGGCGAGCCGGCGCGCCGCCCCTACGAGGTGGCAATGAAGTGCTGGGACAAGGGCTTTTACGTGCGCTACGGCGGCGACACGATTCAGCTGGCGCCGCCCTTCATCAGTACCGAGGCCGAGATCGACCGCCTGGTCAGCGCCCTGGGCGACGCACTGCAAGAGACCGCCTGAACCTGGGAGCGCCGGCATCCCGCCGGCTCTCCCCGCCCACGCACCACAAAAACAATAGCTATCAGCGCTTGCCAGATAAGCGCTACAGCCACTTTTTATCAAATTTTCAACAGCACCCCATGCACCACGACCAGAACGTCACCGCCACCGTAGGCCACCTCATTGACGGCCAGCTCGTCGCCGACACCGAGCGCACCCAGCCCGTGTTCAACCCCGCCACCGGCCAGTCGACCACCAGCGTGGCGCTGGCGAGCAAGGCCACGGTGGAGGCGGCCATCGCCAGCGCCGAGGCCGCCTTCCCCGCCTGGCGTGCCACGCCACCGCTCAAGCGCGCGCGGGTCATGAGCCGGCTGAAAGTGCTGCTGGAAGAAAACGCCGACAAGATCGCCGCCATGATCACCGCCGAGCACGGCAAGGTGCTGTCCGACGCGCACGGCGAGATCCAGCGCGGCATAGAAAACGTGGAATACGCCAGCTACGCCCCCGAGCTGCTCAAGGGCGAGCACAGCCGCAACGTCGGCCCCGGCATAGACAGCTGGGCCGAGTACCAGGCGCTGGGCGTCACGGCCGGCATCACGCCGTTCAACTTTCCGGCCATGGTGCCGCTGTGGATGTGGCCCATGGCCGTGGCCTGTGGCAACACCTTTGTCTTGAAGCCCTCCGAACGCGACCCGAGCAGCACCCTGTTCATCGCCCAGCTGGCGCTGGAAGCCGGTCTGCCACCCGGCGTGCTCAACGTCGTCAACGGCGACAAGACCGCCGTCGATACGCTGCTGCAAGACCCGCGCGTGAAGGCGGTGAGCTTTGTCGGCTCGACGCCGATCGCCGAATACATCTATTCGGAAGGCTGCAAGCATGGCAAGCGCGTGCAGGCCCTGGGCGGCGCCAAGAACCACGCCGTGCTGATGCCCGACGCCGACGTGGCCAACGCCGTCAACGCGCTGATGGGCGCGGCCTACGGCAGCTGCGGCGAGCGCTGCATGGCCATCCCGCTGCTGGTGGCCGTGGGCGACGAAGTAGGCGACGCCGTGGTGGCCGGCCTGAAGGCCGAGATCGCCAGGATGAAGGTCGGCCCCGGCACCGACAACGGCAACGACATGGGCCCGCTGGTCACGCGCCAGCACTTTGAGAAGGTCAAGGCCTATGTGGACAGCGGCGTGGCCGAAGGCGCGCAGCTGGTGGTGGACGGCCGCGGCGTGCAGGTGGCGGGACATGAGGACGGCTACTTCCTCGGCGCCTGCCTGTTCGACAACGTCAAACCCGGCATGAAGATCTACCAGGAGGAAATCTTCGGCCCCGTGCTCGGCGTGGTGCGCGTCAAGACGCTGCAAGAGGCCATGGCGCTGATCGACGCGCACGAGTACGGCAACGGCACCTGCATCTTCACGCGCGACGGCGAGGCCGCGCGCTACTTCACCGACCATATCCAGGTCGGCATGGTGGGCGTGAACGTGCCCCTGCCCGTGCCCGTGGCCTACCACTCCTTCGGCGGCTGGAAGCGTTCGCTGTTCGGCGACCTGCACGCCTACGGCCCGGACGCCGTGCGCTTCTACACCAAGCGCAAGACCATCACCCAGCGCTGGCCCAGCGCCGGCGTGCGCGAGGGCGCGGTGTTCAGTTTTCCGAGCAGCCGCTGACGGACCCTGATAGGCGCTGAAAGCACAAAGCCCCCGGGCCGCAAGGTCCGGGGGCTTTGTTATTGGTGCGCGGCTATCAGTCGAGCGTGATACCGGCGGTCTTGATCACGCCGCGCCACTTCTCCACCTCGCCGCCCAGAAACTGGGCCGATGCCTTGGGATCCATGCCCGTGGCCAGCACGCCCATGGAGTCGAGCTTGGCCTTCACGTCGGGCGCGGGCAGGGCCTTGGCGATCTCGTCATACAGGCGATCGACGATGGGCTTGGGTGTGCCCGCCGGCACGGCGGCCAGGAACCAGGCATCGGCCGTGAAGCCCTTGAGGCCGGCCTCCGACATGGTGGGCACGTTGGGCATGGCCGGCAGGCGCTCGGTGTGCGCCACGGCCAGCGCGCGCACCTTGCCGGCGTTGAGCTGCGAGGCGATCGTCACCGCCGTGAGAAAGCCGAAATCCGTCTCACCCGCCACCAGCGACACCACCGACGGCGCGCTGCCCTTGTACGGTATGTGGCTGACCTTGACCTTGGCCTGCATGGCGTACAGCTCCGCCCCCAGATGGTTGGGACCGCCCGTGCCGGACGAGGGGTAGTTGAGCTTGCCCGGCGCAGCCTGCGCCGCGGCTGTCAGGTCTTGGAGCGACTGCAGCGGGCTTTGCGTGCCCACGGTCAGCACCAGCGGGCTGCGCCCGACCAGGCTCACGGGCGCGAAGTCGCGCAGCGGGTCGTAGGGCAAGCGGGAGTACAGACCCGGCGCCATGGACATGCAGCCCACATCGCCCAGGATGACGGTGTAGCCGTCCGGTGGCGCCTTGGCCACCAGGTCGCAGCCTATGGTGCCGTTGGCGCCAGGCTTGTTCTCCACCACCACGCTGGTCTGCATGCTCTCGCCCAGCTTTTGCGCCAGCAGGCGGCCCAGGATATCGGTCGAGCCACCGGGCGCGAACGGCACGATGAGGCGTATGGGCTTGGACGGGTAGGCGCCTTGCTGGGCCTGCGCCACAGGAGCGGCCAGCAAGGTCACGAAAGCCAGGCCGCCGGCCAAGGCGCGCCATGGCGCGCGGATGCAACCGGGGGCGCCGCTGAATGGATGGGTCATGGGTTCGTTGGATGGTTGAAAAACGCGGCGCAGCTTATCAGCTCCCATGGACTTGCGAGACGCAGAGCCCACTTCAGGCACGCTTGCGCCCGGCCACGGGCCTGGGCCGGCGCAGCGTGTCCGCATCCAGGATCAGTCGCCCCTGGATGCGCCCCTTCATGCGCTTGACGCTGCTGGCGGCGTCCTGCATGTGCTGGTGCATCAGCACGCGCACCCGCTCGGCGTCACGCGCGCGGGCGGCCTGCACGATGTCGCGGTGGAACTGCGCGTTGGCCTCGCCAAAGCGCCGGTGCTCGGTCTGCGGCGTGCGGTTGCCGAAGACGATGAGCTGGCGAATCATCTCGTTGATGAGCTCGCAGGAAAAGCGCAGGAAGGGGTTGGGATTGGCCGCGGCCAGGATGTCGTGAAAGTTCACATCCTCGCGCCGCTGGGTGAGCAAATCCTCATGGCTTTGCGTGGGGTCACAGCAGCTGATGCTGTGCTCCAGCGCCTCGAAGTCGGCCTCGGTCAGGTGCGGCACGGCGCCTGCCGCCAGCTCGGGTTCGAGCATCTGGCGCACGGTGTAGATGTCGTCGATCGTCACCTCCTGGAAGAACAGGTAGTTCTGCATGAACTGCAGCGTGCGATCGAGCGGCACCTCGGCGATGGTGCCGCCACCCGCCGGACCGGTGGAGATGGTGATCAGCCCCTGCACCTCCAACGACTTGAGCGCCTCGCGGATCGTACCCTTGCTGACCTGGAACTGCTCCTGCAGCTCGATTTCACGCGGCAGGCGGTCGCCGGGACTGAGATTTTTCTCGGTGATCAGGCGCTTGACCTCCTGGGCCACGAGATCCGAGCGCTTGAGCTGTTTGATCGCCAATGAGGAAGTCTTCGGTTTGGTCATGGTCAGCTCAAGGGTTTTCACGCGTAATGTTTATTGTATTTATCACTATAAATAGGAGTTAAGGGGTTCGTACGCATTGCAGGCATGAAATTGCGCTCACGCACTCCGAAACCGGCCCCGGAACCAGTCACTACACCTACACCGCCACGGAGACACCACATCATGCAACGTCGTCACCTTCTGCAACTTGCCGCGCTCGGCGCCCTGCCCTCCTCGCTGTCGCTGGCATCCACTGCCTGGGCACAGGCCAAGGACGCGATCCAGTTCGGCTGCCCGGTACCCATGTCGGGCCCGTTCGCAGCCAACGGCAAGTTCGCCGACCTGGGCATGAAGCTGGCCATAGAGCAGTACGGCAAGGCGCTGGGCCGGCCGCTGGCCTATACGCTGCTGGACACCGAGGGCAAGCCGGCGACGGCGGTGCGCAAGGTGCAGGAATCGGCACAGCAGCAGGGCGCACGCTTCTTTGCCGGCGGCATTCTGTCGTCCGAGGCGCTGGCCATGGGCAAGGAGGCCGAGAAGGCCGGCGGCGTGTTCATCACCACGGCCGGCGCCGACGAGATCACCGGCAAGGACTGCAACAGCGCCACCTTCCGCTGGTCCGTGCCCACCTTCGGTGCCATCGAGCAGACCGTGCGTCCACTGGTAGAGGCCATGCCGAAGGCCAAGCGCTGGTACACGATCACGCCGCAATATGTGTTCGGCGATGGCCTGCTGTCGGCAGCCAAGAACATCTTCAAGGAAAAGGGCATAGAGCATGTGGGCAACAGCTACCACTCGCTGACCGAGAAGGAGTTCAGCGGCTACCTCACCAACGCCGTGGCCGCCAAGCCCGATGTGCTGCTGCTCTTGAACTTTGGCGCCCAGTCGTCCGACACGCTGCGCCAGGCCATCAGCTTCGGCATGCACAAGAACATGACCATCCTCATCGCCTGGGCCTCGGGGCTGGAGCAGTTCGAGTCGCTGGGCGCCGACCTGTGCGACGGCGTGTACTTTGGCGCGCAGTACTGGCACACGGTGGATGCGCCTTTGAATCTGGACCTGGTCAAGCGCTGCCAGGACAAGTTCAAGGCCAACCCCAACTACAGCCTGGCGGGCTCCTACATCTGCACCAAGCTGCTGATCGACGCCATCGTCAAGGCCGGATCGGCCGATCAAAAGGCCGTCATCGCTGCCCTGGAGGGCATGAAGTACCAGGGCCTGACGGGCGACGAGGAGGTGCGCAAGGCGGACCACCAGGTGCTCAAGAACTACTACCTGCTCAAGGGCAAGGCCAAGGCGAAGATGAAGAACAAGGATGACTACGTGGATGTGATCAGCTCCGGCAAGTCCTTCCTGCCCGTGGACCAGACCGGCTGCAAGCTGGCCTGACGCCCCGCCGCCATCTTTAAGCAAAAAGGCCATTCAGCGCTTTCCAGCAAAGCGCTGACAGCTATTTTTCTAATAGCCAATCATGAGCATCTACCTGCTACAGACCATCAACGGAATCGGCATTGGCATGCTGTATTTCCTGTTGGCCGTGGGCCTGTCCATCGTCTTCGGTCTGCTGCGCTTCGTGAACTTCGCGCACGGTGCGTTCTACCTGATAGGTGCTTACTTTTGCTACCAGATGACGCGCTGGGGCTGGAGCTTCTGGTGGACGCTGCTGCTCGCCCCCCTGGCCGTGGGGGCGATCGGCTGGCTCACTGAGAAGCTGCTGCTGCGCCATGTCTACGCCAAGCCGCACGAGTTCCACATCCTGGTCACCGTGGGCCTGGCCCTGGTGGTGCAGGAGCTCGTGATCCTGCAGTGGGGGCCGCTGGGCGACAGCGTGGCCGTGCCGGATCTGCTGCAGGGCGTGGTCATGTGGGGCGGCTTTGTCTACCCCAAGTACCGGCTGTTCGTGATCGGCTTCACGGCCGTTCTGGCCGTGCTGCTGTGGTGGCTGCTGGAGGGCACGCGCCTGGGCAGCGCGGTGCGCGCCGGCAGTGAATCCACCGAGATGGTGTCGCTGCTGGGCCTGAACGTGTTCGCCATCTTCAGCCTGGTGTTCGCGCTCGGTGCAGCCACGGCGGCGCTAGCCGGCGTGCTCGCCGCGCCGATACGCGGGGCCGAGCCCTTCATGGGCATAGAGGCGCTCGGCGTGGCCTTCGTCATCGTGGTGGTGGGCGGGCTGGGCAGCTTCAGCGGGGCGCTGGTGGGCGGCATTCTCATCGGCATCGTGCAAAGCGTGATGAGCACGCTGTGGCCCGAAGGCGCACGCCTGATGATTTACGTGGCCATGGCCGCCGTGCTGCTGCTGCGCCCCCATGGCCTGCTGGGCCGCAAAGGATGATCCCCATGACCAGGCATTCCCACCTTTTCCTCGCACTGGCCATCGTCATCGCCATGCCGCTGTTCATGCACTCGGGTTCGCTGGCCAGCGAGGTGCTGATCTACGCCCTCGCCGCCATGGGCTGCAACCTGCTGCTGGGCTACACGGGGCTGCTGTCGTTCGGCCAGGGCATCTTCTTCGGCCTGGGCAGCTACACCATCGCCTTGCTGCTCACACGCTGGCCCCTGCCCATGCCGCTGGCGCTGCTGGCGGCCGTGGCCATGGGGGCCATGGGCGCGGCCGTGGTGGGCTGGATCGCGATTCGCCAGCGCGGCACCTACTTCGTCATGCTGACGCTGGCATTCGCGCAGATGTTCTATTTCCTGGCCTATTCGCTGCCCGGCCTGACGGGCGGGGACAACGGTCTGCTCGACATACCGCGCCCGTCGCTCGCCGTCGCCGGCCAGACGCTGTGGCCGCTGGTCTCGCCCTGGCAGTACTACGGCTTCGTGGCCGTGCTGTTCCTGCTGGCGTTCTGGCTGCTGCGCCGCGTCTGCGATTCGATGTTCGGCCGCACGCTGCTGGCCGTGCGCGACAACGAGGAGCGTGCCGCCGCCGTGGGTTACGACCTACGGTTGCTGAAGCTGCAGGCCTTCGTGATCTCGGGCGCCGTCACCGGCCTGGCCGGCGCCCTGCACGCCATGATGACCGGCATCGCGCCGCTGTCCAACGTGGAGTACCACACCAGCGAGATGATCATCGTGATGACCGTCATCGGCGGCACCGGCAATCTGTTGGCCTCGGTGCTGGGCGCGGCCTTCTACGTTCTGCTGGGCGACTGGCTGTCCACGCTGTGGCCGCGCTGGCTGCTGCTGCTAGGCGTGGTGCTGATGGTTGTGAGCCTGGGCCTGCAGCGCGGCCTGTGGGGCCTGGGCGAGAGCCTATGGGCGCTGCTGCGCCGCAAGGGGCCGGAGCCCGCCACACCCGAAGCCGCCGCATCGAACGGAGGCCAGGCATGAGCACCACCGCACCCATCCTGCTCGAAGCCCAGGGCGTGGCCAAGCATTACGGCAAGTTCGTCGCCCTGGGCGGCGTGGACCTGAAGGTGCGCGCCAACACCGTGCATTCGGTGATCGGCCCCAACGGCGCGGGCAAGACCACGCTGTTCCACATGCTCACCGGCACCAAGGCCGTGAGCGGCGGTCGCATCCTGTTCGACGGCCATGACGTGACGCGCGAGCCCGACCACCGGCGCGTGCGCCGCGGCATGGCGCGCTCCTTCCAGGTCACCAGCCTGTTCCTGACCCTGCCGGTGCGCGAAAACCTGCGCCTGGCGGCCCAGGGCGTGGCACCGGCCAAGGCGCTGGATTGCTGGCACACGCCCACGGGGCAGCGCTCCTGCGCCGAGACCGTGGCCCAGGTGCTGGAGCGCGTGGGCCTGGCGCGCCACGCCGGCACGCCGGCGGGCAACCTGTCGCACGGCCAGCAGCGGCGGCTGGAAGTGGGCATGGCCCTGGCCGCGAAACCGAAGGCCATCTTCCTGGACGAGCCCACGTCCGGCATGGGCATTGACGACCTCGACGACATGAAGCGGCTGATACAGGGCCTGAAAGACGAGCACACCGTGGTGCTCATAGAGCACAACATGGGCATCGTCATGGACATCTCCGACACCATCACCGTCATGCAGCTGGGCCGCGTGCTGGCCGAGGGCGTGCCCGCCGAGATCCGCAACGACGAGCGCGTGCGCACGGCCTACCTGGGCAATATGATCACCGGAGGCAAGGCATGAAGACATTGCTGTCGGTGGAGTCCATACACGCCCATTACGGCAAGAGCCATGTGCTGCAGGGCGTGTCGCTGCAGGTGCAGGAGGGCGAGCTCGTCACCCTGTTGGGCCGAAACGGCGCCGGCAAGACCACCACGCTCAAAACCATTGCCGGCGTGATGCCGCCCACGCAGGGCCAGGTGCGCTTTGCCGGCGAATCCACAAGCCACCTGGCCACGCACCAGGTGGCACAGCACGGCATCTGCCTGGTACCCGAGCACCGCGGCATCTTCAAGCTGCTCACGGTGGAGGAAAACCTGCTGCTGGCGCAGCGCAAGAAGTCGCCCTGGCAGCTGGCCGACGTGTACCGCATCTTCCCGCGCCTGCAGGAGCGCCGCACGAACGGCGGCGGCCAGCTCTCGGGCGGCGAGCAGCAAATGCTGGCCATTGGCCGCGCGCTGATGAACGCGCCGCGCCTGCTGATGCTGGACGAGCCCGTGGAAGGTCTGGCCCCGGTGATCGTCGAGGAGATCGTGGCCCAGCTCAAGACCATCAAGGCTGCGGGCGTGACCATTTTGCTGGTGGAGCAGAACCTGGAGGTCTGCACGCAGCTGGCCGATCGCCACTACATCATCGAACAGGGCTGCATCGTGCACGAGGCCGGCAACGCCGAATTTCTGGCCGACGAGGCCGTCAAGGATCGCTACCTGGGCGTAGGCCTGGTGTGAAAGGAGTAGTTTCCATGGACAGGCATCTTCCCCCCAATGCGGCCCTGGCCGCTCTGCGCATAGACGGCGCGCGGCTGTGGCAGTCGCTGATGGACCTGGCGCAGATCGGCGCCACACCCAAGGGCGGCGTGTGCCGCATCGCCCTCACCGACCTGGATCGCCAAGGCCGCGACCTGTTCGTGCAATGGGCGCGGGGCGCCGGCTGCAGCATCCGCGTAGACGCGATCGGCAACATCTTCGCGCGCCGCGCGGGCCAGGACGACAACCTGCCACCGGTGATGACCGGCAGCCATATCGACACGCAGCCCACGGGCGGCAAGTTCGACGGCAACTACGGCGTGCTGGCCGGCCTCGAAGTCGTGCGCACGCTCAACGCCGCCAGCGTGCGCACGCGCGCGCCCATCGAGGTGGCGGTGTGGACGAACGAGGAGGGCTCGCGCTTCGTGCCGGTGATGATGGGCTCGGGCGTGTTTGCCGGCGCCTTCACGCTGGAGCATGCGCTGGCGCAGCGCGACGCGCAGGGCGTGAGCGTGGGCGAGGCGCTGGGTTCCATTGGCTATGCGGGCCAGCTTGGCCCGGCACCTGCCGTGGGTTCGTATTTCGAGGCTCATATCGAGCAGGGCCCGGTGCTGGAGAACCACGCGCGCGTGATCGGCGTGGTCACCGCCGCGCTGGGCCAGCGCTGGTACGACGTCACCGTCCAGGGCATGGAGGCCCACGCCGGCCCCACGCCCATGGAGCTGCGCCGCGACGCGCTGCTGGCCGCCAGCGAACTGGTGCTGGAGGTGAACCGCATAGCAGTGCAGCGTGCCCCGCATGCGCGCGGCACCGTGGGCACGATGGAGCTGTTCCCGAATTCACGCAACGTGATTCCGGGTCGTGCCAGCCTGAGCGTGGATTTGCGCGCGCCCGACGATGCACAGCTGCTGGATATGGATGCCGCACTGCGCGCCGCCTGCGCGCGCATCGCCACGGAACGCAGCCTGCAGGTCACGGTGGAGCAAGTGGTCTACTTCCCGCCCCAGCCGTTCACGCCGCAGCTGGTGCAGGCCGTGCGCGCCAACGCCGACGACCTGGGCTATAGCAGCATGGACGTGGTCAGCGGCGCCGGCCACGACGCCGTGTACCTGGCGCGCGTGGCGCCCGCGGCCATGATCTTCGTGCCCTGCGACGACGGCATCAGCCACAACGAGATCGAGAACGCTGCAGCCGAGCACCTGGAGGCCGGCTGCAACGTGCTGCTGCGCGCCATGCTGGCGGCGGCGGAGGTCGTGGCATGAAGATCCTGATAGCGCGGCTGAACCACGAGACCAACACCTTTTCGCCCGTGCCCACGCCCATCGCGGCGTTTTCTCCCGCCTATGGTGAAGAGGCTTACCACGCCAACAAGGGCATGCGCACCGCCATGGCGGCCTTCATCGACCTGGCCGAGGGCCTGGGCGCGACGCTGGTCACGCCGGTGTCGGCCATGGCCAACCCCAGCGGCCCGGTGCACGCCGCGGCCTACGATGAGCTGACGCGCCGCATCGTGGAAGCCGCCCCGGGCTGCGACGCCATCCTGCTGGATCTGCACGGCGCCATGGTGGCTGAGAACAGCGCCGACGGCGAAGGCGACCTGCTGGCGCGCGTGCGCGCCGCAGCGCCCGGCGTGCCCCTGGGCGTGGCACTGGATCTGCACGGCAACATCACCGAGCAGATGGTGCAGAACGCCGATGTGATGGTGGGCTTCAAGACCTACCCGCATATCGACATGTACGAAACCGGCGAGCACGCCGGCCGTCTGCTGCTGCAGATGCTGCGCGGCGAGGCCAGTTACCGCGTGTGCTGGCACCCGCTGCCGCTGATGAGCCACACGCTGCGCAGCACCACGCTGGAGGGCGCCATGCGCGATGCCGTCGATGCCGCACGCCAGCTGGAACACGGCGGCCTGCCGGCGGTGACCGTGTTCGCCGGCTTCTCTCTGGCCGACATAGAGGCGCCCTGCATGAGCGTGGTCGCCACCTGCCGCGAGGAGGATCTGGACGCAACCCAGGCTGCCGTGGACGACCTGGCACAACAGATCTGGCAGCGCCGCGCCGACTATGTCTACCGCAGCGAAGCGCTGGCCGATTCGCTGCGCCGCGCCGCAAACCTGGCCCAGGGTGCCACGCGCCCCGTGCTGCTGCTGGACCATGGCGACAACTGCATGTCCGGCGGCACCTGCGACACCATGGACGTGCTGCAGGCGGCCCTGGCACAGGGCCTCACGGGCATCGCCGTGGGCCCCATCTGCGACCCCGAGACAGTGGCCACGCTGATCAAGGCCGGGGTGGGCGCCGAGGTGGAGGTCGCCCTGGGCAACAAGGTGCCGTTGGCTCAACTGGGCCTGCACAAAGAGCCGCTGCAACTGCGCGGCCGGGTGCATGCGGCCAGCGATGGCGGCTACACCGTAACCGGCCCGATCTACACCGGCCAACGCTGCCACATGGGCCGCTCGGTATGCCTGGACATAGGCAGCGCGCAGATCGTGGTCACCGAGCGGCCGCACGAGCCCTGGGATCTGGGCGTATTCCATTGCGTAGGCGTGGATCCCACGCGCTTTCGCTACCTGCTGCTCAAGTCGCGCATGTACTGCCGGCCGGTGTTCGTGCCGCTGTCCGCCGGCCTGGTGGAATGCGACAGCCCAGGCGTCACCACCTCGGACTATGCGCGCTTCCAGTTCACGCATGTGCATCGTCCCGTCTATCCGCTCGACTCGCTCTAAACAAGCTGCGCATCTGGACTGGGTTGCGCCACATCAAGGCGGATGTCATCGCTTGACAGCATGCTGACAGTGGCTATGGTTCGGCCGTCGTGGACACCGGGAGGTCTGCAATGACAGTGACGCGCTACGCCCTGGCTGCACTCGCATGGATCGCAGCCGCCCTGCCCGCACAGGCTCTGGACGTTGATCGTGCCGAGCGCCTGTACACCCGGCATTGCGCGGTATGCCATGGCGCTGATCGAGATGGCTACATAGGCCCGGCGCTGAACCGGGACGTCACCAAGCTCACGAAGGAGCAGGTGGCCGGCCGCATTGTGGCGGGCAAGCCACCGACACTGATGCCGCAGCATCCCTCATGGCGCGGCGTCTTGCCCGCCAGGGATCAGGCCCTGCTGGCCGAGCTCATCACCACCCAGCCGCAACGCAACCTGTCCTGGGGCATGCAGGACATTCGCGACTCTCTGCAAGTGCTGGTAGCGCAGGAGTCCACCCTGCCGACTGCGCCCACCTATCGCATCACGGCCATGAACGACCTGATGGCCGTCATGTCGCGCAGCCGCCAGGGAGCGGGCAAGGAAGCCAAGGTGCTGTTCTACGACGGGCGCACGCACCGCCAGGTAGGTGCGGTGGCGACGGAGTTTGCGCCGCACCTGATGGATTTCCATCCCACCAACCCGCGCTGGGCCTATGTGCGCGACGATGCCGGCTGGGTGCACAAGGTGGATCTGTACTCCATGCGCACCGTGCGCAAGGTGCGTGCGGGGTTGAACGGGATTTCACTGGCGGTTTCGCGTGACGGGCGCTATGTGGCGGCGGGCTCCTACGTCCCGCACACCATGGTGATCATGGACGCGAGCACGCTGGAGCCGCTGCACATGATCGAGCTTGCGGGCGTCGACCCGGACGGCAGGCATGTGCCGGCCGATGCCGGCATCATCACCGCCACGCCCTATGCCAACTGGTTCGTCGTGGCGCTGGAGCAGGCGGGGCAGGTGTGGATCGTGGATCTGGATCAGCGCGGCATGCCCATCACCACCATCACCAACGTCGGGCGCCATCTGCACGACGGTTTTCTCTCGCCCGATGGCCGGCATTTCGTGGTCTCCTCGTACGACGACAACGTCAACACCGTGATCGACCTGGCCCAGGCGCGCATCGTGCGCAAGATCCCGGTCGGCTGCAAGCCGCACCTGGGCTCTGGCGCCCTGGTGCGCTCGGGCGGGCGCCTGCTGGGCATAGGTACCAACATCGGCGAGGTGGACTGCCCGTCCTACGAGGTGACCGTGTTCGACATGGAAAGCTTCGAAGTGGTCAAGCGCATCCCGGTGGCAGGGCCCACCGAGTCGCCGGCCGCACATCCGAATGTGCCCTGGATCATCGTGGACATCGTCGGCACCGGCCCGAATGCCAACAAGCTGCAATTCATCGGCAAGGAGTCGCTCGAGGTGGAGCACACGCTGGAGGTGGCCGGCCGGCTTGGTCATTCGCATTTTCCAGAGTACACCGCGCGCGGCGATTTTTTCTACGTCAGCGCGCGCTATCGCGGAGATCGCAGCCAGGGCCTGCCAGGTGGACAGTTGGTGATTTACGACGCGCACACGCTCAAACAGGTCAAGTCCATTGACGTGGACGTTCCTGCGGGCGTGTTCTCGCATGTTCGTTCGCGCTCGGTGACCGTAGGGCTGCAACCGCCTGTACCGCACTGACACTCACTCACGCCCTGACCCATTCACCGCTGCCTCGGCAAAACTGTTTCGCCCTGCAAGCGCCTTGCGCGCATGGGTGCATCAAGAGGGCAGTCCTACAATCGCCGCTCAATGCGCCGCTGACATTCCACCCGGCGGTTCGGATTTGGAATGGCTTGCGCCGGAGAAACAACAATGCCCAACGACCAGACCCCTGACACCGCAGACAAGCGCGCCCTGCTGCGCAAGGCCGCGCTCGAATACCACGAGTTCCCCCAGCCCGGCAAGATCACCGTTGGCGCCACCAAGCAGATGATCAACCAGCATGACCTGGCGCTGGCCTATTCGCCCGGCGTGGCCGCGCCCTGCGAGGAGATCGTCAAGGACCCGAACGCCGCCTTCAAGTACACCGCGCGCGGCAACCTGGTTGGCGTGGTGACCAACGGCACGGCGGTGCTCGGCCTGGGCGACATCGGGCCGCTGGCCGGCAAGCCGGTGATGGAGGGCAAGGGCGTCCTTTTCAAGAAGTTCTCGGGCATCGACGTGTTCGACATCGAGATCAACGAGAAAGACCCCGAGAAGCTGGTCGAGATCATCGCCAGCCTGGAGCCCACCTTCGGCGGCATCAACCTGGAAGACATCAAGGCGCCGGACTGCTTCTACGTCGAGCGCAAGCTGCGCGAGCGCATGAAGATCCCGGTCTTTCACGACGATCAGCACGGCACGGCCATCGTCGTCGGCGCTGCCATCATCAACGGCCTGAAGGTGGCGGGCAAGGACATCAAGACAGCCAGGCTCGTGGCCTCGGGTGCGGGCGCCGCGGCGCTGGCCTGCCTGGGCCTGCTGGTCAAGCTGGGCCTGCCGCGCGAGAACATCTGGGTCACCGACATCGCCGGCGTGGTCTACGAGGGCCGGGCCGAGCTCATGGACGAGGACAAGGCCTTCTTCGCGCAAAAGACCGAGCTGCGCAGCCTGTCCCAGGTGATTGAGGGCGCCGACATCTTCCTGGGCCTGTCCGCCGGCGGCGTGCTGAAGAAGGACATGGTGGCCAGGATGGCGCCGCGCCCATTGATCTTCGCGCTGGCCAACCCGAATCCCGAGATCGCGCCCGAGGACGTGAAGGCCGTGCGTGACGATGCCATCATCGCCACCGGCCGCACCGACTACCCGAACCAGGTCAACAACGTCCTGTGCTTCCCCTACATCTTCCGCGGCGCACTCGATTGCGGCGCCACCACCATCACCACGCAGATGGAGATCGCGGCGGTGCACGCCATCGCCGAGCTGGCCCAGGCCGAGCAGAGCGAGGTGGTGGCCAAGGCCTATGCGGGCGAGGCGCTGGCCTTCGGCCCCGAGTACCTGATCCCCAAGCCGTTCGACCCGCGCCTGATGATGAAGATCGCGCCGGCCGTGGCCCAGGCCGCGTTGGATTCCGGCGTGGCGCTGCGCCCGATCGCGGACATGGATGCCTACCGCGACCACCTGCAGACCTTCGTCTACGCCTCTGGCACGACCATGAAGCCCATCTTCACGGCGGCCAAGATGGGGACGAAGAAGCGCGTTGCCTACTCCGAGGGCGAGGAAGAGCGCGTGCTGCGCGCGGCACAGATCGTGGTGGACGAACATATCGCCCGGCCCACGCTGATCGGCCGCCCGACGGTGATTGCCGAGCGCATCGAAAAGTTCGGCCTGCGCCTGAAGGAGGGCCAGGACTACGACGTGGTGAACGTGGAGGACGACCACCGCTACCGCGACTTCTGGCAGACCTACCACCGCATGACCGAGCGCAAGGGCGTCACGGTGCCGATCGCCAAGATCGAGCTGCGCCGGCGCCTGACGCTGATCGGCTCCATGCTGCTGCACAAGGGCGAGGTGGACGGCCTGATCTGCGGCACCTGGGGCCACACCGCACACCACCTGCAGTACATCGACCAGGTGATTGGCCGGCGCGCCGGCGTGCACACCTATGCCTGCATGAACGCCCTGCTGCTGCCCAATCGCCAGCTGTTCGTGGTGGACACCCATGTGAACTACGACCCCACGGCCGAGCAGCTGGCCGAGATCACGATCATGGCGGCCGAGGAGATATTGCGCTTTGGCCTCAAGCCCAAGGCGGCGCTGCTGTCGCACTCCAACTTTGGCAACAGCAACCAGCCCAGCGCCGTAAAGATGCGCCAGACGCTGGAGCTGCTGCGCGTGCAGGCCCCCTGGCTGGAGGTGGACGGCGAAATGCATGGCGACATCGCCCTGGACGGCAAGGCGCGCATGGCCCTGATGCCGCACAGCACGCTGGCGGGCGACGCCAATCTGTTGGTGATGCCCAACATCGATGCGGCGAATATTGCCTACAACCTGCTCAAGACCGCCGCCGGCGGCAACATCGCCATCGGCCCGGTGCTGCTGGGCGCGGGCCAGCCCGTGCATATCCTCACCCCCAGCGCTACCGTGCGCCGCATCGTCAACATCACGGCCTTGACGGTCGCCGACGCCAACGCGGCGCGGTAAGCCGCGCTCCCGAATCCTGCGCCCTGCCCCCGTCAGGGCCATGCGCAGCGCGCCTGCTGCGGGATTCAGGATAATTAACCTTTTGCGCCTGCCCATTTTTTGGGCAGGCGCTTGCCTTTTGGTGGCGTTTTTGTCACACTAACCGGTTGAAATTTCGGGTTAACCCGCAATTTCTGAAAGGTGTAGTGGATGTTGAAGGCTGTCGCCAACCGGGCGTACAAGGCAATTGTGGCGTGCGCTCTGGGTGCTGCGGTCGTGCTGGCACCGGCTGGCGTGGGCGCGCGGCAATGGCAGGACACCCCTGCCTCCTCCCCCATCGCGCTGGCCGAGCTGCCCCCCCAGGGGCGTGCCACCTATGCGCTGATCCATGAGGGCGGGCCGTTTCCGTACGACAAGGATGGCTCGGTGTTCGGCAATCGCGAGCGGCAGCTGCCCGCCAAGAAGCGCGGCTACTACCGGGAGTACACGGTGCGCACACCAGGGGTGGCACACCGGGGCGCCAGGCGCATCGTCTGCGGCGGCGCCAAACGCATGCCCGATGCCTGCTATTACACCAGCGACCACTACACGAGCTTTCGAGAAATCAGGCAATGAACCCGATGATGTCTTCAAGCGCAGATTTCATGGTGCGATCCGATGTGGAGCACCATTTCCCTTTTCATTCGCAGGACAGCTCGCTGGCGCTTGCGGACACTGTAATTCGTGAATCTCTAAGAGAAAGAGCAACGGAGATGGAAACGCCACTTCGTCAAGAGCAGGACACGCTGTTGCGCGGCGTGCGCCCGAACATCGTGCAGTCGATACGCGCCTTTCGCGTACACGACCTGCAGGAGACGGCGCGCGTGCTGGGCCAGCATTTCCTGTATGCCAACCTGGCCCATGCCCAGACCAAGCAGGATGTGCTGGAGCTGATCGCCACGCAGTTCACCTTTCCGGCGCATTTCGGCAAGAACTTCGACGCGCTGTACGACTGCATGACCGACCCGCTGCACAAGGCCGGCCCGCAGCCAGGCTTTGTCGTGGTGCTCGAGCAGATCCCGGCCACGGTGAAGTTCGACAAGGAAGCGCGCGAGCAGCTGCTGGACATCTTCCGCGATGCCGCCGACTACTGGAGCGACCGCAAGATCGCCTTCCGCTGCTTCTATTCTTTTCTGTAGCCCGTTCTGCAACCGCCGGCCAGGCGGAACGGGCTGAGGAACCGCGCCAAGGCGCTGCCTCCCAGGCCACGCAGATTGAAATCACCCCCACGGGCGAGAAGATGCCCACCGACAAGCTGGTGGATGTGTCCCCGCTGGCCCTGCGCATGAGCAGCCCGTTCAACGTAGGATACTGGCTGGCAGCGGCATAGTCTGGCTGGGGCGTTGAGCGCGAACAGCCGCCGAACGCTCAACGCCGAACGCTCAACCTCTTCCCCCCACGCTGCGCGCCAGCGCCACGTAATCCGCCACCGGCACCTCCTCGGCGCGGCGCTGGGTATCGAAGGCTCCGGCGTAGGCGCGCGCCTCCAGCCAGCGCCCGAGGGTATGGCGCAGCAGCTTGCGCCGCTGGCTGAAGGCCACCTGCACCAGCTCGGACAGCAACGCCACGTCCACCGCCGCGGGCTGGTCGTAGGGCAGCATGCGCACCACGGCGCTGTCCACGCGCGGGGGCGGGTCAAAGCTGCCCGGCGGCACGAACAGCACATCCTCCATGGCGTAGCGCCATTGCAGCATCACCGACAGCCGGCCATAGGCGGCCGTGGCCGGCCGGGCCACCATGCGGTCTATGACCTCTTTCTGCAGCATGAAGTGCTGATCCTGAACCACGTGGACCTGTTCCAGCAGGTGAAACAGGATGGGGCTGGAGATGTTATAGGGCAGGTTGCCGACAACTCTTATTTTAGGAGCATTCAGTGCTTGCGCCACCTGCGCAAAGTCCACTTTTAGCACATCAGATTCGATGACATCGAGCTGGCCGTGCTGGCGCAGGCGCGCGGCCAGGTCGCGATCGAGCTCGATCACCGTGAGCCGGCCCAGGCGCTCGACCAGCGGCTGGGTCAGCGCCATCAGACCCGGGCCGATCTCGACCATGGGCTGGCCCGGACGCGGGTCGATGGCGCGCACGATGGCATCGATGATGCCGCCGTCGGTCAGAAAGTTTTGGCCGAAGCGCTTGCGGGCAATGTGCTTCATTGCGGTGCGTCGCGGTATTCGACGTAGGCGCGGCCACGCGCCTCCTGGATCCAGGTGGTGAAGGCCTCGTCGAGTTTCTTCTCGCGCACCTGGTCACGCACCATGTCGCGCTGCTCGCGCTGTGTGAGCTTGGCCTCGCGGCGCTCCAGTAGCTCGATCAGGTGCACGCCAAAGCGCGACACCACGGGCTGGCTCACCTCGCCGGGGCGCAGGGCATTGAGCGCCTGCTCGAACTCCGGCACATAGCGGCCCGGCCCGGCCCAGCCCAGGTCGCCACCGCTCTTGGCGCTGCCGTCCTGCGAGTACTCGCGCGCCAGCGCGGCAAAGTCGGCCTGGCCACGCAGCACGCGCTGGCGCAGTTCTTCCAGGCGTTCGGCCGCCTGGCGCTCGGACAGGCCCGCGCCCACGCGCAGCAGGATGTGGCGCGCATGGTTCTGCACGGCCACCGTGGGCACGCCGCCATGGGTCTTGTCCACGACTTTCAGGATGTGGAAGCCCGCGGGCGAGCGCAGCGGCCCGACCACATCACCCACCGCCACCTGCCGCACGGCGTTGACGAACAGCTCGGGATAGCGATCGGCCGGGCGCAGGCCCAGCACGGCACCGTTCGGCCCGTCCGGGGCGTCGGAATATTCACGCGCCAGCGTGGCAAAGTCGCCGCCGGAGCGCAGCTTGTCCAGCGCCTGCTGGGCGCGCGCCTGGCGCTGGGCGACCTCGTCGGGGCTGGCGTTCTCGGCCACCTTGATGAGGATATGGCCCAGGTTCAGCTCTTCCTTGCCCGGCGCCGCGTCCTTTTTCTGCTCCTGCAGGTATTGATCGACCTCCAGGTCGCTCACGCGCACGCGCGCCTCCACCTCGCGTTCGCGCACGCGCAGGGCCAGCAGCTGGTTGCGCAGGTCGTCGCGAAAGCGCTGCGGACTCACGCCGTCCTGGGCCAGGCGGCGGTGCATTTCCTCGACGCTCATGTCGTTTTGCCGCGCCACGTTCTGCTCGGCCTGGTCCACGGCAAAGTCATCGACCTTGATGCCGCTGTCCTTGGCCAGCTGGATCTGGATTTTTTCCAGGATCAGACGCTCCAGCACCTCCCGGGCCAGCTGCTCGTGAGGCGGCACGGCCGCGCCCTGCCCGTTCAGCTGCTGCGCCACGCGCTCGGCACGCTGGCGCACCTCGTTGTTGGTGATGGGCTCGGAGTTGACCACGGCGACGATGTAGTCGGCCTGGCGCACCGCCGCACTGGCGGCGCCGCCCGCGGGAGGCAGCACGCCGGCCGCTGACGGCAGGCGCATGGCCCCACCGCCCGAAGGCCTGAGCCCCTGGGCCTGAACCGTCAGGGCCGTCAGGCAGGCCAGTGCCAGGGGCAGAACGCGGAGTGTCATGGCGTGAGAGAAATTCATGGTGCAAGGCGATCCGCGCTGAGCGCGCGTGCGGTTAATCGTACTGGCTGAAGCGGCTGGGCTGGTGCGTGCTGTCGCCCAGGGTCTGGTAGCCCGGCACATAGCGCTGCAGGGAGGCCAGGGGGTTGGAGCCCAGCGAGAGGCGCGAAAAGCCCCGGAACTCGATCTGGAACAGCAGCCGGGTGTTGGCGCTGATCAGGCTGCTTTGCAGGCGCTCAAGCACCACGCGGCCTATCCAGCAGCAGCTCTCGTACTCGACGCCGACGATGGTGTCCACCAGCTTGCGATCCTGCAGGCTGTAGTTGAGCCGGCCCACGCTGAACCAGCGCCCGCCGGCGCGACCCTTGTCGCCGCCCTCGCCGCCAAGGGCGTTGAGGGGCCATTGCCAGCCCACATCGACCTGCTCGCTGGGCAGGGCGATCAGGTTGGTCACCTTCTGCATGCGGTAGGCCGCGCTCAGGGTGCGAAAGCTGCCCGGCGAGTAGCGCAGCGCCACCGTGGTGCGCTGCGAGTTGCGCGTCTTGGGGTTGTATTGCACGGTGGAGTCAAAACCCCAGTGCGGCGTCCAGTTGATGCCCGCGCCCAGCAGCACGTCGGACACGCGCTCGCTGACTGGCAGCGCGCCGGGCATGGTGACGCGCTGGTCGGAAAAGCGCAGGCGCTGGGCGATGCCAAAGCGCGCCGCCTCGGCGCCGCTGTCGGGGTTCAGCAGGCGCGTGGTCACGCCCAGCGTGAACAGGTTGTTGTCGGCGATGCGGTCGTTGCCGCCAAAGGCGTTCTCGGTATAGACCGAGGCGAAGTTGAAGTCGTTGGGCGCCGTGTCATACACCGGCAGCAGGCTCTGGTCACGGTAGGGCGTGTAGGTGTAGAAGGCGCGCGGCTCCAGCGTCTGCAGGTAGTCGCCGCCAAAGAAGCGCGCATCGCGCTCGAACACCAGGCCGCTGTCCAGGCTGAAGGTGGGCAGGGTGCGGCTGGCAGTGGTCTGGCCGTTTGCCAGCGGATCGTCGAACTGGTACTGCGTGGCATGCAGCTGCAGGCGCGGCGTGATGAAGCCGGCCGGCGCCAGAAAGGGCCGGCTGATCTGCGCCATGGCATAGCTGCGCTTGCCGTTGGGCTGGGCGTAATACCTGCGGTCGGCATGGAAGGCGGTGGCATCGGCCTCCACGCTGGCGTCAAAGCCGCCGGCCAGCTGCAGCGGCTGGTAGCGCCAATGCAGCTGCGGCAGCCGGTCGTAGGGTGGGGTGATAGGCGAGGTCACGTCCTGCAGGGTCTGCCACTTGAGCGTGTTCAGGCTCAGCGCATGCTCGCCACGCGCCCAGTTCAGCGACGCCTGGCCCGGCAGCAGGCGCTGCACATACTGGGACTGGATGGCGCCGCCGCTGCCATGGCTGAACAGGCGCGGCGTGAAGTCGCGCCAGTAGTCGTCGTCGCTCACGCGGCGCACATCCACGCCCAGGGCCACGTCGCCCGCGGGGGTGTCCAGCGCCGCGCGGTGCTTGACGCCATAGGCCCAGCGGTCGCGCTTGCGCAGCTCGTCCCTGGGCATGATGTCGGCGGTCAGCTCGCCGCTGTAGCGCGGCTCCAGGTAGCGGAACTCGCTGCCCAGGGCCACGCCGCGCCGGCTCATCAGCACGGGGGTGATGGTGGCGTCGCGGTTCGGGGCGATGTTCCAGTAGTACGGCTGGGCATATTCGACGCCGCTGACGCTGTTCAGGCCTATGGTCGGCGGCAGCAGGCCGGACTTGCGCCTGTCCGACAGCGGAAAGCTGATGCTGCCCACCGGCAGGATGGGCACGCCCTTGAACTCCAGCACGCTGCCCTCGGCATGGCCCACGTCCTCGGCCTGGTCGAGGTGGATGGTCTTGGCGCGGATGATCCAGTCGGGCTGCCAACTGGCCTCGTTGTCACGCTGGCAGGTGGTGTAGGTGCCGTTGTGCACCACCGAACGGTCATGGTCTATGAAGTCCACACGCGTGGCCTCGCCATGGGCCTGGGTGGCCAGAAAGCGGTAGCGCGCATCGCTGAAAAAGCCGTTGAAGGCGTCCACGCGCAGATCCAGCAGCGTGCCGTCGTACAGGTTGCCGGCGCGGTTGATGCGCACCTGGCCGCTGGCCTTGGCGCGATCCTCGGCCACGTCGTAGTCCATATGGTCGGCGTGGATCACCGTGTCGCCGCGGCGCAGCTCGGCATCGCCCTCGATGGTGGCGCGGATGTCGGGCTGGCCCGTGACGCGGTCGCCACGCACGAACACCGGCAGCTGCTGGCGCACCTGGGGCGGCAGGGTTTCCTGCAGCCGCGGACTGGTGCGCAGCGCGGGGGCCGGTTGGACAGGCGCGTCGGGCGTCTCATCGCCGTCGCCCACCTGGGCCAGCACGGCCAGCGGCGCGCCGCACAGCATCAAGGCCACCAGCCGCGCCAGCGGACGGCGCAACGCGGCCGGCATGGGCGGGCGGGTGGACGGGACGTGGAGCAGGAAGGAACGATCCATGGATTGCAAGAGGCTGGCACATGGCACGCCGGGCGATGTGCCGCCCGGCCAGGGAAGACCGGGTTTGTAAAATCCGATTATCCATGAGCCATCCCCTCCCCCCCCTCCCCAGCGGCGCCAGCGCCGTGCAATGGAACGACCCCGCGCGCCAATCCGCCTTCCTGGCCTGGCTGGCCCCGATAGCCGCCGCGCAGAACCTGCTGCCCGCCAGCCTGCGCCCCGCATCCGCCGACGCCAGCTTTCGCCGTTATCTGCGCCTGGACGCGCAGGACGGCAGCAGTCGCATCGTCATGGACGCCCCGCCCGACAAGGAGGACTGCCGCCCCTTCGTGCATGTGCAGGGCCTGATGCAGTCCGCCGGCCTGCCGGTGCCGCAGATCCACGCCTGGGATCAAACGCATGGCTTCATGCTGCTGTCCGACCTGGGAGGGCAGACCGCCATCGAGCGTCTGGACGAGGCCCAGCCCGCCGCCGCCCACGCCTGGTACCTGCAGGCCGTCGATCTGCTGCTTGACTGGCAAAAGGCCAGCCGCCCCGGCGTGCTGCCGGCCTACGACGACGCGCTGTTGCGCCGCGAGCTGCAGCTGTTCCCCGACTGGTACATCGCGCGCCATCGCCAGGTAACGCTCACCGACGCCCAGCAGGCCACGCTGGCCAAGGCCTTTGACACCATCGTCGCGCAGAACCTGGCCGCGCCCAGCGTCTATGTGCACCGCGACTTCATGATGCGCAACCTGATGGTGCGCGCCGATGGACGCTTGAGCGTGCTCGACTTCCAGGACGCCGTCTTTGGCCCCGTGACCTACGACATCGCCAGCCTGATGCGCGACGCCTTCATCAGCTGGGAAGAGGATTTCGTCATCGACATTACCGTGCGTTACTGGGAAAAGGCCCGCAAGGCCGGCCTCATCGGCGCCGCAAGCGCCAGCGGCTGGGGTGCGGACTTTGGCGAGTTCTACCGCGCCGTGGACTTCATGGCGCTGCAGCGCCACCTGAAGGTCGCCGGCATCTTCGCCCGCCTGACGCTGCGCGACGGCAAGCCCAAATACCTGGCGGACGCGCCGCGCTTCATCGCCTACATCCGCGCCACCTGCGCACGCTACCGCGAGCTGACGCCGCTGCTGCGCCTGGTCGATGAACTGGAGGGCACGCAGGCGGCCATGGGATACGCCTTTGGGCGGGTCTAACAACGGTGCGGTGCATTGGTTGTCTTCCCCCCTCGCGGGCTTGTGTATGCACACATCTTTTTGATAGCGCGTAACGCATATTTAGCGCAGGTTTTAGCTCCCTCGCCCCCTTGGGGGAGACGGTTGGGGTGAGGGGGTGATGCGGCGCAGCGCCCCGTTTTTACACCCTCACCCCCGCCCTCTCCCGCACGCGGGAGAGGGAGAAACAGGCGCCAACGCAGCGGCCATGGTTTTTATCATCAAAACAGCCTGCAACACTTATCTACCAAGCGCTAACAGCTACTATTTTTAAACTGAATGCCACGTTTTTACTGCCCCCTGCCCCTGGCCGCCGGCGCGCAAGTCACGCTGCCGCCCCAGGCCGCGCGCCATGTGCAAGTGCTGCGCCTGCAGCCGGGCGGCGTCATCACGCTGTTCAACGGTGAGGGCGGCGAGTGGACGGCCAGTGTCACGCGCATGGGCCGCAGCGATGTCGATGTAGAGATTGGCACGCACACCGCCGTCGAGCGCGAGGCCGCGCGCGCCGTGCATCTGGTGGTCGGCATGCCGGCCAACGAGCGCATGGACTGGCTGGTGGAAAAGGCCACCGAACTCGGCGCCGCCAGCATCCAGCCCGTGACCACGGCGCGCAGCGTCGTCAAGCTGGCCGGCGAGCGCGCCGCCAAGCGCCAGCAGCATTGGCAGGCGATAGCGGTGTCCGCCTGCGAGCAGTGCGGGCGCAACCGCGTGCCCCCCGTGCATGCGCCGCTGGCGCTGGCCGACTGGCTGCGCCGCGCGCCGGCCGCAGGCCAGCGCCTGCTGCTGTCGCTGCGTGACGGCAGCCAGCCACTGCGCCAGGCCGCCGGCGGCGCCAGTCAGGTCTGGGTGCTGCACGGCCCCGAGGGCGGGCTGACGGCGCAGGAGGAAGACGCGGCGCTGGCCGCAGGCTTTGTCCCCGCCAGCCTGGGCACGCGCGTGCTGCGCGCCGAGACGGCCTCCGTCGCCGCCCTGGCCATGCTGGGGCTGGAATGATGGCTGCGGTCCGCGCCGCCGCCGCTTCAGGCGGCAAGCAACCGGGGCGACGCGCCGGCCGGCAGCGCCTCGGGCATGCCGCCGTCGGCCAAGCGGAACTGCGAGATCGCGGCGAGCAGCTCCTGGGCCTGTTTCTTCAGCGCCGCGTTCTGCTGCGTCGCCTGATCCATCTGCGTGATCGCCTCGCCGACCTGGGCCACGCCGGCGCTTTGCTCGCCGCTGGCCGCGCTGATCTCGCCCATGATGTCGGTCACGCGCCGTATCGCCGCCACCACCTCGCCCATGGTCGCGCCGGCCTGATCGACCAGGCATGAGCCCTGCTGCACCCGCTCCACGCTGGCCGTGATCAGCTCCTTGATCTGCTTGGCCGCCTCGGCGCTGCGCTGCGCGAGGCTGCGCACTTCGCTGGCCACGACGGCAAAGCCGCGGCCCTGCTCGCCGGCGCGCGCTGCCTCCACGGCCGCGTTCAGCGCCAGGATGTTGGTCTGGAAGGCAATGCCGTCGATCACGCCGATGATGTCCGCGATCTGGCGGCTGCTGTCGTTGATGCCCTTCATGGTGTCCACGACCTGGGACACGACCTCGCCGCCCTGGGCCGCAACATTGGAGGCGTTCAGCGCCAGCTGGTTGGCCGCGCGCGCGTTGTCGGCGTTCTGGCGCACGGTGGCGCTGAGCTGCTCCATGGAGGCCGCGGTTTCTTCCAGCGCAGAGGCCTGGCTTTCGGTGCGCGCCGACAGGTCGGCATTGCCCTGGGCGATTTCGCCGGACGCATGGGTGATTTCGACGGCCGTGCCGTGCACCCGGGTCACCAGGCTGCGCAGGCTGGCACGCATGCGCACCAGCTCGGCCATCAGTCCGCGCGCCACGCCACGCCCGGCGGCGGCGCTGAGATCGCCCTCGGCCACCCGGCCGAGCGCCTGGCGCGCCTCGGCGGGCTCGCCGCCCAGCTCCAGGCGCAGCGTGCGCACCATGACCACGGTCAGGGCGGCCGCCGCCAGGGCCGCGAACACGGCCACGGCCGCCGCGATGCGCTGCATGCGCTCGGCCCGGGCCTGGGTGCTGCGGTGCACCTCGTCGGCCGTGGCGCGTGCGACCTTGATCTGCTGGAGCAGCGCCGAGCGCAGCGCGCGCCAGGCCGGCGTTTCCAGGCTGTTCAGCGCCTGGGCCGCCGCCGCGGGGTCGCTGCGCGCCAGATCACGCACCTGGCCTTGCACGCCCACCTGGGTCACGCGCAGCTGCTTGAGCGGCAGCAGCGCGGCTTCCACCGGCGTGCCGCGGACGACCGCCAGCGTGGCCTCGTAGGCCTCGTCGAAGGCCTGGTGCGAGGCCTTGAGGTTGTCGTAGGCCACTTGATTGGCCGGGTCGAGCACGATGTTGCGCAGCGCCTGGCCCGATTGCAGGCCCTGGGCGTAGAGCTCGGACAGGCCGGCCGCCACGGCCTGCTCGGTGCCCATGTAGCGGCTGAAATCGGATTGGGTGCGCGTCAGCCCCCACAGGCTGATGGCCAGGGCCAGCACGAACAGGCCGGCCGGCACGACGGCGCAAAGAATCAAACGGGAAGTGAATCGCATCGGGATGCCTCTCGCAGCCAACGGGTCATCGCTGGCCGTTAATAAATATAAATTGTTAACAATGTGACCAAAAGATGTGACCTGCGAGACTAGGATAAACACGTGGCCGCCGAGGACTCCGGTGCGTCTTGCTTCAGCGCCGCGGGCCTTGGAAAGGCCCGCAACGGCACAAGGCCGTGCCGCCCGGGAGATTCGGCGGGGTGCGCGCGCGGCCCGGCCATGGCGGCGCAGGCGCTCGCCGCCATGCCGGGTTCGCATTTTGCTATTAATAATATAGCTGTTTGCGCTTTACCAGTAAGCGTAAAACCCCAATTTCATTCAAACTTCCGCGTGCGCTTGCATGCAGCCGGGCATGGCGGCGATCACCTGCGCCACGGCCGCGGTGAGCCTCTTGGCATAGGGCACATGCAGGAACTCATTGGGGCCATGGGCGTTGCTCTTGGGGCCGAGCACGCCGCAGACCATCATCTGCGCCTTCGGGAAACCCTGGCTCAGCATGTTCATCAGCGGGATCGTGCCGCCCTGGCCGATGTAGCCGCAGGGGGCACCAAACTGCGCCTGGCTGGCGGCGTTCAGGGCCTGCTCAAACCAGGGGGTGATGGGCGGGGCGTTCCAGCCGCTGGCGGCACTGGCGCCCTCCCAGGTAACGCGCGCCTGGTAGGGGGCGTTGTCTTCCAGCAGGGTTTTCAGCTCCTGCACGGCGGTGGCGGCGTCCACCAGCGGCGGCAGGCGCAGGCTGAGCTTGAAGGCGGTGTAGGGGCGCAGCACGTTGCCGGCGTCCTTCAGCGCCGGAAAGCCCTCGGCGCCGGTGACGCTCAAGGTGGGCTCCCAGGTGCGCTTGATCAACGCCTGCACCGGGTCGGTGGTGGTGGGCAGTGCAAATACCTGGCTGCCGCCGCAGTCGTGCTGCGCCCAGGGGAAGCGCCGGTAGACCTCTTCGCCCAGGATGGCGGCCGTGGCGCGCGCCTGGGCCAGGCGGTCGGCCGGCACCTCGCAGTGAAAGCGCGCGGGCAGCAGGCGGCCGGTGGCCGAGTCCTCCAGGCGGTCCAGCACCTGGCGCATGATGCGGAACGACGAGGGCACCAGGCCGGATGCGTCGCCGGAATGGATGCCCTCGGTCAGGATCTCGACCTTGAGCGTGCCGCTGGCCATGCCGCGCAGGCTGGTGGTGAGCCACAGCTGGTCGTAGTTGCCGGCGCCCGAGTCCAGGCAGATCACCAGGGCCACCTTGCCCAGGCGGGTTCTCAAGGCGTCGATATAGGGCAGCAGGTCGGCGGAGCCGCTTTCCTCGCAGGTCTCGATCAGGCCGACGATGCGCGGGTGCGGCACGCCCTGGCGCTTCAATTCCTGCACGGCGGCGATGCTGGCGTACACCGCATAGCCGTCGTCGGCGCCGCCACGGCCGTAGAGCCGGCCGTCCTCGTACTTCGGGCTCCACGGCCCCAGGTCTGAGCGCCAGCCTTCGAACTCGGGCTGCTTGTCCAGGTGGCCGTACATCAGCACGGTGTCGCTGCCGCTGTGCTGGTGCGCGGGGATGTCAAAGAACAGCACCGGCGTGCGCCCGGGCAGGCGCACGATCTCCAGCGACAGGCCGCTGACCTTCTGCGCCTCCACCCATTGCGCGGCGTTGCGCAGTACGGTCTCCAGATGGCCCTGCTGCTCCCAGTCGGGCGCAAAGCCCGGCGACTTGGCCGGGATGCGGATGTAGTCGGTGAGCTGCTTCAGGATGTCTTCATCCCAGGCACTGCTGACGCGCTCCAGGGCGAGGGCGGTGTCCAGGGCGAGGGCGGTGTCCAGGGCGGGGGTGGGCAGGCGGGCGGTCATGGCTGTCCTCTGGCAATGCACAAAGCAGGCAGGATACGCCAAGGCCAAGACCCCTTGGGGCCAGTCAGATCACGGGAGTTGCCAGCGGCTGCGCGGCCTCGGGCACAAAGCGGCCGGCCACGACCCGGTTGCGCCCGGCGGCCTTGGCGGCATACAGCGCCTGGTCGGCGCAGCGCAGCAGTCGCTCCCAGTCCTCGGTGCCATGCAGCTGGCCGCCACACACGCCAATGCTCACCGTGGCGGTGATGGCGCAGCCCTCGCGCGCACAGGGGCACTGGGCCACGGCGCTGCGCAGGGTTTCGGCCAGCTCGGCGGCGGCCTGCTGCGCGGTGTTGGGCAGCAGCACCAGGAATTCCTCGCCACCGTAGCGCCCCACCATGTCCTGGGCGCGCAGCCTGGCGCTGAGCAGGCCCGCCACATGGCACAGGATCTGGTCGCCCACCTGGTGGCCATGGCCGTCGTTGACGGCCTTGAAATGGTCTATGTCCACCATCATCAGCGCATAGGGTTCATGCGAGCGTGCGGCAACAGCCACGTCACGGCGCGCCGCCAGCAGCAGGGCGCGGCGGTTGAACAGGCCGGTCAGGGCGTCGCGGGTGGCAAAGTAATGGTTGTTGGCGTCGGCCCTGTCCTTGGCCATCAGGATGAAGCCCAGCGACGCCAGGATGACCACGACAAAGGCCGCCATGAAGGTCAGCGACTGCACGCCATCGGTGCGCAGCAGGCCTTGGGTGGGGATGCTGTGCAGGGCGGCCAGCGCACCGCGCACCGCCAGCAGCACGGCCTGCAGGCCCAGCCCCGCGGTCAGCAAGACGGCGCCACGCATTTGCGCCGGCGGCGTGGGGCGCCACAGCGCCCACAGCACCAGGGCCACCTGCAGCGGCGGCACCACGCCGGCGACGATCACGCAGGCGCGGTAGTCGTCCTGGAACCAGGCAAACAGCAGCGCCATGGCCAGCACCGGCACCAGCATGCGACGCCAGGGCAGCCCATGGCCCTGAAACTGACGCACGGCCGCCAGCGCCAGCGCAAAGGTGCCGGCCAGCAGGGTATTGGCCAGCACCACGCTGGCCCAGGCGGGCACCGCGCCGCGCAGCGTGAACAGCAGATAGGTAATGGTGTGCAGCACCAGCGCCAGTGCCCACAGGCCCATGCCTTCGCGCCGCTCGGGTCGCACGGCGGCCATGGACAGCGCCATGGTGGCGGAGGCTGCCGCCGTCATCAGCAGCATGGTGGGCACATCAAGGGGCAGCATGGGGCAGCAAGAAGATGTGAGACGGCCTTTTTACCCCAAGGCCAGGGTCTGCGCCACGGGGTTTGTCAGTCGTGCTCGAAGCGGAACACCGCCGTGCCCGCCAGTGCATTGGGCAGCCAGCGCACCTCGCGCCCGTCCTGCAGGCCGAAGGCGTCCAGGATGCGCAGCTTGTTCTTGTACGCCAGCACCTCGAAGTCCTTGTAGGTGCCGACGCGGATGTTGGGCGTGTCGTACCACTGGTAGGGCAGGCGCCGCGTGACCGGCATGCGTCCGCGCAGCACCGACAGGCGGTTCGGCCAGTGCGCAAAGTTGGGAAAGGCGACGATGCCGCTTTGGCCCACGCGCGCCGTCTCGCGCAACATGACCTCGGCATTGCGCAGATGCTGCAGGGTGTCGATCTGCAGCACCACGTCGAAGCTGTTGTCGCCAAACATGGCCAGGCCTTCGTCCAGGTTCAGCTGGATGACGTTGACGCCGCGGCGCACGCAGGCCAGCACATTGGCGTCGGCCAGCTCTATGCCGTAGCCGCTGCAGCCGCGTTCGCGCTGCAGCAGGTCGAGCAGGGCGCCGTCGCCGCACCCTAAGTCGAGCACGCGGCTGCCTTCTGGCACCAGGCGTGCAATGGCTTGCATGGTGGCGTGGTCGCTCATGGTTGTCCTCCCTGCAGCTCCTTGGAAATACTATCAAAATAAGAGCGCACCACGCCCATGTATCGGGCGTCATCCAGCAAAAATGCATCATGACCATGGGGAGCGTCGATCTCGGCGTAGCTCACGTCGCGGCGGTTCTCCAGCAGCGCCTGCACGATTTCTCGGCTGCGCTGGGGCGAGAAGCGCCAGTCGGTGCTGAAGCTCACCAGCAGAAATTTGGCACGCGCCACGGCCAGCGCCTGGGCCAGGTTGCCGCCATGCCGACGCGCGGGGTCGAAGTAGTCCAGCGCGCGCGTGATGAGCAGATAGGTGTTGGCATCGAAATACTCGCTGAACTTGTCGCCCTGGTAGCGCAGGTAGCTCTCGATCTGGAACTCTATGTCCTGGGTGCTGTACTTGAGGTCCATGCCCTCCCTGAGCTGACGGCCGAACTTCTCGTTCATCACGTCGTCGCTCAGGTAGGTGATGTGGCCGATCATGCGCGCGATGCGCAGGCCGCGCTGCGGGATCACGCCATGGCGGTAGAAATGCCCGCCGTGAAAGTCCGGGTCGGTGACGATGGCGCGGCGCGCCACCTCGTTGAAGGCGATGTTCTCGGCCGTCAGATTGGGCGCGCTGGCCACCACCACGGCGTGGCGCACACGCTCCGGGTATTGCAGCGTCCACGACAGCGCCTGCATGCCGCCCAGGCTGCCGCCCATCACCGCGGCCAGTTGCGCAACGCCCAGGCGATCGAGCAGCAGCGCCTGGGCGTTGACCCAGTCCTCCACCGTCACCACGGGGAAGTCGGCGCCATAGACCTCGCCGGTATCCGGATGCTTGTGCATCGGCCCGGTGGAGCCAAAGCAGGAGCCCAGGTTGTTGATGCCGATGACGAAGAAACGGTTGGTATCTAGCGGCTTGCCAGGGCCGATCATGTTGTCCCACCAGCCCTCGCTCTTGGGCTGGCCCTCATAGACGCCCGCCACATGGTGCGAGGCGTTGAGCGCGTGGCACACGAGCACGGCGTTGTCACGCGCGGCGTTGAGCTCGCCGTAGGTCTCGTAGGCCAGGGTGTAGTCCCGTATCGAGGCGCCCGACTGCAAGCGCAGGGCCTCGGCAAAGTGCATGGATTGCGGTGTGGCGATGAACGACATGAAAAAACCCGGCTGTCGCTAAAAACGAGGCCGGGTCATGCATCCATCGGTCATGTCTTTAGCTGAATTTATAAAGCGCCCGCAAGCGGTAGCAAATCGGCGCGTCTGGCGGGCATTATGCCAAAGGCGTGGCCTGCGGCACAAACAGCGCCAGCAGACCCAGCACCAGAAAAATCACGGCCGAGATGATGTGCACCAGGCGTATCGGTACCTTCTTGACCAGGCGGTCGCCCAGCCAGACCACGGGTGCGTTGGCAATCATCATGCCCAGCGTGGTGCCGGCCACCACCCACAGATAGGCGTTGTACTGCGCCGCCAGCATGACGGTGGCAATCTGCGTCTTGTCACCCATCTCGGCGATGAAAAAGGCCACCAGCGTGGTGCCGAACACCCCCAGGCGCAGGCCCTTGCCCTCGCCGTCATCGTCGAGCTTGTCGGGGATCAGCATCCACACCGCCATGGCGATGAACGATAGGCCCAGCACCCAGCGCAGCGCCTGCGGCCCCAGTACCGTGGTCACCCACGCGCCGACGGCCCCGGCCAGCGCATGATTGGCCAGCGTGGCCACCAGAATGCCCAGCACGATGGGCCAGGGCTTGCGAAAACGCGCCGCCAGCACCAGGGACAGCAGCTGGGTCTTGTCGCCCATTTCTGCGAGGGCGACGATGGAGGTGGAGATGAGAAAGGCTTCCATAGCGGGACTGGGTCAAGGGATTTCCGGCCGGAAGCATTCGGACAGCATTGACCACGCCCCGACTCCGGCCTGATGGATCGGTGCATGGTCAATGGTCTCGCCCAGTCCGCCATTGCGGCGAACCTCATGCACCATGGCGCGCGGGCGCGCCAAGTCTGTTGATGCATGCCTCCCGTGGCGCCTGCGGCGCGCGTGGGCAGGCTACTCCCCATGGACGGCCGGCATTGTATCCATCCGCGCCGGTGCCGCCCGATGGACAACAAATACCCGGTAAATACCCTCGAAAGTGTTGCTGGAACGCACTTATCACCATTCTGAGGCCATAGGGATACTTGATAATGGCCGAGCCTTCCTGTCCTGCAGGAAAGCACTTTGCGGTGTCTGGTCAGTTTCGCGTCTTTGAAGTCGTCACAGGTTTGTTGATTGCGTCGGGCTCCATCGCGTTCCATGTTTATTTCTAGGAGTCCCGTCATGGGCAACAAACTTTACGTGGGCAACCTGCCCTATTCCTTCCGCGACCAGGATCTGGAGCAAACCTTCGGCCAGTTCGGCGCCGTGCAAAGCGCCAAGGTCATGATGGAGCGCGACACCGGCCGCTCCAAGGGCTTTGGCTTCGTCGAGATGGGCAGCGATGCCGAGGCACAGGCCGCCATCCAGGGCGTGCATGGCCAGAATTTCGGCGGCCGTGACCTGGTGGTCAACGAAGCGCGCCCCATGGAGCCCCGCCCCCCGCGCAGCGGTGGTTACGGTGGTGGCGGCGGCTACGGCGGTGGCCGCGGCAATGGCGGCGGCTACGGTGGCGACCGCGGCGGCTACGGCGGTGGCCGTTCCAGCTACTGATCTTGATCAGACAAGGGGCCGCAAGGCCCCTTTTTTTGCGGCCAATCGGCGACATGAGCGCACAAACCCCCTTGTATTTGCCCAAGAGTTTTGCAACATAATCTCCGTTGGTGAAGGGCGACCTTCATCGTGGTTGCGGTGATCCGTCAGTTTTCGCGCATAGGGCGTCTTTGTGATCAACTGGCTGCGGGTTCGGGACTCCGTCGCTCATTTCAATTGTTTTTCAGGAGTCCCTTGATGGGCAACAAGCTGTACGTCGGCAACCTGCCGTACTCGGTGCGCGACCAGGATCTGGAGCAGGCCTTTGGCCAGTTCGGAACCGTGACCAGCGCCAAGGTCATGATGGAACGCGACACCGGTCGCTCCAAAGGCTTTGGTTTCGTGGAAATGGGCAGTGATGCAGAGGCCCAGGCCGCCATCAACGGCATGCACGGCCAGCCCCTGGGTGGCCGCGCCATCGTCGTGAACGAGGCGCGCCCCATGGAGCCCCGTCCCCCGCGCAGCGGTGGCGGTGGTTTCGGCGGTGGTTTCGGCGGTGGTGGCGGCGGCGGCTACGGCGGTGGCCGTGGCGCGGGTGGCGGCGGCGGTGGCCGCGGCGAAGGCGGTTTCCGCAGCCCCTATGGCTCCGGCCCGCGCGGCGGTGGTGGCGGCGGCGGTGGCCGTGGCGGCTACGGTGGTGGTGGCGGCGGCTACGGCGGCGATCGCGGCGGTTATTGATCCGCTGACCCCATGCGCAAGGGCTCCCTCGGGAGCCCTTGGTTTTTTTCAGCTCGAAGGCGGCTGCCGGTGCTTGCGTGGCCGTCCCTGCAGCAGGCGGTCGAACCAGGGGTTGGGCAGCAGGCGCAGCAGCTTGGCAGCCACGCCCATCTGCCAGGGGATGACGCGGTAACTGCGGCCGGTTTCTATGGCCTTGAAGGCGCTCTCGGCAAACGCTTCGGGGGTCATCAGAAACGGCATGCGGTAGCGGTTTTCCCGCGTCAGCGGCGTGTCCACATAGCCGGGGCTAATCGTGACCACGCGCACGCCGCTGGCGCGCAGCTCGCCGCGCAGGCTCTCGCAGTAGCTGATCACCGCCGCCTTGCTGGCGCAATAGGCGCCATGGCCGGGCAGGCCGCGTATGCCGGCCACGCTGCCAATGCCCACCAGGCGCCCGCTGCCGCGCTGTGTCATGGCGCTAATGAAGGGGTGGAAGGTAGCGGCCAGGCCCAGGTTGTTGGTGGCAAAGACGCGCGCCATGACGTCCAGGTCGGCGCGCTCGGCAGTGTCCATGCCGACGCTGATGCCGGCGTTGGCGATGACCACGTCGGGCAGACCCTGGCGCGCCAGGCAGGCCTGGCCGGCGGCGATGATGCTGTCCGGCTGGCTCACGTCGGCGCCATAAATTTCATAGCTGTCTGCGCTCAACCCAAGCGCGTCAGCCCATGATTTGATCTCAAATTCGCGGCGCGCCACCAGGGCCAGTCGCCAGCCCGCACGGTGGTAGCACTCGGCCAGCGCCCGGCCTATGCCGCTGGAGGCGCCGGTGATGAAGACCAGGGGGCGCGCGGGCATGGCCAATCTGGGGGTTCAGCGGCGTGCCGCCGGCTGCAGCGTGCCGTGCACGCGCCCGCGCAGGTTCAGGATCTGATCCAGGTTGTCATAGTCCATGCTGTCGGCGGTGAAGGTGTCGGAGCCGCGCTTGAGGGTCACGGGCTGGTTGGAGCGCACGCGCTCATCATTCACCCAGGCATGCAGAAATTCGCCCCGGAACTCCAGGCGCGGCAACGTGGCCTGGCCTTTGCGCACCAGGGGCTCGCGCGTGACGATGGCGTTGCCGAACAACTGCACCTCGCTGCCATCGGCATTCGTCAGCGCACGGTTGGCGCTGGCCGTGGTCACGCGCCCGTCGGGGCTGACCGAGCGCATGCGCGCCTGGTCGATCTCCAGTGTGTCGCTGTCGGCATAGTGGCGCGCCAGCTGGCCACGGATGTCGCTTTGCAGGCGGCCCGTGGCATCGAAGTTTTTCACGGCGAAGTCGCGCATGAAGTAGTCGGGCTCGTGGCTGACGGGGCGCTCCACCACCGCCGGCTGCGGCTGGGGTGCGTTGCGCACCAGCCACCAGGTGCCCAGCGCCAGAAGCCCCATGAGCAGCACGGGCAGGTAGAGGGACAGGCGCTCCCAGGCCCGGCGCAGGCTGCTCATCATGCGCCGTGCGCGGCCAGCAAGCCGGCATAGCGGCCGCTGGCGACGAGCAGCAGGTCGCACAGCTCGCGCGCAGCGCCCGCGCCGCCGGCCGCAGCGGTGACATGGTGGGCCACGGCGCGCACCTCGGCCTGGGCCTGCGGCGGCGCGCAGGCAAAGGCCGCGCGGCGCATCACGGCCAGATCCGGCCAGTCGTCGCCCATGGCGGCGGCCTGGCCCCAGGCCAGGCCCAGCTCGGCCAGGATGGCCTCGGCGGCCGGGCGCTTGTCCTCGGTGCCAAAGCGCGCATGCACCACGCCCAGCGCCGCGAGGCGCAGGCGCAGCGCGGGGGAATCGCGCCCGGTGATCACCGCCGGGGTGATGCCGGCCTGCTGCAGCAGCTTCAGGCCATGGCCGTCCAGGGTGTTGAAGCGCTTCAAGGTCTCGCCGGCCTCGGAAAAGTACAGGCCACCGTCGGTGAGCACGCCATCCACGTCGAAAAAGGCCACGCGCACATCCTGTGCACGCAGCAGCAGCGCTGGGGCGAATTGCAGCACGGGGCGCAGCGGGGGCAGGGGTTGTTGCATCAGATCACCTTGGCGCGCATCAGGTCGCCGATATGCACCACGCCCACCAGCACACCGCCGGGCTCGGTGACCAGCACGCTGGTAATGGAGTGCTGCTCCATCAGCTGCGCGGCGTCGGCCGCCAGCGCATCGGCAGCAATGGTGCGGGGGTTGGCATGCATGATGTCCTGGGCGCGCATGCCGCGCAGGTCGGCGCCGGCCTCTATGCGCCGGCGCAGGTCGCCGTCGGTGAAGATGCCTATGGGGCGGCCCGCCTCGTCCACCACGGCGGCGGCGCCCATGCCCTTGGCACTCATCTCGCGCATCAGAGTGCTGAAGTCCACCTGCGGCAGCACCCGCGGCACCTGCTCGCCGCTGCGCATGACGTCGCGCACATGGGTCAGCAGGCGGCGCCCCAGCGCACCGCCGGGGTGCGAGCGGGCAAAGTCTTCGGGACGAAAGCCACGCGCGTCCAGCAGGGCCACGGCCAGCGCGTCGCCCATGGCCAGCTGCACCGTGGTGCTGGTGGTCGGGGCCAGGTTCAGCGGGCAGGCCTCGCGCTCCACGCTGCAGTCCAGCACCAGGTCGGCATGGCGCGCCAGTGACGACTGCAGCCCACCCGTCATGGCGATCAGGGGCACGCCCTGGCGCTTGAGCATGGGCAGCAGCACGGTGATTTCGCTGCTCTCGCCGCTGTTGGACAGGGCCAGCAACAGGTCGCCGCGCGTGACCATGCCCAGGTCGCCATGGCTGGCCTCGGCCGGGTGCACGAAGAACGCGGGCGTGCCGGTGGATGCCAGCGTGGCGGCGATCTTGCGCCCCACATGGCCGCTCTTGCCCATGCCCATGACGACCACGCGCCCGGGCGTGGCCAGCAGCAGCTGCACCGCCTGCACAAACACCTGGCCCAGGCGCGCGCCCAGGCTCTGCAATGCCTGGGCCTCGATATCGAAGGTCTCGCGCCCCAGGCGCAGGGCCTGCGCGGCATCGAAGGGCGGGGGGGCGGATGGGGCGTTGGGCATGGGCGAATTCTATCGGTCGGCCCGCCCCCGGCTCGGCTAGGATCAGGCATGTCCTCACTCGCCCTGACGCTGCTGTACCTGCTGGCTGCCGTGCTGGGCGTGGTCGCCTGCCGCAGCCTGCGGCTGCCGCCGATGATGGGCTATCTGGCGGCGGGCATCCTCATTGGCCCGCATGCGCTGGCGCTGACGCAGAACTCCGAGGGCGTGCGCCACCTGGGCGAGTTTGGCGTGGTGTTCCTGATGTTCACCATCGGCCTGGAGTTCAACCTGCCCAAGCTGCGCGCCATGCGCCGCCATGTGTTCGGCCTGGGGCTGCTGCAGGTGCTGCTGTCCATGCTGGCCTTCACCGCCTGCCTGCTGCTGCTGGCACGACTGGGCGGCGTGTGGGACATGGGCTGGCAGACCGCCCTGGCCCTGGGCGGCACGCTGGCCATGAGCAGCACGGCCATCGTCGTCAAGCTGATGTCCGAGCGTGGCGAGCTCGAGAGCGAGCATGGCCGGCGCGTGCTGGGCATCCTGCTGTTCCAGGACTTGGCCGTGGTGCCGCTGCTGGTGCTGATACCGGCGCTGGGCTCGTCACCCGACAAGCTGCTGCTGGCGCTGGGCCTGGCCCTGCTCAAGGCCATGGTGCTGGTAAGCGTGCTGCTGGTGGGCGGTCAGGGCGTGATGCGCTGGTGGCTGACCCTGGTGGCCAGGCGCAAGAGCGACGAACTGTTCATGCTGAACCTGTTGCTGGTCACGCTGGGCCTGGCCTGGATGACCGAGCTGGCCGGGCTGTCGCTGGCGCTGGGCGCCTTCATCGCCGGGGTGCTGGTGTCCGAGACGGAGTTCCGCCACCAGGTGGGCACCGACATCCGCCCCTTCCACGACGTGCTGCTGGGCCTGTTCTTCATCACCGTGGGCATGATGCTGGACTGGCATGTGATGGTGGAGCGCTGGGCGCTGGTGCTGCTCTTGCTGGCGGCGCCGCTGCTCATCAAGACCGCCATCATCGTGGCCCTGGCGCGCGGCCTGGGCGCCACCACCGGCGTGTCGCTGCGCACCGCGCTGTACGTGGCGCAGGCGGGCGAATTCGGCTTCGTGCTGCTGTCGCTGATGCAGACGCACGAGCTGCTGGCGCCGGCGCTCATGAACCCGGTGCTGGCGGCCATGGTGCTGTCCATGCTGGCCACGCCCTTCCTGATCCAGTACAGCAACCGCATCGTCATGAAGCTGGTGGCCAGCGACTGGCTGCAGCAGTCGCTGCAGGTGACCAGCATTGCGCGCCAGGCCATCAACACCAGCGGCCATGTGCTGATCTGCGGCTATGGCCGCTGCGGCCAGAACCTGGCGCGCATGCTCGAACGCGAGGGCATCCCCTACATGGCGCTGGATCTGGACCCGGACCGCGTGCGCCAGGCCGCCGCCGCCGGCGACTCGGTGGTGTTTGGCGATGCCACGCGCGTCCAGGCTCTGAAGGCCGCCGGCCTGGGCCGGGCCGCGGCCCTGGCCATCACCTATCTGGACACGGCCGCCGCCTTGAAGGTGCTGGCCAATGCGCGCGCCCATGCACCACAAGTGCCGGTGGTGGTGCGCACCGAGGACGACACCCATCTGGAGAAGCTGCAGGCCGCCGGCGCCACCGAGGTCGTGCCCGAGGCCATCGAGGGCTCGCTGATGCTGGCCGGCCATGCCCTGGCCCTGGTGGGCGTGCCCATGCGCCGCGTGCTGCGCCTGGTGCAGGGCCAGCGCGAACAGCGCTATGGCCTGCTGCGCGGCTACTTCCACGGCGCCGACGACGACACCGTCAGCGAGCGCGACCAGGAGCGCCTGTACTCCATCACCCTGCCCCCGGGCGCCGCCGCCGTGGGCGCCAGCCTGGCCACGCTGACGCTGCACGCCATGGGCGCGCGCCTGATCAACGTGCGCCGGTTCAGCGGGCGCATGTCCGGCCCCGACGATGAGGCGCCACTGGCCGAGGGCGACACCCTGGTGCTGTCGGGTCACCCCACGGCCCTGAGCCTGGCGGAAGAAAAACTGTTGCGCGGCTGATTACACTTTGCGCCGCCCCTGACCCGACCTGCGACAAGCCATGCCCCATCTCAACGTCACCCACTACCTGCGCCAGCACATCCGCACCGTGCCCAACTGGCCGGCGCCGGGTGTGCAGTTTCGCGACATCACGCCGCTGCTGCAGAACCCCAAGGTGTTTCGCGTGCTGATAGACGCCTTCGTGCAGCGCTACATGGACCCGGCCCTGCGCCCGGACGTGGTGGCGGGGCTGGATGCGCGCGGTTTCATCCTGGGTTCGGTCGTGGCCTATGAGCTGGGCCTGGGCTTTGTGCCCATCCGCAAGAAGGGCAAGCTGCCCTTCACCACGGTGGAGGAAACCTACGAGCTGGAATACGGCAGCGCCACCGTGGAGCTGCATGCCGACGCCGTCCAGCCCGGCGACCGGGTGCTGCTGATCGACGACCTGATCGCCACCGGCGGCACCATGATGGCGGGCAAGAAACTGCTGGAAAAGCTGGGCGCCAGCGTCATGGAGGGCGCGGCCATTGTGGATCTGCCCGAGCTGGGCGGCTCGGCGCGCCTGCGCGCCAGCGGACTGCCGCTGTTTACCCTGGTGGACTTCGGCGGCCATTGAGGCCGCCGTTTTCAGCGCAGATCTCCGTACTGCGTGCTGCTCAGGTCGGGGCTGCGCCCCTCCTGGCTGGGCATCACCGTGTCCTCGAAGCCGGTCAGCGCCGGGCTGGGCGGCAGCAGCGGGCCGCTGCGCGTGGCCACGCCGGGCTCCACCGGGGCTTGGGGCGCGCGCCCGGCGGCATTCACCAGCGCCTGCTTGAAGGCCGCGACCTCGTCGGCCTCGATGGGGTCGAAGCGCGTGCTGCCCGGCGCCACTTCCGGCACCGTCGGCGGCACCAATGCGGTCGGGCGTGGGGCGGCCTGGCGCGCTGCCGCGGGCCGCGGAGCGACCACGACCGGCGAGGCCGCAACGGCCCCTGCCGTGAATTCGGGCACGCGGCTCTGCGCTGGCGCACCTGCCACGGCCTGGCGCAGCGCGGCGCCCACCACGATCTGCGCATTAGTGCGCCAATACACGGCCGGCACGCCGATACCAAAGCGCGTCTTGGCGGACTGGGCGATCAGCGTCTCGATCTCGCCCAGACGACCCATGTCGCCGCCATATTCGGGCGCCAGATCCATCATCACCAGGAACTGCGAGCCCCGCTGATCCAGCGACAGCACCTTGAACTTGTAGCCCGCCGACAGCACGCCGGCACGCACCATGGCGTCGCGCACCGCGGTGTAGAGCAGCTCGCGGCGCTCGGTGCGCTCGCTCCTGCGCACCTGATCCTGCGAGGGCGCCGACGGCGAGGATGGCAACGGCTTGCCATGGGCACCGGGTGCCGCAGCGGCTGCGGCCGGTGCCTGGGGCTTGGATTTGCGAGTGAACCAACTGAACAATGACATACCTGCCTTCGCGAAGAAGTGCTAAATTTGTCAGTAAGTGTACTGCGCACCAGCATCAACGCCACGCCGGGCGTGGGACTGTCAGGTGGATGCAACGCGGCGGCGGCGGTTGGCCAGGCGCTTGGCCTGCACGGCGCCTATGGCCATGACCAGCTGCAGGGCCACGGCCGGGTTGCGGTTGGCGAACTCCGCGAAGCGGATCGCCGTCAGGTTCCACAGCCTGGTCGGCGCCCCGGCCTGCACCGTGGCGCTGCGCGGGCGGTGCGAGAAAAACGCGCCCTCGCCCACCACCGAGCCCGGGCCGACGATGGCCAGGCGCACGCGCTGCTGCTCGTCCTCATAGTGCACGGTCAGGCTGCCGCTTTCGACCAGGTACAGGGTGCGTTCGGTCGTGCCCTGGGCAAACAACACCTGGCCGACCGGCAGTTCCATGGGCCGCAGATAGGGCAGGAGCAGATCCCACTGCTCGGAGCTGAGCATATTGCCCATGCTGTCTTCGGTGGCGGCCTGGCTGATGGCCTGCACCAGGCCCATCAGCTGGGCCTTGAGGATGGGAATGGCGGCGATGTTCATCGCGCGCGAAAGTAACGTGGTCGTGCCGTTCACACAAGCACGCATTACTTTTGTTCACAAAAACGTCGCTTCACTTGCCGATGCAGAAGCTGGAAAAAATCACCCCCAGCAGGTCGTCCGCGCCAAATTCGCCGGTGATGCTGTTGAGCGCGTTCTGCGCCAGGCGCAGCTCCTCGGCCAGCAGATCCAGCGCGGGGCCATCGCTCATCAGCTGCGCCGCCGCCTCCATCAGGTGTGCGTCCACGGCGCGCAGGGCCTCGAGGTGGCGCGCGCGCGCGATGTACACACCTTCGGCGCCCTGCTGCCAGCCGGCGACCTGTAGCAGCCGCTGGCGCAACGTGTCCAGCCCGGCGCCGGTGCGCGCCGACAGCCGCACGGCCTCGTGCCCGGCGACCGCCTGGAGCGGTTGGTGCGTACTGGCATCGAGCTTGTTCCAGACGTCGATCACCGGCACATTTTCGGGCAGTTTTTGGTCCAGATCGCTTGTGATGGCAGCGTCACCAGCTATGTATTCGGGAGCATTCATGCGCGTCAAGTCGTGCAGGAACAACACGGCGTCGGCGCCCGCGATCTCCTCCCAGGCACGGGCGATGCCTATGCGCTCGACCTCGTCGCTGCTCTCGCGCAGGCCGGCGGTGTCGATGATGTGCAGCGGCACGCCCTCTATCTGTATGGTCTGCTGCACCTTGTCGCGCGTGGTGCCGGCGATCGGGGTGACGATGGCCAGCTCGGCGCCCGCCAGGGCGTTGAGCAGCGAGCTCTTGCCGGCGTTGGGCTGGCCGGCGATGACCACCTTGATGCCCTCGCGCAGCAAGGCGCCCTGCCCCGCGCGCTGCATCACGCCGGCCAGGGTTTGCTGCAAATTTGAGAGCTGTCCGCGCGCGTCCGCCTTGCGCAGGAAGTCGATTTCTTCCTCGGGAAAGTCCAGCGTGGCCTCGACCAGCATGCGCAGGTGGATGAGGGCGTCGCGCAGGCCGTGGATCTCTTTGGAGAACTCGCCCGAGAGCGAGCGCCCGGCGCTGCGCGCTGCAGCCTCGGTGCTGGCGTCTATCAGGTCGGCAATCGCCTCAGCCTGGGCCAGGTCGATCTTGTCGTTCAAGAACGCCCGCTCGGTGAACTCGCCGGGCTCGGCCAGGCGCAGGCGCGGCAGAGCGGTCTGCGCCGCCTCCAGGCAGCGCGCCAGCAGCAGCTGCAGCACCACGGGCCCGCCGTGGGCCTGGAGCTCCAGCACGTCCTCACCGGTGTAGCTGTGCGGCGCGGGGAAGAAAAGCGCCAGCCCTTGGTCGATGGGCTGGCCCTGGGCGTCGGGAAAGGGCAGGTAATGCGCCTGGCGCGGCTGCAGCGCGCGGCCCAGCAGATCCTGCACGAAGGGCGCCAGGCCACGGCCCGACACGCGCACGATGCCCACGGCGCCACGCCCTGGGGCGGTGGCGATGGCGGCTATCGGATCCTGGTGGCGGGCGAGCATGGGTGCGATGACCTATTGAAAAAATAGCTGCCTGCGCTGCAATACCAACAGCTCATGGCATTTTTTGCCTGAAATGTTGATAAAGCGTGCGCAGGCAGCTATGGTTTTTGCACTTACTTGATGGTCGTCCAGGTGGGCATGGGGCGATCGTCGGCACGGTGCACCGTGTCCACGTTCTTCTGCATGGCCCAGGGGCGGATCTGGTGGTGCAGGGGCAGGTAGTAGTACTCGTCCTTGGTCAGCTTGAGCGCGTCGTGGATCAGCGCGTCGCGCTTCGGCGTGTCCATCTCCACCTTGATCTGCTGGATCATGGCGTCGAGCTTGGGGTCGCTGAAGCGCCCGCCGTTGTAGACGCCGGCCGCCGTCTTGCCGTCCTTGGTGGACATCAGCGAGTCCAGCGTGTACAGCGCATCAAACGTGGCCACACCCCAGCCGAACAGGTAAGCGCTGACGTCGTTGTTCATCACGCGCGAGACAAACTGCGCCATCGGCGCGGTCTGCAGATTGGTCTTGACGCCGATGCGCGTCCACATCGCTGTGACGGCCTGGCAGATGGCCTCGTCGTTCACGTAGCGGTCGTTCGGGCAGTCGAGCTTGAGGGTAAAGCCCTGGGGATAGCCGGCGTCGGCCAGCAGCTTCTTGGCGGCCTCGACGTCGTACTTGGCGGCGCGCTCGTCCAGCTGCTTGCTCCAGCCATGCACCATGGGCGCCACCATCACGCCGGCGGGCACCGACAGGTTGCGCATGGTGCGGCTGTGCAGGCCGGCCGAGTCGATCGCCTGGTACAGCGCCTGGCGCACGCGCTTGTCCTTGAGCGGGTTTTTGCCGGCCACGCCCGAGCCGGGCAGCTCGTCGCGGAACTGGTCCAGTCCCAGGTAGATGGTGCGGTTCTCGGCGCCCTCGATGAGCTTCAGGTTGCTGTCGGCCTTCATGCGCGCCAGATCCTGCGGCGGCGGATCGACGACGAAGTCCACCTGGCCCGACACCAGCGCCGCCGTGCGTGTAGCGGCCGACTTGATGGGGGTGAACACCACCTCGTCGATATTGCCCTTGGGCTTGTCCCACCAGTTCGGGTTTTTCTTGAGCGTCAGCTTCTGGTCGGGCTGCCAGCTCACCAGGGAGAAGGGGCCGGTGCCGTTGGCGTTGCGCGAGGCGTAGCTTTCTTCCTTGCCCGCGTAGTCCTGCGACTTCGTGGAGTTGTGCTTCTCGGCCCAGGCCTTGTTCATGATGCGCGCCTCGGTCAGCTCGCGCAGCAGGATGGGATTGGGGCCTTTGAGGATCAGGTCCACGGTGTGCTCGTCCACCTTCTTGACCTCCTTGACGCTTTGCACCGCGGACATCATGTTGGACGGCGCCGTGCCCGCACGCGTGAGCGAGAACACCACGTCGTCGGCCGTGAACGGCGCGCCGTCGTGGAATTTGACGCCCTTGCGCAGCTCGAAGCGCACCTGCGTGGGCGAGATCTGCGTCCACTTGGTAGCCAATGCCGGTTCGGTCTGGTACTTGGCGTCGTAGCGCACCAGGCTTTCGTAGATCTGCTGCAGGAAGGCGTGCGTGGTCTGGTGGTTCTGTGCGTGGGGGTCGATCGTGAGGATGTCATTGGCACCCGCCCAACGCAGGCTGGCTGCATGCACGGATCCCACGGCAAGGCACATTGCTGCCGCCACCATGCCCAGTTTGAAGGTCGTTCGCTGAATCATCCGTCTGACTCCTTGTGTGTTGATCTACTACCGGATGTAGTGACCCGCATCGTACCGAAAATGACAACGGCCGCTGAGCGGCCGTTGTCATTTCTGCAGCAGGGCAGGTCAGCGGAACTTGGGCAGGTTGAACTGCGGCGGCACCCCCATGCGCGTGTTGATGATCCACTGCTGGGCAATGGACAGGATGTTGTTCGTGAGCCAGTACAGCACCAGGCCGGCCGGGAAGAAGAAGAACATCACGCTGAACATCAGCGGCATGAGCCACATCATCTTGGCCTGCATCGGGTCCGGCGGCGCGGGATTCAACGCAGTCTGCAACAGCGAGGACAGGGTCATCAGCAGCGGCAGGATGAAGAGCGGGTCGGGCGAGGACAGGTCATGGATCCAGCCGATCCACGGTGCGTTGCGCATCTCCACGCTGGACAGCAGCACCCAGTACAGCGCGATGAACACCGGGATCTGGATCATGATCGGCAGGCAGCCGCCCATGGGGTTGACCTTTTCCTCGCGGTAGATGCGCATCATCTCCTGCTGCATCTGCTGCGGCTTGTCCTTCAGGCGCTCGCGCATTTCCTGGATGCGCGGGTTGATGGCCTTCATCTTGGCCATGCTGGCGTAGGCCTTGGCGTTGAGCCAGTAAAACGCGATCTTCAGCAGCAGCACCAGCGCCACGATGGACCAGCCCCAGTTGGCAATCACCTTGTGCAGCTGGTCGAGCAGCCAGTACAGCGGCTTGGAGAGAATGGTCAGCCAGCCATAGTCCTTGACCAGCTCCAGGCCGGGGGCAAGCTTCTCCAGCAGGGTCTCGATCTGCGGGCCGGCGAACAGGCGTGCGTCCAGGCTCTTGGACTGGCCCGGGGCGATTTCGCCCAGCTGGGTGATCATGCCCACGGCAAACAGGTTGTTGTCCACCTTGCGCACGAACAGGTCGCGCGCCACGCCGTCGCCCAGCAGCCAGGCGGTGGCAAAGTAATGCTGCACCATGGCCACGTAGCCGTCGCTGGAGGACTTGTCGATCTCGGCCTTGCCGTTCTCAATGTCCTTGAACTCCACCTTCTGGTACTTCTTGGCCTCGGTATAGACGGCCGGGCCGGTGAAGGTGGAATAGAACGAGGATTCGCCCGCGGGCTTGTTGCCGTCACGTACCAGCTGCAGGTACAGCTGCGGCGACACGGGGGCGCTGCCGGTGTTGACCACCTCGTGGCGCACCGCGATGTCATAGGCGCCGCGCTTGAGCGTCCAGGTCTTGACCAGCTTCACGCCCCCCAGATCGGGCGACTCGAAGCGCACCACCAGCTCCTGCTCGCCGTCCTTGAGCTCACGCGCGCCCGGCACCACGGCCATGGGCGTCTTGTGCGTGGGGTAGGCGCCGCCAATCAGGCCGGTCTGCGCCACATACACGCGGTTGCCGCTCTCGTCGAGCAGCAAAAAGGGCTTGGCATCGCTGGCTGACTCCGGGTACTTGAGCAGCTCGCCGTGCACCAGGGAAGCACCCTCGGTGTCGAAGGCCAGGCGCAGCACATCGGTGCTCACGCTGATGCGCTCGCGCGTGCTGGCCACCACCGGCGCCGGGCCGCCCGTCGGTGGCTGCGCGGCCACTGCCGGGGTGGCGCTGGGCGCGGGAACACTGGCCGTACCGGCGCCAGTCGCGGTCGCGGCCGGCGCGCTGGCCGTCTGGGCCGGCGGCGCGGGGAAGAAGGTGGCCTTGTTGCCGTTGTGGATCTGCCACTTGTCCCACAGCATCACCAGGGAAAAGCCAAAGATCACCCACAGGATGGTGCGGCGAATATCGTTCATGAATGCTTTGTAGCTGAGGAAGATGGGGGTTCGGTAGGCATGAGCCGCGAGAACAGGCGCATGCCGCGCGGCAGCTCCCGCGGCACGGGATCGATCCCGCCCTCGCACCAGGGATGGCAGCGCGCCAGGCGCCGAACCGTCAGGTAGCTGCCGGCGGCGGCCCCGTATTGCTCCAGTGCCTGCAGCGAGTACGCCGAGCAGGTGGGCTCGAAGCGGCAGGCGGAGCCCAGCCAGGGGCTGAGCAGCAACCGGTAGCCGCGCACCAGGCCCATGAGCAGGCGGCGCATCATGGCGCGGCCTCCACGGCGGGCTTGCGCCGCTCGGCAGCGGCAAACAGCTGCTGCAGCTCGGCGCGCACGGCGTCCTTGAGGGTGTCCGACGTGGCGCTGACGAAATGCTTGCGGTCAAAGGCCGCGCGCAGGCGCACCACATGGGCGGCCGGCTGCATGCGCGCCTCGAAACCGGCGGCCACGGCGTAGATCTGCCGCTTGATGGTGTTGCGCGTCACGGCGCGGCGCGCCCAGCGCTTGGGCACCATGGCGCCCAGCCAGACGGCGGGCGCACCAACGCCAAACAGGGCCTGCGCCTGCCCCGCCTGCGGCGAGGAGTCGGGCCCTGTGGGAGGCATGTCCATGGGGGCAAGCCTGAGTCGGTGCAGCGCAAAATGCGCGGTGCGGGCCGCCGTGCCTGCCGCCAAGGCGGCCTGGAACTGGGGGCGGGTTTTCAGCCGTTGCATGGTGGCAGGGCAGCGTCCCCGCCTAGAACCGGCGGTGCAGACCAGGAAGCGGCCGAAAGCCTGGCAAGCCGACCTTAGACGGCCAGGCGCTTGCGGCCCTTGGCGCGGCGGGCGTTGATGACGGCGCGGCCACCCTTGGTCTTCATGCGCACCAGGAAACCATGGGTGCGGGCGCGGCGGGTCTTGGAAGGCTGGTAAGTACGTTTCATGTTCAATCCTTGAAGATTCAGTTACAGGCGCCGCTTCGATCGGCCGCGCCCGCCGGACCGGCAGCCTCGCCACACATCAGTGCAGAAAAACCGCCGCCCGGGTTTGATCACCCTGAAAGATCCTTCAGGGAAACCGGCGATTATTGCAGGGTATGCAGGAACTGGCAATGCCCGGGGTTGAAATTGCCTGCCAACCGGCCCGCGGCAAATTGTGGATAAGTCTTTGACAAGCTAAAATCGGCGGCCATTTACCGTTCCTCTATCCACAATTACAAGCACCGCAATGAACGAGGGACTGCATTCTCCCAGCCACGATATCGACAACGCCAGCGCCGGCCAGGCCTTGTGGCAGGCCTGCACCGAACAGCTGGCCCAAGACCTGCCCGAGCAGCAGTTCAACACCTGGATCAAACCTCTGACGGCCCAGGTTGCACCCGATTTCTCCAAGGTGACACTGCTGGTCGCCAACCGCTTCAAGCTCGACTGGATCCGGGCCCAGTACGCCGGCCGCATCTCTGCCCTGCTGGAGGGTTTGTATGGCCAGCCAGTCACCTTGGAGTTAGCACTCGCTCAGCGCGAATCCGTTGCCAGGACTTATGTTCGACCAGCCACTTCGCAGGCAACCGAGGCCACCGGCAACGCCCCCGCAGCCCCTGCGGCGGAGGAGGCACCGAACGGCAGCTTTCGCACGCGCCTGAACCCCGCACTGACCTTCGAGACCCTGGTCGAGGGCACGGCCAACCGCATGGCGCGCTCGGCCGCGATGCATGTGGCGGGCTCGCCCGGCCATTTGTACAACCCGCTGTTCATCTACGGCGGCGTGGGCCTGGGCAAGACCCATCTGGTGCATGCCGTGGGCAACCAGCTGCTCAAGGACAGGCCCGACGCCAAGGTTCTCTACATCCATGCCGAGCAATTCGTCTCGGATGTGGTCAAGTCCTACCAAAGGCGCACCTTTGACGATTTCAAGGAGCGCTACCACTCGCTGGATCTGCTGCTGATCGACGACGTGCAGTTCTTCGCCAACAAGGACCGCACGCAGGAAGAATTCTTCAACGCCTTCGAGGCGCTGCTGGCCAAGAAGAGCCACATCGTCATGACCAGCGACACCTACCCAAAGGGCCTGGCCAACATCCACGAGCGCCTGGTCTCGCGCTTCGACTCGGGCCTGACGGTGGCCATAGAGCCGCCCGAGCTGGAGATGCGCGTGGCCATCCTGATCAACAAGGCGCGCGCCGAGCATGCCGAGATGCCCGAGGAGGTCGCCTTCTTCGTCGCCAAGAACGTGCGCTCCAACGTGCGCGAGCTCGAGGGCGCGCTGCGCAAGATCCTGGCCTATTCGCGCTTCAACCAGAAGGAGGTCTCGATCCAGCTGGCGCGCGAGGCGCTGCGCGACCTGCTCAGCATCCAGAACCGTCAGATCAGCGTCGAGAACATCCAGAAGACGGTGGCCGACTATTACAAGATCAAGGTCGCCGACATGTACAGCAAGAAGCGTCCGGCCAGCATTGCCCGGCCGCGCCAGATCGCCATGTACCTGGCCAAGGAGCTGACGCAAAAAAGCCTGCCCGAGATCGGTGAGCTGTTTGGCGGCAGAGACCACACCACGGTACTGCACGCCGTGCGCAAGATGGGCGCCGAGCGCCAGACCAACACCGAGCTGAACCAGCAACTGCATGTGCTGGAGCAGACGCTCAAGGGCTGATGGTCAAGGCGCCCTTGTTCCCAGGCAAAATGCCATGTTTGGCGGCCGAGAGGGGGCCATGCCCATGCCGCCGTTTGCGCACCCATCCCAAAACCACCAAAGGTTGACGACATGATTGTCCTGAAGGCCACACAAGACAAGGTACTCGCCGTTCTGCAATCCGTGTCCGGCATCGTCGAGCGCCGGCATACCCTGCCCATATTGGCCAATGTGCTGATCCGCAAGACGGGCAACGCCCTGCAGCTCACCACCAGCGACCTGGAGATACAGATCCGCACCACGGCCGAGCTCGGCGGCGACACGGGCGACTTCACGACCACCGTGGGCGCACGCAAGCTCATCGACATCCTGAAGACCATGCCCGGCGACCAGACGGTGAGCCTGGAGAACAGCCAGTCCAAGCTGATTCTGAAGGGTGGCAAGAGCCGCTTCACGCTGCAAACCCTGCCAGCCGAGGACTTCCCGCTGGTGCAGGAGGCCGCCAACTTCGGCCCCGCCTTCAGCGTGCCGCAAAAGACGCTCAAGACGCTGCTGTCCCAGGTGTCGTTTGCCATGGCGGTGCAGGACATTCGCTACTACCTGAACGGCATCCTGTTCGTGGCCGAGGGCAAAAAGCTCAGCCTGGTGGCCACCGACGGTCACCGCCTGGCGTTCTCCAGCGCCGACCTGGAGGTCGAGGTGCCCAAGCAGGAGGTGATCCTGCCGCGCAAGACGGTGCTGGAGCTGCAGCGCCTGCTGTCCGACGCCGACGGCGCCATCGAGATGCAGTTTGCCGGCAACCAGGCCAAGTTCAGCTTTGGCGGCATGGAGTTCGTCACCAAGCTGGTCGAGGGCAAGTTCCCCGACTACAACCGCGTGATTCCGCGCAACCACCACAACATCATCACGCTGGGGCGCGCCCCGCTGCTGGCCAGCCTGCAGCGCACGGCCATCATGACCAGCGAGAAGTTCAAGGGCGTGCGCCTGAACATCGAGCCGGGCAGCCTGCGCGTGGCCTCCAACAACGCCGAGCAGGAAGAGGCCCAGGACGAGCTCGACATCGACTACGGCGGCGACAACATCGAGATCGGCTTCAACGTCACCTATCTTCTGGACGTGCTGGCCAACATGGGCCAGGACATGGTGAAGCTGGAGCTGGCCGACGGCAACAGCTCGGTGGTGTTTGGCATTCCCGACAACCCGCATTTCAAGTATGTCGTGATGCCGATGCGCATCTGATACTACTATTTTTATAGCTATTTGCGCTTGATAGACGGGCGCAAATAGCACTTTTGCTTCAAGTATTGCCCAGCCACCAGCGCTGGGCTGCCGCAGCCCCAAGGCATTCCATGACCGACGCGAACCAGCCCGATCCACAGACCCCCGCTCCCGCAGCCACCGACACCGGCGGCTACGGCGAAGGCGCCATCCAGATCCTGGAGGGTCTGGAGGCCGTGCGCAAGCGCCCGGGCATGTACATCGGCGACACGTCCGACGGCACCGGCCTGCACCACCTGGTGTTCGAGGTGGTGGACAACTCCATCGACGAGGCGCTGGCCGGGCATTGCGACGACATCGTCGTCACCATCCACACCGACAACTCCATCAGCGTGGTGGACAACGGCCGCGGCATTCCCACCGGCGTGAAGATGGACGACAAGCACGAGCCCAAGCGCTCGGCCGCCGAGATCGCGCTGACCGAGCTGCACGCCGGCGGCAAGTTCAACCAGAACAGCTACAAGGTCTCGGGCGGCCTGCACGGTGTGGGCGTGTCCTGCGTCAACGCCCTGTCCAAATGGCTGCGCCTGACGGTGCGCCGCGAGGGCAAGGTGCACCAGATTCTGTTTGCGCGCGGCTTCGTGCAGGACCGACTGATCGAAGTCGTCGATGGCTTCGAGACCTCGCCCATGAAGGTCACGGGCCCCACGGAAAAGCGCGGCACCGAGGTGCGCTTTTTGCCGGATACCGAGATCTTCAAGGAAAACCACGAGTTTCACTACGAGATCCTGGCCAAGCGCCTGCGCGAGCTGTCCTTCCTGAACAACGGCGTGCGCATCCGCCTGATCGACGAGCGCAGCGGCAAGGAAGACGACTTTGCCGGCAGCGGCGGCGTGATGGGCTTCGTCAAGTTCATCAACACCAACAAGAAAGTGCTGCACCCCACGGCCTTCCACGCCACCGGCACGCGCCCGGCCGAGAGCTACGGCGGCATCCCCGGCACCGAGATCGGTGTGGAAGTGGCCATGCAGTGGAACGACGGCTACAACGAGCAGGTCCTCTGCTTCACCAACAACATCCCGCAGCGTGACGGCGGCACCCACCTGACCGGCCTGCGCGCCGCCATGACGCGCGTGATCGGCAAGTACATCGAGCAAAACGAATTGGCCAAGAAGGCCAAGGTCGAGGTTACCGGCGACGACATGCGCGAGGGCCTGTGCTGCGTCTTGAGCGTGAAGGTGCCCGAGCCCAAGTTCAGCAGCCAGACCAAGGACAAGCTGGTCAGCTCAGAAGTGCGCGCGCCGGTCGAGGACATCGTCGGCAAGCTGCTGACCGAGTACCTGGAGGAAAAGCCCCAGGACGCCAAAATTCTGTGCGGCAAGATCGTCGAGGCCGCGCGCGCCCGCGAGGCCGCGCGCAAGGCGCGCGAGATGACGCGGCGCAAGGGCGTGCTGGACGGCATGGGCCTGCCCGGCAAGCTGGCCGACTGCCAGGAAAAAGACCCGGCACTGTGCGAGATCTACATCGTCGAGGGCGACTCCGCCGGTGGCAGCGCCAAGCAGGGGCGCGACCGCAAATTCCAGGCCATCCTGCCGCTGCGCGGCAAGATTTTGAACGTGGAAAAAGCGCGCTACGAAAAGCTCTTGTCCAGCCAGGAAATCATCACTCTGATCACCGCCCTGGGCACCGGTATCGGCAAATCCAGCGAGGACGACTTCAGCGGCAAGGGCAAGAGCGGCGCCGACGACTTCGACGCCGCCAAGCTGCGCTACCACCGCATCATCATCATGACCGACGCCGACGTGGACGGCGCCCACATCCGCACCCTGCTGCTGACCTTCTTCTACCGCCAGATGCCCGAGCTGGTCGAGCGCGGCCATATCTACATCGCCCAGCCGCCGCTGTACAAGGTGAAGAACGGCAAGGAAGAGCTGTACCTGAAGGACGCCGCGGCGCTGGACAGCTTTCTGCTGCGCGTGGCGCTGAACAACGCCAGCGTCAGCACCGGCGGCGAGGCGGCTCGCGTGCTGAGCGGCGAGGAGCTGGCCGCCCTGGCACGCACGCACCAGCATGCCGAACAGGTCATCGCCCGCCTGTCCGCCTTCATGGATGCCGAGGCCCTGCGCGCCGCCGCCGACGGCGTGGCCTTCCGCCTCGACACCCTGGAAGATGCCCAGGCCAGCGCCATAGAGCTGCAGGCCAAGCTGCGCGAGCTCAACGTCAACGGCGTGCCCGCCGACGTGACCGGCGAGATCGACCCGCGCAGCGACAAGCCCGTGCTGCGCATCAGCCGCCACCACCACGGCAACATCAAGAGCAGCCTGATCACACAGGACTTTGTCGCCGGCGACGACTACGCCACCCTGGCCGAAGCCGCCAACAGCTTCCGCGGCCTGATCCAGGAGGGCGCCAAGGTCACGCGCGGCGAGGGCGACAAGGCCAAGGAAGAAAAGGTGGCCGACTTCCGCGAAGCCATGACCTGGCTGATCAGCGAGGCCGAGCGCACCACCGCCCGCCAGCGCTACAAGGGCCTGGGCGAGATGAACCCCGAGCAGCTCTGGGAAACCACCATGGACCCGGCCGTGCGGCGCCTGCTGCGCGTGCAGATCGACGACGCCATCGAGGCCGACCGCGTATTCACCATGCTGATGGGCGACGAGGTCGAGCCGCGGCGCGACTTCATCGAGACGAATGCGCTCAGGGCGGGGAACATCGATGTGTGATGGCGGCCGAGCCCAGCCACCACATCCCCCCACCCCCTGACGCTGCACGGGCGCAGCCTGCCGCGCTCTCCCTGCCCCAGCAGCGCACCCAGCAATACATTCTGGCGCGCCAGCAGCACCCGGCCTGGCTGTTGCTGGCCTCGCGCCGGGGGCCGCTCATGCTCAGCTGCTTGGAGTCGCTGCTGGAGCACCAGCCCGGCGGCGTTCCGTTTGACAGCGCCGTGCAGGCCATTGCCGACCTGCTGGTGCAGCATGCCAACCAGCCCGACTATGAGATCGACGCCGCCGACCCGCTGGCCCAGGCGCGGCGCGAGCTGCGCGAGTGGATACGCCGCGCCCTGGTCACCGAGCGCGACGGCCTGATCCACGAGACCGATGCGCTCAAGTCGGCGCTGCGCTTCGTCGCCCAGCTGGACCAGCGCATGATGACCTCCACCGCCTCGCGCCTGGCCGTGGTGCAGCGCGAGATCGACAACCTGGCCACCCAGCTCGACCCCGACCCGGCCAGCCGCGCCGCGCAGCTGCAGCGCCGCATTGCCGAGCTGCAGCAGCAGATCGACGCGCTGCAGGCCGGGCATGTCGAGACCCTGAGCGACGCCCAGGCCAGCGAGGGCATACGCGAGGTCTACGCCCTGGCCACCAGCCTGCGCGCCGACTTCAGGCGTGTGGAAGACTCCTGGCGCGAGGCCGACCGCCAGCTGCGCCAGGCCATCCTGAGCGCGCAGCAGCACCGCGGCAGCATCGTCGATCAGCTGCTGGACGGCCACGTCAGCCTGCTCTCCACCCCCGAGGGGCGGGTCTTCGAGGGCTTTCAGCAGCAGCTGCACCACCAGGCCGAGCTGGCGCGCATGCGCCAGCACCTGCGCACCATATTGGCCCACCCGGCCAGCCGCCAGGCGCTGGACGACCTGCAGCACAGCGCCCTGCGCCTGCTGGTGCCCCAGCTCATCAAAGAGGCCAAGGTGGTGCAGGCCGTGCGCGCGCGCAGCGAACGCGAGGTGGCGCAGTTCATGAAAACCGGCCAGGCGGCCGAAAACCAGCGCGTCGGCCAGCTGCTCAACGACATCCTCAACCAGGCGCTGCAGCTGGACTGGAGCCGCCAGGCCCTGCGCCGCAGCCCGGCGCCGCTACCGCCCCTGGGCGTGGCGCTGGCGGGCCTGCCGCTCATCGAGCGCCTGCGCGTCAAGTCGCTGGAGGAGGGCGCCGCGCAAGAACTGCTGCTCACCACGCAATACGCCGACCTGAGCCAGGTGGAGGACGAGTTCTGGCAGGCCTTCGAGGGCCTGGACACCAAGGCGCTGCAGCAGGACACGCTGGCACTGCTGGAGGCCCGCGGCGCCCCCCTGACCATGGCCGACCTGGCCCAGGCCCTGCCGCCGGGCGAGCACGACCTGGAAACCCTGGCCCAGTGGCTGGCCTGGGCCTGCGAGGCGGGCGCGGAGGTGGATGCACAGGCAAAGCAGCAGATCGAACTGCAGCGCGCCAACGGCCAACTGTGCCGCTTCACGGTGCCGAGGGCGGAGCTGACGGCGAGTGCGTTGCGGGGGGTGGAGAGCTGAAATTGGCGGTATGCTTCTCAAGTTACAAAAACATACGACTGCTTGGAGGCCGCTCTTGGCGCCCCCGGTCGATGCACCACAGCCACCCTGAGAAGACCCGCACTTGAAACCCTGGATTGCCACCGCCAATACCGTAAGTCGTACCGGGTTGGCACCATCGCCCCGGCAGCGCAGCCCCCTGAAAGCCCGCATGGCCGGCGCCATCGCCCGGCGCGCCACCATCGTGACCTGGCTGTGCGGCTTGGGCGCCCTGTGCACCTTCGTGCCCTACCTGCCGGGCACCCTCATGCCGGACAGCTTGCGCTGGCTGGCCGGGCTGGCATCGCATTGGCAATGGCTCTACGCCGGCCTCGCCTTGACCGGGGCCGTGCTCACCGCCTGCCTGCGGCCGGCACGCCCCTGGCAGGTTCTGGCGCCTGTGGCCATGGTGGCGGCCGCCTGGCTGCACCAGCTACCCCAGGCCGAGGCCCGCACAGCGCACAACCAGTCGTCAGTCACGCTCACCATGGCCAGCGCCAACCTGAACTTCGAGCGCACCGACCATGCCGCGCTCGCCGCCTGGCTGCTTTCCGCCGAGGCGCCGGACGCGATCGCGCTGCAGGAGTTCACCCCCTCCGCCATGGCCATGGTGAACCGCCCCGAAGTGCTGGCCGCCTACCCCCACCGCGTGCTCGAACCCAGCGATGACCAGTTTGGGCTGGGCGTGCTGTCCAAGTACCCGATCGCATCGGCGGAAAAGGTGCCCGCCGCCGACGTACTGGCAACGCTCAAGCTGCGCCTGGTGCTGGACGTGCAAGGCCAAAAACTGGCCTTGACCGCCGTGCATCCCATGCCGCCCATCAGCGCACCCTACGCCCAGGAGCGCGATGCCAGCCTGCGGCTGGAAGCCAGGCTGCTGGCCGACAGCGGTCTGCCCGGCATCCTGCTGGGCGATATGAACGACTCGCCATGGTCCACCGGCCTGCAGGCCACCGCCCCGCTGCGCCGCGCCAGCGGCCTGGCGCCCACCTGGCCGAACCTGGGCGGCTGGCTGTCCGTCCTGCCGCTCGATCATGTGCTCGTGACGCCGGGAGTGCGGGCGGATGGCGCGGGATGGGGGGTGGATTTGGGGAGTGATCATCGGCCGGTGCGGGTGCGTTTGGCGCTGTAGCGCAATCAACGGCCCCTTGCTGTGAACTGACCGTTCAACTTTGTGATGGCTGCGCCAACTGCGTCGTCCAATGCCCACCGGCTTCCTGCTGCACCTTCAGCAAGTCGTAGGTTTTGAGCATGTCCAGCAAACCTGAATGACCGTAGTTCTTGGGAGAAAAAGAAGGGTCGGCACGCTTGAGATAAGAGCCCAGGCCGCCTACGCTGACCTTTCCATCGGCCGTGTCTCCTGCCATCAGCGCAACCGCCTCTACCACGAAGCGCGGGCGCAGTTTGGGTGCGGGCTTGGCCGGCTCGGGTTTGCTGCTGCCTTTGTCTGCGAGCTCTGCCGCAGCCACCGAGGCCACCGGCTCCGGGACTGGCTTGACCCACTCGAAGAACTGGTCGCTGGCATTGCGCAGCGCATCGGGCGACTTGGCTTCGCCCACGATATGCACCGTGGCCCCACGCTCGCGCAGCTTGCGGCACAGATAGGCAAAGTCGGAATCGCTGGTGACGAGGCAAAACGTTGTCGCCCGGCGGTCAAACAATGCTTCCATGGCATCCAGTGCGAGGGCGATGTCCGAGGTATTTTTGCCCGCCGCGTATTGGTATTGCAAGCAAGGCGTGAACGCCAGCCGCACCAGGGCCTCTTGCCACTTGTTGGCCAAGGTGCTGTGGTTGCCATAGCCGCGCCGCAGCACCACACGGCCAAACTGCGCCACCACGCGCAAGGCATATTCCAGGATTTCCGGGCTGGTGTTGTCGCAGTCCACCAGCACCGCCACGCGGTGTTCATGTTCAGGCATCAAGAGGCTCATGCTTGAGGACTCCTTATCGAGAGTCGCATTCATTCATTGCTATAGGTGTACGCCGTGCCTCTGCCCTGCAGCGTCACGTATCCCCCCGGCGCTGCTCGGCCAGAATCTCTTCCACCGTGCGCTGATGGCCCACGGGCACCACTTTCAGGTCGCAGCCGGCGGCCTCCAACAGTCGCACCAGGGCGGAAACACTCATGTCGCCCTTGGAGGGGTTTTCCATGCGCGCCACGGTGGTGCGCGCCACGCCGGCGCGCTCGGCCAGTTCAGCCTGGGTCAGGCGCGCTTGCTTGCGGGCAGTGCGCAGCAGCAGGGCAACGTCGGAGAGGGTGGTCATTGTGGCGTGTGGGCGTCATTATTTTCAGCTGGCACCTCAAATGTGGCTTATGAGCATCTTTTGTAAACCCCTGGGTTGCGGGATGAGGGGGCGCGAACCAAAGGGCGGTACCGCAAGTTTGTCGTCACTTTCGCCCTTTCCCTTACCGCTTGCGCAGCGGTTGAAACATGGGCACACTGCATCGCAATTGCAACGCACGGAGCCTTTTCATGAAAACCTCCACCATCCCATCTTTGCGGGTTGACCCGCAGCTGCGTCTGGCCGCGGAAAGTGTTTTGCGCGATGGAGAAAGTCTGTCGGGCTTCGTAGAACAGGCGATTCGGCAAACCATCGCCTGCCGTCTGGCGGATCAAGAGTTCATCACCCGTGGCTTGAAGGCGCGCGACCAGGCGCGGCAGAGCGGGCAGTATGTGGAGGCTGGCGCCGTGCTGGACAGGCTTCAGGAGATGCTTGATCGCGCCAAGTCCGGCCCAACCACCGCATGACCTACCGGGTTCGCTTTACACAGGAAGCCGAGGCCGATCTGGTCAGGCTGTATGAATTCATCCTTGACAGGGATGCCGCAGACTGGGCCTTGGCCGAGCGTGCGCTGGAGACAATTCGCGCGGGCATTGCCACGCTGGAGCGCCTGCCCTTTACCTGCCGCAAGGCCACGGCTGACTCACCTTTTTTGCGGGAGTTGGTCATCCCGTTTGGAGCGGCCGGCTATGTCGCACTGTTTGAAATCGACGACGCCCAAACCGTGACGGTGCTGGCGCTGCGCCATCAGCGAGAGAGCGACTACCACTGATCGCGCTGCGCCTTCGCCACACACTGTGCTGGCAAGGCACACCCCGAGCCGTGAACTCGCAGTCATTTCCAACAGCGACAGCCTTGCGCATATGATGTACAAAATTCCGTACATCAAAACACGCCAAGGAGGCTCCCATGGCCATCTCCGCCGCTGACGTGATCCCGCTCTCCCAAGCCAGAGCCACCCTGTCGGAACTGGCCGACCAGGTGCGGGCTGGCGCCGAGAAGATCATTACCAAGAATGGCGAAAGCTACGTTGCCCTGATCGACGCGGGGCGGCTGGACTACTACCACCAGCTCGAACGCGAGCGCATTCACCTGCTGCTGATCGCCGATGCCAGCCAGGGTTTGGCCGATGTGGCTGCGGGCAAGGTGAAGGACGCACGCGCCACCTTGGCGGCCATGCAGCGCCGCCGCGCGACCCATCGGGGTGGCAAGGCTGTTGACTGACTGACTGCCTTGCACCGTGACCGTCAAGCTCACTGCCAACTTTGAACGCAATCTCGCCGATATCGAAGCCTTCTTGATCGAGGCAGAGGTGCCCCAGGCCTTCGATGCTCTGCTCGATGAGGTGGCGCGTACCACCATCCCGAATCTGGAGCGCTTTCCAGGCATGGGGCGCTTGTTTCTCGAACGGCCGGTGCGCTCGGTCGAGGTGGCCAATGGCATCGCACGCTTGACCCAGCAACTGGGCGCACTCGCCACCGACGGCGAGCTGCGCGAGTACGTGATGGCGCATTACCTGCTGCTGTATGCGCGCATCGGGGGCACGGTGTACCTGCTCTCCATCCGCCACCAGCGGCAGCTCTCGTTTGATTTTCAGGCGCTGTGGCAAAGTCATTGACGCGGCACAACATGTTGCTACCCAAGGGCGAAAACCAGTTGTACCGTGCAACCACTCTGCGCAAACAGCTCTTTATTCAATAGCAAATGCCCACCGCCCCCGACCTCTTCGACCAATGGGCCGCCGCGCCGCAGGCCAGCCCCGCCGTGGATGCGCAGCCAGCCCCCGAGCCGCCGCCCGAACCCGCGCCAGAAGCCGTCCCCGCCACCCCCCAGCCCCTGCGCCGCGCCCTGCAAGAGCTCTTGAAAATGGGCCTGCTGGAGCAAGCCAGCAAGCCGCAGCTGTTTCGCCACATCGCCATCGACACGGCGCGCGTCAACGCGCTCTTGGAGCCGCTGGGCCTGCAGGTGCGCGTGGACGACCTGCGCGGCCTGGCCTATGTGACGGTGGCGCCCGGCTGGCAGGCCGGCGAGGCCGAGGACGATGATGAATGGACCCACCCCCTGGTGCGCCGCCAGCGCCTGACGCTGGAGCAGTCGCTGCTGCTGGCGATTCTGCGGCGCGAGTTTTTGCAGCGCGAGCAGGAGGGCGGCATCGGCCGCCCGGTGCAGATCGCCGTGGACAGCCTGCTGCCGCAGCTGGAGATTTACCTGGGCAGCACCGGCAGCGACATGCAGGAGCGCAAGCGCCTGGCCGCGCTGCTGGAGCATTTGCGCGGCCACGGCGTGGTGTCGGACGTGGACGCGCAGGAGCGCATCACCATCCGCCCCATGATCGCCCACCTGGCCAACCCCGAGAACCTGCAGGCCCTGCTGACGCAGCTGCGCGCCCTGAGTGCGGACAGTACAGGCAACGCAACATGAGCAGCGCCAGCTACCGCCTGCACGCCCTGCACCTGTACAACTGGGACGCCTTTGCCGGGCGCCACCAGGCCAGCATCTCGCCGGACAACAGCGCCATCATCGGCCCCACGGGCAGCGGCAAGACCACGCTGATCGACGCGCTGATGACGCTGCTCTGCCAGCACCCGCGCTACAACCTGGCCTCCACCGGCGGGCACGAGAGCGACCGCGACCTGGTGTCCTACCTGCGCGGCGCCAGCGGCCCGGGCCACGAGGCCGAGGGCAGCGCCCACCTGGCGCGCCAGGGCCGCTGCGTGACCGGCCTGGCGGCGCAGCTGCGCGGTGCGGACGACGACGGCGCGGGCGACATCTGGCTCGGCGCCATCCTGTGGCTGGACGGCAGCAGCAGCGCCCAGGCCGACATGGGGCGGCGCTGGTTCTTTGCCCAGGGCGGCGGCCACAGCCTGGACCTGTGGCTGGAGGAGCACCACAGCGGCGGCGCGCGCGCCCTGAGCCGCCTGGTGAAGAACAGCGACGGCCTGGAGATGTTCAGCAGCAAAAGCGCCTACCTGGCGCGGGTGCAGCGCTTTTTCGAGATCGGGCCCAACGCCTTCACCCTGCTCAACCGCGCGGCCGGGCTGAAGCAGCTCAACAGCATCGACGAGATCTTTCGCGACTTGGTGCTCGACGACCACAGCGCCTTTGACGACGCCCTGCGGGTGGCCGACAGTTTTGACGAGCTGGCCGCCATCCACGCCGAGCTGGAGCTGGCCAACCGCCAATGCCTGGCCCTGCTGCCGCTGCGCGAGCTGGCGCAGCAAGAGGCGCGCCAGCAGCAGGCTCTGCAAGACCAGCGCCTGCTGCACGCCGCCCTGCCGCACTGGTGCGCGCGCCTGGGCCAGCAGCAATGGGCGGCGCGCTGCGCCGATCTGCAGCAACAGCTGAACGCGCAGGCGCAGCGCATCAGCGCCCAGGAGCAGCAACTGGAGCAGGCGCGCCAGCAGGAGCAAACCCTGCTCGAAGCCTATCTGCGCGCCGGCGGCGGCGATATAGAGCTGCTGCGCCGCAGCATCGCCACCCAGCAAGACCAGTGCCGCCAGCGCGCGCAGCACTGGGCGCAGTTCCAGCAGCTGGCCGGGCAGATCTCGACCTACCCGTCGCCCAGCCCTTTGGCGCTGCGCAACTGGCACAGCTGCAGGCCCAGGCCGCGCCCGCGCTGGCGCAATTGCAAAACCAGGCGGCCGCGCTGCAAGAGGCGCTGGAAGACGCCGTGGCGCAGGAGCGCAACGCGCACGCCGCGCTGGCGCAACTGCAGGACGAAATCACCGCCGTGCGCCAGCGGCCGGGCTCTAATCTGCCACCGGACTTCACCCAGTTCCGCGCCCAGCTGGCCGAGCAGCTGCGCCTGGCGCCCGACGCCCTGCCCTTCGTCGCCGAGCTGGTCGAAGTGCCCGCCGCCCACCAGGCCTGGCGCGGCGCCATAGAACGCGCCCTGGGCGCGCAGCGCCTGCGCCTACTGGTGCCGCCGCAAGCCATGCAGGCCGCCCTGGCCTGGGTGAACCAGCGCCACAACCGCCTGCATGTGCGCCTGCTGGAGGTGCGCGCCCCGGCCAGCCCGGCCCGCTTCTGGGACGACGGCTTTGCCCGGCTGCTGACCCTGAAGTCCCACGCCCACCAGGGCGCGCTGCGCCAGCTGCTGGCCGAGCAGGATCGCCACTGCGTGGCCAGCACCGAGGCCCTGCAGACCACGCCCCACGCCATGACGCGAGAGGGCCTGATGTCCGGCCGCGCCCAGCATTTCGACAAGCAGGACCAGCGCCGCATAGACCAGGACTGGATGACCGGCTTTGACAACCGCGACCGCCTGGCGCAGCTGCAAGAGCGCCTGCAGGCCGCGCAAGGCCAATGGGAAACGCTACAAAAACAGAAGCTGTTAGCGCAATCTCAGCAAGCGATAGAGGCCCAAAAGGCCCAAAGCTGGCAAGCCCTGCAGGGCCTGCACTGGAGCGACATCGACCAGGCCGGCGCCCAGGCCGAGCTGCAACAGTTGCAAACCCGGGTGGCCGCGCTGCTCGATCCGCAGTCCGGCACCGTCCAGGCGCAGGCCGCCTGGCAGGCCGCCCAGCAGCACGGCCAAGCCCAGGCCCAGGCGCTGCTGCGGCTGCAAACCGCCCAGGCCACCTGGCAGGAACGCCAGGCCAGCGCCCAGACGCAAGAGCGCCTGTGCCGCGAGCGCCTGGCCGCCACCCCGGCTCCGCCCGGTCTGGACACGCTGCATGGCCCCCTGGCCGCCCTGTGCCCGCCGGGCACGGCCTGCGAAGAACTCGCCACGCAAGAGCGCCAGGCCCTGGCCAGCGCCAGCGAGCGCCTGGACAGGCTGGGCCACAGGCTGGCCCTGCTGCACAAGGACATCATCCGGCAGATGGCGGCGGCGCAAAGGGAAGACCGCGGCGCACTCACCGATCACCCGCAAGAGGTCGAAGCCTTGGCGCATTACCTGCAGCGCCTGCAGCGGCTGCAGGAGGAAGACCTGCCCGCCAAGCGCGCGCGCTTCCAGGACTATTTGAACCAGGCCTCCGACCAGGGCGTGAGCACGCTGCTGTCCGGCATAGAGGCGCAGGTGGCCGAGATCACCGAGCGCATAGACCAGCTCAACCAGACCCTGGCGCGGGTGGACTTTCACAGCGGCCGCTACCTGCAGCTGGTGCCCCAGCCCGTGCTGCACCCCAGCCTGCAGCAGCTGCACCAGGCGCGCGCCCAGCTGCGCAGCGAACGCCTGCAGGACGACGGCGGCCAGCGCCACTACCAGGCCCTGTGCGCCATGGTCGAGCTGCTGCGCGAGCACGCCAGCAACCGCCGCACCAAGGCCGCCCAGGCCCTGCTGGACGCACGCTACCGCCTGCAGTTCGCCGTCCACGTACTCGACCGCGCCACGGGCCAGGTGCTGGAGCGCCGCACCGGCTCACAGGGCGGCAGCGGCGGCGAGAAGGAAATCATCGCCAGCTACGTGCTCACCGCGTCGCTGAGCTACGCGCTGTGCCCGCCCGGGCGCAGCCAGCCGCTGTTCTGCACCATCGTGCTGGACGAGGCCTTCTCCAAAAGCTCCCAGGCCGTGGCCGCGCGCATCATCCAGGCGCTGCAGGAATTCGGCCTGCACGCGCTCTTCGTCACCCCCAACAAAGAGCTGCGCCTGCTGCGCCAGCACACCCGCAGCGCCGTGCTGGTGCACCGCCGCGGCGCGCAAGCACTGCTGGCGAACATGGGGTGGGAGGAGATTGCGGCGCGGGCAGCGGGGCGGTGAGTTGGCGAGCGATGCCACATCGGTATCCATTGGGCATGGTCAGGAAGTTGGCGTTTGAATCCGTCCCTGAACTTCAGGCGCACCATTCAAGTGACGGTTGAAGACCACGGCACCGAAGCTGTTCATGCAGGTACTACGCTAGTACAGCGACACGGAGGTATCGGAACAAGATGAAAGCGATGGATTCGCGCCCAGGGCAAGGCGCAAACCGCATCGATAGCCGTAGCTATCGCGAGGATTTGCAACGCCGCCATGGGGGCGAAGGCGCGCTTTCATGTTTCGATATTTCCGTGTTGCTGTACTAGCGCACATGATGTTGCGATTGCTGGATTTGATGGGCTTGGTGGCCTTGCTCGGCTGGGTCTTCATTGCCTGGGTACTGTTCGGGCGCGCAGCGCGCCCTGCGGGTACAGGCCGGCTGCAGCTGTTGGGCGCAGCAGCACTGCTGGGGTGGTTGCTGGGGCGTTGACCAGCAGCACCCCCGTCACCTGCCCCCAGCGCCTCCCAATCCTCCTGCCACAGCCGCCGCTGCGCGCTGCGCTGTGCGTGCAGCCCGGCGGGCTTCTTGATGACCAGTTTGTAGGGCGAGCCCTGCTTCACGGTGTCGCAGCTCAGGGGGGTGCCCGTCTGCCGCAGCACTTCCTGCTCATGGCTGCAGCGGCAGCTGGCCGCCGAGTTTCAATCCGCGCCCGCCATTGCTGGCGGGCGATGCGTGCGGCCGGTGGCGGGGCAGGGGTTCTCTGCGCGGTTTCAATCCGCGCCCGCCATTGCTGGCGGGCGATGCCGACAGCGTGATGCTGGTTGCGTTGAAGCCGGTCGGTTTCAATCCGCGCCCGCCATTGCTGGCGGGCGATGCCACGCGCTCAAGAAGGCAGCGAAGGCCGCAGACGTTTCAATCCGCGCCCGCCATTGCTGGCGGGCGATGCAGCGCAACCGATCGGTGGCGGACGCCTGGGCGAACGTTTCAATCCGCGCCCGCCATTGCTGGCGGGCGATGCGCCCGGCCAGCGCGGCAATGGGCTGGGCCGTGGCCAGGTTTCAATCCGCGCCCGCCATTGCTGGCGGGCGATGCCCAGGCGCGTGGGGCTCTTGGGGCCGCGAAAGAAGTTTCAATCCGCGCCCGCCATTGCTGGCGGGCGATGCCTGGGCAACGGCCTTGCGCTGCTTTTCCAGCTCGGTTTCAATCCGCGCCCGCCATTGCTGGCGGGCGATGCATGGATCAGTGCGACCGCGCGACCATGGAGATTGTTTCAATCCGCGCCCGCCATTGCTGGCGGGCGATGCAGGTAAGGCTACCCGGGTACGTGCTGGTCGCGAGCCAGTTTCAATCCGCGCCCGCCATTGCTGGCGGGCGATGCGAAGACGCGCGCCGCTTCTGCATCGATGGCGTTGCCGTTTCAATCCGCGCCCGCCATTGCTGGCGGGCGATGCTCGCGCCCCTTGATGATGCGCACAGCCTCGGACTTGTTTCAATCCGCGCCCGCCATTGCTGGCGGGCGATGCCATATGCCGGATAGTCATCTATGGACACGGACGCGTTTCAATCCGCGCCCGCCATTGCTGGCGGGCGATGCAAAAAAGACCCGGAACCGGCACCAGCACCGGCGAGGTTTCAATCCGCGCCCGCCATTGCTGGCGGGCGATGCCTTCACTGGCTGGAAAAACGCGCTGATCGGCCTGTTTCAATCCGCGCCCGCCATTGCTGGCGGGCGATGCACATGTGGCCGGGGGGGCTGAGTAGCGATGCCAGGGTTTCAATCCGCGCCCGCCATTGCTGGCGGGCGATGCCTGACGCTCGCCCACGTTGAACGCAAACGAAACGTTTCAATCCGCGCCCGCCATTGCTGGCGGGCGATGCGCCCTTGAAGGCCACGCCCGAGCCATTGGCGGGGTTTCAATCCGCGCCCGCCATTGCTGGCGGGCGATGCGGGCACAACCCAGCTCTGTGTCTGCGGCGCGTACATGTTTCAATCCGCGCCCGCCATTGCTGGCGGGCGATGCATTTCAGTGGCTGCCAAGCGTTTCAGTGTAGACAGTTTCAATCCGCGCCCGCCATTGCTGGCGGGCGATGCCGAAGTCATAGCGGCGCGCGACTCGTTTGTGTAGGTTTCAATCCGCGCCCGCCATTGCTGGCGGGCGATGCTGGGCGCGTCGGAATCAACCATGTATCTATGCGAGTTTCAATCCGCGCCCGCCATTGCTGGCGGGCGATGCCGGGCTCAGATCGAGCACGGGCAGCGCCAATTCGTGTTTCAATCCGCGCCCGCCATTGCTGGCGGGCGATGCTGGCGCACGCTGGCGGGGTTGCCGCGATCCCACTTGTTTCAATCCGCGCCCGCCATTGCTGGCGGGCGATGCTGTGCTTTATCTCGCGCTGCAGGTTGCCGAACAGGTTTCAATCCGCGCCCGCCATTGCTGGCGGGCGATGCGCAGCAGGGCCGCTGGCTGCGCGAAAAGCAAGACGTTTCAATCCGCGCCCGCCATTGCTGGCGGGCGATGCGCGGCAACGCCATGCGTACGGAGGTCATCGCATGTTTCAATCCGCGCCCGCCATTGCTGGCGGGCGATGCCTGCGGCGGGCTACATCGCCAAGTACGTTGCGAAGTTTCAATCCGCGCCCGCCATTGCTGGCGGGCGATGCGCCCCGATCAGGACATGGCTTTACGAACCCACTTGTTTCAATCCGCGCCCGCCATTGCTGGCGGGCGATGCGGTGGGGCGTGGGAGTCTGCTGACGTGGTGCCGACGTTTCAATCCGCGCCCGCCATTGCTGGCGGGCGATGCCTGACCCGCTCCATGCCACCAGACAGACCGTCAAAGTTTCAATCCGCGCCCGCCATTGCTGGCGGGCGATGCTTGCTTGTCGCAGTGTCATTGCTGCTGGCGGCGAGTTTCAATCCGCGCCCGCCATTGCTGGCGGGCGATGCAGTTGCCCCCTATTTACATAACCACCCGCAACAACGTTTCAATCCGCGCCCGCCATTGCTGGCGGGCGATGCTACGGGTATCGAGATCGTCCACCAGAGACTGGGGGTTTCAATCCGCGCCCGCCATTGCTGGCGGGCGATGCGTTGTGTCGTGCGTACAGGCGGAATACCTGGATGTTTCAATCCGCGCCCGCCATTGCTGGCGGGCGATGCGGTGCTGCAGGGCAACTACGTGCGGGAGGCGGCATGTTTCAATCCGCGCCCGCCATTGCTGGCGGGCGATGCCCGCGCTATTTTCGGCAATATCCACCTCGCAATGGTTTCAATCCGCGCCCGCCATTGCTGGCGGGCGATGCAGGATCATGCCGGCCTGGAACTCCGGCTCCATCGTTTCAATCCGCGCCCGCCATTGCTGGCGGGCGATGCACCGTCTTCGGGCCAGATCACGCCAGACTGCACGGTTTCAATCCGCGCCCGCCATTGCTGGCGGGCGATGCCACCGAGGCCGCGTAACCCATGGCCGCCGACAAAGTGGTTTCAATCCGCGCCCGCCATTGCTGGCGGGCGATGCGCTGCGCGCGGATCTCAATGAGCAAATCAAGCGCGGTTTCAATCCGCGCCCGCCATTGCTGGCGGGCGATGCGGTGCTCGCCCTGGTGCTGGCAGGCCGAAAAAGGTTTCAATCCGCGCCCGCCATTGCTGGCGGGCGATGCAGGTGGTGCCTTCTGGCAACGCCGTATTGATAACGTTTCAATCCGCGCCCGCCATTGCTGGCGGGCGATGCCCACGCCACGTCACCCGAGCCGGGGGCGTTGGACAGTTTCAATCCGCGCCCGCCATTGCTGGCGGGCGATGCAATCGAGCGCCACCTGCGTGATGTTTGTGGCCTATCGTTTCAATCCGCGCCCGCCATTGCTGGCGGGCGATGCTTTCGATGGCATCTCTTGACGGCCCGTCTGGCGTGTTTCAATCCGCGCCCGCCATTGCTGGCGGGCGATGCGCCGCAGCCACCTACATCGACCCGCAGCACCAAGTTTCAATCCGCGCCCGCCATTGCTGGCGGGCGATGCCATTGGCGCTGATACGGCGTCTATCCAGGCGACGGTTTCAATCCGCGCCCGCCATTGCTGGCGGGCGATGCGGCACCCCGAGGCGCAGCACATGGGCAACGCCGTGTTTCAATCCGCGCCCGCCATTGCTGGCGGGCGATGCAAGGCCCTGACACGGGCCGCGTTCGGTGCGCGCGGTTTCAATCCGCGCCCGCCATTGCTGGCGGGCGATGCCCACGGCCACGGCCACATAGTGGCCGTCCAGATCGTTTCAATCCGCGCCCGCCATTGCTGGCGGGCGATGCTGGGCGCATTGGCGATGAACGGCGTGACGCGGTCGTTTCAATCCGCGCCCGCCATTGCTGGCGGGCGATGCACCTGGACGGCGGGCGGCGGCTACGCCCGCACCGACGTTTCAATCCGCGCCCGCCATTGCTGGCGGGCGATGCTCATAACGCTTGACGATTCACTAGCGTTTCGACAGTTTCAATCCGCGCCCGCCATTGCTGGCGGGCGATGCCCCGCCATGGAATCCTGGGCGCGCGACCTGGGCAAGTTTCAATCCGCGCCCGCCATTGCTGGCGGGCGATGCGCTTCACTACCAACGCCTTGCCAGTCCTGTACTTTTTCCTGTTCTCGCGCGAACGTCTGTTCGACCATTCGACTGGTCAAACAGACTTATGCGAGCAAGGAGGAAAAGCATAGAACGACAACGACTTATGAAGCGTGCGAACCTGTTCGACGCAACGCCATCACTCCAGGTTCGCGACGCGCACGATAGCACGGCCCCTTGCCCTACAGCACCAACGGCCCATCAAAATCCACCGCCTTGAAGCTGCCGTGCTCCAGCACCTCGAACCCCCGGGTTTGCGGCATCCGGTACAGGCGCAGGCAGTCTTGATCGGGATTGATTTCCGCCAGCAAGCGCCGCTCCAGAGTCTCAAACTGCGCCACATCCACCTGGCATTCAAAGACCGACTTTTGCACCCGCTGTCCGGTGCTCTCACACACCTTGGCGACGCGGCGCAGGCGGCGGCGGCCGGCGCTGGTTTCGGTATTCACGTCGTAGCAGACCAGTACCAGCATGGCGCCTCCTTTTACTTGGGAACGAAAGGCAGGTAGGGCATGGTGTCGTCGCGCAGGGCGCGTGCCAAGAGCCGCGCTTGCACCAGCGGCACCAGGCCCAGGGGCAGGCTTTGCGCCAGCAGCGGGTGGGTAATTTCGTCTTTCTTGCGCTCTTGGTAGGCCACCACCACCGCCTTACGCGCGTCGCCCTGCAGCGCCACGCCGCCGCCTTCGCGCAGGTCGAAATCATCCGCCTGCACCTGCCCCCGGTTGATGAGGGTGAGCGCCAGGCGGTCGGCCCAGGGGCGAAACTCTTCCATCAAGTCCAGCGCCAGCGCGGCGCGGCCGGGGCGCAGGGCGTGCAAGAAGCCGACTTGCGGATCGAGGCCTGCGGCCTCCAGGGCGCTGCGGCAGTCGTTCATCCACATGGCGTACAAAAACGACAGCAAGGCATTGAATCGATCGCGCGGCGGGCGGCGGGTGCGGCCATCCATGGTGAAGTGCTCGCGCAGGTCGGCACGCACCAAGAGCGGCAGGCCGCTGAAGTACTGGCGCGCGGCCTCGCCTTCGACGCCGCGCACGGCGTCCAGCGCGGCGGCTTCGGGCAGGGCGCGCAGGCTGGCGGCCAGGTCGTCGGCGCGCCGGGTCAGTACGGCGGCTTCTGCTTCGCTCTTGGCCTCGCGCGCACCGCGCTGCAAAACCTGGCGGGTGTTCTTGATCTTGCCGGCGACAAAGCTGCGTGCCATGTCCAGGGTGAAGGCCGCATCCGCACCGCGCGCAAACTGCGCCTGGCGCAAGAGCACGTTGCCGCTCACAGCGCCTTCGAGCCGCGCCTTGAAGCGGCCGTTGGAGTCCAACAGCACCAGGGCGATGCCCTCGTCAGCCAAGCGGTGCATGAGCGGCGCGGACAGCCCAACATGGCCAAAGCAGACCACGGCGGTGAGGTGGTGCAGCGGCACACGCAGGCGCGTTTCGCGTTCGACCTCGATGCGCAGGGTGTCGTTGTCCAGGCGCAGCCAGGCGTCGGGCAGGGTGACGTAGAGAGTGTTGAGCAGTTGCATGGCGGGCAAAGGGCTTCAGGCCTCGGGGTCGAACAGGCTGCGCCGAGCGGCGGCCAGCAGCGTGGTCGTGGCCTGTGGCTGGCAGCGCTCTTGCAGCGAGCAGCCTTTGCAGCGCTGCTGCGCAGCCTCGCCCGTGAGAGGCGGCGGCAAAACACCGTTGGCCAGCATCTGACGCACGGCCTGTATGGTGTTTTCTACGTCCTGGCGCAGTGCGGTGGTAATGGGGACGACACGGCGGCGGCGCGAGCTGGCGTAGTACAACGCGCCCTCAGCCACGGGTTTGCCAGTCATGAACTCCAGGCACAACGCCTGCGCGGCCAGTTGCAGGTCGTCGCAGGCGGCGATGGCCGGCGCCTTGTGGCGGCTGCCGTGTTTGTATTCCACGGGGTAGGGTGTGCCATCGGGCAAAAACTCCACCACGTCCGATTTGCCCATCAACCCCAGCGCGTCATGCCACAGCGGCAGGGCCCGCTCCACGCGCACGCCCTTGGCGCTTTGCACGCCGGGCTTGTCCACCCGCGCGTGCTCAGCATGACCGCGCAGGGTGTGCAGGTTGTCATCAAACGCCTGCTCCAGATGGATCAGGCCGCATTGGCGCGGGCAATAGACCCAGTGCTGCAGGGCGGAGAGGGTGATGGGCTCCAATTCAGCTGTATCTGGCGTGGACATTGCGCGAGCAGCTATGGTTTTTTTCGTGGCGTGCGCACCGACTTCGCCTTTGGGGCGGGTAGCTCAGGCATGGCAGTGGGCGCCTGCGGCGGCAGGTAGTTGGCGCCCGTCACCACGGGCTGGCCGGTCTGTGCTTCAAGCTGCTGGCGTGCCTGGCGGGCGATGCGGCCACCGGCGTGCGCCGCGCCCTGGTTCTCTTGCAGGCCGGTGGCGTCTTGCGCAGAGGCGATCTGGCGCGTGGACAGCTCGGCCAGGGCGGTGAAGATGAGCTCGGCCTCGCTCATGTGGTCGCGCAGGTTCTGGCTTTTCAGGCCCTTCTTGGCCTTGTGCTGCGCCACCGACAGGCCCGCCCATTCCTGGTGGATGAGGTTGGTGAGCAGGGCAAATTCCTGCCCCGGTGCGATGCCGTGCTCGGCCCAGTAGTCGGTGAGCTTGTTGCGCGTCTCCTGCCCGGTCATGCGCTGCTGAATCCACTTGTCGCTGCGGCCCAGCTGCTGCCAGGTCTGGCGGGCGCGGTCGAGTGCCTGCGTCGGGTCGGCGATCTCCTGCATGCGCTCGTAACCCACCTTGGCCAGCCACAGCTTGATGGGCTCTGCCTTGGGGCTGGGGATGGATTGCACCAGGCGCAACAGGCTCTCGGCGGTGGCGCAGTCGGTCAGGCGCTGTTTGCCGTCGGCAGCGGGGAGCTTCAACTGGTGACAAGCTGTCACCAGTTCACTGCCCTCCTTGGCAAGGCGGCTTTTGAGCTGGTTCCAGTACTTGCGGGCAATGAGGGCATCGGGTTGCTGCGTCAGCACCTGAACGACATCCATCACGGAAAACCACCAGGTGTCCGTCGCCTCGTCATACAGCCGACGGATGGCGTGGCCATCGAATTGGGTGGGCAGGATTTTCATCAAATGCTCCTCGAAAAGGCCTGCATGGCAGTTGCAGCAGGCCTTGCAGCGCTTTCGTCAAAAGCCATTGATGATTTCTGGATCCAGCCCATCCAAAGGATCCAAACCGATGCTGCCATCGGGGTTCACCGTCAAGGATCCATGCACCTTGGCCGACGAATACTGCCCGGATTTGCAGTTGTGCCGCCACCAGACGACGGTCAGCACTTCCATGCTGCCGTCGGGCCGGGCTGAGGAAGCGTCGTTCTCGAACATCCTGGGCAGGATGGCTTTGAGCTCCTGTGCATCGGCATCGCCAAACCCCGTTCGCTCGGCCAGTTGCGGGTTGATGCTGCCAAAGGTGCAATAGATACCGCTGTCCACGCGGTGCTTCATGCCCATGGTGTCTGAACCGCGCTTCGTACCATCGCCCTCACCGCTGACACTCTTGGTGATTTGCGTGCTGGTGATGAAAACCGGCTCCACGCTAAAGGCCGACTGGATGGTGACCGGGCCACGGATGGGGATGGACACCCCGCCTGCATCACCTCCAGCAGCAAAAGCAAACACCTGGCCGAAAGCCCGCACGTCAAACCACTTGGCGCAGGCCAACTTGGCGGTTGCATCCTTATTGGCGTTCTTCTTGAAGGCGTCCTTGCCCAAACCGTTGACAGCGGACTCCGCGCGGTTGCGCAGGCTGGTTTCGCCATCCACCTTGCGGTCGTCCGACTGAACGAAAATGGCCTGGCCAGACTCCAGCAGGCGGTCGCGCAGCTTGCGCTTGAGGCACACATCGGTGATCTCGCCAAAGCCGCCGTAGTCGGTGCGCGGGCGGTTGCCGTTCAGGGGGTCGCCATTGGGGTTGGCGCGTTTGACGCGCAGCACCACGGCGAAGTCGATCTTGTTTTGCAAAGCGCTCATGCGGGTTCTCCAGTAGTAGCTGTTGGGGTGGTATCGGATGCGTCATCGCTTGACTCACCGCGTGAGCGCAAGGCTTGACGTTGGCAGTGGTAGCCCAGCAAAAATTCGCCGCTCAGTGGCGTGTCGGTCAAAAATTCCTGCGGATCAAACAGCGCCACGATGTCATCGAGCAGGCTCTCTTTCTTGTGCAACACCCCTGGGCGCATCGCACGCAGCCTGGCGATGTAGGGGCGCAAGGACAATTCAATGGTGCGCCACGTTGAAACCGGCCGATCTGCAAAGCGCTGCATCAGGCGCGCCGCTGAGGTGTCCCTGGCCTTCTCGCCTGCGGCGTAGAGCGCGTAGCTCTCCATGTCTTCCGCAACCGCCAGCAAGCGACCAAACAAATAGTCGCGGCTGGTGCGTTCTTGCTCCAATGCCATCAGATACCCCCTCTCGTTGAAAAAACCTTTGAACAGTGCGCAGGCAATGCCCAGGCAGCGCTCCCATTCCCACGCTTCCATTCCGACCCGATTGGCCACGCGGCGCACCGCTGATCGAAGCAGATCCAGGGGCAGCGGCACGCCATCGACGATGCAAGGCAGCAGCCGCTCCACGGTACTGGCGCGCAACTTATCGTCCACGCGGCTGCCAAAGGCCGCTTCCGCAATGTCGCGCGGTGCCGGTGCACCAATGAATTGGCACTCCTTGCCATAGCTCTGCGGCCAAGCAAATTGCGCGTGCCACGTTTTCAGGCGTGCCAGAAACTCGGAGCCCTTGAGTTCACGGTAAAAGGTGATGGCCATGCGCCCAGGGGTTGCGGAATCCAGCCCCAGCACCACCACTTCATCCCTGGGCGCAAGCAGTGCGGCGTAGCCCGCAATGGCCTTACGCAGCTGCAAGCTGAAAGCCTGTCCGGCATCGGCATGGCTGCTGCCCAGCGCCCAATCTTCGGATGCACCGCCAAACGCCGCAAACGTGGCCAACATGGGGTCGGGAATCGATTTACCCGTGGGCTCCCAGGCTACAAAGACCTGATCGCCGCTGCGGTAGCCCTGCCGTTCAATCAGCCAACGCAGAGCGTTGTGCGCCTTTTGGGTGGCAACGAAGCCAACGCCCAAGGCTTCTTCGTCGCTGGTGAAGCGCCCCCGGTAGGTATAGCCCGAGCTGTCATTGGCGGAAATCAGCTTCGCCTTGTCGCCACCGTGGCGCAGCTTCGCCGGGTGCTGCACGGCCAATGCAGCGTGCTGGCCCGTCGCCATGCACAAGCCCACTTTTTCCTGGCTGCGCTGGTAGTGCGCAATCCAGGAGGCCAGCAGCGCTTCATCTGTCCATGGCGCTGAATTGGGGTCGTCGCCCACCTCCACGCGCCAGCGCACAAAAGCATCGTCGGGCGATTGCTGCGGTGCCAAGACTTTGAAGATGGCGGGGGCGCTGGCCTTGTCAGCACTCCACGTCTTGAGCAGCTTGCCGTCGTCGCCCACAGGAAGAATGCCTGCTTGAATCAAGTCGGCCACCACATGACCACCCTGCACATAGGCCAGTACGGCCAGCAGCTTTGGCTGTGGATCGGCAGCGGCCCAATCCGACAGAGATTTCACGTAATCGCGATACGGCTCGGCAGGGTCGTTGGCGAAACCGACCGTCACCTCCCCATCCCATGACGTGAAGTCCTGGGCGAGGTATTGCAGCTTGTCATGCAGCGGGTGGTTGACGGGCTTCTTGCCACTGCGCCCGCCCGATGCCTCGGTGCAAGGGATCAAGGTCACGCCCTGGGCTTTTTCCAACACGGATGCGCGCCTGAACTGACCAGCACCATCGAGCACGATTTCAATCTGCGCGTTCTGCGTACTGTGGCAGATGGGCATCAAAGGTGTTGAGCCCTGCGGCTCCTTGCCCTTGCACTCGTCGTAGGTGGCAAGAAGTTTGGGCAACCAACTCATGCAGACACCCCCATTTCGCAGGCGTCTGCATCCACGGGCCGGACGCCTTGATTCAATCCGAAGGGTTTGATGCTCATGGTGCGCACGAGCCGGCGTTCGGTGCAGTCCTGCGGGCGTGCAAATCGAATCACGCCATTAACCATGGTTGGGCGCCAGAAGCGGGCGTGCAGTCCTGTGCCGCCTGTTTCATCGGGGTAGTCAAAGCCATGGAACATCACGCCAAAGGCCAGTTCGCCGGCATCATCCAGCTCTCCCGCGCCCGCGCCAAACTCACATGCCTGCACATAGCCTTGGCAGTCGCGCGTGCCCAAAAAGATATCCTGCCGCCCGCCGCGTTCGACCATGCGCTGGGCGATGGCGTGGTGCTTGGCTTCGATGCGGTCATCCGTCAACTCGGGGCGGTGCTCGTTCCACTCAAAGTGGGCTCGCACCTGGTATTGCACGTCGGCCAGGAAGGTGTAGATGGCCAGGCTGTTACCGCCACCCAGATCCAACGGCTTGACTCCCTTGGTCTGGGTGCGGATGCGCTTCATCACCCGCACTTCGTCGATCACCCAGATCAGCGTTGGCTTCCAGTAAATGGATTTGGCGATGCCCTTCAAGGCTTCGTAGGTCGGGACGTGGTACGAGCATTTTTCGCCACCCACCTTGCTCAAAGGGTCGGTGAACAGGGCGTAGCGCCCGGACACCTCGAACTCGATGCTGCGTCGCGGCTTAGACATACAAAACCTCCATGGGGGAAACAGGCTCAGTGGCCAGACCAAATAAGTCGCTGTAGTAGCGCTCATTCAAACAAAGGATGCGTGTGTCCGGCTTGACCTCGTGCAAGGCTTGCGCCGCCATGAGTTTTTTCAGCACATGGGGAAACACGTTCACGCTGTATTGCTGCGCCCGCCGCAGCAGCTCGATTTCCAGCTCCACGTCGTAGGCCGCGCACAGGTCGGCAATCAGTTGCTTGCCATCAGGCCCAAAGGGAACGATGACCGCCTGCGTGGCCGAGTCGATGGCACGGAAGGCCGTGGCCGCTGTCATGAAGGCCTGGCGGAAAAAAAGCGGGGGTGCCGATGCGTGCTGGCGGGCGTATTCGGTCACGCTGGCGGTATTCAGCGACAAAAGATTGAGCAAGGTGTCGTTTTGCGCGGCATCGCCAGCGGCCACCGCATAGCTCATGTCTGCGGCACGATCGAAGAAGTAGTAGCGGTAGTAGGCGTGCATTGCCGCGGGGCTGAGCAAGTCACCATCGAATCTCTCCGGGTTTTGCTGGAACTCATCGAGCACCCGCAAGGCGGCGTTGCGGCCTTGCAGGATGTCAGGTAGCTTGTCCAGGCTTTCCACCTGCGGGTTGACGACATGCACGCTGCCGGTGGCACGCAGGCCGTTGCGGTTGCAGCGCCCCGCCGCCTGGGCAATCGAGTCGAGCCCGGCCATGAAACGGATGACGCTGCCAAAGTCCACATCCACGCCGGCCTCGATCAATTGCGTGCTCACGCACAGCGTCGGCTGGTCTGCCTTCAAACGCACAAGCAGTGCTGCCAGACGTGCCTTGCGATGGGCCGGGCACATGTCAGTGCTCAGATGAAACACAAGGTCTGGCTCCATCGCGGTGGCGCACAGCTCAAAAATACGCCGGGCCGACGCCTTGGTATTGACGATGACCAGGCAACTCCCGCTGGCCTGTACCTCGGCCAAGGCGAGATCGGCCACTTCCTGATCGCTCCAGCCACCGGCTTTGCGCTGATCGTTCACCGCAACGCGCTTGAGTGCCTTGAACAGATGTCCGACGTTGGGCATCAACTCAGGGGCCGTCGCCAAACGCGTAGCGCCCAAAGTGGGATTGACGCTATCGAGCAGCGGCTGCGTGGCGGTACACAGCAGCACCGTGGTGTTGCACTGCGCCGCCAAAAAATTGATGGCGTTATTGAACAGGTGGGCGCATTTCACGGGCAGGGTTTGCACCTCGTCGAACACCAGCACCGCCCGGGCCAGCTGGTGCATACGGCGTGCGCCACGGGTACCCGCGCCAAACAAGGCTCCCAGCAACTGCACCATGGTGGTGTAGACAACCGGTGCATCCCAGTTTTCGCACAACACCTTTTCGCGCCAGGTCTGCTGCTCTGGCGTGAGGCTGCCGTGGTGTTCCAGCACGACACGGCCCTGATCTTGCGGGGCATCCGCAGGCTCCAGCACGTCTCGCACCACCCTGGCGTTCTGGTCGATGATGGACGTGAAGGGGATGATGTAGATGATCCGATCCAGGCCACGTTCCCTGGCGTGGTGCAAGGCAAAGCGCAGGCTGGCCAGGGTTTTGCCGCCACCCGTGGGCACGGTCAGGGTGTAGATGCCGACGGGCCGAGAGGCAGCTTGTTGGCAATGCAAGGAAATGTCCTGGCGCAGGTGGTCGATGGGGCGGGTGGGCGGCAGCAGCGCCAAGTGGCGCTCCAGGCGTTCAATCAACACGGGCCAATCGGTGTAGCGCCCGCCAGGGCGAAAGCTGCGCTGGCGCCGCTTTTCAAAATCGGCCGTGTCGATGCGGTCGGCATCGATCAGGCAACTGAACAGAAACCGCACCAGCAAGCCCCATTGCTGCTGGGTCGTCACCGGACTGCCGTGCCCTTGGTTGCTGCGCCCGATCAGTGTGAGCATTTCCTGAAACTTGGAGGCGACGCGGACATCTGCGAGCAAGCCTCGGCAGCGTTGTAATAACTGGGGATCGGCGAGGCGCTGCACTTCGTCCAGGTGGGTGCGCTGCTGCGCCTTCTCCATGCGGCGGGCAAAAAGATTTGCTCCAAAAGCATCCGCCCGTGCGCTGATGCAATCGATCAAGCCTGAATGGTGCGAGGCGATGCACAAGGCCAGCGCCTGGGCCGTTTCGAGTGTTCCAGCCTTGCCCAGCGCCTGCCACGCAAACTGCGCCCCTGCGGTCGAGTGATCCACCTTGCCCTTCAGGCTTTTGGCATCCACCCAATCCTCGTCCTCATCCTGGTTCAGTGCACCGATGGCGGATTTCAGATACGTCTGAAATTCCTGGCTGTACTTGCCCAGGTCGTGCAGCAGGCCCAGCAGTTCGCCCATTTCTTGCAACCCAAGTTTGCCTGCGAACTGCGCAGCGAGCGCTCCGACACCGAGCAGGTGATTGTCCAGCTGCTGCCACGTGTTATCCGATGGGCGATGATGGGCGACGAATAACGGTGACGTATTTACTGGTGACACTGACAAGTGACTGCCTCCCGAAGAAAGCAGGCATCGTAGCCACCTGCAATTTCCCAAAGACGGAATTCCAGGACACTTAAAAAAACGGCTGCCATGTGGGCTACCGCCCGTAAATGCTCCACCAGCAAATGCCCACCCGAATGGGCCCAAGGTTCTGCCATTGCGCTCCCTCCCGCACCGTCCCGTCACGGCGAATGTGGTGGAAGCTTAGCCCGCCAGTCGGCTCACCCGCCCCCCAGCGCCTCCCAATCCTCCTGCCACTGCCGCCGCTGCGCGCTGCGCTGTGCGTGCAGCCCGGCGGGCTTCTTGATGACCAGTTTGTAGGGCGAGCCCTGCTTGACGGTGTCGCAGCTCAGGGGGGTGCCCGTGCGCCGCAGCATTTCCTGCACATGGCCGGCCAGCCGCGCCCAGCGCTTGGCCCGGTCGCTGGCGTGGGCCAGCGCCTGGGCCAATTCGGCCGTGTGCTGGGCGCGCCAGCGCCAGGCGCTGTTGCGCTCGGTCGGGGTCTGGGTGGCCTGCTCGCGGTCGCGTGCGATGCGCAGGGCCAGGCATTGCGCCAGCAGCTGGTCGAGCAGCGCAGCGGGCAGGCCGGTGGCCTCGCAGGCCTGCACGAACACGGGCAGTTGCCGGGGCCAAGGGGGCCGCTCTTCGGACTGGCGCTGGCGCCCAAGGTGGCCATCCTGCGTCCAGGCCTGCAGCAGGGCCGCGCCCCAGGCGCTGCCATGGGCCTGCACCACGCGGGCCAGGGCTGGGGCATCGTCGGTTTGCAGTTGTGTCCAGTCAAAGCCTTCGCACAGCTGCAGCGCCAGGGCGCCGTCGGGCAGGGCGGCGGCCAGCTCGGCGTAGCTGGGCCACAGGTGCCGGGCGCCGTCGTCATGGCAGCGGTGCTGCAGTGTGGTCAGGCCGCCCCGCAGGCGCTCGGCCAGGGCCGGTTGGTCGCCGCTGCGCGCCAGGGCCAGGGCGTCGGCCAGGGCGGCATCGAAGTCGGTGACGAAGCGCGCGGCCTGTTCGGCCTGCGGGGTGTGCAGCACCAGGGCGGCGCGGCGGTACCAGTAGTCCAGCGTCTCGCCATAGTTGCCCATGTAGCCTTCGAGCTCCTCGTTGACCAGGTAGTCCTCGCCGGTGTCGCTGAAGCTCTCCGCCAGCCGCGGGTTGACATACATGGCCTTGCGGCGCAGCACGGCGCCATCGGCGTCCACCCAGAAGTCCAGCGTCATGTTGTCCTCGATCAGTTCGTCGGGCTCGGGGTCGCCGCCCTGGTCGTAGCGCCCGCGGTAGCGGAGCGTGGCCGTCCAGGATTCGTGGATCTCGGCCAGCGCCAGGTGCATGACCAGGCCCAGCTGCTGCGCCGCACTGCGCAGCGCCGCCACGCGCGCACGATCCAGCCCCTTGAGCAGTTGCCAGCGCAGCCCATGCTCGGTGTATTCATGGTCGAGCAGGAACACCCAGGGCTGGGTGCTGGGCTCGCCCTCGGGAAAGCATTGCTCGCGCAGCGCCCGCACCAGGGCCGGCGCGGCCGCTGCCTCGCCTTGCCGCATGCGGGCCGGCACCACCAGGTCGAAGCTCAGCACCACGCGCCAGCCCTCCTGCACCGGCAGCACCTCGTGCTGACAGTCGGCATAAAAGGCGCACCAGCGCAGGCTGTCCACCTGCAGGCGCTGTGACTGCAGCCTGCCCTCGTCGGCACCATGCACCACGCGCAGCGCGCCGCCGATATGCGCCGACGGCCACACCAGCACCAGGGTGGCGACCATGCCGGGGTGCTTTTCGGTGTCCTGGTGCGGCTTGAAGAACTGGCCCGGCCCGTATATCAACAGGTTGTGCAGGTGGGCTTGCACCTCGTCCAGCCCCAGGGCCAGCGCCACATCAGCCAGCAGGCCTTGCAGGGCGCCCTCGGCCCAGTGCAGCGCGAGCGCGGCGGGGGCGATTTCGCCGGTGTCGCGCACCGTCGAGCAGCGTGGCCTCGCGCCGGCCGTGCAGGGCCGGCTGGCTGGCGGCATGCAGCCGCGCGCCCTACTCTGGCAGCACGGGCTGGGACAATGCGCCAACGCCCTGCACCTGCACCGACAGCGCATCCAGCGGCAGCTGGCCCTGGGCCATGAAGCGCGCCTGATCCCCGGCGCCGGCCTGGCCCGACTGTGCCGACGCGCCGTCGGCGGCAAGCCGCGTCAAGGCCTGCAGGATGGGGGACAGGTCTGGCTCGGGCGATGGCATGGGCGTCCTTGTACTGGGTTGCAATGTGCGGCCATTTTGCGTGATCAGCCCGCCCGTTCTTTGCAACAAAATGGCATTTCCGCCATGCACAACAAGCGCCGACAGCTATATTTTTAGTAGTTCCATGAAATCCCCCCAAGACCTGGCCCAGCAGCTCGCCCGCCAATGGCAGCGCGCCGATTGGCGCGAGCGCCAGCTGCTGCCCGGCCCCGGCGCCTGGCCCGTGCGGCTGGCCATTGGCGCGCCCAGCGCGGCGCAGTTTGCGCAGGGCGGCGCGGACTTGCGCGCCCACCTGCAGGCCTGGCGCGCCATACAGGCTGAAGGCCCAGGCCAGGTGCAATGGCAGGATCACCGCTACCAGGGCGCGGCCGCGCCGCTGGCCGTGCCCACGCATTGGCTGCTGGGCCGGCCGTCCGAGGCGATCGCCGCCATGGCCCGGCATGCGGGCGGCGCGGGCCGGGCGGCCCAGGCCGACTACCAGGCGCTGCAAGCCGTGCTGGGTGCGGTCGATGGGCAGTTTCACCCGCTGCTGCTGCGCCGCCTGGCGCTGTGGCGCGCGGCGCCGGTAGATGAGGTGATCACCGCCGCGCGCATGGCGCTGCAGCTCGCGCCCGGCTGCGCCCAGGGCCGGCCGCTGCGCGCCCTGGCCGTGGCGGGCAACGACAGCAAGTTTTTCGAGCGCCACGCGGCCCTGCTCACCGCCCTGCTCGACCTGCGCTTTGACGGCGCCGCCGGCCGCGCGGGCCTTGCCGCCTTTCTGGATGCCAGCGCCGACGACGAGCATTGGCTGCTGGTCGCGCCCCTGGCCCCCGGCCTGCTGCCCTTCGCGCGCCAGCGCGTGCCGGCCAGCGAGCTGCAGGCCACGCCCCTGCCCGCCGCCCACATCCTGCTGGTGGAGAACGAACGCTGCCTGCACCTGCTGCCCCGGCCGCTGGCGGGCACCATCGCCATCCTGGGCGCGGGGCGCAACCTGGCCTGGCTGGCCGCGCCCTGGCTGCAGGCGCGCCGCGTGGCCTATTGGGGCGACATAGACACCTGGGGCCTGGCCATGCTGGCCGGCGCGCGCGGCCATCTGCCGCATCTGCAGGCGCTGCTGATGGACCGGGCCACGCTGGAGGCGCACCCTGACCGCGCCGTGGCCGAGCCGCAGCCGGCACCAGAACCCGGCCCCGGCGCCCTGCTGGCACAGGAGCTGGCGCTGGACGCACGTCTGCGCGGCCTGGCGCGTGGCCGCTTGGAGCAGGAGTTTCTGAACCCCGCCCGCGTGGCGCAGGCGCTGACGGGCTGGGCTGCCTAAAATCACGCCCCTAACGGCCCAGCGGCCCACCGTGCAGCGCTGCGCGCCGCCGCCTTCCTTTCCGCCTCCCATGCCCCCCTTGACCATCCGAGCGGCCACCCCGGCCGACATCCCCGTCATCCTGCACTTCGTGCGCGCGCTGGCCTTGTATGAAAAGGCCGAGCACGAGGTGCTGGCCACGCCCGATCATGTGCGGCGCACGCTGTTCTGCGACCAGCCCAAGGTGTTCGGCCTGATCTGCGAACAGGGTGATACGCCCCTGGGCTTTGCCGTCTACTTCTTCAACTATTCCACCTGGCAGGGCCGCCACGGGCTGTACCTGGAGGACCTGTACGTCGCGCCCGAACACCGCGGTCAAGGAGCCGGCATGGCGCTGCTGCAGCACCTGGCGCAGATCGCCGTGGCCCAGGACTGCGGCCGCTTTGAATGGAGCGTGCTGGACTGGAACACGCCCTCCATCGCCCTCTACGACAGCCTGGGCGCCCGGCCGCAGAGCGAGTGGATACGCTACCGCCTGACGGGCGCCGAGCTGCAGGCGCTGGCCGATGGCGCCCGGCCCCAAACGCCATGAGATCGCCCATCGCCATCGTTGACGTGGACCGCCCGGACAGCTGGACGCGCTACCGCGCCGGCCTGTGCGCCAGTTGCGCCGCCAACTGCTGCACCATGCCGCTGGAGGTGCAGCTCTCCGACCTGGTGCGCCTGGGCCTGGTGGACGCCTTCGAAGCCGAGCACGAGGACCCCAAACGCATCGCCAAGCGGCTGCAGAAGGCGCGGCTGATAGACCACTTCAACCACAAGCACCTGCTGTTCACGCTGGCGCGGCGCGCCGATGGCGACTGCCAGTACCTGGACGCCAGGACCCGGCTGTGCACGGTGTACGAGCAGCGCCCCGAGACCTGCCGCCTGCACCCGCAGAAGAAAAGCCCCAAGCCGGGCTGGTGCCCCTACGGCCGCAAGGCATAGCGGTAGGGGCAACCCTGCCGCGGGGGCGGCCGTACCATAGGGCCACCACCTGAACGGGCCCGCCATGTACATCCCAGAACACTTCGCCGAATCACGCCTGGACGAGTTGCACCGCATCATGCGCGCCCATCCGCTGGCCATGCTGTGCACGTCGGGCCCGCAGGGGCTGGACGCCAACCACCTGCCCTTTCTGCTCGACGCCGACAGCGGCCCGCACGGCCGCCTGATAGGCCATGTGGCGCGCGCCAATCCGCTGTGGCAGAGCGTGGCGCCCGACAGCGAGGTGCTGGTGGTGTTTCGCGGCGCCGAGGGCTATGTCTCGCCCAACTGGTACCCGAGCAAACACGAGACGCACCGCGCCGTGCCCACCTGGAATTACGAGGTCGTGCACGCCCACGGCACGCTCACCATCCATGACGACGTGAAGCATGTGCGCTCGGTGGTGGCGCGCCTGACGCATGTGCACGAGGCCGGCGAACCGCATCCCTGGAAGATGGGCGACGCGCCGCCCGATTACCTGGCCGACATGCTGCGCGCCATCGTCGGCATCGAGGTGCACATCACGCGCCTGGAGGGCAAGCGCAAGCTGAGCCAGAACCGCGGCACGGCGGATCGCAGCGGCGTCATGGCCGCGCTGCACGAACGCGATCACCGGGCGTTGGCCCAGGCCATGCAGCAGACCGGCTAGTACAGCATGCACACAGCACGCAAGGCCCTACCCGCCATAGACCCCGGCCGCTGCACCGGCTGCGGCTGGTGCGTGGCGGTGTGCGCGCCGCATGTGCTGTCGCTGCAGGTGCAGGGTGAATCCGGCTGGGGGCCCAAGCGCTCCACGCTGCACGATGCCGATGGCTGCACCGGCTGCGCGCTGTGCGCGCTGCGCTGCCCGTTCGACGCGATTCGCATGGTGCGCGTGAGCAAGCCCAAGGCGGGCGCTTGATCAGACCGTCTCGCGCCGATGGAACCCGGGCGCGGACTCTTCATCGATGGCCATTTCCTCGACCTGCACCCGCTGCACGCGCGCCGCTGGCGGGCCGTCGTGCGCCCAGGCGATGAGTGCCTGCACGGCCTCTGCCGGCCCGCTGGCCAGAGCCTCCACCGTGCCATCCAGGCGGTTGCGCACCCAGCCCCGCACACCCAGGCGAGAGGCGGCCTCGATCATGGATTGACGGTAATACACCCCCTGCACCTGGCCATGGATGCGCAGCAGGCGGGTGATGGTGGGGGTGGGTGCAGCGGTCATGCACGGACTGTAGCGCCCTGCCCATCGGCTTGCCGGCCACCATGTCGCACACGCCATGTCACTACAACCAAAATGGCTTGTAGCGCTTATGGATAAAGCGCCATCAGCTATCAATATAAAAGCAACAAGAGCGTAATCACGCGCTGCGCTACACTGCGCCCCATGTCATTGCACCTCGCACGCACCAGCACCAGCGCCCATTTGGCGCCGGCCGGCGCGAGCGCACGCATGATTAGCACCATGACCACCGCGGCTGCCTAGCGCACGCGCAGGTGGCCGCAAAGTCGGCCCCTGGTGTCTCATTCCCCCTCCGAACGAAACCCAGCCCGGCCGCTGGGTTTTTTTGTTTTGGCTCTCGCAGCCTTGTTTGGAGATTGACCATGTTTGCAGATTCCCGGCTCAGCCCCTTGCCCCATGTGCCCGCGCGCGCGCCGGCCATGCCCCCTGCCCTGCGCGTGGGCCTGATTGGCATGGGCACCGTGGGCACCGGGGTCTGGCGCGTGTTGCGGCGCAACCAGGCACTGATCGCGGCGCGCGCCGGGCGGGCCGTGGAGATCGTCGCCGTGGCCACGCGCACCCCGGCGCGGGCGGCGGCCGCGCAGGCCGAGGCGCCCGGCCTGCGCCTGCTGGACGACCCGCTGCGGCTGGCCGCCGACCCCGGCGTGGACGTGCTGCTGGAGCTGGCCGGCGGCAGCGCCGCGCGCGACTGGGTGCTGGCCGCGCTGGCCCACGGCAAGCATGTGGTCACGGCCAACAAGGCCCTGCTGGCCGAGCATGGCGAGCAGCTGGCGCAGGCCGCCGTACGCCATGGCCGGGTGCTGGCCTACGAGGCCGCCGTGGCCGGCGCGGTACCCGTCATCAAGGCGCTGCGCGAGGGCCTGGCGGGCAACCGCATCGACGCCCTGGCCGGCGTGCTCAACGGCACCAGCAACTACATCCTGACGCGCATGCAGGCGGCGGGCCTGGACTTTGCCACCGCCCTGGCCGAGGCCCAGGCCCTGGGCTACGCCGAGGCCGACCCGAGCCTGGACGTGGACGGGACGGACGCCGCACACAAGCTGACCCTGCTGGCGGCGAACGCCTTCGGCCTGCCCCCGGCGCTGGACGCCGTGCATGTCGAAGGCCTGCGCGACCTGCAACCGGGCGACATGGCCGCAGCCGCGCAGCTGGGCTACGTCGTCAAGCTGCTGGCGATCGCCAGGCGCGGCGCGCAGGGCATGGAGCTGCGCGTGCACCCGGCCCTGGTGCCGGCGCAGCATGCCCTGGCCCGGCTGGATGGGGCCAGCAACGGCCTGCTGGTGCGCGCCGACGCCGCGGGCGAGGCCTTCTTCAGTGGCGCCGGCGCAGGCGGCGAGCCCACGGCCTCGGCCGTGCTCGCCGACCTGGTGGATCTGGCACGCCACCCCGGCACCGATGGCCGCTGGGGCGGCCCGACCGCCATACCCACCCTGGGCCTACGCGCGGACGCCCCGGCCGCCCCCCTGCCCATGGCCCAGGTGCGCACGCGCCAGCTGCTGCGCCTGCTGCCGGGCAAGACGTTCAACGAGGCCCAGGTGCTGCGCCAACTGGCGCACGCCGGCGTCAAGGTGGAGCGCCGCGCCTGGGGCCCGGCCGAAGCGGCAGGCGCGTCGCCCAGCCTGCTGCTGCTGACCGCGCCCGTCCCGGACGGCCTGGCCGCGCAGGCGGCCGAGCGTCTGCAGGCGCACACGGGCGCCCGGGTGCGGCGTTTGCGCGTGGAGGATTTCGGCGCCCAGCAGTTTGAATGAAAATGGCCTCCAGCGCCCTATGCATAGTCGCTAAACGCTATAATTTTTATAGTGCTTGATATCCGGCCTGCATGTCGGGATGGCCAGCACGCAAACGCACGATGAAGTCCTGATCCAGCGCGTTCACATCGGGGCAGCCAAGCAGGCCCAGGTTGCGGTCGATCTCCGTGCCCAGGATGTCGATCACACGCGCCACGCCGGCCTGGCCGGCCACGGCCGCGCCATAAAGCATGGCACGCCCCAGAAACACCATGCGCGCGCCCAGGGCCATGGCCTTGAGGATATCGGTGCCACGGCGAAAGCCCCCGTCGATCAGCACCGGAAAGTCGCGCGGCACGGCGGCCAGCACCCGGCCATGGCGTGCGGCGGCCAGGGCCAGATCCTGCTCGCAGCGATGGCGGCACATGGCCGTCACGCCCATGGGGGCGATGCCAAACGGGTGGGCATAACTGCGGCCCCACAGCGTGACCCGTTGCGAGCGCTCGGCCACGCCCACCAGCCCCTTGGGGCGAAACTGCACGGCGCGCGGCAGCAGGGCTTGTGCGCGGCGTTCAAAGTCGGCAACCGACAGCAAGGTGTGCAGCTTCATGACGCGCGATTGTTGCCCGTTTCGGTGCAATGCCCCTGCGGCCGCGGGCAGGCAACGCAATCGACTACCATAACTGGACGAAATCACAGCATCCGGTGCGCCACGGTTGAAGCGCCCGCCCCCATCCATGTCCGCACAAGAATGGGCCGATCAGGCCCTGCAATCCTTTGAGTCGGTGGTTCAGGCCAGCGCCGGCTTTCGCGTGCGCGAGGGCCAGCACCTGATGGCCCGACAGGTGGCCGAGACCTTCGCCCGGGCGCAGCTGGGCAAGCCCGAGGACGATGTCGATGAACCCGAGCGCGCCATCGCCGTCATCCAGGCCGGCACCGGCGTGGGCAAGTCGCTGGCCTACAGCGTGCCGGCGATTGCCATGGCGCTGGCGCGCGGCACGCGGGTATTGATCTCCACGGCCACGGTGGCGCTGCAGGAGCAGCTGGTGCACAAGGATCTGCCGCAGCTTGCGGCGCGCATGGAGCAGCCCTTTGCCTTTGCGCTCGCCAAGGGGCGCGGACGCTATGTCTGCAAGCTGAAGCTGGAGCGCCTGGCCGGCGGCGGCAGCGGCGGCGGCGATGACGATCTGCCCGACGACGACCTGTTCCCCGACGAGGCCGCGCAAGCACGGCACCCGCGCCACGACGCCGAGGCACGCCTGCGCTTCTACGCCAGTCTGGCCGACGCCCTGGCCCAGGGCGGCTGGGACGGCGACCGCGACAGCCTGGACACCCCACCCGAGCCCGAGGTCTGGAGCCCCGTGGCGGCTGAGGCCAGCTCCTGCACCGGCAGACATTGCCCGCTGTTCAACCAGTGCAGCTACTTCGAACGGCGCAAACAGCTGGTGGCGGCGCAGGTCATCGTCGCCAACCATGACCTGCTGCTGTCCTCGATTGGCGCGCGCCTCTTGCCCGAGCTGGACAACTGCCTGCTGGTCATTGACGAGGCGCACCACCTGCCGGCCACGGCGCTCGATCAGTTCGCCTGCGAGATGGATCTGTCGCGCCTGACCTGGCTGGACAAGCTGGCCAGCCGCGCGCTGCGCATAGGCCAGCTGGTGGAGGTGGAAGAGATAGCCGACATCCCCAACCACACCGCACGCCTGCGCGCCGCGCTGCAGGACCTGGCGCGGCTGGTGATGGATGTGTATGGCGAGCAGCTGCGCGCGCCGCTGCCCGGCCGGCGCTCATTCAACTCATCCATGCCCACGCGCGCCCGCGTGAGCGGCGGCCTGCTGCCCGATGCGCTCGTCGGGCCCCTGGGTCAGGCTGCGCACCATGCGGACGGCTTTCTGCAGGCCCTCAGCGCCATCGCCAAGGCGCTCAAGAGCGAGATGCGCGACAAGCCCGACGAGGCGCGCCGCCTGTCCCAGCTGTATGCCCAGATCGGCAGCCTGGCGCCACGGCTGGAGGGCGTGCACGCTTGTGCCCAGTTGCTGCTGCAGGACGCGCCCGAGGGCGCGGTGCCGGCGGCCAAGTGGTTCACGCTGCAGGTCGAGGGCGACTTCATCGTCGTGCGCGCCCACGCCAGCCCGGTGCTGCCCGGCAACACGCTGAAGAACCACCTGTGGTCGGCCGTGCGCGGCGCGGTGCTGACATCGGCCACGCTGACGAGCTGCGGGCAGTTCGACTTCTTCCTGCGCGAGTCGGGCCTGCATGGCGACGCCGCCGTGACCACGCTGGCCGTGGCCAGCCCCTTCGACTATGCGCGCCAGGGCCTGCTGGTGGCCACCGAAACACAGGCCGAGCCACGCGACGCCCAGACCTTCACGGCCGAGATGGTGGACGCGCTGCTGTCCGACCTGGCGCTGGTCGAGGCCGGCGCGCTGGTGCTGTTCACCTCGCGCGAGCAGATGCGCCAGGCGGTAGATGCCATGCCGACCGCCATGCGCCCCGTGGTTCTGGTGCAGAACACCCTGCCGCGCCAGCAGCTGCTCGCGCGCCACCGCGAGCGCGTGGCGCAGGGCCTGCCGTCCATCATCTTCGGCATGCAGTCCTTTGGCGAGGGGCTGGACCTGCCGGGCAGCCTGTGCGAATCGCTGTTCATCACCAAACTGCCCTTTGCCCCGCCCGACGACCCGGTGGGCGAGGCGCGCGCCGAATGGCTGCGCGGCGCCGGGCGCGACCCGTTCAGCGAGCTGGTGGTGCCGGCCACCGCCATCCGCCTGGCGCAATGGGTGGGCCGGGCGATTCGCACCGAGGACGACCAGGCCCATGTCTACTGCTACGACAAGCGCCTGGTGCGCACCGGCTACGGCCAGCGCCTGCTGGCCGGCCTGCCGCCGTTTGCGCTGCAGCGGCGACAATCGGCGGCATGAGCCAGCACAGCATTCCACCCTGCCCGCAATGCGGGCTGACCAATACCTACCCCGACGGCGACAGCTACATCTGCCCGGACTGCGCCTTTGAATGGCCCATGCAGGCCGAGGCGGCGCCGGCCGATGCCGAAGGCAGCCGCGTGCGCGACGCCAACGGTAACGATCTGGCCGACGGCGACGCCGTGATCCTGGTGAAGGATCTGAAGGTCAAGGGATCGTCCACGGTGCTCAAAAAGGGCAGCAAGATCAAGGGCATACGCCTGGTGGACGGCGCCAACGGCCACAACGTGGACTGCAAGACCGAGCTGGGCAGCATGCTGCTCAAGTCCGAGTTCCTGAAAAAGGCCTGAACCCCGTGGCCGCACCCATCGCCGTCATCGACTTCGAGACCACCGGCATGGCGCCGGCCCAGGGCGCCCGTGCCACCGAGGTGGCCATCGTGCTCATGGAAGGCGAGCAGGTCGTCGATCGCTTTGACAGCCTGATGCGTACCGGCGTACCCATCCCGCCGTTCATCGAGCAGCTCACCGGCATCAGCAATGCCATGCTGGCCACGGCGCCGCCCGCCGAGGCGGTGATGCGCGAGGCGGCGCGCTTTGTAGGCAGCGCGCCCATGGTGGCGCACAACGCTACGTTTGACAGCAAGTTCTGGCAGTCCGAACTGCAGCACGCCGGCCTGGCCGCGCCCCAGCCCTTTGCCTGCACCGTACTGCTGTCGCGCCGCGTGTTTCCCGACGCGCCCAGCCACAGCCTGGGCCGCATCACCGACCACCTGGGCCTGCCGCGCACCGGCCGCGCCCACCGCGCGCTGGCCGACGCCGAAATGGCCGCCGCCCTGCTGGTACGCATGCAGCGCGAGCTGTGCCAGCGCTTTGGCGTCCCCTGGCCCGATCACGCCCTGCTGATGCAGCTGCAGCGCTGCGCACGCCAGTCCATCGGCAAACTGCTGGACAGGCTGTCAACGGGCGCGGCTCACACCTCATAGCTATTGTTTTAATAGCTATTTGCGCTTACCGTACAAGCGATACAGGCCGTTTTTATCTAATTCTTGGCGCCACTCAAACTACTTCCCTCACTGGAGGAAGGTAGCGGCCGAAAGCATAGACAGCGCACCCGCCGCCTGCGGGACATCAGGACACCGCCCGCAGCGCCGCCGCCAGATCGCGCGCGAGGCGCCCCATGTCGCGCAGGCCCAGGGCCGCCAGGTTGATGCGGATCGCCGGGCCACTGCCCAGGCGCAGCGGCGCGCCCGCCTGCACGGCCCAGCCGCGCGCGGCCATGTGCTGCGCCACGGCGGCCTCGTCGGCCACGGGCAGCCATGCATGCAGGCCCTCGCCACGCTCCCAGTCGCCCGCCACGCCGTGGCGGCGCAGCGCCTGGGCCAACGCCGCCCGGCGCGCGGCGTAGCTGCCGGCCATGTGCTGCCAGGAGCCACGCCCCCTGCCCCGGCTGGCCTGGCGCCACAGCTGCGCCACCAGGGCCTGCAGCCAGCGGCTGACCGCGCGCGGGCCCAGCGCCTGATGCGCGCACATGCCCTGCACCAGATCGGGCGTGCCGCTGACCACGGCCACGCGGCAGTCCGGCCCCAGGCTGCTGCTGACGGACAGCACATGCAGCCACAGCGGCGGCAGCCTGCCGGCCATGGCCAGCGGCGCGGCGCTCAAGGGGCCCCAGTGGTCGTCCAGGATCAGCAGTGTGTGCGGGCAGGCACGCAAGGCGCGGCGCAGCGCCCTCCAGCGCGCCGCCGTCATGGCCACGCCCGTGGGGTGCTGCGCGCGCGGCGTGAGCACCACGGCGGCGCAGTCCCTCAGCACGCCATCGGCCGGCACGCACATGCCCTGCGCATCGACGGCCAGCGCCACCGGCACCAGGCGCAGGCTGTGCAAGAGCGCCAGCAGCGGCGGCCACAGCGGGTCTTCCACACCCACGCGGTCACCGGGACGCGCATGCTGGCGCAGGGCGCGCTCGATGGCGTCGAGCGCGCCCGAGAAACAACCCAGGTCTTCGCCCGGCAGACCCTGGCCCTGCAGCCAGTGCGCGGCCTGGGCCAGCAGCGGTGCATCGCCAGCCACGCCATCCAGGGGTTGGGCCAGCGCCTGCGTCCAGGCCTGGCCACGTAGGCGCGGCAGCAGGGCGGCGTCGACCTGGCCGCCGGCCAGGTCGCGCAGCCCCTCGGGCGCGGCATAGACCGGGGTGGGGGAGGGCGGCGCGCCGGCCACGCGCGTGCCCTTGCGCCCCGCCGTGAGCACGCGGCCGGCGGCGCGCAGCCGCGCATAGGCGGCCGCGACGGTGTTGGGATTCACGCCCAGCTCAACGGCCAGCTGGCGTACCGGGGGCAGGGCAGAGCCGGGTGGCAGGGCGCCGCTGCGCATGGCATGTTCAAGGCTTGTGGCAATGTCTCTGGCATTGCTTCCTTCGACGAACAAAGATGTCATAGGTACATTGTATTGTTTGTACTAGTACGATTTTTTGTACTGCCATGCGCGCGATATGCCGCCGAATCGGTCAAGAAAACTGGCGCCCGTCACAGCCGGAAACAGAAATAGGGCCATACAACCCGAAATGCCGCTGAAAAAGTAGCTGAAAGCCGGGGCCTTGGCGGCGGCTGCACCAACGGCGGTGGCAGGCTGCTAGGCTTGCAGCCATGCGCAAGCTCGTTCCCCCTGTTTTGCTGCTCGCGGCCGGCCTGTTGCTGGCGGGCTGCGGCACGGCGCCCGCCGCGCGCTCCAGCGCCTATGCCCGGCTGTCTGCCGAGCAATCGAGCGACATCGCCATCCACGCCCTGGGCCTGGTGGGTACGCCCTACCGCTTTGGCGGCAACACACCCGAGGGCGGCTTTGACTGCAGCGGCCTGATCGGCTATGTCTACAACAGCCGCGCCGGTGTGGCCCCGCCGCGCACGGTGGCGCTGCTGAGCGGTTTTGGCGCGTCGGTGCCGGAGGACGAGCTGCGCACCGGCGACCTGGTGGTGTTCGGCGGCGGCCGGCCCACGCATGCCGGCATCTATGTGGGCGAAGGGCGCTTCGTGCACGCACCATCGAGCGGTGGCACGGTGCGGCTGGATCATTTGCGCTCGCGCTACTGGGCGCAGCAGTCCGCCAGCTACCGGCGCCCCTGAGCGGGCGCGCCGCGCAGGGGCGACAATCGGGCCACCATGACACTCATCGACCGCCCCATCCCCACGCCCAGCACGCACGACACCACGCGCATCGACGACCTGCGCATCAAGGCCGTGCGCCCCCTGATCACACCCGCCATCCTGGAGGAATGGCTGCCCGCGCCCGACGCCGCGCAGGAGCTGGTGGAGGCCAGCCGCCTGCAGCTGTCGCGCGTGCTGCACGGCCAGGACGACCGGCTGATCGTCGTCGTCGGGCCCTGTTCCATCCACGACCATGACCAGGCCATGGAGTACGCGCGGCTGCTGAAGCAAGAGGCAGACGCGCTGGCGCAGGATCTGCTTGTCGTGATGCGCGTGTACTTCGAGAAGCCGCGCACCACCGTGGGCTGGAAGGGCTATATCAACGACCCGCACCTGGACGGCAGCTTTGCCATCAACGAGGGGCTGGAGCGCGCGCGCCTGCTGCTGCTGGACGTGCTGGCGCTGGGCCTGCCCGTGGGCACCGAGTTCCTGGATCTGCTCAGTCCCCAGTACATCAGCGACCTGGTGAGCTGGGCCGCCATCGGCGCGCGCACCACCGAGAGCCAGAGCCACCGCCAGCTGGCCAGCGGCCTGTCCTGCCCGGTGGGCTTCAAGAACGGCACGGACGGCGGCGTGAAGGTGGCCGTGGATGCCATTCAGGCCGCGCAGGCCGAGCATGCCTTCATGGGTATGACCAAGATGGGCCAGGCCGCCATCTTCGAGACGCGCGGCAACCACGATTGCCATGTGATCCTGCGCGGCGGCAAGGCACCCAACTACAGCGCCGCCGACGTGCAATCGACCTGCGAGCTGCTGCAAAAGTCCGGCCAGCAAGCGCAGGTGATGATCGACCTGTCGCACGCCAACAGCAGCAAGCAGCATGCACGCCAGATCGCCGTGGCCGAGGATGTGGCTGCACAGATCGCGGGCGGCGATGCGCGCATCACCGGCGTGATGATCGAAAGCCACCTAGAGGAAGGGCGCCAGGACATCGTGCCCGGCCAGGCGCTCAGGCATGGGGTCTCGGTGACCGATGCCTGCATCAGCTTTGCGCAGACGGTGCCGGTGCTGCGGCAGCTGGCCGCTGCCGTGCGCGCGCGGCGCGAGCGCAACACCCCATAGCGGAGCGGGCGGGGGCGTGGAAATCCGGGGGCCGTGGCAAGCCTGACCCGATGGATACTTTGCTGCAGCAAGGAGTTGGCATGCCTGCTTGTTACAACCACGAGGTGCCCGTCTCGGCGAAACCGCGGGCACCCCATCCTGCAAATGAGGGTTCAGCCCCATGGTGGATTGGCTGTAACCTCAGGTAAACCATGGTTTCCGCCGTCCCCTCACCATGCCCTGCCACTCCATGCCGTTGAGCCCACCTGTCCTGCCACCGTCGGCCGCTTGCGCCGCATTGCCTTGACCTAGGCCATGAGCGCAAACCCCTGCCCACTGCCACCCGCCTGCCGCCCATGCAGGGCGGTCAGGGGCGGGGTTTTGCGGGTGCGGGCATGACGCACAGGCCCGACATGGCTGCGGCGGGCGCGCTGACATTTCGCGCCATGACCTCCGCCTTCTGGGATCGGGATCTGCAGTCCGACACCATGCGCTGGAACGACGGCATGGAAAGGCTCTTTGGCGTGCCCCTGGCCAGCCTGCCGCCGGACGGCAGCTCGTGGACGCTGCGCCTGCACCCCGACGACGCGCCACAGGTGCAGCAAAGTCTGCGGCAAGTCATAGCCGGCACTGCTGAGTTCTGGTGCGCCCAGTACCGCTTTCGCCGCCAGGACGGCAGCTACGCCTGGGTGGACGACCGCGGCTTCGTGCTGCGCGACGCCAGCGGCCGTGGCCTGCGCATGGTCGGCGGCATGATCGACATCAGCCTGCACTGGCAGGCCGGGCAGCAGTACCGCAGCCTGTTCACCGAGCACCCGCAGCCGATGTGGGTCTGTGACCAGGGCAGCCTGCGCCTGCTGGCCGTGAACCCGGCCATGGCGCGCCACTATGGCTATGACGAGCAGGAGCTGCTGGGCATGGACATGCGCCTGCTCTGGCCCCAGGCACAGCGCGCCCAGGCCGACAGCGCCCTGGCCATGTGCAGCGACGCGCGCGCCGCGCACACGCTGGCCACGGCAGCTACCACCTGGCGCCACGCACGCAAGGACGGCACGCTGATGGACATGGAGGTATTCGTCGGCGTCACCGATTTCGACGGTCACCCGGCCTGGCAGATACTGGCCCATGACATCACCGAGCGCAGCCGCATAGACGCCGAACTGGCGCGCCTGAGCCGGGCCCAGCGCATGCGCAGTGCCTGCAGCGAGACCCTGCTGCGCGCCAACACCGAGGCCGAGTTGCTGCACGCCGTGTGCGCGGTGGCGGTGCAGGTAGGCGGTTACCGCATGGGCTGGGTGGGCCTGGCGCGTGATGACGAGCGCAAGCGCATAGAACCCGTGGCCCATGCCGGAGGCTCGCCCGAATACCTGGCGCAGCTGCGCCTGAGCTGGTCGCCCGACGAGCCCGGTGACCAGGGGCCGGCCAGCATCTGCGTGCGCAGCGGCCGCACCGTCGTCCTGCGCGACATGCGCGCCAACCCCACCTTCGACAAGGTAGCCGGGCTGCTGGACGCGCTGGAGTTTCATTCCGCCATCTACCTGCCGCTGCGCGGCGCAGAGCGCAACCTGGGCCTGCTGTGCCTGTATGCCCCCGAGGTGCTGGAGCCGGGTGCGCAGGAGACGCAGCTGCTCGAAGCCATGGCCGCCGACCTGGCCTTTGGCCTGGAAAACCTGCGCACCCGCGCCGAGCAGCAACGGCTGCAGGCCGCCATCGTGAAGGTGGCCAAGGCGGTATCGGCAGGAACGGGCGTGGCCTTCTTCGACCACCTGGCGCAGCATATGGCAGACGCGCTGTCGGCCCAGGTTGCCTGCGTGGTGCGCCTGCAGCCGCCCGTGGATGGCCAGAGCCTACAGGCCGTGACGCTGTCGCATATCAGCGATGGCGTGGTGCAGCCCACGCTCGAATACGCGCTGTCGGGCACACCCAGCGCGCAATTGCTCACCCAGCCCCTGGTCGTGATCGAAGACCGCGTGGCCCAGCTGTTTCCGCATGACCCCGTGCTGGCACGGTGCAGGGTGCGCAGCTATGTCGGGCGGCAACTCACGGGCAGCGACGGCACGCCCCTGGGCATGATCCTGGTGATGTACCGCAAGCCGTTGCGGCGAGCGCATCTCGTTGACACCGCACTGCAAATCTTCGCGGCCCGCGCCGCTGCCGAACTGCAGCGCCAGGCGGACGACATGCGCATACGCCAGCAGGCATCGCTCTTGAACAAGGCCAGCGACGCCATCATCGTGCGCGACCTGGAGCATCGCATTACCTTCTGGAACGAGGGCGCAGAACGGCTGTACGGCTGGAGCCGCGCAGAGGCATTGGGGCACAACGCCGCCAGCCTGCTCTACCAGGATGCACAGTGCTTCCACCAAGCCAGCGCCCAGGTGCTGCGCAACGGCGAATGGACGGGTGAGCTGCAGCAATATGCGCGCGATGGCCGCGCCATCGAAGTCGAAGGGCGCTGGACCCTGGTGCGCAGCGAACAGGGCGAGGCCGAGGCCATTCTGGCCATCAACTCCAACATCGGCCAGCGCAAGGCCAGCGAACGGGAGATCCAGCGCCTGGCGCTGTTCGATGCCCTTACCGGCCTGCCCAACCGCGCGCATTTCATGCAGCGCATGGGCCAGGCCCTGGCCGCGGCCCAGCGCCAGCGCCAGGGTGGGGCGCTGCTGTTCATCGATCTGGACAACTTCAAGCAGCTGAACGACACCCTGGGCCACGACCAGGGCGACCTGCTGCTCAAGAGCGTGGCCCAGCGCCTCAACACCTGCGTGCGTGCCATGGACACGGTGGCGCGGCTGGGCGGAGACGAGTTCGTGGTGTTGCTCGAACAGATAGGTACCCAGCCCGCAACCCTAGCCGAACATGCGAACAAGGTGGGCGAGAAGATACTGAACGCGCTCTCCCTTCCCTATGCCCTGGCGGGCCACCAGTACCGCAGCACGCCCAGCATAGGCGTGGCCTTGTTCGATGATCAGTCCACCACCGTGGGAGAGCTGCTCAAGCAGGCCGACCTGGCCATGTACCAGGCCAAGATGGCCGGGCGCAGCACGCTGCGCTTTTTCAACCCGGGCATGCAAAAGGCCGTGGACGAGCATGTGGCGTTCGAGGCCGACCTGCGCTCCGCCCTGGCGCAGCAGGAGTTCTCGCTGCACTACCAGCCGCAACTCAACGCGCGCGGCCAGATCCTGGGCGTGGAGGCATTGCTACGCTGGACGCAGCCACGGCGCGGCATGGTGTCACCCGCCGAGTTCATACCCGCGGCAGAAGAGACCGGTCTCATCCTGCCACTGGGGCGCTGGGTGCTGCACACCGCCTGCACGCGTCTGGCGGCGTGGCAAAAACAGCCCGATCTGGCGCCTTTGACCATGGCCGTGAACGTCAGCCCGCGCCAGTTTCGCGATGCCGGCTTCGTGGCCGACGTGCTGCGCGTGCTGGCCGTCACCGGCGCCCCGGCGGCGCAGCTCAAGCTGGAGCTGACGGAAAGCCTGCTGGTCGAAGACATGGCCAAGACCATCGCCACCATGGAGGCGCTGCGCGCGCATGGCGTGAGTTTTTCGCTGGACGACTTTGGCACCGGCTATTCCTCGCTCACCTACCTCAAACGCATGCCGCTGGGCCAGCTCAAGATCGACCAGGGCTTTGTGCACGACCTGTTGTCCGACCCGAACGACGCCGCCATCGTGCGCACCATCGTCGCGCTGGCCGACAGCCTGGGGCTGGAGGTGATTGCCGAAGGCGTGGAAACCGAGGAACAGCGCCACTGGCTGGCCCAGGCCGGCTGCCAGGCCTACCAGGGCTATCTATTCAGCAAGCCCTTGCCCGCGCAGGAGGTCGAGCAGCTGATGCAGTCCCATATCAGCGCAAAAAACGCCGCTGGCACCGGCGCCGATGGCCTCCTGGCTTATTTCATATAGGTATTCATCAATACATAGTGGTAGTAGTAGAGCCCGCCCTGCGCTGTGGATAAGCCTGTTTTCTGTAATGCCCACAGATAGTTAGGATGCTGCCAAGGGTGTGGCTTCAGGCCGGTGCAAGCGCGCCGCGAATCTGGAACAACTTGCGCCAAGCGCCGCTGGCTGTGGATAAGCCACCATTTGCCAGCCTTTCATGCACAGTCTTGCCCACAGGAGGCAAGTCAAAAATGCCAGGCGTAGCGCAGCTGCAGGAATTCCAGCCCCGGGTTGGGTTTCTTGATGCCGGCGTTGGAGACATGCTGCAGCCGCAGCAGCAGCTCATGCTGGCGTCGTGCCCCAAAGTTGATGCCGATGCCCAGGTGCGAGGCAAAGTTGAAGCGCGTGCTGAACTCTTCCTGTCCCGCCGGGTGGTAGCGTTGATCGGCCAGCGTGGCACCTATGCCGGCCTCCCAGAACCAGGCAGAGCTGCCGCCATCGGGCCGCAGGCGCAGGGTGGGCGTGACGCCCAGCACGAGGGTGCCGCCATGCCTTGCGGCACCCTTGAAGAACCAGCGGCTGAGATACAGATCCCAGTGGCCGCGCAGCTCGCCACCCCACAGCGGCATCCGCCATTCGCGCCAGGGCAGGGTCAGACCCAGGGTCAGGGCCTCGGTGTCGTGCTCCGCTATGGCCCCCTGCAGGTAGATGCTGGGCGCGTGCGACAGATCGGTCATGGCCTGCTGTGCAAAGGCGGGCAGGGCGGCAAGCCAGCCCGCTGCAACCAGGGCATGCCAATGGCGCTGGCTGGCGCCGCGGGCGCCACGAAAAGGGGAGGGGTGCGGCAGACAAGGATGGAACATGACGTTTATTCGTTAGTTTGTGCAGGGCAAATGTAACGAATGTAGACCCCCTCCAACCCTGGGCCTTGTAGGCCAGGGCCGCAGCATGCAGCCCTGGCTGTCGCCGTCTATTACTGGCCCATGGATGCGCCAGGGCCAAAGCCATGGTGGTGGCCGTGGCGATGCATGCCCCACCCCTGCTTGGCACCGCGCTGGCCAACCATGCGCGCGCCCTGGTCGTCGAAGGTCTTTTGCTGTGCCGGCGTCAGCTGGGCGTAGAAGGCCTTGACCGCCTCGCCGCGGCGTTCCATCTCGGCGCCGCGCTGGGCATGCATGGCGCGCATGCGGTCTATGCGCTCGGGCGTGGTCAGCTTGTCCATGTCCTGCCAGTCAAGGCGGGCATGGCGCGGCTCGGCATTGGGCTGCATGGACTGCACAAAGCCGTTCCAGGCCGGCTCCTGCGCGGGCGTGAGCTGCAGCTTCTGCTTGAAGGCCTCCAGGCGCTGGCCCATGCGTTCCTTCATGAACTGCTGGCGCTGCTCGGGTGTCATGGCGCGCGGGCGCTGGGCCTGCTCGGCCACCGGGCCGGCACCGGGTGCGGGCTGGGCGAAGGAGGGAGCGGCAATGCCGGCCAGGGCGGCCACCAGGGCGGTGGCGGCCAGGCGTTGGGTGATACGGAAACGGGTCATGGTGAATTCCTTTCTTGCGTGACCAAAACCATGGACGCCAGTGTCCGGCGCCCGTGTAACGCCACCATGTGGGAACACTGCGCCTGTGTAAAGTTCTGCCAGGCCGTGCCGCGCATCTGCAGCATTTTTATGAAGAAAATAGGGCTTTTGCGCTTTACCATCAAGCGTTGACAGCTATCAAATCAGGAATAACCCAAGTGTTCAAGAACCTCATCGTGTACCGCATTGCCCCGGGCTGGCAGGCGGATCTGACCCAGCTGGAGGAGGCCCTGGCCAAGACCCCGTTCCAGGAATGTGGCGCCACGCAGGAAAAGGCCGTTGGCTGGGTGCCGCCGCGCGGCGATGCCCACGGCCCGCTGGCCGAGAGCGTGGGCGGGCAATGGATGCTGCGCTTCATGGCCGAATCCAAGATGCTGCCGGCCACGGTGCTGGCACGCAAGGTCAAGGAGAAGGCCGCGCTCATCGAGCAGCAGACCGGCCGCAAGCCCGGCAAGAAGGAGGCCAAGGAGCTCAAGGACGAGGCCAGGCTGGACCTGCTGCCCATGGCCTTCACCAAGCAGGGCTCGACCTGGGTGTGGCTGGACCGCGAGGCCGGCCTGCTGATGCTGGACACCGGCGCCCAGGGCCGCGCTGACGAGATCACCAGCCTGCTGGTGGAGCAGCTGCCCGGCCTGTCGCTGGCGCTGCTGGACACCCAGACCAGCCCCCAGGCCGCCATGGCCCACTGGCTCAAGAGCCAGGAGCCGCCGGCGGGCTTTTCCATAGACCGCGAATGCGAACTGAAGAGCGCCGGCGAGGACAAGGCCGTGGTCCGCTACGCGCGCCACCCGCTGGACATCGAGGAGGTGCAGGCGCATATCGAGGCCGGCAAGCTGCCCACCAAACTGGCCATGAGCTGGGACGACCGCGTCAGCTTTGTGCTCACCGAGGGCCTGCAGCTGAAAAAGATCGCCTTCCAGGACACCGTTTTCGAGGGTCAGAAGCAGGACGACGCCGGCTTTGACGCCGACGTGGCGATTGCCACGGGCGAACTCTCCAAGCTCATCCCCGACCTGATCCTGGCCCTGGGCGGGGAAGGGCGCGGCGAGATCGGCGGGGCAGCGACGCCCGTAAACGGCGCCCTGCACGCCCCGACCAGCGGCCCGGACGACGACGCGCCGTTCTGAGGCCGCAAATGACAACGGCCCAGGCGAACCTGGGCCGTTGCTTCAAGCGCGAAGGCTTAACCCGCCAGCGTTTCCTTCATCGGCGCCGCGGTTTCGCCGTCCAGCGCCGCATGCAGGCGCTGGTAATCCAGCCCGTTCTCCCAGCGCGAGACGACCACCGTGGCCACGGCGTTGCCAACGAAGTTGGTGAGAGAGCGGCATTCGCTCATGAAGCGGTCCACGCCGAGGATCAGCGCCATGCCGGCCACCGGCACCTCGGGCACCACGGCCAGGGTGGCGGCCAGGGTGATGAAGCCCGCGCCAGTGACGCCGGCCGCACCCTTGGACGACAGCATGGCCACCAGCAACAGGGCCAGCTGCTGGCCCAGGCTCAGGTCGATGTCGGTGGCCTGGGCGATGAACAGCGCGGCCAGCGTCATGTAGATGTTGGTGCCGTCCAGGTTGAAGGAGTAGCCCGTGGGCACCACCAGACCAACCACCGATTTGCTACAACCGGCCTTCTCCATCTTTTCCATCAGCGAGGGCAGGGCGGATTCCGACGAAGACGTGCCCAGCACCAGCAGCAGTTCGGCCTTCAGGTAGCGCATCAGCTTGACCACGGAGAAGCCGCACAGCCGCGCCACCGCGCCCAGGATGATGAGCACGAAGACCAGCGAGGTCAGGTAGAAGGTGGCCACCAGCTCGGCCAGGTTGACGAGCGAGCCCAGGCCAAACTTGCCGATGGTGAAGGCCATGGCGCCAAACGCACCGATCGGGGCGGCCTTCATGACGATGTTCACCAGCTTGAACACCGGCTTGGTCAGCGCCTCGAAGAAGTTCAGGGCCGGCTTTCCGGCGTCGCCCGCCATGGCCAGGGCCACGCCGAACAGCACGGCCACGAACAGCACCTGCAGGATGTTGTCGCCGACGAAGGGGCTGACCAGGGTCTTGGGGATGATGTCCATGGCAAAGCCGACCAGGCTCAGGTCATGCGACTTGGCGACGAAGCTGTCCACCGCCTTGGTGTCCAGATCCGCCACGCGGATATGCATGCCGGCGCCGGGCTGCAGCACGTTCGCCACCACCATGCCGACGATCAGCGCCAGGGTGGAGAAGCACAAAAAGTAGGCCATGGCCTTGCCGAACACGCGGCCCACGGTGCGAAGGTGCGTCATGCCGGCGATGCCGGTGACTATGGTCAGGAAGATCACCGGGGCGATGACCATCTTCACCAGCTTGATGAAGGCGTCGCCCAGCGGCTTGAATTGCGCGCCGTACTGCGGCTCGAAATGCCCCAGCAGCACGCCCAGCACAATGGCCAGCACCACCTGGAAATACAGCTGGCGGTAAAAGGGCAGGCGCTCGGGCGCGGCGGTGTCTTGCAGGGGAATGGCGTGCATGGCGGGTCTTTCGTGGGCCAGAAAATGACGCGCTCGCATGGCGCATCCTGGGGCTGGATTGGACATCGCCAGCTTTTTTTTGCCGATAACCTATTGGTATTAGGCGACGCATCCCGCGCCGGCCCAAGCGCGCACACTCCAGGCCCATGAACCAACGCCGCCAACTGCTGTGGACCGTGCTCGTCGTGCTCGCCGGCATGGCGCTGTGCATGCTGCTGGTCGGCCAGATCGTGCAGCGGCGCGCGCTCAATGAGGAAAGCCAGGATGTGCAGCGCCGGCTGTCGCTCTACGCCCAGGCCCTGGTGCAGCGCATAGACCGCTTTCGCACCCTGCCCGAGGTGCTGGCGCTGGACAGCGAGCTGCGCACCGCGCTGGCGCAACCGCTCACGCCGGCGGCGGTGCAGGCACTGAACCACAAGCTGGAACAGGCCAACGGCGCCAGCCAGTCGTCCACGCTGACCTTGATAGCCCGCGACGGCCTGGCGCTGGCCGCCAGCAACTGGCGCGACGCGCACAGCAACGTCGGCGAGAACTACCACTTCCGCCCCTATGTGCAGCAGGCGCTGCAGCACGGCCAGGGGCGCTTCTACGGCATAGGCCTGACCACGGGGGAGCCGGGCTACTTCCTGTCCACCGCCATCCGCGACGCGCAGGGGCGCGCCCTGGGCCTGGTGGCCGTGAAGATCGTCTTCACCGAGCTGGAGCGTGAGTGGCGCAATGGGCCCGACATCGTGCTCGCCTCGGACACCCATGGCGTGGTCTTCCTGGCCAGCCGCGACGCCTGGCGCTACCGGCTGCTCAACCCGCTCACGGCGCAGGACCGCGGCGAGCTGGCCGCCACGCGCCAATATGCCGACCAGCCTCTGGCGCCCTTGCTGTACCGCAGCGAGCGCCCGGTAGCCGGCGGCGGCGTGGTGGTGCGCCTGCAAGACCCCGCCGAGCACCGGCCGCTGCTGTGGCAGACCCTGGAGCTACCCGGCAGCGACTGGAGGCTGCACCTGCTGCACGACACCCGCGCCGTGGCCAGCGCCGGCCGCTGGGCCGCCGTGGCCGCTGGCGGCCTGTGGCTGGCCCTGGCGCTGCTGGTGCTGATCCTGCGCCAGCGCCGGCGCCTGGCCCTGCTGCGCCAACGCAGCCGCCAGGAGCTGGAGACCGTCCTGCAACAACACGCCCAAGAGCTGCGCACCGCCCAGGGCGCCATCGTGCAGGCCGCACGCCAGGCCGACACCGGCCTGTCACGCAGCCTGCAACACCTGCCGCAGGGCGTGGTGGTGGTGGACAAGGAGCTGAACCTGGTGGCCTGGAACTCGCGCTACGTCGAGCTGTTTCGCTTCCCCGCGGAGCTGGTGCGCGTGGGCGCCCCGATAGAGGCCCTGCTGCGCTACAACGCGCGCCGCGGCCTGCTTGGGCCGCCGCCGGCCGACGACGCCGTGCAGCGGCGCCTGCGCCACCTGCGCGAGGGCACGCCCTACCTGCACGAAAGCTCCAAGAGCGACGGCCAGGTGCTGGAGATTCGCGGCAACCCGCTGCCCGAGGGCGGCTTTGTCACCAGCTATGCCGACATCACCAGCTACAAGAACGCCGCGCGCGAGCTGCGCTCGCTGGCCGACGCGCTGGAGCTGCGCATCGCCGAGCGCACGCGCGACCTGGACGCCGCCCGGCGCGAAGCCGTGGAGGCCAATCGCTACAAGACGCGCTTCGTCGCCGCCGCCGTGCATGACCTGCTGCAACCACTGAACGCGGCGCGCATGTTCAGCTCGCTGTTGCGCGGCCATGCGCTGGACGAGGCCGGGCGCCAGGTGGCCGACAGCATTGACGGCGCGCTGGCCGCGCAGGACGGCATCCTGGCCAGCCTGCTGGACATCTCGCGCATGGAGTCGGGCCAGCTGGAGGTGCGCCTGCGCGACTTCGCGCTCGGGCCGCTGCTGCAGGTGGTGCAGCACAACTTCGGCATCATCGCCAAGAGCCGCGGCCTGCGCCTGGACTGCGTGGGCTCGCGCTACACGGTGCGCAGCGACGAGGCGCTCTTGCGCCGCATCTTGCAAAACCTGCTCTCCAATGCCATCCGCTACACGCCCGGCGGCAAGGTGCTGATCGGCTGCCGGCGCCATGGCGATCAGCTGCGCATCGAGGTGCACGACCAGGGCCCAGGCATACCCGAGAGCCTGCAGCGCGAGATCTTCGAGGAGTTCCGCCGCCTGGGCGAGGGCCATGACGATGACCGCGGCGCCGGCCTGGGCCTGGCCATCGTCGAGCGCCTGGGCCGGCTGCTGGGCCATGAGATCGGCCTGCGCTCGGAGCTCGGGCGCGGCAGCATGTTCTGGGTCAGCGTGCCCATCGTGGCCACCGTGGGCGCCGCGCCATCGCTGGCGCCCACCGAGAGCGAGCCCGCACAGGATCAACCCCTGCAAGGCACCACGGCCTGGTATGTGGACGACGACGCCCCCAGCTGCGCCGCCACCGGCGCGCTTTTGCAGCGCTGGGGCTGCGACGTGCCCCTGGCCGGCGGCCCGCAGGCGGCGCTGGATCTGGCGGCGCCCGGCAACGCGCCGCGCCTGGTGCTGCTGGACGTGCGCATGGGCGCCTTCCACGGGCCGGATCTGTACGGCGACCTGTGCGCGCGCTGGCAGCAGCACCCCCTGGTGGTGCTGGTCACGGCCGAGCGCGATACCGCCCTGCGCCGCCAGGCCGCCGAGCGCGGCTGGGGTTTTCTGCTCAAGCCCGTGCGCCCATCGGCCCTGCGCGCGTTGATCAGCCAGATGCTGCTGCGCCAAAGCGAGGCCGAACCGAGCGACACAGGAAAACTACAAAATTAGTAGCTGCCAGCGCTTTACCAACATTAGGTAAAGCCATATTTTGTTGGATACTGGCGCGACCAAAGCCAGGGCCGCCGTGCAAGGGCCGCCCCGCCGCACTGAGCAAAGTCCCCCTTCCCGTAGCGCGCAGCGCGTAGAGAGAAGGGAGAAGCGGCGCAGCCGCTCAGGGGCTTGTTCCTTGTTCCGGCTCCAGGCCCTTGACCAGCACCGCCGCCTGCGTGCGGCTGTAGCAGTCGAGCTTTTTCAATATCGCCGTGACATGCACCTTGACGGTGTTCTCGGCCAGGCCCAGCTCGTGCGCTATCTGCTTGTTCAGCAGGCCATCGGCCAGGCACAGCAGCACGCGAAACTGCTGCGGCGTCAGCTGCGCCAGGCGCGCGGCCAGGGCGGCGTCGGCCTCGGAGCGTTCGGCCGCCATGGCCGGGAACCAGCTGCCGCCGTCCAGCACCGTCTGTATCGCCAGCGCCATGTCCTCGGCCGCGGCCGACTTCGGTATGAAGCCGGCGGCGCCAAACTGCTGGGCGCGCCGGATCACGCGCGGGTGGTCATTGGACGAGATCACCACCACCGGCACCTGCGGATACTCGCCGCGCACATGCAGCAGGGCCGAGAAACCATGCGCACCCGGCATGCTCAGGTCCAGCAGCACCAGCTCTACGTCCGGATGCTCGCTCAGGGCCTGGCCCAGCGTGGCGGCGCTGGCCGCCTCCAGCGTCTGGAACGGCGCAAAACGCTCGCGCAGCAGCCCGATGATGGCCGCGCGGAACAGCGGGTGGTCGTCGGCGACCAGCAGGGTGGCTTGGGACATGGGCCGCAGTCTGCCACGGCCGCCTGCCATGACCCTTGCACTACCATCAAGCTCCATGGCATTGAACTGGGTCTGGACGGGTTTCTTCATCGTGGCCTTTGCCACCGCCGTGGTGCGCTGGCTGCTGGGTGAGGCCGGCATCTTCCAGGCGCTGCTGACGGCGATGTTCGACGGTGCGCGCGCCGGCTTCGAGATCTCGCTCGGCCTGGCCGGCATCATGGCCCTGTGGCTGGGCCTGATGCGGGTGGGCGAGCGCGCCGGCATGGTCGAGCTGCTGGCGCGCCTGGCCGGCCCACTATTGCGCCGCCTGTTCCCCGCCGTGCCCGACGGCCACCCGGCCCAGGGCGCGATGACGCTGAACATCAGCGCCAACCTGCTGGGCCTGGACAACGCCGCCACGCCCCTGGGCCTGAAGGCCATGCAGGAGCTGCAGACGCTGAACCGCGAGCCCTCGGGCACTGCCAGCAACGCCCAGATCATGTTCGTGGTCATGAACACCGCCGGGCTCACCTTGATCCCGACCTCGGTCATCGCCATACGCCAGAGCGTGGCGCTGAAGCAGGGCCTGGGCGCGGGCTTCAACGCGGCCGACATCTTTCTGCCCACGCTGCTGGTCACCTTTGCCTCACTGCTGGCCGGCGTGCTGGCCGTGGCCGTGGCCCAGCGCCTGCCGCTGTGGCGCGCACGCCTGTGGCTGCCGCTGCTGGCCGTCGGCGGCCTTCTGGCGGCGGCCGTGGCCGGCTTGGCGCGGCTGCCGGCTGAACGCGCGGCCCAGGTGGCGGGCACCACGGGCGCGGCGGTGATCCTGGGCGTCGTACTTCTGTTCCTGCTGGCCGGCACCTGGCGCCGCGTGAACATGTACGACGCCTTCATCGACGGCGCCAAGGAAGGCTTTGGCGTGGCGATGCAGATCATTCCCTATCTGATCGCCATCCTGGTGGCCATTGGGGTGTTTCGCGCTGCCGGTTGCATGGATGCGCTGCTCTCGGCCATAGGTGCGGGCGTGGCAACTTTGGGCTGGAACACCGATTTTTTGCCGGCCCTGCCGGTGGGGCTGATGAAGGTGCTCTCGGGCGCGGGTGCGCGCGGCCTGATGATCGACGTGCTGCAGACGCACGGCGTGGACTCCTTCGTCGGGCGCCTGGCAGCCATCATCCAGGGCTCCACCGAGACCACCTTCTACGTGCTGGCCGTGTACTTCGGCAGCGTGGGCGTGAAACACCACCGCCACGCCCTGGCCTGCGCCCTGCTGGCCGACGCCGTGGGCTTGGTGGCGGCCATTGGCGTGGGCTACGCCATGTGGCGCTGAGCCCGGCCCCCTCACTTGCCCCAATCAAGCGCCGACGATGGCGGTTTTTTTTTACATGGCGGCCTCGGCCGGATTTCGCCCCCTGGTTGTTCATTGATGTTCTTATAAAAAACTAGTGGTAGTAGTAGAGGCCGGCCCTGCCTGTGGACAAGCCGTTTATTCGTTGTCATATCAATGGTTTGGACTGTCCTGAAGCATGGGGACGGGTATGCGCCGACGGCGTATCCGAAATGGGGACAAACCGGGCGTGACGCCTGCCGCTGTGCATAAGCCGGCGCTTGTACCGGAATGTTCCGCAGACTTATCCACAGCGTGGCTGAGGTACGAGTTTCACATTGAAATATGGTTTTTGCGTCCTGTGGGTAAGCGCAAACAGCTATTGTTTTAGTAGTGAATGTGTGCCGGGAGAAAGATGCGGGACAATGCGGCCCCTGTTCTTTTTGCAAGGCCTTGCCGTGACCGATTCCGCCCAGATCCCCCTGCCCGACGACCTGGCCGTTGACCCGCGCAGCCCGCACCATGTGGCGGCGGTGTTCCAGCAGGACGCCGAGATAGGCATACGCTTCAATGGCAAGGAGCGCTTCGACGTCGAGGAGTACTGCGTCAGCGAGGGCTGGATCAAGGTGCCCGCGGGCAAGACACGCGACCGCAAGGGGCGGCCATTGCTGATCACGCTCAAGGGCGTGGTGGAGGCGTTCTACAAGTAGGCCGGCCGCAGCGCGGCCGTGATTTGTCGGGATTTTTTACAGCGCGTGAGACTCATCGGTGGTACGGGCGGCTCCATCACCAACCCCGGCACGGTACCCGAGCCCTCGACCCTGGCCCTGCTTGGCATAGTGGGGCTGGGCTTGGTGGCACGCCGGCGCATGAGGGCCTGAGGGCAGTCATTGGCATGTAAGACGCCGGCATTAGTCGGCGTTTTTTCTGGCGCCGGCCGCCATGTGGTTCGGTAAGCGACAGCAGCGAGCAACGGCACCGATGCTTTTGGGTGAGCCGTGATTCCAACTACGTTTTGTCAGTTTTTCTTACAAATGAGGATGCCGCTAAACTTAATTTATCGCCACCTTGTTGATTTTAAATAAGTTTATTTTTAGGCATGATGTTTGCTTAATGTTTCATACAAAGCCTCGTGAGTCTCACGAGGCCACCGAAGCCGATCCTTGATCACGTAGACATCAGAAGTTTGCAGCCATGAAAAAGCCCATGTTGAAGATTGCGCTGGCCGTTGCCGTGGTGCTTGGCGCCGGCTCCATCGCGACCGGATCGGTCATCCTGGCGGGCAGATCCGCACCCGACCAGCGGCTTGCGGCGGCGCCTGAGAAGGCGAGCGCTACGCAGCAGGGGTCGTCAAAGACGCCCGACCGCGAGGCAGGCCGTGGCAAGCGGGCAGTGCCCACGTCGAGCGACCCGGGCACGGTTGCGACCATCGTCGGCCTTGCGCCCGCGCCCTCAGCGCCTGTTGGCAGCGGCGGCGCAAGCCGGGGTGAGGCTACAGGCGCGGGTGCTGCCCGTGTTGTCGGCGCTTCGGGGGCGGGCGCTGCCCCGGCAAGCAGTGGCGGCGCATCGGCTGCCTCGGGCCGCCATGCGCAGCAGGCCGCCAGTGCCATGCCATTGCCTGGCATGCAGCGGTCGCCATCGGGTGCGCCGTCGCCGGCAGCGGGCTCTTCGGCCAAGCCACCGGCAATCAGCGGCCCTGGTGCTTCGCCGGCTGACAAGCCGGCAACCCCCGCAACCGGCACTGGCAGCACGCCTTCCGAGGTTGCCAAGGTGGCTCCTTCCGGCCCTGGCGGCAACACCCCTGGCAATACCCCTGCGAGTACCCCTGGCAGCACCCCTGAAAGCGCACCGCAGAACCCCGGCCCCAGCAACCCGCAAGCCGTCCCGCCGGTGCTGGACCTGGATGCTCCCAAGGGCGACCCGGTGATCACCGCCGACGCCATCCCCCCCGGCAGCGCGCCGGACAACTTCGGCCCCAATGATCTTCCGACCACCCCGCCATCGCTGAACCCGGATGACTCCCTGAGTGACCCGGTGATCCCCGTCGGCGCGCAAGACCCCGTCGCCGGCCCGAAGAACACCGTGGCCGAGCCATCGTCCCTGGCCCTGCTTGGCATCGCCGCCCTGGGCCTGGTGCTGCGCCGGCGCAGGCGGGCCTGAGCGCCATCACCCTGATGTCAAAACGCCGGCAATTGCCTAGCCGTTCTCGAATAGAGTTGCTAAGTCCCGAATCTGGCTTTTGATTGACGACCCCTCCTGCGCAAGCTGGAGGGGTCTTCTTTTATGGATTTACGGGCGTCTCAGGGGCCGCAACAGGGTCTTTGCGAGGCGCACGACGCCGTTGGCCAGCCGGGGCCGCTGGCTCAAAGTACAGGATGTCTTCGGGCGCAATGGGGCCACGGGCCAAGCCCATGCGCATAGCGGGCGTCTTCTTGTCCTGGCCCACCTCGCAGTAGTTGAAGCAGGTCACACCGTATTTGGTGCAGTGGGGCTCCAGCCCAGCGCAGTCCAGATTAGGACAGCGTGGGACCATGGGCTCCAAGTAGTCGCTGATTCGCAAGAGCTCTTCGGCGATGGCCAGATTGCTGTGCATCGGGAAGATTTCGCCGCACAGGAGGCACTTCAGCGCCGGTTGGGCCTTCCCAGTAGCGACCACGCTGTAGTCGCCTGGGCCGTGAGTACGGCCCGTAGAGGCCCCTCCGCGCCGTGACTCAAGCTTGGGCGGAACCCCGAAGTTTCGACAGGTCGGGCTTTTGCAGTGATTGACCTGGATGCCTGCGGCAGTGGGTGGGTACCGTGGCCATTTGAACTTGGTCTTTGCTGGAGAAGATTTTTCCTCCAAGAGAAATGCCCTTCAATCTAAGACTGAAGGGCATTCTAGGGGAATCAGGGCTTCCTTAGCAACTCTATTTCAGAACGGCTAGGGCAATTGCCGGCGTTTTGACTGGTTCTCATTTTCCGCTGAACTGCGGCCTGCGTTTGGCCAGGAAGGCGTTGATGCCTTCGCGCAGGTCGTGGCTGTGGGCGCAGGCATCAAAGGCGTGGGCCTCGGCCTGCAGCTGGGTGGCCAGGTCATGATCCAGCCCGGCGCGCAGCAGGCGGCGCATGTGGCCATAGGCCAGGGTGGGGCCGCTGGCCAGGCGCTGGGCAAAGGCCCGGGCGGTGTCCTCCAGCTCGGCGGCGGGCAGCAGGCGGTTGATGAGCCCCAGGCGCAGGGCCTCGTCGGCGCCGAAGCCCTCGCCCAGCATGGCGATCTCCAGAGCGCGACGCAGGCCCACCAGGCGCGGCAGCGCCCAGGACGCGCCCACGTCGCAGCTAGTGCCCAGGTTGATGTAGGCCAGGTTGAATTTACTGCCATCGGCGGCGAGCACGAAGTCGCACATCAGCATCAAGGACAGGCCGGCGCCGGCCGCCGCGCCATGCACCTGGGCGATGACCGGGGCGTTCAGGTTTTGTAGCAGCAGCAAAGCCTGGTTCAGCGGCGCCAGCAGATCCTTGGCGCCCTGCACCGGGTCGGCCTGCAGGGTGGCCAGGTCGCCCCCGGCGACGAAGGCGCGGCCCGCGCCCTTGAGCAGCACGGCGCGCACGCTGGTGTCCTGCGCAATGTCCTGCATGGCCGCCAGCAGGGCCTGGGCGGTCGGTACGTCCAGCGCATTCATGGCCTCGGGGCGGTTGAATAGCAGGGTGGCGATGGCGCCCTGGCGGGTGACGAGCAAAGGGCCTTGGGTCATGAGGGGGTTCCTTGAAAATTCATAGCGGTCAGCGCTTGACGGAAAAGCGCTTCACGCCATTTTGACCAAATTCCTTTGTGCCGGTTGGCGATGACCGGCCTATTCGGCCGCCAGGTCATCCAGGATGGGGCAATCCGGCCGCTCGTCGCCGTGGCAGCAACCCACCAGCGTCTGTAGGCTGCGCTGCATGGCCTGCATCGCGGCAATGCGTTCAGCCAGGTTGTCGATGTGCTTTTGCGCGATCTGCTTGACCTGGCTGCTGGCGCGGGCCTTGTCCTGCCACAGGCCGAGCAGCTGGGCGATCTCGTCCATCGAGAAACCGAGGTCGCGTGCGCGGCGGATGAAGCGCAGGCTGTGCACGTCGGCCTCGGTGTACTGCCGATAGCCGCTGTCGGTGCGGGCCACGCCGGCCAGCAGGCCCAGGCCTTCGTAGTGGCGCACCATGCGCGCCGAAACACCCGCGCGTTCGGCAGCCTGGCCTATGGCCACCGGCCAGCGCGCGGCGGTGGCGGCCCTCATGCGGCGACCTGGTAGCCCTCTTCACGGATGGCGGTGGCGATGGCGTCGCGCGCCTTGTCGCTTTCCACCGTCACCTGGCCGGTGGGCAGGTCCACCTTGACCAGGGCCTCTTCGTCGATGCTGCGCACGGCATGCACCACGGCGCGCTCGCAGTGGCCGCAGGTCATTCCGGTGACTTGAAACTGGTGTTGCATGGTGATCCTTTCGGGGTTGCGGGGTGAATGGGCTTGCATGATGAAGCCTGACATGGTGTCAAAGTCAAGCGCTGCGCGTGGCTTGACTTTGCCATCATGTCAAGGTTTATGGTAGCGCCATGCTTGATTCCAAGGTGCCCGACATGACCTCTGCCACTCTTTCATCCACCGCAGCCGCGCAAACGCTGGACCTGGGCGTGGGCGGCATGACCTGTGCCAGCTGCGTGGGCCGCGTGGAGCGCGCCCTGCGCAAGGTGCCCGGCGTGCAGGACGCCACGGTGAACCTGGCGACCGAGCGCGCCCATGTCGTCTATGACCCGAGCACTGCGCCCGGCATGGACGCCGTGTTGCGCCGCGCCGTGCGCAACGCCGGCTACGAGCCGCGCAGCGCCGCCGAGCAGGACGCCGGCGAGGCGCTGGAGCAGTCGCCCTGGGCCGGCTTCATGCCGGTGGCCATCGGCCTGCTGCTGTCGGCGCCGCTGGTGCTGCCCATGTTCGGCGATCTGTTCGGCCAGCATTGGATGCTGCCTGCCTGGGCGCAATTCTTGTTGGCGACGCCGGTGCAGTTCTGGCTGGGTGCGCGTTTCTACAAGGCCGGCTGGCATGCGGCCCGCGCGCTGACCGGCAACATGGATCTGCTGGTGGCCATAGGCACCAGCGCGGGCTATGGCCTGTCGCTGTGGCTGTGGTGGACGGCCGAGGCGGGCCATGCGCCGCACCTGTACTTCGAGGCCTCGGCCGTGGTCATCACCCTGGTGTTGCTGGGCAAGTGGCTGGAGGCGCGTGCCAAGCGCCAGACCACGGCGGCGATTCGCGCGCTGCACGCGCTGCGGCCCGAGGTGGCGCATCTGCTCTCGCGCGACGGCGAGGTGGACGTGCCCATTGCCGAGGTCATGGCCGGCGACCGCCTGGTGGTGCGCCCGGGTGAGCGCATTCCGGTGGATGGGCTGGTGCGTGAGGGCCACACCCAGGTGGACGAGTCCATGCTGACCGGCGAGCCCCTGCCCGTGCTGCGCGAGGCGGGCGGGCAGCTCACGGGCGGGTCGATCAACGGCGATGGCCGCATTGTGATGCAGGTGACGGCCGTGGGCGCCGAGACGGTGCTGGCGCGCATCATCCGCCTGGTGGAGGACGCCCAGGCCGCCAAGGCGCCGATACAACGGCTGGTGGATAAGGTGTCGGCGGTGTTCGTGCCCACGGTGATCGTGATTGCCCTGGTCACGCTGCTGGGCTGGCTGTGGGTCGGCGTGGGGCTGGAGACGGCGCTGATCCGCGCCGTGGCGGTGCTGGTCATCGCCTGCCCCTGCGCGCTGGGGCTGGCGACGCCGGCGGCCATCATGGCCGGCACGGGCGTGGCGGCCAGGCATGGCATCCTGATCAAGGACGCCGAGGCGCTGGAGGTGGCGCACCGCGTGCGCACCGTGGCCTTTGACAAGACCGGCACGCTGACCGTGGGCCGGCCGCGCCTGACGGCGTTTCACGTGGAACCAGGTTCCCAGGAGAAGGATGTACTGACGGCCGTGGCAGCGGTGCAGAGCGGCAGTGAGCACCCGCTGGCGCGCGCCGTGGTGGCCGCTGCGCAGGAGCGTGGTTTGCATGTCGCGCAGCCCGAGGGCGTGCGCGCCGTGCCCGGGCGCGGCACCGAGGGCGAGGTGGCAGGCCGCAGCTACCTGGTGGGCAGCCTGCGCTGGATGCAGGAACTGGGCGTCGATCTGGGGCCATTGCGTGACGCCGCCGCCGCGCTGCAAGGGCAGGGCGCCACCGTGTCGGCCGTGGCCGAGCGCGTCACCGCAGGGCTGGCCGCCCGGGCCCTGCTGGCCTTTGGCGATGAGCCCAAGCCAGGCGCGCGCGCGGCGCTGGCCGCTCTCAAGGCCCAGGGCGTGCGCTGCGTGATGATCTCGGGTGACAACCGCGGCGCGGCAGAAAGCATGGCGCGCCGCCTGGGGCTGGATCCGACCGCCGGCGAGGTCATGGCCGAGGTGCTGCCCGGTGACAAGGCGGCGGCCGTCACGGCCTTGAAGGCGGATGGGCATTTTGAGCGCCGCCGGGCCGCCCCAAGGCGCGAAGGCCCCCCTGGGGGGCAGCGACCCAGCGCAGCGGCGGAGCGTGGGGGCCATGTCGTCGCCATGGTGGGCGACGGCGTGAACGATGCACCGGCCCTGGCGGCGGCCGACGTCGGCATGGCCATGGGCAACGGCACGGACGTGGCCATGCACGCCGCCGGCGTGACGCTGATGCGCGGCGACCCGGCGCTGGTGGCAGCGGCGCTGGACATCTCGCACCGCACCGTGGCCAAGATCCGGCAGAACCTGTTCTGGGCCTTTGCCTACAACGTGGCCGGCATACCGCTGGCGGCCCTGGGCTACCTGAGCCCGGTGCTGGCCGGCGCGGCCATGGCGCTGAGCTCGGTGAGCGTGATGACGAATGCCTTGTTGCTCAAGCGCTGGTCGCCAGATAAGTAATCGCCACAAGTAATAATTTGTCAATCAACTGTCAATCTGGCCAATAATCTGCAGCAATTTGTTGCAGATAGGCGCCCCGGCACCGCACCCAGTGCCGCTTGAACGACAGGAAGACAGCAATGGATATGTACGCGCTCATGCGCTGGTTCTCGATTCGCATGCGCATGGTGGGCGCCATTGGCGTGGTGCTGCTGCTGCTGGCGCTGCTGGGTGGGGCGGGCATGCTGGGCATGTTCCGCATCCAGGGGGCCAGCCAGGACTTCGTTGCCCAGCCCCATGCCGCCGTGCGCCTGCTGGGCGAGCTGCGCGGCGAGATGGGCCAGATACGCCAGCTCGAGAAGGACATGATCATCCACTACGAGAAGGTCGATGCCGTGCGCGCCGCGCATGCCCAGTGGCTGGCGGCCCTGGGCCGGGCCAAGGACCTGGCGGCCGGCTTTGAAGGCTTGGGGCTGGCCGGGCCGCAAACCCTGGCCCAGGACATCGCCAGGCTGCTGGACGGCTACCGCGCGCAGTTTGCCCATGTGGCGCGCCAGCTGGAGGAGGGCGGTTACGACTCGGCCACCATTGCCAACCGCATGAGCACCAAGGCCGTGGCGCAGTTTGACGAGGCGGCGCAGAAGCTGCAGGCGCTGGACCAGGCCCTGGGTGCCGAGGCCGATGGCGCCATTGCGCGCCAGGCCGGCATTGCCGAGCAGACCCAGTGGCTGTTCGGCCTGGCGGTGCTGATCACCGTGGTGGTGGTGGTGCCGTCGACGATGCTGAACATGGTCTCCATCTGCCGCCCGCTGGAGGCCGCGCGCGCCCTGGCGCAGTCGATTGCCAGCGGCGACCTGTCGCGGCGCATGGCGGTCGAGGGCCGCGACGAGGCCGCCGACCTGCAGCGCGCGCTGCTGGACATGCAGGCTGGCCTGGGCGCCATCGTGGCCCAGGTGCGCGATGCCGGGGGCAACATCTCGGTGGCCAGCCAGGAGATCGCCAGCGGCAACCAGGATCTGTCGGCACGCACCGAGCAGACCGCCAGCAACGCCCAGCAGGCCGTGGCCGCGCTGTCGCAGCTGACCACCACGGTGCAGCAGACGGCGTCTTCCTCGCAGGTGGCGAGCCAGCTGGTGGCATCGGCCTCGGGCCAGGCCACGCGCGGCGGCCAGGTGGTGCAGCAGGCCGTGGCCAGCATGCGCGACATCGCCGCCTCCAGCCACAAGATCGGCGACATCATCGGCCTGATCGACTCCATCGCCTTCCAGACCAACATCCTGGCGCTGAACGCCGCCGTCGAGGCGGCGCGCGCCGGCGAGCAGGGCCGCGGCTTTGCCGTGGTCGCCGGCGAGGTGCGCTCTCTGGCGCAGCGCAGCGCCCAGGCGGCCAGCGAGATCAAGGGCCTGATCCAGTCCAGCGTGCAGGCCGTGGACGGTGGCGTGCGCCATGTGGAGGACGCCGGCGCCGCCATGCAGGAGATCGTCGGCAGCGTGCAGCGCGTGACCGACATCATTGGCGAGATCAACTCCGCCGCCAGCGAGCAGGCCAGCGGCATAGGCGCGGTGAACGCCTCGGTGGCCGAGATCGACCGCATGACGCAGCAGAACGCCGCCCTGGTGGAAGAATCCGCCGCCGCCGCCGATTCGCTGCGCGAACAGGCAGCGCGGCTGTCGCAGGTGGTGCAGCAGTTCCGGCTGGCGGACGGGGCGCGGGGCGCGGCGGCGCAGCAGCCGGGCGCCATCGCGCTGGCCCCGGCCCAGTCCGGGCAGACCGCACGGCCCCGCCTGGGCATGGCCTGACGACGAATCATGGCGCTCGCCCGGGCCAGCGCGGCAGTCCCCTCTTGGCGCACCCTCGGGTGCGCTTTTTTTCACTCCGTAATTCATAGCTGTTGACGCTTGATGGTCGGGCGCTCGAGCCACTTTTTGCCTGACAAAACACATATCTCAGACTGGGCCGCGAGCCCTCACCCCCACCCTCTCCCAGAGGGAGAGGGAGTAAAGCCGCCGCACAGCGTGCCGGCGCCGAAAGTGACCTGCGCCACCGCCACGGCGTGACCTTTGGCACTGTGCGCGGGCGCGCCCCGGGCCTATCGTGCATTCCATGCCTGGTGACCGATCACGGGCATTGGCAGGACGAGAAGGCGGCCCTGACCCAGCTCAACACCGAGCTGGACGCCCGCGTGGCGGCGCGCACCGCACGCATCGAGCGGCTGGCGCAGGATGCGCGCCATGCGGCCGTGACGCGCGAGCGCCTGCGCCTGGCGCGCGGCCTGCATGACACGCTGGCGCATTCGCTGATGGCGCTGCTGACGCAGATCCGCCTGATGCGCAAGCTGGGCCCGCGCTGGAGCCGCGAGCAGCTCGACGCCGAGCTGGCGGACACCGAAACCCTGGCCGCCAGCGGCCTGGTGCAGGCGCGCGCGGCCATCGCCCAGATGCGCGACGCCGGCGTGCACGACAACGGCCTGGGGCCCGAACTGCAGGCCCTGCTGCAGCGCCTGGCCGAGCGCAGCGGGCTGCGGGTCCAGGCGCATATCGATGCCGCCGCCGCCGACCTGGTGGACGAGCGCGCCGCCATGGTGCTGGCCATGGCGCGCGAGGCGCTGCGCAATGTGGAGCGCCATGCCGGGGCGCATCAGGTGAGCTTGTCGCTGGCGCCCCAGGATGGGCCCGATGCCGGTGGCAACGCCCCCGCGCAATGGCGGCTGGTGCTGCGCGACGATGGCTGCGGCTTTGACCCCGCCACTACGCCGGAGGGCCATTTCGGCCTCGTCGGCCTGCGCGAACAGGCCCAGCAGCTGGGCGCCGCGCTGCATCTGGAGAGCGCACCGGGCCAGGGCTGCCGCGTGCAGCTGGACTTTGCCGCCTGACTTTCGTGGCCCGCGCGCTCGTACTGCGGTGTGGGAGCGGCGGCCGCTACCCGAGTGCGGGGTAGTCGATATAACCCTTGGCACCGCCGCCATAGAAGGTGGTCCTGTCGCAGGGGTTCAGTGGCTCGTCACGGTGCAGGCGCAGCACCAGGTCGGGGTTGGCAATATAGGCCCGGCCAAAGGCCACCATGTCGGCATGGCCGCTGGCCACGGCCTGCAGGGCCAGGGCGCGGTCGTAGCCGTTGTTCACCATCCAGGCGCCGCGCCCGCCGGCATTGCGGTAGGCGGCCTTGAAGGCGGCGTAGTCGAAGGGGCGGTCAGCGATCTCGCGCGGGCCGCCGGTCGAGCCCTCGATCACGTGGAGATAGGCCAGACCCAGGGGCGCCAGCTGTTGCGCCAGGTGTTCGAACAGTGGTTGCGGATGGCTGTCATAAATGTCGTTGGATGGAGTAACCGGCGACAGGCGTATGCCCACGCGGCCGCCACCCACGGCCTCGACCACGGCGCGCACGACTTCCAGCGTCAGGCGTACACGGTTGGCAATGGCGCCGCCGTAGTCGTCGCGGCGCTGGTTGGCCCCGTCCTTGAGGAACTGGTCCAGCAGATAGCCATTGGCGCCGTGCAGCTCCACGCCGTCAAACCCGGCAGTGTGCACGGCATTGCGCGCCGCGGCGGCATAGTGGTGCACGATGTCGGGCAGCTCTTCGGCCTTGAGCGCGCGCGGGGACGATGTGGGCACAAACTGGCCCTGGCCGGTGGCGGCATCCACGACATAGGTCTTGGCCTGGGCGCGCAGGGCCGATGGCGCCACGGGTGCGGCGTTGCCCGGCTGCAGGCTGCAGTGCGACACGCGCCCCACATGCCAGAGCTGGGTGACGATTTTGCCGCCCTGGGCATGCACGGCCTGGGTGACTTTCTTCCAGCCCTGCAGCTGCTCGCTGTCGTACAGGCCTGGCACATCGGAATAGCCCTGGCCCTGCTGGCTGATGGCCGTGGCCTCGGTGATCAACAGACCGGCGCTGGCGCGCTGGGCGTAGTAGGTGACCGCCATGTCGCCTGGCACCGCCCCCGGCGAGCGGTTGCGCGTCAGCGGCGCCATGGCGATGCGGTTGGCCAGATGCAGGTCTCCAGCCCGGATGGGATCAAACAAGGTGGTCATGCGTGTGGCGGCAGAGGGGAAAGACAAAGGCCCCTGTTTCACGTGAAACAGGGGCCGGCGGGGCACTTACTTCAGCAGGCCTTCGGCCTTCATTGCCGCCTGCACGGCTGGGCGGGCGGCAATGCGTTCGCGGTAGGCGACGAGGTTTTTCAGCTGTGAAATGTCCAGGCCGACGTACTGCCCCCAGTTGGTTACGGTGTACAGATAGGCATCGGCCACGCTGAACTGCTCGCCCATCAGATAGGGTTTGCCGGCGAGCTCGCTATCCACCCATTGCAGGCGTGCCAGCAGCCGTTGCTTGACCTGGGGCTTGTAGTCCTCGGGCGTACCGGGGACGAACAGCGGGCTGAAGGTCTTGTGGATCTCCGTGCCTATGAAGGTCAGCCACTCCTGCAGGCGGTAGCGGCCCAGCGTGCCATGGGCTGGTGCCAGGTTTTTGTGCGGCGCCTGGTCGGCCAGGTATTGCACGATGGCCGGGCCTTCGCGCAGGCGGGTGCCGTCGTCCAGCTCCAGCACCGGCACATAGCCCAGGGGGTTGATGGTGTAGAAATCCGTGCCGTCGGCCAGCTGGTGCGTCTTGGTGCTGGCCAGCACCGGCTCGTAGGCCAGGCCGGCTTCGTGCAGCACGATGTGGGGCGAGAGCGAGCAGGCGCCGGGGGAGTAGTACAGCTTCATTCGGTGGATCTCCTGTGGTTGATGAAACCCGTTGATCCTATGCCTTGTGCGCCGTCCTTGCAGGGGTAGGCGGATCAGCGGGCAGGGTTAAGTGCTCCAGCCGCAGCAGGTACGCCTCCGCCTGCTGGCGCGAGTCGCCGCACATCTGCGCGTGTGGGCGCAGCGAGCTGCAGACGGCCGGGCGCACAGGCTGGCCGAAGATGCGGCAGCGCAGCTGCTCGTCGAGTTGCACACAGGGCACGCCCGCCGGCTTGCCGCCCGGCATGCCGGGGATGGGCGACGAGATGGACGGCGCGGTGCAGCAGGCGCCGCAGCCGGGGCGGCAGTCCATGACCAAGACTCAATCGGTGAGCCGCCGTGCCGCCCACAGCACCTGCTCCACCACGCCGCGCACCTGCTCGCGCTGGGCTGCGTCGGTGAGCTGGCCATGCTCATCGAAGGCGCTGGCCGCGCGCGCCAGTGCGTAGTTGCGCGGCGCCAGCCAGCAGCCCAGGTTGACCAGCATGGGAGCCAGGTGACTTTGCGAGCGCAGGCCGCCCAGTGCGCCGTTGGAGGCGCTCAGCACCCCCACCACCTTGCCGGCGAAGGGGCGCGTCACGTCGGTCCACACCGGGTGGCCGGCCACGGGGCTGGAGGCCCAGTCAATGGTGTTCTTCAGCAGGCCGGTGTAGCTGCCGTTGTATTCGGGCGAGCAGATGATCCAGGCAGGGTGCGCGTCCAGAATTTCCTTGAGCCGGATCACGTCGGCAGGGGTTCCGCGTGCCTCCAGATCGGCGTTGTACATGGGGATGTCCAGCTCCGACAACTCCAGCAAGGTGGCCTCGGCGCCGGCCTCGCGGCCCAGATCGGCGGCGATGCGCGCCAGGCGCCGGTTGAACGATTGTTGGCGGGTGCTGCCCGCGAAGACGAGTAGTTTCATGGGGTGGATTGGAGCACAGCCACCGTGCCGGACTGCGGCGAGGGTTTCACGTGAAACATCGCAACCGGGCAGGGCTGCGGCAAAGATGGGAAAATTGCGGGTTTTCCCGTCACCGAGCCCCCTCATGCTGTACCCCCAGGAATTTGATGTCATCGTCGTCGGCGGTGGCCACGCCGGCACCGAGGCCGCGCTGGCCGCCGCGCGCATGGGCTGCGCCACGCTGCTGCTCACGCACAACATCGAGACACTGGGGCAAATGAGCTGCAACCCCAGCATTGGCGGCATTGGCAAGGGCCATCTGGTGAAAGAGGTGGACGCGCTGGGCGGCGCCATGGCGCTGGCGACCGACGAGGCGGGCATCCAGTTCCGCATCTTGAACAGCAGCAAGGGCCCGGCGGTGCGCGCCACGCGCGCGCAGGCCGACCGCATTTTGTACAAGGCGGCGATTCGCCGCATGCTGGAGAACCAGCCGAATCTGTGGCTGTTCCAGCAGGCGGTGGACGACTTGATGGTGGAGGGTGACCGTGTGGTGGGCGCCGTCACGCAGATTGGCCTGCAGTTCCGCGCCCGCGCCGTGGTGCTGACGGCTGGCACCTTTCTGGATGGCAAGATCCATGTGGGCCTGAACAACTATGCGGCCGGGCGGGCAGGGGATCCGCCGGCCGTCTCCCTGTCGGCGCGGCTCAAAGAGCTGCGGCTGCCCCAGGGGCGCCTCAAGACCGGCACGCCGCCGCGCATCGACGGACGCAGCATCGACTTTGCCCAGTGCGAAGAGCAGCCCGGCGACGGCATGCCCGGTGGCGTGAATGCGGGCGCATTACCCGTGTTCAGCTTCATGGGCAGCAGCGCCATGCACCCGCGCCAGCTGCCCTGCTGGATCACGCACACCAACGAGCGCACGCACGACATCATCCGCTCCGGCTTCGACCGCAGCCCCATGTTCACCGGCAAGATCGAGGGCGTGGGGCCGCGCTACTGCCCCAGTGTTGAAGACAAGATCAACCGCTTTGCCGACAAGGACAGCCACCAGATCTTCCTGGAGCCCGAGGGGCTGACCACGCACGAGTTCTACCCCAACGGCATCTCCACCAGCCTGCCGTTCGACATCCAGCTGGCGCTGGTGCGCAGCATGAAGGGTTTGGAGAACGCCCATATCCTGCGCCCCGGCTATGCCATCGAGTACGACTACTTTGACCCGCGTGCGCTCAAGAGCAGCTTCGAGACGCGGGCGATCCAGGGCCTGTTTTTTGCCGGCCAGATCAACGGCACCACCGGCTACGAGGAGGCCGCCGCCCAGGGCCTGTTTGCCGGCCTGAATGCCGCCCTGCAATGCCGCGGCCAGGCGCCCTGGCTGCCGGCGCGCGACGAGGCCTACCTGGGCGTGCTGGTGGACGACCTGATCACCAAGGGTGTGACCGAGCCCTACCGCATGTTCACCAGCCGCGCCGAGTTCCGCCTGCAGCTGCGCGAGGACAACGCCGACATGCGCCTGACCGAGGCCGGGCGCCGCATGGGCCTGGTGGACGACGCGCGCTGGGATGCATTCAGCCGCAAACGCGATGCGGTTTCACGTGAAACCGAGCGCCTGAAAGCCACCTGGGTGAACCCGCGCATCCTCGCCGCGGCCGAGTCCGAGCGCGTGCTGGGCAAGGCCATAGAGCATGAGTACAACCTGTTCGACCTGCTGCGCCGCCCGGACGTGGGCTACGCCAGCCTCATGAGCCTGGACGGTGGCAAGTACGCCAGCAGTGCTGTTTCACGTGAAACCCTGGGCGATCTGAGCGCGTCGGTGGTGGAGCAGGTGGAGATTGCCGCCAAGTATTCGGGCTACATAGACCGGCAAAAGGACGAGGTGCAGCGCGCCGCGCATTTCGAGAAGCTGTGCCTGCCGGGCGACCTGGACTACATGCAGGTGGCAGCGCTGTCCATCGAGGTGCGCCAGAAGCTGCAAAAGCACCGGCCCGAGACTCTGGGCCAGGCGTCCCGCATCTCCGGCGTGACGCCGGCGGCGATCTCGCTGCTCATGGTGCATCTGAAGAAGGGCGGCTTCAAGGGCTTTGCCGCGGAGGCCACGGCATGAGCGCGCCGCTCGATGTGGCGCTGCGCGCAGGTTGCCAGACCCTGGACCTGGAGCTCGATGAGGCGCAAATCGCCAAGCTGCTGGACTTCATGGGCCTGCTGCAAAAGTGGAACAAGGTCTACAACCTGACGGCCGTGCACAACCCCGAGGAGATGCTGACGCACCACCTGCTCGACAGCCTGGCGGCGGTGGCGCCGCTGCGCCGCCACTTGGCGCAGCAGGGCGGGGCGGGGCGGCGCCTGCTGGACGTGGGCAGCGGCGGAGGCCTGCCGGGCGTGGTGTTTGCCATCTGCTGCCCCGACCTGGATGTCAGCTGCGTGGATACCGTGGCCAAGAAGGCGGCCTTCATCCAGCAGGCGGCAGCGGCGCTGCAACTGTCAAACCTGCACGGCCTGCATGCCCGGGTGGAAAACCTGGATGGCCCGTTCGACGTTGTGAGCTGCCGCGCCTTCGCCGCGCTGGCGGACTTCACCGCCTGGTCGCGCCAGGCGCTGGCGCCACATGGCGTGTGGCTGGCCATGAAGGGGCGACACCCGCAGGACGAGATCGACGCGCTGCCCGGTGACGTACAGGTGTTTCACGTGGAACAGCTCACAGTTCCGGGTTTGCAGGCAGAGCGCTGCATCGTCTGGCTGCGACCCGTCGCTTAAACTCGAGCGTTTACTTCTTCGCTCGCAGCGCTCTTCCCATGTTTGGCATTGCTGACTACGGCGCTTTCGTCGCCGCCATCGTGTTGTTTCTGGCGATTCCCGGGCCGGGCAACCTGGCAATCATCACCTCGACGGCCAAGGGTGGGGTGCGCGCCGGCATGGCCGCATGCTTCGGGGTCATTGCGGCAGACCAGGCACTGATGTGGCTGGCCGTGGCCGGCGTGGCTGGCCTGCTGGCGGCCTACCCGGCGGCGTTTGCGGCCGTGCAATGGCTGGGCGCGGCGTACCTGGGCTGGATGGGCTACAAGATGCTTACCGCCAAGCCCGGCCAGGCGCCGGTCGTGAACATCAAGCCGCGCCATTATTTTCGCCAGGGGGCGGTGATCACGCTGCTCAACCCCAAGGCCATCGTCTTTTACATGGCCTTCTTCCCCTTGTTCGTGAACCCGGCGACGCACCGTGGGCTGGTGACCTTCGCCGCCATGGCGGCCACCATCGCCGCACTCACTTTTTTGTATTGCCTGGTGGTGGTGCTGCTGACCCAGCACATGGCCGAACGCATGCGTGCCAACCCCATGGTGGTGCGCACGCTGGAGAAGCTGGCGGGCGTTTTCCTTATCGGCTTTGGCGTCAAGCTGGCCATCTCCAAGTAAACCGGACGGGACTGCATGGCCAAGATCTTCTGCATTGCCAACCAAAAGGGTGGCGTTGGCAAGACCACTACCTCCGTCAACCTCGCCGCCGGGCTGGCCAAAATCGGCCAGCGCGTGCTGCTGGTGGATCTGGATCCGCAGGGCAATGCCACCATGGGCTCGGGCGTGGACAAGCGCGCGTTGGCGCTCAGCGTGTACGACGTTCTGCTCGAATCCGCCTCCATCAGGGAGGCTGCCGTGCTGGCCGAACAATGCGGCTACCACGTGCTGGGCGCCAACCGCGAACTGGCCGGCGCCGAGGTCGAGCTGGTGCCACTGGAGCACCGTGAGAAGCGCCTCAAGGCGGCGCTGGCCGAGGTGGATCAGGACTACGACTTCGTGCTCATCGACTGCCCGCCGTCGCTATCCATGCTGACGCTCAACGGTCTGTGCAGCGCCAACGGTGTCATCGTGCCCATGCAGTGCGAGTACTTCGCGCTCGAAGGCCTGACGGATCTGGTCAACACCATCAAGCAGGTGCACGCCAACCTGAACCGCGACCTGCAGATCATTGGCCTGCTGCGCGTCATGTTCGACCCGCGCATCACGCTGCAAAACCAGGTCAGCGCCCAGCTCAAGGATCATTTTGGCGACAAGGTGTTCGACACCGTCATCCCGCGCAACGTGCGCCTGGCCGAGGCGCCGAGCTACGGCCTGCCCGGCGTGGTGTTCGACCCTGGGGCCCGCGGCAGCAAGGCCTTTGTGGACTTTGCCCACGAGATGGTCGAGCGCATTCGGCGGATGTAGCGTTTTTCCTACGGGGAATATAAAAGAATTGTCAATTGCGTTTGCGATTGAAATCACCAGCAGGGATGTTTGGTAAGGTTCGGTAACTAATTTGTCGCCGCGCAAATCGGGCGCTTCGTCCATCAACCTTTCGCTGATCCTGCTGATGTCCATCAAACAAAGTTCTACCAATTGGCGTATGCCCCGCAGGTGGGGTGCATGGTTGGCCGCCCCGTTATTGTGTGCTGCGGGCGGGGTGCATGCGGCCGCCGACATGGTGCTGTCGCAACACACCGTGGCCCCGGATCCCGTGCCTGCCGGTGGCACGGCCACGGTGACCGTGGTGTTGAGAAACAATGGGCCAGATGCCGCCCAGGGCGTGAAGTTGACGGACGTGATTCCGCCGGGCTCGACCTTTGTCAGCATGAGCGCCACGGACAGTGGCGTTTGCACTACTTCGGCACCCTATGAATGTACCTGGGCGGCCGATGTGCCCAATGCCGGGCAGCGCACCGTGACTCTGCGGCTGGTTCTGCCCACTGCCGCAGTGTGGCCCAACAATGCATCGGTTTCAACAACGTCCACCGACAGCAACAACGCCAACAACTCGCTGACGCGCAACATCACGGCCGTCGCCGCCGCTGACTTGCAGGTGGTTGCAAGCCACAATGCGGGCGGCGGAGCGGTGGCAGGCACGCCTTATGCCTACACCGTCAACGTAAACAACAATGGCCCCGATGGCCTGCCCGCGGGGCAGTCGCCCAAGGTCACGTTCAGCGTGCCATCCGGATCCACGATTACCGCCATACCCACCGGGGCGGGCTGGGCCTGCTCCATCGCACCCGCGGGCGCCTACCCGCGCAGTTCGGGCACCATCACCTGTGACCGCAATGACGCCTTGCCCACGGGCAACAGTTTCCCCGCCATTACCGTTCCTGCCGTTGGAAACCTGGACGGTACGGTGTCGGCCAGTTTTGGCGTGGGCTCCAACTTCCAGGATGCCGACCTGGCAAACAATACCGCCCTGGTGAACGTGCCCTTCTCAAGCGGCACCGACATGGCCCTTACCAAGAGCGCCAGCCCATCCGGTACGGTCGCGGTTGGAACGCCGGTGGCATTCACGCTGCAGGCAACCCGCCGGGGAGGGGTGAACCCCAGCAACATTGAGGTCACCGATACCTTGCCGGCGGGCCTGACCTATGTCAGCCACAGCGCCGCGGCACCCTGGAGCTGCGCATTTGCCGCGCCCACGTTGACCTGTACCTACCCAGGTACTTACACCGGCCAACCATTCTCCAATCTGCCGGCAATCACCTTGAACGCCATGGTTGGCCTGGGTGCCAATAACAACGTCGGTACCGTCACGCTGCCTGCAGGCCAGACGGATCCGGTGTCAGGCAACAACAGCAGCAGCACCGTCACCGTCACGGGCAGCAACGATGCCGACCTGTCGATCAGCAAAGCCCCCAGCATCGCTCCGGTACTGCCGGGACAAACCTACAACTGGGTCATCACCGCACGCAACAATGGCCCGGTCTCCGTTGCGGCTGGCCAGACCATGACGGTGACTGAAGTCATTCCCGCAGGCATGCAACTCAATGCATTGCCAACTGGGTCGGGTTGGGTTTGCAATTCATCCGGTGGCGCCAGCTTTCCGCAGGCAGGGGGGGTCACGGTGACCTGTACGCGTAGCGGCCAATTGGCTTCGGGCAGCACCTCCTCCATCACCGTACCTGTTCAGCACACGGGTACCGGCTCGTTGACCAACAACGTCTGCGTCGCTTTGACGGGCACCGGGCCTGCCGACCCCAACGGCGGCAATAATTGCGCCAACGTCAACAACACCAGCACCGGCACCAGCGCCGATCTGTCCATCACCAAATCGGCCTCTGGCACGGTGGTTGTCGGCCAGCCGCTGACCTATCGCCTGACGGTGAACAACGCCGGCCCTGATGCCGCAACCAATGTCACCGTCACCGACGCCCTGAGCAATCTGTTGAGCAGTGCAGGTGCGCCAGGTTTGGCATCCATCTCCCCCAGCCAGGGCAGTTGCACACCGTCAGCACCTGCCAATGTGGGGTCCGCCACTGTTTCGTGCAACCTGGGGGCGCTGGCTTCCGGTGGATCAGCCACGGTGGACATCACCGTGCGCCCCGACAACACCGGCTCCACCATCCTCAGCCGCGGCAACATGGCAAGCGTGACCTCTCCAGACGTGGGTGATCCGGACCGAAACAACAATTCGGTCACCATCTCCAGCGACGTCACCCCACTGGTGGATTTGACGGTGGCCAAGACCGTGACGCCCAACCCCGTGAAGGTGGGCGAGCCGCTGGTGTACGTGGTTACCGCACGCAACAACGGCCCTTCGCAGGCGAGCAACGTCAAGATCACCGACGTGCTGCCCGCCAACACGGCGATGCTGGGCACTGCGACGGCGACCAACGGCGGAACCTGCACCGCACCCGCCGACGGCGCCACCACCGGCACCATCGAATGCACCTGGCCGACGATACCCCGGAACACGCAATACACCGCAACCTTCCGGCTGCGCCCGCTCAAGGCAGCGTTGGGCACGACCATCCACAACGTGGTGAATGTGACCAACGACGTCACTGAAACCGATCTGTCGAATAACTCGAACTTTGCCGACGCCACGGTGACGGCCGCGGATCTGGACATCCTGGTTCACAAGACCGACAGCGCTGACCCGGTACCCTTGGGTGGGGTGACGGAGTACACCATCACCACCACCAACGTGGGGCCGTCGATTGCCACCAACCTGGTGGTCACTGACACCTTCCCGGCAGCGGGCAGCACGCCCACGGCGCGCTTCAGCTATCAGGGCGATCTGGCCATCAGCATTGCCGGCACCCCGGTGCCAACGGCGAATGTGACCAACTACTGCACCACGGTGCCGGCGATTGGCGACCTCAGCGGTACGCTGGAATGCAACTTCCCGACGATCGGCGTGGCGGCGGGCAATAGCATTCAGATCAAGTACAAGATGCGCGCCGAAAGCATCACCGTGGCCGGCGCCTATGCCGGTACGCAGCGCAATCACGTCGAAGTCAAGGTCGATGAAACGGAGCGTGAGGCTTCGAACAATCTGGTGGACGAAGACACCACCACGAACCGCACCGCGCCGCCGCTTGGCAGCACTATCGACCTGGGCATCAGCAAGACGACCAGCACAGGCCAGGCACTGCCGGGCACCGAGTTTGACTACACCCTCACGGTGACCAACCACCAGGCAGCCGGCAGTGGCCGGGACGTGGTGCCTGCCCATGGTGCGCAGGTCACCGACACACTCCCTGCAGGCCTGACGTTTGTGTCGGCACCAGGTTGCTCGTATGCCGCAGGCCCGCGCCAGGTGGTGTGCGTCGTCCCCAATCTGGCCGCCGGGGCATCCACCGCCTTCACCCTGCGCGTGCGGGTTGACAGCCCCTACACGGGCGCCGCCACCATCAGCAACACCGCCACGGTGGACATGCCAGGCGACCCGGTGAGCGGCAACAACTCCTCCACGGCGACCAAGAGCGCGGGCAGCCCGCCGGCTGCGGCCATCCCCACGCTGTCCGAATGGGGCCTGATCATCCTGTCGATGCTGCTGGCCGCATTGGCCCTGCACCGCATGCCCAAGCAATCACGCCGCCGGATGTAAGCGCCGCAGGCTTGCCGCTCTCTGCATCGCCGCCGCCTCGCCCGTCAGGGCATGGCGGCGGCGATGTGCTTTGTGGAATACGGCAAAATACCGCCGTGAATCTCAATCAAATTGGCCGTTAGCGCGCATTGGTAAAGCGCAAACAGCTACAAATATCATAGTAATGAATCCATCCAGCGTACTGCTCCTGCCCGGCTGGCAGAACTCCGGCCCTGGCCACTGGCAGACTGAATGGGAGCGTCTGCATGGCTACCAGCGCGTGCAGCAGCACGACTGGATGCGCCCGCTGCGCGGCGACTGGACGGCGCGGCTGGAAGAGGTGGTGGCCGACGCGCCCGGCTCGGTGGTTCTGGTGGCCCACAGCCTGGGCTGCATCCTGGTTGCCTGGTGGGCGGCGCACACGCACCATGCACACAAGGTGCGCGGTGCGCTGCTGGTGGCGCCGGGCGATGTGGAGCGGCCTGATCTGGCCACGCAGATCCGCGGCTGGGCGCCCATTGCGCGCCAGACGTTACCGTTTCCCGCGGTGCTGGTGGGCAGCCACGACGATCCCTATTGCAGCTTTGAACGCGCCGGCACCCTGGCGGCAGCCTGGGGCGCGCGCCTTGTCGATGGCGGCGCGCTTGGGCATATCAATGCCGAATCGGGCCTGGGCGCCTGGCCCCAGGGGCAGGCGCTGCTGCTGCAGCTGCTGGCGCCAGGCCTGGAGCAAGAGCAGCAGAAGGAGCAGGGCTGATGCTGCGTTTCTTTCTGATCTTCCTGGCCTGGCAGATGTCGCTCTTCGGCCTGAACATGCTTGGCTGGGTACAGCAGCACCTGGTGTTGCCGTGGACGGCCTTGCTGGCGCGCGTTTGTGCCCATCTGGTGCTGTGGTTCGACACCACTGCTGCGGCGGCTGGCAAGGTGCTCTGGAACACGGTCTCCGGCTTTGGCGTCTCGATAGAGCCGGGCTGCAATGGCATTGAGGCCTGCATCGTGCTGTTTGCCGCCATCATGGCCTACCCGGCGTCCTGGCGGCACAGGCTGATGGGCATCGTTGCCGGCTTTGCCGCGGTGCAGGGGGTGAACGTCCTGCGCGTGATCAGCCTGTTTTACCTGGGGCAGTGGCGCACCGATGTTTTCAACTTTGCCCACGAGTATCTCTGGCAGGGCCTGATCATGCTCGACGTGCTGGTGGTGTGGCTGCTGTGGGTGCGCGTGGTGGTCAGAAGCCGGCCCGAAGAGTCCGACCCGCCAGAACAGCCACCCGCGCCGCCGGTACTGCCCGTGGCGCCACGCGGCAACCCGGGCAAGGGCGCGGTCAGCAGCTCGCTGGATCTGTCGCCGCGCTGATGGAGAGGCATTTGATGGCGGATGACAACGCACAACAAGGCATGGCACGTCACAACCAGCCCCAGCGCAAGGTGGTCACGCGCTTTGCGTTGATCGCCATCGGCGGCTTCATCGTGCTGATGCTGGCGTGGGTCAAGGCGTCGCCCTGGCTGTCGTACCCGGTGGCGGTGCTTTCACACGTGGCACTGGAACAATCCACGCCCATGTGGATACGCAGCGTGGACAAGCAGCCCGGCAAGATCACGGTGGATACCTCGGTCGAGATCGTCGTGCCGGACTCCGGTGGGCGCCGCGCCGAGGTTCTGCTGGAGGCCAACCCAGGGCGCTACGCATTTGGCCTGCCGATACTGGGCGCGCTGCTGTTTGCCGTCTGGGCGGTCAGGCGGGCGCCGGGCCGGCTGTGGCGCATGGGCCTGGGTTATGTGCTGCTGTTGCCATTCCAAAGTTTCAGCCTGGTGATGTATTTGCTGATGGAGTTGGCGAGCGCCAGCCAATTCAATATCCGCACGCTCAGAATAGAACAATGGCAGCTGGAAGCCATTGTTTATGGTTACCAGTTTGGCGTGCTGGTCGTGCCAACCCTGGTGCCGGTACTGGTGTGGTTGTTGCTTGATGGCAAATTCTTCAGCGCGCTTGCGCATGACTGGAAGCAGTCCACACGCCGGGCGGTGTTGCCATCGGCAAAAATTGAATAGAAAGCCCCATCACTTATGGTGACAAAGAAACCCAAGGGCCTGGGCCGTGGCCTGGAGGCCTTGCTCGGCCCCAAGGTCGCGGAACCGGCCGAGCAGGCTCAGGCGGCGGCCGCCGGTCTGCCCAGCGCGCTGGCGCTCGATGATCTGGTGCCCGGCATGTACCAGCCGCGCACGCGCATGGATGAGGGCGCGCTGTACGAGCTGGCCGAGAGCATCAAGGCCCAGGGCGTGATGCAGCCCATCCTGGTGCGCCGTCTGCAAGAAGGCGAGCACGCCGGCAAGTACGAAATCATCGCCGGCGAGCGGCGCTTTCGCGCATCCCGCCTCGCCGGCCTGAATGAAGTCCCGGTGCTGGTGCGCGACGTGCCTGACGAATCGGCCGCCGCCATGGCGCTGATCGAGAACATCCAGCGCGAAGACCTGAACCCGCTGGAAGAGGCCCAGGGCCTGCAGCGCCTGGTGAAGGAGTTCGGCCTCACGCACGAGCAGGCGGCGCAGGCCGTGGGACGTTCGCGCAGTGCCGCCAGCAACCTGCTGCGCCTGTTGAACCTGGCCGATCCGGTGCAGACCATGCTCATGGCCGGCGACATCGACATGGGCCATGCGCGCGCGCTGCTGGCGCTCGATCGCGCCACGCAGATCACCGCCGGCAACCAGATCGCGGCCAAGAAGCTGTCGGTGCGCGAGGCCGAGAGCCTGGTGAAGAAGCTGGGTGCCGAGTTCAACCTGACGCCGCAAAAGCCCAAGAAGGACAAGTCGCGCGACCTGAAGCGGGTGGAAGAGGATCTGTCCGACCTGCTCATGGCCGAGGTCGAGGTGCGCGTGAAAAAGCGCGTCAAGCGGGGTAGCCGCGTCGAGGAAATGGGCGAGCTTGCGATTGCATTCGGCTCGCTGGAGGCGCTCAACGGGTTGATCGAGCGCCTGCGCGGCGACTGAGCCACACTCATGATGCGCCTGCCTTGGCCCCTGCCAGCCTTGGCTGTCTGGGCCGGTGCCTGGCTGGTGTTTGCCGGCCTGCGTGTGGCGCTGCAGCCGTTGGCGGCCTTGCTGCTGGCCTGCGCCCTGGGGGTGGCGGGCAGCCTGCTGGCGACTACCTGGTGGCGACGGGGCTTGATCGCGCTCGGGTTTCCGCTCTCTGCCGCGCTGACGGGCGCGGTGGCGCTGCCGGCCTGGGCCTGGCTGTTGCCGCTGGCATTGCTGCTGCTGGTCTATCCCATCAATGCCTGGCGTGACGCACCCCTGTTTCCCACGCCGCCGGGGGCCTTGCGCGGGCTGCAGCATCATGCCGCGCTGGCTGACGGCGCCCCTGTGCTGGACGCCGGCTGTGGCCTGGGCGATGGCTTGAAGGCCCTGCGCGCGGCCTACCCGCGCGCGCAGCTGCATGGGCTGGAATGGAGCTGGCCGCTGGCCCTGCTGTGCCGTCTGCGCTGCCCCTGGGCGAGGGTGCGCCGCGGCGACATCTGGGCCGCCGACTGGAGCGGCTATGCCCTGGTGTATCTGTTCCAGCGCCCGGAGAGCATGGCCCGCGTGGCCGCCAAGGCCGGCGCCGAGATGGCTCCGGGCAACTGGCTGGTCAGCCTGGCGTTCGAGCTGCCCGGCGTACGCCCCAGCATGCGCTTGCAGTCCTTTGCGGGCCATGGGGTGTGGGTGTACCGCCTGCCATTGCAGCCAATGGCTGGAGGCGCGCCGGCTGGCGAGCTGTAGGCGGGCCGATTAATGTTGTTGCAACTCAAGGCAAGGCGTTAATATTTTGTCCCTTGCGCGCGGGTTCAGGCCCCAGCTTCGCAGATCCATGACACAACAACCGAAGGAGTTCCTCCATGCACCTGAAAACCAAGCCCCTGCTGGCGGCCGCCTGCGCCGTGATCGCGCTGACGGGCTGCGAAACCACCAACATGAAGATGGGCAGCGCCGAGTCCAAGACCGTGGCCACGGGCGCGGCCGCGGGTGGCACGGCCGCCAACGCCAGCAGCCAGCTTGAGCATTGCCAGTCGCCATTGGGCACGGTGTCGCTGGTCGAGAACCAGGACGCCGGCTGGTACACCATTTTGCGTAACGAATACAAGCTGCCGCCCACGGCCAACCTGCTGCGCCTCTTGATCCAGCAGTCCAACTGCTTCATCGTGGTCGAGCGTGGCGCGGCAGGCATGGGTGCCATGGCGCGCGAGCGCCAGCTGATGGGCTCGGGCGAAATGCGCGGCGGCAGCAATTTTGGCAAGGGCCAGATGGTGGCCTCTGACTATGGCATGTCGCCCGAGATCATCTTCAGCAACAACGACGCCGGCGGCATTGGCGGCGTGCTTGGCGGCCTGATCGGCGGCGGCAGCGGCCGCGCCGTGGCGGCCATTGGCGGTGGCCTGAAGACGCGCGAGGCCAGCGCCATGCTGACCCTGGTGGACAACCGCTCGGGCGTGCAGGTGGCGGCCTCCGAGGGCAGTGCCTCCAAGAGCGACTTTGCCGGCTTTGGCGGCATCTTCGGCGGTGGCGCCGGCGGCGGCCTGGGCGGCTACCAGAACACGGCCCAGGGCAAAGTGATCACGGCCGCGTTCATGGACGCCTACAACCAGATGGTCGTGGCGCTGCGCAACTACAAGGCGCAAAGCGTGCAAGGCCAGGGCCTGGGCGGCGGTGGCAAGCTGGGCGTTGACGGTGGCGTGGCACCCTCGCAGACCAAGGCCGGCGCCGCCATGTCCATGCGCGAGGCCCAGGAACGCCTGAACGGCCTGGGCTACAACGTCGGCACGCCCGACGGCGCCGCCGGCCCGAAGACGGCCAAGGCGCTGCGCGAATTTCAGCAGGCCCAGGGCCTGCCGGTGACGGGCAAGCTGGACACGGCCACGGCCGGCGCGCTGTCGCGTTGATCGGCTTTTACCCTCTGGCATGCGCGCGGCCCCCGGGGCCGCGTTTTTGCTTGAAACGGGCTGTAGCGCCCATTTGACAAGCGCAACAAGCTATAAAAATAATAGTTATTGGGGGTGTGTTTCGGCATCAACAAGAGCCGAGAAACTGCCCCGGCGCCAGCCCCACCGTGCGGCGCACCATTGCGCTGAAGGCGCTGGGGCTGTTGTAGCCCAGTTCGGCGGCAATCTGGTTGATGGGCCGGCGGCCCGCGGCCAGGGTCACGGCGCGCGCCAGGATGACCTGCTGGCGCCATTGGGTAAAGGTGCAGCCCAGCTCCTGGCGGAACAGCCGCGCCACGGTGCGCGGGCTGGCGCCGGTGTCGCGCGCCCAGTCGGCCAGGGTTTCGTGGTGCGTGGGGTCGGCCAGCACGGTCTCGCACAGGTGGCGCAGGCGCTTGTCGCGTGGCAGCTCCACGCCCAGGCGCACGCTGTTGGCGCGGCGCAGCTCGTCCAGGATCAGGGCGCTCAGGTGGCGCTCACGGTGCAGGGCCTCGGGCGGCAGCGGCGTGCCGTCGGGCTCGGCCGGCATCTCGCGCACCAGGGCGCGCAGCAGGTCGGACACCTCCAGCACGCGGCACTGCCGCCAGGGCTCCTCCTGTGCGCGCGCCACGGCCGGGCCGCAGCGCCCGGGCGGCTGGTGGAAGTACAGCGTGCGCAGGTCGGCGTCCTCGACCATGGTCACGGCATGCTCCACGCCGGGCGGAATCCACAGCGCGCGCGAGGGCGGCACGATGTAGGCGCCATGCGGCACCGTCAGGCGAATCACGCCGGTGGTGGAGATCGCCACCTGCGCCCAGGGGTGGCTGTGCGGGCGCACATGGGTGTCGGCCGTCAGCTCGCGGTGCTTGGCGCGCACCGGCCGCGCGCGGCTGGGCACGAACAGGTGGGGCGTGAGCGCCTCCACATAGGACGGCACGCGCACCGGCCTGGGCGGCGGTGGGGCGGTGGTGACGTCTGGCTCGGGGTGGTTTGGCATGTTTGCGACAGCAATTGGCCAGCTATCGTATATCGGCCGTCGCCGGCATGACTACCATCATGGCCATGACGACCGCTACCCCCACCCTGCGCCAGGACGCGCGCACCATAGGCCTGATCGGCCTGGCGCATGGCTCCTCGCACTTCTTTCACATGCTGCTGCCGCCGCTGTTTCCGTTCCTGATAGCGGATTTCGGCTTCAGCTATTCCGAGCTGGGCCTGCTGCTGTCGGTGTTCTTCGTGGTCTCGGGCACCGGTCAGGCCATGGCCGGCTTTCTGGTGGACAAGGTGGGCGCGCGCCCGGTGCTGTTCGCCGCCCTGGCGTGCTTTGTCGCCGCCGGTCTGGTGGCCGGGACGGCTGGCGGCTACGCCGGCCTGGTGGTCGCGGCGGTGCTGGCCGGTCTGGGCAATGCGCCGTTTCACCCGGTGGACTTCACCATTCTCAACAAGCGCGTGTCGCCCCAGCGCCTGGGCCATGGCTTCTCGGTGCATGGCATCTCGGGCAACCTGGGCTGGGCCACGGCGCCGGTGTTCATGGCCGGCATTGCCACGGCCAGCGGCTCCTGGCGCGTGGCCTGTCTGGCTGGCGCGGCGCTGGCGCTGCTGGTGCTGGCCATCATGGTGTGGAACCGGGACGCACTCGACGACCGCCAGGGCAGCTGGGCGCACCAGACCGCCAAGGGCGCCGCCGCAGCCCCCGAGCACCCCATGGCCTTCCTGAAGCTGCCGGCCGTGTGGCTGTGCTTCTCGTTCTTCTTCTGGAGCACCTGCTCGCTCAGCGCCATCCAGAGCTTTGCCGCCCCGTCGCTGCAGAACATGTATGGCATTCCGCTGTCGCTGACCACCATGGTGGTCACCGGCTACATGCTGTGCGGCGCCATGGGCATGGTGATCGGCGGCTTCCTGGTGGGCCGCGTGGAGCGGCTGGAGAAGACCATCAGCGTCTGCCTGCTGGCCTCGGCCCTGCTGCTTACGCTGGTGGGCCTGGGCGTGCTGCCCGGCATGCTGGCGTTGGCCGTGGCCGCGCTGGCCGGCATGGGCATAGGCATCGCCGGCCCCTCGCGCGACATGCTCATCAAGCGCGCCGCCCCGCCGGGCGCCACCGGGCGCGTCTACGGCACCGTGTACTCGGGCCTGGATCTGGGCTTTTCCATCGCCGCGCCCATTTTTGGCGCCATGCTGGACGCGCAGATGAATTCCAGCATCTTCTACGGCTCGGCGCTGGCCCTGGTGCTGGGCGTGGTGTCGGCGGGCTTTGTCGGCGCGGGAGTGGCGGCGCGGCGGGTGCAGATGGCGTGACGCAGGCCTTGCCTACAATCGCCGGGCCTTGTACCCCCACCGGGCGGGGTGGGCGCAAGACCATCCTGCCTTCTCGCTGCTGAATATGCATCCCTATGTTCTGGCGCCGCGCAGGCCGGCGGCGCGGCTTTTTGCCCGCTTGGGCCTGATCTGGCTGGCTGTGCTCGCCACCCCGAGCCATGCCGCCAGCCCCATGGTCACCGACGATGCACGCATCGTCGATGCCAGGGCCTGCCAGGTGGAGAGCTGGGTCACAAGCTATCGGGGGAGTACCGAGTACTCGATCCAGCCGGCCTGCAATATCACCGGCAACCTGGAGCTGGCCCTGGGCAGCACGCGCACCAATGCCCATGGGCACAGCCAGACCACCGATGTGGTGCTGCAGGGCAAGATGGTATTGCGGCCCCTGCAAGCCAATGGCTGGGGCCTGGCCCTGGCGGCCGGCAGCGTGGGCCATCCACAAGCAGCCGCACGACGCGATTGGTACGCCTATGCGCCGGTCAGCTTCTCCCTGCGCGATGACGCCTTGCAGGTGCATGCCAATGTCGGCTGGCTGCGCGATGGGGCGGCTCGGCGTGATCGTCTGACCTGGGGCCTGGGGACGGAGATCCAGCTGAGCGCCAGAGCCTGGCTGCTGGCCGAGACCTTTGGCCAGAACCAGGGCCGCCCCATGCATCAGCTGGGGCTGCGCTATTCGCTGGTGCCCGATCGCGTGCAGCTCGATGCCACCGATGGCAATCGCAATGGCACGCACCTGCGCGAGCGTTGGTTTTCCATCGGCCTGCGCCTTTTGACCCCCGCCTTCCTGCCGTAGCGGGAGTAGGGCAGGCAGGCGTCACAGCGTAAAGATCTTCCCTGGATTGAGGATGTTCTGCGGGTCGAGCGCGCGCTTGATCGCGCGCATCATGTCCACCGCGCCGGCGCCGGCCTCGTCCAGCAAAAAGCCCATCTTGTGGATGCCCACGCCATGCTCGCCGGTGCAGGTGCCGCCCATGGCCAGGGCGCGCGTAACCAGCTGGTGGTTGAGCCGCTCGGCGCGTTCGCGTTCGCCGACGTCGTTGGGGTCGATCAGGTAGCCGAAGTGGAAGTTGCCGTCGCCCACATGGCCGACCAGGAAGTAGGGGATGCCGCTGGCGTCGGCCTCGGCCACGGAGTCGAGCAGGCAGTCGGCCAGGCGGCTGATGGGCACGCAGGTGTCGGTACTGATGGCGCGGCAGCCGGGGCGGCTTTGCACCGCGGCAAAGTAGGCGTTGTGCCGCGCCGTCCACAGGCGCGTGCGCTCCTCGGGCGTGCTGGCCCACTCGAAGGCCTGGCCGCCATGCTCGCTGGCCAGTGCCTGCACCGTCTCGGCCTGCTCGCGCACACCGCTGGGCGAGCCGTGGAACTCCATCAGCAGCATCGGCTCCTCGCGCAGATCCAGCTTGCTGTGGGCGTTGACCATGCGCACGCTGTTGGCGTCGATCAGCTCCACGCGTGCGATCGGCACGCCCAGCTGGATCGTTGCAATGACGGTGCGCACCGCGGCCTCGATGCTGGGGAAGGAGCAGATGGCCGCGCTCACCGCCTCGGGCAGGGGGAACAGACGCAGGGTGACCTCGGTGAAGATGCCCAGCGTGCCCTCGCTGCCCACCATCAGGCGCGTCAGGTCGTAGCCGGCGCTGCTCTTCTTGGCGCGCGTGCCGGTGCGTATCGCCTCGCCGCTGGCCGTCACCACCTCCAGCGCCAGCACGTTCTCGCGCATCGTGCCGTAGCGCACGGCATTCGTGCCGCTGGCGCGCGTGGCGGCCATGCCGCCCATGCTGGCATCCGCGCCCGGGTCGATGGGGAAGAACAGGCCCCTGTCCTTGATGGCCTCGTTGAGCTGCTTGCGCGTGATGCCGGGCTGTACGGTGACCGTGAGGTCATCGGCATCGATGCTCAGCACGCGGTTCATGCGGTTCACGTCGATGCTGATGCCGCCCTGCACGGCCAGCAGATGACCTTCGAGCGAGGAGCCGGCGGCGTAGGCGATCACCGGCACGGCGTGCTGCGCGGCCAGGCGCACGGCATCCTGCACGTCCTGCCGGCTCTCGGCAAAGACCACGGCGGCCGGCGGTGGTGCTTCGATGGAGCCCTCGTCGCGTCCATGCTGTGCGCGCACGGCCAGGGCGCTGGAATATTGCGTGCCAAAGCGCTGGGACAACGCATCCAGCAGGGCCTGAGGCACGGGGCGGGCAAGCAGTTGGGTGGTATGGGCGGGGGCGTTCATGGGGCTGCGACGGGCTGGATGGAAGCGCTCATTCTAAAAGTTGAGCCACCGCCCAAGGCGCAGGCAAAAAAAGCCCGCCAAGGCCCTGGAGTACAGCCTTGGCGGGGGAAGGTGCCTGGCGCCTGGCGCTCAGGCAGGGCGCTTCAACGAGGCTTCTGCGCCGCGGGCGCTGCTCCCGATGATGAGCTTGAGCCCGGTGGGTGCGGGGCTGCGGCTGGCCTGGTGCTTGGACTGCGCGGCCGGCGTGGATGAGGTCTGGGCCTGCGCCAACGCACCGCCCATGGTAAGGGCTGCGAACAGCATCACGCTGCGTGCGTCGAACGGGGAGATGGGGCGTCGCTGCTGTGTTGTCGGCATCGATTCGGTCTCCGGCAAGAGTTGAACAGGGCCGCATTGCACCGCAGCAAAAAAGACCAGGCCAGCAATTTTTCCCGCTGTTGCCCTACTCAACAATTGGTCGGCAGGTGTAACGCACAATCGCCGTTTCGACCCCGAAACCGAAGGAATGCGCCATGGGAAACAGACTGACACAGATCGCCACACGCACCGGTGACGACGGCACCACCGGCCTGGGCGACAACACGCGCGTATCCAAGGCCAGCGGCCGCCCGCACGCCATGGGGGATGTGGATGAGCTGAATTCGCACATCGGCCTGCTGCTGTGCGAGAGCCTGCCAGCCGACATGCGCGAGCTGCTCATCGACGTGCAGCACCAGCTGTTCAACTTAGGGGGCGAGCTGTCCATGCCCGGCTATGAGCTGCTCAAGGACGACGGCCTGCTGCAGCTGGACAACGCCCTGGCGCGCTACAACGCCGAGCTGCCGCGCCTGCAGGAATTCATCCTGCCCGCCGGTACGCGCGCTGCCTGCCAGGCCCATGTCTGCCGCACGGTGGCGCGCCGCGCCGAGCGCGCCGTGGTGGCGCTGCAGGAGGGCGAGGCCATGCGCGCTGCGCCGCGCCAGTACCTGAACCGCCTCTCAGACCTGCTGTTCGTGCTCTCGCGCGTACTCAACCGGCTCGATGCCGGCAGCGAGGTGTACTGGAAGAGCGAGCGCCTGGCGCGGCAGAATGCTACTGAATAAATAGCTGTTGACGCTTGATTGATAAGCGCTGCAGGCCAATTCGCCTGCCTATGCACATATCGCAGAGGCCCCTCACCCCTCCCTCTCCCCAAAGGGGCGAGGGCGACCGGTTGCGCCGGCTTTACTCCCTCTCCCTCTGGGAGAGGGTTGGGGTGAGGGCTCGCGGCACAGTCTGAGGTATGTGCCTAATCAGACCAATTCGACTTGAACCTGACGCAAGCTAGGCCAGCGGCGCAGCCGCTCAGGGGGTTGTTCTTTATTTCGGCGCCAGCACCGCCATGGTGATGCGCGAGACGCAGGTCAGCTGTCCCTCGTCGTTCACCATGTCGATCTGCCAGACCTGGGTGGTCCTGCCGATGTGCACCGGCCGCGCCGTGCCCGTGACCCAGCCGCTGGTGGCGGCGCGCAGGTGGTTGGCGTTGATGTCCAGGCCCACGGCGCGCTGGCCTGCCGGGCAGGAATAGAAGGCGCCCATCGACCCCAGGGTCTCGGCCAGCACCACGCTCACGCCGCCATGCAGCAGGCCATAGGGCTGGCGCGTGCGCTCGTCCACCGGCACCCGGCCGCGCAGAAAGTCATCACCAATCTCGGTGATCTCTATGCCCAGGTGCGCTATGGCTGTGTTGGCATGGGCACTGTGCAGCAGTTCAAGGGTCAGGGGTTTTTTCCAGATCGGCATGGTGCAAGGCAATGTGGGTTGCAAAGCCTGCATCATGCCCACTGTGGTTCGCCCCTGCAGCGCTTAGGCGACAGCCGCCAGCTCGTCCTCGGTGGCGCGCATGCTGCCGGTCTCCAGGCAGCGCTGGTGCCAGCTAAGCGCCTCGCTGAGCAGGTGCGGCGTGTGCTGCGCGCCCTGGCGGCGCGCGCGGTCGAAGTAGTCCTGCAGCATGGGGCGCCAGTCCGGGTGGGCGCATTTGTCGATGATGACCTGCGCGCGCTGGCGCGGCGACAGGCCGCGCAGGTCGGCCAGGCCCTGCTCGGTGACGATGATCTGCGTGTCGTGCTCGGTGTGGTCCACATGCGAGACCATGGGCACGATGCAGCTCACGTCGCCGTCCTTGGCCACCGAGGGCGTGACAAAGAACGACAGGTAGCCGTTGCGCGCGTAGTCGCCCGAGCCGCCTATGCCGTTCATCATGCCGCTGCCCATGATGTGCGTGCTGTTCACGTTGCCGTAGATGTCGGCCTCGATCATGGCGTTCATGGCGATCACGCCCAGGCGGCGCACCAGCTCGGGGTGGTTGCTGATCTCCTGCGGGCGCAGCACGATGCGCTGGCGGTAAAAGTCAATGTTGTCGGTGAAGTCCTTCAGCGCCTCGCGGCTCAGGGATATGGCGGTGGCCGAGGCGGCCGCCATCTTGCCGCGCTTGATCAGCTCCAGCATGCCGTCCTGCAGCACCTCGGTAAAGCCCAGCAGGTCCTCGAACGGGCCGTCCAGCAGCCCGGCCAGCACGGCATTGGCCACATTGCCCACGCCCGACTGCAGCGGCAGCATGGCCTTGGGCAGGCGGCCCAGCTTCACCTCATGCGCCAGAAAATCGATGATGTGCCCCGCGATCTGCTGGCTGACCGCGTCGGGCCGGGCAAAGGCCGTGTCGCGGTCGCCGTGGTGCGTCTCGACCACGGCAATCACCTTGTTTGGGTCCACGCGCAGATAGGGCTCGCCGATGCGCTCTATGGGCTGCGTCAGGTGGATGGGCTGGCGCCGCGGCGGAATGGCCGTGCCGTAGTAGATGTCATGCATGCCCTCCATCTCCTTCGGGGGCAGGCTGTTGACCTCCAGGATCACCTTGTCGGCAATATCCAGCCAGGTCTTGTTGTTGCCCACGGCGGCCGAGGGGATCAGGCGCCCGTCGGGCAAGATGCCCAGCACCTCCACCACCGCCACATCCATGCGGCCCAGAAAGCCGAACCAGGCCTGCTGCGCCACATGCGACAGGTGGATGTCCAGGTAATGCAGCTCGCCGGCGTTGATCTTGTTGCGGCACAGCGGGTCGGACTGGAAAGGCAGGCGCTGGTGCATGCCGCCCACCTTGGCCAGCGCGCCGTCCAGCTCGGGCGCGGTGGAGGCGCCCGTCCACACATTCACCTGAAAGGGCTTGCCCGCCGCATGCTCGGCCGCTATGCGCTGGGCCAGGGCCTGCGGCACCAGCTTGGGGTGGCCCGAGCCGGTGAAGCCGCTCATGCCGACGGTGGCGCCGGCCGGAATCAGCGCCGCGGCATCCGACGCGCTCATGATTTTCTGGGCCAGGCCCGGGTGCTGGATACGGGAAGACATCGTTGGGGACACACACACTCCAGAGAAACAATCGCGGCGCGCGGCATCTGCGGGCGCCTGCTGCCGCTGGTAAGAAAGACAGCAAATTTTAACAGTCATGCAAGGGTTAACCCTTGTCTCCAGAGTGTGGCGAATGGCTGTACGGCCGCTCATGGCATGGCCGTGCAGGCGCTACCATCCCCCATTCATGCCAACGACCTCACTTTGCCCCTCCTGCCGCCAGCCGGCCGACAAGCGCCGCTTTGCCGCCGCCGACGGCAGCATGCTGGAGCTGGATCTGTGCTTTGCCTGCCAGGGCCTGTGGTTCGACCCGCAGGAGAACACGCGCCTGGCGCCGGCCGCCGTGCTGCAGCTCTTCGCGCTGCTGCATGAACACCATGGCGACGCGCACCACCCCCTGTCCGACCGGCTGCGCTGCCCGCATTGCCGCAAAGACCTGGTCAAGGGCTACGACCTGGCCCAGGGCGGGCGCTACGTCACCTACCGCTGCGCGGCACGGCACGGGCGCTTCTCCACCTTTGGCTCCTTCATGGTCGAAAAGGGCTTTGTGCGCCACCTCTCCACGCTCGAGATCGAGGCCCTGGCGCGGCGCGTGGGCAGCATCGCCTGCACCAGCTGCGGGGGCACGGTGGACATACGCAACGACCACGCCTGCCCGTACTGCCGGTCGGCCCTGGCACTGCTCGACCCCCAGGCGGTGGACAAGGCCCTGCAGCGCCACGGCCAGGCCGCCAGTCAAGCAGCCAGCCAGGCGGCCAACGGCCAGTCGCCCGAGGCCCTGGCCGACGCCCTGATCGCCCTGGAACGCAACCGCACGCGCGAGGAACGCGAGCGCCAGCGCGAACGTTTCGAGGGCAGGCGGGAGGATCAGTTCGACCTGGTGGCAGCGGGCATAGAGTTCGTGTGGTCGCTGCTGCGGCGCTGAGGCCGGACTTTCTCCCTCTCCCGCTGGCGGGAGAGGGCAGGGGTGAGGGGCTCAAAAAGGGCTCGGCAGCCAATCACCCCTCACCCCCACCCTCTCCCACAGGGGGCGAGGGAGTGAATACCAGTGGCAATATCAGGCTCCAGCGCTTATCCATAAAGCGCAAGCAGCTATCTTTTTAGTTAGCCCCCAGCAGTGCCAGTGCCGCCAGCACGTCGTCCCGCGTGCGCCAGCGGCCGAAGGCGCGTTCGTCCTGCGTGCGCACGATGGGGAAGGTGTCCAGCACGTAGGCCGCGTCGTCCGCGCCCAGGCCGTAAAGCCAGAAGAACACTGCGTCCAGCGCCGCCAGGCGGGCGCGGCGCTGTTCCTCGTCCCACGCGATGGGCGGCAGCACCTGACCGGCGGCGTCCACATAGCCCAGGTCGCGCGCGAACGGCGCCAGGTCGTGCGCGGTGTAGGACAGGGCCAGTACCTGGGGGATGACGAAGTCGGCCACCGTGGGCTGGGGATGGTGGCCGTGCATCAGCCCGGCTGCGCGCATGGCGGCGGTGAAGGGGGCGGGCAGGGGGGCGTCAAAGCGCTCAGGGGCGATGACGGGGAGTTGTTCGACGATGTACCAGTTCAAGTGCGTGGACTGCGTCTTCTGGCGTGCCACATAGTCAAACGCCAGCGCGTTGAAGTTCGCCAACAACAAAGAGGCTTCGCGCGGCCCCATGGCCGGGTCTATCAGCAGGGGCAGTGTGTTGCCCGCGCAGACGCCGGGCACGATGGCGGCAATCATGGTGCGCACATCGGTGGCGCGTGCAATGTCGCGAAAGCCCAGCGCCCATGCGCGGCGCTGCGGCGCGGGCACGGCGTCTGCGTCAATCCAGTACTGCGGCTGCGGGTAGTAAGAGGGGCTGGCCTTGTCGCTGATAGAGCTGCGATCCGAAAGGCTGGCCACCTTGAGGTTTTCTTCGTTCACCGCGACGCTGGCGGCGCGGTGGTCGTACTGGTGCACCATGCGGCCGGCATACAGCGGATACGCCTGCCGCCCGGCGGCATCCACCCAGCGGTTCAGCTCCGCCCGCCGCCAACCGCGCTTCTCCAACTCGCTTTCCTTGAAGAACAAGCGCGAGTCGTTGGTCATGTGGAACATGGTGGCGTACTTCACCGGCCACACCGCTACATCGGGCTGGGCGCCGGTGCTGGCGCTGCTGGCGCCGTGGCGCACCAGCACCGGGTGGCGGGCGTACAGGCCCAGGGTGATGTCGGCGTCGCGCCGGGTGCGGAAGATGGGCGCGGCGCCGGTGTTGGGGTTGACGCGGGCGAAGTCCTCGGCGGTCAGGATCAGCGTGCGCGCCGGGTCGGCGTCCAGCTCGTCCAGCGCATGCAGGTAGAAGGCGCAGCGCGTCTCGGCAAAACGGCGCTGTTGGCTGCCGAACAGCAACACGCAGAACTTGAAGCGCGAATCCACGTCGGGGAACAGACCCTTGCGGTTCTCGAAGTCGAACAGCGCGCCCAGCCGCCCGCTGGCCGAGATGGAGCGAAAGAACTCCGCCGCGCCCTTGTCGGCCGCAATGCCGCTGGGCGTGACCAGTGCCACCAGGCCCTGCGGGTGGGTGAGCGTTTGCGCACGCTCCACAAACAGGCTATACAGGTTCACGTCGCCCCCGCCCAGCAGTGGGTAGTCGCCCGCGCCCTGCTTGCCGTTGCCCAGCACGCGGGCGTTGGTCTCGGCGCGGGCCACGGCCTGCTGGTAGCTGGCCCACAGGGGGGACTGCTGTTGCTGCAGCTGGGCAATCTGGGCCTTGCGGTCGGCGGCGCGGGCCTGGGCGGCTATCTTCAGGTCGCGCTCGGCAAACCATTCCACCTCCTGTAGCTTGATGCGATCCCAGGGCGGGTTGCCGATGACGGCGTCAAACCCGCCCGGCCCGCCCGGGCCGAACACGGTGGGGAAGGCCGTCCACCAGTGAAAAAAGCTTTCGCCACGCGCAAGCGCGCGCGCCTGCTGCATCAGGTCGTTGGCGGCCTGCACGGCCGCGCCGCTGCCCGGCAGCTGGCCCGCGCCCAGCACGGCCACCAGGTTCACGCCGGGGTTGAGCAGCTGGGCAATGCCTTGCAGCCAGGGGTGGGGCTGGCCGTCCACGTTGGGCAGCAGCTTGGCCAGTTTGGCGGCCTTGTCCACGGGCCAGCCGGGGATCAGCCAGCGCAGCGCGCGCCAAAAGTCCAGCACCGCCTGCAATGGCGCCATGTCGGCGGCGGCGGCCTCGGCCAGCTCTTTGGACAGGCGCGCCTCGGCAATGTCCACGTCGGTCAGGTCGGCCACCTGGGCCAGGTTGCGCGCGGCGCGGCCCAGGCGGTCGAACTCGCTTTGCAGCAGCAGCGCGCCCAGCTGCTGCAGGCCGCGCTGCACCGTGGGCAGGCGCTCGCCGTGCAGGCTGTCGCCCACCTGCAGGTGGTGATCCAGAAAGGACAGCGGCGCGCCCACGGTGAAGGTGTGCAGCCACAGCGCGGTCTTGGCCAACTCCACGGCCATGGGGTTCTTGTCCACGCCGAAGATGGCTTTCTTCAGGATCATGCGGCGCACGATGTGGCGGTCGTCCAGCTGCGCGTCGGTCACGGCCCAGCCGCGCTCGCGTGCCTGCGCCTTGATGGCCGCGCGTATGCCGGCCACGCGCTGCAGCACCGGGCTTTGCCAGGGGCGGCCGGCCTCTTGCAGGTGCGCGGCCCAGGGCGCGGCGTTGACCTGGGCGGTGGCCAGGGCGATGGCTTCCAGCACGCGGTCAGCCAGGTCGTCCACCAGCGCCACCAGAAAGTGGCCGCTGCCCATGGCGGGGTCGCAAATCTTCAGCTCCAGAATGGCGCTGGCCGGGTCCTTGGCATCCAGCGCGTCCCAGTCACCGGGGTTCAGCGCGGTCTTTTTGCCCAGCTTGTGGATATGCGCGTCGAAGGCCTCCAGGCGCTCGCGCGCCAGCAGGCCGACGGACTCGCGCAGCACCAGGCGCACCAGGTCGTCGTGCGTGTAGTAGCTGCCCGAGAGCTTGCGCGCAAAGCTGGCGGGCTGGGCGCTGACGCGGTCGATCTCGGGCTTGTCCTTGTAATCGTCGCGCGCCTGCACCTCGTGCACCAGGGTGTACTCCAGCAGGCGCTCGTAGATGCCGCCCAGGTGGGCCACGGACAGGTCGCGGTAGTTGATCCAGCCCTTGAGCAGGTCTTCGGTGCGGCGCGACAGGGCGTCGATCAAGGGCGCCATGATCTTGTCGGGCACGGTCACGCGTTCGAGCAGCGGGGCGCGGGCGCGGGCGAACAGGCCGCCGTTGTAGGCGGGCATGCCTATGGTGTCGTCGCCCACGTTGATCAGCGTGAACGCGCCCTGTAGGTCGAGCCAGATGCGCGGCACGGTGCCCGACAAATGCGCGCCGGCGTCGATCTTGGCCTGCACCTCCTGGCGTATGCGGCGCACGCTGTAGGGGGCGTAGCGCTCGTCGTGCACCGGCAGCAGGCGCCTGTCCTCGGCGTAGAACAAAAACAGCAGGCGGTAGAGCAGCACCAGCGTGGCCTCGCGCACCTCGTCGAGGTAGGCGGGGGTGAACTGCGGGCGGGTGTAGTGGCCGTAGCCCACCTTGTGGCTTTGCGCCTGCAGGTCCCAGCGCGTGAGCGCGTCGGCCAACTGCGGAAAGACCTCGCCAAACACACGCGCGCCCAGGTCTTGCGAGACCCTTTCCTGGTACAGCCGCGCCTCGGCCAGCGCATAGGCGTGCAGGCTGCGGCCGGCGTCGTCCCAGTCCTGCGGTAAAAAGGCGGCGCGCTGGAACAGAAGGTAAAAGAGGCGCAGCGCATGCGCGGGCGCCACCTCGTCCAGCGTGGGCTGCATGCCGGCCAGGCCCAGGGCGCAGGCCACGTCCACCTCAAAAAACTCTTCCGAGCGCGAGCGCGCGTCCTGCCAGTACAGGCGCCAGACGCAGCCGTTGGTCAGCATGCCCCATTTCACGGCGCGGTCGCTGACCACGTCGGCGCGGCTGAGATACCGCAGCATTTGCGACGAGGGCGCATCGGGGTCTTGTGCTTCGGTGATGTCGCCGCGATCCAGCGGGCGCAGCCAGCGCTTGGCCTCCAGCAGGGCGATGCCGTGGCGGTAGCGCTGGTCGTCCTTGAGCGGCAGGGCGGCGGCCTTTTTGTCGGCGCTGGCAAACAGCAGCACGTCGGGCACGTCCTCGCGGCGCTTGCCCGACAGGTTCACCTGGGGCAAGAAATCCTCGCCCCAGCCCAGGGCGGTGAGCACCTTGGTGATCACCAGGGCCTCGGTCTGCGCCTCGTTGATGGTGCTGCTGGCGTCCAGCCCCTGGTAGATGTCGCGCAGGACGGCGCAGAAGCCATCAAACGGGGCGCCGTCGAGCTGCTGGAAGGGCGGCGTTTCCAGAATGCCCCGCGCGAGAAAGTCCTGGGAGAAGAGTTGGCCCTGCATGGGGCGTGAGTGTAGGGCCGGGGCTGTTTCAGTCGCGCCGGTTCAGCAGGGCATACAAGGCAATCGCGCCAAAGGTGGCCGTGCCGATTCCGCCCAGGGCGAAGTCGCCAAACTTCAGCGTGAACTCGCCCGTGCCCAAAATCAGCGTGATGGCGGCGACGATCAGGTTCTTGTTCTGCGAAAAGTCCACCCGGTTGTCCACCCAGATCTTGGCGCCGGCAATCGCGATCAGGCCGAACACGACGATGGACACGCCGCCCATCACCGGCAGCGGAATGGCCTGGATCAGCGCGCCGAACTTGGGCGAAAAGCCCAGCAGCACCGCGATCAGCGCCGCGACCAGAAACACGGCGGTGGAGTAAATGCGCGTGGCCGCCATCACGCCGATGTTCTCGGCGTAGGTCGTCACGCCCGTGCCGCCGGCGGCGCCGCTGACCATGGTGGCGATGCCGTCACCGATGAAGGCGCGGCCCATGTACTGGTCGAGGTTCTTGCCGGTCATGGCCGTCACGGCCTTGATGTGGCCCAGGTTCTCGGCCACCAGGATGATGACCACGGGCACGATGAGCAGCATGGCCGGCGCGCTGAACACCGGCGCGTGGAACTGCGGCACGCCCAGCCAGGGCGCGGCCAGCACGCCCGACAGATCCACCGGCTTTCCCCAGCCCAGGCCGTTGGTGAAGGCGGCGTAGGCGATGCTGGCCAGGATCAGCCCGACCAGAATCAACAGCCGCTGCACCATGCCGCGCGTGAACACCGCCACCAGGGCCACGCTGACAAAGGTCAGCGCCTGCATCCAGGCCTCGAAGTTGTTGGCCGCCATGTTCTTGATGGGGATGGCGGCCAGGTTCAGCCCGATCACCGCCACCACCGCGCCGGTGACCACCGGTGGCATGAAGCGCTCTATCCAGCCGGTGCCGACCAGATGCACCACCACGCCCACGGCGGCATACACCGCGCCGCAGGCAATGATGCCGCCCAGCGCCAGGCCAATGTTGGCGTTCGCCCCCTTGCCGGCGTAGGCCGTGGCGGCGATCACCACGCCGATGAAGGCGAACGACGAGCCCAGGTAGCTGGGCACGCGGCCAGCGGTGATCAAAAAGAAGATCAGCGTGCCTATGCCGCTCATGAACACCGCCAGGTTCGGATCGAACCCCATCAGGATGGGCGCCAGCACCGTCGAGCCGAACATGGCGATGACATGCTGCACGCCCATCAGCCCGGTCTGGCCCCAGGGCAGGCGCTCATCGGGGCCGATCACCCCGCCACCCGCCAGCGCCTGCGCCGGGCGCTCGTTCCAGTCAAAAAAACCCATTTATTCGCTCCTGTTGTTTGGGGTGGGGCGATGGTAGAGGGTTTGGCCAGGTTGTGAATTGTTTGAGCCAAAAATGGCTTTGGCGCTTTACAGTCGTGCGCATACAGCTATCAAAACATGAGTTTCAACAGGCCTCGCTTTGGGTGTATCTTTGCGCGCCATCATCCCTTTATGAACGCCAATCCATTCGACACCCGCACCATGCGCTACTTGCTCGCGGTGGCCGAGCTGGGCAGCATGACTGCCGCCGCGGCGCAACTGGGCGTGGCCCAGCCGGCTTTGAGCCAGGCCTTGCGTCGGCTGGAGTCGCAGCTGGGTGTACGCCTGTTCGAGCGCTCGCGCCGTGGTGCCGAGCTCAGCTGCGCGGGGCGGGCGGTGATCGACGATGTGCGCGCCAGCCTGGCCCTGGCGGCATCGGCCGAGCAGCATGCGCGTGCCATCGCGGATGGCAAGAGCGGACAGCTGCACATCGGCTTTGTCACGCATGCCGTGTATGAGGCGCTGCCCGCAGCGCTGAAGCTGCTGCAGGCCGAGTTTGTTGGTACGCGAGTGGTGCTCTCGGAGATGGGCAATGCCGACCTCATGCAGGCCCTGGCCGAGGGGCGCATCGACCTGGCCATGTTGCACACGCCGGTGGCGTTGCAGGGGCGGGTGCGGCAAAAGCTGGTGCGGCGTGATCCGCTGGTGGCGGTGCTGCCGGCGGGCGAGCCCCTGGGCGTGGACGGGCGTGCCTGGCTGGCCGACGTGGCGCGGCTGGGCCTGGTGTGGTTTCCCCAGGCGCAGCTGCCCGCGCTGCGCGCCGGCATCGCCAGCGCGTTTTCACGCGCGGGGCTGGAGCTGCGCGTGGTGCAGGAGGCCAACCGCTCGCTGACCGTGCTGTCCTGCGTGGCGGCCGGTATTGGTGCCTCGCTGCTGCCCCAGTCCGCGGCCGTGCTGCAGCATCGCGGCGTGCAGTTCGTGCCCCTGGCCGACGGTGAGCGCCTGCCGCACTTCGAGCTCAGCGTACTGTGGCAGGCGTCGGGCCGGCCCACGATTGCCAGCCAGCTCGCGGATCGGCTGTAGGTCAATCCAGCGAGATGTTGGCCTGCTTGCCCAGTGCCGTCCACTGGGTGATCTCGGCGCGGCGGTACTGGTCCAACTCCTTGGGCGTGGAGCCAATGACCTCGGCGCCCAGCGCCATCAGCCGTGCCTTCACCTCGCGGTCGGACAGGGCGGCGGCCACGTCCTTGCTGATCTTGTCCACCAGCGCGGGCGGCACGCCAGCGGGGGCAAACAGGGCGTTCCATTCATAGACATCGACACCGCTCACGCCCGCCTCGGTGAAGGTGGGCGTGTCGGGCAGCACCGGCGAGCGCCGCTGGCCGGCCACGGCCACGGGTTTCAGCTTGCCGCTCTGGATGTAGGGCAGGGCCGAGGCCAGGCTGGCGAAGAACACGGGCACGGTGCCGGCCATCACGTCCACCATGGCGGGGCCGCCACCGCGGTAGGCCACATGGGTCATGGGGGTACCGGTTTTCAGCGCAAACAGCTCGCCCGCCAGGTGCTGGGCCGAGCCGTTGCCCGAGGAGGCGAAGTCCACCTTCCCGGGGTTGGCCTTGGCGTAGGCGATGAGCTCCTTGGGCGTGCTCACGGGGAAGTTCGGGTTCACCACCAGCACGCTGGGCACCTTGAGCACCAGCGATACCGGCGCGAAGGCCTTGAGCGTGTCGAACGGCATGCGCTTCTTGAGGGCAGGGTTCTGCGCGTGGTTGGACGCATCCATCATCAGCGTATAGCCGTCGGCGGGGGCGGACAGCACGGCCTGCGCGCCGATGATGCCGCCGCCGCCGGCACGGTTGTCAACGACCACGGACTGCCCCCAGATCTGCGTGAGCTTGGGGCCCAGGATGCGAGCCACCGCGTCCACGGTGCCGCCCGGCGGGTAGGTCACCACCAGGCGCACCGGCTTGTTGGGAAAGCCTGTTGTGGCGTTGGCCTGGGCATGCACGGCCGGCGCAAGGGCCAGGGCCAGGGCAGCGAGGGCCATGGAACGTCGTTGCATGGGGATCTCCTATGGTTATGACTGCGGAAAAGCGGGAAGGTGGAACAACTCGGCGGCCGTGGCGCCCAGAATGCGGGCGCGTTGTGCCGCGTCCGGCACCCAATCGGTCAGCGCGGCCAGGCTGGTGCCGTAGTCGGCCAGTTGCTCGTGCTGGGTGTGCGGCCAGTCGCTGCCCCAGACCAGGCGCTCCGGCCCGAAGGCCGTGAGCAGCTGGCTGGCACAGGCGCGGGCGGCGTTCGCATCGGGCCCATTGCGATAGGCGGCCGACAGCTTGACCCAGACGCGGCCCGAGGCGGCGCGCTGCAGCAGCGCGGCAAAGCCCGGATCGGCCTGCGCCTGCCCGGCATCGGGGCGCCCGAAGTGATCGACCACGATGCGGCAGCCCGCGCGCAGCGCCGCGTCCAACAGCGGCGGCAGGTCGGCCGCCTGACGGTGCAACTCCAGGTGCCAGTCCAGTGCCTTCAGGCGTGCCAGAAAGCCCTGCCACTGCGGTGCATCAAGGTCGGGCAGCGGCTGGCCCACGAGGTTCAGCCGCACGCCGACCACGCCGGCGGTGTTCAGTGCTGCCAGTTCCACTTCGTCCGTCTGCGGGTCAAGCATGACCAGGCCGCGCAGGCGCTGTGGATGGGCGCGCAGCGCGGCCAGCAGGTAGTCGTTGCCGGTACCCAGAAAGCTGGGCTGCACCAGCACGCCATGTGTGACGCGGTGCGCATCCAGCAGACCCAGATAGTCCGCAGGCGTGGCGTCATGGCTGGGCGCATAGCGGCGCGTGCCGGCCAGCGGCATGTCCTTGAGGAAGACATGGGCGTGGCCGTCCACCACCATGGGGGCGGCAGCTGTCGAAAGCGGTGAACTGGGTGGTGAATGGGGCATGGCCGACCGGTGTTGTCAAGGCGATGCCCCCACTGTAGGTGGCCATGAGCCTGCCTGGTAGACGCGCGTCGGCGTCTATCCATAAGCTGCGGTTATGGCTCAGCGTGGCAACGTCGGCCAGGCCGGGCGCCGCCCGGTGAGCTGGCTGACGATCAGGGCCTTGAGCGGCGGCAGCCGGGTGGAGCCGGCCAGCACTGCGCGGCGCAGCAGTTTGGGCAGCGGCCGGGTGTCGGTGTACAGGCCGACCACGGTGTTCGTGCCCTGGTAGATGGGCCAGGCGTGCAGGCGGTGCTGGCGTTCGTAGCGTGCCAGCACCGCGGCATCGCCAATGTCCTGGCCGCGCGCTTGCGCCGCGTGCAGCGTGGCGGTGAGGCTTTCCACGCCGGCCAGGCCCAGGTTGTAGCCATGGGCCGTGACTGGGTGCATGCCCACGGCGGCATCGCCTATCAACGCGCAGCGCCGGCTGACGAAGCGCTGCGCCCACACGGCCACCAGCGGGTAGGCATGGCGCTCGCCGACGAGCTCCATGGCGCCCAGCCGGTGCTGGAACTGCGCCTGCACGGCGGCGGCAAAGTCTGCCGGGCTGAGCGCCAGCAGCGCCTGCGCCTGCGCGCTGTCGGCCGTTACCACGGCCGAGCACATGGGGCTGCCGTCCACCACGTCGTCGGGCAGCGGCAGTATGGCCAGCGTGCGCTCGTAGCCAAAGCATTCGTGCGCGGTCTCGTGGTGCGGCAGCTCGTGGCGCATGCGGCAGACGATGACGGTGCGGCCAAAGTCGTTCATGGATGCGCCAATGCCCAGCTGGCGCCGGATGCTGGAGAAGCGGCTGTCGGCCGCCACCAGCAGCCGCGCCTGCAGCTGCTGTGCGGGCGCGTCGGGGCGGTCGGCGCTGGTGTAGCTCAGCTGGGCCTGCTCGGGCGTGATGCTGACCTGGCCCACGCGCGCGCCGGTGATCAGCTTGACCCCCGGCGTGCGGCTGGCGACGGCCCAGGCGCTGCGGCGCAGCGCGTGGTTGGGGACGATCCAGCCCAGGTGATCGACGCCGCTGCCGCCGGCGTGCAGCTGCATGGCGCCAGACTGGCCCACCGGGCCGTCATGCACCTGGGCCTCGCGCAGCAGGCCCACCTCGTGCGCGTCCAGCTCTTGCCAGCTGCCCAGGCGCTGCAGCAGCGCTACGCTGGGGTGGGTCAGGGCGATCTCGCGCCCGTCCGGCGCGGGCGCGGCCAGCTGCTGCGCGCCTTGCTGCTCGACCACGGTGACGGCAAAGCCCGCCTGCGCCAGGGAGATGGACAGCGACAGGCCGGCCGGGCCTGCGCCAACGATGAGAACGTCGCTGTGTTGCATGGGGCATATGGTACGGCCGGCCCCGCACAGGGTTATTCCGTTTCCAAATCACCCGTGTCGTTGTTGCTTCGCCTTGTCGTGCGACAGCACTGCCTGCGGCTTCGCGCCTAGACACGCATGATTTGGAAACGGAATTTTTGCGCGGCGGCAACTGTCCGGCGCGCGACCGATGGAGGCTGACGCCCCTCGGGCCGCGCTGCTACGCTGGCGCGATGGAGACAAACAACACCCCACCCTATGTGCCGCGCATGCGCCTGTACCAGGACTGGCTGCGCGCCGAGCGCGGCCTGGCGTTTGCCGACTACCCGGCGCTGTGGCGCTGGTCGGTGACCGAGCTGGACGCCTTCTGGCAAAGCATCTGGGACTACCACGCGCTGGCCTCGCCCACGCCGCACCGCGCGGTGCTGGCGCGCAACCGGATGCCGGGGGCCGAGTGGTTTCCGGGCGCGCAGGTCAACTACGCCCGGCAGGTGCTGCGCCATGTGGCCGCGGCGCACGGCGCGGGCCTGGCGGCGGTGATCAGCGAAGACGAGAAGGGCCGCGTGCGTGCGCTGTCCTGGCCCGAGCTGAAGCGGCAGAGCGCGGCGCTGGCCCTGCACCTGCAGGCCCAGGGCGTGCAGCCGGGCGACCGCGTGGCGGCCTACCTGCCCAACATGCCCGAAACCATGGTGGCCTTTCTGGCCTGCGCGAGCATAGGCGCGGTGTGGAGCGTGTGCGCGCCCGACATGGGCACCAGCGCCGTGCTCGACCGCCTGCGCCAGATAGAGCCCAAGGTGCTGATCGCCGTGGACGGCGTGACCTGGGCCGGCGTGGACATGGATCGCACCCCGGTGCTGGCCGAGCTGCGGGCGCAGCTGCCCAGCCTGCGCCACCTGCTGCTGGTAAACAACCTGGATGCCGCAAAAACCATAGCTGACAGCGCCCGCTACACGGACGTTGTGGCCCGAAATGATGCCGAAGTGGCGGCCTTCGAGCCGCTATGGCTGCCATTCGACCACCCGCTGTGGATCGTCTATTCCAGCGGCACCACGGGGTTGCCAAAGCCCATCGTGCATTCGCATGGCGGCATCGTGCTCGTCGCCATGGTTACCGGCTTGCACATGGACCTGGGCGCCAGCTACGCCGCCAACAGCCTGGGCGAGCGCTTTTGCTGGTACAGCTCCACCGGCTGGGTGATGTGGAACTGCCAGGTGGCGGGCCTGCTGTCGGGCACCACCTGCGTGATCTTCGACGGCAGCCCCGGCGGGCCGCGCCAGGCGCCCGACTGGGGCCGGCTGTGGCGCTTTGCGGCGCGCCACCGGGTGACCTTCCTGGGTTCGGGCGCGGCCTTCTTCGCCGGCTGCATGAAGGCCGGGGTGGATCTGGCCGCCTGCGGCGACCTGTCGCGCATACGCGCTCTGGGCAGCACCGGCTCGCCGCTCTCGGCCGAGGTGCAGGAGTGGGGCAGCGCGCAGTTCGCAGCCATTGCCGCCACCCCGGCGCAAGAGGACATCTGGTGGCTCAACATCTCGGGCGGCACCGACTTTGCCGGCGGCTTCATCGCCGGCACGCCCGAGCTGCCGCAGCGCGCCGGCCTGATGCAGTGCCGCATGCTGGGCGCGGCCGTCCAGGCCTGGAACGAGGCCGGCGCGCCCGTTACCGGCCAGGTGGGCGAGCTGGTCTGCACGCAGCCGATCCCGTCCATGCCGCTGGCCTTCTGGAACGACCCCGGCAACGCACGCTACCTGGCCAGCTACTTCGAGATGTACCCACCCGGCCACGGCCGCCGGCCCGGCGGCGGCGACCTGGGCCCCGAGGCCGGCAGCGTCTGGCGCCATGGCGACTGGCTGCGCATAGGCGACGAAGAGGGCCGGGGCGAGTGGTGCGTGATCTATGGCCGATCAGACGCCACCATCAACCGCCACGGCCTGCGCATGGGCACCAGCGAGATCTACAGCGCCGTCGAGGCCCTGCCCGAGGTGCTGGACTCCATGGTCGTCGATCTGGAATACCTGGGCCGCGAGAGCTTCATGCCGCTGTTCGTGGTGCTGCGGGCGGGGGCGGTGCTGGATGACGCCCTGCGCGGGCGCATCAACACCGCCATCCGCCAACGCTTGAGCCCGCGCTTCGTCCCCGATGCCATAGAACAGGTGCCCGAGGTGCCGCGCACCCTGAGCGGCAAGAAGCAGGAGCTGCCCATCAAGAAGCTGTTGCTGGGCCAGCCCCTGGCCAGGGTGGTGAACCAGGAGGCCATGGCCAATCCCGGCTGCCTGGCCTGGTATGTGGACTATGCGGAGCGGCGAAGTGCTTCATAAATAATAGCTGTATGCGCTTGTTGCACCTGTGCTGCAGCCATTTTTCATTGGAGCGCCGGCGCTCCCGTGCTTGCACCGCATTCCAGCGCATGCTCGGTAAAGCGCTGCACCACGCGGCTCGTGTCACCCGCCAGCCGCGCCAGCGCAATGCTGATGTGAAAGCCCGGCGGGTTGTCGGTCAGCGCCAGGCAGACCACGCCGCGCGGCACCGCCTGGCGCGCCACGCCGGCCACCAGGCCCACGCCCAGGCCCGAGGCCACCAGGCTCATGATGGTCTGCACCTGCGAGGCCTCCTGCGCCACGCGCGGCGCAAAGCCCGAGGCCTGGCAGCGCATCATGGCCAGGGCCGCCAGGCCCGGCACCTTGGCGCGCGGGTACATGATGAAGGGCTCCCGTGCGGCCTCGTGCAGGGCAATCGCCCCGCGCGCGGCCAGCGGGCTGCTCTCGGCCACGGCCAGCACGAAATCGTCGCGGTCCAGCGGCGTCAGGTCGAAGCCGCTTGCGTCCAGTACGGGAAAGCGCAGCAGGCCGGCGTCAAAGCGGCGCGCGAGCAGACCTTCCAGGATCTCGGACGAGGTGGCTTCGGTCAGCTCCAGCGCGATCTGCGGGTAGCGCGCGCGCAGCGACGGAATCAGCCGCGGCAGCAGCGCATAGGTGGCCGAGCCGATGATGCCCAGGCGCAGCCGCCCGCCGGTGCCCGCGCGCGCGTGCTGCACTGCCTGGCGGCATTGCTCCGCATGCTGCAGCGCGCGCCGTGCGTCCTCCAGCATGGCCTGGCCGGCGGGCGTCAGCAGCACGCCGGTGCCGGTGCGCTCGAACAGTGGGGCGCCCAGCTCGTCTTCGAGCTTGCGGATCGACACCGACAGCGGCGGCTGCGCCATGTGCAGCCGCTCGGCCGCGCGGTGAAAGTTACCCGTCTCGGCCAGTGTGACGAACTGGTGCAGTTGGCGCAGGTTCATTTGATATTCATCGGATATTGCGATCAATATTTTTAATATTAGACAGCATGGCACCAGCGGCCTAAAGTGTCCCGAAAGCGCATTGCCAGGAGACATCACCCATGCCATTGCACCGCAGAAGCACGCTGCGCGCCCTCGTGGCCGCCGGCCTCGTGGCCCTGGGCGCCGCCATGGCGCCCGCCGCCCAGGCGCAGGCCTTCCCGTCCAAGACCATCAAGTTCGTGGTTCCCTTCGGGCCCGGCAGCGGCACCGACACCTCGGCGCGCTACTTCGCCAAAAAGCTGCAGGACCTGACGGGCCAGGCCGTGGTGGTGGAGAACAAGCCCGGCGCCAATGGCTTTCTGGCCGTCAAGCAGGTGCTCACGGCGCCGGCCGATGGCTACACCGTGTTCATAGGCAGCAACTCCACGCTGGCCGTGAACGCGGCGCTGTTCAAGGAGCTGCCCTACGACCCGGTGAAGGACTTTGCGCCGCTGACCATGATGATGCGTGCGCCCGCCATGCTGGTAGTGCCGCCGGGTTCGCCCAATGGCGACCTGAAGAGCCTGATTGCGTATGCCAAGGCGCATCCGGGCAAGGCCAACTTTGGCGCCGGCTCGGCCGGCTACCAGCTGATGGGCGAGCTGCTCAACGACCGCGCCGGCCTGCAGACCGTGCATGTGCCCTTCAAGAGCGCCGGCGAGACCATGACCGCCGTGGCCTCGGGCACGGTGGACTTTGCGTTTGCCGAGGTCACCGCGGTGCTGGAGCTGGCCAAGGGCGGGCGCGTGAAGATCCTGGCCGTGGCCGCCGACCAGCGTGTGCCCAATGCCCTGGACGTGCCCACCATGAGCGAGGCGGGGTTGCCGGGCTTCGAGGCCTATACCTGGGTGGGTGCCATGGTGTCGGCCAAGACCCCGACGGCCGAGACGGCGAAGCTGGCCGCGCTGTTCACCACCATCGCCAAGATGGACGAGACGCGCGCCTTCTACGAGCGCCTGGGCGCCACACCGATGACGGGCGGGCCGGCGCAGATGCATGAGTTCCAGAAGGGCGAGATCGCGCTGTGGAAGCGCATCGTGCAGCAGGCCAAGGTGCCGCTGCAGTAAAGGAGGCAGGGACATGAGCACCCTGGATTCACTCGCGCTCACGCGCATTCCGCCCGCAGACGAGGCGCTGCGCGCCGAGGTGCGCGCCTTTCTGGCCGAGGCCATCCAGGACTTGCCGGCCCATGTGCGCGCCCGCTCCTGGGGCGGCTACAGCGCTGAGCTGAGCCGCAAGCTGGGGGCCAAGGGCTGGATAGGCGTGACCTTGCCGAAGGAGTACGGCGGCGGCGGGCGCAGCGCCTTCACGCGCTATGTGCTGGTGGAGGAGTTTCTGGCCTGCGGCGCGCCCGTGGGCTCGCACTGGATCGCGGATCGGCAGAGCGCGCCGCTGATCCTGAAGTACGGCACCGAGGCGCAAAAGCGCTTCTACATCCCGCGCGTGTGCCGCGGCGAGGCATTCTTTTGCATCGGCATGAGCGAACCCGGTTCGGGCTCGGACCTGGCCAGCGTTAAGACGCGCGCCACGCCCAATGAAAAAGGCTTTGTGCTGAATGGCCAGAAGATCTGGACCACCAACGCCCACCACTGCCAGTACATGATCGCGCTGGTGCGCACTTCCGGCAGCAGCGAGGACAGGCACAAGGGGCTGTCCCAGGTCATCGTCGATCTGTCTTTGCCGGGCGTCACCGTGCGCCCCATCGAGGATCTGTCGGGTGACAGCCATTTCTGCGAGGTGTTCTTCGACAACGTGCAACTCAGCGCCGACGCGCTGATCGGCGCCGAGGGCCAGGGCTGGGAACAGGTGACGGCCGAGCTGGCGTTTGAGCGTAGCGGCCCGGAGCGGCTGTTCTCCTCCATCGTGCTGTTCGACCAGTGGCTGGATTACTTGCGCACGCCGCAGGGCCGCAGCGCATCAAGCGTGCGCCTGGCGGGCAAGGTGTTGACGCAACTAAGCCCCCTGCGCGCCATGTCGGTGGCGATACAGGACAAGCTGGTGCGCGGCGAGAGCCCCATCGTCGAGGCGGCGCTGGTGAAAGAGCTGGGCACGACGCTGGAGCAGATGATTCCTGCGGCCATTGCCGACGACCTGTTCGCGCGCGAGGGCGAGGATGTTCCCGTCGAATTGCTGCTGACGCTGAAATACGTGACCGAGGCCGCGCCCTCGTACTCGCTGCGCGGCGGCACGCGCGACATCCTGCGCGGCATGATCGCGCGCGGCCTCGGACTGCGTTGAAAGGAATGGGCATGGACAACGATTTGTTTGCCGACGCCGCGCGCCAGCTGCTGGTGGGCGAATGCACCCCGGCCGTGGTGCGCGCCATCGAGGCCGGTGGGCTGGGCGCGCCGCAGGCCCAGGCACTCTGGGCCCAGATCGAGGCCGCGGGCCTGGCCGATGCGCTGCTGGATGAGGCAGAGGGCGGCGCCGGCCTGGGCCTGTCCCAGCTGTTCGGCGTGCTGGAGCAGGCCGGCGCCCATGCCCTGCCGCTGCCACTGGGCGACACCCTGCTGGCGCGTGCGCTGCTGGCGCAGGCCGGCATGGCGCGGCCCGCGGGCGCCATCGCGCTGGCCAGTGGTGAGCGCACCCAGGACGGTGGCCTGCGCTGCGCCCTGGTGCGTGGCGGCCGGGTGGCCGCCAGCGTGCTGGTGCAGGCGGGCGATGGCTGGCATCTGCTGGCCGTTCAAGCTGCCCAGACCACGCCCCAGGGGCTGGCGCTGGATGCGGCCTTCGCCTGGTCGCCCAGCCAGATGCTGGCCGCGCCCGTGGTACCCGTCGCCCAGGGGCTGGATGCGCGCACGCTGCAGGCCGCGCTGCTGGCGCCGCAGATGGCCGGCGCGCTGATGCATGTCTTTCAGCGCACGCTGCAATACGCCAACGAGCGCCAGCAGTTCGGCCGGCCCATCGGCAAGTTCCAGGCCATACAGCACCAGCTGGCGGTGATGAGCGAGCATGTCTTCGCCGCGCGCATGGCTGCGCAGCTGGGCTGCAGTGGCGCGGGCCTTGCGGCCGACCGCCTGCCTGATCGTTTGAGGGTCGCCACGGCCAAGGCGCGCTGCAGCGAGGCGGCGCTGGTGGTGTCCGAGCTGGCGCATGCCATCCACGGCGCCATCGGCTTCACGGCCGAATACGACCTGCAGCTCTACACGCGCCGCCTGCACGCCTGGCGCCAGGCGGCCGGCAGCGAGTCCTACTGGCACGACGTGGCCGGCAGCGCCCTGCTGGAGCATCAGGGCCTGACGCTGGACATGGTGCGGCGCATCACCGATGTAGAGACAGCGCATTAAAAACCATAGCTGCTTGCGCTTGTAGTTATTGAGTTTCAACATGAAAATGCTTGAAACCAATGAGAGACAAGCGCTGACGGCTCCTCTTTTTGAAATGGAGTTCCCATGGCCTTTCTGACTATCGAGCGCGACGGCGCCATCCTCACCGTCACCATGAACCAGCCCGAGACGCGCAACGCGCTCACCGGCAACACGGCGGTGGCCGAGTTCGTGCAGCTGTGCGCCGACGTGCGTAAGGACGCCGGCGTCAAGGTCGTCATCCTCACCGGTGCCGGCCCCATCTTCAGCTCGGGCGGCAACGTCAAGGACATGAAGCGCTTCTTCGACGACGCGCTCACGCCCGACCTGATCCGCGAGGAATACCGCCAGGGCATACAGCAGATCCCCTTGGCGCTGTACGAGCTGGACGTGCCCGTGATCTGCGCCGTGAATGGCCCGGCGATCGGGGCCGGGCTGGATCTGACCTGCATGTGCGACATCCGCATCTGCAGTGAGACGGCGACCTTTGCCGAGAGCTTCGTGCGCGTGGGCATCGTCCCCGGCGACGGCGGTGCCTGGTTGCTGCCGCGTGCTGTGGGCATGGCCAAGGCTGCCGAGATGAGCTTCACCGGCGAGGCCATCAGCGCCCAGGAGGCGCTGGCCTGTGGCCTGGTGAGCCGCGTGGTGCCCGCTGATCAACTCTTGCCCACGGCACGCGCCCTGGCCGAAAAAATAGCCGCCAACCCCGCCGCCGTGATGCGCATGACCAAGCGCTTGCTGCGCGAGGGCCAGGGCGCGTCGCTGGCCACGCTGCTGGAGCTGTCGGCCGGCTACCAGGCCATCGCCCACAAGACGGCCGACCACCGCGAGGCGGTCACCGCCTTCATCGAGAAACGCGCGCCGCGCTTTCAGTAAGGCGCCCGCGGGCAGGGCGGGCGCGGATAATCGCGCCATGCCTTCTCCGCACAAACGCTTCGCAATGATCCGCGAGTTCCACCTCGCGGACTGGTTCACGCTCGGCAACGCCGTGTGTGGTGTGGGGGCGCTGTTCTCCTGCATGACCTATCTGGAGACGCATGACCTGCGCCACATCTACTTCGCCTGCACGCTGGTGCTGGCGGCCCTGGTGTTCGACGTGCTCGACGGCCGCATCGCGCGCTGGCGGCAGAAAAGCTCGGCCATGGGACGCGAGCTCGACTCGCTGGCGGATGTGATCTCGTTTGGCGTGGCGCCGGCCATCATTGCCTACGCCTGCGGCATGCAGGGGCTGTACGACCGCGTGGTGCTGGCCTTCTTCGTGGCCTGCGGCGTCTCGCGCCTGGCGCGCTTCAACATCACGGCCGAGGCCCTGGCCGAAGGGCCGTCGGGCAAAGTCAAGCACTTCGAGGGCACGCCGATTCCCACCTCCATCGTGCTCGTCGGCCTGCTGGCGCTGGCCGCCTCCATGGGCGCGGTGCGCGAAGAGCTGTGGTTGGGCAAGCTGATGCTGGGTGGCTTCACGCTGCACCCGCTGGTGCTGCTGTTCGCGCTGTCGGGCTCGCTGATGATCAGCCGCATCCGCATTCCCAAGCTTTGACACAGGCTGATGCAGGCCGTTATGGCTGCATTGGTACACTTTGCGGCTTTGAGGCGCCGCCTGTGGCGCCTTTATTCGATCCCCATCGTTTCATGGCCGTTGACACGGCGGGCCAGGCCCGCACCCCTCTAGACCTCAAGAGCGCGCAGCTGTCCGTGGTGGCCATGGTGCTCAAGACGGTGGACGTCGCCGCCGTTGCGGCCGAGCTGGCCGCCCGCAGCGCCGACGACCCCGAGTTTTTCGACAACGACCCGGTGCTGATCGACCTCTCGGCCGTGCAGGCCGAAGAGCAGCCCATCGACTTCGCCGCCCTGGTGCAGCTGCTGCGCAGCCACCGCACCCAGCCCGTGGCCGTGCGTGGCGGCAATCCCGCGCAGATGCAGGCGGCCCATGCGGCCGGCCTGGTGGCCGCGCCCGACATGCCGGCGGCGCGTGCGCAGCCGCGCGAGGTCATCCGTGAGGTGGTGCGCGAGGTGCAGGTGCCGGTCGAAGTGCCCGTGCCGGCACCGGCGCCCGGCGCGCTGGTGGTGGACAAGCCGCTGCGCTCGGGCCAGCAGGTGTATGCGCGCGGCTCGGACCTGGTGGTGCTGGCCATGGTCAGCTTTGGCGCCGAGGTGATTGCCGACGGCAACATTCACGTTTATGCCCCGCTGCGCGGCCGCGCCATTGCCGGCGCGCGCGGCGACACCAGCGCGCGCATCTTCAGCACCTGCCTGGAGCCGCAGCTGGTCTCCGTGGCCGGCATTTACCGCACCACCGAGACCGAGCTGCCAGCCGACGTGCGCGGCAACCCGGCCCAGGTGCGGCTTGATGGCGAAAAGCTGCTCATCGAGCCGTTGTAAGCCGTTTTCCTCAGATTCATATCCGCAAGACAAGCAACGCAAGGACCCATCAGAACATGGCCAAAATCGTCGTCGTGACCTCCGGCAAGGGGGGAGTGGGCAAGACCACCACCAGTGCCGCCTTCGCATCGGGCCTGGCGCTCGCCGGCCACAAGACCGCCGTCATCGACTTCGACGTCGGCCTGCGCAACCTGGATCTCATCATGGGCTGCGAGCGCCGCGTGGTGTATGACCTGATCAACGTTATCCAGGGCGAGGCCAACCTGAACCAGGCGCTGATCAAGGACAAGCAGTGCGAGAACCTGTTTGTGCTCGCCGCCAGCCAGACGCGTGACAAGGAAGCGCTGACGCAGGACGGCGTGGGCAAGGTGCTCAAGGATCTGGCCGAGATGGGCTTTGACTACATCGTCTGCGACTCGCCCGCCGGCATCGAGAGCGGTGCGCTGATGGCCATGCACTTTGCCGACGAGGCGCTGCTGGTGACCAACCCGGAGGTGTCCTCGGTGCGCGACTCCGACCGCATCCTGGGCATGCTGAGCAGCAAAACCAAGCGCGCCATCGAGGGCAGCGAGCCGATCAAGGAGCATCTCCTGATCACGCGCTACAACCCGAACCGCGTGGAAGATGGTCAGATGCTGGGCCTGGAGGACATCCAGGACATTCTGCGCATCAAGCTGATCGGCGTGATCCCCGAGTCCGAAAGTGTGCTGCAGGCCTCCAACCAGGGCCTGCCGGCCATCCACCTGGGGGGCACCGATGTCTCCGAGGCCTACAAGGACGTGGTGGCGCGCTTTCTGGGCGAGGACAAGCCCCTGCGCTTCACCGAGGCCGTCAAGCCCGGCTTCTTCAAGCGCATCTTTGGTGGGAGGTAAGCGGCCATGTCCCTGCTGTCCTTTCTGCTTGGCGAGAAGAAGAAGACCGCCGCGGTCGCCAAGGAGCGCCTGCAGATCATCCTGGCCCACGAGCGCAGCGGCCGCAGCGCAGGCAAACCGGACTATCTGCCCGCGCTGCAGCGCGAGCTGGTGGCGGTGATCTCCAAGTACGTGAAGATCAACCCCGAGGATCTGAAGGTGCACTTCGAGCGCCAGGATGACCTGGAGGTGCTGGAGGTCAAGATCGAGCTGCCCGAGGCGGCCAAGTAGGCGCCTGCGGCCAGCCCATCACCGGTCCATGGGGCCGGTCGCCTTGGGTGACAGGCGGCCCAGCGCGTGCTCGGTATAGAACATGCCGCCGTGGTACAGCAGGGGCGATAGACCCTGGCGGTGGCCGCAGCGCAGCACCTCGCCAACGAAGATGGTGTGGTCGCCCTCGGCGTACTGGCTGCGCACATGGCATTCGAACACTGCCGCCGCGCCCGCGATCACCGGCACACCCTGCAAGCCCGGCTGATGCTCCACGCCGGCCCAGCGGTCGATGCCGCGCGTGGCAAAGCGCTCGGCCAGCGGGCGCTGCGCGGCCGTCAGCACATGGATGGCGCAATGCCGCGTGAGCGTCAGCGCCTGCAGCAGCGATGAGCGCTGCGCCAGGCTCCACAGCACCAGTGGCGGCTCCAGCGACACCGAGTTGAACGAGTTGATGGTCATGCCCAGCGGCTGGCCATTCTCGCTGCGCACCGTGACGATGGCCACGCCGGTGGCAAACATGCCCAGCGCGTCACGAAACTCGCGTGGTGAAAACTGGGGCGGGTGGGCGGCGGTGCGGGGCAGGGAGCTGTTCACGAAAGACATGCGGCGCTCGGGGCGCGGCAGCGGATGACAAGGGGGCTATTATCGGCCGGCGGGTTCGCCCACGCCTGCACCCAGCCACAATCCATGTCGTTGCTACCCACCTTTTCCCTGCTGGGCTCCGGCCCCACGGTGCTGCTGCTGCACGATGCCGATGGCGATCACCTGAGCTTTGCCCCGCAACTGGAAACCCTGGCCGCCGCCGGCTACCGCGCCGTGGCCTGGGACATGCCGGGCTACGGCCGCAGCGCGCCGGTGGAGCCCTACGGCTTCAAAGGTCTGGCCCAACGCTGCCTGCTGCTGCTGGATGCCCTGCAGTGCGACGAGGCGACGCTGGTCGGCCACGGCCTTGGCGCCATGCTGGCGCTGGAGCTGGCCTTGCGCGCCCCGCTGCGCGTGCGGCGCCTGGTGCTGTGCGCGGGTGGGCCGCCTCTTGACGCCGCCGCCATCGCCGCCTGGGTGGCGCCGCGCCTGGAGGCACTGGATGAGGGCCTGTCCATGAGCGAGCTGGCCGCTCGTCTGGTGGTGCATGCGGCAGGCGACGCCGCGCTGCCCGACGGGCTGCACCTGGCGCGCCACGCCATGGGCCGTGTCCATGCCGCCACCTATCGCCGGGCGTTGCAGGCCCTGGCCAGCTTTGCACGCCGCGCGCCCGAGTTGATGCGCCTGCATCAACCCACGCTGCTCATCGGTGGCGAGCAGGATCGCTGCACCCCTCCCGAGGCGCTGCAGGCCCTGGCCCATGTGCTGCGCGATGCACGCCTGGTGCAGCTGCGCGGTGTGGGCCACTGGCCGCAACTCGAAGACCCCGAGGGTTTCGAGGCGGAGCTGCTGGATTTCCTGGCCGAACCAGACCAAGCGCGGCACTGAAAGACCGTCCTGTTGATGGGCCGTCGCCAAGCAGGGTTTTTGGGGTTATCGCGCCCTGGCTAACATGGGCCGCATGAACATGCTGTCGCAGCCCAGGCCCTCGTTCAAGGCGCAGATGCACCAGGCACGCGAGGAGGCCATCGTCGAGGCCACCAGCCGCTTGCTGGGCATCAAGGGCTTCGAGACCATGACCGTCGATGAGGTGGCCGCCACGGTGGGCATTGCCAAGGCCAGCCTGTACAAGCATTTTGCCGGCAAGGATGATTTGTGCGCCGCCGCCATGGTGCATGGCGTGGGGCGGCTGCAGCGCTTCCTGGCCGAACTGTCCGCCGAACTGAGCCCCCTGCAGCGCCTGCAGGCCCTGCTGCGCTGGCTGCTGGAGCTGCAGCTGGGTGAGGAGACGCCGCTGTTGTCCGAGCGCAACTCGGCCCTGGCGCAGGCGCTGCGTACCTGTGATGTGTACCAGGTGGCCATGCAGGAAGTGAGTGCGCGCATCCTCGGTTGGGTGGTGCAGGCACAGGCGGCCGGGCAACTGCGGCCGGACTTGCCGCCCGATGTGATGCTGTGCGCCTTGCTGGCGCGCTCGGCCGATCCCATGCTCGCCATGCTGCGCGAGCGTGGCTACAGCAACGCCGAGATCCTGGACTGGGTCATGGACGCCTGCCTCAGTGGCCTGCGGTGCGCAGCGCCCTGATCAGCGCACCAGCAGCACCGGCACGGTGCAGTGAGCCAGGACCTGGGTGCTGACCGATCCCATCACCAGCTTGCCCAGCGAGCCATGGCCGTGCGTGCCCATGACGAGGAGGTCGTACTTGCCTGACTCGGCCACCTTGGCAATGGTGTCGCCGGCAGGGCCCACCTTGGCGATGGTCTTGAGCTGCACGCCGTGGCGGCCCAGGAACTTCACCACCGGCGCCAGCACCTTTTCGCCTTCCTCGGCGTAGTAACTGTCCACCGTCTCCTTGCCCAGGGCGGCGCGGGCGCGCGGCGGCAACGCGGCTTGCACGGTGATGGCGGTGTAGCTGTGCGATGTGCCCAGCATCTCGTCATGCGCCGCCAGGTAGGCCAGCATTTTCTTGGTGTAGGGGCTGCCGTCGATAGCAAGCAGGATGTTCATGCGCAGTTCTCCGTAATCATGTTGAAAGACCCATCCGCAGCGGTGCCGCGGGCCTTGGCCTGGATCAGGCCTGTCGATGATACGTTGCACGCGCAATAGACCCGCAACTCATTCCGTTCGCCTCGGTATGGATAGCCAGCGGGGTGGCATTGCCGTTCAGATGGGAGCGGATACAAAAAAGCATTTGTTAAAATCCGACGAGTCGGTAGCGGCGTATTTTTTGTGACGCAGATATGAAATCCTCCCCAGAACAGGCCTTCCAGGCGCAGCCGCGCCCATTGCAGGTCAAGCGCGCTTACGCCAATCCCGTGCAGACAGGCAATCTTCTCTTGGCCACCTTGCTGGCGCTGAGCTTTCCGCTGACCCATTGGCTGCCCCAGTTCTGGGGTTGGGAAAACGGCCCGCTGGAGAACGTGCAGGTCGTGATCCTGTTGGCAGGTCTGCTGGGCGCGGCCATGGCAGCCTATCGCCAGCGCGGCTCGGTGGCCGCGCCGCTGTGGTGGGTGGCACTGCCGTTCTGGTTGGTCTTCATGGGGCGCGAACTGGCCTGGGGCGCGGCCTTCTTGCCAGCCATTGGCCACAACCAGTGGGGCCCGACCATCAGCTCCAGCGTGCTTTGGTTCCGCCCGGCCGTACCCTGGGTGTGTGCGGCCCTGCTGCTGCTGTGCTGCTATTGGATGCTGCGCCACAGGCTTTGGAGCCGGGTGCTGCTGCGCCTGCACCAGGAGCGGGCCTGGCCTGTTGCCAGCCTGCTGCTGTTTGTCCTGGCGATGGTGATCTCGACGAATGCCGAAGGCCATGGTTTCGTGCATCTGCAGGACCGGTTTGGCACCCAGGTGGTGGTGCTTGAAGAGCTGGTCGAGACCTGGGGCTTCGCAGCGCTGTGGCTGGCCCAGTGGGTCTTGATCCGTCACACGGCTGGTTGGCGCACCGGGCTTTGATGCCGGTTCTGCATGTTGCCACCCCGGCCAGGCGTCATGCGGTGACCACGCAGTGCGGCAGGAATGTGTCTTGCTCGCCCTTGCGCGCATAGCCCAGCGGGTTGGCAACCACGCGGCAATGCCAGGGCCGACCGTCTGGGTGCACACCGTGGGCATGGTAGTCGCTGGGCGCATGCAGGTGGCCGTGCAGCCATAGTTGGGCATGGGGCAGCAGGTCGTCCAGGGCATTGCAAAAGCCTGCGGTGCCGGGCATCAGGCCGTAGCGCGGGTCGGCGCTGCGCAGGCTGGGCGCAAAGTGAGTGATCGCCACCGTCGGGCCGTCAAATGGCTGGCTCAGTGCCTGGCGCAACCAGGCCTGGCAGGCCAGGCCCTGCTCGCGCAGCTGCGCCGCCAGAAAGGGCTCGCCGCGCCTGGTGCCACCGGTCTTGGCCAGGTAGAAGTCGGCGGCGCGAAAGGCCTTTTCGCGCCGCTTCAGGCGCTGGCCCAGGTCGGTGATGCCATGGTGGTCGGCCAGGGCGTCAAAGTCGCTCCACAGCGTGGTCCCCACCAGGCGCACGCCGTCCAGTACCAGGCTTTCGCGTTCCAGCCAGATCAGCCCCAGCCGGTCGCAGACGTGGCGCAGGCGCGCGTGGGCGGCATCAAAGTCCTGGCCGTCGTACTCATGGTTGCCCGGAACAAAGACCACCGGGGTGGGCCAGCCGGCGTACTGCGGCAACGGCGAAAAGCGCGCCAGACCGAAGTCATCATCCGCCAGCAGGGAGCCTGGCTGGTAGGAGCCTATGTCGCCGGCCAGCACCAGCAGGTCGGCACCTGGGGCCGGGCTGGGCCGGAAATGGGGGTGAATCTCCAGGTGCAGATCGGACAGCAGTTGCAGCTTCATGGTGTGTGGTGGATGGCGAACCCGCAGGATGGGTCATTACGCATACCGGCAAGGGTGATTCCAACAATGCATTGGACAGAATTCAGGGTTAACCCTAGTATTACTCCAGTCGCCCGGCAAGCTCGCCGTCCGTGACATTCTGCTTTCATCATGACTACATCTGCATCCATCGAGCTTTATACCCAACACCGTGGCCTGGCCCGCATGCGGGGCGCCGCGCGCTATCTGCGCCAGGCCGCCGCCCGTTCCAGCGGTGCGCGTGGTGCCACATCCCTGGCCCTGGCGGCGACCGTGGCAGCGTTGATGGTGGCCGCGAATACGCTCATCGACAGCTGGAGCGACGGCCACCTGCTGGCGGCCTGGCTGGTGCTGTGGGGTATCGCCTTCGCCGGCATGGCCCTGCTGGCCGGACCGGTGCGGAAACTGGTGTCGCTGGTGCTCTCGGGTACCGAGGCCTGGACCGAGGCCTACCGACGCGCCCAGGAAGATGAAAAGACCTGGAACGCCGCGCTGCACGACGCGCGCATCCTGGCGGACCTGAGCCGCGCCATGAATGGCATCGCGGTCGAGGACATGCGCCGCTATCGCTGACTGCCCCGGCCCGTACCGGGTCAGGCCGCAATCCAGGGGCACCTCAGGGTGCCCTTTTTTGCGCCCGTATTTGCAGCCGCAAACAGCAAGGCCCCGCAGCACGGACATGCTGCGGGGCCTTGGTGGTCAGGCATAGTTTCAGGCGCTCAGGCGCTGCTCCAGATCGGCCTTGGCGTTCAACAGCTCTTGCGGCAGGCCCTGAGCGAGCATGGCGAAATGCTCGTCATGCAGCTTCAGCTCGTCAGTCCAGGCGGCCTTGTCGATGCTGGTCACGTTCTGGAACTGCTCGGCGCTGAAGTCCAGTCCACCCCAGTTGATCTCGGCGTACTGAGGGGCAATGCCGAAGGCGGTTTCCTGACCCTGGGCCTGGCCCTCGATGCGATCGATCATCCACTTGAGCACGCGCATGTTCTCGCCATAGCCGGGCCAGACGAACTTGCCCTCGGCGTTCTTGCGGAACCAGTTGGTGGTGTAGATGCGCGGCAGCTGAGCGCCCTGGGCGCTGATCTTGGCGCCCAGGTTCAGCCAGTGCTGGAAGTAGTCGCTCATGTTGTAGCCCATGAAGGGCAGCATGGCGAACGGGTCGCGGCGCACCACGCCCTGGGCGCCAAAGGCGGCGGCGGTGGTCTCGCTGCCCATGGTGGCGGCCATGTACACGCCTTCGGTCCAGTTGCGTGCCTCGGTCACCAGCGGCACGGTGGTGGAGCGGCGGCCGCCGAAGATGAAGGCGTCGATCTTCACGCCGGCAGGGTCGTCCCAGGCCTCGTCGAGCGCCGGGTTGTTGGTGGCGGCCACGGTGAAGCGGGCGTTGGCATGTGCTGCCTTGCGGCCGGCCTTGCCGTCCTCGGGCGTCCAGTCCTTGCCCTGCCAGTCGATCAGGTGCGCGGGCATGACGCCGGTGTCCTTCTCCATGCCCTCCCACCACACGTCGCCGTCATCGGTCAGCGCGACGTTGGTGAAGATCACGTTTTTGTCCAGGCTGGCCATGCAGTTGGGGTTGGTGTGGTAGTTGGTGCCGGGGGCCACGCCGAAGTAGCCGGCCTCGGGGTTGATGGCGCGCAGGCTGCCGTCGGCCTGGGGCTTGATCCAGGCGATGTCGTCGCCAATCGTGGTGACCTTCCAGCCGTCGAAGGCCTGGGGCGGCACCAGCATGGAGAAGTTGGTCTTGCCGCAGGCGCTGGGGAAGGCGGCGGCGACGTGGTACTTCTTGCCCTCGGGGTTGCTCACGCCCAGGATCAGCATGTGCTCGGCCAGCCAGCCCTGGTCACGCCCCATGGTGGAGGCGATGCGCAGCGCCAGGCATTTCTTGCCCAACAGGGCGTTGCCGCCGTAGCCCGAGCCGTAGGACCAGATCTCGCGCGTCTCGGGGTAGTGCACGATGTACTTGGTCTTGGCGTTGCAGGGCCAGCTGGTCTCGTCCTTCTGGCCGGCGGCCAGCGGCGCGCCCACGGTGTGCATGCAGGGCACGAACTCGCCGTCGCTGCCGATCACGTCGTACACGGCGCGGCCCATGCGGGTCATGATCTTCATGTTCACGGCCACGTAGGCGCTGTCGGACAGCTCCACGCCCACATGGGCGATCGGGCTGCCCAGCGGGCCCATGGAGAAGGGCACCACGTACATGGTGCGGCCGGCCATGCAGCCGTCGAACAGCGGCGCCAGCGTGGCGCGCATCTCGTTGGGCGCCATCCAGTTATTGGTCGGGCCGGCGTCTTCCTTCTTTTCGGAGCAGATGTAGGTGCGGTCTTCCACACGCGCCACGTCGGACGGGTCGGACCAGGCCAGGTAGCTGCCGGGGCGCTTGGCAGGGTTGAGCTTCTTGAAGGTGCCGGCATCGACCAGCTGCTGGCAAAGCTGGTCGTACTCTTCTTGCGAGCCGTCGCACCAGTGGATCCTGGCGGGCTTGCACAGGGCGGCCATTTCGGCGACCCAGGCGATCAGCTTGGCGTTCTTGACGTAGGCGGGGGCCTGAATGGTCAGGCCTTGCAGGGTGGGAGCGTTCATCGCGGGCTTCTCTACAAGTTGAAAAACAGTTTTTTCAAAGAGAGCGCACCGGGCTTGCTTGGCACAGGCTGGCGCACCATGGGCGCTGCCTTTGAAAAAACGGCTTGGGTTGAAAGTAGGCCGGGCGGCTGCGACAGGCACCAAGGCTGGGCGGGTATGGCGCAGTCAGACCGGAACCTTTGATTCTATGAAGCACCCCGGAATTTGTCTGTGGGCCAGGGGGTAAAACTATGCAAACTGCGCATGACAATATGCACAGAATGTCGGAGAAACAACAAGGCCCCGCATTGCGGGGCCTTGTCAGTGGGGGCGCAGCCGGTCAGCCCATGGACACGGCAATGAAGGCCAGCAGGAAGATCACCAAAGCGCCCGCGGCCGGGATCACGAAGGGAATCACGTCCACTACGGTCTCGATGGGGTCGGTGGCGGTGGCCACCTCCACGTCGGCGGCATTCGGGGCGATGGGGCGGTGGGTCATGTGCCTGGTCTCCTGTGTCTGGTGGCGTGGTTCGGGCCAGTGTAGTCGCGCGCCGGTTTGCGGTTCTGAGGCCTAACCCGTATCAGCGCTCTCAGCGCAGCTCGGCTTCCATATGGGCGGCGCGCAGCCGATCCAGCACCTGCTGCACATGGGCCTTGCCGCGCGTCTGCAGCACCAGCTCGATCTCCACGTTCTGCGCCGCCAGCATGGTGAAGGCGCGCTGGTGGTGCACCTCCTCGATGTTGGCGCCGGCCTCGGCCACGGTGGCGGTGATGCGCGCCAGCACGCCGGGAATGTCGCGCGCGCTGACCAGGATGCGCGCCAGGCGCCCGCTGCGCACCATGCCGCGCTCGATGATGGCCGCCAGCAGCAGCGGGTCTATGTTGCCGCCCGAGAGCACCAGCCCCACCTTCTTGCCGCGAAAGCGCTCGGGGTAGCGCAGCAGGGCGGCCAGGCCGGCGGCGCCCGCGCCCTCGACCAGGGTTTTCTCGATCTCCAGCAGCATCAGCACGGCCTGCTCGATGTCGCCCTCCTGCACCAGCAGCAGATCGTCCACCAGGCGGGAGATGACCTCGCGCGTCATCTCCCCGGGCTGGCCCACGGCAATGCCCTCGGCGATCGTGGACTGGCCCTGCGGGTGCTGCGTGCCCTGGATGGCATTCACCATGGACGGAAAGCGCGCCGCCTGCACGCCGACGATGTCCAGGCCGGGTTTCAGCGCCCGCGCGGCCGTGGCAATGCCCGCCAGCAGACCACCGCCGCCGACGGCGATGACCAGCGCGTCCAGATCGGGCTGTTCGGCCAGCATCTCCAGCGCGATCGTGCCCTGGCCGGCGGCGATGGCCTCGTCGTCGTAGGGGTGGACGAAGCACAGCTGCTGCTGCTCGGCCAGCTGGTAGGCATGCTGGCGCGCCTCCTCCAGCGTGTCGCCGTGCAGCACCACCTCGGCGCCAAAGCCGCGCGTACGCTCCACCTTCACGCCGGGTGTGAAGCGCGGCATGACGATCACCGCGCGCAGGCCCAGGCGCTGCGCGTGGTAGGCCACGCCCTGGGCGTGGTTGCCGGCGCTCATGGCCACCACGCCATGGGCGCGCTCCTCGGCTGTGAGCTGGGCCAGCTTGTTGCAGGCGCCGCGCTCCTTGAACGAGGCCGTGAACTGCAGGTTCTCGAACTTGAGGAACACCTGCGCGCCGACGATCTGCGACAGCGTGCGCGACTCGACGCAGGGCGTGTCCAGCACCTGGCCGCTCAGGCGGGCGGCGGCATCCTGTATTTCTTGGAGGGTGAGCATGGTGAGTACTATCAATAAGTGAGCTATTGGCGCTTTATACGATTGCGCTAAAGCCTGTTTTTGCTGTAAGTGTTCTTGTCAGGCGGGAAAGGCCCGCGCCAGGATGGCGGCGACGTCCAGGCCGCGCATGTCCATGGCACCGGCCACGCGGCCCGCGCCGCCATCGGCCAGGCGCGTGGCGATGAAGGCGTCGGCCATGGCGCTGGGCGCATGCCGGCGCAGCAGGCAGGCCTGGGCCAGCAGCACCAGGCGCTGGGCCAGCAGCCGGCCCAGGGCTTGCTGCTGCTCGGGCGGCAGGGCCAGCAGGGCCAGCAGCTCGCGCAGGGCCACGGCCAGTCGTGGTTCGCCCGCGGCTGCCGACTGCAGCTCGGCCAGCAGGGCCTGGGCGGCGTCGCCATCGCGTTGCAGGGCGCGCAGCACATCCAGGCACATGACGTTGCCCGAGCCCTCCCAGATGGAGTTCACCGGCGCCTCGCGGTACAGCCGGGCCAGCACGCCGTCCTCGATATAGCCGTTGCCGCCCAGCACCTCCATGGCTTCGCCGGTCAGCTCCACGGCGCGCTTGCAGACCCAGAACTTGGCGGCCGGCGTCATGATGCGGCGCCAGGCGCGTTCGCCCGGCGAGCTGGTTTCATCCTCGCAGGCCTGGGCCAGACGCATGGCCAGCTGCAGCGCGGCCTCGCTCTCCAGCGCCAGGTCGGTCAGCACGGCGCGCATCAGCGGCTGATCCGCCAGCGCCTTGCCGAAGGCCTGGCGCCGGCGCGCGTAGGCAATGGCCTGCGCCGTGGCCTGGCGCAGGATGGCGGCGCTGCCCACCACGCAGTTCAGGCGCGTATAGCCGGCCATCTCGATGATGGTTGGAATGCCCCGGCCCTCCTCGCCGATCAGGATGCCCCAGGCATCCTCAAATTCGACCTCGGCACTGGCGTTGCTGCGGTTGCCCAGCTTGTCTTTGAGGCGCTGCACGCGCACGGCGTTGCGGCTGCCGTCGGGGCGCCAGCGCGGCACGTAGAAGCAGGCGAAGGGGCCATCCGCACCGACGCGCGCCGTCACCAGGTGCGCGTCGCACTGCGGCGCGGAGAAGAACCATTTGTGGCCGCGCAGCAGGTATTCGCCGCCGCGCCCCCCGGCGCCCATGGCCGTGGCCACGGTGGTGTTGGCGCGCACGTCCGAGCCGCCCTGCTTCTCCGTCATGCCCATGCCCAGCCAGATGCCGGCCTTGTCCTGCACGGGCAGGTCGCGCGCGTCGTAGGTGTCGCTGTACAGCTTGTCCTTGAGCTGCCCCCACAGCGCGTCCTCGCGCTGCAGCAGCGGAATGGCCGCCTGGGTCATGGTGGCCGGGCACAGCGTGCCTTGCTCCACCTGGCCGTGCAGGTAAAAACCGGCGGCCCAGGCAGTCCAGCGGCCCGGCTGCTGCTCTCGAAAAGGGAGCGAAACCAGGCCCTGGCCGCGGTACAGCGCCATCAGCTGGTGCCAGGCCGGGTGGAACTCGATGGCGTCGATGCGCCGACCGCGCGTGTCAAAGCGGTGCAGCTCGGGCGCATGGCGGTTGGCCTGTTGCGCCAGGGTGTAGGTGTCGGCCCGGCCCAGCCGCCGCGCATAGCTGTCCAGTGCTGGCCTGGCCCAACCGGCATCGGCGCGCGCCAGCGCCTCGCACAGCGCCGGGTCGCTGGCCAGCGGGTCGTAGTCGCCCAGTTCGGGGAACTGGTTGAAGACCTGGTGGGTGGTCCAATCCATGGGCTTGTCCTCCGTGCGAGGGGGTGAGAAGTGCAGCTTACTGCCAACCCCAGCGGCGTCGGTAAAAACCCTTCATGGCCTGGGTCAGCGCCATATAACCCAGCACGATGAGGGGCAGCAGCGCGAAGTACAGCGGCGGCAGGGCCTGCAGCTTGAAGTAATGCGCCAGCGGCCCCATGGGCAGGAACAGCCCCACGGTGACGATGGCGAGCGTCATCGCCATCAGCGGCAGCGAGGCGCGGCTCTCGATGAAGGGCAGCTTGGGGCTGCGGATCAGGTGCACGATGAGTGCCTGCGTGAGCAGGCTGACGACGAACCAGGCCGACTGGAACAGCGTCTGCTGCGCCGGCGTCTGCGCGCCGAACACCCACCACATCATGGCGAACGTGAGCATGTCGAAGACCGAGCTCAGCGGCCCGAAGAAAACCATGAAACGGCCGATGTCGCCGGGCTGCCAGCGCAGCGGCTGGCGCAGCATTTCTTCGTCCACGTTGTCGAACGGTATGGCGATCTGCGAGATGTCGTACAGCAGGTTGAGCACCAGCAGGTGCATGGGCAGCATCGGCAAAAAGGGCAGCAGCGCGGCCGCGATCAGCACCGAGAACACGTTGCCGAAGTTGGAGCTGGCGGTGATCTTGATGTATTTGAGCATGTTGGCGAAGGTGCGCCGCCCCTCCTGCACGCCTTGTTCGAGCACCATCAGGCTTTTCTCCAGCAAGATGATGTCGGCCGCCTCCTTGGCGATGTCCACCGCGCTGTCCACCGAGATGCCGATGTCGGCCGCGCGCAGCGCCGGTGCGTCGTTGATGCCGTCGCCCATGAAGCCCACCACATGGCCATTGGCCTTGAGCCGGTGCACGATGCGCTCCTTGTGCAGCGGCGTGAGCTTGGCGAACAGGTTGTGGTTCTCCACGGCCTCGCCAAGCTGCTGGTCGCTCATGGCCTCGATGTCGCGCCCCAGCAGCACGCCCTGCTGCGCCAGGCCCACCTCGCGACAGATCTTGGCGGCCACCAGCTCGTTGTCGCCGGTCAGCACCTTCACCGCCACCTGGTGCTCGGCCAGGGCCTTCAGGGCCGCGGCCGTGGAGTCCTTGGGTGGGTCGAGGAAGGCCACGTAGCCGATCAGGGTCAGGCCGCATTCGTCGGCCAGGCCGTAGACCTGCTGGGTGGGCGGGCCCTGCTTGGCGGCCACGGCCACCACGCGCAGGCCTTCCTTGTTCAGGTCGGCCGTCACGGCGCGGATGCGCGTGAGCAGCTCTGGGGTGAGCGGCTCCTGGGTCTCGCCGTTGCGCACCGCGGTGCATACGGTCAGCATCTCCTCGACCGCCCCCTTGGTGATGAGCAGATGGCTGGCATCGTGCTCGGCCACCACCACCGACATGCGCCGGCGCGTGAAGTCGAACGGGATCTCATCGACCTTGTGGAAATTCTTCGCCGGCTCGATCTCGCGCGACACCTCGGCATGCTCCAGCACGGCCACGTCCAGCAGGTTCTTCAGGCCGGTCTGGTAGTAGCTGTTCAGGTAGGCCAGCTCCAGCACCTCGCCCGACTCCTCGCCCCAGGCATCGACATGGCGCGCCAAAAAGATTTTGTCCTGCGTCAGCGTGCCGGTCTTGTCGGTACATAGCACGTCCATGGCGCCGAAGTTCTGTATCGCGTCCAGCCGTTTCACGATGACCTTCTTGCGCGACAGGAACACCGCCCCCTTGGCCAGCGTCGAGGTGACGATCATGGGCAGCATCTCGGGCGTCAGGCCCACGGCCACGGCCAGGGCGAACAGCAGCGCCTCCACCCAGTCGCCCTTGGTGAAGCCGTTGATGAAGAACACCAGTGGCGCCATCACGAACATGAAGCGGATCAGCAGCCAGCTGACCTTGTTCACGCCGGCATAGAAGGCCGTGGGCGCGCGGTTGGTGGCGATGACGCGGCTGGCCAGCGCGCCGAAATAGCTGTTGTTGCCGGTATAGAGCACCACCGCCGCGGCCGAGCCCGAGACCACGTTGGTGCCCATGAAGACCAGGTTGTCCAGATCCAGCGCATTGCCGGCCGGGGCCGGGCCCAGGCCGGCCGACTTTTCCACCGGCATGGACTCGCCGGTCATGGCCGCCTGCGAGACGAACAAGTCCTTGGCCGTGAGCACGCGGCAGTCGGCGGGAATCATGTCCCCGGCCGACAGCCAGACCAGGTCGCCGGGCACTAGCAGCTTGATGGCGACCTCCATGCGCCGCGCCTCGGCGCCCGCCGCTTGCGCCGGGCGCAGCACCGTGGCCGTGTTGCTGACCATGGCCTTGAGCGCGTCGGCCGCCTGGTTGGACTTGCGCTCCTGCCAAAAGCGCAGCAGCGTGGACAGCACCACCATGGTGCTGATAAGCAGGGCGCCCTTGGTGTCGTGCGTCAGGAAGGAGATGCCGGCCAGCAGCGTCAGCAGCAGGTTGAACGGGTTGCGAAAGCTGTGCCACAGGTGCAGCCACCAGGGCAGGGGCTTTTCATGCTCCACCTCGTTGGGGCCGACGCGCTCGCGCACGGCGTCGGCCTGGGTCTTGGTCAGGCCGGCGGCGCTGCTGCCCAACTGAGTGAGCAGCTCCGCGCCGTCGCTGTGCGCCGCGGCGTTCAGGGCCTGGGTCAGCGACTCGGGCGGCTCGCGGCTGACGCCGGTGCGCGTCAGCGTCTCCAGCAGCGCCAGGCGCCGGTAGTGGCGCAGGATGCGCCGGGTGCGCACGAAACCGGCAAAGATGTCCCGAAAAAGCATGGACCGCATCACAGCCCCCTGGTGGCGGCATGCAGCGGGTGCCCGCGTGCGTTACCGCGCCCGTATCGTCATGGCGCAAGCTGAGGCCAGTCTGAACAGCCCCAGCCCTTGCCGCCAGCCGTTAGCGTAGCACCCGGCAGTTACCGAATTCGCAGCGGATCGACAGCGCGTCACCGTTGCTGCAGTCCGCGTGATAGGTCTCGAAGCCCGGCCCTTTGGCCACCAGTTGCGCGCGCGGCTGGCTATGGCAGGCCTGGCCGAGCGCCAGGCGTTCTGCGCTATAGCCGTCGGCCCCGGTGGTGGGGGCGGCGGGCACTACTGGCACCGATGGATGGGGGCGCGCCACCGCCGGCGCCACCACCGCGGCGTAGGGCGGGCCGCCATGGCCACGCGCCTGCATGCAGCGCACCACCGCCTGCCGGCGTCGCTCCAGCGCCTGCAGCCCCTGCGATCCACCGACCAGTGCCGCACCGCCCCAGGGCCAGCCACGCACGCTGTCGGCGCCGCCGCCCGCACCCCAGGCGAGCATGGCGGCCACCAGCGCCCCTTGCAGGGCGACATCCAGCGTCTCGCGCAGCACGCCAGCACTGCCCACGCCGGCGCGGCAGGCGTGCAAATCCGTCTCATAGCGCGCGCAGCAGCAGGTCGGGTGCGTCTGGCAGCGGCGCGGGCGCCGGCGCGCTGGCACAGCCCCAGAGAAGAACCGCAGCACACAACGCGGCGGCAAGAGGGCAGGCCAGGCGCATGGGCGAGGGGCCGCTTTGGGCCGTCAGGCCGGCTCGGCGGTGAACAGCCGGCGCGTGCCCACCGGCGCCACGGCGCGGGCGATGGCGGCGATATGGTCGGGCGTGGTGCCGCAGCAGCCGCCCAGGATGTTCACCAGGCCCTCGGCGGCAAACTCGTGCACCAGGCGGCTGGTGACGTCGGGCGTCTCGTCAAAGCCGGTGTCGCTCATCGGGTTGGGCAGGCCGGCGTTGGGATAGCAGCTGATGAAGGTATCGGGGGCGGCCTTGGCCAGCTCCTGGATATAGGGGCGCATCAGCGCCGCGCCCAGGGCGCAGTTCAGGCCGATGGACAGCGGATTGGCGTGGCGCACGCTGTGCCAGAAGGCCGTCACCGTCTGGCCCGACAGGATGCGGCCCGAGGCGTCGGTGACGGTGCCGCTGATCATGATGGGCAGGCATTCACCCGTCTGCTCGAAGGCCTCGTCCACGGCAAACAGCGCCGCCTTGGCGTTCAGGGTGTCGAAGATCGTCTCGACCAGGATCACGTCGGCGCCACCGGCGATCAGCGCCAGCGTCTGCTCCAGGTAGGCCGCGCGCAGCTGCTCGAAGCTGATGTTGCGCGCGCCGGGGTCGTTCACGTCGGGGCTGATGCTGGCCGTCTTGGGCGTGGGGCCCAGGGCGCCGCAGACAAAGCGTGGTTTATCGGGCGTGCTGAATTTGTCACAGGCGGCGCGCGCCAGGCGGGCGCTCTCCAGGTTCATCTCATAGGCCAGATCGCCCATGCCGTAGTCGTCCTGGGCGATGGATGTTGCGCCAAAGGTGTTGGTTTCGATCAGGTCGGCGCCGGCGGCGAGATACCCTTCGTGGATGTCGCGGATCACATCCGGGCGGGTGAGCGACAGCAGCTCGTTGTTGCCCTTCACGTCGCGCGCAAAGTTGGCAAAGCGCGCGCCGCGGTACTGCGCCTCGGTCAGCTTGAAGCGCTGGATCATGGTGCCCATGGCGCCGTCCAGGATGGCGATGCGTTGTTCGAGGATGGCGGGCAGCTCTTTGCCGCGGGTGTAGTGGGGCAGGGTCATGCGCCCGATTGTAGGAAGGGCGCGGCGCAATCGAGAAACACCCGCAGCGCGGGATGGTCGGCCTCCTCATGCCAGGCCAGCACGCCCACCGCCGGATGGTGCAGGCCGGCGATGGGCAGAAAGCGCACGCCCTGCACGCCGGCCTGGGCCAGCGACGCCGGCACCAGGGCCACACCCATGCCCAGCGCCACCAGCGCCACGACCGTAAGCCATTGCCGCGCCGCATGGCGTGTGCGTGGGTGAATGCCGGCGCGCTCGAACAGCGCGATCACGTTGTCGTGGTTGGCCGGCGCCACGTCGCGCGCGAACATCACGAAGCTCTCCTGCGCCAGCGCGCCCAAGGCCACGTACTCTTCGTGCGCCAGCCCATGGTCCGCCGGCAGGCAGCACAGGAAATGGTCGGGCGCGAGCGGCCGGCAGGCCAGGCGCGGCGGCACCGTGCTGGCATTGATGAAGCCGGCGTGCAGCTGGCCGTGCAGCAGCGCGTCGACCTGCTCGGCCGACGACAGCTCGCGCAGGTTCACGTCTATGCCCGGCGCTTGGCTGCCGAAGGCGCGCACGATGCGCGGCATGTCGCGGTACACCATGGAGCCGGCAAAGCCTATGTCCAGCCGCCCCCGCAGCCCCGCGGCCACGGCGCGCGCCGTCTCGGCGGCGCTGGCCACGCGGTCCAGCACCACGCGCACCTCGGCCAGATAGGCCTGGCCGGCGGCCGTGAGCGCCACATGCTTGCTGCTGCGCTCGAACAGGCGCACGCCCAGCTCCTCCTCCAGCGCCTTGATGCCCGAGGACAGCGGCGGCTGCGTGATGGCCAGGCGCTCGGCCGCGCGGCCGAAGTGCAGCTCATCGGCCAGCACGGCGAAGTAGCGCAGCTGGTGCAGTTTCATGCCGGCATGATGCCCCAACACAGGCTCCCATATGGACGTTTTGCGAGACTCACACCGCTCGCAACTGGCGCGACCCCATGCCAGCGGCAGCCGAGCAAGGGCCGCCCCGCAGCGAGGGCTGCGTCCCCCTTCCCACGCGAAGCGTGAGAGAAGGGGGAAGGCGCGTAGCGCCACAGGGGGTTGTCTCTCAGTACGACTTGGGCAGCCCCAGCACTTTCTCGGCGATGAAGCACAGGATGAGCTGCGGGCTCACCGGCGCCAGGCGCGGGATCCAGGACTCGCGCATGTAGCGCTCGACATGGTATTCCTTGGCGTAGCCCATGCCGCCATGGGTGAAGATGGCGCGCTCGCAGGCGCGGTAGCCGGCCTCGGCGCCCAGGAATTTGGCGGCGTTGGCCTCGGCGGCGCAATTCTTGCCCTGGTCGTACAGCCAGGCGGCCTTTTGCACCATCAGGTGCGCGGCCTCCAGGTCCATCCAGGCCTCGGCCAGCGGGTGCTGTATGGCCTGGTTCTTGCCGATGGGGCGGCCGAAGACCTCGCGCTCGGCGGCGTAGCCGGCCGCGCGCGCCAGGGCCGCGCGGCCCAGGCCGACGGCCTCGGCGGCGATCAGGATGCGCTCGGGGTTCATGCCGTGCAGGATGTAGGAAAAGCCCTTGCCCTCCTCGCCCACGCGATCCTCCACGGGGATGCGCAGGCCGTCGATGAACAGCTGGTTCGTGTCCACGCAGCCGCGGCCCAGCTTGGCGATTTCGTGCACCTCGATCTTGCTGCGATCCAGGTCGGTGTAGAACAGCGTCAGCCCCTCGGTGCCGCGCGCCTGCTCCACCGGCGTGGTGCGCGTCAGCAGCAGGATCTTGTTGGCCACCTGGGCGGTGGAGATGAAGACCTTCTGCCCATGCACCACGTAATGGTTGCCTTCGCGCACGGCGCGTGTCTGCAGCTTCAGCGTGTTCAGGCCGGCGTTGGGCTCGGTCACGCCAAAGCAGGCCTTGTCCCGGCCCTCGATCAGCGGCGGCAGCCAGCGTTTTTTCTGCTCCTCGGTGCCGAAGACCACCACCGGGTGCAGGCCGAAGATGTTCATGTGCACGGCCGAGGCGCCCGACAGGCCCGCGCCGGTGGCGGAGATGGTGTGCATCATCAGCGCGGCCTCGCTGATGCCCAGGCCCGCGCCGCCATATTCCTCGGGCATGGCAATGCCCAGCCAGCCCGATGCCGCCAGCGCCTGGTGGAAGTCGTGCGGAAAGCCGCCCTCCTGGTCCTTCTTCAGCCAGTAGTCGGCGTCGAAGGGCTCGCAGACGCGCTCTATGGCGGCCTTGATCTGTTCCTGCTCGGGGGTGGGTGCGAAGTTCATGGTCGCATTACCTTGTCGGGCGATTCGCCATAGGGCGGGCTGTAGATCACCAGCAGCTTGACGGGCGTATCGCTGGTGACGGTAAAGGTGTGCATGCGGTCGGCCGGAAAGAAGCACATGTCGCCCGGCAGCATGTCGAAGGCCTCGCCCTCGACCGAGGCGCGGGCCTGGCCCTCCAGCAGGTAGCAGGCCTGCTCTATGCCCGGGTGGGCGTGGGGCAGGGCGCCGCCGCCCTTGTGCAGCGTGCCCAGTAGCACCTCCATCTGCCGCGCGCCGACGGTCTCGGGGCCGATCAGGCGCTGGTTGAAGGTGTGCTCGTGGTTTGCGGGCTGGTAGCTGGGCACGCCGGCGGCGCGCACCAGGTAGCGGGATGTGGTCATGGGGTGGCCTCACTCGGGTTGTATGCCGGCCTGCTGGATCAGGGTGCGCCAGTGGGTCAGCTGGCCGGCGACGTACTGCGTGAATTCCTCCGGCGTCTTGCTGGGCCAGACCTGAAAGCCGATTTGCGCCAGCTTGTCCTGCAAGTCTTTGTCGGCCAGCACGGCTTGCAGCTCGGTGTTCAGCCGCTGCACCATGGGCTGCGGCAGGCCGGCGGGGCCGAAGATGCCGTTCCAGGATGTCAGGTCAAAGCCCTTCACTGTCTGCCCTATGGGCGGCACGCCCGGCAGCATGGGCGTGGGCTGGGCCGTGGTCACGCCCAGCGCGCGCACCTTGTCGGTCTTGAGCATGCCCATGCCGGAGCCCAGGTCGGCCACGTAGATCTGCACCTGGCCGCCCACCAGGTCGGTCATGGCCTGGGGGCTGGACTTGTAGGGCACGCCCAGCACGTCGATCTTGGCGATGTGCTTGATGCTCTCCATGGCCACCAGCGATGTGCTGTTGGGCGTGGCGTAGCTCAGCTTGCCCGGGTTGGCGCGCGCGTAGTCCAGCAGTTCGGCCAGGGTCTTGGCGGGGACGGCGGGGTTCACGGCCAGCGCGAAGGGCAGCTCGCCCACGCGCGCCACGGGCGTGAAGTCCTTGATAGGGTCGTACTTCAGGCTCTTGTACAGCGCCGGGTTGGCCGAATGCGAGGTATTGGTGGTCATGAACAGCGTGTAGCCGTCGGGCTTGGCCTTGGCCACATACTGCGCTGCCACCTGGGCGCTGGCGCCGGGCTTGTTGTCCACGATGACCGGCTGCTTGAGCCGCGCCGCCAGGCCCGAGGCCACGGCGCGCGCCACCGAGTCCGTGCCGCTGCCGGCTGCAAAGGGCACGACCAGGGTCACGGGCTTGTCGGGATAGGCCTGGGCCAGGGTCGCCGTGGCGCTGAAGGCCAGGGCAGCGGCGAGGGTGCCGCGCAGCAGAGTCTGCATACATGTCTCCTATATGGGTATGGTTGTGCGCGGCATCTTGCGCCGATCAATCATTCATGTCCAATTCAATCTTCGGACTGATCAATAGGCATTGCAAATGATTGACCGGGCGCACAATAGGCGCCCGTTGCCCGTTGTTGCGGAATTTGAGTCAAATAAGCACTTTGCGCTTATCCATCAAGCGCTGATAGCTATTAAAAAGAGAGTTTTCCGGTTTGTCCCCCGCGCATTTCGTCCTGCATGACGTCTTCGGCTACGAGCAATTTCGTGGCCCGCAGCAGGCCATCATCGAACATGTGATCGCGGGCGGCGACGCACTCGTGCTCATGCCCACGGGCGGCGGCAAGAGCCTGTGCTACCAGGTGCCGGCCATCGTGCGGCGCGATGCGGGCCATGGCGTGACGGTGGTGGTTTCGCCCCTGATCGCCCTCATGCACGACCAGGTGGGCGCGCTGCACGAGGCCGGGGTCGAGGCGGCCTTTCTCAACTCCACGCTGGACTGGCAGCAGACCCTTCACGTCGAGCGGCGCCTCTCGCGCGGCGAGATCACGCTGCTTTACGCCGCGCCCGAGCGGGTGACCACGGAGCGTTTCATCGGCCTGCTGGACGACCTGCACGCGCGCGGGCAACTGAGCCTGTTCGCCATTGACGAGGCGCATTGCGTGAGCCAGTGGGGCCACGACTTCCGGCCCGAGTATCGCCAGCTGAATCTGCTGCACGACCGTTACCCCGGCGTGCCGCGCATCGCCCTCACCGCCACGGCCGACGGCCTGACGCGCGCCGACATCGTTGCCGGCCTGCAGCTTTTCGACGCGCGCCAGTTCGTCAGCAGCTTCGACCGGCCCAACATCCGCTATCGCATCGAGGAAAAGAAGGAGCCGCTGGCCCAGCTCCTGCGCTTCATCACGCGCGAGCACCTGGGCGACGCCGGCGTCGTCTATTGCCAGTCGCGCAAGCGCGTGGAGGAAATGGCCCAGGCGCTGCAGGACGGCGGCATCAACGCCCTGCCGTACCACGCCGGCCTGCCGGCGGACCTGCGCCAGATGCACCAGGACCGCTTCCTGCGCGAGGACGGCATCGTCATGGTGGCCACAATTGCCTTCGGTATGGGCATAGACAAGCCCGACGTGCGCTTCGTCGCCCATGTGGACATGCCGAAAAACATCGAGGGCTACTACCAGGAGACGGGCCGCGCCGGGCGCGACGGCCTGGCCGCCGACGCCTGGATGGTTTACGGCCTGCAGGACGTGGTGAACCAGCGCCGCATGATCGACGACGGCGACGCGGCCGAGGAGTTCAAGGCCGTGCTGCGCGGCAAGCTCGACGCCCTGCTGGCCCTGGCCGAGGCCACGGACTGCCGGCGCCAGCGGCTGCTGGCCTACTTTGGTGAAGAATCCCAGCCTTGCGGCAACTGCGACAACTGCCTGAACCCGCCCGCGGTATGGGACGGCACGGACGCGGCGAGGAAGCTCCTGTCCACCATCTACCGCGTGCACGAGGTGAGCCGCCTGACCTTTGGAGTCGGCCATTTGATGGACATCGTGCGCGGCAAGGCCACGGACAAGGTGCGGCAGTTTGGCCACGACCAGCTGTCCACCTTCAACCTGGGCGCGCAGTATTCAGAGCAACAGCTGCGTGGCGTGCTGCGCCAGCTGCTGGCGCTGGGGGCGGTAGGCGTGCACCGCGTGGCGACCGAGGGTGGCCACAGCTTCGACACGCTGACGCTCACGCCCGGCTCGCGCGCCGTGCTGCGCGGTGAGCAGCAGGTCCAGCTGCGCGAGGCCCAGGCCAAGGCCGCGGCGAAACCTAAGCGCCGCGCCGGCCAGCCGAGCGCCGCCGCCGCAGACCTGGGCCCGGACGCCCAGGTGCGCTTCATCAACCTCAAGGCCTGGCGCGCCGAGGTGGCGCGCGCGCACAACCTGCCGGCCTACGTGATCTTCCACGACGCCACGCTGGCGGCGATTGCCGAACGCAACCCGGCCAGCCTGGGCGAGCTGGAGGGCATCAGCGGCATGGGGGCGAAGAAGCTGGAGGCCTACGGGGACGAGGTGCTGCGCGTGTGCGGGGCATAGCGCAGCGGTGCCAAGTAGCAGATGCGACTCCATCTCTAAATCACTCGTGTCATTGTTGCTTCGCCTTGTCGTGCGACAGCACTGCCTGCGGCTTCGCGCCTGGACACGAATGTTTTGGAAACGGAATGGCGATGCGCCCGCATACGACAACGGCGCCCAAAGGCGCCGCTGCGTGGTTGGGGTAGGAATCAATCAAGCCGTCTTGCGGCGACGGACAAAGGCCAGGCCAACCATGGAAAGACCCATCAAGGCCAACGAACCAGGTTCGGGCACGTTGGTCGGGGGCGACTTCAAAACCAGCGATGTCGTAATCATCAGATTCGATTGTGTGGTGTGTCGTTCGGCGAAGAAGAAATCAAAGCTGTAGTCGCCGGAGGTCTTGCCGGCCATCAACGTATCGAGGTTCACCGTTTGACTTTGGGCGGCATGAACACCTCCCAGGTCAATGCCGAGTTTGTGGTCGAAAAACACCCAGACGTCATCATCCCCGGTGAACGTGAAGGTCTGGCCGGCGCCTTGGACATAACTGAATACCGAGGAGATGTTGTACGTAAAGTGGTAGTTGTGCGAGCGGCCCTGGTTGCCCAGCAGTGCACCGTCGATGGGGAAGAAGTTGCTGTTGCTGTACTGATAGATGCCGCTGCCTGGAGATGTCTCGTTCAGCGTCAGCGAATAAGACATGCTGTCGGTGGTCTTGGTGTACCAATTGCTGAATGCCCCGGGGTCGCTGTTGCTGATCTGGCTGCTTCCCAGTGCCGTCAGGGTCGGCGATGAACCGCTCAGGGTAGTGTTGACATAGCCCGTGCCAGAGCCGCCGCTGCCTTCAAAATTCACTCCGTCAGCATTGAAGTCACGCACAGTACCGGTCAGCGTGATGGGGGCGGCAAGCGCAGCCAGACAGGAGAGGCTGGACAGGGTCGCGATGAGCAGAGATTTCATGGTAACCATCCGGGTGAATAAGATCGACCAAGTAAAGCATTTTTTGTGCCATTCATGTAACGCGTTGATTTATAGGGGTGTTTTTAATTTTCCGTGGTCGATGTGTAAAATTTTCCGACGACCCTGGGGGTGCACGGAGCTGCCCGATGGCGCCGATGCGCCGCCCGTGGTGTACGCCTGAATGAAGCTGTGCTGCAATGCGGTACATCGAGGAGCCAATCATGGCCTTGCCTGCAGCCCAGCCGCGCTGTGATGCCCAGACCTTCCTGGATTGGGAAGAGGGTCAGGCCGAGAAGCACCAATATCTGGATGGCGAGGTGTTCGCCGTGGCTGGGGCCTCGGACGCCCATGTGACCATTGCCCTGAATGTCGCCATGGCCCTGCGCCAGCATCTGCGTGGCGGCCCCTGCAGCGAGTTCATCACTGACATAAAGCTGCGCCGAGGAAAGTAACGCCTTCTTCTACCCCGACGTGTTCGTCACCTGGGCCGCCGCCGACCGCGAGCAGGGTCAATACAAAAGCGCCCCCAGCCTGGTCGTGGAGGTGCTTTCGCCATCGACCAGCGCCTATGACCGTGGCCCAAAGTTTGCCGCCTACCGCAAGCTGCCCAGTCTGAGTGAGTACCTGCTCATCGACAGCGAGCGCCTGAGCGCGGACCTGTTTCGCCGCGACGAAACCGGGCGCTGGGTGCTCTACCCCTTCGACACCGCGGCGCAGCAGGTGGAACTGGCCAGTGTGGGGCTGCAACTTCCGCTGCAGGTCTTGTACGAGGATGTGCGGCTGGAGAAGAGCGCCAGCGCCCACCCCTGAGCGCGCAGGAGTCCCGGCTAGCCGACGATGGCCTTGAGCCGGTGCCAGTCGGCCGGCTGCAACGATGCCAGGCAGTCATCTGCCAGCGACAGCAGCAGATCGGTGCTGGTCTGGTCGGCCACGTCAAAGTCCAGCTGCTTTTGCTGTGCGCTGCTGGGCGGCATGTTCAGCCGCAGGTAGCGGTGCGTTCCCATGCGGGTGGCGCATTCCTGCACGGCCAGCATCTCCTGGGCGCTGGTGACGAGTTCTATCACCGGGCCGGCCCACATCAGGCCGCGCCCCGGCACGGCCGATGGGTCGCGGCCGTGCAGCGGGTTGGCCGTGCCTATGCTGAGCATGTGCACTTCGGCGCCCGGGTACATCTGCTGCGCGCATTGCAGCGCGTGCAGGTCGGGCGCGTTGGCCGCCAGGCCGCCATCGACGAAGCGGTGGTGCTGGAAGCTGTGCACCGGAAAATGCGCCGGCGCCGCCGAGGTGGCCAGCATGGCGTCCATCAGCGTCAGGCCCAGCTGGTCGCGCTGCCCAAGGGTGGGCCGGCTGCCCAGCAGCTGCAGCTTGGAGGTGGTCCAGTTCACGGTGGTCAGCAGCAGGGCGGGTGCATGTTCGCCCAGCAATTGCTGTTCTGCGTCGGGCAGCAGCTCGCAGATGGCGCTGCGCAGGCGCTGCGGGTCGTAGGGCGCGCGCCCCAGCAGCTTGCGCAGGCCACGCAGGCGCATGGGTGGGAAGATGCTGCTGCCGCGCCGCTGCAGCAGTGCCTGCAGGGCGGCGCCCGTGGCCCTGCAGCTCAGGGCCGTGGCCAGGATGCCGCCTATCGAGGTGCCGGCGATCAAGTCAAAGCGCTGCCCAAAAGGCGTGGGCCGGGCAGGGTCGGGGCCGAGCCTGGCCTCCAGTGCCCGGATCAGCGCCGCCGTGAACAGGCCTCGGTAGCCGCCGCCCGACAGGCTCAGCACGCGCACGCGGCCGGGCGCGGCGCGCGGCAGGCCGGCCGGCAGGGTGAAGGGCTCGTCTTCCGGCGCGCTCACAGTGCCTGCACCCTGACATTGGTGCCGCTGCGCAGCTGCTCCATGTAGAGGTCGTCATACTCGGCATAGACCAGATCCATGACGGCGGCGGTGGTGATCAACAGGCGCACGTCCTGGGCCAGCGGCGCGCGGCCCTTGGGCGTCTTGAAGTCCAGCGGGGCATGGGTGCGGTATTCGTGAAAGCGCTCGAGCACGGTCTCGTTCAGATCGACCAGGGTGGCCCCGCCGGCCTCCATGCGCGAGACGGTGGCGGCCAGCGCCTGGTGCCAGTCCTGGCGCTGCACCTCGGAGCGGGCCCCGCTGTTGATGACCGAGCGGGCGATGGCGATCGCCAGGCGGCTGAGCACGCATTCGGCCTCCTGCACGCCGGCCGCCCATTGCACGGCGCGGGCCTGCTTGCCGCACAGGCCCAGCAGCAGCTGCGGGCCGAGTAGGTAACGGTTGGGGCGCGCCATGTCATTCCATTTCTAGATCATCCGTGTCGTTGTTGCTTCGCCTTGTCGTGCTACAGCACTGCCTGCGGCTTCGCGCCTAGACACGAATGATTTGGAAGCGGAATCAGGCCCGGGGCAGGGTGAACGGATCGTGCCGCTCGCCGGGCAGCAGGGCGGCGCCGGCATCGAGCGCACCGGACGGCGCCTGCACCGAGGCCAGCGTGTCCGCCAGGCTGCGCTGCTGGCTGCTGGAGCGTTCCATGGCGATGACCTGCGCCTCGCTCAGCACCAGGTAGCGCTCGCCGCCGCGCGAGATCTGTTGCAGCTGGCCGGCCCGGGCATCGCGCAGCAGCCCGCTGTAGTCGGACTTGAACTTGGAAATGGGCATGGGCGTTTCGCTGGCTGCCACGCCCAGCTTGCGCGCCAGGCTCTCCACCGCCTGGGTGAAGATATCGATGCGGGCGCTCTCGGGGGACTTCAGGGCGGTGGACATGGGGCGGCTCCGGGTCTGGTCAATCTGGTCAGGTCAGGCCTTGATATTTAGGCCAAGCTGACCAGATGTCAAGAGAATCCCTACAGGCCGCTCCGCAGCACAAAGCCCGGAAACCGCGCCTGTAACAGGGTCTGTTGCGCGGGTGTCAGCCCCCAGGTCGGTGGGCCGTCCGGTGTACGGCATTCCTGCGGTGCCCAATGCACCACGCCGGCACGCGCCAGCTGCTCGGCCAGCCCCAGCAGGCCTGGGGTGTCGAACAACCCCTCATGCCAGGTGGTGCGGCATTCGTAGTCCACGCCGCTGGCCAGCAGCAGCTGCAGCGACTCCCAGGCGCGCGCGCCGCTGCCCGGCGTGCGCGTGATGGCGTCGTAGCCGGCCTGCGGGCCCTTGATGTCCAGGCCCACCCAGTCGAGCAGTGGTAGCACGACGGCCAGGCGATCCGGGTACATGCCGCCGGTGTGCAGGGCAGTGGCATAGCCCATGGCGCGCACCTGGGCCAGGGCTTGGGGCAGGGCGGACTGCGCCAGCGGCTCGCCGCCAGAGAAAACCACGCCGTCGAGCAGGCCGCGGCGGCCGTGCAAAAAGGCCAGCACCGACTCCCAGGCGATGGCGCCGCCCGCACTGGCGTCGAGAAGCTCCGGGTTGTGGCAATAACCGCAGCGCCAGGGGCAGCCCTGGCAGAACACCACGGCCGCCAGGCGGCCGGGGAAGTCGATGGTGGTGAGCCGGGTCAGCCCACCCACGCGCAAGGTCATTGCTCGGCGAAGAACTGGCGCTCGGCGTGCTCGCCCTGCTTGCCGATGTTGAAGCTGGCCACCGGGCGGTGGTAGCCCATGACGCGGGTCCAGACCTCGCAGGGCTGGCGCTCGGCGTTGCTGAGCTGCACGTCGGCGGCGGCCAGGGCGGTGGATTCGATGGCGGAGAAATGGGTCATGGATAGCTCCTTTGGGGGTGGTTGAAATGGGGGTATTTCTCCCTCGCCCCCTTGGGGGAGAGGGCAGGGGTGAGGGGGTGATGAAGCGCTGCGCCTCGTTTCTTGTCACCCTCACCCCTGCCCTCTCCCTCCAGCGGGAGAGGGAGAAACGGCGCTCACGCCGCTTGCAGCTGCCGGCGCTTCTCGGCCAGGCGCTCGGCGTCGCAAGTCGGGCAGAAGCGGTGCTCGCCCGCCAGATAGCCGTGCGTCGGGCAGATGGAAAACGTCGGCGTGACGGTGATGTAGGGCAGGCGGAAGTTGGAGAGCGCGCGTTTGACCAGTTCGCGGCAGGCCGCGCCGCTGCTGATGCGCTCGCCCATGTAGAGGTGCAGCACCGTGCCGCCGGTGTACTTGGCCTGCAAAGCCTCTTGCCGCTCTAGCGCCTCAAAGGGATCGTCGGTAAAGCCCACAGGCAGCTGCGAGCTGTTGGTGTAGTAGGGCTGGGCGGGCGTCCCCGCTTGCACGATGCCCGGCCACCGCTTTTTGTCTTCCTTGGCAAAGCGGTAGGTCGTGCCATATAGGTGTCGAAGGACGAAAACGCCTGCGCGCCGGCCCACTCGTTCTGCAGCGTGCCCAGAAAGTTGACGATCTGCCCCACGGCCGAGCTCATGTGCCTGGGCGGGCCCGCCTCCACCTTGCCCGGCACGCCGTTCAAGCCTTCGTGCAACAGCGTGCGCAGCGACCAGCCCGCGCAGTAGCCGCTGAGCATGTCCAGATCGTGGATGTGCAGGTCGCCGCTCCTGTGCGCCTCCCCGATCTCGGGCGCGTAGACATGCGAGAGCCAGTAGTTGGCCGTCACCTTGCCCGCCACGTTCAGGATCAGCCCGCCCAGCGAATAGCCCTGGTTGGCGTTGGCGTTGACGCGCCAGTCGGCGCGCGTGAGGCATTCGTTGATGGAGGACTCCACATGCACCAGTGTCTGGCGGTCGGCACGCAGGGTGGCGTGCCGATCGCGGTAGGCGATGTAGGCGCGCGCCGTCTGCAGGTGGTTGGCGGCGATCAGTGTTTGCTCGACCACATCCTGGATCTGCTCTATGGCCGGCGCCGCCCCGTGGAAGCGGTGGATCAGCACCTTGGTGACCTGCGCGGTGAGCAACTGCGCCTCGTCAGCACCGAACTCGCCGGTGGCGGCCCCGGCACGCGCGATGGCCGAGGCAATGCGTCCGGCGTCGAACGCAGCGCGCTCGCCGCTTCTCTGGATAACGTCGCGCGGCAGCGTGGCGAGGGAAGGTGAAATGGAAGTCATTGCAAGCTCTAAACACTATATGTAGTTTGATGCAACACAAGCTTGCGCTCTCCGTCTGGTTTCCACCAGACCCCACAAACGAAAAAAAGCCGGCTTGAAGCCGGCTGAAAAAGCAAGGCGCCAGAGAACCTTGCTTGCGGAGTAAATAAGGCTGTAGCGCTTGATGGATAAGCGTTAGTAGCTATTAAATTAATTGCAGCTTGGCAATGCGCCGCATGCCTGAGACACGCGGCGCAAGGCAGCTTAGCGCGTGGCGCCGGCCAGCACGCCGCCCCGCGGGGTGGCCGTGGCGCTTGGGCTGAACAGCACGCCGCTCACCACCTGCCAGCTCACGCACAGGGCGCCGGTGATGAACACCAGGTCACCAAAGGTGCGCACCCAGCGCAGCGTCTCCATGAAGGGCTGCTGCATGAATTCCTCGCTGCGCGCGTACCACAGGCCCTCGGTCACGCTGGCGTGGAACTGGAACAGGCCGATGGGCAGCAGGCTGGTCGCAATCATCAGCACCAGGCCGGCGTTGAGCCACCAGAAGCCGGTCTTCATCAGGCGCTCGTTGAACTGCAGTTCAGGGCGCACATAGCGCAGCACCAGCAGCGTGAAGCCCAGCGCCAGGAAGCCATAGACACCGAACAGCGCGGCGTGGGCGTGCACCGGCGTGGTGTTCAGGCCCTGGATGTAGTACAGCGAGATGGGCGGGTTGATCATGAAGCCGAAGACGCCCGCGCCCAGCATGTTCCAGAACGCCACGGCGACGAAGCACATCAGCGGCCAGCGCAGCTTCTTCATCCATTCGGTCTTGTGCTGCAGGCGCCAGTGCTCCCAGGCCTCGTGGCCCAGCACCACCAGCGGCACCACTTCGAGTGCGCTGAACGATGCGCCCACGGCCATCACCGGGGTGGTGGTGCCGGCAAAGTACAGGTGGTGGAAGGTGCCGGGCACGCCGCCCAGCATGAAGAGCGACGCCGACGCCAGGCTGGCGGCCGTGGCCATGCGGTAGGACACCAGGCCCAGGGTCGAGAAGATGAAGGCCAGCGCCGTGGTGGCGAAGACCTCGAAGAAGCCTTCCACCCACAGGTGCACCACCCACCAGCGCCAGTACTCCATCACCGAGATATGCGTGCGCTCGCCGTAGAACAGGCCGGCGCCGTAGAACAGGCCGATACACACGACCGACGAGGTCAGCAGGGCCAGCAGGTTCTTGTCCTGGCCGTTGGGGGCCAGCAGCGCGGGGAAGATGGCGCGCGCCATCAGCACCAGCCAGAAGGCGATACCAGCAAACTTGCCGATCTGCCACAGGCGGCCCAGGTCAACGTATTCATAGCCCTGGTGACCCAGCCAGAAGTTCCACTCCTGCGGCATGACATGGGCGATGGTCAGGTAGTTGCCGATGAACGAGCCCACGCAGACCACCACCAGCGCCCAGAACAGCACGTCCACGCCCAGTTTTTGGTACTTGGGGTCCTTGCCGCCATTGATGACAGGGGCCAGGAACAGGCCGGCGGCCAGGAAGCCGGTGGCAATCCAGAACAGCGCCGCCTGCAAATGCCAGGTGCGTACCAGGGCGTAGGGGAACCACTTGGAGACATCGATGCCGTAGAACTCCTGACCTTCCACCGTGTAGTGGGCGGTAAAGCCGCCCAGGAAGACCTGGGCGCAGAACAGCGCCACCACCAGGAACAAATACTTGCCCAGGGCGCGCTGCGAGCTGGTAAGGGCGACGCGGGTCAAGGGGTCATGCTTCGGGGGCACCGGATCCTGCTCGTCATGGTCGCGCAGGAAGGCCCAGCCCCAGACCAGAAAGCCCACGCCGGCCATCATGATGATGATGCTCATGATGGACCAGACCATGTTCTCGCCGGTCGGGGTGTTGCCGATCAGCGGCTCATGTGGCCAGTTGTTGGTATAGGTGGCGCCATTGCCGCCCACATCGGCCGGGCGCTCGGTGGCGGCGGCCCAGGCGGTCCAGAAGAAGAAGCCCGCCATCTGCGCACGGCGCTCGGCGCTGGGCAGGGTGTTCTCCTTCATGGCGAAGCTCTCGCGCGACTTCTGCAGCGACGGATCGTCGCTGAATAGCTTGTCGTAGTAGGCTGCGGTATCGGCGATGGCCTTGGCACGCAGCGGCGTGATGGTCATCGTGTCCGTCGCCTTGTCGAAGGTGTTGGTGCGGTACTCGGTCTTCAGCCGGTCGCGCAGCACGGCCTGCTGGCCCACATCCAGGTCGGCAAAGGCCTTGCCGTGATCCTGTTGCGCGGCCAGCTCCAGCCAGGCCAGCAGCTCGCGGTGCAGCCAGTCGGCCGTCCAGTCCGGCGCCTGGTAGGCGCCATGGCCCAGGATGGAGCCCAGCTGCATGCCACCCGTGGACTGCCAGGCGGTCTGGCCGTCCAGAATGCTCTCTTCGGTATAGAGCGGCTTGTCGCTGCCCTGCACCAGCACCTTGCCCGGAATGGGCGGCGCGGTGCGATAAACCTCGACACCGTAGTAGCCCAACAGGCTGAAGGTGACGATCAACACGCCAATCAGCGTGTACCAATACTTGGCGTACTTACCCATCCAGGGCCTCCGTCGTTGTGATGTAACGCAAGCGGTTACGCAAAAGCCGGGCCAGATGCTGCATTGCCGCAAATCAAGGGTTTATACGAGTATGGGTAAAATAAACCCTGCTCAATACGGGTAAAAAACACCTTTTCGCGGTATTTATGACCACAAACACCCACCCGCTCACCGTCGCCCCCGAGGGCTTGCTGCCCCTGTGCGCCGACATGGCCACCGATCTGCCCCAGGCCGTGCGCCTGCAGCGGCTGGTGGACTTGACGCGCGCCCAGTTCAACTGCGGCGCCGTGGCCCTGCTGCGGCTGGAGGAAGACCGCCTGCGCCCCGTGGCCGTCACCGGCCTGGTCAGCGACGCGCTGGGCCGGCGCTTTGCCGTGGGCCAGCACCCGCGCCTGGCGGCCATCCTGGCGCGGCGCGAGGTCACCTGCTTCGAGCACGACAGCCAGCTGCCCGACCCCTACGACGGCCTGCTCGACACCCTGGTGGGCGAGCCCCTGCCCGTGCATGACTGCATGGGCGTGGCCCTGCATGTGGAGGGCCGCCCCTGGGGCGTGCTGACGCTGGACGCGCTGACCACCGGCACCTTCAGCGCCGCGGCGCGCCAGCGCCTGGCGCGCTGCGTGCCCATGGCCGAGGCCGTGGTGCGCATGGCCCGGCTGGAGCACGAGCTGCGCACCCTGCGCATGGCCGGCACCGCCGCCACTGAGGGCGACGACGTCCTGCGCGCGCAAGACCGCGCCGGCGCCGGCGAGGCCGAGATCGTCGGCGAAAGCCCGGCCCTCAAGCGCCTGCTGCACGAGCTGGCCGTGGTCGCCACATCCGACCTACCGGTGCTGCTGCTGGGCGAGACCGGCGTCGGCAAAGAGCTGTTCGCGCGCCTGCTGCACCAGCAGTCGGGGCGGCGCAGCCGGCCCATGGTGCATGTCAACTGCGCGGCCCTGCCCGAATCGCTGGCCGAGAGCGAACTCTTCGGCCATGTGCGCGGCGCGTTCTCGGGCGCCGTCAGCGACCGGCCCGGCCGCATCGAGGCCGCCGAGGGCGGCACGCTGTTCCTGGACGAGGTGGGCGAGCTGCCCCTGTCCGTGCAGGCAAAACTGCTGCGCACGCTGCAAAACGGCGAGATCCAGCGCCTGGGCGCCGACCGCCCGCGCCGCGTGCATGTGCGCGTCATAGCCGCCACCAACCGCAACCTGCGCGAAGAGGTCGCCAGCGGCGCCTTCCGCGCCGACCTCTACCACCGTCTGTCGGTCTACCCCGTGCCCATCCCCCCGCTGCGCGAGCGCGGCAACGACGTGCTGCTGCTGGCCGGCCGCTTTCTGGAGCTGAACCGCGCCCGCCTGGGGCTGCGCAGCCTGCGCCTGTCGCCCGACGCCCAGGCCGCCCTGCGCCGCTACGCCTGGCCGGGCAACGTGCGCGAACTGGAGCATGTCATCAGCCGCGCCGCCCTCAAGGCCCTGAGCCGCGGCGCCGACCGCAACGCCATCCTCACGCTGGAGGCCGGCCTGCTGGACCTGGACGCGCTCGAAGCCCCCGCCGCCGACAACACCCCAGCGCCCACCGCGCGCGCTGCCCCTGCTGCCGCACCGGCCACCACCACCACCCTGCGCGACGCCATTGACGCCTGCCAGCGCCAAGCCATCACCACCGCCCTGGACAGCCACCAGGCCAACTGGGCCCAGGCCGCCCGCGCGCTCGACGTGGACGCCAGCAACCTGCACAAGCTGGCGCGCCGCCTGGGGCTCAAGGGCTGAAGTGGCGGGGGGATTTGCTCCTTCCCCCACTGGGGGAAGGTTGGGCTGGGGGCCAGCGACGCTCGCATCCTCATGCCGGCAAGATGCCGGCGCTCCCGGCCCCCATCCCTGCCTTCCCCAGAGGGCATGAGTACCTACACAAGTCGCAGCTCTGTGCTTTTCTCCCCTCTCCCGCAAAGGAGCAAAACCAGCGCCGCTTTGCTGCTGCTTCTCCCTCTCCCGCTGGCGGGAGAGGGTAGGGGTGAGGGCCGTAAAAGTGGGCGCCGCACTCAATCACCCCCTCACCCCTACCCTCTCCACCAAGGGGGCGAGGGAGTTGAAGCCCGCGTCAAACAAGCGTTCTGCCCTACCAAAAAGATGTGTAACTACCCAGGCCCAGAGCGGGAAGGAGTCAAAAATACGATGAAAATCCAGCCCTAGCACTCGTGAATAAAGGGCAAACAGCTATAAATACAATAGTAAAAATCACCGGAGCCGCCGCCCCACCGTTGGCGGCCAAGCTTACACAAGCTCAATGCCATGCTCGGCACACCACGCGCGCAGGCGCGCCTCGGTGGCAGCGCTCTCATAGTCATACCAGGCCTGAATCCGACCCCGGCGCTCCAGAAAATCCTTGAAACGCCGGTACGCGCCGCGCTTGCTGAAAAACCCCCAAACGGTGTCCACGTCGTCGGGCAGCTGCTCCCGCGCAAACTCCATCACCAGCTCGCGCCCCAGCGCAAGCACCGCCTTGTCCGGCAGGGCAAGGTAATCGCCACTGTCCAAATCCTCCGGGGCATCTTCTTCCAGCTCCAGCTCGCCGGAGACAAAATGAACCGTGCCCCGCTCCAGGCTGATGAATGCCTGGTTGGTGGGCATGGCCCCGAAGGCGCCAAATTCGAAGCCATCGAGAACCTCGGTGAACTTGGCGACCGTCATGATGGCTTGCTCCGTGTGTCAAAAGGGGGCGCGGTTTTATGGTTCCAGATAGCGCCGAACGCTGCACTAAAAACCCTCAAGCTCCTTGGCCCGCGATGCCGTGGCCGACATAAAGCAGTCGTTGCTGTTCACCGTGGCAATGCTCCCGCCATCAGGATCGGCATAGAAGCGGCAATTGGCATCCCGATACTTTATCCACGCACGCTGGGCCTCTTGCAACTGCTTCTTGCGCTCTGGCGAAAGCCGGGCCATGACGTCCTTGTACGCCTGGTTGAGGCGCGCATCCTGGTGCTTGGTCTCGGCCCCCATGCAATCGAGCATATTGACGGTAACGCCGCCGGCCTTATCCATGCAGATTGAATACTGCTTGGTCAAATGAGCATCTTCAGCGGATGCGATATGAGACAGGCCGAGCAGCACTAAACCAAGCGTGAATGATTTTGCTGTAATCCGCATATGTCACCTTATTGTTTCTATTGAAGATGGAGATAACCAGAGCGAGTGAGTGAGTACAGCCCGTATCAAACGGATTCAGGCCACTTTATCTGCAACTTTCGGTGGTTGGCCAGGCAGTCTCGAAGGTATAGATTGATCAGGCTTTAATACGGAATACCCGCTTCTTCGGCCAGTATTCAACAACGTCCTCGGATAGCCGCATGGTGACTGGCTTCTTGAGCTTTGAAGCGTATGGATTGTTGCGAGCCTTCAGCTTGGAGAGATCGTATTCAGCTTTCATGTCTAGCCACCTTGGTAGAACGCGCTTTCACGCTGAGTTGCCTTGCGAGCAGAAATGATGCGGATGACCTCGCCATGTCCACGCTGTAAATATTGATCAGTTTTTAAAGATACATAATGAATAAGGTAAGCCACTCGCCGTAGGCGGCTCGGCTTGAGCGCAGAGTTAGCCAACTTCACTTCACGTAGTAGCCCGAGACGTACCACGAGCCGTCTTTTTCGATCATAGGCGTCACTGTCTCGATTGCGCTTGCCTTGTGCTCAAAATGACTGACATATTTGATAACCACATACTCTCCGTCTGGCGCACCGAGCATAGTACGCGTGAAAATTGCGGACTGCACCTCCCGCGTTCTTATGGCGCCAAGAGAACCGCGACTGCTTTTAAGAGCCGACTCCCATGATGACTCGGTTACCGCCGCCTTGAATAGGCTAGACGCCTGAGCCCAGCTCGCCGCGTAATTGCCTGAGTCGACGACCTTTAGCCACGAAGAGGCCGCCTCTTTTGCCTGAGAAATGGATTCCGATTCTCCAGAGAAGGCACTGGTGCAGATCAATGCGGTGGATAGCAAAGCAGCGCGGAAACGAAATTTCATGGGCACTCCATTGATTGACAACTGCAACGGGAAGACGGCTAACGCCCTGAATTCAGCCGACGGCGTAGCCGGTCGGCTGCGATGAACAGTTGGACCCGATGGCCAAAAAGGGGCGCCCTGACTTGAAGACGGGCGCGGTCCACGAAAAAATGCTACGCCACCGAGGCGGCACAACGCTGCAAGAGCTATAGCTATCAACGCTTGTTGGGCAGTCGCTGGAGGCCAAAAAGACTTGAAAATTGCGCAGCGCAAGCAGGGGAATCCCGGCGCAGCACCAAAATCCCAAATAGGAAATCCTTGAGAAAGGTGAAACACTGGAATTAATAGTGGCCTGCATAGAGAGATTTCTACGCTGTACTAACGGCAAAGCTAACTGGATCGCTATAGGCGGCTCTGGTGGAGTGAAAGACTAGGCTCGCTTGAGGAGCTTCTTCTTTTGCTCCTGAAACTCGGTATCTGTAAGTAGATTCTGCTGCCTGAGAGAGTTAAGCTTTATCAATTGATCATGTAAGTCTTTGGTCACCTGCGGAGGAAGGCGAACTGCTTCTTCTTTGCTTCCACCTTTTAACCCCATGATGACGCCTGCGGCCCCTCCGAAAATTCCACCAGCCACGGGCCCTATAAGCGGAATCGGAACGGCTACTAAAGCGCCTACTGCCGCTCCTTTGGCGGCATCCTGGAAAATTTTAGTTTGTGTAATTTCTTTGCTGAATTCAACAGCAGCGTTGCCTGCCTGCAGGGCCATTGCTTTAGCCCGCTCTACGTTTTCCTCAGTGGCATGAGCTTGGACAAAATCTTGCGTCTGCTTGGCTACACTCGTCGCAGTGGTTTGTACTTTATGAGCAATTTCAGTAAATTTGTCTTTCATGTGTTTTTGCTACAATTGGTTTTGATGATTTTGATGGGTAGTGGATTGCATTTTTTCTCGAGGATTTTTGGGTAATGAAATGGCGTAAATAATAAGTCCAGCAGAATGTATTGCAATAGCAGCAATAAGTGGGGCTGGTTTGAAAATTCCAGCCGTTCCAAAGATGCCGAAAAATTGGGCAATCCATCCTGCTGTAGATATAGCCAAAAAAATACCTGCCGCTTTTGTCTTTGTTTTTCGTTGAATGACAATTGTTGCGAAAAATGCAATCAAAGAAAAAATTAAGGGAGTCAAGCCCAATATAGAATTTGCCATCATTATCTGGGATGCGGCCTTTTTTATTGAGCTGCAAGATGTTAGGCAGGGGGTTAAAATAATTAATAAAATTAACCTATTCATTTTTAATGTCATTGCTAACGCCTTGAGTTCAGCCGCCGCCGTAGGCGGTCGGCTGCGACGAACAGTTAGAGCAGAGAAATGGCTGGCAATGTATTTGGCAGATTGATTTCAATGGCATTCCATATGTCCGCCTGGGAAAACCGTGCATGGCTTTCCGGTTTGATTGTTGATGACCGTTCTAGGATGGCTTGGCGTGTTTTGGTTGTTAATGATAACCCTTGTAGGCTCTGGCATATTTAACATTGATCGCAATTTTAGACACTCTGCTCCCTCACGACGGTTTTTATTAGTGATCGTATTCTTTTCCATATCGCAACGTCGCGTTTGCTCTGATACGGTGACGTCATAACGAACGCCCGGCGGAGCGGACTGACCTTGCACTGGCTGCGGTCGTGTGAGTTGTTCGTTAAGTTGTTGCTCGCGGCGTAAGGCTTGCTGTTGTAGTTTCCGGTTCTCCGCCTCAAGTGCCTGCAAGCGCTCTTGGTAGATTTGTTCCGGATCTTTCTTTTCTTGAATTAATACTCCCGTCGATCCGGCTTGACAAGGAGCATCAGAGAATATAGTGCGACCATTGACGATGCATTTGTAAACTTGGGCATACCCTGTTGTCATTGCAAACGCAAGAAAGAGGAATGCAAAGATCTTTCGTTTTTTCATGTTTATCAACTCTAACGGCTAAGTTCAGCCGCCGCCGTAGGCGGTCGGCTGCGACGGAGGGTTAGGCTGAAACGATGTGGATTAAAAACCGCTAAACCATGCATTAAGTATATTGAAGCAATCATTCCGATCCATTCTGCCTGAGCTCCATCGTTTTTGCTCCTCGTCGTTTAATTTTCCAGATAGCTGATAGGCAAATTTAAATAGCAAGTCATTCGATAATCTGACTGCCGCAAAGTGTGCGGGCTGAATGTCAATGTTCAAGTCTACAGGGTAGGACGTTTGGCCAGTCGTCCCGCAGGCTCCATGATTTGCACCCAGAATAATTTTCCTGATTGGTATTCTTGGATGGTTATTCGATATGATCATGTAAATATAGTCATCTTCATACCACCAAAGAAATCCAATCTTTAGAACTTCTTCTTCAGGCCACTCTTTATCGCCTTCCTTTAGGTACATGGTGGGGGTAGAGTCGAAAACATGAATCTCACCCGACTTTATTTGCTCCCTATATTTTGCAACCGTTCCCTCGTACTCCGTTCTTGAACTGATGCCAAACCCATATTCTTCAGATGAATTCGGTGATGTGCTTGAACCAATGGAGCTGCGCTTTTTATAGTCTTGATATGAAGGTAATGCAACAGCTAGCATTGTCCCAAGCACTAAGCATACAGGCGTGATGAGTACGGCGATTTTCGCAAGAATTGCCCATACTTTGGCGCCTTGGTATTGAGATGCTGCACGCCAAATTCCGACATGCACCATCACGTAGTACACGACTAAAGCCAGTACTGCAAGGATTGCAGGAGCGCTGCCGGGCGTGACCAGAGATAGTGCTATGCCCCACGGAATACCGGAAAAAACACCCCATAGCCAGTAAGTTCGTGCCAATCCGGAACGACCTCTCCATAAATCGGAAATGGTATTCACGCCTCAATTCCCCTCGGATTATCTGATTTATTTTTTGATAGCAAAACCGACGCCGTTGCTCAGTTCCATTATCCATTCTTGGTTTGATTGAACTTCTTTATCTCCCATGATCGGATATCTACTGCACCAAGGCGCGGGTTCAACTCCCATGAGTCGGCACAAATCGGTTGCTTTAGACTTGAGTTCGTTTGGATCATCGGAAATCATCTCCACTACATTGGTGTAGTTGTTCTCTCCATCATCCCCTTTCGTCGAAATGCATTTGAGTAGCTTCATTTGAGTTCCTAACGAATAAGCTAAGCCGCCCGCAGTATGCGGGTCGGCTTGAGTGGCGGGTTAGCTTGTCTTAGACCTCCATTGAGCACCGATCTCTTCGCAAGCGGCTTCAATATCAATCATTCTCTTTTTCCCCGCTTTAGGCGCAGGAATAACACTTGAAGAAGGCACATCAACTACGATACATAATTTATGATCGATTGTATTTTCTGTGCCTTCTTGTAAAAATGCCTTTAAAGCGGTTGCAACATATTCTCCAGAATTTTTATCCAGAGGATTGGATTTTGGAAAGTGAAGTTTTAATGCGCCAACCACTTCGTCATTGTCATTTTTTATATAGGCATCGGGACGAATTGAAACATCAACGCCTGCTATTTCTATGGTTGATTTTTCATTGGCAGGCACTTTTTCAAACTTGTAATTGTCTGGTAGTTGATCGGATATTTCAAGAAAGCTATCTATGGCATCAGCCGATAGATTTTTATCCTGTGCAGTAAATTTACTTTCATATTCTTTTTCTCGCAAATCTTCTGCTATCTGAGTTAGCTGGTCTTCGGAAATTTTCCCTGCAATGCAGTCGATAATACTTTCGCGTGCATCGGTGTATCGAGCTACAACAAAATCCTTCGGCGCAATCTGATCTTCGATGATGCGTCTCCGTCTTGCCGGAGTGGCATTCATGTATTCACCAAGCTTATTTAAACTGATTTTTGGAGCTGACATTGAAAGCCTTTCAAAGCTAACGAATAAGCTAAGCCGACCGCCGAAGGCGGGTCGGCTTGAGTGCTGGGTTAGATTTTTTAAGTGACAAGCGATTTGCCAAAAAGATAAGAGATAAAAGAAACTGGACCGTATAAGAAAGTTGACAGTCCAAGCAGTGTACCGACGTCTGTCTTTTTGAAATAATACTGTGCGCCAAAGCAAGCAACAATAGATAAATATATATTAAATTGAGCCAATCCAAGAATGAATCCGATAATTCCACAAGGCGCTACATAGGCTGCTAGGTCTTTGATGTCGTTCTTCATTTTCTCTAACGCCCAAAGTAAGCCGCCCGCTGAAAGCGGGTCGGCTTGAGTGAAATGTTAGACACAACGGAGTTTATTTTGACCGCCATGTGCATAAAACCAGCTTGTATGCCCGGTTGCAGTGATTGCAATTCCGCAATATCAGGAGACCGAATTCGTGAATTCGCAAGACGGTACGCATATCTACGCCTGCGTAGCCTCAATGAAATTGATAAAGGTGGAGTATTCGCAGGGATGACTCCGGCCAATGTGGTGCTGAATGGGTGTGATCTTGACAACGCAATAGATGCAGCCATAGAGCAGCAGGCTAACGCCCTGAGTTCAGCCGACGCGAAGCGGTCGGCTGCGACGAAAGGTTAGAACCTATGAGCATGGAACAACGATACGCCGGTTTTCTTGAGCGCGAAAGCCATAACGCCAGCACCCCAACAAAGGGGGGGGCAATGCGCCAAGCTGCAAGGCTGCTGCTTGAAAACGCCCGCGAAAACGAGCGAATGCGCAAGGAAATATATGCACTGCAAGAGGCGTTGAGTTTCTGGCTGCCGTGCGTCCCTGGGGTGCATTCTGAGCGCGACGAGCGGATTGCAAACGACGCCGGTTTGCTGGCTGGATTTGACGGCGACATTGATGGCACAGCAGAAAGTAGGGGCTGGATTTCTGTGGAATCTAACGCCCTGAGTTCAGCCGCCGCGTAGCGGTCGGCTGCGACGAAAGGTTAGAACCTATGAGCATGGAACAACGATACGCCGGTTTTCTTGAGCGCGAAAGCCATAACGCCAGCACCCCAACAAAGGGGGGGGCAATGCGCCAAGCTGCAAGGCTGCTGCTTGAAAACGCCCGCGAAAACGAGCGAATGCGCAAGGAAATATATGCACTGCAAGAGGCGTTGAGTTTCTGGCTGCCGTGCGTCCCTGGGGTGCATTCTGAGCGCGACGAGCGGATTGCAAACGACGCCGGTTTGCTGGCTGGATTTGACGGCGACATTGATGGCACAGCAGAAAGTAGGGGCTGGATTTCTGTGGAATCTAACGCCGCCTTAACCGGCGAGCGCAGCGAGTCCGAGTTGAAGGCATAGTTAGAGGGATAAATCATGAAAAAGAAATTGGAATTTCAGTATTACTACAAGCGGGACGGGTGCAAAGCAAAAGATGCAAAAGATGGCGATTGCATTTGCTGGCACGACGAGGGGACTGGGCCATACAAAGACGAGCGGCACAGTGCAGAAACTCCGCTAGTTAATTGGCGCATCAAGCCATCTAACGTTTGCGTTCAGCCGCGCCGTTAGGCGTCGGCTGCAACAGCGGGTTAGGCACCGGCTCACTCATAGAACTTTCCTGCAAGCAGGATGTGTGCAGCTCGGCGCCATGAATTAGCTGGCTTCTCGTAGAGGGGCAAACCTGCGATGGAAGCCTCGCCCCAACTCACGGCAGCCTCAAGCACTGCGCCCACTGTTCCGTTTTCCCATCCAAGGGCGCCAGGGCCATACGGGCTGGACGGTTTGACTGCTTCGATATCTCTCTCTTCATGCCAGTCGGCGGCAAGGGCTGCCAAGAAACCGAGAAAGCTTTGCTCATCGTCTACTGCGTCGGCGAGGGCGTGGAGGTCTATGGCCATTTGCGGCGCCTAACGGACAAGGTAAGCCGGCCGCCGTAGGCGGATCGGCTTGACCGACGGGTTAGACCCGATGGGTTGGAGCAAGCGCGCCAGCACAGGCCAAACGCTACCAAAAGAGAAGCTGCCTGCGCTGGTGGGAGTAGGGCCAGAGGCCCAAAAGACTCCAAACCCACGCAACGCCCGCAGGCGAAGCCCGGCGCAACGCCCAACACCCAGCGGAGAACCGCTTGCGGAAGTGAACGGCGTTTGAATGGGCATGGGCTTAAACGGGCGGAATATCAGCGGCCTAACACCCGAGTTAAGCCGCCCTGCGCAGTGGAGGCGACAGGGTGGCATGCTTGTTATGCCACCCTGTTGCTGTAACGAAGCAGGGTCGGCTTGAACGACTTGTTAGGCACCAGCCGACTCGCTGAAAGGCAAAGACAACTGGTGCTCGCTAAGCACGGCTTTGTAATGGTTGAGATAGCTCCACAGCGAATTGCGGAGATCATTGAGCTCCTCATAGGCGTCGGAACCAACAATAGACTTGACACCAGCGCAAGCTGCGTCTGCTTGGCAGCACAACGCATAAAGCGAGTCGCCTTGCACAAGTACGCCGGGGAAGCGACGGTCTGGATGACGCATTACCGCGGCGTTTGATTGATCCGAAAGAATCTCGACGTTTGCTATTCGCATGATCTGGTGCCTAACGGCCAAGGTAAGCGGCCCGCAGAATGCGGGTCCGCTTGACCGCAAAGTTAGACCCGAAGGCCAAAAGGGAGCGCCCAGCCTTGACGACGTGTGCAGCCCAAGAAAAACCGCTGGGCCACGGAAGCGGCGCAGCGCTGCAAGAAGGATAGCTGGTGGCGCTTGCTGCACAAGCGCTGGAGGCCCAAAAGGCTTGGAAGCCTTTGGAACAGGGCCGAGCGCTGAAATAAGTGGCTGCGCGCATAGAGCGGGTGATGGGACTAACAGCCCAGATAAGCCGCCTGCCGTAGGCGGGTCGGCTTGAGCGCAGAGTTAGACCCGAAGGCCAAAAGGGAACGCCCAGCCTTGAAGATGTGCGCAGCCCAAGAAAAACCGCTGGGCCACGGAAGCGGCGCAGCGCTGCAAGAAGGATAGCTGGTGGCGCTTGCTGCAAAAGCGCTGGAGGCCCCAAAGGCTTGAAAGCCTTTGGAACAGGGCGGAGCGCTGGAACAGGTGGGTGCGCGCATGAAACGGGTGATGGGACTAACGGCCAAGGTAAGCCGCCCGCCGTAGGCGGGTCGGCTTGAACGCCGGGTTAGACCCGAAGGCCAACAGGGAGCGCCCGGACTTGAAGACGGGCGCAGCCCACGAAAAAGCGCTGGGCCACGAAAGCGGCGCAGCGCTGCAAGAATGATAGCTGGTGGCGCTTGCTGCACAAGCGCTGGAGGCCAAAAAGGCTTGAAAGCCTTTGGAGTAGGGCTGAGCGCTGGAACAAGTGGCTGCGCGCATAAAACGGTTGATGGGACTAACGTTCGAGGTAAGCTGGCACCAACGGCAGGACGCCAGGCCCGAGCCACAGAAAATGTACACCGTACCTGTGGCTCGGGCCTGGTGGCCTGCCGTTGGTGCTCAGCTTGACCGAGGGGTTAGGCGGCACCTTGCACTACCTGTACTTTGCTGCAGTGATGAACTGCCCAAAGCTCTCGCACCAGACAATAACAGCGCTGTACTTGGCTGGTTCGATGCCGCCAGGAACGGTGACCACGAAATTCTCGAAGGTCTTTACGTCGCCTACTCGAACCATCTGCTTCTTCAGGCGGTTGAAGTCTGACTCGGTTTCCAGAAATTCAGGCGAAAGGTAGAGCTTGTAGTCTGGCCCCGGTGCTAGCTTTCCCACAAAGGATATGGAGGTGGTCCCGATGGTGACGGTGCCTTCGCCCCAATGCAGCGCGTCGCTGTCTTTGAGCTCACGTTTGAACGTTCCTGAGAACAGAGCTTGCCCTGTAGCTGCTTTGATCTCTTCCATGGTTGGTGGGGATGGCGCTGTGAGGATTGGCAGCGCGTAGATGCCCCCAGCAAAGCCAGCTGCCGCTACGGCGAGGTGGGTTGCAACAAGCAGGATGGCTGTTCGTGTTTTCATCGGTACGCGGAGGTGAACAGGTGGTCAGATGTGCCGCCTAACTAGAATTAGACGACGGACATCTTAACTGGGAGAGTCGGAAAGTTCAATACGTTTCGTTACGCCTACAGGCAAACCCCATCGCGCGGCCGTTTAGCCAAACCTAAAATTTTGCGGATGACACAGGATGCCGCCGTCCCTCCTGACCTCGTCACCGCCCCCGTGCAACCGCCCAAGTTGCTGGAGCGCATGCGCATTCATCTGCGCACGCGGCACTACAGCATTCGTACCGAGGAGGCGTACATAGACTGGGCGCGGCGCTTCATCCTGTTCCATGACAAGCGCCACCCGCAGGACATGGGCGCGGCCGAGGTCGAGGCTTTCTTGAGCCACCTGGCGGTGGACAGGCAGGTGTCGGCATCCACGCAGAATCAGGCCAAGGCGGCGCTTCTTTATTTGTACAAGCAAGTGCTCGCTATCGATCTGCCCTGGCTGGACGAGGTGATCCAGGCCAAGCGCCCGCGACGCCTGCCGGTGGTGCTGACGCCATCCGAGGTGCGCCAGTTGCTGATGCACATGGATGGCACGACAGGCTTGATTGCGCAATTGCTGTACGGCACCGGCATGCGGCTGATGGAGGCCTTGCGCCTGCGCGTGAAGGATGTGGAGTTTGAGCGGCGCGAGATTGTGATTCGCGAGGGCAAAGGGAATAAGGACCGTATTACGGTATTGCCAGAAAATCTGATCGCCCCTTTGAAAGATCAATTGCAAAAGGCCCGTGTCTTGCATGAGAAGGATTTGGCCTTGGGCCTGGGTCGCGTATATTTGCCGCATGCGCTGGCGGCCAAATATCCGCAGGCGGATATCAAATGGGCGTGGCAATGGGTTTTTCCGTCGCCCGTGCGCTCCATTGATCCCAGGCCGGATGCGCGCACCGGCCAGAATATCCAGCGCCGCCACCATGTTTACCCCGAATCGGTGCAGCGCGCCGTGCGTGATGCGGCGCGGCTGGCCAATATCCATAAAACGGTGTCGCCCCATGTGCTGCGCCATTCATTTGCCACGCATTTGCTGCAGGCGGGTTATGACATTCGCACGGTGCAAGAGTTGCTGGGCCATGCCGATGTGAGCACGACCATGATTTACACCCATGTGCTCAACAAGGGCGGGCGGGGTATTTTGAGCCCGCTGGATGCGCTGTAGCATTCCCCGACATCAGACAGGAGGTTGGCCATGGCCGTCAGCGTTTTCGACCTTTTCAAGATCGGCATAGGCCCGTCCAGCTCGCACACCGTGGGGCCCATGCGCGCGGCGCGGCTGTTTGTGCAGCGCCTGGCGCGCGGCGGGCGCATGGCGCAGGTGGCGCGCGTGCGCAGCACGCTGTATGGCTCGCTGGGCGCCACGGGTCGGGGGCACGCCAGCGACCGGGCGGTGCTGCTGGGTCTGTGCGGCCATGCGCCGGATACGGTGGATGTGGCCCTCATCGATCCGCTGATCGCGCGCATCCGCGGCCAGCACCGGCTGCCGCTGGAGGGCGGCCCCGAGATTGCCTTCGACTGGAACGCCGACCTGCCGCTGATTGCCGACGAAAGCCTGCCGCTGCACGCCAACGGCATGCGCTTCGAAGCCTTCGATGCGGCCGGCAACCTGCTGGACGCGCAGGTGTATTACTCGGTGGGCGGCGGCTTCATCGTCAGCGAAGAGGCGGCCCAGGACGCGCAGCGCCAGGCGCAGATTGCGCCGGATACCGAGGTGCTGCCGCTGCCGTTTCACAGCGGCGCGCAACTACTGGCGCAGGCGCAGGCCCAGGGCGGAAGCATTGCCCAGGTGATGCGCACCAACGAACGCCACTGGCGCCAGGACGCCGAGATCGACGCCGGCCTGCTGGCCATCTGGCGCGTGATGCAGGACTGCGTGGCGCGCGGCTGCGGCGCCGAGGGCGAGCTGCCCGGCGGCTTTCGCGTGCGCCGGCGCGCCCCCGCGCTGCACCGGGCGCTGCAGGCGTCGCAAAGCCTGCAGCAAGACCCGCTGCAGGTGATCGATTGGGTGAACCTGTTTGCCCTGGCGGTCAACGAAGAAAACGCCGCCGGCGGGCGCGTGGTGACGGCGCCGACCAACGGCGCGGCGGGCATCGTGCCGGCGGTGCTGCATTACTACTGGCGTTATATCGACGGCGCGACCGAGGCGGGCGTGATCGACTTTCTGCTCACCGCCGGCGCCATCGGCATTCTGTACAAGGAGAACGCTTCCATCTCGGGCGCCGAGGTTGGTTGCCAGGGCGAGGTGGGCGTGGCCTGCTCCATGGCCGCCGCCGGTCTGTGCGCCGTGCTGGGCGGCACGCCCGCGCAGGTGGAGAACGCCGCCGAGATTGGCATGGAGCACCACCTGGGCCTGACCTGCGACCCGGTGGGCGGGCTGGTGCAAATCCCTTGCATAGAGCGCAACGCGCTGGCATCCGTCAAGGCCATCAACGCCGCGCGCATGGCGCTGCACGGCGACGGCACACACCATGTGAGCCTGGACCAGGTCATCAAGACCATGCGCGAGACGGGCGCCGACATGATGACCAAGTACAAGGAGACTTCGCGCGGCGGGCTGGCGGTGAATATCGTGGAGTGCTGAGGCACGGCGCTTATATTTTCATAGCGCGTTGCGCTTTGATTATGCCGGTTTTGGCTGCTTTTCCCTCCCCATTCGTGGGGGCAGCGACGTTCACCCCCTCAAGCCGGCAAGATGCCGGCGCTCCCGGCCCCCATCCCCACCTTCCCCCAGAGGGGGAAGGAGTCTGAGGCAGCTTGCTGATCAAGCATATTTCTATAGCGCGCTGTGCTGTCATCGTGCCGCTGTTGGCTGTTTCTCCCTCTCCCGCCAGCGGGAGAGGGCAGGGGTGAGGGGGCATAAAAGAGCACTGATCCCCCCTCACCCCCACCCTCTCCCCCAGGGGGGCGAGGGAGTTGAACCCCGTGCCAAACCAGCGGTGTGCGCTAACAAAAGGTGTGTGCATGCACGCAAGGCACGCGGCAACGTATTCCCGCGGGACTGGCAGCCAGAGCCACAACCGCCCTTTGAGTGCGCCAAAGCCGGGGTTGCCCAATCACGAAACCCATGACACGCTGGCCGCCTTATCGTGACGCCTCCACCGACCGGCAAGACCCATGCACCCCGATATCGAACACCTGCTGTCCCAACCCTTCGGCTCGCTGCCCGAATTGATCGCGCGCCAGGCCGCGCTGCGGCCCGGCCACAAGGCTGTGATTCTTGAAGGGCAAAGCCTGGACTACGCCGCCCTGTGCGCCGGGATGAACCGGGTGGCCGCCAGTCTGCAGCGTGACGGCCTGGGGCCGGGCGATGTGCTGGCGATCTGCGCCGGCGCCAGCATCGAATATGTGCTGGCCTACCTGGGCGCGCTGCGCGCCGGGGTGGCCGTGGCGCCGCTGGCGCCCTCGGCCACGGCCGGGCACCTGAGCGCCATGCTGGACAACTGCGGCGCACACCTGGTGCTGCGCGACCGCGAGGTGGCCGCGCAGTGGCCGCTGCACGAGGGTGCTGCGCTGCACTGCGTGGCGCTGGACGATGTGCCCGAGGCCGGCCAGCCCTGGTCGCAATGGCTGGCCGCGGGCGATGCCGCGCCCGACGCCATCACGCCCCGGCCCGACTGGCCGTTCAACGTGATCTATTCATCCGGCACCACGGGCGTGCCCAAGGGCATAGTCCAGTCCTGGGCCATGCGCTGGGCCCATGTGCAGCGTGCCGTCGGCAATGGTTACGGGCCCGATGCCGTGTCGCTGTGCGCCACGCCGCTGTACTCCAACACCACGCTGGTGGCGGCCCTGCCCACGCTGGCGCTGGGCGGCACGCTGGTGCTGATGCGCAAGTTCGACGCCGCGCATTACCTGCGGCTGGCTGAGCAGCATGGCGCCACGCACAGCATGCTGGTGCCCGTGCAGTACCAGCGCCTGCTGGCCTGCCCCACGTTCGACACCACGGATCTGAGCCGCCTGCAAAACAAGTTTTGCACCAGCGCGCCGTTCAGCGCCAAGCTCAAGGCCGAGGTGCTGCGCCGCTGGCCGGGCCGGCTCATCGAGTACTACGGCCTGACCGAGGGCGGCGTGCGTTGCGAGCTGCATTGCCATGACTTTCCGAACAAGCTGCACACCGTCGGCCGCCCCGCCGATGGCGCCGACATGCGCTTCATTGACGAACAGGGGCGCGAGCTGCCCGCCGGCGAGCAGGGCGAGATCGTCGGACGCTCGGCCGGCATGATGAGCGGCTACTACCGCCTGCCCGAGAAGACCGCCGAGGTCGAATGGTTCGACGGCGAGGGCAACCGCTTCATCCGCAGCGGCGACGTGGGCCGGCTGGACGAGGACGGCTTCATCGTGCTGGGCGACCGCATGAAGGACATGATCATCAGCGGCGGTTTCAACATCTACCCCAGCGACATCGAGGCCGTGCTGGCGCAGCACCCGCAGGTGGCGGAATGTGCGGTGATAGGCGTGCCCTCCGAGCAATGGGGCGAGACCCCCGTGGCTTACGTGGTGGCGCGCGCGGGGGCGCAGCCTGACGCCGCCGAGCTGCGCGCCTGGCTCAACGAACGCGTCGGCAAGACCCAGCGCGTGGCCGACCTGCGCATCGCCGCCAGTCTGCCGCGCAGCGAGATCGGCAAGGTGCTCAAGCGCGCCCTGCGTGATCAGTATGTGCAGGCACCGCCTGCAAGCACCTGACGCGCGGGCCAGGAGCGCCGGCGTCCCGCCGGCAGGGCCTGATTTTGCTGCCGCTACCGCCAGCGGGAGAGGCAGCACCGGTGCGCATGCCTTGGTGCCGGCGGGACGCCGGCGCTCCCAGCCTTTGTGCCAGTGAATTTTCAAAATAGGAGACCGCCATGCCGATGTATTTCTCGCGACTGCGCCGCACCTTGGTCGCCAGCCTGCTGCTGCCCGCCGCCGCCCTCCTGGCGCCTGCAGCCCATGCCGCCGACCCCTGGCCCACCAAGCCTATCCAGCTGGTGATTCCCTACCCGCCTGGCGGCAGCGCAGACCTGCTGGGCCGGCCGCTGGCGGTGCAGCTGCAGCAGCAGCTGGGCCAGCCTGTGGTGCTGGAATACAAGCCCGGCGCGGGTGGAACGCTGGCCACGCAGTACCTGGCGCGCGCCAAGCCCGATGGCTATACCGTGCTGATGGTGCTGGCCGCCCATGCCATCAACGACAGCCTGTACCCCAAGCTGCCCTACGACACACGCAAGGACTTCGCGCCCGTATCCTGGGTGGCCAACCTGCCCATGGTGGTGGCGGGTAGCAGCAAGCTGCCCGCGAAGAATATTCAGGAGCTGATCCAGGCAGCCAAGGCCGCACCGGACAAGCTGACGTTTGGCTCGGCCGGCAACGGCAATACCGGGCACCTGGCGGCCGAATATTTCAGCAGCATCGCCGGCATCAAGATGACCCATGTGCCCTACAAGGGCAGCGCCGGCGTGGTTAATGCCATGCTGGCCGGCGATATTGACCTGACCTTCGACAGCATCTCCACCTCCATGCCGCACATACGCAGCGGGCGTATGCATGCGCTGGCGGTCACCAGCGCGCAGCGCTCGGCACTGGCGCCAGATGTGGCGACGGTGCAGGAGCAGGGCGTGGCCGGTTTTGACGTGACGGGCTGGTATGCGCTGATCGCCCCCGCCGGCACCCCGTCGGAGGTCACCCAGCGCCTGAGCAGCGAGATTGCCAGCGCGCTGCGCCAGCCGCAGCTGCAAACGCAGCTGGCTGCCGGCGGCTACGTGCCCGTGGGCTCCACGCCCGAGGCGCTGCAGGCACATATCGAGCGCGAAATCACGCGCTGGGCCGCCGTGGTCAAGTCCACTGGGGCCAAGGTGGATTGACCGCGCGCTGTGAGGTGACGTCGGTCACCGGGCCTTGCGTGGTGCCGGGTCACGAACTGGTTGAATAATTAAGATACATAGCTAAAATATTTCATCAGAAATATCTAACAACCAGGGTTCGCCATGCAACGCGCCGCCACCACACCCCAACCCGACCCCGCCGCCGTGCTGGCCAAGGCCACGGCCCGGGCCAGTGAGCTGCTGGGGCTGACGGGCGTCGCCCTGGCCCGCACCATTGGCCTGAGCGAGCCCACGGTCTCGCGCATCCTGCGCGGCGAGAAGACCATAGCCCCCACCTCCAAGGAGGGCGAGCTGGCCCTGCTGCTGGTGCGCGTGTACCGTTCGCTGGATGCGCTGGTGGGCACCGACGACGCCAGGCGCCGAGCCTGGATGGACACCTACAACCAGGCCCTGGGCGGGCGGCCGCTGCAACTGGTGCAACGGGCCGACGGTCTGGTGGCCACGCTGAACTACCTGGACGGCATGCGGGCGCCCGCGTGATGACTTTGGCGGCCGACTGGGAGCGTTTCTGGCTGGAGCCTGGCATAGGTGCCCAATCCATGCTGGCCTGGCGCGGGGTAGAGGCGCAGCACGTGGTCTCCACCATGCGTCTGGTGGACAGCGCGGCCGAGCAGGATTTGCTGGAGCAATTGCTTGAAGCCAGCAAGCCCGCGCTGCCTGCAACACGCCAGCCCCGGCACTACCTGCTGCTGACGCCGTTCCGCTACCGCCCTCATCACCCCAGCCGCTTCCGGCCGGCGCACGCGCGCGGGCAGTGGTATGGGGCCGAAGCACTGTACGCGGCCTGTGCCGAGGTGGCGTATTGGCGCCGGCGGTTCATTCTGGACAGCACCGGTTTGCAGGATCAGACGCTACTGACCGAGCACAGTTTTTTTCAAGCGGCCATCGATGGCCAGGCCATGGACCTGATGGCGCCGCCCTGGAACCAGGCGCGCGCGCTGTGGACGCAGGGCGACGACTACGCCGCCACGCAGGCCGTGGCCGCAGGCGCGCAGCAACGCGACGTGCAGTGGCTGGCCTATGAGTCGGCACGCGCAAGCGGCCAGCGCTGCGCCGTGGTGTTCGACCCGGACTGCCTGGCCGAGCCTGCGGGCGGGCTGGATCACACCCTGCAGACCTGGCACTGCAAGGCCACGCGCGCCAGCGTGATGTTCACGCGCGGGCGCGAGCGCCATGAATGGCATTTTTGAATTTTGAACCTACAGGAACCAGAACCATGAGCAGCAACGACATCCCCCTGAGCCCCTTTGCCGGCGAGGCCCCCGGCCTGCTGTTTGGCCTGCCCATGCCCATGTCGCGTGCCATGGCGCTGCGCGGCGAGCGCATAGGCAACGACCGGGCCCAGGTGCGCATGGGCTTCCAGGCCGAGCAGTCCAACAGCCGCGGTGACGTGCATGGCGGCGCCATTGCCTCGCTGCTCGATTGCACGCTGGCCGGCGCCGCGCGCGCCCATGACCCTGCCGCCTATGGTGTGGTCACCATAGACCTGACGCTGCACTTTGTCTCCGCCGCCAGCGGCGACCTGATTGCCACCGCGCATTGCGAGCGGCGCGGGCGCTCCATCAGCTTTGTGCGCGGCGAGGTGCGCGCCGAGGATGGCACCCTGGTGGCCCTGGCCACGGGCACCTTCAAGCTGGTGGCGCGGCAGCCGGCGCGGGGCTGAAACCAGCGGCGCCCGTGCCCCCCATGCCGGCAAGGTGCCCGCGCCGTCGGGTTCAGTTGGGCTGCACGCCGGCGGCCTGCAGCAGGCGGCCCCAGATCGGCCCTTCCTGCGCCCACAGCCTGCCAAAGCTCTCGGGCGTGTCGTCGTCCACCGGCACGAAGCCCGCGGCGATGATGCGCGCCATGCCTTCGCGGCTGGCCACGGCCTGGTTGGCAGCCTGGGCCCATTGGCGCGCGACATCGGCGCCCATGCCCTTGGGCCCGGCGATGGCCAGCCAGCCGACCAGGGCCAGGGCCTCCTGCTTGAAACCGCCCTCGGCAAACGTGGGCACATCGGGCAGCAGCGGTACGCGGCGCGGGCCGGTCACGGCCAGGGCGCGCAGGCGGCCGCTGTCGATATGCGCCTTGATGGACAGCAGGCTGCCCATGCCGATCTTGATCTGCCCACCCAGCAGGTCCTGGATCATGGGCGCTTCGCCCTTGTAGGCCACATGCGCCATGTCGGCGCCGGCAACGTCGCTGAGCGTGGTGCAGGCCAGCTGGCCGTGCGAGCCTATGCCGTAGGAGCCGTAGGACAGCTTGCCCTTGTTGGCGCGGAGCCAGGCCATGAACTCCTGCAGGTTCTGCGCCGGCACATCGTTGGTCACCACCAGCGCAATCGGCGCCAGGCATACGCGCACCAGCGGCGTGAGGTCGGCCAGCGGGTCGTAGGGCGGCTTCTTGTAGAGATATTTGTTGGTCAGCATGGACGAGGTCGTGCCCAGCAGCACCGTCATGCCATCAGGCGGCGACTTGACCACCATCTCACCGGCGATCAGGCCGGCGCCGCCGGGCTTGTTGTCCACCACCACCGGCTGGCCAAAGCGTTTGCCCATGTGCTCGCCCAGCACGCGCGTGATGACGTCGGTGGCGCCGCCGGCGGCAAAGGGCACGACCACTTTGACCGGGCGCGTGGCAAAGCCGGTTTGCGCCCGCGCGGCGAGCGGGCCGGCGGCTGCGGCGCCGGCGGCAAGCGCCAGCAGCTGGCGGCGGTTGCATGTGGGGGGCTGCATCGGCTTCTTCATGGTTTGTCTCCTCGTGTTGTCGTGTCGTGACCGTTCAGGTGGGGCGCGCTGTGGTCTGTAGGAGCGGCTTTAGCCGCGAATGACGCCGTTCGCGGCTAAAGCCGCTCTACAAGAACCAGGCGGTCAATCCATGGAGATTTTTGCACCCTCGGCCACGGCCTTCCAGTGGGCGGCGTCTTTTTCTACCTGGGTCTTGAAGTCGTCGGGCAGCGAGCCCACGGCGATCAGGCCCATGTCGGTCAGGCGCTTGTTGAGCTCGGGCGACTTGACGATCGCAGCCACCTCGGCGCCCAGCTTGTCCACGATGGGCTTGGGCGTGCTGGCCGGCAGGAACACGCCAAACCAGCCATTGGCCTCCAGCCCGGGGTAGCCGGATTCGGTCATGGTGGGCACGTTCGGCAGCGAGGGGAAGCGCTGTGAGCCGGTCACGGCCAGGATGTTGAGCTTGTCCGACTTGATGTGCGGGTAGGCGGCCGTGGCGTCCACGAAGGCCAGCGTGAGCTGCCCGCCCAGCAGGGCCGCCATCTCGGGGCCCGAGCCCTGGTAGGGGATGTGGGTCAGGTCTATGCCGGCCTGCTGCTTGAAGCGCTCGCCGTTCATGTGCGACGAGGTGGCGTTGCCGTAGGTGCCGTAGTTCATGGTGCCGGGCGCGGCCTTGGCCTTGTCCACGAACTGCGCCAGCGTGGTCACGCCCGAGCTGCGCGGCACCATCAGCAGGTCGGCCGACTTGGCGATCTGTGACACCGGCGCCAGGTCGGCCAGCTTGTACGGCACCTTCTTGTACAGCGCCGGTATCTGCACCACGGCGGTGATGCCCATGAGCACGGTGTAGCCGTCGCCGGGCGCCTTGGCCACGATGTCGTTGCCCAGGATGCCGCTGGCGCCGGGCTTGTTCTCCACCACCACCGGCTGGCCCCAGCGCTGGGTCAGCTGCGTGCCTATCAGGCGGGCGATGGTGTCGGTGCCGCCGCCGGCCGGGTAGGGCACGATGAAGCGCAGGGGCTTCGCTGGATAGTCGCCCTGTGCCTGGGCGCTGCTGGTGCCGAGGGTGGCGCAGGCGGCCAGGGCGATCAGGGCCAGGGTGGTGCGTCGGTTGCGTGTCATGTCTCTCTCCTTGTACTTGGGGGCTCACAAAGTGCGGGCGATGATCTCTTTCATGATCTCGTCGCTGCCGCCGTAGATGCGGCCTATGCGCGCGTCGGTCCAGGCGCGGCCCACCTGGTATTCGGTCATGTAGCCGTAGCCGCCGTGCAGCTGCAAGAACTCGTCCAGCAGCCGGTTCTGCAGCACCGTGGCGTTGAGCTTGACCATGGCGGCGCGTTCGGGCGTCAGTTCGCGGCGCAGGTGCAGGGCGATGCAGTCGTCCACAAAGACGCGCAGCATGGTGGCCTGGGCCTTGGCCTCGGCCAGCTTGAAGCGGGTGTTCTGGAACTCGAACACCGTCTGGCCAAAGGCCTTGCGTTCGCGCGTGTAGTCCACGGTTTTTTGCAAAAAGGTCTCGACCGAGGCGGCGGCGCGCACGGCGACCACCAGGCGCTCCTGGGCCAGTTCCTTCATCAGGTACCTGAAGCCCAGGTTCTCCTCGCCCAGCAGGTTGCCTGCGGGCACGCGCACGTTGTCGAAGAACAGCTCGGAGGTGTCCTGCGCCATCAGGCCTATTTTTTCCAGCTTGCGGCCCTTGCTGAAGCCCGGCGTCCCGTCCTCGACCACGATCAGCGACACGCCCTTGGCCCCCAGCTCGGGCGCGGTCTTGGCGACGACGATGACGATCTCGCTGTTGATGCCGTTGGTGATGAAGGTCTTGCTGCCGTTCAGGACGTAGTGGTCGCCATCGCGCACGGCCGTGGTGCGCACGGACTTGAGGTCGCTGCCCGCGCCGGGCTCGGTCATGGCGATCGCGCCGATCAGCTCGCCCGCCGCCATGCGCGGCAGCCAGCGGTCCTTCTGCTCCTTGTTGCCGTAGGCGAAGATGTACGGCGCGACGATGTCCGAGTGCAGCGGAAACCCGAGGCCGCTGGCGCCGGCGCGGGCGATTTCTTCGAGCAGCACGGCGGCATGGCCAAAGTCGCCGCCGCCGCCGTAGGGCTCGGGCAGCATGGGGTTCAAGAGGCCCTCGCGCCCGGCCTTGCGCCAGACCTCCTTGGGCACGATGCCGTCGCGCTCCCACTGGGCATGGTGCGGCACGACTTCGCGCTCGAAGAAGCGCCGCGCCTGCTCGCGGAACTGCTCGTGGTCTTCGCGGTAGATGCTGCGGGTGGTCAGGTCTTGCATGATGGAACTCGCTGATGGGTTGGGTGAAATTGCCTGGCTATGCACATGTCGCTGAGGCCCCTCACCCCTCCCGGGGGCACAGCGAGACGCTGTGCTCTTCAGGCTGTCCAGTTCCGCGCATGCGGAACTGGAGCCGCAGCCTTCAGCCCCAAAGGGGGGAGGGCGACCGGTTGCGCCGGTATGACTCCCTCTCCCTCTGGGAGAGGGTGGGGGTGAGGGCTTACGGCCGGTCTGAGACATATCGCTAATCAAGTGAAATTTGGTTGAAGCGCTTGATGGATAAGCGCAGACAGCTATTGTTTTAAGAGTCTCGCAGGGCGAATCCTGCCTGCGGCGCATCGCGGTACTGCTCCTTGAGCTTGCGCCGCAGCAGCTTGCCGGTCTCCAGGCGCGGCAGGCTCTCGACAAACACCATGCGCTGCGGCAGCTTCAGGCGCGCCAGCACCACGGCGGCCTGGCCGGCGATGGCGCGCGCCGTGGCCGGCGAGGGCTCTGCCCCTGGGCGCAGCACCACGGCGGCCAGCGGCACCTCGCCAAAGTCGGGGTGCGGCACGCCGACCACGGCCAGCTCCTGCACATCGGGGTGGCGCGCCAGGGCGTTTTCTATCTCCTGTGGGTACAGGTTCACGCCGCCCGAGAGGATCAGGTCGGCGCGTCGGTCGCTCAAGAACAGATAGCCATCGGCATCCACATGGCCGATGTCGCCATAGGTGAACCAGCCTTGCTCATTCAGCGCCTGGCGCGTCTTCTCCGGGTCGTTCAGGTAGCTGAAAGTCCCGCCGCCAGAGAAGAACACCTGGCCGATCTCGCCCGCGGGCAGCTCGCGGCCCTGGTCGTCCACGATGTGCAGCTGGCCCGTGGTCGCGCGGCCCACCGAGCCGGGGCGCAACCGCCATTCGGCGGAATTGATCATGGTCGTGCCGCAGCCCTCGGAGCCGGCGTAGTACTCCATCAGGATGTCGCCCCACCAGTCCAGCATGGCGCGCTTGACATCGACAGGGCAGGGCGCGGCGGCATGGATGGCCACGCGGTGGCTGGATAGGTCATGGCGCCGGCGCAGCTCTTCGGGCAGCCGGAGCATGCGGGTGAACATGGTCGGCACCCACTGGCTGTGCGTGACGCGGTGGCGCTCTATCAGCTCCAGCGCGCTTTGCGCGTCGAAGCGTTCCATGATCACCGCACTGCCGCCCAGCTCCAGCACGCGCAGCGTGTAGCGCAGCGGCGCGGCGTGGTACAGCGGCGCGGGCGAGAGGTAGACCGTGCGCTCGTCCACTTGCATCAGGCGCGCCGTGCCCAGGGCCTCGGGGTCGCACTGGCCGCGCAGGCTGGCGGGCCACAGGGGTTTGAGCACCCCCTTGGGCCGGCCCGTGGTGCCGGACGAATACAGCAGGTCGCGCCCCAGGGGGCGGTCGCTCAGGTCGATGGCCGGGCCTGGCAGCGCCGCCAGCGCGGCGGGCAGCGATGCGGCCTGTGGCTGGGCTTCGTCCACCGTCCAGCAGGGCAGGGCCAGGGTGCGGGGCAGGTCGGTCAGCTGCGGCAGGGTCTGGCTGGACGCCACGATCAGGCGCGCGTCGCAGTCCTGCACGATGTAGGCCACCTCGTCGGCCGTCAGATGCGTGCTGAGCACGGCGGCGTACACCCCGGCCTCGCGCGCGGCCAGCACCAGGGCCAGGATCTCGGCACGGTTTTCCAGCAGCACGGCAAAGCGCTCGCCCGGCTGCAGGCCCTGGGCCGCCAGCCACTGCGCCATTTGCAGCGCCTGCTGCGCCAGCGCGCCGGCGGTGCAGCTGCGGCCCTGTTCGGCCAAAACTACCACCACCCGGTCGGGGGCCGCCTTGGCGCGGCCAAAGAAGTCCTGCATGCCTGTCACCCTTGGTTCTGCAGGCGCATGGCCGGGATGGCCCTGCGCCAGGAATTGCGAAATACGTGTCTCACAAATCACATCTTGAGCCGGATTCTTTCAGCCATTACATCGACAAAGCATGGGGAAAACACCGCGTTAAGCAGATACTAACGGCGTGATTATTGGTTTTAATGGATCATTTGTTTCATTAACCGCATGGAGTGCACATGAAAAATCCCGTCATCGTCGATGCCATCCGCAGTCCCATGGCCCGGGCCAAGCCCGATGGCGCGCTGGCCCAGCTGCACCCCGTGGATCTGCTGTCGCAGGTGCTGCAGCAGCTGGTGGAGCGCAACAAGATCGACCCCGGCCAGGTCGATGACGTGATCTGCGGCTGCGTCAGCCAGGCCGGCGAGCAGGCCGGCACGCCCGGGCGCCTGGCCTGGCTGGCCGCCGGCCTGCCCACGCATGTGCCGTCGACCACCATCGATCGCAAATGCGGCTCCAGCCAGCAGGCGGTGCACTTCGCCGCCCAGGCCATCATGGCCGGGGTGCAGGACATGGTCATTGCCTGCGGCGTCGAGTCGATGAGCCGCGTGCCCATGGGCAGCTCGCGCATGGGCCAGAACACCACCGGCGCGCGCTTCGATGCGCGCTACGCGCCCGGCCTGGTGGGCCAGGGCGTGTCGGCCGACCTGGTGGCCGCCAAGTGGGGGCTGAGTCGCACCGAGCTCGACGCCTACGCCGCCCGCTCGCACCAGCGCGCCGCTACCGCGCAGTCGGCGGGCCGGTTCGAGCGCGAGATCGTAGCCATCGATACGCCCGCCGGCCGCGTGCTGGCGGACGAGACCATACGCGCCGGCACCACGGTGGAAAAACTCGCCGGCCTGAAGGCCGTGTTCGAGAGCGAGGAGCTCTCCAAGCGCTTTCCGCAAATCCAGTGGAGCACCACCGCCGGCAATGCCTCGCAGATGACCGACGGCGCCAGCGCCATGCTGATCATGAGCGAGGAGCGGGCGCTGCAGCTGGGCCTGCGCCCGCGCGCGCGCTTCGTGGCCTTCGACGTGGTGGGCGACGACCCGCTCTACATGCTGACCGCCCCCATCCCCGCCACCCAGCGCGTGCTGACCAAGGCGAAGATGAAGCTGGAAGACATACACCACTACGAGATCAATGAGGCCTTCGCCAGCGTGCCCATGGCCTGGCAGAAGGAGTTGCACGCCGACGGCGAGCGCCTGAACCCGCGCGGCGGTGCTATCGCCCTGGGCCACCCGCTGGGCGCCTCGGGCATACGCCTGATGACCACCATGCTGCACGCGCTGGAGGACAGCGGCCAGCGCTACGGCCTGCAGTCCATGTGCGAGGCCGGCGGCATGGCCAACGCCGCCATCATCGAACGTCTGTAACTATTAATTCAATAGCTGCCAGTGCCCGCCCATTGGGCGCTGGAGCCCTATTTGAGGAAGAAGCATGAAACTGCAACAAGGAATGACCGCCCTCGTCACCGGCGGCGTCTCGGGCCTGGGCGAGGCATCTGCCATCGCCCTGCTGGAGCGCGGCCTGAATGTCGTCGCCGTCGATCTGAACGACGAGCGTGGCGCCGCCATGGAGGCGAAATACCCCGGCCGCCTGCGCTACGTGAAGGCCGACGTCTCCGACGAGGCGCAGATGCAGGCCGCGGTCGCCGCAGCCGAGGCCTTTGGCAACTTCCGCGCCCTGGTGCATTGCGCCGGCATAGGCGGGCCGCTGCGCCTGATCGAGAAGGACGGCAGCGCCGGATCCTTGGAGAAGTACACCAACATCATCCGTGTCAACCAGATCGGCACCTTCAACACCCTGCGCCTGGCGGCCGTCGCCATGGCGAAAAATGAACCGGTGGACGGCGAGCGCGGCGCCTGCGTGCTCACCGCGTCGATAGCGGGCTATGAGGGGCAGATCGGCCAGATCCCCTACGCCTCGTCCAAGGCCGGCGTGATCGGCATGACCATCGTCGCCGCACGCGACCTGGCGACCAAGCTGATCCGCGTCTGCACCATCGCCCCGGGCCTGTTCGACACCCCCATCCTGGCCAAGCTGCCCGACAACGTGCGTCAGTCGCTCGCCGCCAGCGTGCCCCACCCGGCGCGCCTGGGCCACCCCAGCGAGTACGCCATGACGGCGCTGCACATCCTGGAGAACCCCATGCTCAACGGCGAGACGATTCGCCTGGACGGCGCCATCCGCATGCAGCCACGCTAAGCAAAAAACCCTGATTAGGCACATACCTCAGACTGTGCCGCGAGCCCTCACCCCAACCCTCTCCCAGAGGGAGAGGGAGTAAAGCCGGCGCAACCGGTCGCCCTCGCCCCTTTGGGGAGAGGGAGGGGTGAGGGGCCTCTGCGATATGTGCATAGTCAGGCAAAAAACGGATCTAGCGCTTAACTATCAAGCGCAATAAGCTATCGTTTTTATAGTTCTGCCGACAGCAAGCGGCGCGGAAAGAAGCTACCCATGTCTGCATCTCCTTACTTCAGCGGCCGCCATGTCTTCGTTGCCGGCGGCACCAGCGGCATCAACTTGGGGTTGGCCCAGGCGTTTGCGCGCGCCGGTGCCCATGTCACGGTCATCAGCCGCTCGCCGGACAAGGTACAGGCGGCTGCCGATGGCCTGCGTGCCCTGGGCGCCCAGGCGCTCGGCATCAGCGCTGACGTGCGCGACCCGGCGGCGGTGGAGGCCGCGCTGAGCCAGGCCCATGCGCGTTTTGGCGATATCGATGTGCTGATCTCCGGCGCGGCCGGCAACTTCATCGCGCCCGCGGCCGAGCTGTCGCCCAATGGCTTCAAGACGGTGGTGGACATCGACCTCAACGGCACCTTCCATGTGCTGCGCCTGGCCTATCCGCTGCTGAAAAAACCGGGCGCCAGCATCATCAACATCTCGGCCCCTCAGGGCGTGAACCCCACCATGTACCAGGTGCACGCCTGCGCCGCCAAGGCCGGCATCGACATGATGACGCGGGTGCTGGCCATGGAATGGGGCGGGGCGGGCGTGCGCGTGAATGCCATCGCGCCCGGCCCGATCGCCGATACCGAGGGCATGCGCCGGCTTGCCCCATCGCCCGAGGCGCTGGCGAAGGCGGTGGCCAGCGTGCCGCTGCAGCGCATGGGCACGCTGCAGGATGTTGCCCACATGGCGCTGTTCCTGGCCTCGCCCCAGGCCGGCTATGTGACCGGCGCCGTGATTCCGGTCGATGGCGGCGCCGCGCTGGGCGGCGGGCGCGACATGCGCGCGTCTTACCAGCCGCGCGGCGCGTAGGCGAGAATCCCCGACTTTTCCCAAGACCCCCCATGAACATGGAAGCAGATGCCAAACTGGTCAGCGCCCTGGTGCGTGGCGTCTCCATACTGCGCTGCTTTTCCAGCAAGCGCCAGGAGCTCAGCGCCCGGGAGCTGATGGAGCTGACCGGCCTGCCCAAGCCCACCCTGTTCCGCCTGACCGAGACCCTGTGTGAATTGGGTTTGCTGCGTTTTTCGGAGCGCCTGTCCAAGTACGTGCCTGCGCTGGGCCTGCTGCAGCTGTCGTCGCCGGTGCTGGCGCGCATGGCCCTGCGCCAGTTTGCGCGCCCGCACATGCAGGCCCTGGCCGACCTGACCGAGGGCCAGGTGCAGCTGGCCGTGGGCCACCGGCGAGAGCTGTGCCTGGTGGAGCTGGCCAATGGCATGGGCAACACCGTGTTCCGCCCCGAGGTCGGAGTGCGGATGTCGCTGTCGCGCACGGCCACTGGCCGTGCCTACCTGCTGGCCATGGCCGAGGACGAGCGCCGCGCCTACGTGCGCGATCTGCAGGCCAGCGACCCACAGCGCGCTAGCGCGCTGGAGCAGCGCCTGGCGGACGCGCGCGACGACCTGGCGCGCCACGGCTTCTGCCGCAGCCATGGTGACCTGCACAGCGAGATCGAATCCATCGCCGTGCCCATGAGCGCGCCGCAGGACGGCGAGCTGTGGGTGTTTGCCGTGTCGGTGCCGGTGTACAGCCCGCTCTACGCCAAACTGGAAGCCGACCTGGGGCCGCGCCTGCGCACCCTGGTGCGGTCGGTGGAAAGCGTACTTGGTGTTTAGACACGAGACCTTATGAAGGTATTGGACAGCGTTCGCGTGCTCGAGATCGGTGGCCTGGGGCCGGGGCCGTTTTGCGCCATGCATCTGGCGGACCTGGGCGCCGACGTGATCTCGGTGGTGCGCGAGGCGCCCAACGCAGGCCCCACCGGCAACCTGCTCAACCGCGGCAAGCGCTCGGTGTTTGCCGATTTGAAGACCGACGACGGCCGCCGCCTGGTGCTGGATCTGGTCAAGGACGCCGACGCGCTGATCGAAGGCATGCGTCCCGGCGTCATGGAGCGCCTGGGCCTGGGGCCCGCCGACTGCCACGCCGTCAACCCGCGCTTGGTCTATGGCCGCATGACGGGCTGGGGCCAGAGCGGCCCGCTGGCGCCGCGCGCCGGGCATGACAACAACTACGCGGCCGTCAGCGGTGCGCTGTGGGGCAGCAGCCCGGCGGGCGCGCGGCCGGTGTCGCCGTTTGCGGTGCTGGGCGACATAGGCGGCGGCGCGCTCTACCTGATGGCGGGGCTGCTCGCGGGCATCGTGCAGGCGCGCGCCACGGGGCGCGGCACGGTGGTGGACGCCGCCATCGTTGATGGCGCGGCGCACATGCTGAACCTGAACCTGAGCGCGCGCGAGAAGGGCCTGGTGGCCGACCAGCGCGGCCACAGCATCCACGACAGCGCGCCGTTCTACGAGACCTATGTCTGCGCCGACGGCGAGCACATCACCATAGGCTCCCTGGAGCCGCAGTTCTACGCGCTGCTGCTGCAGACGCTGGGCCTGGCCGAGGACGCCGACTTTTCCGGCGCGCAATGGGACAAGGCCGCCTGGCCGCAGCGCCGCGCGCGCCTGGCCGCGCTGTTCCTGCGCCAGCCGCGCGCGCACTGGCAGGCATTGCTGGAGCCCACGGACGTGTGCTTTGGCTCCGTGCTCAGCCCCCTGGAGGCCGCGCAGCACCCGCACCTGCGCGCACGCGGCGTGTACGGCGAGCAGGGCGGCGTGCTGCAGGCGGCGCCGGCGCCACGCTTTGATGGCGCGGCCTACGCGCCGGGCGAGATATGCGCCAGCGGCGCGCACACCCGGGCGGTGCTGGAGGGCTTGAACGCCGACGGCGCTTGGCGTGCGCGCTCAGCGCCGCAATAGCGGCGACGCCGGCAGAAGCCTGGACGCCGCTGTGGTCAGCGGCTCCAGTTCAGCACAGCAACCGGCGATCCTTACCGCATCATGAACGCAGTGTGCGGCGCGTCTTGGATGGGTTACTGAACGGCGCCCCGGCGGCGGCGGTTGTGTGAGGCTTGTCTGAAGCCGAATGCTGCCAGTGCCAACCCAACCAACGCCAGCGTCGAAGGCTCAGGCACTTCTGTGGTGATTGGAGTCATCGTGCCAGTGAAGCGTCCGTCTCCGACGAACGACAACCCCGTAATGAAAGCGGTTGTTGACAAAGGGTTGATGCCGGCACTGGTTTCTATGCCCAAGATGCGGAACCGGTCAACACCATTTCCGCCAAAAAAGTGCTGAATGCCGTCTTGCAGAACCGTGGAGAACAGCCAATCCGTTCCGTCCCAAAGATACAGATCAAAAAGACCATCCCCAATATTTGGTAGGGTTACGCTCGCAAAATTTGGATCGCCAGCGCCTATTTGATAGTCGTAACCGATGGCGATGAGAGGGTCAATTAGAACGGTTTCTCCTGCTTTGACCTCGAGGTTGAATTTGAATTCTCCACTCGGCCCAACACTAGGTAGAAACACAGCCACATTACCAGTGGAGTTGGGAAGCGGCATGAATTCAAAAAACGTTCTGGCTCTGCCGGTTAATTCACCGCCAGAGGTGCGGCTTTCAAGAATTACGGCAATCTCATATCTAGAACCCTCTTCCAGTCCAGAAGGAAAGCCAGGGAGTGCATTATTGCTAAACGGGGCACCAAACGTATAGCTGGTGCTACTCAATGGGATATTTTCATTGTGCACCAATCTTGCGGCAGTGATGCGTGAACCGTCGGCAGACTCCGCATCGATGATGCGAACCTGCAACCTCACATTTGTTGGTGCTGTGCCTCCTGCCGGCACCTCCCAGCTGATGGTTGGGGTCAGGCCACCGCCGATTACTTTGACGTCTGTAAGAAACGATGGAAGTGCGTTCTTGTCGTAATCTGGGCCAGAAAATACCAGGGTCTGGGCTGCCGGCGAACTTGGATTTGTTGCCGTTATGGAAAATGGGGTTGCATCGAGTTGATCAAGCCGACTTGCAATCGAAGGATTTGCCCGATTGAAAATGGTGGTGTACTCGTTTTGTCCGCCGCCGCCAGCGGATGTCACGCCAACAAATGTCATGGGTTGACTAAACGAACCAAATGATGAATGAGTGACCGATACGGCCGTCTGCAGCCCATTGGTGGAATAGCATGTATCTGCGCTATTTCCAAGGCATGGCAAACCAATTACATTTGAATCTGGTGAGGGTCGAAGGAATGTTGAGACTCTTATGCTATCAGTGTTCGGACCATTAAAAAACCGACTGTTTCCAATGCGGTCGTTGTAAATCTCCGTGCGCAGATGGGTTAAATTGTAGTTTGTATATACAACATCGGCGCTTGCTGTCAGTGCGCCAATGAGCAAAGCGGCCCCACCAAGAAGGTGGATGCCTATTGGTTTGGTTTTCTTCATAACGCGCTCCTATTGGGTGCATGGCCTGAAGAGCGTGAAACGCAGTTGACAAACCACGCCGAGTTTTTGGGTGCATAAAACGTGCCATATTTTTCATAACAGTCAATTCAATGGGTTATGCATCGACTCCGCGCGGTTGGCCGCAGATGTGTAAATTTATCCGACAGAATGAACGCCACATTCTGTGCGGCATGCGCGTTTGGCGCGGCGTAGCCTGCCCCTCAAGGTCGCCGCAATAGCGGCGACGCCGGCAGAAAGCGAAACGCCAGCGAAGCCAGCGCCAGCCAGCCGGCGATGGCCAGCAGCACCGCGCGGTAGGGCTCCAGGCCCTGGCCCGTGGCCCATTCGGCAACGGCGCCGGTGGCCGACTGCATCAACCCCACGCCCAGGAACATGGACATGGTGTAGAGCGACAGGGCGCGCCCGGTCAGCTCGCTGGGGTAGGAGGAGCGCACGTCGGTGTACTGCAGCACGCTGTAGCCCCACAGCAGCCCCAGTGCAATCATCAGCGCCACCGTAGCGCCGCCATGGCGCAGCACGGCCAGGGCGGCGAACATGGCCGCCATCAGCAGCGAGGCGTTGGCGATCCAGGCGCGGCGCCGGATGGGGCCTGGGTCCATGCGGCCGAAGCTGCCGGGCGCGAACAGCGAGATCAGCGACAGCACCAGGGCCACGTTGCCGGTGTCCACCAGCGAATAACCGAAGCGGTTGATGAGCAGCGGCCCCAGCCACAACCCGCGCAGCGACAGAAAGGCCGCATAGCCCGACATGCCCAGAGCCAGGATGCCCCAGGTATGCGGCAGTGTGAACAGCCCGGCCAGGCTGCGCAGGGACTGGCCCCAGCTCTCCTGGGGACGCGGCGGGGCGTCGGGCCGTTCGGGCTCGTGCACCAGGGCCAGAATCAGCAGCCAGGACAGCACGCTCAACAGCGCCAGGATGACAAAACCCGAGCGCCAGCCCCAGTGCTGCACCACCCAGGCCAGCGGCGTGCCGGTGAGCATCAGGCCCAGGCCCCCCAGGCCCAGGCTCAGGCCCGAGAAGAAGGCAAAGCGCTCGCTGGGGAAATGGCGCGCGATGAAGATGGTGCAGGCCAGAAAGGCCGGCGAGCAGCCCACGCCGATCATGATCTGCCCCAGCATCAGCCAGCCATGGCTGGGCGCCAGGGCCGACAACGCGGCCCCGGCGATGGACACCGGGGCCGAGGCCAGCACCGTGGGGCGCAGGCCGTAGCGGTCCATGGTGATGCCCATGAGCAGCTGCGCCACACCGAAGGACAGGCCGAACAGCCCGGCAAACGCGCCCAGCGCCTGGGCCGACAGGCCAAAGTCCTGCTGCAGGCCCTGGGCCACGATGGCGGTGATGGTGCGGTAGGACTGGCTGAGCGCAAAACCCGACAGCAGGGCCAGCAGCATGAGCCAGAGTGGGCGGGGAGGGTGGGGTGTGGTGGCGGCAGTCACATCAAGTTTTATAGCGCATTGCGCTTATAGGTTGGGCGCTGCGCCCATTTTTGGGTGACTGAGCATATATCTCGGACTGCTGTCCTTGCTCCCTCCCCTTTCGGGGAGGGTGGGGGTGAGGGGGTGTTTGGGTGCAGCGCCCGCTTTTATGACCCTCACCCCCATCCTCTCCCGCCAGCGGGAGAGGGAGAAACAGCCGCAACGCTTTGCTGATATTGCGTGAAACGCTATAAAAATAGATGTGTACATACGGTAGCCCCCTCTGGGGGCCGGCGGCGTTGGCGCCGTCATGCCGGCGAGACGCCGGCGCTCCCAGTCAGCGGCGGTCGCGCTGCTGCGCCCTTGCGTGGCGCGCCAGGGTTTGCTCGGCCTGCAGCAGCACCGGCGCGTCGACCATGCGGCCGTCGAGCACGCAGACGCCGCCGCCCGCATCCCGCAGCGCCTGCTGCACGCGCAGCGCCTGGGCCACGGCGGCATCGTCCGGGTCGAAGGCGGCGTGCAGCGGCGCCACCTGGGCCGGGTGTATGCACAGCTTGGCGCCAAAGCCCATGCGGCGCGCGCGATTGGCGTCGTGCCGCATACGCTCGGGGTCGCGCGTGTCCACGGTCACGCCGTCGACCGGTGCGGCCAGGCCGGCGCGGCGCGAGGCCAGCACCAGGGCCATGCGCACGGGCAGCAGCTCGGCCTCGTCCGCGCCGCAGGCCATGCCGGCGTCCACCTGGAAGTCCAGGTGGCCAAAGGCCAGGCGCGCCACCTGCGGCGCCGTGGCCAGCGTGTCCACGGCATGCAGGCCGGCCACGCTTTCGACCAGCGGCAGCAGCGCGCCCCGCGCGCCCGCCGCTTGGGCCACGGCCTGCAGCGTGGCCGCGCTCTCGGCCTTGGGCACCACGGCGCCGGCGTAGCCCTGGGCCGCCAACGTGGCCAGCGCCTGCAGGTCGTCGGCAAACCAGGGCGTGCCCTCGGCGTTGATGCGCACCAGCAGGCGCGCGCGCTGTGCGGCATCCATTGCGGCCGCGGCCTGCAGCAGGGCGGCGCGGGCGCCGGCCTTGTCGGCCGGTGCCACGGCGTCCTCCCAGTCGGCGATCGCCATGTCGGCGCCGCTGGCCAGGGCCTTCTGAAAACGCTCGGGATGCGTGGCGGGCACGAACAAAAAGGAGCAGGCCTGGGCCACCGGGTTCGACATGGCGGCCTGCCTCATTGCTCGGCCGACACGCCGGCCGCCTTGATGACCTTGGCCCAGCGCGCCGTCTCGCTCTCCAGCTGCTTGCGCAGGCTCTCGGGCGTGGCCTTGTCGGGCGAGACCAGGTCGGAGCTGAGCTCGGCGATGCGCTTCCTGACGTTGTCGTCCTTCAGCGCCATGTTCAGCGCCTTGTTCAGCTGGTCGATGACCTCCCTGGGCGTGCCCTTGGGTGCGTACATGCCGTGCCACACCTTGAGGTCGAAGCCCTTCAGGCCCTGCTCGTCCAGCGTGGGGATATTGGGCATGGACGCCAGGCGCTGCGCCGTGGTCACGCCGAACACCTTGGCGCGCTTGCCGTCCGCAATCACGGGCGCGGTCTGCGTGGTCTGGTCGCACAGCAGATCGACCTGGCCGCCCATCAGGTCGTTCATGGCCGGGCCGGCGCCCTTGTAGGGCACGGTGGTCAGCTTGACGCCGATACGGTCCATGAACAGCATGCCGCACAGCTGCGACACGGCACCTATGCCGGCGTTGGCCAGGCTCACCTTGTCCTGGTTCTTCTTCACATACTCCAGCAGCTCGGAGAAGTTGTTGGCCGGAAAGTCCTTGCGCGACAGCAGGGTCATCGGCACATCCAGCACCTGGCCTATGTACTCAAAGTCGGTCAGCGGGTTGTAGGGCAGCTTCTTGTACAGCGCCGGGGCCGTGGCCATGCCCATGTGGTGAATGAGGATGGTGTAGCCGTCGTTCCTGGCCTTGGCCACGCGCGCCGGCGCGATGGTGCCGCCCGCGCCCACGGTGTTCTCCACCACCACCGTCTGGCCCAGCGACTGGCCCATGGGCACGGCCAGCACGCGCGCCACCACGTCGGTGGGGCCGCCGGCGCTGTAGGGCACGACCAGGGTGACGGGCTTGTCGGGCCAGGCGGCCTGGGCCGTGGTGGCCAGGCCCAGGGCCAGCAGGGCGGCGATGCGGCTGGGCGAGAAGGTAAACGTCTTCATGGCTTTGTCTCCGATGTTGTGGATGTGAGAAATGGCACCACTGTAAGCGTCATGCGTCCGTGGGCAGTAGCTGGCCCACGCGCGGCCATTGCGCCACCTGCCACAGAGAGGCGACGGCGGCCTCGGCCTGGGCCGCGCTCACCGCGCCGCCATAGGCCGCCAGGCGCAGCGCCTTGGCGGTGATCTCGCCGCGCGAGAGCGTGTTGCCGGGGTCGCCCTTGGGTTCGTCCACGCGGCCGTGCAGTGCGCGCCCATCGGTGGTGGCGACCGTGACCTTGCCTATCCAGCGCTGCGGGTAGGCGGCGTCCACCTCCGCGTCCAGCACCATGCTCACCTTGTCGCGCAGGGCCACGGTAGCGGGGGCCAGGTAGTCGGCATCGAATTCGCTCAGGCCCGCATGGCCAAAGCGCGCGGCCAGCGCCAGCACCGTGCCCATCGAGAATTTGCTCTGGTGCACCGTGGCCGGCGAGACCACCGGGCCCAGCACGTCGATGGCGCCCTGGTGCACATGGCAGGTGACCTGGGCGATATCAGCGGTTTGCAGGCCATGCTGGCGCATCACCTGCAACAGCGCGTCGGCCGCGGGGTGAGTGTGGCGGCAGGAGGCATGCCACTTGAAGCTGGTCTCCGCCGTGGCCCAGCGCTGGCCCAGGCCGTCGGTGAGCTTGGCGGGATTGGCATCCGTGGACATGCCGGCGGCCAGGCCCTGCGGCCCGGTGAAGATGTCCTGCGCGCCGGTAAAGCCGTCCTGGGCCAGATAGGCCGCCATCAGCCCCGCGCTGGCGGCGTGCGCCGTGTGCAGCTGCTTGCTGTCGGCGGCGGTGCGCAAGAACTCCCACAGGCCTGCCGACTGCGTGCCGGCCGAGCCAAAGGCGTGCTGCATCTGCGCCGGCGTCAGTTTGAGCAGCCGCCCCACGGCGGCCGCCGCCGCCAGCGTGCCGGCCGTGGCCGTGGTGTGGAAGATTTTGTAATGACTGCGGCCCAGGAACTCGCCCACGCGTATGCCGACCTCGTAGCCCGCCACGCAGGCGGCCATCAGCTCAGCGCCGCTGGCGCCAATGCTTTGCGCCACGGCCAACGCTGGCGGGAAGACCACCGCCGCCGGGTGGAACACCGAGCCGTTGTGCACGTCGTCCTGCTCGGCAAAGTGGCTGGCGGCGGCATTGGCCAGGGCGGCCATCATGGGCGAGCTGGTGGCGCCATGGGCGATGACCTCGCTGGGGCCTTGTGCCGGGCCTTGCGACAGCGCAAAGCGCGTGATGCTGGCGACGGGACGCGCCTTGCAGCCGGCGAGCACCGAGCCGAACCAATCGACCCACAGGTCTTCGGCGCGGCGCTGTACGGGCTCGGGTACGTCGCTCCACTGCAAGGTGGCGGCGAACTGGGCCAGGGGGTGGATGGTGGCTTGGGTTTCTTGCTTCATTTTGGACTCCAGGACAGGCGGGTCAAGCGCCGGTAGCTATCTTTTTAAAAATGGTTGCCTTGTGCGAGTGGCCCCTCACCCCTCCCTCTCCCCAGAGGGGCGAGGGCGATAGCTTGGCTGTGGCTTTCACTCCCTCTCCCTCTGGGAGAGGGTAGGGGTGAGGGCCGGCTACGGTGTTCATCGGTCAAATCGCCTGCGGAGCCTGCAGCGCGTCGATCTGCTCCGCCGACCATCCCAGCTCGGCCAGGATGGCGGCGTTGTGCTGGCCCACGGCGGGCACGGCCTCCATGCGGTAGTCGAAGGCGCTGTTCACGCCCGGCGGCAACAGGGCCGGCACCGCGCCGGCGGGCGTGCCCACGCTGCGCCAGCGCCCGCGCGCCTTGAGCTGCGGGTGCGCCCACAGATCCGCCATGTCGTTCACGCGGGCGTTGGCTATTGACGCGGCGTCCAGGCGCTCCACCACCTGGGCGGCGGTGAGCGGCGCAAAGGTTTCCAGGATCAGTGCCTGCAGCTCGGCGCGGTGCTGGTTGCGCAGGGCGTTGGAGCAGAAGCGTGGGTCGGCTGCGACCTCGGGGCGTTGGAGGACGCCGTCGCAGAACGCCTGCCATTCGCGCTCGTTCTGCAGGCCCAGCATCACCGTGCCACCGTCGCCTGCCTGGAACGGCCCGTAGGGGTAGATGCTGGCGTGCGATGCGCCGGTGCGCGGCGGCGGTGGCGCACCTTCAAACGCGTAGTACAGCGGGTAGCCCATCCACTCGCCCATGGCTTCCAGCATGGAGACATCGATCTGGCTGCCCTCCCCCGTCTTGCCGCGCAGCAGCAGGGCCGAGAGGATGTTGGTATAGGCGTACATGCCGGCGGCGATGTCGGCCACCGAGATGCCGGACTTGGCTGGCGTGTCCGGCGTGCCGGTGACGGACAGGAAGCCGGCCTCGCTCTGGATCAACAGGTCGTAGGCCTTCTTGTCGCGGTACGGGCCGTCGGCGCCATAGCCGCTGATGTCGCAGACGATCAGCTTCGGGTTGTGTTCTTTCAGGGCCGCGTAGGACAGCCCCATGCGCGCCGCGGCGCCGGGCGCCAGGTTCTGCACCAGCACGTCGGCCGTCTTCAATAGCTGCAACAGCGCCTCTTTTGCCTGGGGTTGTTTCACGTCCAGCGCCAGGCTCTCCTTGTTGCGGTTGAGCCAGGTGAAGTGCGACGACTGGCCGTGCACACGCTGGTCGTAGCCGCGCGCGAAGTCGCCGCTGCCGGGGCGCTCGACCTTGATCACGCGCGCGCCCAGGTCGGCGAGCTGGCGCGTGGCAAAGGGCGCGGCGACGGCGTGTTCGAGGGAGATGACGGTGATGCCGTCGAGGGGGCGGGTCATGAAGGGCTCCCGTGCAATATCAAAACAGGGCGGGCTGTTTCTCCCTCGCCCCCTTGGGGGAGAGGGCAGGGGTGAGGGGGTGGAGCCTGGCGCGGACGCTGGTAGTCACCCTCACCCCTGCCCTCTCCCGCCAGCGGGAGAGGGAGTGAAAGCCGTCAGAACGATCGCGGCAGGCCCAGGATGTGCTCGGCCACGTAGGAATAGATCAGGTTGGTGGAGATCGGCGCCACCTGGTACAGCCGCGTCTCGCGGAACTTGCGCTCCACGTCGTATTCGCAGGCAAAGCCGAAGCCACCGTGGAACTGCAGGCAGGCGTTGGCCGCCTCCCAGCTGGCCTTGGCCGCCAGGTACTTCGCCATGTTGGCCTGTGCGCCCATGGGTTCATGCTTGTCGAACAGCTCGCAGGCCTTCCAGCGCATCAGATTCGCGGCCTCGACCTCGATGAAGGCGTCGGCAATCGGGAACTGCACGCCCTGGTTCTGGCCGATCGGGCGGCCAAACACCTGGCGGTCGCGCACATAGTTGGTCACGCGATCCAGGAACCAGTAGCCGTCGCCAATGCACTCGGCGGCGATCAGCGTGCGCTCGGCGTTCAGGCCGTCCAGGATGTACTTGAAGCCCTTGCCCTCCTGGCCGATCAGGTTCTCCTCGGGGATCTCCAGGTTTTCGAAGAACAGCTCGTTGGTCTCGTGGTTGACCATGTTGAGAATCGGGCGCACCGTCATGCCGCTCTTCTCGGCTTCGCGCAGATCCACCATGAAGATCGACATGCCCTCGCTCTTCTTCGTCACCTCGGCCAGCGGCGTGGTGCGCGCCAGCAGAATCATCCAGTCGCTGTGCTGGATGCGGCTGATCCAGACCTTTTGCCCGTTGATGACGTAGCGGCCGTCTTTTTTCACCGCCGTGGTCTTGATCTTGGTGGTGTCGGTGCCGGTGCTGGGCTCGGTCACGCCCATCGATTGCAGGCGCCATTCGCCGGATGCAATCTTCGGCAGGTACTTTTCCTTCTGCGCCGTCGAACCATGGCGCAGCAGCGTGCCCATGTTGTACATCTGGCCGTGGCAGGCGCCCGAGTTGCCGCCACAGCGGTTGATCTCCTCCATGATCACGCTGGCCTCGGTCAGCCCCAGGCCGGAGCCGCCGTATTCGTGCGGGATCAGCGCCGCCATCCAGCCGGCCTTTGTCAGCGCATCAACGAACTCGGCGGGGTAGGCGCGCTGCTCGTCGATCTTGCGGAAGTACTCGTCGGGGAACTCGGCGCACAGCGCGCGGATCGCGTCGCGGATCTCGTGGTGGTTGTTGGAGCCGGTCTGTTGGATCATGGTGGTCTTTCTATGGTTTTGGCCTCTAGCGCCCGTCCATCAAGCGCAAATAGCTATTGATTTAATAGTGTTTCAGGCCAGCGTGGCCTGGCCCTGCATGGTCAGCCAGCCCTCGTGATCCTGGGCCCACAGCTCCACGGTCTTGCCGTCGGCCGAGGGCTTGCCGTGTACGCTGAAGGGCTGCAGGTCGAAGGTCGGCCGCACGGCGCGAAATTCAAAGCGCGCCACCTGGGCATCGGGCAGCTGGCGGCGCAGCAGGTCCAGCAGCAGCGTGGCAATCAGCGGGCCGTGCACGATCAGGCCGGGGTAGCCCTCGACCTCGGTGACGTACTTGCGGTCGTAGTGGATACGGTGGCCGTTGAAGGTCAGGGCCGAGTAGCGAAACAGCAGCACGTCATCGGGCACGATGGTGCGCGACCAGGCAGCCTGGCCGGCCAACGGCGGCTTTTGCGGCGCGGGCGCCGCCTCACCCGGCTGGGCCGCACTGCGATAGACGATGTCGTGCTCCTCTGTCAGCGCCAGGCCATGGGCGTTGAGATACTTATGCTCCACCAGCACGAACAGCAGCTCGCCGGAACGCCCGGCCTTGTGCGAGACGGACTGTATGGTCGAGCGGCGCTGCACCTGCTGGCCCACGCACAGCGGGTTGGCCGGCTCCCAGGACAGGCGTCCACCGGCCCACATGCGCCGCGGCAGCGGCACGGGCGGCAGAAAACCGCCGCGCTTCGGATGGCCATCGGGCCCGATCTCGCTGGCGCGCGCATGGGGCAGGAAGTACAGCCAATGCCACAGCGGCGGCACGGCTGTGCCCAGGGCCGGTTCGGGGTCGTCCCGGTCCAGCGTGGCCGACAGGGCCGCCACGGGCATGGCGGTGAAGCTGTCGCTTAGGGTTTCGCTCTTGCCATGCCAGGTCTGCAGGTGGGCGAGGGCGGCGGGGTCTATGGTGGTGTGGGTCATGTTTCGCCTGGTCAGTTGATGGTGGCGCCGGAGGCCTTGACGATCTGCGCCCATTTGGCAATGTCCTGCTTGAGCAGGGCGGCAAACTCGTCCGGCGTCACGGGCTTGGCTGGGGTGCCTGCCAGTTCCACGCCCTGGGCTTCGAGCTTGTCGCGCATGTCCTTGTCGGCCATGGCCTGGCGCATGCCGTCCTGCAGGCGGGCGACGATGTCCTTGGACACGCCTGCAGGCGCAAACAGGCCAATCCACAGCGTGCCGCTGTAGCCGGGCACGAACTCGGCCAGGGCTGGCACGTCGGACAGCACGGGCGAGCGCTGGGGGCTGCTCACGGCCAGCGCGCGCAGCCGGCCGGCCTTGATGTGCGACAGCGTGGACGGCAGGCTGCCAAACAGCAGCGGCAGCTGCCCGCCCAGCACGTCGTTGAGTGCCGGCGCCACGCCCTTGTAGGGCACATGCTGCAGCTCTATGCCGGCCATCTGGTTCAGCATTTCGCCCAGCAGGTGGTTCAGCGTGCCATTGCCGGCCGAGGCGTATTGCAGCTTGCCGGGCTGGGACTTGGCCAGGGCCAGCAGCTCGGGCACGGTCTTGGCGGGAAACGAGGGGTGGGCCAGCAGCACGTTGGGCACGGCGCCTATCAGGCTGATGGGCTGGAAGTCGGCCACGGGGTCGAAGCCCGGTGCTTTGTACAGCGCCGGGTTGATGGCCTGGCTGCTGCTGATGGTCATCAGCAGGGTGTAGCCGTCCTTGGGCGCCCTGGCCACGGCCTGGGTGCCGATGTTGCCGCCCGCGCCCGGCTTGTTCTCCACCACGGCGCTGCCACCCAGCTTTTCGGCCAGCTTCTGCGCCGCCACGCGACCCACGATGTCGTTGGTGCCGCCAGCGGCCTGGGGTACGACCATCACGATGGGGTGGCCCGGATAGGCGGCCTGGGCGAGGGCAGAGGGCGTGGCGCTCAGGGCCCAGCCCAGCGCGGCACCGGCGCACAGGCTGCGGCGGGTGAGGGCGAATAGGAACGGATGGCTCATGCGGGGTTTCTCCGGGTGCCTGGATGGCAATGGGCCCGATGCTCGCCGCTGCCGCGCCGGCGCGCAATCCGCGTTTGTGAAAGCGGCCCTTCCGCGCTCATGAAGGCCAGGGCCTGCTTTCATGCAGCCAAAGCCCGACCTAGCCATTGCCGAATGGCGCCGGCTCGGCTTTGCCGGCATGCTTGGCGCCCATTGATCTACTTACAACGCAAGGATGACGGACATGGCGCAAAAGATGGTGCAGGACAAGGTGGTGGTGGTCACGGGCGCTGGCGGCGGCATTGGGCGCGACATGGCGCTGGCGCTGGCCGCGGCGGGGGCCAAGGTGGTGGTCAACGACATTGGCACCTCCACCAGCGGCGAGGGCCAGGACGCCGGCCCGGCGCAGAAGGTGGTGGAAGAAATCAAGGCCGCCGGTGGCCAGGCCGTGGCCAATACCGACAGCGTGGCCGAGGCCGTGGCCGCCGGGCGCATCGTGCAATGCGCGCTCGACAGCTTTGGCCGCATCGACGGCGTGGTGAACAACGCCGGCATCCTGCGCGACCGCTTCTTCCACAAGATGAGCCTGGACGAGTGGGACGCGGTGCTCAAGGTGCACCTGTACGGCAGCTACTACATGAGCCGCGCTGCGGCCAACCATTTCAAGGAGCAGGAGAGCGGCACCTTCGTGCACATGACCTCCACCTCGGGCCTGATCGGCAACTTCGGCCAGGCCAACTACAGCGCGGCCAAGCTGGCACTGGTGGCGCTGTCCAAGAGCATTGCGCTGGACATGGCCAAGTTCAACGTGCGCTCCAACTGCATCGCGCCCTTTGCCTGGAGCCGCATGATCGGCTCCATCCCCACCGACACGCCCGAGCAGCAGGCGCGCGTGGCCAAGATCCAGCAGATGACGCCCAACAAGATCGCGCCGCTGGCGGTCTACCTGCTGTCGGATGCGGCCAAGGACGTGAACGCCCAGGTGTTCGCCGTGCGCAACAACGAGATCTTTTTGATGAGCCAGCCGCGCCCCGTGCGCTCGGTGCACCGCAGCGAGGGCTGGACGGCGGAGAGCATCGCCGAGCATGGCATGCCGGCTCTGACCCGATCCTTCGTGCCGATGGAGCGTTCCGGCGACGTGTTCTCCTGGGATCCAGTCTGAGGGCGCGCGCATGGCCATCGACTACCACCATCTGAAAAACCGCCCGTTCGCCCCCGTGCACCAGCACTACCAGGCGCGCGACAGCATGCTGTACGCGCTCAGCCTGGGGCTGGGCAACGACCCGCTCGATGCCGCCGCCCTGCCCTTCGTCTACGAGGGCATGGAAGGCGGCCTGCGCGCCCTGCCCACGCTGGCCGTGGTGCTGGGCTACCCCGGCTTCTGGGCGCGCGAGAGCGACACGGGCATTGACTGGGTCAAGCTCTTGCACGGCGAGCAGCGCGTGCGCTGGCACCAGCCGCTGCCGGCCGACTGCGAGGTGGTCGGCAAGAGCCGCGTCACCCACCTGACCGACAAGGGCGAGGGCAAGGGCGCCATCATGATCACCGAGCGCCGTGTGGAAACCGCCGCAGGCGCGCTGCTGGCCACCATGCAGCAGGTGACATTTCTGCGCGGCGACGGCGGCTATAGCCAGCGCGCGGGGCAGGCGAGCGACGAGCCGCTGCCACCGCTCAAGCACACGCCCGAGGATCGCGCGCCCGACTTCACCGACACGCAGGTCATACGCCCCGAGGCGGCGCTCTTGTACCGCCTGATGGGCGACTACAACCCGCTGCACGCCGAGCCGGCGGTGGCCGCCAAGGCCGGCTTCGAGCGCCCCATATTGCACGGCCTGGCCAGCTACGGCCTGGTGGCCTGGGCGCTGCTGCGCCAGTGCGCGGGCTTTGAACCGGCGCGCCTTAAGGCCCTGGACATCCGCTTTGCCGCGCCGGTCTATCCGGGCGAGACCCTCATCACCGAAATCTGGCGCGTGCCGGGCGATGGCAAGCAGTACCAGCTGCGCGCCCGCGTCGCGGAACGCGACAAGGTGGTGTTGAGCCACGGCTTCGCCGAGCTGGCTTGAATTCACTCCCTCTCCCGCGAGCGGGAGAGGGCAGGGGTGAGGGCGACAAAAATTGGCGCTGGACTCAACACCCCCTCACCCCCGCCCTCTCCCCCTCGGGGGAGAGGGAGTAACAACCAGGAGACTCGATGAGCACACCCCCTGTATTGACCGCCATAGCCGACGGCATAGGCACCATCACCCTGAACCGCCCCGAGGCGCGCAACGCGCTCAGCAAGGACATGCGCCCGGCCCTGGCCGCGGCCGTCACGCAGATGCGCGACGACCCGCAGGTCTACGCCGTGATCCTCACCGGCGCGGGCGGCGCCTTCTGCTCGGGCGGCGACATCTCCGGCATGCTCGACAGCACGCGCACCGGCCTGGTCTTTCGGAACAATATGCGCGAGCTGCACCAGTGGCTGCCCGAGCTGGTGAACATGGAAAAGCCGGTCATCGCCGCCGTCGATGGCCCGGCCTTCGGCGCCGGCCTGAGCCTGGCGCTGGCGGCCGACTTCGTGCTGGCCACGCGCCGCGCCAAGTTTTGTGCGGTGTTCGGCCGCATCGGCCTGGTACCGGATCTGGGCATGCTGCACCAGCTGCCGCGCATCGTGGGCCTGCAAAAGGCCAAGGAGCTGGTCTTCACCGCGCGCACGGTGGAGGCAGAGGAGGCAAAACAGCTCGGCATGGTGTTCGACATCGTGGATGATGGCGCCGCCCTAACGCTGGCGGCGCGCCAGCTCGCCAGCCGCTTTGGCGAGGCCTCCACCGCCGCCATCGGCATGGCCAAGACCATCATGAACCAGTCGTTCGAGAGCGACGCGCGCACCCTGGCCGAGATGGAGGCCTACGCCCAGTCCATGTGCCGCGGCTCGCCCTACCACCAGGAAGCGATACGCCGTTTCAAGGCGAAAGAACCGCTGCGCTTCGATTGGGATCGCGCACCATGAGCGCAGACCTGGCCCGGCACCTGCAGCAGCTGATCCGCCCCGGCGACACGCTGTGGTGGGGCCAGGCCACGGCCGAGCCCCTGACGCTGACGCGCGCGCTGGTCGAACACCGGCACGCCATTGCGCAGGGCGGGCGCCTCGGCGTATTCGTGGGCATGGCCGCGTCCGACACGCTCCGGCCCGAGCAGGCCGACGTGCTCGACTTCTTCGGCTACGCCGCCGGTGGCGCGCACCGCCAGCTGGCCGACGCGGGCAGGCTCGACATCCTGCCCAGCCACTACTCGCATCTGCCGGGCCTGATACAGGGTGGCGTGCTGCCGGCCGACGTGCTGCTGCTGCAGGTATCAAAGCCCGACGCCGAGGGCCGCCACAGCCTGGGCCTGGTGCGCGAATACCTGCCCGCCGTGCTCGCCAAGGCGCGCGTGGTGATAGCCGAGGTGAATCCCTCCATTCCCTGGACGCATGGCGGCCCGTATCTGCAGGCCGGCGACTTCGCCCTGCTGGTGGACGCCGAGCATCTGCCGCTGGATCAGCCGCGCGGCGCCATAGGCGCGGCCGAGCAGGCCATCGCGCGCCATATCGCCGGCCTGATCGAGGACGGCGCCACGCTGCAGCTGGGCGTGGGCAACCTGCCCGAGGCCGTGCTGGCCGCGTTGCACGGCCACCGCGATCTGGGTCTGCACACGGGCGCGGTGACGGACGGCATTGCCCAGCTGGCCCAGGCGGGCGTGCTGACCAACGCCCAGAAAAGCATCGACCGGGGCGTGGGCATTGGCGGCATCCTGATGGGCAGCGACATCCTGCGCCGCTGGGCCGAGTGCAACCCGCAGCTGGAGCTGCGCGCCACCGACTACACGCACGACCCCGTGGTGCTGGCGAAGAGCCACAAACTGGCCGCCATCAACGCCGCCATCGAGGTGGACCTGACCGGCCAGATCAACGCCGAGGTGGCGGCCGGCTGCTATGTGGGTGCCGTGGGCGGCGCGGTGGATTTTTTGCGCGGCGCGGCCAGGAGTTACGGCGGCCTGCCCATCGTCGCGCTGCCGGCCACGGCCAAGGGCGCGAGCCGCATCGTCGCGCAGCTCTCGGGCCCGGTGAGCACGCCGCGCAGCGATGCCGGCCTCATCGTCACCGAGCATGGCGTGGCCGACCTGCGCGGCCAGCCGCTGTCGCGCCGCGTGCGCCGGCTGATAGCCATCGCCGCGCCCGAACATCGCGAGAGCCTGGAACGCCAGGCCCATGAACTGCTGCGCCGCTGCGGCGCAGTGCTTTAAAAAAGATAGCTGTTAGCGCTTGCGGGATAAGCGCTAGCGGCCAATTTCATTCAAATCCCAAGGAGAAACACCATGCGCCGAGCCGCCATCGTCACCCCCCTTCGCACTCCCGTCGGCACCTTTGGCGGCAGCCTGCGCCCGGTGTCTGTCGAGGAGCTGGCCGCCACCACGGTGCGCGCCGTGGTGCAAAAAAGCGGCATAGACCCCACGCGCATCGACGATGTGGTGTTTGCCCAGTCCTACGCCAGCAGTGAGACGCCCTGCGTCGGCCGCTGGGCCGCGCTGCAGGCGGGGCTGCCCGTCAGCGTTCCCGGCATGCAGCTCGACAGGCGCTGCGGCGGCGGCCTGCAGGCCATCGTCACGGCGGCCATGATGGTGCAGAGCGGCGCCGCCGACGTGGTGATTGCCGGCGGCGTGGAGAGCATGAGCAACATCGAGTACTACAGCACCGACATGCGCTGGGGCGCACGCTCGGGCAACGTGCGCTTCTACGACCGGCTGGATCGTGGGCGCGAGCGCTCGCAGCCCGTGGAGCGCTTCGGCAAGATCTCCGGGATGATAGAGACGGCCGAGAACCTGGCGCGTGACTACCAGATCACGCGCGAGCAGGCCGACGCCTTTGCGCTGCGCAGCCACCAGAAGGCGGCCGCCGCCTGGGCGGCGGGGCGCTTTGCCGACGAAATCGTCCCGGTGCAGGTGCCGCAGCGCAAGGGCGATCCCATCCTGTTCAGCCAGGACGAGGGTTTCCGCGCCGACGCCACGCCTGAGAGCCTGGGCAAGCTGCGCGTGTTGATGCCGAACGGCACGGTGACGGCCGGCAACGCCAGCCAGCAAAACGATGCCAGCGCCGCCTGCCTGATCGTCGCCGAGGACAAGCTGGCCGAGCTGGGCCTGACCCCCATGGCCACCCTGGTTGGCTGGGCAGCGGCCGGTTGCGAGCCATCCCACATGGGCATAGGCCCGGTGCCGGCGGTGCAGAAACTGCTGGCGCGGCTGAACCTGAAGATCGACGACATGGACCTGGTCGAACTCAACGAGGCCTTCGCCTGCCAGGTGCTGGCCGTGCTCAAGGGCTGGGGCTGGCAGGACCAGGACGCCATCGCACACAAGCTCAACGTCAACGGCTCGGGCATCTCCCTGGGCCACCCCATCGGCGCCACCGGCGTGCGCATCCTGGCCACGCTGCTGCACGAGCTGCAGCGCCGCAAGGGCCGCTACGGCCTGGAGACCATGTGCATCGGCGGCGGCCAGGGCATCGCCGCGGTGTTCGAGCGGGTGTGACGCCTGCCAACGGGTAAACCCCGGCTTTGGCAAAAGCAGATTCCCACGGCGCGGCTTGCGGGCCACCATCGCCGCATTCCATTCCATACCTATAGGAGACACACCATGCCATCTTGCCGCCGCCTCGCCATCGCCGCACTGGCCCTGGCGCCCCTGGCCCTCGCCAGTACGCCGGCCGCTGCCCAGGACGGCCAGCCCGTGCGCCTCATCGTCGGCTATGCCGCGGGCGGCCCGGTGGATCAGGCCGCGCGCCTGTTTGCGCCCCTGCTGGGCAAGGAACTGGGCCAGTCCGTCATCGTGGAGAACAAGACCGGCGCCAACGCCACCATTGCCGGATCCGAGGTGGTGCGCGCCAAGCCCGATGGCCTGACGCTGTGGTACGCCGCCAGCCCCACCATCACCATCAGCCCCAACGTGATGAGCAAGATGCCGTTCGACCCGGCCAAGGACCTGACGCCCGTGGCGCCCATCCTGAGCTACTACAACGTGCTGGTGGTGAACAACAACGAGCCCTACAAGAGCGTGCGCGAGTTGGTGGCCACCGCCAAGTCCAATCCGGGCAAGCTGGCCTACGGCTCGGCCGGTGTGGGCGGCTCCAACCATCTGGGCGCGCTGCTGTTCGCCAAGCGCAGCGGCATCGAGATGAACCACATCCCCTACAAGGGCAACGCCCCGGCGATGACGGACGTGATCGGCGGGCAGCTCAACATGATGCTGGACATCATCAGCACCGCCAGCGCCTACATCCACAGCGGCAAGGTGCGCGCCATTGCCGTCACCTCGCCGCAGCGCAATGCCTCGCTGCCGGACGTGCCCACGTTCGCCGAGTCGGGCATCGACGGCCTCAAGGGCTTCGACGTGGGTGGTTGGTACGGCGTCTATGGCCCCAAGGGCATGTCGCCCGAGCTGGTGGCCAAGCTCAACAAGGCCGTCAATGCCGCGCTGCAGCAACCCGAGCTGAAGAAGCGCTACAAGGAACTGGGCTACGACGAGTGGACGGGCGATGCGCACAAGCTGGCCGAGCGCGCCGCCAAGGAGCGCGCCATGTGGGCCACGGTGACGCAGGGCATCACCGTCGATTGACATGGCAGCGCGCATTCATCAACTGCTGGATCGCTGGCTGGCTCAGGCGCCCGATCGGCCCTTCATACACCTGCCGGATGGCCGCAGCCTGAGCTTTGCCGACCTGGGCGCGCTGACCGACGCGGCCGAGGCCGAGCTGCGCCAGCTCGGCGTGCGCGCCGGCGACCGCGTGCTGGTGGTGGCCGAGAACTGCCCCGAGCATGCCGCGCTGATCCTGGCCGCGAGCCGCGTCGGCGCCTGGTCCTGCGGCGTGAATGCGCGCATGGCGCCGGGCGAGGTCGATGCCTTTGCCGCCAAGGCCGATGCGCGCCTGCTGTACTTCACGGCCAGCGGCTCGCGCGCCGCCGCCGGGCATGCGCGCCGCCATGCGGGCGTGGCCAGCGTGTTACCCGGCATGCAGCACGGCGCCGTGCGCGAGCAGGCCACGGTGGAGCCGCCGCCGCTACAGGACGACGTGGCGGCGCTGATCTTCACCTCGGGCACCACCGGGGATCCGAAGGGCGTGATGGTCACGCATGAGGGCTTGATCCACTTCGCCCGCGTCTCGGCGCAATCGCGCGCGCTGGGCCCGCGGGACCGCAGCTACGCCTTCGTGCCCATGACGCATATCTTCGGCCTGGCCACGGTGCTGCTGGCCTCGCTCTGGGCCGGCGCGCAGCTGGTGCTGCGCCCGCAGTTCGACCCGGCCGAGCTGCTGGACGCGCTGGCGCACCACGGCGTGACGCAGCTGCAGGGCCCGCCGGCGCTGTTCTCGCGCCTGCTGGGGTACTTGCACGAGCAGGGCATGGAGCACCCCGAGGCGCCGGCGCTGCGCTACGTCTACACCGGCGCCGGGCCACTGGATCTGACGCTGAAACACCGCGTCGAGGCCACCTTCGGCCAGGCGCTGCACCATGGCTACGGCCTGTCGGAATACGCCGGCTCGGTGCATCTGACGCGCATGGGCGAGCAGCGCTCTGACACCAGCGTGGGCTATGTGGTCGAGGATGCCGAGGTGCAGGTCACCGACCCGGCCACGGGCCAGGCGCTACCAACGGGCGAGCGCGGCGAGCTGTGGATACGCGGGCGCGGCCTGATGCGCGGCTACTTTCGTGACCCGGCCGCCACCGCCGCGGTGATGAAGGCGGGCGGCTGGTACGCCAGCGGCGACCTGGGCGAGCTGCATGCCGATGGCGCGCTGTTCGTCGTCGGGCGCCTGAAGGAGATGATCATCCGCTCGGGCTTCAACGTCTATCCGGCCGAGGTCGAGCTGGCGCTGAACCAGCTGCCCGGCGTGCAGCGCAGCGCCGTCGTCGGCCGCCCAGAAAAGGACGGCAACGAGGAAGTCATCGCTTTCGTTGAACTATCGCCCGGCGCCAGTTTTGACGAGACCGCCGCCCGCGCCCGGCTGCGCGAGCAGCTGGCACCCTACAAGCTGCCCAGCCACATCGTGCCCGTGGCCGAGCTGCCCACCAGTACCAACGGCAAGGTGCTCAAGCGCCAGTTGCAAGAGCAGGCCGCCACCCTTTAGCGTCTACCCCGTCATTCCCGCGCAGGCGGGAATCCAGGAACGCCTCGTCACGGGCATGGATCCCCGCCTGCGCGGGGATGACGCTGTTCATACCTCGGAGACCCATATGACCATGCACCCCATCACCCGCCGCCAACTCGTCGCCGCCGGCCTGCTGGCCGCCGCCACGCAACCCTTTGCCGCACTGGCCTCCGACGCCTGGCCCGCCAAGCCCGTGCGCTTCATCGTGCCCTTCCCGCCCGGCGGCCCGGTGGACACCACGACCCGCGCCGCCAGCCTGAAGCTGTCCGAGATCTGGAAGACGCCCACGGTCATCGACAACCGCGCCGGCGCCGGCGGCGTGGTCGGCGCCCAGGCCGCGGCGCGCGAGGCACCGGACGGCTACACCCTGTTCATGGGCGCCATCCATCACTCGGTCAACCCGACGCTGATGGGCAACCTGCCCTACGACATCGAGAAGGACTTTGCCCCGGTCAGCTTTGGCGCCATGTTCCCGGTGTTCATCGTGGCGCACCCGTCGGTGCCGGCGAATACCCTGCAAGAGCTCATCGCCCTGGCCAAGAAGCCCGGCAGCAACCTGAGCTATGGCTCATCGGGCAATGGCGGCGGCACGCATCTGGCGGGCGAGCTGTTCAATATGGAAGCCGGTACCAAGCTGCAGCATGTGCCCTACAAGGGCAGCGCCCCGGCCATGAACGACCTGCTGGGCGGCCAGGTGCAGCTGATGTTCAGCGACGCGCCCACGGCGCTGCCGCACATCAAGAGCGGCCGCGTCAAGGTGCTGGCCGTGGCCAGCCGCAAGCGCTCGGCCATGCTGCCCGATGTGCCGGCCGCCGCCGAGGCCGGCCTGCCCAACTACGAGGCTTATTCCTGGACGGCGCTGTTCGCCCCGGCCAAGACACCGCAGGCCGTGCTGGACAAGATCAACGCCGACTTCAACACTGCCTTCAAGGATCCGGCCGTGCGCCAGCGACTGCTGGACGGCGGCGCCGAGACGGCCCCCGGCACGCAGCAGGAGATGCGCGACTTTCTGCGCGCCGAGATCGCCAAATGGGCCAAGGTGATCAAGACGGCGGGGATCACCACGGGGTAGGAATATGATTGAAAGTAGCTGCTAGCGCTTGTGTGACAAACGCTAGCAGCTACTTTATTTGTAGTAATGGATTGTCGGCGCGTCAATCCTCGCTGATCAGCTTGATGCTGCAATATTCCTGCAGCCCCTCGATGCCGCATTCCGAACCCCAGCCGCTTTCCTTGACGCCGCCAAACGGCGCCTCGGGCATGGAGACATGCAGGCTGTTGATGCCCAGCATGCCGGTCTGCAGGCCGCGCGCCAGCTGCATGCGCGTGGCGCTGTCGTGGGTGAAGGCGTAGGCGGCCAGGCCGTAGGGCAGGCGGTTGGCGCGCTCTATGGCCTCATCGACGCTGTGCACGCGGTTGATTAGCGCCAGCGGGCCGAAGGGCTCCTCGTTCATGGCGCGCGCGTCCTCGGGCACGTCGGTGAGCACCGTGGGTTGCCAGAAATAGCCCGGCCCGGCCATGGCCTGGCCGCCGCATTGCAGGCGTGCGCCGCGTTCCACGGCGTCGTCTATCAGCGTGCGCATGGCCTGCAGGCGGCGCGGGTTCGCCAGCGGGCCCATGCTGCTGCCGTCCAGCAGCCCGTTGCCGGGCGTCAGCCTGCGCGCGCGCTCCACAAAGGCCTGCACGAAGGCGTCATGGACTTGCTCATGCACGTAGAAGCGCGTGGGGGCGATGCAGACCTGCCCCGCGTTGCGGAACTTGCCGGGGATCAGCAGGTCGGCCGCGCGCTCCACCTCGGCGTCGGCGCAGACGATGGCCGGCGCATGGCCGCCCAGCTCCAGGGTGGCGCGCTTCAATCCCTTGGCCGCCTGCTGCGCCAGCAGCTTGCCCACGGCCGTGGAGCCGGTGAAGGAGAACTTGGCGACGATGGGGCTGTCCAGCAGGTAGGACGAAACCTCGGCCGGCACGCCGAACACGGCGTTCAGCACGCCAGCGGGCAGGCCGGCGTCGTGCAGCGCGCGCACCAGGGCCAGGCCGGTGGCCGGGGTTTCCTCGGCCAGCTTGATGATCAGCGTGCAGCCGGCGGCCAGGGCTCCGGCGATCTTGCGCGCCGGCGTGATGGCCGGGAAGTTCCAGGGCGTGAACGCGGCACACACGCCCACGGGCTCGCGCAGCACGGTGATGCGCTGGTGCAGGTGGCGCCCGGATACCACGCGGCCGTAGTTGCGCCGGCCCTCCTCGGCGTACCAGTCGTAGGTGTCGGCGCTGGCCAGCACCTCCAGGCGCGCTTCGCGCAGCGGCTTGCCCTGCTCCAGCGTCATGGTGCGGGCTACCGAATCGGCGCGCTCGCGCAGCAGCGCGGCGGCGGCGCGCAGGATGCGCGCGCGCTCCAGCGGCGCCACCGCGCGCCAGCCGGCAAAGGCGCGCTGCGCGCCCGTGAGAGCCGCGTCCAGGTCGGCCTGCGTGGCGTGGGGCAGGCGTGCCAGCACCTCGCCGGTGGCGGGGTTGATCACGTCCTCCGTCTTGCGCGCGCCGGCATCCAGCCACTGGCCGTTGATGTAGAGCTGAGGCTGGGCGTAGGCCAGCTGGCTGTCTGATTGGCGTTGCATGGAGCACTCCTTTGAGGGTGGCATCTGCTGTAGGAAGTGGCAGGTGCTTGTGGATGGGGTGGCAAATGCTTGGCCGCAAGGGCTGCGGCGCGCCTTTGCTGGCTGGCGCGCAGGCGTTATTGCGCCACCATCAGCCCTTTTTGACCAGGGGGCACTTGCCATCTTCCATCGGCCGGAAGGCCTTGTCGCCAGGGATGGTGCCGATGATTTTGTAATAGTCCCACGGCCCCTTGGATTCCTCGGGGGATTTCACCTGCGCCAGGTACAGGTCGTGCACCATGCGGCCGTCCTCGCGCAGGTACCCGTTTTGCGAGAAGAAGTCCTCAATCTTGGTGCCGCGCAGGTACTTCACTATGGTGTGCGCATCGTCGCTGCCGGTGGCCTGGACTGCCTTGAGGTATTGCGTCACTGCGGAATACCCACCGGCATGAACCATGGAAGGCATGCTCTTCTTGCCCATGCGCTCGAAGAAGCGCTGCCCCCAGGCCCGACTTTCCGGCGTGCGGTCCCAGTAGTAGGCAGTGGCAAACACCATGCCTTGCGCGGTTTTCAGGCCCAGCGAGTGCACGTCCTGGATGAAGAAGAACAGCGGCGCGAAGGTCTGCGTCTTCAGCAGCCCAAACTGGTTGGCCGATTTGATGGCGTTGATGGTGTCGTTGCCGGCGCTGATCAGGCTGATCGCAGAGGCTTTGGATACCTGTGCCTGCAGGATGAAGGATGAAAAATCGTTGGCGTTGAGCGGGAAGTTGGTGCGCCCCACGATCTTGCCGCCGCCCTTGTTCACGGCCTGGGTGATGGTGTCGGAGCCGGCCTTGCCAAAGGCGTAGTCCGCTGCAATGATGAACCAGTCCTTCTTGCCGCGCTCCAGCAGGCTGCTGGCCGTTCCGTTGGCGAAGGCGTAGGTGTCGTAGGTGTAGTGGATGGCGGTGGGAATGCAGGCCTCGTTGGTCAGCACGTCGGATGCCGCACCCGTGGTCAGTACCAGCTTGTTGCGCTCCTTTGCCAGGTTGTAAACCGCCAGGGCGACGGCCGTGTTGTTGATGTCGGCAATGACATCCACGCCCTCGGTATCGAACCATTTGCGCGCGTGGGTGGCCCCCACATCGGCCTTTCCCTGGTGATCGGCGTAGACGACCTCGATCTTCTTGCCTGTCATCGTGCCGCCAAAGTCCTCCACCGCCATGCGAATCGCCTCTAGCGAACCCCGGCCGGCGGTGTCCGCATATGGCCCCGACATGTCGCTGAGCACGCCGATGCGCACCACGTCGTCGGAAATCTTCTGCGCCTGCGCGCCAAGGCTCCATGTCAGCCCGCAGGCCAGCAGGCAGGCGAGGGCGCGGGGGGAAGGACGGTGCAGCATGTTGTCTCCTTGTGTAGATGTAGTTGTTGCTGGGTTGCTAGCGCCGCATGCTATCGGGTCGTGGGTATGTGCCTCTACGCCATTGTGAAAGTCAGGGTTGATCCACGCCAAAGCCGGGTTTGCCCTGAAACGCGGCCCCGCTAAAGCCGCCCTTTCAAATTGCCGAATTGAAGCCCGGCGCCGTCGCGGGCATGCTGGGGGCAGACAAGCTTTCACGGCAACAGAACCATGCACCTGAGCGTACAAACCCATTACCAGGCCGAGCTAGACGCCGGCCGCTTTTGCCTGCAGCAATGCCCGCAGTGCCAACGCCATGTATTCACCCCGCGCGAGCTGTGCCCGCACTGCGGCGCAAGCCCCCTGCGCTGGGTGCGCGTCAGCGGCCTGGGCCGGGTGTATTCCACCAGCACCATCGCGCGCAAGCAGGATGCCGGCGGCAACTACAACGTGGCCCTGATCGACCTGGATGAGGGCGTGCGCATGATGAGCCGCGTGGAGGGCGTGGCGCCCGAGGCCGTGGCCATCGGCCAGCGCGTGCAGGCCCATGTGGCGCACCAGGATGGGCGCGGCCTGGTGCTGTTCACGCCGATGCAAGAAGGAGGTGCAGCATGAGCCGCATCCCCCAATCCGCCTTCGACGCCGCCGCCGTGAACCGCCCGCTGCGCGGCCGCGTGGCCATTGCCGGCGCCGCCACCTATGGCTGTGGCGAGGCGCCCGGCATGGACGACATGACGCTTTTGGTGCGCGCCGCGCAGGCGGCCGTGGCTGACGCGGGACTCAGCATGCAGGACATCGACGGCCTGGCCACCTGCAGCGTCAACGCCAGCATGTGGCCCATGCCGGTGATCGAGCATTTGGGGCTAAACCCGACCTATGTGGACGGCACCATGATCGGCGGCAGCAGCTTCATTGCCCACCTGCTGCCGGCGATACGCGCGCTGGAGGCCGGGCAGTGCAAGGCTGTGCTGGTGTGCTACGGCAGCGCGCAGCGCTCGGCCACCTTTGGCCGCAAGGAGAGCATTGCCGCGCGGCGCTTTCTCGACCCGCTGCCCTATGAGCACCCCTACGAGCCGGTGCTGCCCGTCACCGCCTACGCGCTGGCCGCCGCGCGCCACATGCATGAATTTGGCACCACGCGCGAGCAGCTGGCCGAGGTGGCCGTGGCCGCGCGCGCCTGGGCGCAGCTCAATCCCGAGGCCTTCATGCGCGACCCGCTCAGCATCGCGGACGTGCTCGGCGCGCGCACCATCGCCAGCCCGCTCACGGTGCGCGACTGCTGCCTGGTGACGGATGGCGGCGGCGCCGTTGTGCTCACGCGCGCCGACCGGGCGCGCGACCTGGCGCGGCCCCCGGTCTATGTGCTGGGCAATGCCACGGCGATCTGGAACCGCCAGATCTCCTGCATGCCGGATCTGACCACCACCAGCGCCGCGCAGTCCGGCGCCCAGGCCTTCGCGATGGCGGGGCTGACGGCGGCCGACATGGACATGGCCCAGGTGTATGACGCCTTCACCATCAACACCCTGCTGTTCCTGGAAGACCTGGGTTTTTGTGCCAAGGGCGAAGGCGGCGCCTTCGTCGAGGGCGGCGGCATTGCCCCCGGCGGACGCCTGGCCGTGAACACCAATGGCGGCGGCCTGTCCTGCGTGCACCCCGGCATGTACGGCATCTTTGCGCTCATCGAGGCCGTGCGCCAGCTGCGCGGCGAGACCGGTGCGCGCCAGCTGAAGCAGCACCGCACGGCCGTGGTGCACGGCAACGGCGGTACGCTGTCGAGCCAGTCCACGGCCATTCTCGGCACCGCCGAAACCCTGTAAGGAGACACCCATGATCCGCGACCCAGAAATATTGGAAGCCCTGCTGGACAGCGTGCGCCGTTTCGTGCGCGAGCGCCTGGTGCCGGCCGAGAACGAAGTGGCCGAGACCGACGAGATCCCCGAATCCATCGTGCAGGAGATGCGCGAGCTGGGCCTGTTCGGCATGACCATTCCAGAAAAATTCGGCGGCCTGGAGCTGACCATGGAGGAGGAATGCCGTGTGCTGCTGGAGCTTTGCCAGACCGCGCCGGCCTTTCGCTCCGTCATCGGCACCACGGTGGGCATAGGCTCGCAGGGCATCCTGATGGACGGCACACCCGAGCAGCAGGCCGAGTGGCTGCCGAAGCTGGCCACGGGCGAGGTCATCGCCTCGTTCGCGCTCACCGAGCCCGAGGCCGGGTCGGACGCCGCCTCGCTGCGCACCACGGCCATCAAGGATGGCGACCATTACGTCGTCAACGGCACCAAGCGCTTCATCACCAACGCGCCGCACGCCGGCATGTTCACGCTGATGGCGCGCACCGACCCGACGAACAAGGGCGCGGGCGGCGTGTCGTCCTTCATCGTGGACGCGAAAAGCCCTGGCATCAGCTTCGGCAAGTACGACAAGAAGATGGGCCAGAAGGGCGCACACACCTGCGACGTGATTTTTGACAACGTCAAGGTGCCGGCCGCCAATCTGATCGGCCTGAAGGAAGGCCAGGGCTTCAAGACGGCGATGAAGGTGCTGGAGAAGGGCCGCATTCACATCGCCGCCGTGGCCGTGGGTGTGGCCAAGCGCATGCTGCGCGACGCACTGGCTTATTCGCTGGAGCGCAAGCAGTTCGGCCACGCCATCTGCGACTTCCAGCTGGTGCAGGCCATGCTGGCCGACAGCCAGGCCGAGCTGTACGCCGCCGAATGCATGACGCTGGACGCCGCGCGCCGGCGCGACGATGGGCAGAACGTGTCCACCGAGGCCTCCTGCGCCAAGATGTTCGCCACCGAGATGTGCGGCCGCGTGGCCGACCGCGCGGTGCAGATCCTGGGCGGCGCTGGCTATATGGAGGAGTACGGCATAGAGCGCTTCTACCGCGACGTGCGCCTGTTCCGCCTGTACGAGGGCACGACGCAGATCCAGCAGATCATCATCGCGCGCAACATGGTGCGCGAGGCGCGCGACGCATGAACGGGGCCGCACCGCCCCCCGACCGCAGCGCCTTCATGCGCCTGATTGGCGCGGCCCAGGTGCCGGCGCCGCCGGGCAAGGTGCATGTGCGCCTGCCCCACATGCGTGAAGAGCTGCTGAACCAGCTGCCCGCCGCGCATGGTGGCGTGATCATGACCCTGCTGGACTCGGTCATGTCGCGCGCCTGCGCGCTGCAGCCCGGCGCGCCATCGCAGACCGCCGTGACGGTGGAGATGACGAGCCGCTTTCACCGCCCGGGGCGCGGCGCGCTGCTGGCCGAAGGCTGGGTGGTGCACTCCACCCGCAGCCTGTGTAGCTGCGCGGCGCAGCTGCTGGACGAAGAAGGCCGGCTGGTGGCCACGGCCAGCGGCACCTTCAAGTACTGGCTGGCACCGACCACGCTGGATTCGGCCGAATAGCCCGATTGCCAAATGCAACAGCGGTTGCTGCTGTTGCCGCCTTGGAATACAAAAGCCGTCGGTGGTAGAGCTATGGCGGGGTGGGCGGCAACAAGTGGCTTGCAGCATGCTTGCGGTTTCCAGTGAGGCCGGTGCCGATTCCAGTTCCGCACCGACAAGGAGCTGGAATCATGGCGACAGCGAAACCGCGTTCACGGACCGGAAAAAATTCCAAGGCCAATCCCAAGGAGGCTGGTGGCAAGACAGCCGGCTTCAATGCCTCCAATCCCTTCAGCGAGCTTGAACGGGCCGCGAGCGGCCAGGTACAGGCGTTTCCGGCCATCCTCAGCAAGGAGGGCAGCACGCCGGAAGTCGGCACCGTGGTGTATGTCCATGGCATAGGCAACAAGCCCAAATGCTCGGTGCTCAAGTGCCAGTGGGACACGGCGCTGTTCGGCGCCTCCATGGGCGATCGCACCCGCATGGCCTACTGGGTGGATCGCAATCGCTATCCCCAGCCGGTGGAGGGCAGTTGCGCCGATGGCGACAGGCTGCTGGATGCTGCCGATGCCGTCGGCGTGCAGGCGCTGGCCGACATCGGGCTGGAGCGGGTGCCGGTACTCGACGCCGCGGCACGCAAGCTCATGGATGCCCTGGAGGCGCGGCTGCGTGGCAACGAGCAAGAGACCGGCGGCGTGGACGCCAAGCTGCTGCCCTTGCCGGAAGTCACGCGGTTGTGGATCACGCGCCGCATCACCAAGCTGTTCCTCAAGGACGTGCAGGACTTTTTCTTCGACGCCCGCAAGCGCGCCCTGATGGAGCAGGCGCTGCGCGAGCGCCTGGACGCGGGGGGCGGGCCCTTCATCGTCATCGGCCACAGCCAGGGCTCGATGATTGCCTACCAGGTGCTGCGCCAGTTGCAGAAGGCCGATTGCGACGTGCGCCTGTTCGTCACCATCGGCTCGCCGCTGGGACTGCAGGAGGTCAAGGATGGGCTGCGCAAGATCGGCCAGGGCAAGCCGCTGGTCGTGCCGGAATGCGTCGATCGCTGGCTGAATGTGGCCGAACGGCTCGACCCCGTGGCGCTGGATGCGCATCTTGCCAACGACTACAAGGCCAACAGCCGCGGTGTGAAGGCCGTGGATGACTCACGCCTGATGATCAACCCCGACTGGAAGACCAACCCGCATTCCGGCACTGGCTATCTTTCCATCGATATCGTGCGCAATACCGTGCGCGAGGCTGCCGGCCCCTCGTTCAGCAATCCCGTGGGCCGCAACATCCTGATGAAGGATCTGGTGGCCGACATCGAGGACGGCCAGCGCGAGCAGCGCCACCCGACCCTGATCCAGCTGGTGTCCGATGCCGGTGATGACACGCCGCTGGCTCAGGTGCGCGACCGGCTGGAGGGGCTGATCAGGCAGGTGCTGCAGTTCCACGGCGCCACGGCCGACGATGGCCGCATCCAGGTCATGCAGCGCTATATCTCCGCCGACCTGACGCGCAGCGAGATCGAGCAGCTGCGCTCGCACTGCGGCACGCTGAAGATAGACCGTGTCTGGCGCAATGCCGTCAAGCGCGCCCTGCTGAACCAGTCCACGCACACGCTGCAGGTGCGGCCGGCGAATCTGGGCTATGGCGCCTGCGGCAGGGACATCGGCTGGGCCGTGCTGGACACCGGCATTTCTGCCGCCCATCCGCATTTCAAGGAGCATGCGAATGTCGTCGCGCAATGGGACTGCACGCTCACCGGCAGCCCCAGGCCGCTCAAGCCCGGTGACGCCCTGTTTGGCACGCTGGACGGCAACGGCCACGGCACGCATGTGGCGGCCACCATTGCCGGAGGCATGACGCTGCCGAACGATGACGGCGATGCCAGCGCCGTCGCCATGCTGGGCATGGCGCCCGAGGCGCGGCTCTACGGCTTCAAGGTGCTCAAGGACAGTGGCAGCGGCGAGGACGCCTTCATCATCAAGGCGCTGGACCAGATCGCCGAGCTGAACGAGCGCGCCGGCAAGCTTGTCATCCATGGCATCAACCTGAGCCTGGGCGGCAGTTTCGACCCCAGCGTCTTCGGCTGCGGCCATACCCCGATGTGCCAGGAGCTGCGCCGGCTCTGGCGCCAGGGCGTGCTGGTATGCCTGGCCGCGGGCAACGAGGGCTATGCGCTGCTCGACTCCGCCAATGGCGCCATCGCCGCGAACATGGATCTGTCGATTGGCGACCCGGCCAATCTGGAGGAGGCCATCGCCGTCGGGTCGGTGCACAAGACCAATCCGCACACCTATGGCGTGTCGTATTTTTCGTCGCGCGGGCCCACGGCCGACGGGCGCATGAAACCCGACCTGGTGGCGCCGGGCGAGAACATTCTCTCGGCGCGCCACCAATGGCCTAAAGCCAAGCCCACCGTGCGCAACGCCTATGTGCAGATGAGCGGCACCAGCATGGCCACGCCGCATGTCTCGGGGCTGCTGGCGGCCTTTCTGTCGGCGCGGCGCGAGTTCATCGGCTACCCGGAGCGCGTCAAGGCGCTGCTGCTGGCGCATTGCACCGACCTGGGCCGCGACCCCTACATCCAGGGCAAGGGCATGCCGAACCTGGTGCGCATGATCATGAATACGTGAGGGCGCCGCGGACGGCGCCGCCCATCAGCCCAGAGTCAGCCCAGCGCCAGCCGCCCCTGCGCGTCGTCCACCAGCATCTGCACCAGCTCCTGCGCAAAGCTGGGCAGGGCCTCCAGGCTGCGCACGCAGATCTGCATCTCGCGCACCGACCAGGCGTCGGCCAGCGGCACGATGGCGATGTCCATGGACTGCGCATGGCGGCTGGCGGCCGACTCGGGCAGCACGCCCACGCCGACGCCGGCCTCGATCATGCGGCAGGCGGTCTCGAAGTTGCTCACCTGTATGCGCTGCTTGATGGGCCGGTGCAGCTGGTCGCTGGCCTGGCGCAGAAAGGCGTGGATGGCGCTCGATTCGTGCAGGCCCACATAGTCCAGATCCAGCGTGTCGGCAAAGGCGATCTGCATCTGGCCGTCCAGCGCGTGGCCGCGCGGCAGCACCAGCACCAGGCGGTCGCGGCGGTAGGGCAGGGTCTCCAGGTTCTCGGTGCGCACCAGGCCGGCGACGATGCCGATGTCGGTCTGCCCCTCGGTCACGGCGCGCACGATGTCGTGCGACAGGCGCTCGCGCAGGTCTATGTTCACGTCCGGGTGCTGGCGCAAAAAGTGGCGCAGCACCGGCGGCAGAAACTCGCCCGACGAGGTGGTGTTGGCAAACACGCGCACATGGCCCTTGATGCCGCGCACATATTCCTGCATGTCGCCGCGCAGGTGCTCGATCTGCGAGAGCACCATGCGCGCGTGCGTCATGAAGGCCTGGCCCGGTGGCGTCAGCGTCACGCCCTGGCTGGTGCGGTATAGCAGCTTGGTGCCAATGCTCTCCTCCAGGTTCTTGATGCGCGTGCTGGCCGCGGGCAGGGAGATGAAGGACAGCTCGGCGCCACGCGTCATGCTGTTGGCGTCGGCGATATGCACCATCAGGCGCAAGTCCACAAGGTCGAAATGCATTGCCATGGCGGGCATTGTAGGAAGCGCGGCGAGGGTGGCGGATACGCAAATCCCCGCTTTCACAAAAGCGAAGCCGGCGTGGTGCGGCTCGCCTTACCATGCCGCCTTGTCTGTCCAACGCCATTCGCCCATGTCCCAATCTGATTCCTCCCCCACCGCCGGCGCCCTGAGCCATCTGCGCGTGCTCGACCTGTCGCGCGTGCTGGCCGGCCCCTGGTGCACGCAAAACCTGGCCGACATGGGCGCCGACGTCATCAAGATAGAAAAGCCCGGCGAGGGCGACGACACGCGCCACTGGGGCCCGCCCTTCTTCCCTGACGCGCAGGGCCAGCCCACCAGCAATGCCTGCTACTTCGCGTCCTGCAACCGCAACAAGCGCTCCGTCACCGTGGACATGGCCACGCCCGAGGGCCAGGAGCTGATCCGCGAGCTGGCCCGGCAAAGCGACGTGGTGGTGGAGAACTTCAAGACCGGGGGGCTGGCGCGCTACGGCCTGGATTACGCGAGCCTGTCGGCGCTCAACCCGCGCCTGATCTACTGCTCGGTCACCGGCTTTGGCCAGACCGGGCCATATGCGCCGCGCGCCGGCTACGACCTGCTGATCCAGGCCATGAGCGGCATGATGAGCATCACCGGCCGCGCCGATGGCGAGCCCGGCGGCGGCCCGCTGCGCGTGGGCGTGGCGGTGATCGACCTGTTCACCGGCATGTACGCCACCACCGCCATCCTGGGTGCACTGGAGGCGCGCCACCGCACCGGGCGCGGCCAGCATATCGACATGGCGCTGCTGGACGTGGCCATGGCCATGCTGGCCAACCAGGGCGCGGGCTTCCTGAACGCCGGCAACATCCCGAAGCGCCAGGGCAACACGCACCCCAGCGTCGTGCCCTACCAGGACTTCCCCACGCAGGACGGCAACATGCTGCTGGCCATAGGCAATGACGGCCAGTTCGCGCGCTTTTGCGAGGCCGCGGGCGTGGACTGGGCGAGCGACGAGCGCTTCACGCTGAACGCCGGCCGTGTCATCCACCGCGAAACGCTGATCCCGATGATGGCCGAGCTCACCCGCACCCGCCCCACGGCCGCCTGGATCAAGCTGCTGGAGGACAAGGCCGTGCCCTGCGGCCCCATTAACCATGTGGGCCAGGCGTTTGACGACGAGCAGGTGCGCGCGCGCGGCCTGCGCATCGAGCAGGATCGCTACCCCGACGGCCAGCTGCCGGCCGGCGAGAGCATCAACCGCGTGGTCAGCACGGCCAGCCCGCTGCGCCTGTCCGACACCCCCGTCACCCTGCGCCACGCCCCCCCGGCCCTGGGCCAGCACACGGACGAGGTGCTGGCAGAGCGCCTGGGGCTGGACGCGGCGCGCTTGCAGGAGCTGCGCGCCAAGGGGGTGGTGTGAGGGGGCGTTGAGCGTTTGGCGTCCAGCCAGAGACCACGCTCAACGCTCAACGCTCAACGCTCAACGCTCAACGCTCAACAAAAAAAGCGGCCGAAGCCGCTTTTTTGGGGGGTGAGCCGATCAGGGATACAGGCCGCGCATCTCGCGGGCATGCAGCATGCGCTTGCAGGCCACGATGAAGGTGGCCGTGCGCAACGACACCTTGTTGTCCTGTGCCACCTGCCAGACGCCGGCGAAGGCCTCCTTCATGATGCGCACCAGGCGGGCGTTGATCTCCTCCTCGGTCCAGAAGAAGCTGGAGAAGTCCTGCACCCACTCGAAGTAGCTCACCGTCACGCCGCCGGCGTTGGCGATCACGTCGGGCACCACCAGCACGCCCTTGTCGTGCAGGATGTCGTCGGCCTCGGGCGTGGTGGGGCCGTTGGCGCCCTCGATGACCATCTTGGCCTGGATCTTGCCCGCGTTGTCCTGGGTGATCTGGCTTTCCAGCGCGGCCGGGATCAGGATGTCGCAGGCCACGCCCCAGAACTCGTCATTGGCCATGGCGTCGGCGCCGGCAAAGCCGCCCACGCCGCCGGTCTGCTGCACATGCGCCAGCAGAGCCGGCACGTCCAGGCCCTTGGCGTTGTGGATGCTGCCAGTGTGGTCCTGCACCGCCACCACCTTGGCGCCGGCCTCGGCAAACAGCTTGCCGGCCGTGCCGCCCACGTTGCCAAAGCCCTGCACCGCCACGCGTGCGCCTTCAATGGCCATGCCGGTCAGGCGCGCGGCCTCGCAGCCCACGGTGAACACGCCGCGGCCGGTGGCTTCCACGCGGCCCAGCGAGCCGCCCAGGTCCACGGGCTTGCCGGTGACCACGCCGGTGGAGGTGGCGCCGACGTTCTGCGAATAGGTGTCCATCATCCAGGCCATGACCTGGGCGTTGGTGTTCACGTCGGGCGCGGGGATGTCCTTGGACGGGCCGATGATGATGCCGATCTCGCTGGTGTAGCGGCGCGTCAGGCGCTCGAGCTCGCTGCGCGAGAGCTTCTTGGGGTCAACGCGGATGCCGCCCTTGGCGCCGCCGTAGGGCACGTTCACGGCCGCGTTCTTGATCGACATCCAGGCCGACAGGGCCATCACCTCGGACAGCGTCACGTCCTGGTGGAAGCGCACGCCGCCCTTGCCCGGGCCGCGGCTCAGGTTGTGCTGCACGCGGTAGCCCTCGAAGTGGGCGATGGTGCCGTTGTCCATCTCGATCGGCACGTCGACGATCAGCGCGCGCTTGGGGCGCTTGAGCGTCTCGACCCAGCGCGCCAGGCTGCCCAGGTAGGGCGTGACGCGATCGACCTGCTGCAGGTAGACGCCCCAGGGGCCGAGGTGGTTGGGATCGAGGTAGGAGGGCAGGGCATGTGTGCTGGCGGGGGTGGTCATGGTTTTGTCCTTGTGAAACAAATCAAGAAGCGAGACTGTATGCCTGTGGTGTCGCGCTGTCCAACACCCATCTGTATGCCTGTAATGCGTGGCACGCATAGACCCTGATACCGGCCCTGGAAATTGCATGGCCCGGGTTAACCCTTGACCAGCAAGGCGTGGCGCCCCCTACCTATACTGCCGGCCATGAAAACAAGCCCTTCGGCCACCGGCCTGCAAGGCCCGGTGCGCCGTTTCGTATTTGTCACGCTCTACGAGCTGATCGCCATCATCGTCTCCAGCGTGCTGTTCATGGCCATTGGCCTGGAGGCGGGCGCCTCGGGCGTGATGGCGGTGGTGGCGTCCACGCTGGCCATTGTCTGGAACGTCACCTTCAACCACCTGTTCGAGCGCTGGGAGGCACGCCAGACGGTCAAGGGTCGCTCGGTGCGCCGCCGCGCGGTGCATGCCATGGGCTTCGAGGGCGGGTTGGCGCTGATGCTGATTCCGCTGATGGCCTGGTGGTTCGAGGTCAGCCTGTGGCAGGCGACATGGATGGAGGCCGGGCTGCTGCTGTTCTTCCTGGTCTACACCTACGCCTTCAACTGGGCCTTCGACCATATCTTCGGCCTGCCGGCCTCGGCGCAGCCAGCAAGCCTGCCAGCAGCATGATATTTTGATAGCTGTCAGCGCTTGATGGATAAGCGCTACAGCCTGTTTTGATGCCTATCTTGGCACCAAAAACACTGACTTCTCCGACACCTGCGCCCCGTCGCCCAGCGCCTGCACATCAAAGTGCACGGTGTGCGAACCCTGGGGCGCCGCGCCGAAGGGCAGCTGCAGCCGCACCACGACCCAGCGCGACTCGGCCGGGCCTATCTCCACCTCGTTGTCCGTGGCCACATGCAGGCCCTCCAGGCCGCGGGACGCGATGCGGTAGCGCTGCACGCCCTCGGTGGCGTTCATGATCTGCAGGCGGTAGATGTTCTCCAGCTGGCCGCCGGCGACGATGCGCGCCAGCGCCGCGCGGTCGCGCACCACGTCCACCTTCAGCGGGATGCGCGTGGCAAGGCTGATGAGCATGGCGATGCTCAGCGCCAGCAGCACGCTGCCGTACAGCAGCACGCGTGGGCGCAGCACGCGGCGCAGCATCTGCGCGCTGCTCCAGCGCTGGGCCATGCCGTTCTGCGTGGCAAAGCGGATCAGCCCGCGCGGGTACTGCACCTTGTCCATGACCGAGTCGCAGGCGTCCACGCACAGGCCGCAGCCTATGCACTCGTACTGCAGGCCGTTGCGAATGTCTATGCCCGTGGGACAGACCTGCACGCACAGCGAGCAGTCGATGCAGTCGCCCAGGCCCGCGGCCTTGTAGTCCACCACCTTCTTGCTGCGCGCGCCGCGGGGCTCGCCACGCTGGCTGTCGTAGGTGACGACCAGCGTGTCCTTGTCGAACATGGCGCTCTGAAAACGCGCGTAGGGGCACATGTATTTGCACACCTGCTCGCGCATGTAGCCGGCAAAGCCATAGGTCGCCAGGCTGTACAGCCCGATCCAGAACAGCTGCCAGCTGCCGTGCAGGGCCAGCAGCTCGGCGCCGAGCTGGCGTATGGGCACGAAGAAGCCGACAAAGCTGAAACCCGTCCACAGCGCCACGCTGATCCAGGTGAACTGCTTGAGGCCCTTGCGCCAGAGCTTTTCCCATGACGTCCAGGGCGCCTTGTCCAGGCGCATGCGTGCGCTGCGGTCGCCCTCGATATGTGTCTCCAGCCACATGAAGAGCTTGGTGTACACCGTCTGCGGGCAGGCAAAACCGCACCACAGGCGCCCAGCCACGGCGGTGAACAGAAACAGCGACAGCGCCGAGATGATGAGCAGCCCGGTCAGGTAGATGAAGTCCTGCGGATACAGCACCAGGCCAAACAGGTAGAAGCGCCGCGCCCCCAGGTCGAACAGCACCATCTGCCGCCCGCCCCATTGCAGCCAGGGCAGGCCGTAGAACACCAGCTGGGTGATGACCAGCAGCACCCAGCGCCAGCGGTTGAACACCCCGTCAATGGCGCGTGGATAGACCTTCTGCTTGGCCTCGTACAGGCGTATGTACTTGGCGGGCGTGGAGGGCGGCGGAGGTGTGGTCATGTGGAGCCTGTATGGCGGGCAAGCGCGTTGCGGTTGCTTGTCATGAATCAAGACTCGTGCCAGCCCGGCGCTGTCAGGGCTTTGAGAAAAAACACTGCGGCAGCAAGCACTTAGCCATCGGCCGTCCGTGTATGAGTGACATGAATGGCAGGAGATACTGACAATTGCTGTCATGTATGTCACCATCTGACACCATGAACGACAGCACCAGCGACGACTCCACCCCCACGCAACCCGCGCTGCTGACAGCGTGGCTGGAGGCCCTGCCCGAGCCGCACATCGTCTTTGATCACGATTACCGCATCGTTGCCGCCAACAGCGCCTACCGGCGCCAGTTCGGCCATGGCGCGCAGGTCGTGGGGCGCACCTGCCACGCGGTGTCGCACCACTCGCCCGTGCCCTGCGACCAGGCGGGCGAAACCTGCCCGCTGGCGCGCGCCCGGCTCAGCGGCCAGCGCGAGCGCGTGCTGCACCTGCACCACACGCCCGCGGGCGAGGAATATGTGCAGATCGAGCTCGTGCCGCTGCGCGGCGAATCCGGCCAGCCCATGTACTTCATGGAGAAGATGGAGCCGCTGCGCATCGCCCAGGGCCGATCCGGCGCCCAGGGAATGATCGGGCGCGCGCCAGCCTTCAAGGCCCTGCTGGCGCTGATTGCCCGCGTCGGCCCGTCGCAGGCCAGCGTGCTGCTGCTGGGCGAATCGGGCACCGGCAAGGAGCTGGCCGCGCGCGCCGTGCACCAGGCCAGCGCGCGCGCCGCACGCCCCCTGGTGGTGGTGGACTGCGCCAGCCTGCCCGAGACCCTGTTCGAAAGCGAGCTGTTTGGCCACGAGCGCGGCGCCTTCACCGGCGCCCACGCGGCGCGCGCCGGCTTGGTCGAGGCCGCGCATGGCGGCACCCTGTTTCTGGACGAAGTGGGCGACATCCCCCTGACCATGCAGGTCAAGCTGCTGCGCCTGCTGGAGAGCGGCACCTACCGCCGCGTGGGCCAGAGCGAGTTGCGCCGCGCCGACATCCGCCTGGTGGCGGCCACGCACCGCGACCTGCAGGCCATGGTGCGCGAGGGGCGCTTTCGCCAGGACCTGTACTACCGCCTGAGCACCTTCCCCATACGCCTGCCGGCGCTGCGCGAGCGTGTGCAGGACATTGCGCTGCTGGCCGAGTCGCTGCTGGCGCGCGTGGCGCCGGGCCGGCAGCTGGCGCTGGCGCCCGCGGCCCTGCGCCGCCTGATGCAGCACCCCTTTGCCGGCAACGTGCGCGAGCTGCGCAACGTGCTGGAGCGCGCCGCATTGCTGACCGACGGCAGCGCCATCACGGCGCAGACCGTGGAGCAGGCGCTGGCCATCGACGCGCAGCCGGACATATCGGTGGCCACGCCTGCGGGCACGCCGGCCACCGGGCGCGCCACGCTGCGCAGCATGGAAGACGACATCCTGCGCGCCGCCCTGCGGGCCCCGGCCGGCACACGCCAGGAACAGGCACGCGCCCTGGGCATCAGCCCGCGCACGCTGTACCGCAAGCTGCGGCAGCTGCAGGAAGGCGAAACCAGGTTCAGTCAGTAGGCGGAGGCAGCGCCAGCCCCGCCTGGCGCACCACGCGCACGCAGTCCTGAATATGCTGCTGCCCCAGAAAGCGGATCGCCCCGTAGCCAATGGCGGCCGACGCCGCCTGCCCCACCAGCGGCACAAAGCGCGCCACCTGCACCGTGGTCAGGCGCACGCCGATCAGCCTGGCCGAGCGCAGCAGCAAATCCTGCGTGATGAACTTGCCCACCAGCAGCGCGCCCACCTGGGCGATGGCCTTTTGCAGCTTGTCGCGCTCGCGCGGATCCAGCCGGTCGATCTGCTGCGGGGTCAGGCCAAAGTGGTGATTGATGGCCGGAATCAAACGCGACAGCAGGACCGCGTCCACCGCCCAGTCCAGCCCCGGCACCGGCAGGGCACTGGCCGCGCCGGCCACCAGCGCGCGCCGATGCAGCAGGCGCTGGCTGCGCTCTATGGCCGCCAGCAGGCCCGGGTCGCCCTGGGCCAGGCGCCGTGCCGACAGCATGGCGCCGGCCCTACTTGAGCACCTTGGTGGCGACGAGCAGCAGCACGAACGCACCCACCACCGAGGCGATGAAACCCGCCGCCGCCCCCGCCGGGTACAGGCCCAGGAACTGGCCCGCATAGGTGGCGATGAACGACCCCGCCACACCCAGCAGCGAGGTCATGATCAGTCCCAGGGCCTGCTTGCCGGGCAGCAGAAAACGCGCAACCCAGCCCACGATCAGGCCGATGAAAAGGGTGCCAAGGAGGTTCAGCATGGGAGACCTTCTGTCAAGAAGAATGAACGGGAACGGCAATGTAATGCTACGAACGGGGCGCCAATGTCAACCATTGCCAGCGGGAGGCCTGGTTGCCTGGGCAACAAAGGTTGATCGTCATCCCGGCGACGGCAGAGTCCAGCGACACCCCTTGCCACTTTGCGGCTGCTTCTTCCGCTGGCGGGCTTGTGCATGCACATCTTTGTAATAGCACGCAGCGCTTATTTGGCGGCGGTTTTACCTCCTTCCCCCTCTGGGGGAAGGTTGGGATGGGGGCCGGGAGCGCCGGCATCTTGCCGGCATGAGGGCGTGAACGTCGTTGGCCCCCACCCCAGCCCCGAAAGGGGAGGGAGAAACAGCCACAACGCAGCGTGGCCGCCACCGATCGCCCCCTCAAAAATCAAACAACGACTGCTCGGCCTGTGCCTTGACCGAAGCGTCTTGCGTCACCAGGCGAAAGCACTTCTCCAGCGTCTTTTCGCCCACGCCGGGAATGGCCAGCAACTGGCTCATCTGGCAAATGCCCGGGTTGTCCAAGGCGCGGCGCAACCGGGCCAGGGCATCGCTGCGCAAGCCGACCGACGTTTTCAAAGCAACATCGGAATGCGCGGTCAATGACTGCTTGAAGGTGTCAAACAAATCATCGCTCGCCTGCGGGTCGTATTGATAAATTTCGACAGGAATGGTGCAGTGCTTTAAATATGACTGCATCAGGTCAAGCGCAACCACGGGGTCAATACCGCCATTTTGTGCGCCCAGCAGCGGAAAAGCGATGGATGTAATGCCACGCCCCTGGTAGGTGGCCATGAACTTCTGCAAGCCAAGATGCAGATATTCCAGCTTGCTGGGGTGCTTCCAGTCGCGCTTGGTAGGAAAATTCAGCACCCACCGCGAATCTTCTTTGTATATCCAGAGGCGGCCTACGTCCAATTTTTTATCGGCACACAGCTGCGCATACTGCTGAAACATGACCGGGTAACGCAACCTGCATTCAAACGCCAGCCCCGTCCCCATTACACCGACGCAATTAACGGTATTAACCAGGGTCTGACAGGAAGAGCGAAAGATATTTCCGCGAATCACTGGAGCAGGCTGCATGATCAGAAATAAATAGGCGGCCCTGCAAAATTCACCGCAACATCCAACCCAGCGATCCACAGCGGGTTCTGCGCGCCTGCGTGGCCATAGCCAGCGCCGCAGCCCAGATCCACAGTCGTGCGAGCAGGGGC